>Ga0207799_100005_pt1 | contig 491918 bp, 375 predicted proteins | sample TtanPargueraPR_4_FD_187742 | JGI IMG/M metagenome (GOLD analysis project Ga0207799, IMG submission 187742) | Aerobic enrichment media microbial communities from Bioluminiscent Bay, La Parguera, Puerto Rico - Tt and M2 (SPAdes) | ecosystem: Environmental > Aquatic > Marine > Unclassified ... | reverse complement strand
TGTAATAGTATCTTGTTACAATCTCCATTCCTTTTGGCCCGGTGGTTTCGGTAAAAGTTTTATTCCCGGAGTTGTCGTACCACTGTTTTACCCACGGTTGACCTCCGCCTGTTGTTAGACTAAAATATCTCTTAAACGAAGTATTTCCCCAACCGGTACGATACACGTTTTTTCGCCCGTCGGGCAGTATTGTTGAGGTTTGTCTGCCCCAGCTGTTGTAGGTATGAACTGTAACTAACTTATTGGACGAATTGGTCTCGTCGGTTTCCTTCAACAGGTTCCCCCAGATATCGTAAGCATAAGTAATTACCGAAGAACCAGGGGTGCTATATATTTTCTCCGGGAAACGGTTTGTTGCATCATAGCTGGTATAATGCGTAATTTCTGGAACTCCTGATCCACTTACGGTTGATGCTTTTAGATTGCCAAAATTATCGTAACTTTTATACTGCGTGGTAAGCGCCAGCGAAGTACCATAATTTTCAATTTTCCGAGTCGGGTATCCCTTTGTTGTGTTGTATGCCAATAATGTTTTTTGAGCAAATGCCTTACTATCGTCACTATGTTTTTGAATCGAATTAATTAACCGGGGCTGGTAGCGTCCGCCTGCCAGTATGTAATTCCGGTATTCTATTTTTTTATACATCGACTTGCCTCCATATTCTGTCTTTTCATCCGTAAGGTAGCCATATTTTGTATTATACAGGCAGGTTGTTGTACTGGTATTCCCGTCCAGATCGGAAATTATTTTTTTATTCGGGTAGGCAAAAAACTTTTTCCGTCCCTTATTTACGAAAGTATAATCAACCGTGGTTGTTGCTATTTTTCCGTCAACCGTGGTTTTCGAATAGGTTTGTGCCGGGGCATACCAGGTTGTATTGAGTGTTTTCGTTCCTTTTTCGGTAACCGTTCCTTTGTTTGTGTTCTGAGTTACCGTAGCCATAAACCCCAAAAATCCTTTGCCCTGCAAATGAACTTTTGCCCCCTTGTAGGTGTATTGCTCGTCTATTGTTCCGGCAATGCCATTATTGGTTCGGAGTCTGCTAACTGCTGCAAATCGCGGAGTAAAATCAACCAATGGGTATTTAGCACCACTTCCCTTGGTATAAACATTCGAACGGCTAAGAGAGGTATAATTTAAAATAGAACGACTGCCGTTACCTGAAGTAACAGAGGTGACTTTTCCACTGCTTGCCGATAAGTACGGATTTTTATAACAGCGCCATGTTTGGTTTGTCGATGATCCACTGTAACAATTGTAGCCATAATTCATTAGTTCTGTTTGTCCATCGCCATTAAAATCACCTGAAACTACGAATTTACTGTATGCATCATCTTCATTTGTCGACATGGCATGGGAGACCACCGACAGGGCAGTACCGGTTGAACGCAACCAATAGGTGTGGGTTTGCCGATACCTGCCATAATGATGTTTCCGTTTATACATGCCTTTATTGATTACAACATCTGATTTGCCATCCATATCGAAATCAAACACCTCGCAGGAAAATTTATCATCATCTTTCCTTGTAAAACTTTGTGCATAGACCTGAATTGAACAAGCAGTTTTCTTTGTAAAAGTCCCATTTCCATTGTTTATTGCCAGGTACCAGTTTTGTGTATGCCCATAACTAACGTGAGCATCTTCGTTTATCAGCAAATCAGTTAACCCGTCGCCATTAAAATCTCCCATACGCATCATCCATTCGTTTCCCAGAGCAGTGCTGCTGTATACCGAACTATTGGAAAGGGTCGAAGAACTTATTCCATATCCACGGTTCCAGAAAATCTTATACCCGCTATCGTAAAAAACAATAATATCCGACAAGCCATCTCCATTAAAATCCGACGCAAAAAGCCGCTTAGGAGTTGCAGGTAAACTTAGATTAAACGATGCCCGGTATAACGTTTTCCCTTGTTTTAAGCCCACAATTTCACAGGGATACCGGTTATTTTTTCCTCCTTTTTCAATAAATACAATATCACCTTTACCATCGTTGTTAAAATCACTGGTTGCATACAAAGGCATTTCGCTGCTATGCTTTAAATTATAGGCAAATACAGAACGGTTAAGTTTTCCGTTAAAAAAGTAAAAAGCGATTGTCTTCCAATGCTTATTAATACTAGCATGAGGCATTAGCAATTCATTAATCCCGTCCCCGTCGAAATCAATAGGAGTACATCCTCCTAGTTGTTCCTGCCAATCGTCAAAAGAAAAAGTAGATCCTATATCGTAATATTTTCCGGTTAAAAACTGAGGATTACCTTTTGAATTAAGCGATCCCCAATAAATGTAGGCATAATTTTTATTTGACCAGGAATGAGATCCTGTAGGAATTTTTATAGGAAATACCCCTACAAGATCAGAAACACCATCCCCGTTTAAATCGGCAGCCATAAATTGCTGATCCTCGAAAGCAACTGCCGGATAAACTTGTGCCTCCTTTACTTTTATATCCCTACATTTTTCGGAAAAAGAGGACAAATCTTTCCAATGGAGTTGAAAGGGTTTTAATGCCTCGCCTTTGCCGTTCTTTTCTGTTACTTTAGACAAACGGGAAAAATGATCGGTATGCGTATATTGTAATTTATATACGCGATAGGTGCTTGTCCCTGTTTTTGTTTTTATCTCGCTCAGGCGTCGGTACATTCCACCTTTGGTAGCGTTCAATACAAAAGTAACAGGATCGGGGCGGTATTCATAGCTCAATTCCACCTTATTTGCTAGCGAACCAGACTGGTTCTTATTTTTGCCATAAGAAATTGAGCTTAAATAAACAAAATACGAACTTGTTGTATAGGCATAATCCATGTAATTTCCCAAAGGATCTTCGACATGGGTTAAATACCAGGAATTTACCCTTCCCCCGGGGAGCGTTTGTCTCGAATTGGCAGTTTTCCCGTATTGGTATTTCGTGCCGTTTTTTGTAGTTACTTCAAACCATGTGTTACAGGTTGTTCCGCTATACGTACCATGAATAACAACCTTGGTAAACGGATCCGATTCAGGGTAATAAACCGCCCCTTCGATACCTGTTTTTCCCGAAGTGTAGAGCAATCGTTGGCCATTAAGCAGGTAAGCATCATTACGCGAATAATTTACTTTCCCGGCCTGAGTATCGTAATAAATACTTTTAGGGGTGCGGGTTATGGCAAAAACTCCAGAAAGATTTGCGCCCCAGCCAGCGACACCATTTTTAGACTGGCTGTTGTAAATAATCGACAGGGAGGGTTGCATGCCCCCTACTCCAACAGGTGTTTCTACCGGAATGCCAACGGTTGCGGCTCCTGTTGCCGAAACCATCAAATTTCCGGGGGTTACTTCTACCGGCGAAGAATCGGTACTATAAACATCCGGAGGATTAGAATAATTAAACTCATCATAAAAACCGGAAATTTTGGTTACAATCTGTCCATTGTCACAATAGCCTTCCACAACCACATAATAGGTTCCGGGAGAAAGAACATGAATCTCCTTAGAGCATGCATTGAACTGTTTTGCAATAAGCTTGCCTGAGGCATCCAACAGGTATACCAGCGTTGCCATTGATAAACTTGGATGCAGGATAACAACTCTCATTTTTTTGGTTATTGTGAATTTATAAAATACATCGTTTGTGCTTTTCCCTGCATATGTATTCGTAAAATTCCCGGTATTCTGTCCGTTGATATATATAAAGTCTTTACTAAACGTCCCTACTACAAAAGGACGCGCACGGCTATCTCCCGTTTTAATGCTTTTTGTTGTCATTATAATCCCTTTGAGTGTATCGGAATCCTCCGTAAGCTGTGTTGCATCGTACCGACAAAAATCTACGGAATATCTCAATACCAATTCATTAGATCGTGCTGATGCAAAAAAACATCCCATCAACAGTATTAGCAGGCTACTATATATTTTTTTCATCTGTCTAAATTTTTATGAAGCCCGTTTGTTGGGTGAGATAAAATATCAGTCATGCACGTATGTGTCTCAGTTTTTATCTCAGCCATGGGCTGTTTCATCTGTCTATGATTTAAAGTTGATCCCAGAACAAAAAGTAGCAAGACACGAAAAAAGGATACGATGGAAAACGGTAGCAAACAATTGTTTCCAAAAGTACTCTACGAGTCCCTTTCTTTGTCAAGATGATTGTCCGGGTTGTTGTTGATTAAAATTATTCTTTTGAAACGTTTGAAACCGTTCGACGTATTGTTTGAAAAGAACCGTTCCAACCATCATCAAACTATCGTCAAACGTTCCTCAAACTACCTTTCTATTTTTTAATGATTTTCCAGGTTTGTGTTTTGTCGTTAATCACAATTCGCATGAAATAAATGCCGGAAGGACGGGTGCTTAAATCAAAGTGCACCAAAGAAGAACGAAGTTTTTTACGGACAATAACGGCTCCCGTCATATTTACAATAATAATGTCGCCGTTTATTTCTGAGTCCTGTCCCTCTACCGCTACAGATAACGCTCCCTCGGTAGGATTGGGAAAAATCAGAACTTTTTGCTCGGCAACAAAATCTTCAATCGGAGAAGAGGATTCTTTGTTGCTCGAGGCTCCTTTTTTTGCACTTTTCACCGATTTTACTAAGCGGATTACACGATCGGTGCGGTTGCCCGCCTTATCGTAGTAATAATCGATTTTTTGTGCCCGGGTGGCCAGGGAGAACAGACCACCTGTCAGAAAACAGAAAAGTAAAAATCTTTTCATAATTTTGAAGTGTTTTTATGTAGCACTACGGGTTGCAGCCCGGCTACTTTAATTGGGTTTGTAAGACCCGGATTTTCCGGGTCTTTTTGTTTTAGAGATTAACACAAGCAGTAGAAATTACTGCAAAAAGGGCGGTGTACCCCTATTCCACTATAACACTGAAACAAACTAATCGGTACTACTCAAACAAAATGTACCATATAGACTTCCGCCGGTTTTAGTGCTAAAGCAAATTTTGTATTCACCACGGCTCCATTTACCTACATCTATCAACAGGAATTTTTCATTCGTGGTATCTACGCTTCTTTCATAAATAATATCGCCAGCCCCGGAATAAACCGTTACGGCTATATCGCCAACATTATTTAGAAAAGTAATACTTAACTCCGACGAACTCACCTCTGCCTGGACTGAACAGGAAGAAACCGGGAAAACAGAGCGCACTTTCGGGCTATTTAAAGATCCCAGCAAGCGTATTATTCTTCTGACATCCCTTTTGGGTGCCATAAAAGAAGAGGATTCGCCGAAAAAGGGTAGCACCGTTAATGTAAAAATAAAACAAAATAATAATGACTTTTTCATAATAATATAGTTTTTTTATTACGTGTTTTAAAGTTGACGCATTAACAACAGGAAAAAAAGCAAATACAACTTTTTTTGATCAAAAAAAACACAAAGAACACATAATGAGATACTTATTTTTTAGGAAATACAACTTTTCATGATGTTAACAAGAGCCATTTTATACACGCAAACTGCAAATATTCAACTTTTACTGACTTTTTTTTACAGATTATTCTTTGGGAGTGGATTATTCCTTTCTTTTTTACTTTTTCAGAAATTATTCATCTGTTTAAGGTATTGTTGAATGTTTCCAAAGGCTTCTATATTTAGTTTATTCCGTATTGAACTTCTTTTTGAAGAGATGGTATTAGCGCTGTAATTTAAAATAATGGCGATTTCAGTATTGCTGAAACCGATATACACAAGACAACAAATACGAAACTCGGATTCATCAAGCACCGAAAGTTTATTTCTCATTTGTTTAAAAAGGGCACCACTTAAATTGTTCAATGTTCGATACAGTGCCTTCCAATCTAAATTTTTCTGCTCATAAATCGCTTCATTAAAGCTTTGCAGTAAATATTTACCGGTAGGATTCGGTGTCTTTTTAAGCGATTTTTCGAGCAAAGCTGTCTTTTTCAATATCTCGAAATGTTTCAAAAGAATATTTCGGAGCGAATGCTCTCTTTCATCAAAATTTTGCGCCAACTTTCTTATTTTATAAATCTTTCTCTCGGCTTCCTTCAACTTCTTTTCATTCTGTACAAAACGTTTATAACGCCAGAAAATAATTACAACTGAAACTAAAACAATCACAAGCAAAAGCAATACAATCTGTTGCCGCTCAATAGTAAGTTGCCGGTTCCGTTTTTCAATAAGTTGATAATTGTATTTCGCTTCAATTTCACGGACTGCTTTTTCGCTGTTTTCATCAAAAATGAGAGCAAGATAATCACAATAACGTTGATGTAACTTCAATGCAGCCTGGTGGTTTTGCTGTTCTTCTTCAATTTCGGACCATGTCTGGTAAATATTGGCCGCAAGATAATTATCCTTTCCGGCAGAAAAAGAAGTCAACGATTTCTGAATATAAAAGACAGCCGAATCACTTTGACTCTGCTGTTCAAACAAAAGAGCAAGATTATAGGCAGCATGGGCTTTATCCAACGAATCAGACGCAAAAGCAAAGGCTTCTTTGATTAGCTTTTCGGCTTTTGCCCACTCTCCTATCTCATTACAGGCTACCCCGATATTTTCTCTTAACTCGGTCTGCTCGTGCCTCAACTTGTATTTATCGGCCAAAGCTAATGCTGTGTAATAATAAACAAAGGCACTGTCTGTTTTTTCCTGCATCAGCAAACAGTTCCCGATTAAACTATACATTGCAAGCTCATTCGTATAATTTTTTGACTGATGAAACAAACCTTTTGCCTGCCGAAAATATGCAACAGCCTTATCCGGCAAAAACTGATAATAATAAATATCACCAACAGCCCCCAGGACCAACCCGCTCAACTTATTATTGTTGATTTGTTTTAAATAGTTTGCAGCATTAAAATAGGTTTGCAGCGCCTCGTCATATTTTTCCTGTTCCTGCAAAACCCTACCGCAATAAAACGCAGCCAATGCCGCCCTTTCATTATCGTTGTTTCGCTTATAATACTCCATCGCTTTAAAAATAAGCGTGTCTGAACAAATGTCCTTATAGCATTTATCTTTTGCCTGCACAAGTAACAGGCAATGTTTATAGCGTAGCTTTTTATTTAATCGCTGAATATTATGAAGTCCAGAAAGCAGACAAAATGCACTGTCGGGATGCTGTTCCATACGTATTTCGGCCTCTTTTAACAATAAACTTACCGTGGCTTTCCCCGATTTTTCCTGACAGGAAATCGCCAATAATAAAACACATAGGCAAATACCATAAACAACAATTCTCTTCATGCATTATTTTTTCTATAAAATAAATAAAAAATCAGCGAACAAGCTATTAAATTTACGGGCGTTATACCTGTTGTTTTTTTTAAGTGAGCCTTAAGCAAAACTTTGAAATTCCCCGGACGTATATCGGGATTAATGCCCACAGACAATTAAAGAAGCTTAAAGAGTTGGTGGCTAAGCGATGTAAGAGTCAGGAAACTTAAAGACTTATTGAGCTATTAAATCGGTATTATTTGCTCTATTTGGGTGTATCTGCCCCACAACTTTTTAAACTGTTCCTACTTTTTCCCATTTTAAATTTCTTTTTGGAAATTGTTTTATTTTCTTTACTCTCTCAAAAGAAGCTTAACCATGCGTAATTTATTCGAACACATCGGTACTTTTATCATTAAAATAGTCGACTGGTTTTACTTTCCTTTTCTGCAATTTATTCCCCGCGAAATTTTCAGATACGCAGTTACCGGTGGTGCCAACACGTTCTTCGACCTTATTTTGTACTATATCATTTATCAATATATTTTAAACGGACAAATTGTAGAACTGGGATTCACGGCAGTTAGCGGACATATTGCTGCTTTTTTAATTGTATTTCCGGTCACATTCACCTCCGGATTTTTCCTGGCCAAATACGTAACATTTACGGCATCGGCTTTAAAAGGGCGAATACAACTATTCCGCTATTTGCTCACCGTTTCCGGCTCAATATTCCTGAACTACGTATTTCTGAAACTCTTTGTTGAATACTATGGCTGGTATGCCCCGGTCTCCAAAGGAGTAACGACAATACTGGTGGTTATATACAGTTATCTTGCACAACGTTATTTCTCTTTTTCTACCGGGAAAAAGCAGATAATACAAGACGGCTACCCGGGATAAACATAAAATTACCCTCATTGTTTAGCTGGAAAGCTTAGGAAAAATAGCAACAATATTAATTCTATAATTTCATCTTATGCCATAGCTCCAGTTGTAAGAATTGTTCCGAAAAAAATATCTATCTTTAATTTTTGTAATGAATCAATTCCATCAAAAATATTATCCTACAATTTTACAGGGTATTCATCTTGTTATCCTGTATATTTTTGTACAGGCAATTGTTGATTTTCCCCTTGCTGTTATTGATTATTTTAACGGGACAGAATTGCTTTATAACCGAACTAAAAACATCATTCTAAGTGTAGGTTCTATTCTTTTTATTCTCCTGTACGGCATACGAAAGTCTAAAGAACCGTTTTTTACCATTTTCCCGATTCGCTTATTTAACCCGCTGATTTTGTTGCCTGTTGTTACTTTCCTGTGGGGAGCACACAATCTTTTGGACATTGTAAATATCTGGGTTGAAAAAAAATTACCTGCGCCCTCTTGGTTCTGGGAGCTTTTTAATCGTTTATTCGAAGGCTCATCTGGTTTTTGGGGCGTTTTTATAAAAGTGGCTGTAATTGCACCCATTGTAGAGGAATCTATTTTTAGGGGTCTTATTTTCAACGGCTTCCGCAAAAACTACAATGGTTTTATCGCTGTTTTTATGTCGGCATTGTTGTTTTCGCTGTTTCATTTAAACCCGTGGCAAATGCCAGCTACCTTTGTCCTCGGACTTTTATTGGGCTGGCTTATGTTACGCACCAACAATATCTTTGTTGCCATTCTCGGACACTCCATAAACAATTCCCTGGTATTACTGGCTGTAACCTACGGCTCACAAATACAGGAAAGTTCGATCTACCTGCTCGAAAAGCCTCAATTTCTGCAACTAAGTGTATGGGTTATGGCACTCTCCCTGATAGCAATGTATTTTACCAGCATCCCCTGGTTTCACCGAAAAAAAACATGAACTAACCGAAATATTCGTCGTAAAAACCACCAAAACAATACCTTTGAAAAGATAAAAAAAAGCAGAAACATGGATTATGTACTTATAGCATTAGGCCTTTTTTTCCTGTTTGCCGGGATAATAGGCTGTATATTACCCATTATTCCGGGCCCGCCGTTAAACTATGTTGGCCTGCTCCTGCTCCATTTCACAGAACGATACCAGTTTTCCGAGAAATTCCTGGTTACCTGGGCCATAATTACAGCCGCGGTATATGCATTCGACTATGTAGTTCCGGCCTGGGGTACAAAAAAATTCGGGGGAAGCAAACGTGGTGTATGGGGAAGCGTAATAGGGCTTATCGTAGGGCTCTTTTTCTTCCCTCCACTCAGCATTATAATCGGGCCTTTTGTGGGTGCGGTTGTTGGCGAACTTAGCGGGGGAAAAGATTCAACAACAGCCTTTAAATCAGGATTCGGAGCTTTTCTGGGATTTCTTGCCGGCACATTACTAAAACTAATTACATCTGGATTCATGACCTGGTATTTCGTTGAAAAATTGGTAGCAGGTTAAGGACAAAGAAACTGCCACTTTTTTCTCAACACAAAGCCAGTAAAACAAAAATTTTATTTGTTAGCCACAAGCTACGTATCAAGTCTGGTGTAGTCTGTTTTATTCATCCGATGACTGTAAGTTACGGCAGATAGTTAATCGGATGACATGCCTGTTGCGCTAAGCGTTTTAGAACCGCGAAATGCACTTCAACACCTAGTAAAACGGCCAACTTTCTACCTTTTTTTTCACCGCCCCTAAATCCCCGAAGGGGGTCTTCTCCGTGGCTCCGATTTACGCTACAACTAATTTTCATTTCTCAATCTTTTTTGCTTGCTCATTCCCTCATTCTTTGCTCGAACTCCTTTTGTCCCCTTTCTGGCTGGAGGGAAAGAAACATTCGTTCACAAATCGCCCGAATTACACATTTTTTTGCGATAAAACAGATAACTTTCCGGAATACAATTTATCATTACCGGCATTACTTAATACTGCCAGGTTTAAACAGTCGATAAAAACTTTTGCTACAAAACCACGCGATACAATCGCCCGGCGAACGGAGGTCTTTGCAAACTTTTTGCAACGGCCACTATTTCAGCAAACGGATACCATCCGATTCAAAATTAATCCATCTTTTCTTATAAAGTGCACCAACGGCCTTCTTAAAATTCTTTTTGCTGATTCCGAACAAAGCATTTATCATTTCGGGCGAAGATTTATCAGAGACAGCCATAAAACCACTATTTTCTTTCAGGACATTCAGAATCATTATAGAAAATTTGTCGACCTTTTCGTATCCCGGTTTCTCCAGTAACAAATCAATTTTATCGTCGTTCCGTATCTTTTGAATATAACCTTTAGTTCTTGTGCCTATTTCCAGTTCACGAAATACCTGGTTGTTATATAATACCCCGGTGTGCTCTTCGTTTACAATGGCTTTATACCCCAAATCCGTTTTTTTCAGAATAATTAAATCTACCTCTTCGCCAATTTTATAAGCAGGAGGTGTATTATCCAGAAATTTTTTCAGTTTTGCAGAAGCAGCCACCCGGTTTGTCAGCAAATCGAGGTAAACATACACCCAATATTCGCCGCCTTCCTGCATTTTACTGTTTTGCTCGCTAAAAGGCACCAACAAGTTTTTGGGCAATCCCCAGTCGAGAAAAGCTCCTACTTTGGTAACTGCCGTAACCGTCAAACAGGCAAAATCGCCCACCATGGCCAGTGTTTTCTCTGTTGTTGCCACTAATCGGTCTTCCGAGTCGGTATATACAAAAACCGTGGCTTCGCCGGCTTCCTTTACTTCATCGGAAACAAACTTTACAGGCATTAAAATCTCGCCCAGTTCCCCACCATCTAAATAAAGCCCGTTTTCGGTTTCACGCACAACGGGAAGTGTATTTATTTTTCCTATTTCTGTCATTATATGCCTGTTTTTTTTGAACAATAAAAATTACTATTATTTATTAAGAAGCTGACGGGCTGCACTCAATGTTGTTTCGGTTAGTTTTTCGCCCCCTACCATTTTGGCCAGTTCCTCCACCCGCTCTTCATCGCCAAGAGCCTTTATGGAAGTATAGGTTTTCCCTTTTTCTTCGTATTTAAAAACATAAAAGTGGGCATTTCCCCTAGCAGCTATTTGCGGTAAATGTGTTATATTAATAATTTGAGTTGATTCGGAAAACGACTGAATAAGCGTTCCCATTTTCAATGCTATTTCGCCCGAAATTCCGGCATCAATCTCATCAAAAATAATGGTTGGCAAGGCTTTCGAATGGCGCAATAGATTCTTTATGGCTAACATCAAACGCGACATTTCACCTCCCGAAGCTATTTTGGATATATCAGCAGTACGGGCGTCCGAATTGGCGCTAAACAAAAAGGTAACAGCATCGTTACCGGCCTCTTGGAAACCCGGGGTCCTATGATGTTCGACCTTAAAGCGAGCTTTCGGCATTCCCAGCTGCGTTAAATCCTTCACTACCGATTTCTCTATTTTCGAGAATGCTTTTATGCGTAATTTACTTAATTCGTCAGCCTTTTGTTCCAGTTGTTTTTCAAGCCCGTCTAGTCCTGTTTTCATCTCCGTTATTTCATCGTCGTAACCTATTACCGTACCAATCTTCGTTTCCAGTTCATCGCGCAGTTCAATCAGTTGTTGCACATCGGGCACACGATGTTTTTGTTGCAAAGCATAAATCAGGTTCAGACGTTCGCTAACTTCCTCTATTCGAGCGGGATTAAAATCAACACCTTCCGAAAGCCTTTCGGCCTCGTCAACAATATCGCGCAACTCATACATTGCACTGTCGAGGCGCTGCTGCAATTCGGCAACTTCGGGCATAAAGCGATTAATCTTCTCCAAAGCCTTTTCACTGTCTTTCACGTTCCGGATAACCGAAAAATGTTCGTCGTCCAATAGGTTGGCAAGAGTTGAAAATGCATTTTTTATTTCGCCGGCATGCGCCAGGCGCTCCTGCTCCTGTTCTAATTCAGCCTGTTCGTTTTCCTGTAAGCCGGCCTCTTCGAGCTGGCTGTACTGAAACTGGAAATAATCGAGGTCGGCCTTTTCTTTTTCTACCTTTTGAAGTAGCTCGTTCAGAGCTTTCTCCCTGTGCTTATAATCGCAAAAAAGTGTTTTATATGCTGAAAGAATTTGGGATGCCCCGGCAACTGCATCAACCAGATTGAGCTGAAATTTCTGATTTCCCAGTTCCAGGTTCTGATGTTGCGAATGAATGTCAATTAACTTTAATCCCAGTTCGCGAAGTGTTTTCAGGTTCACCGGCGTATCATTAATAAAAGCCCTTGTTTTTCCGGAAGGAGTAATTTCGCGTCGCAGCACAGTAGTTGAATCATAATCAAGGTCTTCTGCCTCGAAAAAACGTTCCAGTTGATAATCCTTAATTGAAAAAGTCCCCTCTACCACGCATTTTTTTTCTTTTTCTTTTAACACGGAAAGGTCGGCCCGGTTTCCCAAAATCAGTCCGAGAGCCCCGAGTATAATCGATTTTCCCGCACCGGTTTCACCTGTAACGGTATTTAAGTTTGCCCTGAAATCGACCCGCAACGTATTGATAAGGGCATAATTGGAAATATACAAACTGGAAAGCATGCGCAATAATTTTTACAGCGACGAAAATACCAAAAAACAATGAGAATCAGCTATCGATTGAATATAGGGTGATGAATTAATTGATCATTTTTTACCAAAAAAATATTATTTTTAAAAGCAAAAATGAATTTAATCTAAAATTCATATTTAAAACGACCGGCATCAGCATATTTATTATAGTTTTGCAGCCTTAAAAATTTTCGAGTATGATACAAACTAAAATTGTTGCTACCATTTCCGATCAAAGATGTGATGTTGATTTTATAAAATCGTTATACAACGAAGGGATGAATGTTGCCCGGTTAAACACGGCTCATATTTCAACAGAAAGCGCCAAAAAGATAGTAGATAACATCCGTGCAGTTTCTGAACAAATTGCTATAATCATCGACACAAAAGGGCCGGAAATAAGAACGTGCAGTACATTAAAAGAAACCAAAGTAACCAAAGGAGATGAAATTATTTTTTCTTTTTCCCCGATTGAGACCGACAAAAAAAATATAGGGGTCAGCTATGATGGTTTTGTTGATGCACTGAGCATTGGCGACAAAATACTAATCGATGATGGCGACATTGCGGTTTCGGTAAAAGCCAAACATTCCGGTTACCTGCTATGCCGGGTCGAAAATAACGGCACTATAAAAAAGAAAAAAAGTATTAACGTCCCCGGGGTTTCTATGCCACTTCCTTCGCTTTCGAACCGGGATGTTGAATTTATTCATTTTGCCATTGAAAATGACATTGATTTTATTGCTCACTCTTTTGTAAGAAATAAAGCCGATGTTATCGGCATACAAGAGATACTGGATCGTTACAACAGTAAAATCAAAATTATTGCAAAGATTGAAAATACCGAAGGTGTTGAAAACAGCGAAGAAATTCTCGAAAATGCTTATGGTATAATGGTTGCCCGCGGCGATTTGGGGATAGAAATAAAAGAAGAAAGCATTCCCGGTATTCAACGCGATTTGGTACGAAAAGCAATGCTCTACAAAAAAGTTGTAATAATTGCCACACAAATGCTCCATAGCATGATTGAACATCCGCGCCCCACACGTGCCGAGGTAAGCGATGTTGCTAGTGCCATATACATGGGCACTGATGCCATAATGCTAAGTGGCGAAACCGCCTACGGGCAATACCCGGCAGAAGCGGTTAAAGTAATGCACAACATTGCCAAGGCTGTTGAACCTGACAGAGACAAAAGAGAACTAACTGTTCCTTTAAAATCAGACATACCCGCCTACTTGGCTCAATATACAATCCGAGCAGCACGGGAATTAAAACCCAAAGCAATTGTTACTACAACTACCACAGGAAAAACAGGCAGATACCTGGCAGCCCATCGTTCGTTTTACCCGGTATATGTAAAATGCCACTCGAAACGAGTTGTCCGCGAACTAGCTCTTTCATTTGGGATACATGCATCGTTTTTGGAAACGAAAAAGAATAAAATGAAGATACAAAAAGCAGCCATAAAAGAGCTTGTTAACGAAGGCACATTAAAGCCTGAAGACATGCTGATATATGTTGGCGGACGCTTTGGCGAAGATTCAGGAGCTTCTTTTATTGAAATATCTACTGCCGATAAATTCTTCTGGAAACCCCAGGAAAAAAAGAAATAACGGAGTACTAAAAAAAACGGGAAGCAACTCTTTTGTCAGTAGATTATAAAAAAAATAAAAATGCCCTGCGTTTATTTCCGCAGGGCATTTTTACTTATTGTTCGTCTCCGGACTTCCGGATTCCTTACAGCTTAAATCCCGTCTGTTTCAGGTAGATTTTATAGTCTTTAATCATCCCCGGCCTGTTTTCTTCCATTCGGGGCAAATATTCAAAGCCAGAGACCTCTTTTTCTTCTTCCAAATCGATAACAATCTGGTGCGGATAAGGAGCTTTGGTTGACGAATAATTGGTATGCCAAATGGTTGATTCCTGTAGATCGAACACGTTTGAGGCACTGTTATTGGCAGCATCCAGCTCTTCGCTGTCGGCATAAAGCATTTTCCAGTGCTGGCGCGATAATCGTTTCCCATCGGCTCCCAGCAGCTCCAATTCGGCAATTGATGCATAATTATCTTTTCCGAACGAAGACAATGCTTCAAGGCAAAAATAACGCGCTTTTACCGTTTTGTTGAATTTTACTTTCTGCCATCCATGCCCGGGTTTAAAATGACCTTTGCATACCGGTTTTTCGTTACTTAAATCGAGATTCTGACCGGGCTTACGGAACGAATAAGCCGCATTTCCGGTTAATACATCCAAAACAGGATAACGCAAGCCGGTAATGGTGTTTTTTTCTGGCGAAGCCAAATCGAAAACAATCACTTCGTTTTCTCCTTCTTTTAACCAGCATCCGGGGACATAAAGCGTTTGCTGTGGCCCAATTTTCCAATAACGCCCCATGCCATGTCCGTTTACCCATACCAGCCCCTTGCTCCAGCTACTCATATCGAGAAAAGTATCACCTTTCTTTGATAAGGTAAAGGTTCCTTTGTAAAAGGCAGGTTTTTTATTCGAATTTTCTGCGGTATATTTTTGTTTTTTGGCATAGCTGTAATCTGCCGGAATATTATATACCTGCCAATTTTTTACATCCTGTATTCCTTTTTTCGTTTTCAGTTCAACTTTTTGGGTAATTCCTTTCCAGTCGTAAATTCCTTTTCCAAAATTCTGGCGTCCCATTGCTTCTACCAGAATATCCAAAACCGCCCCGTCTTTTACTGTAGGCAGCAATACCGAGTTTTCGCCACGCAAACGGCTCAACGTTGCCACTTTTTCCCCGTCGACAAACACCTGAGCCCAATCGTGTACATCGGTAATTACAAGCGATTGAGGTTCGTTTGATCCTTTCAGGGTAGTGCGGTACAGGATACTTCCCCAGCCCTGATTGAAAAATTCCATTGACTGAATATTTTCGCTGTGTTTGGGCTCCGGTAAATTCTCAAACAAAGGCGCCACTTCGTTTAACTCAAACTCAGGCACAGCAACCGTAGGTATTGAGTCGGGAATTTCAGCCAACGTTTCATCTTCGGGTAAATAACTGGCCAGTAATTTACGTACCTCAAAAAACTTAGGTGTAACCCTGCCCGATTCGCTAATAGGCGCATCATAATCGTACGACGTACAGGTAGGCGAAAAATTAGGATAATTAGCCCCACACCAATGCCCAAAGCTGGTTCCGCCATGGGTCATATACAGGCTGAACGAAATGTTTTGGTCAAGCATTTCTTTCAGGCCGTTTACCAAATCGACAGCACTACGGGTTTCGTGTTTTGCGCCCCAATGGTCGAACCATCCCGACCAAAATTCGCTGCACATTAACGGGGTATTCGGACGAAGTTCTTTCAATTTGGCAAACTGGTCTTTTATATTGGCACCTGTCCCAAAATTAACGGTCCACAAAAGATCGTCGAGGGCATTGTTCCGGAAATTCGAATTCCAGTCGCACTGGAACAATGGCACATCCGTAAATCCAGCTCCTTTTACCATATCGCGGATAGCACGGATATAGGGTTTATTGGTACCAAACGAACCATACTCGTTTTCGACCTGCACCATAATAATGTTTCCACCACGTGTAATTTGCAGGTCGGCCAGTTGTTTCCCCACCTGGTTCATAAATAACTTGGCACGCTCCAGGAAATAAGGATCCTGATCGCGTAGCTTAATGTCTTTCTTTTTCAGCAACCACCAGGGTAGCCCTCCCATTTCCCACTCGGCACACACATAAGGCCCGGGACGCACAATTACATACATACCGTGTTTTTGTGCCAAACGACAAAACGCAGCTACATCGTTATTCCCGGTAAAGTTGTACCGGCCTTCCTGCGGCTCATGGGCATTCCAAAATACATACAGGCAAAGGGTATTCATCCCCAAAGATTTGCACATTTTAATACGATGTTCCCAATATTCGCGGGGAATACGCGGATAATGCACTTCGGCGGCTTTTATAACAAACGGCTTTTCGTTCAACAAAAAAGTTTTATCGCCAACGGCAAAGGTTCCTTTTTTTTGGGGGGGAGAACAAGCACTTACCAAAAGCATAAGTGCCAATACCAGGTAGGAAAAAAATTTCTTCATGCTTACTTCATTCTTTAATTATATTTTCGATACAAAAGGACTGCTCCTGAACAAATTTGAAACAGTTTCTTAGTCCGGCTAAAATAGTAAAAAAACAGTAGAGATACACGGCCGTTTCTACTGTTTCGAAAAACAAAAAAGGCACTGCATTACGCAAAGCCTTTTTATTATATAGCGCCCCAAAAGTCTAACTTCGGAGTTACACCTTTTTTGAATCAGGCACTTGAAAAAATTGTTCGTTTTCCTGTGGACACTAATAAGAGAAAAAATTATTTATTCAACTTCCCATGTATTGCCCGAGTTAAGCAATTCATCCATACAGGTAATTTTCCGGTCTTTCTGCAACTCCTTTATTTGCGCTTCCATTTCAACATCGTAAACCGGAGCTTCAACACTTCGAATTACGCCAAAAGCAACCGGAAAATCGGGCAATTGCATATTAATCAGAGCCATTTGTATGGTTGGATTAACTTCTTTGGCATCATGAACCAGAATATCTGACTCTTTTACGCCATTTTCGCCAATCTTCACTACTTTTAGTTTGCCATGATCGAGTACCAGCCCTTTTTCCTTTTCTTTTCCAAACAACATGGGCTTACCATGTTCAAGTACAAGCTGACGCTCTGCCCTGTGTGCAGGATCGGCTATTTCGGCATGGATACCGTTATTAAAGATAACACAATTTTGAAGTACTTCAACAATTGAAGTTCCCTGGTGTTTTTCGGCTGCCTCTAGCACCGACTGGGTTAGCTTCACATTTCCGTCGATTGAACGGGCAAAAAAAGTTCCGCGTGCACCAATCACTAACTGTCCGGGGACAAAAGGATCTTCAACCGTACCAAAAGGCGAAGTTTTACTTACAAAGCCACGCGCAGAAGTAGGCGAATATTGTCCTTTGGTTAATCCGTAAATACGGTTATTAAAAAGAACTACATTTAGATTGAAATTCCGACGAATAAGATGAATAAAGTGGTTCCCGCCAATCGCCATTGCATCGCCATCGCCGGTCATTACCCAAACACTTAAATCGGGATTAGCCGCCTTAACTCCTGAAGCGACAGCCGCTGCACGTCCATGAATGGTATGAAAACCATAGGTGTTCATATAATACGGGAAACGGGAAGAACATCCAATTCCTGAAATTACGGCAATTTTTTCTTTCGGGATGCCTAACCCGGCCATTGTACGTTGCACGGCATTAATTATTGCATGATCGCCACAACCGGCACACCAGCGTATTTCGTTATCGCTTTTAAAATCTTTTATGGTATAATTCAATTCTGACATTTTCTATTCCTCCAGTAATTTATTGACACTTTCTTCCAGCTCGCTCACCGTAAATGGCAAACCTTTTACCTTGTTTTCCTGATAATAAGTAAACTCAGGTAACTTATCCCGCAAATATGCCACAAACTGGCCGAGATTTAGCTCACATACAATAATCTTCTTAAACTTACTGAATACTTCTCTCGTATTTTTAGCCAATGGTTTTATGTAGTTAAAATGTGCCAAGCTGACTTTCTTTCCGTCAAGGCGCAACTCACGTACCGTACTCACAAGATGCCCGTAAGTGCCTCCCCATCCAACAACCAACACATCGCCTTCTTCGTCGCCATATAGTGTTAAATCCGGCACTAAATCAACAACACGCTGTACCTTTTCTTCACGATATTCCGAATTTTTCTGGTGGTTCTCAGGATCGTGGCTTACTGATCCGGTAATACTTTTTTCCAACCCGCCCACACGGTGTTCAAAACCTTTCATTCCCGGATAAGCCCATTCTCTCGAAAGAGTTACTTCATCGCGATGATAAGCGCTAAACACTTCCGGATCTTTTGCAATACGCGGGGTAATAGGAGGAAGATCGGCCATTGCCGGAATTTTCCATGGTTCGCTGCCGTTGCCCAAAAATCCGTCGGTCATCAGGATTACCGGCACCATACGTTCCAAGGCTATTTTACAAGCCATATAAGCATAATGGAAACAATCGGAAGGAGTTCCGGCCGCCAGCACAACAACCGGACTTTCGCCATTTCGGCCATACAATGCCTGCATTAAATCCGACTGTTCTGTTTTGGTTGGCAGACCGGTTGAAGGGCCTCCACGCTGTACATTTACAATCACCAAAGGGAGTTCTGCCATCACGGCAAGGCCAATGGCTTCCGATTTTAATGCCAGTCCCGGCCCAGAAGTTGACGTACATGCCAAATCGCCGGCAAATGCAGCACCAATTGCCGATGATATACCGGCAATCTCATCTTCTGCCTGGAAAGATTTTACACCAAGATCTTTACGTTGCGACAAGGCCACAAGCACATCGGTAGCCGGGGTTATAGGATACGATCCGAGGAACAGTTCTTTTCCTGATTTTTCGGCTGCTGCTAGCAATCCCCAGGCCGTAGCAAGATTACCGTTTACATTCCGGTAAGTTCCTTTTTCTATTTCTGCGGGGTTTATAAGATAACGGGGCGTCATATGTTGCATATTCATCCCGTAATTATAGCCATCGTGCAACACTTTTATATTGGCATCGGCAACACCTGCTTTTTTTCTGAACTTTGCCTTGATTGCTTCATCAACATAATCTAACGGACGGCCAAACATCCAGCAAACCAGGCCAAGAGCAAACATGTTTTTACACCTCAAAATGCTTTTATTGTCTAAGTCGAATTCTTTTAAGGCTGCCCGGGTCAGACTCGTAACCGGAACCGCGATTTTAGAATAATCTTCGAGGTGCAGTTCTTTAAAAGGATCTTCTGTTGTAAAATTCGCTTTTGCCAGATTTTTCCCGGAAAAAGCGTCTACATCATAAATGATTGTCCCTCCGGGTTTCAGGAAAGGCGCATTTGCTTTAACTGCTGCCGGATTCATTGCAACCAGCACATGGGCATAATCGCCGGGAGTATTTATTTTTTTATCACCAAACTGTACCTGGAAACCGGAAACACCTCCTACTGTTCCCTGCGGCGCACGAATCTCCGAAGGATAATCAGGGAAGGTAGAAATATCATTCCCTAAAAGCGCAGTAGCATCTGAAAACAGCGTGCCGGTAAGTTGCATCCCGTCGCCCGAATCGCCGGAGAACCGTATCGCAACCTCATCCAGTTCTATTACTTTTCTTTCTTTCATCTATATAATATTTTATAAAACTTAGTCATATAGTTTATTATTCTAATATTTATCCACCTTTCAATATCACATTTTAAAAAATAAGGCCTCAAAAGTAACAAATTACAACCTAATATTCTTTTTATTACTCTTTTACAAACATCAAAAGTAATCATTATTTAATAAGCATATTTCTGATTTTTATTATAGTTTGCAGTATTTTGTATTTTTACGTTTTTATTTAAAATCAATTCAAATAATGGCTCTTATAAAAAAACTCAAAGGTAAAACTCCCAAATTCGGAAAAAACTGTTTTCTGGCAGAAACAGCAACCATAATCGGAGATGTGGAAATGGGAGATAATTGTAGTATCTGGTTTAGTGCAGTACTTCGCGGAGATGTACATTATATAAAAATAGGAAACAACTCGAATGTACAAGACAATGCCACCATACATGCCACCTATAAAAAATCGCCAACCAACATTGGTAATAACGTAACAATTGCGCATGGAGCAATAGTACACGGCTGCACCCTAAAAGATAATGTTATGATAGGAATGAATGCGGTTGTGCTTGACGATGCCGTTGTGGAAAGCAACTCGATAATAGCAGCAGGTGCCGTGGTTACCAAAGGAACAATAGTTGAATCGGGCAGTGTTTATGCAGGCATTCCTGCCCGCAAAGTAAAAGACATTAGTCCGGATTTGTTACAGGGAGAAGTGAACCGGATTGCCAATTCGTATCACATGTATGCAGGTTGGTACAAAGAAGAAAAATGAGGTTAAGGCGCAACAATCCAATTATGTTCAATTCACAGTGCACCCCAAAGCTGCGAGGTGAATAAACCGGCTATTTTTTCTGGTAAGATATTGTACTATGTCCCCCGGTGGCAGAGGTATTTCCGATATAATTACGAACTTTTTTTTTGTAAATACTTTTGTTCTGCCCTAAACAAACAACTACATTTGTGAAATTAAAATACGAACAAACAAATTTTATAAAAGATGAAACCAACTCTTTTAATACTGGCCGCCGGAATGGGAAGTCGTTTTGGCGGACTAAAACAAGTTGAACCCGTTGGTCCAAACGGAGAAGCAATTATTGACTATACAATTTACGACGCTATTCGCGCAGGATTTGGCAAAGTTGTATTTATTATTCGCGAAAGTTTTGCCGATGCTTTTCGCGAAAAATTTGATGCTAAACTAAAAGGTAAAATCGAGGTAGAATACGTTTACCAGGAGCTTGACATGCTCCCCGAAGGCTTCTCTTTGCCCGAAGGCCGTGAAAAACCATGGGGCACAGCACATGCAATTCTTGTTGCCAAAGATGTTGTAAAAGAACCTTTTTGCGCATTGAACGCCGATGATTTTTACGGAAAAAATGCCTATAAAGTAATGGCCGACTTTTTAACCTCGTCAGCCAACGACAGTGAATACTCAATGGTAGGTTATCAACTGGATAAAACACTTTCGGACTTTGGTTCGGTTTCGCGCGGGATTTGCGAGATTAATGATAACGGAAATCTTGTTAAAATTGTTGAAACTAAAAAAATCATAAAACGAGGTGCCGAGGTTATTTCGATTGAGGAAGACGAAAGCGAAACGGCTCTAACCGGAAAAGAAAACGCATCGATGAACATCTGGGGTTTTAAACCTACACTTTTCAACTCTCTGGAAAATAAATTTAAAGACTTTCTGAAAGCGGAAATGGACAAACCCAAATCGGAAATGTATATTCCGTCGGTTGTTTTTGAACTGATTGATGAAAAACAGGCAACAGTAAAAGTACTACAGGCCGACAGCCCGTGGTTTGGAGTTACCTACAAAGAAGATAAACCTTTTGTGGTTGAAAAAATACAAAAATTAGTAGATGCAGGTGAATATCCTGCCAAACTTTGGGATTAAAAAAATGGGAGTCGGATGTTATTTTTCGGCTCCCGTTTTCTTTATTTTCGTTTCATTGTTTCCTAGGATAACCGGCGCGTTATTCAACCAGAAAATCCTTGTTGTCCGGCCATGCAAATCCCCGGAAATTCTTTAATATCGCCACAACCGCATTGTGTCATTTCACAACTACAGTTGCATTGTCCGCCATTGGCTCCATCGCACACCCACCAACAACATAATGTAATGCCCCTGGCTTCGCTTTGACTAACAAGCTCCCCGAAAATTTTTTCAGAATCCGTTTCCGCCTCAATCTTTCTCACCAGTTCTCCTTTTTCAGGAATAGAGAGGATTTCATTTTTTTCAACCATGTCCAAAAGTTCTTTTTTGGATGGCTTTCTCATTTCAAACTTCTCACCCATAATATGCATATTTATTGGTTAAACAATCAACACGGTTCCATTACAATATTCGACTCACGCCCCTTTTCTGAACTTTCAAAAACATTATTTCCTAAAAACTTTTGTAAAAGCTTCTTATTTCTACTTTCCAATAATTCAATTATATCTTTTACTGTTTCGTAATACATTGTTGATATAAATTGCTGAGCAGGCATTGGAATCAACATGTCTCCACTTGTCATCAGGTTCTGAACCAAACAGCCGCCTAAGCAAATAGATCGTGCCTCACAATATTGGCAACTAGTATGGCACCCCAACGAAGACTTATTCGTTATTCGCACAAACTGATTTCGCAATTTTGTATTAAAGCCACTTTCGATGTCTCCCAAAAGAAAGCGCCCTTTAAAATCATTAAGAGAAACAAACCTGTGACAAGGAAACAATTTTCCATCAACACTTACCCCCAGGTATCCTTTACCTGCACCACAAGGGGCTTTCACCTCCTGTTTCTCATTATCGCTCATTGCATTCCATTCGATTAAGCGCCTGCCTATCAACGAATACAATCCCATAAAAACCTTCTCTCCCAATGAAAGTTTTTTAAGGTACCAATTTGCAGCAGCCCTGTAAGCCTTATCCAGATTTGCAAGTGATTCGTCATCCCATCCTGCTTCAACCGGATAATGAGCCAATGACCGAAATCCTTTATCATACAAATAATTAAGATTCTCGACAATATGCTTTTGATTCTCCTGCGTTACGGTCATTCTTACAGTACAGTCTGGAACAGCCTCAAGTATATAAGGAATATTTTTCTCAATAAGCTCAGAACTTTTCTTTCCATTATTTGATATCCGCTGCAAATTCTGGCTCTGCTCTCCCCCGTCAACACTTAACAATAGCGACATATTATTTTCTTTCCAAAATGCTGCAACCTCTTGATTAAAAAGCGAGCCATTGGTTGTAGCTCCAAACTCAATCTTTTTCCCTGCTTTTTCGGCTTTCGCATTGCCATACTTTACCATTTGTTTTATCAACTGAAATTCAAGCAAAGGCTCTCCTCCGAAAAAAGTAAAAGACAGCACCTTTTCATTTTCCGATGCTGTATTGATATACCAGTCAAGCAACTTTTTGCCTGTATCCCAATTCATCGATTTCGGATTCTTCCTTTCACGCTGAAAGCAGTATGAACAACTAAAATTACATTTCTCGGTAACGAAAACGGTTATATTCCTTATGGATAAATCTAAACTCATTTCCTTTATTTTTTGAAGGGAAAAATGTTATCGGGTTAAATTATAGGTTTAAAGTTATTGATTTTTTTCAGAAAACAAAGATTTTAGCTCTAGAATTAAAACACTAGTTTACAGACACTAGTGTCAAACTCATGTTACACTAAACACAATTATTAATACAGAGACAGGTTTCAGCAAGAGGTACATTTTTTTAAAATGCCTTTAACTTCTGAAAATATTTTTTGGCTTCCCGTTTTACATGTTTCGAAAGTAAAATTGTGGAAATTACGGTTGGAACAGCCATCAGGGCAAAAGCAATATCAATAAAACTGATGATTACCCGAAGCCTGGCAACCGCCCCGAGAATAATGGTTACTACAAAAACATAATTATACCAATGTTGGTATTTTGTTCCGGCAACAAACCCGAGGCACTTCATGCCATAATAGGGAAAAGCAAACAGCGTTGACATTGAAAAAAATACAACACACATTACCAAAATGTATCTTCCGTAAAAAGGAATCGACGATTCAAAAGCCTGGGCTGTTAAGGTTATACCGTCGGAATCGCTTATTTTCCAGGTATTGGTAATGATTATGGCCAGTGCGGTCATGGTACAAACAATAAGGGTATCAATAATTGGCCCCAGCATAGCCACCAGTCCTTCACGAATAGGTTCGTTTGTTTTGGCAGCCCCATGAGCCATTGGCGCAGTTCCCATACCTGCCTCGTTGGAGAATGCAGCACGTCGTACCCCGGTTATTATTATTCCTCCAATCGATCCCCCCAAAACGGCATTTCCGCTAAAAGCATCCTGAAAAATGGTTTTAAAAGCGGGTATAATTTCCGGGGTACGTGAAAATATAATGTACAAAACCGTTATTGTATAAACAACTACCATTACAGGTACCAGGCTTCCGGTTACTTTTCCTATTCTTTTAATTCCGCCAATTACCACTATTCCCACAAAAATTGAAATAACAATTCCGGTTATGACATCACTTGTAAACGAGGCTCGAATATTATTAGGCACCAATACCGCATCCCTAATCATCTGGGTAAGCTGGTTGGCCTGAAACAACGGGAAAACACCGACCATTGCAGTAAGGGCAAAAAATATAGCTACGGGTTTCCATTTTGTTCCAAGTCCTTCGGTAATGAAATACATTGGTCCTCCCTGTAATTCACCGGAATCATCTTTCCCGCGAAACATTACCGCCAGCGAACAGGTAAAAAATTTTGTACTTATTCCCAACAAGGCCGAAACCCACATCCAAAAGATAGCTCCAGGCCCTCCCATTGTTATAGCAACCGCAACTCCACTGATATTTCCCATACCAACAGTCCCCGACAAGGCTGTAGACAAGGCCTGGTAATGCCTCAGTTGTCCGGGCTCGTTTTTATTATCATATTTACCTGATAAAACGGAGATGGCATGCCCGATGTACCTTAACGGGACTAAACGCGAATAAATTAAAAAATAAAAACCACCACCAAGTAACAGAATAAGGACAGGCGCTCCCCAAATCCAGTCTGCAACTGCAATAATTTGTTCTCCTAATTGTTCAAACATCCGCCAAAGAAAACAGGAATGCTATTAATACGCAAACAAACAGTGCAAAAAGACACAAAATTTCACATAAAACAAACAAGAATGCAACTACATTTGCAGAATAAAACTTCGAAATACAAGCTAATATTCCACCTCAATAAAGTACCCATTGTGTTTTCGGATATTCAATACGCTTCCATCCTCAAAAATAAGATACTGTCCTTTGATACCCCTTAGAAGCCCCTCTATTTCGGGTGTTTTATCGAAACCAATGCTTTTTATCTTTCCGGGATAACCTTCTACCGGATATACAAGTTCGGTAACTTTATCATCCGAATTGGCATATTTCTGTAATTCGGCCGGCAATAAAGCAAGTGCTCTTTTTTTCTCGGCAACGAGATTGCAATCTTTCAACACTTCATTTTTGAGCATTGCCCTCCAGTTGGTTTTATCGGTATAATAATTTTTCAAAAAAACTTCAATAATCCCTGCAATATGGCGATTAGGTGTTTTTGCCAGCTTTAGGGCATAACTCGCCCCCTGGTCGATCCACCGGGTTGGAATTTGATGATTGCGGGTAACACCTACTTTCACGGCACTTGAAACGGCTAGGTAAACATGATGGTCAATAAGGTCGTATTTTTGAGCCCATTCACTATCGCGTGCAATTCCCAGATGTGCTTTCGAAAGTTCGGGACGCAAAACCGATTCGCTGGCCTCGGGGGCTGTTTTAAAACAATTGTAACAAAAGCCTTGTCCGAACGAAGTTTTGGTTCTTTTACCACATGCAATACAATTAATCTGCCCGTTAAAACGCATCCGAATAGTCTTTCCAATCAATGCATTCATCTCAATTTGTGCCGCGCCGACGGGCAATGTATACTGAATGGGATTTCCCCATTCGCTAATCATTTTATGAATATTTCCGTTCTGTTGCATTTTTAGGTATTAATAAACTGCAAAAATAGAACTATACGAAAAAGAATAAGATGTTACTCCGGATAATTTTACAACACAAAAAACCGAAGACACGAAGCTTTTCGTCACAGCGCTTCGCTTCTTTCATCCCTAAATCGTTATTCATCATTCGTTAATCGCGAACCTTCCTACCCTCCAATTTCGGCATTAATGCCATAGTTCGCAAAAATTTCGATTGCCTGTTGTAGTTCTTCCTCCAAAGGTTCGGCCATGTTTAATTCATCGTATTCTGCCCCCAACTTGTTGTACTTATTGGTAGCAATATTATGGTAAGGCAATACATTCACCGGCACCATCCCCGGCAGATTGCCAATAAATTGAGCCATCTGTGTAACTGTTTCTTTATCGGCATTCACATTTTTTATAAAAGGAATACGAACATTTATATTGGCCCCACTCTCTACGAGAATACGAAGATTCTCAAGAATCAATTTATTATCAATTCCGGTCCATTGCTTATGTTTTTGCGCATCCATATGCTTTAGATCGTACAAAAACAGATCGGTTTCTTTAGCCACTTCCAACAAAGTTTCTGTTTTCACAAAACCACAGGTATCAACTGCCCGGTGCATCCCGCGTTCTCTACAGTTTTTAAGCATCGTTAACAGAAATTCGGGATGCATTGCAGGCTCTCCCCCCGAGAAGGTAACTCCTCCTCCCGATTCATCAAAATGGACTTTTTCCCTTTCGATAATCTCCATTAATTCGCTTACATCGTATGTTTTCCCCGACATTTTAACCGCACAGGTTGGACAAACATCGGTACAAATGCCACACAGCCTGCAAGCTTCAAAATTGGTAACAATACCTCCAGCAGTGAGGGTTAACGCATTTTCGGGACAGGCATCTATGCATTCACCACATCCCATACATTTCGACGCGGTATACAATTTCTGCACGCCGGCATACTGGCTTTCGGGATTATGACACCATTTACACCTCAGAGGGCAACCTTTCAAAAACAGGGTAATCCTTATTCCCGGACCGTCGTTAATGGCATATCGTTTTATATCAAATATTAACGGGGACATTTTTCGACATTGAGTTATTTAGTGAATGAGGAAGGGAGCATATAAAAATCATGAGCTATTGTTTTAAATTAACAGGAGGGGCCGAATAATTCATTGAATCAATCTTCCCCCTCAAGCTTTTTCGTCTATTTCTTCCAATCTTTTTTCGCTATAACGCTTCATTTTGCGTACGGGCAATAATATCCTGTTGCAAATCGTCATTCATATCGTTAAAATAATCGCTGTATCCTGCCACCCGAACCAAAAGGTCTTTATAATCTTCGGGGCATTCCTGTGCCGCATAAAGCGTAGCCGTATCCACAATATTAAACTGAATATGGTGTCCTCCTAATGCAAAATAGCTTCTTATCAGATGTCCCAATTTTTCGACATCCTTATCTCGTTTTAACAGCCCGGGAACAAAGCGCATATTCAACAGCGTACCACCCGACTTTGCTTGATCCAGTTTCCCCAGCGAGCGGACAACATTGGTAGGGCCATGTGTATCGCACCCATGCGAAGGCGATGTTCCGTCGGAAATGGCTTTCCGAGCCAAGCGCCCGTTAGGTGTAGCTCCCAACATTGTACCAAAATAAACATGACAGGTGGTAGAAAGCATATTCAGATGATACACCTCTCCCTTGGTATTAGATTTGCCCTCAATGGAAGCTTGCAAATCATTGTAAACACGCACTGCAATTGCATCGGCATAATCATCGTCGTTACCAAAAAATGGAGTACGGTTAAGAATACGCTGGCGCAACACTTCTTCTCCTTCGTAGTTTTGGGAAATGGCAATCAACAAACGATTTAGTGTAATTTTCTTCTCTTCAAACACATGTTTTTTTATCACCGCAAGGCTGTCGGTTATTGTCCCCAGTCCGGTACATTGAATATAGTTGGTATTATAACGCGCGCCCCCGTTGTAATAATCTTTTCCTTTTGAAATACAATCGCGGATAACTACCGAAAGGAAAGGTGCTGGTGCATACTTTGCAAACATCTGGTCGATGTAGTTGCTTACCCTGATTTTTTGATCGACAAAAAAGTTCACCTGTTTCAAAAAAGCCCCGTAAAGCTCTTCGTAAGTATTAAAAGACAGCGGATCACCGGTTTCTAATCCAACCAACTTCCTGGTTAACGGGTCAACACCATTATTCAATGCGATTTCCAATATTTTAGGCACATTCAGGTATCCGGTCAGGATATAGGCTTCCTTTCCGAAAGCTCCCACTTCGATACAACCGCTGCAACCTCCCTCGCATGCATCTTCAATGGTTTTTCCCTGGTTAACCAGCTCCTGCACATAAGTATCAGGATTGAACACCGACGGATAGCCATGCCCCTGTCGGATTAGTCTACAGGCTGCATGCAAAAACTTATCGGGCGTTACTTTTGAGATATGTACCGAGCTCCCGGGCTGAAGGATGTGCAGCTCTTCAATCACTTCCAACATAATGTACGAAAGCTCGTTTACGCCATCGGTTCCATCGGTTTTTACGCCCCCAATATTAATGTTGGTAAAATCGTTAAACGTTCCGCTTTCGCGTGCAGTAACCCCAATTTTTGGAGGTGCCGGATGGTTGTTTACTTTTATCCAGAAACAGCAAATCAACTCCTTTGCCTCATCTCGGGTTAATGTTCCTTCGGCAATTTCTTTTTCATAAAAAGGCGACAAATGCTGGTCGAAATGCCCGGGGTTCATCGCATCCCAACCGTTAAGTTCGGTTACCGTTCCGAGATGAACAAACCAGTACATCTGAATTGCTTCCCATAGGTTACGCGGCGCATTGGCGGGCACCCAACGGCAGACTTCGGCTATCCGTTCCAACTCTTTTACCCGCTGCGGGTTGCTTTCGTTTTTTGCTTTCTTTTCAGCCAGTTCGGCATGACGTTCGGCAAAAACAATAGCTGCATCGCACGAAATATCCATTGCACTCAACTCTTCAAGCCTGGCTGTAGCTTCCGAATCGTTCATAAAATCTAGGCTTTCAATATGCTCCCTGATTTCTTTTTTATAGTCCAACATTCCTTTGGTATAAATAGCACCATCAAGCGAAGTATGCCCGGGAGCGCGCTGCTCCATAAATTCGGTAAACACCCCGGCTTCGTAGGCGCGTTGCCATCCGGAAGGAACGTGGCTAAAAATACGTTCACGCATAGTACGTCCCTGCCAATAAGGTATTACTTCGCGCTCATAAACATCAATATCTTCCTGAGGAAGCGTATAACGCTGCTGATCGCGGGTATTTAGCACCTTCAGGTCGTTAACACTATGGCAGGTCAACTCGGGAAATGTAGGCACAGCTTTGGGCTGCGGGCCACGTTCGCCAACAATCAATTCGTCGTTGCCAATGTAAATTGCTTTTTGTTTACATATTTCCATAAAATTAAGCGCGCGCATTACCGGCTCCGAATATTTGCCATAGTTTTCTTTGTAAAAACGAGTGGTTATCAATCCGCGTTCAACTGACAGCGTTTCGGGTGTTTCCACACTTAATTTACGCAAACGCTGAATGCGTTCGTTCATGCCCGGGCCAATTTTGTTTCCTGCTTTTTTATAGAAATTTCCTTCGACACCTGCCGGACGCCCTGGAATTACTGTTGTTTTATGATTTTCGGAAAAAGACATATGCCAACTTTTTAATTATGTAAAAAAAGAAAATGATTAATGAGAAAATAAAGAAGACAATAAAGGCTAAGCATACACCATCCGGCATTCGAATAAACACCGATAGTTTTTCAACAAGTTTGTATTATGCCCGTTTCTCATCATTTTGACATATTTAATCACAAAAATACACAATTATTCAATCGGATAATCAAAGTGCAAACATTTTTAACATTTCGCACAAAATAAATTTAGGAACAGCCCCAAAATTAAGCCCCCCATTTATGTGTAGTAATTGTGTTCTTTAAAGGCTCAAAACATCTGCAAACAGTCGACTACTTTAAGACTTTTAACCGCAGAATTCGCTAAGTTTACGCAAAGTACACAGAGTTTATTAATTATATTTCAGTCCACCACAATAGTATACTTTTCAAGAAGTCCGGGGAGGGTTTCCAACGAAAATTTTGCAGCGGTAATTTGATTTTTTTCCGGGTCAATACAAAAATTCACAGCTTCCCTGAAATCGGCTTTCTGTAATTTTGTAAAATTAAAAACCGCCCCGGAGAAATCACATCCGGTAAAAACAGCTTTCTGCAAATCGGTTTCAACAAAATCAACTTCCTGCAATCGACAACGTATAAATTTTGTGTCTTTTATTTTTAAACGAAAAAAGGAAGAATAATTAAGGATACATTCTTCGAAACTAAATTCCAACAAAAAAGGATTACATTCGTCGAACTGCAAGCCAATAAGTTTCGAACTTTTAAAACAAATATTCTTAAATGCCGTATTTGTAATTTTTGTATTACTGAAATCACAAGCCTCAAAACAGCAATCTTCGAAAGAAAAATTGCTTAAATCAACATTTAAAAAGATACAATTATGGAATGCACAATTCTCATAATCGGTCTGTTCAATGTTTGTTACACGAAAATCGATTCCTGTAAAAACTTCGTCTGCAATATACCTGTTGTCCATGCTGTTTATCTTATACTGCAAATAAAATAAAAAAGCCGGAATCGTTAAGTCCCCGGCTTTTTTATAATGGTTACAGATTTGTTTATTTTTCGGGCGCTAATGCAACGCCAATATAATTTTTGAAATCGAAATAATGAGCAAACGCCTTTTGCACCGACTTGCGGGTCAGGTTATTTACCAAATTGTTGTAAGTTCCGAATTTTGAGAAATCGCCATCTTTCAAATAATAGGTATTGCTCAATAGATTCATCCAAAAGCCATTCTCTTTCAGAGCCAGCTCACGTTCGCGCAACATTTTCTCTTTGGCTTTATTCAACTCCTCTTTGTCAGGCCCGTTTTTGGCATATCCTTTAATAATATCGAAAATTGCAGGAACCAATTCGTCCAGCTTACCTGGTGCTGTACTGTAAGAGATATAGACCGAATATTCCGGCTCCGGATATTTTGAAGTTGAAGGCTTAGCCCCGATGGAATAGACACTTCCTTTTTCTTCGCGGATTACCTCAAGCAAACGTGTTGTCAGGATACGGCCAACAGCATTCAACAGAATTTTGTTTTCTGCGCAATAATCAAAATCGCCATGAAAAACGAGGTACTGGTAACTTTTTTCTTCCTGTCCTTTTCTTACTAATTTATTCACTACCCCATCCGGTTTTTCAATATCCAGGTCGACCCATTTTTCATGCTTATGCGCAGTTGGAATTCCGCCAATATATTTTTCTACCAAAGGTTTAAAAGTTTCAAAATCGATATTTCCGACAAAGAAAAAATTAAAGTCTGAAGCGTCTTTAAAACGTTCTTTGCCAATTTGTTTAATACGCTCGAACGAAATTTCTTTCAAACGCTCAACCGACATGGGTTTAGCGCGTTCATTATAATTTGCCAAAACGAAATTTAAGGTATCTCGAAAGTTGGATTCGGGAGAAGCTGATTTGTTTTCCAGTACAGTAGCATACTGTTTCATTAACGACTGGTAACTCACATTATCGAAACGCGGTTCTGTAAAATACAGGTACAACATCTGTAAAAGCGACTCAGCATCTTTTACCGACGAACTTCCTCCAAAGCCTTCACGCAATTCACTAATATAGGGCGATAAGCTAAACACTTTCCCTGAAAGCATTTTGTTTAAAGTAATTTCATCAAAATCGGCAATTCCGCTTTCGGACATTAAGTCGGTAGTAAAACCGGCCGAAAGGTTATCTTTCAGGCTATAAAGCGAATTGCCCCCCAGACTCCAGGCATTAAAAAGAATTTCATCATCTTTAAAATCGGTCTTTTTCAGCACAACCGTTGCCCCGTTTTCCAGTTTCCATTCAACCGCATCAACCTTTTCCAGCTTTTTCTCTGCAACTACCCTGCTTCCCACAGGTTCGTCTTCAATCAAAGGCACATCGGCGACCTCATCAACATAAGGTTCTACTTTAGTTTCTTCAACCTCATCGAGCAAAGCCAACACCTGTTCTTTGTCCGGCACTTTTGTTTTATCGTTTTCAGGAGCAGTAATAATCACCACCCGGTTATCTTGCGTTATCCATTTTTGCGCCAGTGCATTTACTTCATCTACGGTAATTCCCGGGACAAAAGCCTTATAATAAGCACATTCGTTTTCGGTTCCAGGGAAAGGTTCTTCTGTCAACAAAAAGTTACGCATATATTCGTTGGCATATGTAACCGATTTGGTGTTATTCCGTTCATTATACAACTTTTCCATTTGATTCAGCAGGGCTGTTTTTTCGCGTTCGAGTTCCGTCTCGGTAAAGCCGAATTTCTTTACACGTTCGTTTTCCAGCAACACTTCTTTTAGTCCGGCCTCAATTTTATCGCCCTGCGTAACTGCTACCGAAGTATAGGCGCTCAAAGCCCCTATTTGGTGCGAATAAACCGATTGTCCCATCAAAAAAGGAGGGTCGGACTGCTGGGTTTTCTCTGCCAAACGCTTGTTTATCATACTCATATACAATGCTTTCAAAATCGACTGACGATAATCGCCCAGTGTTTTTGATTTCTCGAACTTGTGTTTATAATAAACATAGGCTAGCGGATACCTTGCTTCCTTATCGGTAACAATGCTAACAAGCGTTTCTTTGTTACCAGGAACATCAAAATACTTTTTCACACGTGGGTTTTGTTTCGCAGGAATGGCCGAAAATTTTGTTTTTATTTTCTGCACCAAAGCCTCTCTGTCGAAATCGCCAACTACAACAATTGCTTCCAGGCCGGGCCGATACCAATCGTTCCGAAAACGCCGCAACACATCGGGCGAACCATTTTTTATAATATCAATTTTTCCGATTGGCATACGGTTGGCATACTTTGAACCATTAAAGAAAACAGGCATCCATTTTTTACGCATCCTGTCGTTAGCTCCTCGCCCCATCCGTTCTTCTTCGAGAATAACTCCGCGTTCGTTATTCATTTCTTCATCCGAGTCGGTTATCTGGCTTGCCCAGTCGTACAATACCTGCAGTCCTTTCTCTATATATTCCGGCTTATCTAAAGGCACTTTCAGGGTATACACCGTTTGATCGAAACTGGTGTAGGCATTAATTTCCGGGCCAAATTCCATTCCTATTGATTCAAAATAATTAATCAACTCATGTTTGGGAAAATTTTTTGTTCCATTAAAAGCCATGTGTTCACAGAAATGAGCCAGCCCCTGCTGATCGTCGTCTTCATCAACCGAACCGGCTTTTACTACCAACATCAATTCGGCACGGTTTTCCGGTTTTGGATTGGAACGGACATAGTAAGTAAGCCCGTTATCTAAAACCCCCTTAACTACTGCCGAGTCTTCGGGCAATTTGCTACTTAAATCAAATCGGGGTTGGGCAGCAAGCAGCAAGGCTACCAACAACATAGGAATCAGTAAAATAATGTGTTTCATGTATATAAATTTTAAAAAAGTAACAAACATTAGATATCGGCTTAGTTTCCAACATCTTTATTTAATATTATTTTGCATTACAAGCCATTCTCTAATAAACAGGATACAGCCTCGGCAAAAGCATCATTTTCGTTACTGGCAACCAGTGGAAATTTTCCCTTTATTTCTTCCGGCGAGTTTGCCGTTAAAAACGAATGCCGGGTAAACTCCAGCAAATCGAAATCGTTATAGTCGTTTCCAACACCCATTGTCTGCTCCTGTTCTATTCCTGATCGGCGACAAATTTCGCGAATACCGTTTCCTTTTGATACCGAATAATGAAAAACCTCTAACCAGATATACCCTTTCGTGATTGGAGAAGAAGCACGGATTACCCGAATTTCGGGGGACAAGGCTTCGATTTGTTCCTTTATTTTTTCAAAATCAGCATTATTTTCTTTCAGGAATAACAACAGCTGACAAAGTTTCGTATGTGGTAATTTTTCGGGCACCAACTCTGTTGTCCGGCAATTACTAAAAGCAAAATAACGTTCAAACTCATCACAGAAACAAGTTCCGCGGTAATAATAATACTGGTGATTGTCGGGCACCGGATAAAAAGCAAAAAAATTAAAATCCTTATGCATTAGGTATTCCATAAGCCTTTGTGCCGATTCTTCCCCGATATTCTGTTTAAAGATATATTCCTTTTTTTTCTGGTCAAAGACACCTGCTCCCGACGAAAAAACCACATAATCGAAAGGGACATCATCATCAATTACTTCTTTCACTTTTCGGAAATTTCGTCCGGTAGCAGCCACACGTATCACATTTTGTGCCCCAAGCTGTTTTAAAGCCCTACGGTTTGCACTACTAACAGTACGGTCGTTACGCAAAAAAGTACCGTCTAAATCGGTTGCGACAAGTTTTACGTTTTTCATAACAAATAAAGAAACATAAAAAAAGGGAAATGCGAAACATTTCCCCTATAAAATCTTCGGTTTATTTTATTCTAAATTTTTATCCAAACAATGCTGGTTTCGATACAAGCGAATCAATTTTCGGAATAGTCGCTGAGGCTCTCAAAAGAACCGATTGGTAATTCACTTTTGTTTTTATCGAACTTAGAAAAGCCTCTGTCGAATATTCGATAGGCAGGAGGAATGACTTTTGCCCTTTTTGCTACAGCCGTTACCGGGGCTCCTGTTATTTCCTTTATGGCAGCAGCAAACAAAGGATCCTGCACATCTCCCAACGGATAAGTATTAAACAGGTTATCGTGAACATAAACATCGGGTACAAAACCATTTTTAAAATCAGTAACCCCTTCGGAATTTGCATAACGCAAAACAATAGGCTGCAAACCCCAGTTATTAAAGTCGCTGTAATAAGCTTCCCCCGGATTTGTTTTGTACAAGTCTTCCGGTTTTAGCGTAATAGAGGCTGCATATTTTCCAGATGTTGTGTCGCCAACAGTTGTTACGGTCATATAAGGGTCAAGGCCGGTAATTGTTAATTCGGAAGCAGAAGCCGTACCATGACCGGTTAAAATATAAATATTGGTAAGCCCCATTTTCACAGTGGCTGTATCAATAAAATTTACTTTCAGTTGATTGGTTCTATTTTCTTGCTCCCAGTATTTTTGATATTTATCGTTCCATTGAAAAGTTACGAGTATTTTTTTGTTATTTACCACATTAAGAGGAGCTAATGAACTACAAAGATATCGGGCAGCATTAATACCTCCGCCGGGATTATAACGCAAATCTAAAACAACATTTTTGCTTACCCCCTGTGCTTTCAGGTATTCAAAAGCAGCATCCAACGAACTATTGTAATTGGCAATATACTGGGCATAAAAAATGTACCCGATTTTTTCACCATTCTGTTCCACAACACTGGTCTTCACTACAGGGTCTAAATTCATTTTCAGTGCTGTAAGATTGTAAGAATCTCCTACAGAGATTGATTTAGACCCACTATCATACACACCTAATGTAATTGACATAGAAGAACTATATAAAAGGTCGGTATAATTACTTTTAGTGATAGCAGCACTATTCATTTTAACAATAATATCTCCCCGCTTAATGCCGGCTTTCGATGCCGGGGAGTTTGGATAAACATATTCCACAATGGCAAAAACATTTTCGGATTTTGAAAACAGACCAAAAGCTAAGGCCCAGCCATAGGTGGTTTCTACTCCCTGAAGACTATTCTCCCAGGTATCAATATCATCGGTTATATACGACCATTTATCGTCTTCGTATAAAAGTTTTTTAAAATATTTTTTCGAATCGATTTCGTAATTATAATCAATATTCGGCATTTTATTATACCATAAATAAACATCCGACATGGATTGATTAATAAACTTGTTGACCTTTTTGGTTAACTCTGATGCTTCTTCTTTCTCGTCATCATCGTCTTTACAACTTGTAACAGTAAGTAACGGAAGCATAAAAAAGAATAATAAAAGAACTTTGTTTCTCATAATATTTGTAGTTTTAATTAGGAAGTGTAAAAAAAATAACCGGACCATTTCTTCTTGTTCTTTTGCCTCTTAACCGCCTCAAAAAAATGCTTAAATAATTTATTTTGAATTGGTAAAAAAAAACAAAGTCCCTGTTTATGAAACGGTTCATTTACTCATGCACATCTCCTTTGGATTTTATTCAATAAAACAGAGAATTGAAAAATACATTTCCTGCAAATATATCATTTTCCGGGTATTTTATTTTTCTCCTCCGGGTATTCAATCCTTATGTGGTAAATATTTATTAATTTCTGAAATAATATTTCTTTAATGTTTTTAACATCCCTGAAAGTAAGCTCCGACTCATCCAGTTGTTTATCTTCTACTTTTTGGTCAATCATCCTGTCAACTAATTCTTTCAGATTTTCGCGTGTTTTGTCTTTCATGCTCCGCGAAGCAGCTTCAATGCCATCGGCCAGCATTACCACTGCCGCTTCCTTTGAGTGAGGCAGAGGCCCGGGATACCTAAAATCTTTTTCATCAATTTCCTGGTCAGGATGTTCCTCTTTATATTTCAGGTAAAAATATTTGACTTTGGTGCTTCCGTGGTGTGTGGCAATAAACTCAACAATGGGTGATGGCAATTTGTGTTTATGCGCTAATTTCACTCCGTTTTTCACATGATTTATAATCACTTCGGCGCTTTTCTTATTGTCAATCCTGTCGTGCGGGTTCAATCCAGCCACCTGGTTCTCAATAAAAAAGTTAGGCCGGGTAATCTTGCCAATATCGTGATACAATGCTCCTGCCCGAACCAAAAACGGATTTCCGCCTATTTTCAAAATTACTTCTTCGGCCAGATTGGCTATTTGCATTGAGTGCTGAAAAGTTCCGGGTGCTTCTTCGGCCAGTTTACGCAACAAAGGCTGGTTGCTGTCCGAAATTTCAATAAGGGTTACATCGGAAATAAAACCGAAAAGTTTTTCAAAAATATAGATAAAAACATAAACCAGCAGAATTAGAATACTACTTATGCCAAACCATTTCATTTTTGTTAAATCGCCCCACACCAACGTTCCTTCATGGATAAGTTCCAGGGCAATGTATATTAAAGTATAGGTTAAGAACACCCATAATGCTGCCAAAGTAAGATGTACCCGCCGATGCATTTTATTCAGACTAAATATTGCGATTGTTCCGGCCGAGAATTGCAGAAGAATAAACTCATAGCTATTAGGGGCATAAAATCCGACAAGCAAAGTTGTAATAAAAAGCGTAAAAATAGCCGTTCGCGAATCAAAAAATGTACGCACCACAATGGGCAAAATGGCAAACGGCACCATGTAAACGTCAAGCACAGGAAACGAGTCGATAAAAAGTGTGATAAGAACAGTTAACGTTATTAGCATCAGCAGAAACAATAATTTGTTCAGATGGCTGATAATATCTCTGCGATATACATACAAAAAAACAAACAAAAGGCCGAGAAGCATAAGGATAAGTAAAATTTTACCCCCCGCAATTACGTATCGGTTAAAATTAATTCCCCGCTCCTTTTCGTAACTCATTTTCAGCGATTCCAAAATCTGGAACTTTTCGTTGTTAACATACTCTCCTTCCAAAATAATCCGGTCGCCCATGTGTACCACCCCCCTAGTGGGCGATATATTTTGAGTAAGCTCATCAATTGCTTTTTGTGTGGTTTGTACATCATATTCCAAATTAGCGGTAATGTATTTCTCTACCGGGAAATCAAGCAGCCATTTTTGTTTTTCGAAATGCCGAATACATTTATTAATTTTATTGTAAGCTGTTTTTTCCGAATACAATTTCCGGATTGCAGTTTTGACCACAACATTTCCGGTTCTTTTCTGGATATCCGTATTGTTTTTCAACTCATTGTACGAATCGACAGAAAACTGTAACACACCAGCGTTATAAACTTCATTTAAAAGAGCCACAACAGTATCTACCGCCTGTTTCTTGGTTTCATCGGGGCTACCTGCCACCGACCAAATATCAGCCTTTAATTTTTCGATATTGTTAACGGCAACAGAAGTATCGCATAAAAAATAAGGACTAAGCGTACCAATTTGTTCCTGTCGTTCTGTATCTAACTCTTTTTCGGTTTTCAATATAGCAAAATCGAAAGGAGCAATCAGGTTTTCGTGCCGCCACGGAAATCCCTTTTGATAATCGTATTTAAACCTCGCCTGGCCAGGCAAAATAAAATAGATAGCAACAGCAGCAATCAAAAATATAAGAACCTGCAGAAATATTTTTGTGTACTTTTTTAACTTTCTAAAAAACTTATTCATTCGTTTATATTTGTTTATCTTTAAGGTAACTCATGTAACTCGCCCCGATAAATCGGGGTTCGTTTCATCTGTCAAAATTCAATATAACAGCATCCGAATTTATAATAAAAGTATGCAAGTTGTAATAAAAAATACAATTTTAATCGAAAAACCACAGATTTTTCTCATGCAATACCCATTTTTTCATAGATTTGTGTCAGTCCAATAATTGGCTAGCATATTGACGATAAAAAAAATTACTTACTGCATGAATTACGGCATATCCAACCTTAGTATTATTCCTGTCCGCTCCGAACCTTCGGAAAAAAGTGAAATGACGACACAAATTCTGTTTGGGGAACATTTCGAACTACGAGAACAAATAGTTGGCTGGACAAGTGTAAAACTGGCTTACGATGGCTACGAAGGCTGGATTGATACCAAGATGATAACCCCAATACCTCCCCGTACATTAAAAAAGATAGAAAACAGTCCGGTAGCTGTTACTGCCGACATTATAACAATTGTGCCCATTAGCGAAGACCAAAACCTGATGCTTGCAGCCGGAAGCACCTTACCCGTTTGGCGCCCTTATTTAAAACAATTTACAGTAATTCGCGACACTTATCTGGCAACAGGAGATATATTATACGGACAACAGAAAAAACCGAGAGAAATTGTAATAAAACAGTCGTTAAAATATTTCAATGCACCTTATTTATGGGGTGGAAGAACACCTTTTGGCATTGATTGCAGCGGTTTTACACAGATTATTTATAAAATGATAGGAATTGTACTTCCGCGTGATGCCGGCAAACAGGTAGAACTTGGGGTACCCCTGAGTTTTTTGGATGAAGCAGAACCGGGCGACCTTGCTTTTTTCGACGACGAAGAAGGCAACATTGTTCATGTAGGGATAATTTGGAAACGTAATAAAATTATCCATGCCTCGGGAAAAGTACGAATCGACAATGTAGACCAGTTTGGAATTTATAATCTTGAAACCCATCGCTATACCCATAAATTACGTGTAATGAAAAAAATAATAGGCACATGAAACAAGTTGAACTTATAATCTACATAGCAATTGTAGTTGCTGCGGTATACCTGGTAATAAAACACTGGCGAACAGGAAAAAAGAAATAAGCTGTTGAGGATTGCAACAAAAACAGGGACAACAACCAAAACTCCGGTCTGAAATGAAAATTGAATTTTCGGCAAAAAATACGCCCCACGAGTGGTTTGATATAATTGCAAACGGTTTTGGAACGCAGGTAAACAACAATAATACATTCAGAATTCCGTCATCAACAGGAGAAGGCTTTGGAAAACAAATTTATTTTTTTGAAGGACTGACACTAACCTATTTTTACTTCCACAAATTATTTGAACCACTGGAATTTATCAGGCATTCCCAAAAAGAATCCAGGCTTTTCCCCATCATGTTTTATTGCCAGGACAAACCAATGGAACAAAACATAGGAGAAATAAAAAAACTTATTGGCTATCATACCTCGAACGGCATATTTATGCCCTCGCCCGAAATTGAATCAACATGGAAGATACCTCAAAATATAAAAGGGTTCCAGGTATCGCTGACTTTAGAAAAAGAATGGTTTCTAAAAACATCAAACTACTCCGACGACATCTATCTTAACCGTTTACTAAAGTCAAAAAAACCTTTCTACCTATTCGAATCGCTACATCCTTCCATGAAAAATATAATTTATTCCATTCACAAACTTATTACATCGGACAATAAATTTCAACAATTAAAACTACATCAAATATCAATGGAATTGTTCAACCTTTTTATTGACCAGGTAGAACACCGTTCATCAAAAGAAAAAATTTCAGGTCTCAATGCTTCCGACATCGAAACACTATTCCTGACACGAAAACAACTTTTGGAAAATCTCACAAATCCCCCGTCATTAAAACAATTATCACTAAACGCAGGGATGAGCATAAGTAAATTACAAAAATGTTTCAGACAGGTGTTTGGCAAAAGTATCTCACAATATGCACTGACTGAAAAAATGGAACTTGCCAAACAACTACTCGACACAAAAAAATATTCTGTTTCAGAAGTTGGTTATACTACCGGTTATTCCAACCTAAGCCACTTTACCAAGGCTTTTCACAAAGAATATGGCATAAATCCCAAGGCCTACCTAAATTCGATATAAATCTTTACTCTTTGTTCGGGGCATAATTCTTTCCTGGATTCAAAAGAAAACTACATAAGAGCATTATACTACTCAACACGGTTATTTTACCCCCTAAAAAGTGCATTTCTTTGTTGCGATATACAAAGAGTAATAAATATGCTTAGAACAATTAAACAATTCTTAAAAAACAACAAAAGAATAGCACTTCTTTTCTTTCTTATTTCTCCTGTCTCAATCTACGCACAAAGTTTATTTGAAAACGCATTAGGAGAAAATCTGGCAAATACCCCCAAATACCAACTTGGCGGATACATCCGAAGCGACTTGTATGCCAATGAGAATAAAATCAGGGAAAAATACGCAGAAGGAGCCTTGAAACTCGAAATAAAAGGCAACAAATACGGCAATGCTTATGCAGAAATGCGCTACAGAGGCTCCACCGAAAACGATAATGAATTTTGGTTGCGCGAAGGCTATGTAAACCTGTATTTCGGCAAATTCGATTTCCGCATTGGTGAACAGGTTATTATGTGGGGACGCGCCGACGGATTTAACCCAACAAACAACCTTACGCCTACCGACCTGACTGTTTTTTCGCCGGAAGAGGACGATAAACGCCTTGCTAATTTTGTAGTAAAAATGGTTTATAATTTCTATCCTTTAAAAATAGAGGTTGACTGGATTCCCGCCTACAAAGCATCGGAACTGCCGTTTGAAAAAGCCACATTGCCTGAAAATGTAAACTGGAGCGAAGAAAATCCGGAACAGAAATGGGACAACAGCTCTATAGGACTGAAACTGACAATGGAAAAACCTGCTTTCGACGGCTCATTGTCTTATTTCAACGGCTACCACAAAATGCCGGGGTTGAACTGCTCCTTGTCAGAAAACTCTGATGTAGTCTTTACACAACCGTACAAAGTACAGGTTTGGGGAGCTGACTTTTCGACAACAGCAGGCAACTATGGATTGCGAGGCGAATTTGCCTACAGTATGCCCAACAACACCACTGACGAACTTTTTTCTATCCCCTGCGACCAACTGGAATATACCCTGGGCATCGATCGCGAATGGGGAAATTTTAGCCTTATCCTGCAATATGTAGGAAAATATATTTTCGACTTCGACAAAAAAACAAATTTAGAAAATCCTTTGTCTCAAAACATACAACAATGGAACCACATGTTGTTTTCTCAGCAGGAAGAATGGAACCATTCGGTTTCAATCCGTCCCGAGCTTGATTTGTTTCACGAAACGCTTACCGGCGAAATGCTGGGGCTGGCCAATTTCAGCACAGAAGAAATTATGATGCTTCCCAAGGTTACTTATACCATTTCCGATGCACTGGAACTATGCGCCGGAGCACAATTGTTTTTTGGCCCCGACGATACGCTATACGGATTTATGCAGGATAAACGCAATGCCGGATTTATCGAAATTAAATTGTCGTTTTAAGCCTCGGATCCTTTCCTTTTAGGAAGAAAAAGGGCTGAGAAATTAACACCTATGTTCCTTGATAAAAATTTTTCAGATAAATAAAAAATAAACCCAAAGTTCCAGAACTTCTCTTTTCCGGAGAAAATCGGCACTGATATATATCAGGCTCAGATGGAGCTTCTTAATTAAAAAAACATGAAAAAAATTGCACAATTTGCCATTCGTTACAGATGGTTGGTCATTATCGCATTCCTGGGTATCACCCTGTTCATGACAGCTCAGCTAAAAAAAGCACATTTTAACACCGATTTGGAAACTTATCTTCCAGAGGATATGCCCGCGCGTGTTCACCAAAACAAGATTGAAGACATTTTCGGTGGTACAGACCTGCTTATGATTGTTGTAAAAAACGATGACGTTATAAATAAAAAAACGCTAAAAAGGGTAAAATCGTTTTCGCAGGAGATGAAAAAAATAAAGGGTATTGAAAAAGTAATGTCGCTGTTTGAAACCAAGCAGGTACGTAACGAAGAAGATGCCATGATGGTTGACCCTGCCGTCCGGAAAATGCCACGCAATACAGACGATGTCGCCACAATAAAAAAAGAACTAAAAGAAAACGATATGGTTTATGGCAGCGTGGTATCGGAAGATTTTACTTCGACAGCAATAATAGGCATGCTGGAACCCAATGCTTCCGACAAAGTGGTAGTAGCACAGGTCGAAGAACTTCTAAAAAAATATCCGGGAGCAGAAGAAACCATGCTGGCAGGCACACCTTACCTGCGTGTTATGAACGGCAGAAACATGCAAAGTGATATCTCAAAACTCCTACCACTGGGTATACTCATAATGCTCATTTTCCTGCTTATCAGTTTCCGCCAGTTCAGGGGAGTTTGGTTACCCACAATTGTTGTTTTCATTTCCATTTTTATTTCCCTGGGCTTCATCCCGCTGCTAGGGTGGGACTTTACCGTGGTTACCATTATCCTTCCGGTTTTGCTTATTGCAGTAGCCAACGACTATGGCATTCACATGTTTTCGCATTACCAGGACGATAATGCCCCGGGAAATAATATTTCAAAAAAAGAAATCTCAATACGCATGGTTACCAGTCTTGGAAAACCTATTGTTATTGCAGGAATTACTACAATCGGAGGATTACTTTGCATGCTGGGGCATATCCTTATTCCGGCATGGCAAATGGGCATACTAGGAGCAATAGGAATTGCTGTAGCATTGCTTGCCAGCCTGCTTTTTGTTCCGGCAATCAGCTCACTTATACCCAAACCCAAACCGGTTGCCACCCCGGCCAACACCGAAAACAACCCTGGACTTTTAAATAAAACCTTGCTATTTATAAGTAACCTGGTTACCCAAAAGCCTCGCGCAACCATATACGGGTTGCTTGCGCTTACCTTGCTTATTGCATCCGGTATTTTTAAACTATCGATTAACTCTAATCCTTCGCGGATGTACCCGGAAGACGACCCGGCCCAAATATCCTCCAACCTTGTTTGCGACGAACTCGGCGGTTTTTTCCCGCTTTCCATTGTTTTCGAAGGCGATATAAAAAATCCAGAGCTGTTAAAAAGAATTGATGAAACAGAGAAAAAAATCAAAGCAATGCCTGAAGTTGGCACCACCCAGTCGATAGCAAGGGTTACCCGCCAAATAGGAAGGGCTTTGAACAACGAAGGCGAACCGCTTTACGATAAAATTCCGGATACCTACAACGCCGTATCCCAATACTTCGAACTTTATATGATGAGCGGCGATCCCGACGACCTGGAAAAAATGGTAGATTTCAACTTCGAAAAAGCCATGATATTGGTACTTTTTAAAGAGATGGACACCCCGATTATGCGAAAGAGCGTAAAAAAAATAAAAGAAATGCTGAAAGACGACCCGAATGTAAAAAACATAGGGGGCGTTGCCGATGTATTCTGCGAAATGGATACCCGAATTGTTAACGGCCAGTTTTCGTCACTGGCAATGGCACTGCTGGTTGTGTTTATAGTACTGATAATCTCCTTTCGCCTTCGCTCATTAAAAGGGGCTATTTTACAGCTTATCCCGTTGGTTATGGCCATACTTATTCTTTTCGGAATTATGGGCTATGCCGGTATCGAACTTAATTTCACCACGGCACTTTTATCTTCTATTATGATTGGGGTTGGTATTGATTACACTATTCATCTGGTTTGGCGTTACCGCGAAGAACGTCGCAAGGGGCTGGAAGCTGCCGAAGCCATGAAGCAAACCCTCCATACCTCGGGAAGAGGAATCATTCTGAATGCCTTATCGGTTATTATAGGTTTCTCGGCACTGATATTTTCATCATTCCTGTCAGTACGATTCTTCGGAATACTAATGGTGGTCATGGTGTTTACCTGCCTTATCGGAGGCTTACTTTTAATTCCTGCTCTTTGCATGGCACTAAGACCAAAATTTTTGGAAGCCAAAGACACCAAACAAAAAATAAAAAAAGAACCTCTTTGCATTGACAGAACATAGAGCAGGAAAAAAACAGGATAAAGAATCAAATTAGAAATTCAAATTATAAAACAGCTCATGGCAGAGATAATAACAAAGGATCCCTAGAGCATGACAGTTATTTTTTCTCACATAACAAATGGGCTACACAAAAATTCAGACAGATGAAAATTTTATTATCAGCCACCCTTTTACTAATCGGCGTTGGCCACACCGTATCGGCACAAAATATAAGTGCCCAAAAAGTTCAGGAAAAAACAATTGAAGTTACCCGTGTAAAAGGCACGGAATCCATTTCAACCCTTACCATTATCAGTTCGAAAGGCGACAAACGGGTACGAAAAATGACCTCGGTAAGTAAATTATATGACAACGGGGAAACCGAAAAAAAAATGATTCGTTTTGTTGCTCCTGCCGATGTTAAAGGGACAGGTTTCCTTACCTATGATTACAACGAAAAAGACGACGACAAATGGATTTATATGCCGGCATTGCGAAAAACACGCCGCATTATCACGTCCGAAAATGCCAAAAGCTTTATGGGGTCGGAGTTTTCGTATGCCGATATGTCGATGCCAACCGTCAACGATTTCACCTACAAGTTTCGAAAAGAAGAAAGCATTAACGGAATTCCCTGTTATGTTATCGAAATTATCCCGAAAGACGATGATATTGCCGACGAAAACGGGTTCTCGAAAAAAATATCGTGGATCAGCAAAGACAAATTCCTGTTAAAAAAATCGGTATACTACAACCTGCCAGGCGACAAAGAAAAAATAATGACAATAACCTCGGCCATTGAAGTGGATAAAACAAACCATAAATACAAATACAAAGAAATGATTATGGAAAACCTTATTGAAAACCGAAAATCCATTTCGACAATCGAACAAATAAAATTCAATTCCAAAATTCAGGACGATTATTTTACCACAAGGTTTTTGGAAAGATAAAAGTCTCCTGCCATATGAGCGGCATATCCAACAATCTAACAGAGAAAAACCAGGGCATTGATTTAAAGTTAGGGCTACAACCTGCTGATAGCGATTCAAAATTACAACCCCAAGGCAACACTTTGTTTTGCCTTGGGTTAAATTAACCAGCACTCTCAATACGGCTCCCCAAAAAATCAAGGAAATGCTGTATTTTTTTGTGCCCGATTTATTCGTCAACACGTTTTTCTTTCGACAAACGGATTACTATATTCTTTCATCTGTCTAATTTTTTGTATTGCCCATTTGTTATGTGAGAAAAAATAACAGTCATACTCCTAGGTGTCTCAGTTATTATCTCAGCCATGAGCTGTTTCATCTTATTAAAATTGTTTATTTTTTCAGGTAACTCATGGAACTCGCATAATCATACAAAAAAGACTTTTTATTATGACCGTTTCGTTTTATCTAAAAAAAGTAAAAGGGTTGAAATTATCTTTTGAAATCACATGTTCTCTTTCAAAATTTTTGATAAATATAAAAACGCTTAACCAGGTCTTCCTGAGGCATAAAATCACAACAGGTTCTATACATAAGATATAACACACAAATTCAATCATGGATTACCCCAGCTTTTTTTTCTCAGCAAAAACACAGAGCTTAATTTTGTGAAACAACCCAACCACCCCCCAACAGATATTCAACTAACGTTCAACAACTTACACACAAATACCTGAAAGACAGATATTTAAAAATATTACAAAAAATCGCCACCATAAACACCTGAAATAGAAAACGATAAAAAAAATCTTTTTTTTGCAATAGATGACTCATTTTTTTTTTCATTATTTTTTTGCAAATTTTGTATTCGGGAATACCACAAATTATAAGTTTGTACAACCTCGATTATCCATCAAAATAAATGAGTGAAAAACACAAAACTGTATGGGAAAATTGTCTAAACGTTATAAAAGATAACGTTCCTGGAAGTAGTTTTCGAACTTGGTTTGAGCCAATAAAACCAGTAAAATTAGAAAACCAGGTATTGACAATACAAGTGCCCAGTGCCTTCTTTTACGAATACCTCGAAGAGCAATTTATTGATATTCTTCGAAAGACACTTCGCATGATTATAGGGAACGGAGCGAAGCTGGAGTATAATGTTGTTATGGAAAATAAAAATACCCCACAGCCATTTACTGTGAGTTATCCAACCAACAATAACAACAAAATAAAAAACAAGCCTCTTACTATCCCGTTAAAATCGGAAGAGAAGCCAACGATAAAGAATCCGTTTATCATACCGGGCATTCAGAAATTACAAATAGATCCGCAATTAAAACCGGATAACACGTTTGCAAATTTCGTAGAAGGCGATTGTAACCGCCTTGCCCGAAGTGCTGGCTTTGCGGTTTCTCAAAATCCGGGAGGAACAGCCTTCAACCCGTTAATGATTTATGGCAACTCCGGTTTAGGAAAAACCCATTTAGCTCAAGCCATAGGAGTTGAAGTAAAAGAACGCTTTCCGGATAAAGTAGTATTATATGTTGATGCCAACAAGTTTCAAACGCAATTTACAGAGGCAACACGAAATAATAACCGGAACGATTTTCTGCATTTCTACCAGATGATAGATATACTTATTATTGATGACGTACATGATTTTGCAGGAAAAGAAAAAACACAGGAAACATTTTTCCATATTTTCAATCATTTGCACCAGACAGGCAAACAACTGATTCTTACATCAGACAAGCCTCCTATCGAATTAAAAGGGATGGAACAGCGTTTATTATCCCGCTTTAAATGGGGGCTTACTGCCGATTTACAAATTCCTGATTTTGAAACACGTATGGCTATTTTACGCGCCAAAACGTATAAAGACGGAATTTCACTTTCGGAAGATGTATTGGAATATATTGCATCGCATATCGGAAATAATGTTCGTGAACTGGAAGGAGCTCTGGTTTCGTTATTGGCGCAATCAACACTAAACCGGCGGGAAATCACCCTTGAGTTAACAGCAAAGTTAATCAATAAGCTGGTCAAAAACTCGAAACGCGAACTTTCTATCGAATATATATCGAAAGTTGTTTGCGACTATTTCAATATGCCGGTAGAAACCCTGCAAACCAAAACAAGGAAAAGGGAAATTGTACAGGCCCGGCAAATTGCCATGTATTTTTCGAAAAGCCTGACCAAATATTCGCTCGCAAGCATCGGTGCACAAATAGGAAGCAAAGACCACGCAACTGTACTCCATGCCTGCAAAACGGTAAGCAACCTAAAGGATACAGACAAAAATTTCCGAATGTATGTGGAGGACATTGAGAAAAAATTAAAAATGTAATACAGGAGGCAGGCTTATAAAGCCTGCCTTTTTTATTTATAAAAGCTAGTGGAGGACGAATACAAAACCATAGAAGTAAAGAGTTCCGGAATTTTTAAAGACAAAGGAAGTAAATTTTATGCCTATGCCTATCCTGTAAAAAACGAAGATGAAATAAAGGCAATCCTCCAATCATTAAAAAAAGAACACCATAGTGCCCGGCATCACTGCTATGCCTGGCGTTTGGGCACAGAAGAAAAAAGAGACAGATCCAATGACGATGGCGAACCATCATCAACAGCAGGAAAACCCATACTGGGACAAATTCAAAGTTTCAGTCTCACGAACATATTAATTGTTGTAGTTCGTTATTTTGGAGGCACTCTGCTTGGCACCAGCGGTCTGATTAATGCCTACAAAAATGCAGCAATGGATGCATTACAGCATGCCAACATCATTTCAAAACAAATAGAAAACACTTTTGAACTAACTTTTGAGTACCCTTTGATGAACCATGTAATGCAAACATTAAAACAGGAAAATCTGAAAATAATAAAGACTGATTTTCGCGAATCCTGTCGCTTGCAATTCTCGGTTCGCAAAAGTAAAGCCCCAGAATCAATCCGGATTTTTGAAAACATTTACGGGGTAACAATCAAAAGGCAGGAAGCTTAAAATATCAAAATTATCCCACTGAACTTTCATACGGTACCCGGTTCAACAACGAACGTCCCAGGGTTATTTCGTCGGTATATTCAAGTTCATCGCCAATAGAAACTCCACGCGCCAGGGTTGATATTTTCACCCCTGAATCTTTTAACTTTCTGAAAATATAAAAATTAGTTGTATCACCTTCCATTGTTGTTGAAAGTGCAAGAATAACCTCAACCACATCCTCTTCTTCAATGCGTTTGATTAACGATTCGATTTCCAGGTCGGAAGGCCCTACTCCATCCATTGGCGAAATAATTCCGCCTAAAACATGATACAGCCCGTTAAACTGCTGGGTATTTTCAATCGACATTACATCACGAATATTTTCTACCACACAAATAACACCGGCATTTCGCGAAGGATTGGAGCAAATTCCACAAATTTCGGTATCAGAAATATTATGACAAACCTTACAATGCTTAATCTCCCGACGAAGCTGTATTAAACTATTACCGAAAGCCTCTACCTGCCCGGTATCTTGTCGAAGAAGATGCAATACCAGGCGCAAAGCACTCTTCCTGCCTATTCCCGGCAGTTTAGCAAACTCATTCACTGCATTTTCGAGCAAACGCGATGGATATTTTTCGATATTGGTCATTTTTATTTGCTTTTCATCTTATTCGAATTGGTTGTTTATTCGGAATAATACCGGTTTAATAGCTCGATGCACCTTAAGTCCACTGACTTCGATATTGCTCTGCCTCAAACCCTTTAAGTCTTTTTCGTTTTTTTATCGGCACATTCCTGCCCACTGTTCCTTTCATCTCAGTCTAACTCATAACAGCCCTGACTTCTTTCATAATGGTTCTTTTGGTTTTTATGCCAACAATCCGTGCACACTCTTTCCCGTTTTTTAATACCAGCATGGTTGGAATACTTTGTACCTTAAACTTTTTTGCCATTTGTTGATTATGCTCAACATTAACCTTTGCAACTCCAAAATCGTCATTCGTTTCGGCAATATCATTTAAAACAGGAATCATTGCCTTACACGGAGCATACGAAGCCGACGAAAAATCGACAAGCCACACACCTTTTCGACTGATTGTTTTATAATTTTTATTATTCAATACTCTTATTTTTTTACTGTTGGCAATTGGTTTGGCATTTTTCATTCGAAAATAATTTACAGTAATAAAACCAACCAAAACACAAAGAAATACTAAGATAATAATAATAGTAGTTGACATAATTTAGTAATTAAAAAAATAACAGAAAATTTGTTTCATTATACAAAGGCAAACTAACGTCTTTTTTCAGATTCTTCCATAAAAAATCGATTATTGATTAGGATTAATAATACCGATTTAATATCTCAATAAGACTAAATTTACGAAGCTCCTTTAGTCTTTGCTGTTTTTAACAATAAAAATAAAGAAACCCCTACAATCCCTGTAAAAATCAGAAACAACTCCCCGTTACATACACACAGAAACACATAGTAATAAAGCAACTAACAAATCTCATCAGAATAAAAGTTTCATCAAAAACTCGATTTCTCTTCCAGGAGATAGCGCAAGCGATCGAGCATAATCGGCACGTCTTCTTTGTCGACTCCCTGTTCAAGCAAAAAGGGAAGGTCTTCCTTAAAAACTTCAAAAAATAAGCTTTCGGAAAATTCATCCTGAGCAATTGATTTTTTATAGTATTCTAAAGCTACTTTTCTTCGCCCCATACACCACTGCACATGTCCCATATTCATCCAATCGTGTTTATTGGGCACATTGTCAATCAAGCGTTGAAAATATTTTTCAGCCTGTTCTTTTTTGCCTGTAACAAAAGAACACCAGGCTATAGGGCGCCATACTTTTTTATTTCCCGGCTTTAAATATTCTACTTTAAAATAGCATTTTAAGGCTTCCTCGTATTCGCCCAACTCCAACAAACAATGCCCGATATTTAACTGGGTAGCAAGGCTTTCAGCATCCATACTTTCAGACAAGCGGTAATATTCCAGAGCTTTTTCTGGTTGTTTCAGGTTACGATAGCACAAAGCAATTTTATTCAGATTCCACTTCCGGTTTAAATCATACAATTCCGCTTTTTTATAGGCTTCCAGTGCTTTCTCATAGTTATTCATCCGCTGCCGGCAATACCCAAGTTTCTGAAATAATTCGCCGTTTTTTTCATGTTTCAGCAAATAAGAAAAAATTTCGGATGCTTCTCCAAAATAATCTTTCAGGAAATAGAATTCGGCAATATTACGCAGAATCTTATCATCGTCTTTTAGTATCCCGGCAAGAATATGTTTATTATGAAAATCAAAAGGCCAGGAAAAAATATCTTCAAAATCATTTTTTCGTGGATGCAAACGATAAAAACGATACAAATCCTGAACAAAACGATTGGATACCAGGGCTGCTTTTTTCCCGGGCTCTATCAATTCATCCTGGCTGTTCATTTCGTCAAGCATATTCATTTCGGCAGTCATTCCTCCGGCCATAAACTGACGGTTTTCTTCGGGCATATTTTGCAAGCTGAAACAGAAAGAATATTTATCGGAATTACAAAATATTGGTGCTTTATCAATTATTTTCAGCAAGTCACCATTCATTTGGCTCGTACCTTCGAATGCTTCTTCAACTGCAGGATTTGAGACAAAAAAAGGCATAAACCAATTGGAAAGTTCGTTAAAAAACGGGAACATTTTCAACATCGAAAAAGGAGTCATAAAAACGTCAGCACCTTCCATTTGCATTTCTGTAATCTCCTCCATTTTATTGATCAGTCCGGGCGAATCTTCAAAAATCTTTTCCCATTCAGGGTTTTTATCCTCATCAATACTGTCGTCCATCAGGCTTTCGAGGTTAATTTTATCTTTTAACACAGGACTTATTTTTACCATTTCAGGCATAATCTCGTCCTTTATTTTCTTCTGAATCTTCTCCGTTTCTTTACTTCTAATCAACTGGATAAGAACGGTTTCTATTTTTTGCCGAAAATCAGAATCCTCACTCAAAAGGTCCAGTCTTGCAGTTATTGCAGTATAATAATCCAGGCGGGAATCGTATTTATAAAAAACGATTAACAATGCGGTAATTGCCCGTTGGCTTATCTCGGGGTCATCGTTACCACAAGCGTCAAACAAGAGTTCAAACTTAGCTTCATCGAAATAGCGCAAAAGGCTTTTCAACAATGAAGCGACAAGAAATGCACGGTAAGGAACCGCAATAAGATTACTTTGAAAAAAAGCTTTCAGGAATTTTTTTTCTTCTGTTCTGAGTTGATTACTAAACCAAATTGTATAAAAAAGTGTCAGAATTTTTTGGTGCAGTCCTTTGGCTTCTCCTTTTCCCCCATGCTTTACCTGCATATTTTCCAACATTGAGTCTAAACTACCACTAAGACTATAATTTTCAAGTTCTTGCAAAAATGTGCTAAAATTAATCTGAGCTACAAAACTTCGGCGTTTTTCGTACTCTAACAACGACGAAAAACGCAACAATCCCGCATCGCGCACCTTATCAGCCAATACAAAAGCCGAAATTATTAAGCGACGATACACTTTTTGACGCTCAGGATCGGGCACCCCGTCGACTGTATATTGCAACATATAATGATAGGTCTCGTCCAACCTGCGCCATTCATCAAGAAATGACAATTGTTCGCTTTTTGTGATTAATGCTTCAAGCTTATCAAAGGCAGGTTTCAAGCGCCTTTTCGACAAGTCTTTTAAGATAGCATCGTATTCCTTATTTATCGCTTTGTCAATCATTTTCCCGGATTAATTCATTCTCAATTTACTAAAAAGTAAAATGTGAATAAAGTCAAAAAACAAACCAAAATAGTTTTGCATGACTATTTTACTGATTTCCAAGCAAAAATACTGACATTTTTTCCAATATTCAGAATATAATTTTTTTTTATAAAACAACACATAGAAACAGAACGCAAACGACACAGATTTTTCAGATACTCGCAAATAAAACAGCAAAAATCTGTTAAGACGGTATCACTTGCGTTCTTTCCGTTTTGAATAAGTACCGGTTATTCTCCTTTATACAAATTTACAGCACAGTGGCATGAAGGACTTGCTTCAAAATCGGAGAAATAGCAACTGATGATTTCATACAAATCAGGGTCATATTTTTTTAAATCCTCTCGGGTATTTACCCAGTTATGTTTCCCGTCCGGATGTTCTACTTCGGCATTTACATTAAACCAGTCCTGCACCCCTTCGGCCCAATATTCCAGGAAGTTAGTAGCGGCATAAGTTCCTTTATACTTCCCGTCGGCAAGAGCTTTTTTGTAAGTATTCTCGAGCAAAGTATTAAAAGTTGTATCCGTTGGAGCAATGCCAATCAGATGAATGGCATGGGCAAATTCGTGTATTGTAATGTCTTCTGCATGGTACTTATCAATCTGATAGCAAAGCAGATTTTCTTCGGCACAGGTAGTAAGCGACAATTCCATATCGCCACCAAGGCCGCGTGCACGCAAATCCCAGTTCAGGGTCGTATCACTCGCCAAATAAGCATGTTCAGGAATATCGGTTGTTCCCTCGTAACGTGCCATAATCCCGATCCGGGCATTCATTTTCACCATTTGATTATGTACTTTTTCTGGCAGGCCTTTAGTCATAAAATCGATAATTTCGCACGCTTTTTCAAAAGCAGAATCAGGCACTTTGTTTGAACTCATAATATGAATCCCATTTACATTGGCATACTTTTTATAAAATGGATCGAGTTTCAACGACTTGGGAGGCGTTGTTATTTTATACTTTTTCCCATTGTTTTGTGCCCAAATGGTTGTGGCAGAAAGCACAGATAGAACTACTGTCAAAAAGATTATTGTTAATTTTCTCATTTGTCTTATTTTTTTATAAATCCCGTTTTTCGGATGAGATAAAATATCCATGAAGCACCTATGTGCTTCTGTTATTCTCCCAGAGATGGGCTGCTTTATTTTTAATTACTGTCGGAAGGAGTATTCCAATCCGGGGTTTTCAGGTGCAATAAATTACGTACAAAAAAATCGCGCCGCTTTTGCTCTCCATAGGTTCCGCCCAGCGTATGATTTGTTCCGGGAAGGACCACCAATTCAAAATCTTTTTTCGCTTTTATGAGAGCATCAGCCACCTGCATGGTAGAAGCAGGGTCTACATTATCGTCCATTTCGCCAACAATAAGCATTAATTTTCCCTGAAGTTTATGCGCATTTACCACATTAGAACATTCGGTATATTGCGGGCCAATCGGGTACCCCATCCATTGTTCGTTCCACCACATTTTATCCATACGATTATCATGACATCCACAAGATGCTACTCCGGCCTTGTAAAATCCGGGATGAAAAAGCAAGGCAGACAAAGCATTCTGCCCTCCTGCAGATCCACCAAAAATCCCCACACGGTTAATGTCCATGTATTTATATTTTTTAGCCGCAGCTTTTATCCAGAGTATACGATCTGGGAAACCGGCATCCTTCAGATTCTTGTAACAAACATCGTGAAATGCTTTCGACCGGTAAGAAGTCCCCATCCCATCCATTTGAACAACGACAAATCCGAGTTCGGCCAATCCCGAGAAAGTCCAATGCACAGCGCTAAAGCTTTTCTGAGCAAATGCACCTTGTGGCCCGGCATAAATATACTCAACAACCGGATAAGTTTTGTTCTTATCAAAATTAAGAGGACGATAAATATTGCCCCATATATCGGTTTTTCCATCGCGGGCTTTAGCCACAAATGGCTCGGGAGCAATCCATCCTTTAGCAAGCAAACCTGCAATATCTGTTTCTTCCAGTTTAAGCAGCGTTTTACCATCTTTCGACCGCCGAAGCACACACACCGGAGGCGTATCAACCGTTGAATAGGTGTCCACAAAATAACGGAAGTCTTTAGAAAAAGATACATCGTGATTCATTTTTTCCGGCGTTAAGTCAGTCAGCCCGCTTCCATCGAAATTCACCTTGTAACAATGCAGAAAATACGGATCTTCACCTTTGTTCTTTCCTGATCCATAAAAGAAAATCGTACGGTTCTCTTCGTCCACATACAAAACTTTACGAACCACCCATTCTCCTTTTGTAACCCGATTTTTCAGCGCCCCGGTTTGGGCATCAAACAAATACAGATGATTCCAGCCATCGCGTTCGGAAGCCCAAATAATTTCGTTGCGATCTTCCAAATCATAACGGTATTTCTTCCCGCTATAATCAATAAACGTTTGGCTCTGTTCGTTTATAATAACACTTGTTTTACCGTTTTGCGCATTAACCGAAACCACTTGGTAAACCTGGTGTCCGCGTTGGTTAAACTCGAAAGTAAATGCAGTACCTGATTTATTCCATTTCGGATTCGTAAGTTCATACTGACTTTCGAAAGCCAGGGAATTAACCAGAATCTGCACTTTGCTCTCAATATCAAACAATGCAGGATGTTTTATGGGCAAAGCATCTCCAGGTTTCAGGTAATAACGTTTTTGCAGAACAGGCTGCAACTGATTTTTAGGCGACGATTCCACAAAATAAATGTAACGTGCCTCGTTTTTACGTACTTTATTCACGGCCAAATGCTTTGAATCGGGCGACCAGAAAAGGTACGATGAATAATAATCACCGGGCGAACCATCGCAGCTTAGCGGGTATTCCTTTTGTGTTTCGTTATTTTTGAGATAAACATTGTAATTTTTAATGAAAGCAGTCCACTGGTTGTTGGGCGAAACTACCGGTTCGTTATCTAATTCATTGGGTTCCCCACCCCAATACCCGGCAGGTTTTCGGGGCTTATACAACGAATCTATGGTTAGTTTCCCGTCGTTCAACGCATAAAACCATGCCTTGTTGTTACATAAAAAATGAAGAGATTGTTTCTCCTGATCGTATTTTAATTCGCGCAAGACAAGCAATTTTGCCGTAATTTTAGTGTCCTGCTTTTTGTTTAAAACCGCCACCAGCTCATCGGTATCGAAAAGTGGCTTTACAGTCTTGTTTTCAGCATCTACAAGTTTATACTCCATTTTATCGCGCGTTTTCACTCCATACCAGAAAGTAGCAGAATCAACCCAATTTACACGATGTACCTGGTTATAAACCAAATCGGCCAGTTTCATTATTGAATCGGCCTTTGCATAATCTTCTTTTGTGAATTGCGCCGTTGCTGATAACGACAACAGCAAGGCGCCAATTAGTAAATATTTAAAACGTTTCATCTATCTAAATTTTTATGAAGCCCGTTTGTTGGGTGAGATAAAATATCAGTCATGCACGTATGTGTCTCAGTTATAATCTCAGCCATGGGCTGTTTCATCTTAGTAAAACTGTTTATTTATTGGGAATAAGATGTAACTCCCGATAAATTTTAATCATTTTTCCCGAAGTTTTGGGACAAGCTGTGAGTATATTTTAAAATGTTAAAATTCAATGTCGTTTCATAATTTATATTTTAAGCTATGAGTCAAGAGTTTCATTATAATTTCGGCGCATAGAACGTTTGTTTTTCAATCTACGTTCATGAATGCGCCGAAGAATGTCAGATTCACATTTTATACCCCGGTTTAAAACCAGCGGCTACCATAATTTCGCCCGAGGTTTTCTCCTGCACTTTACGTTTTTCTTTTCTCATCTCTCATTCCTTTTCTTTCTGCGACTAACAACTGCAACTTTCGACTTCCTCCCTGCCTACCGCAACTGCCAACTGCGAGACTCTCTTCCTCGTCTCTGCTCACTGCGACTGCGATTAAAAACTTTCTTCCTTCCCTGAGGCTTTCGACAATCGCACCATCAGCACCCCGTGTGCAGGAATCTCTGCTTTTAATTGCTCATTTGTTTTCCCAACTTTTTTATGTTGCCACAAATCGTAAACATTGTAAACATGTTTATGTACACTCACATCTTTAACAAAATACATGGTATATTTTTTCCAGTTGTAATCCAGATTCCAGGCTGTATTGCTACGGTTTAAGAAACACACCGCAACTTCACCATTGCTCAAGGGCTTAGCCCAAATCTCGTGTTCTCCCATATCAATAAACTTACGGGCCTGTTCGCCTTTAACATCCTGGTCGACTGCAATAACCTCCTTATTCATCAGTATTTTTCGGGTCTGTCCATCCATTTCACGCAAGTCGTTGCCAGCCATCAGCGGAGCGGCTAACATTGCCCACATCGAAAAATGTGTTTTGTATTCGTCGAAAGTCATTCCTCCATTTCCCACTTCCAGCATATCGGGATCGTTCCAGTGCCCGGGGCCTGCATATTTATACAAATCCACCTGTTTATCAATAATATCTAAAACACCCAAACCGCCCCAGTCCATAACCCCCTGGTAGATATCGCGAATATCGGCAGTTGTCCGCCATAAATGGCCGATACCTACGCCCCATTCCCAAGGATTACTTTCGCCCCATTCGCAAATGGAAAAAACAATTGGCCGTCCACATTCTTTTAAAGCATCGCTCATTGTTTTATAAGCTGCCTTTGCCTTCTGCCCTTCGTCGTAACACCAGTCAAATTTAAGGTAGTCGACCCCCCACGAAGCATAAGTACGGGCGTCCTGAAACTGGTATCCACGGCTTCCCGGACGTCCCTGGCAAGTTTTTGAACCGGCACAGGAATAAATACCAAATTTCAGACCACGGCTATGAATATAATCAGCCAAAGCTTTCATTCCCGAGGGGAAATGCTCCGGATCAGGAATAATATTCCCGAGGCTGTCGCGCCCTACCTGCCAACAATCGTCGATAACAATATACTGGTAGCCGGCATCAGCCATTCCACTCTCCACCATGGCATCGGCCATTTCCTGAATCAGGCTTTCACTAACCCTGCAACCGAATTTATTCCAGCTGTTCCAGCCCATCGGCGGTGTTGGAGCCAGGTTTTCAAACTTTTGAGCCCAAATGCTCCCCGAAAAACACAAGCTAAAGAGCATGAAAATAATCAGGGCAAAGATTAACGATTTGAGATTAATTATTTTTGATTTTTCAATCATTATTAACTATTTTATATTTTGACTTGCTTCTTCCTCCCTTTTGGGTAATTTCACTTCACTTTCCACTCTAAAATTCCGGCAGAAAAACCTTTTTGCAATTTGGCATTCAGGCGCAAAGCTTTTGTTTTTACTGGTTTGAAATGAACGGTATTGTATTTATTTAGTTCAATACCACAGACATCAGAAGTATGAACGGCTTTCCATTTTCCGGCAGTCGTTTTGTACTGCAAATTCCAATGTTCCGGCACCCGATAATTAACATCATAATGATCCAGATGCAACCAATATACAGATGAAGAAGAAAGCGTTACCGGCTTTTTAAAAGAATATTGGACCCAATCTTCCGAGCCTTCTTTTTGCCACCAGTAAAAATAGGATTTATCTGTATCCTCCGAGCTTTTCGGATCAAAACTGTCATTCAGACCAGGAGTCCAGTCTGTTGAAGAAGAAGGTTCTGCCAAATCCATAACAGAAGTTGCCGTTTTCATAATCGCTTTATCCTGTTGCGCCGGCATCCAGACAAGCATATTGGCTTTTCCCCGGTTATTCCATGCATAATAAGGAATCGCTTTTAATACGGTCTTTTCAACAAACGTTTTGCCATTCTTTTCAGCAATCTTCTCCCCGTTCATACTTAGCGTTACCACCCCACCGAGCAAATCTTTTTCAAATTGTGTTTTTACAGTTGTATTTCCGTTAACAAAATTATTAAACATCCAACCGTTGTTATTGTCTTTATCCTCGAAACAATACACCACCGGGCCACGTTGAAAAACGACTTTTCCGCGGTCGTTTTCTACTTTTTCGTTGGCCGCAACTTTGCGTACAGGCATCGGAAGTTCCAATTCGATTACATCTCCTTTTTTCCAGCTGCGTTTCATTTCCACATAGCCTTTTCTTAATACCGGAGAGACACTTTTCCCGTTTACAGTTATCGTATATTTTTCAGCATTATGATTTACAAAATGGTACAATTCAGACGGAACCGGTTTGTTTTGCGCCCATCCGGGGATACGAATCCACAACGGAAATTTTGTTCCTGCAGCTTCTTCGATTGTAACTTTCACCTTTCCGTCCCAGGGATAACGCGTTTCCTGATTAATTTTCATCTTGTTGCCGTCAATTGTAAATTCGGCATCGCCGGCAGCAAATAAGTTGATATAAATGCTATTTTCGCCGGTTGCATAGACATAACCGGGTACAGAAGCCATAAAACGGGTAATATTTCCGGGACAACAAGCGCATCCAAACCAGGGAGAACGATCGTGATTATGTACTGATTCCATCGGGTTGTCGTAGAAGAAGCGATCGCCGCTTAATGATACGCCGGAAATCAATCCATTATAAAGCGTACGTTCCAGTACATCGTAATATTTGGCATCAGCATCGTTTAAAAACAAACGATAGTTCCAATAAACATTTGAGATAGCTGCACAGGTTTCGCAATAATCCGTCATATTGGGCAAACGATAATTTGGGCCAAAACCTTCACCCTGTGCACGCTGCCCTATACCTCCAGAGATGTACAATTTTTTTGAAACTACATTGTGCCAAACCCGTTTGGCTGCTCTCATCAACGAATCGTTGTGCATTAACGAGGCTACATCGGTAACGCCCGAATACAAATACCCCAGGCGAACGGCATGCCCCACTGCCTCGCTTTGGTCAACAACAGGCATATGATCTTGGCTGTATTCGTTCAACTTGTGCCCATCTGTTCCTTTCCCGGTTTCGTCGATAAAATAACGCGCCAGTTTCAGGTATTTTTCTTCGCCGGTAACTCGATAAAGCTTCACCAATGCCATTTCAATAATCGGGTGCCCTGAAGGCACATGCTTTTGTCCTTTATTAGGGCCAAATACCTTGTTTACCAAGTCGGCATTTTTCAGGGCAATGTTCAGCAGAGTCTTCTTCCCGGTAGCCTGGTAATGCGCCACGGCTGCTTCGTACAGATGCCCGCAGTCGTATAGTTCGTGGCTATTTAGCTTATCCCAGCGGCCTTTCCCATACCAACGGCTCAAACGCTTGCATTTGTTGGTCAGGCAGGTATATAGATATCCATCATCTTCCTGCGCCCCGCCAATAAGTGTTATCAGGCTGTCGAGATAATGGTCGAGTCTGGCGTCGTATTTTACCGACAAGGTATAAGAAGCGCCTTCCAACACTTTATAAATATCGGTATCATCGAAAGGAAAATCTCCTTTCTGCTCGCCTTTTATCAGGCCTGAGGCAAGGGCAAAATTATCGACACGGCCGGTTTCTTCGCATTTTTTAAATGCCGAAGGTATAGATACCGTTCGGTTTATTTCAATTTTAGGCGCCCAAAAGCAATCGTGCAAATGAACCGCTGTAAAAGGGACAGGATTTAATGGTGCAGTATTTTGTTCTTTTTCGTTCTGACAAGAAAAAAGAAACACCAATACAATTGTAAATATTGAAAGACGTAACATATCAAATAATTTATTGTGAATAAAACAATCCAAAATTCTTATTCACGGGGAAATTTTGAGTTCCCCGTGAATTATTTGAACCCGACATTTTAGTTAACCGTAAAAATAAAGGGTTTATTTTTTAACGGAATTACATATTGCCCCCGCTTGTTCTTTTCAATTTCTTGGAACTTCGCTTTAAATTCCGATTTCCCGAAACTTTTAATGCGTAAATAAGCATTCGGAGTATATTCATTTGCGGCGGCCAACTCTACACTTACTTTTTTTGTTTTCGGATTGTAGGTTAGCGAATTAAATTGACCGGCATCAAGTGTCAGCCACAATTTTAAGGGAGCCAGATATATCTTCGATTTTGCAGCAGTAGTTAATTCAACCGTAACATCGTCGTCCTTTTCCGTAACATTCCCGCCAAAAGCCAGCCAGCCAAATTCGTTATGTTCAACAAGATAAGTAGATGTATTTACCGCATAGCCGTAAAATCCCGAGCCATAATCACCGGAAATAGCATCATTTTTCAAGGAGGAAGGAAAAGAATGAAAAGCGCAAGGGGCAAAACCATCCTTTGTAATATTGGAAATGGCACCCATTAAACCGCCATAACCTACGCGTAATAAATAAAAATCGTTCGGCTTCATTTTATATTGATACAAAACAGGAATGGCATTTATGGCTGAGCCATAATGATGAATCTGCCGCTCAATACGCGAAAGTTGCCCACCATACAAAAAGTCCCAGTAACGCCGGGCACTTCCGTTGTAGGCCCAATGCGGGATAGTTGGCATGTAGGCAAGAATTGCCTTTAAGGTTGTTTCTGCCTTGTCGGTAAATCCAAAATATTCCGACCAGGTATACACCTCTTCCTGACCGGTTGAATCCCAGGGCATTTCACTACCAAAAGGATATTTTAAAGATGCCCAGTGCTTGGCACGCTTTTTCATTAACGATTCGAGCTTCCGCGCGTATTCCCACAATCCTTCAGCTTTTAGGTCTTCCAGAATATGCAGAAAAACAGAACCTTCCATTTGCCCGAACTGTGCATAATAAGGTGCCAGTTCAACCATAGCCATTGTTGTTTGATAGGCATTTACGAGATACCAGTCCCAGCTTTTTTGCGTAACCAAACCTTTGTAGTTGCGCGCCAGGCGATACATTACCCAATGCGCTGCTGCCACATGCGGGTAGTTATACGAACGTTCAACCGAGCTTGCATGCTTTTTGTTCCATGCAGCCCAGGTATTGTAATTTATATCCTTGCTATAGGTTCCGGCAGGCATAGAATCAGGTTCGTAATAAAACATGCTTTTACGCACTCCGTATTTTAATTTTCCGGAGTTATATTGGATTCCTCCCCAAAGGGTTTTTTGCATAAATTCTTCGAGTTTAGCAACCTCTTCTTTATTGGGTTTCACCAGTTCTTTCATAATGGCATTTAACCAGCCACCAGCTCCACCTTCGTCGCTCAGTCCGCAAATCCATGCTCGATTATCCTGTGTTACCTGCTGTTTCGTTTCATAGTTATAGGTAATTACCGATGGTCCCCGTCCAAAAATATCGTTTTCATCGTCGAACCACTGTTTGGTTGTAAGAAAATGGCCGTTATCGGCAACCACCTGTGCTTCGGGCTTAATTACTTTGTAGCTGATGGTTTGCTGCAATCCGTCTTTATAAGTTATGGTAAGGCGGGCACGCCCCCATGTATTGGCTTTCACGGCATAGTTCAACCATCCGTGTTTGGTTGGCTTCTCTTTGGTTAAGGTTAATGCGCCTCTCGGTTCAACCTTCAGGCTTTTTATTTTCTGGTGATATTTTAAGAATAATCTGGCATTTACATCCTGGGGCACAACATAACCTGGCACACCAACCGCTACCGGCCTCTTGTGAGCAATTAATGTTTTTTCGATGTTACGAATAGCATCGGCCAAAACAAATTTCAGTCCATAGCTTTTTGACTGCCCCGGCTTTAATACCAACGAATGAGGCGTATTCCAGGGCGTTGCGTTTTTCCATTCCTTTTCGGCATACGCTTTGGTAAGTGGCATCCATTCGTGGAAGCCTTCAAAGGTAATTCCCCGCGGAGTAGGATCGTCAAGCAAAGGATTCCAGGCCTCGAAAGGTGTTTTTTGATAAGGAAGCACCAACAAAACCGGGCCGTCACCTTTCAATCGAATTACCTGCAAATAACCGGCATCCATGCCGATGTAAGGATCGTAAAATACATTTTCTTCGTGTGCCTGGTCTAAGGTCTTCCGGTCGTGGTCGTTATCAAAAATAAGCGGAATACCCAATGCGCCAATTTCAACTCTTTTCCCTGAAATATTTTTTAGTTCGAAACGCAAAACAATAGCATCTCCATGTTTTTCCCAATAACGCACAACCTTTACCGGGCTATCGGGCAAAACAACCGACAAATCGGAAATGTCCAACTGCTTTTCATTCTTTGGTTTTAAGCTTTTAATGCTTTTACGCGATGAGGCACTTGAAAAGCTGCTCCAGTTACTATCCCCCTCACTTTTTACCCGAAAGGTAATGTCGCCCAGGTGATAAAAACCAGCTTTGTTGCGTTTCGACAGCCATTCACCGGGAGTATAATCGAAATCCGGAGCTGTAGCAGGATGCAAACCGGCTACCGTATGCGAAGACTTAAGGATTTCGAGATTAAAATTTGTTGTCTGCAATCGGATTACCCCCTGTTTTATGTCCAGGGAATCCCCTTCGTGCGTATTCCTCCCCTCAGCCGAAGATGAGAACGAATATACTGCAACTACCCACACCAACAGAAGGCTTCTCTTTCCCAACATTCCTCTCTTCTTAAAAAAATAGTTTTTCATTTTAAATTTTCTTTCGTTTTTGTTAATACCCCAAACCTCGTTTTCTGAACCTTAGGAACGGGTTCTAAATAACCTGATTCTTTCATCTTATTAAAATTGTTTATTCATTCGGCATAAAATGTAACCCCCGATGAATTTTAATCATTTTTATGAGTGTATTTTAAAATGTTAAAGTTCATGGTCATTTCATATTCAGTTACTATCCGATCGTAATATTAAACACGAAAGTAACCAGATACTGTGTTCCGTCTTTGGTATACACAAAACCATTTTTAACAGTAAAGTTATCGCCTGAATTACATTTTCCTGGATGTTGTCCAATTTTAAAACTCAAATCATTGGAATCGAATTCAGAAAATATAATACTCGCATCTCCCCACGAAACAACATTTCCGTTACGATTATACCAATAACCATATCCATTAGCAGTAGTATTATAACTATAGCCTCCATCAGACTCTACTGCAACAAAAGCAATTTTACCTTCTTTCGGGGAAGCATCCTCGCTCAATAAGTTTTCAATAATTTCCGAACGTTGCATCGTTAAAGCCAAAGCAACTTTTGAAATGGCCCCATTATCATCCAAATCGACAGTTGTTCCTGAATAAGCAGAAGCATCTGCTGCAAATGAAATATCATAAGATAACGTAATATTTTTAGGTTCTGCACCTTCTGGAATAGTTACATTCCCCAATAAATCAGTATTGGTAAACTTCACTTTATACGGGCACTGCTCATCGTTGCTTTCATCTTCATCCCAAGCATGAGATTTATAGGAAGACGGTGCACCAAGCACAACCAACCATAAGCGTTCGCATTCTTCAGGAACAGTAAAAGATACATCGGCAACACTTCCTGCCAATGTTGTTTCATTCATATCACCGTAAACCCGTGTGCCATCTTCCAATAAAGCAACATAGCCATAACGCCAACCAAGAGTTGTTGTTCCTTCATTATAATTAGATGTTGTATATGTTTTATTTGACGTTGTATATTCTCCCGGATCGTTTTCTGCAAGAGTTGCCCCCGCTGCTAATCCTGTAAATGTTGTGGTTATTTCGACTCCTGACTCAGGAACATTCAACGGAATTATATTATATCCGGTAGAATTCGGACACTTAGCATAAGCAACCTGATACGCACCGTCTTCTAGCTTATAAAATTTATAAGTGTACTTTCCGATATAATCCGCACCAACAGAACGAATGGCATCTAAATCAAAGGTAACCAAATGCGCAGCTGCATCATAGATTTCATCAAAAAAATCATCTACCGACAAACTATAAATTCGCATATAGGTTTCAATTGGGTCTTCGGGCTTTACTGACTCTCGCCATAAACGCCCCAAAAAATCATAGCCACGTTTATCGGCCCAGTAATAATGCAACCAGTAACTGGCATAACGTTGATCTTCATGACTAAAATGCCGATGATAATTATTCAGATGTGTGGTTAAATGATAGGAAGTAAAAGCTTCCGCTGGATACGATTGATATGCCTGCCATTGTGCACATTGTTCCCAAAAAGCATTTCCTCCATTTCCTCCAAAGCCATAACGAAATCCGCGGGAGTAATCATTCTCGGTCTTATTAGCATACAATAAATCAGCATAAGTTTGATATTGAAAACTATGCCCAATTTCATGTGCAATTACAGAGCCAACAGGATGCAATGTACTTGGACTAACCCACAACGCTCCAATAACATCATCATAACCTCCACCATAGGCCACCCAATCTTGGGTATAGCTTATGTATATCTGCATTTTATATTTATCAAGATAAGAAACACCAGAGCCAATAGTTGCAAATTTTAAAACATTGATATTTTCGTTATAAAACTCTTCTGCTTTCTCAAGCAAATCATCAATATCAACTTTATATGCCTCAGGAACACTTTCGGCATTGGGATTAGTTCCAAAGCCGGTCTCCCAGAAAACAAAAAAATGTTCGGATTGTTTTGAACGAAACCAAGACCATTTTGCATCGCTTCGAAGCATATTCATACTATCGAATTCTTTCGGCTTATAATATTTGTTAAAATCGGTTACATCAGAAGATTGCATTGTTTGGAGTGCGGTTTCCTGTGTCACCGTTATCTTTTCAGTAGCATTTCCAGCGGCTAATACAATAGTTGCCGTACGAGCAATTTCACTACTATTCGTATCTACCGTTAATATTATTGAAGACACTCCTGCAATACCTTTATAATGATTCAATGCCATCCAAGCATTCCCTTCCTTCTCATCAACCGTTGCTATCCACGACGAAGTAGCATTAAAAATTATTGTATCTGTTGCTCCTGCTGCCTGAATAGATATATTTTTTTGTGTACTATCAATAATGATTTGGTCATTATTATTATCGCTATTAGAACAGGACTGCAATAAAAGAAAGAGAATATAAAACAATAAAACATTAAGAAAATCACTATTTCTCTTCATAAATTCTTTATTAAAGAAGTATTGAACTATTTTTTAAACTCGTTATTTCTTGTTCAGCAACAATACTCAATGAGATTATCCTCCTAATTTTAAAGAAGACAACTCATTGAGCATTCCTTATTAAGATTAACAAGAATCAAAACAGGTTAATATTATTTCTACCAACCATAATTTTGAACAAGATTTGAATTCTTATTTATATCATCCTGTGGAATTGGAAATAAATACATTTTATCAGAGAAAACACAATCTACATCAACTGTACGTTTATAATAAATCTGTAATCCCACATCTCTTGAATCCCAAACTCTATCCCACCAATAATTTGCATCATTTGCCTTATCTAGCATTGATACATAATTTAATTCTTGAGCTTTTGCTAAAAGTTCACTTTCTTTTGGTTGAGAATTCATGCGATAGTTAGGAATTCCAAAACATTTATCTCCAACCAACCAACGACGTACATCCCAAAAACGATGTCCTTCAAAAAATAATTCCACTCGTCGTTCATTACGCACACGCTTGCGCATACCTATCTTTGTTTGATCTTCAGATGTAATAGGTAGCTGAGGCATATCGACACGAGCACGTACTTCATTTATTGCATCGTAAACAGCTGTATTTGGAGTTTCATAATATTCATTCAACGCTTCAGCTTTTATCAAATAAAGTTCAGCTAAGCGAAATAAAGGAAAATTAGAACTCGTTCCAATCCAGTTTTTGATATCTGCCTCTGGATTCATAAACTTACGTAAACCATATCCGGTTTCATTATTTGTATTCACATTGGGGTAACCATCAACCCACCAATATGTATAATACTCCATATTTCGCCAATAAGCAAAATGATAACAACGCCTTAACCCTTCTGTCTCATTCCGAAATTTAGCACCTTGAAATGTAAGAGAAGCATAAAAACGAGGATCTCGATCTACATACATATTATACAAATCATATTCTCCCATATCTCGTACCAAGTTTCCATTTAAATCATCATAAACATTAGTACAAGCTTGCCAAGTTATTCCATCCCATAATTTATCAACATGAGTAAAGCCAGTTTCAGAATATCCAGAAGCTGGATCTATACTTGGGGTACCATCGGCATCATAAATAATACAACCGTCATCATCCATTAAAAAAGGCAAATGTCCATCAGCTGTTTCATAAGCATCAACTTGATTTTGCATAATAGAAAAACGCCCCCATCCTCCTTTATCATTAGCATGTGAATTACAACTCACATCCTCGTAAATACCATAAGTTTGAATACTTGCCAGAATAAATTCAGGATTAGTAGAATTACTATAAAACATTTTCTCGTAGTTATTAATTGCATTTTCACCTGTCTTTGACAAATGAATACCGGCATTTAAACAACAATTAATTGCGGCATCTGCAGCATCTGCTGCCTTTTTCCATAATTCTTTATTATAAGTTTGAGAGAACAACTGCGTTCCATCTGCATTTTTAATATCTTTATACATGGTATTTCCATTATAAAGAGGACTCGCAGCATAAAGAAGCGTACGTGCTTTCAATGCTAAACAAGCCGATTCTGAAATACGTCCATAATTTGTTGCATCATCATTCCATGTATCTGGCAACACAGAAGCTGCTTCATCTAATTCGTCACAAACAAAATCAACAATAGAATCAATAGGAGAACGTGCAACCTGAGTTCCTCCAATATCGGAAATATCCTGCACATCTGTTATAAGAGGGACAGCGCCATACTGACGTATTAAATCAAAATACATATAAGCACGAAAAAAACGAGCTTCTTGTTTATATTGCTTCACTTTCTCCCCATATGTCTTTTGCTGACTCTGTGTTAATGGTACACTTTCTATTTTATTTATAAAATTTGTAGCCTTACGAATCAATGCATAATTCCAACTCCAGTCACCTAAAGGATTCCACCCAGTTGTTAATCCTCCAAGTTTAAAGAATGTAGTAGGATAAGTAGTTCCCCAATGATCAATCATTTCATCACCAGCACATCCGGTCCAGTTAAAAGGTCCATCTCTAAGAATACGATCATCCTTATTTTGCAGAGTCCATTTTAAAATATCATGATACATTGACCCTAAGTCCTGTTGAGCCAAAGTTATATCACTAAATACATCATCTTCTGTTACAATTTCTGTTGGTTTTATATCTAAATAATCACAAGACACTGCAATTACAGCGAAAAATAATAAAAACAGAAAAACTTTTAATCTATATTTTTTTTGCATAATTTTTACTTTTAAATTATTTAGAATGAAGCATGAATTCCAAAATTAAAGACTTTCATTTGAGGATAATTAATAGCACCGCCAGGAGATTCCGGGTCAAAAATTTTCATATGATCCCATGTTATAAGATTTACACCATTAGCATAAATACGCACTTCTGCCACGCCTAATGCTTTAGTAACCTTCTTGGATAAACGATATCCTATTTCTATATTTTTCAAACGCAAATAATCGCTTGATTTCAACCAATAAGTTGATTCCATAAAGTTATTATCGCTATGATCAGAAGATAAACGCGGATAAAAAACATCTGCATTTTCTTCATCTGTATTATTCGAAGACCAATAGTTATTTAGAACATCAGCTGAAACAGAAGCTTTTGACTCAAAAGGCCAAATAGCAGATCCGGAAAACCAGGTATATCCTCCTAAAGCTCCTTGAAATAAAACGCTTAAATCTAAATTTTTCCAATTTCCTCTCAATGATAAACCAACAATCTTATCCGGAGTCGATATTTTTCCTAAATACCCACGATCATCATCATTGATTTTTCCATCATTATTTAAATCTTTATAACGAATATCCCCAGGCTGAAGATTAGATGCAGTTGTTTTTGCAATACTAGCATCGTTAATCTCATCCCATGTCTGAAATAGTCCTTCTGCAATATATCCATATACCTCATCAATATGAGTTCCTGTACGAAGTTGCCAAGGCTTTTCTTCATTTACAGGTTCATCTGCACTAATAATTTCATTTGTAGCATAAGAAAAATTTCCTTTTATTGCATAACCCCAATCACGAAAATTCTTACGATGCTCTAATTCTATTTCAAACCCTTTATTTTTAACTACTCCTGCATTAATAGCAGGAAGCGATGAAACTCCTGCTGTTGAAGGAATTGTTCCAGGATCGCATAAAATATCAGTACGTTTCTCATGAAAAACATCTAAGGCTAAATGAATGGCACTTTTCCATAAATCTAAATCAAGCCCCACATTTAATTTCTTTGCTTTTTCCCAAGTAACGCTCTCATTTCCGGTAGAATAAACACCAGCTCCTCCTAAATTCAAACCATTCCCAGTATACCCAAACGTATATCCTTTCCATCCGGTTGTCCATTGACTCTGATACAAAAAGCGTGAGCCATTATCATCATTTCCAACCAAACCATAAGAAAAACGAAATTTCAACAAATCAATAGATTTAATAGATTGCATAAAATTCTCTTCAGACATTACATAACTCAAAGAAGCAGCAGGGAAAAAACCCATACGTTCTCCCTCTATGAAATTTTCCGAACCATTATACCCCATATTAAATTCGCCATAATATTTTCCTGCATAATTGTAAGTAATACGCCCAACAATTCCTTGTTTTCGATAAGGTAAACCTTTTATTGCATCTGATGCATCAATTAACTTACTACTTTGATTATACATCAATAACCCTGTTAAATTATGACTTCCAAAACTACGCTTATAGTTTAACATTGCCTCTATTAAAGTATAACGTGTTCCATTTGCAGACACTGAATATCCTAATGCTTCTGATCCAGTTCTTACATTTGCATAAGTTCCTTTTGATAAATCGGTTTCTGTTTCTGCAATAGAAAATTTATATGCATTATAACCTCTTGCTCGGGTTACATTGCGATAGTTATTGGCATCAAAAGAAAGACGTACTGTTGCACTTAGTCCTTTCGTTACAAGATTTCCCATATCCCAAGTAACTCCAGTAGTGGCATTTAATGTAGTACTTTTATTAGCAACATAACCAGTCTTTGTTAACATTGCATAAGGGTTTGCTTCAGAATTTGCATATTCAGCAATAGAGCCATCTGGATTAGTAACAGGATAATAATAAGGCAAACGTGTTTTTATTGCATAAAAAATATCGGAAGCACTTTTCCCCGGATAATTTTGATCCTGAATAATACCACCAAGGTTTAGCAATAATTTTACATCCTTACGGATATTCACATCGATATTAGCTCTAAAATTATACCGATCCATTTTTGCATTTGTACTATAATCGGATAAATCAGAATATTTATAAATACCATCTTGCTTAAAATATCCAACAGAAACAAAATATCGAAATAAAGACCCTCCTCCATTTACATTTATATTTGCCTGCATCTGACCTGTTGCATCTTTCAATAGTTCATCTGTCCAATCAACATTCGGATATAAATACTTGTAAGTAGGATTACTTCGATCTCTATATTTAGCAATAGTCTCCGGAGTATATTGACTTGATTTGTTATCATTAGCCAATCCTTCTTCGTATAAAGTTAACACATCATAAGAATCGCAGTAATCAGTTAACCGAGTAGGAGTTTGTAAACCATAAGAATAATTTAATGAAACCTTCGGAGCACCAACTTCTCCTCGTTTGGTTGTAACCAAAACAACTCCATTTGCACCACGAACCCCATACACTGCTGTTGCCGAAGCATCTTTCAATAAAGATACACTTTCTATTTCATTTGCATCAATATCACCAAAAGAACGTTCAACTCCATCAACTAATATCAAAGGATCTGTGCTTCCTGTAAAAGTTGCTTTTCCACGAATAAAAATAGTAGCAGCATCTTGTCCCGGCTCTCCTGACGTCTGAATTGCTGTTAACCCCGTAACCTTACCAGCAAGAGCATTTGAGATATTAGCCACGGGTGTTTGCTTTAAGACTGTTGAATTAATAGAAGTAATAGCTCCTGTTACACTTGCTTTCTTCTGTGTACCATAACCGACAACCACAATATCCTCAAGAGCCTGAGTACTTGTTTCCAATACAATATCTATTGTTTTCTTCCCCTGGACTTCTACAACTTGGTCTTCATAACCAACAAAAGAAACTTTCAACAGAGCACTCTTCTTCGAAATTTTAATCGCAAATTTCCCGTTAAAATCAGTAATTGTTCCATTGTTGCTTGTTCCAACTTCCAAAACAGTAGCACCAACTAATGTCTCCCCTTTCTTATCCATTACTGTTCCTGAAATCTGCATTTGTGCAAAAGCAGCAACACTTATCAATGATAATATTATTAATAATAGATTTTTTTTCATAAAACACTCTTTTTTAAATTAAGGTCAAGTTAATGTTTAGAAGTTCGAACCAAAAAGAGTAAGACTTCAAGCTTACTTTTTTCTTAATGATTTGTTTTTTTTCATAAAAAAAGACTCGTGTTTTTCTTTTAAAAATAGATTTCATTTCACATCGTTTTAAATTTAGTTAATAATACCATTAGCATTTTGCGAGTAGTTACTAACAGTAAAATAATCAGATTGTTTTTTTGAGATTTTTTTTCTGTAATAAAAAGACAGAATACACATGAGACAGGAAATCTCATGTCTTACTTTTTACGTTTTTTTCATATTAAAACTTTTGTCAGGTTAGTTAATTTACAAATACATGACAATTACTTAACACATATTTGATTTATCGCAGGCAAGTTATTGTGCATTACCCAGTACAACCATAACAAATGTTTAGAAAAATAGCACAAATGTCAATCTCCGCTATAGAAAGCCTGTGTTTTAAGGAAAAGAGGATTCTTTATTATTCGTTTTTTATACAAATTATTTTTTGTAAGAATTAGAGATTACGCAACAATGACTTAGTATTTAGTAAAGACACGAGTAATTAGTAAGATTAAAACAGCAGTCTGGGAAAAAAGCCCCTCAAGCCAGATATGTTGTTTTATTTTATAATGGAAACAAATAAGTATAGCTTCTCAATCCCTCATTTCTCAAATCCCCCAGTCACTCTTTTCCTCATTCACTCAGTTTCCCTAACTACCAACTAATTGTCATAGAAACTTTTGTTCTTACGGATTTTCAGGTCGGCAAGCATTGATGAATTACAACTAAGCGTAAAGCTATAACTCCTCCGATAACCAAAAGGAACAAAGCTAAACGACATTCCCCAGCAGTGCAAGTCGCGGGTAAGATTAAAGCGGGTGTAAGAAAACTCGCCTGCTTCAATATCGAAGTTAGTACTTGCTGTCAACTGCCATTTCTTCGTGATACTAAGTTTTCCGTTCACTCCTATTGTTTGCGAGAACTTTCCATTTGGATATGAGCTTGATTTCCCGGTATAACGAAAGCTATAATCAAAGCCCAGGCTCCAAGGCATGCTAAAATCGGCATAATTATCATATATCGAAGGTAAAGGTTCTTCCTGGGGCTTAGCACTTGCGCCGTCCGGTGATTGTTCCTGATTTTCGTTTTCTCCTTCGCTCCCGCCTTTTTTATTTTTATCTTTCGAGCCAAAATCCATGCCAAATGAAAGGCTGGCACTTGTAAGACGCCCCAGTTTTCCAAAGCCACTACGCTCGTTCCAACAAAACTTATTAATTCTCGTATAATTTTCGTCTACCATATAAGGGTCAAGCACAGCACTCGAAGTAATAGATACGCCCGCCACGGTTGTACGTGCCCGGATATTAAACACCGACAAGTTCAATGAATCGGCAACCAGATTATAAGAAGACGATATACTTAAATTATCGATTAGTTTTACTTTCTTATATTTCTCGTTTTCATTGTTTTGTGTTGAATCGGCATTTGCTTTTCGTGCAGTATTCAGCTTTTTCATTTCTAAGCTGTTGCTTAACGAAAAAGAAATAGATCCGGATTCGCCCCTGCTTGGCGACCCTCCATACACACCACCTTTATTTACATCAAAAAACGATGTTGCCCCGGTAGAGTCAATCTGTACTTCCTTCCAATAGCCAAATTTTTTGCGACCAAAATCGGGCGTATAACTAAACGAGATTGTCGGGGTCATTTTATGGCGAATAGCTACCACCCGCGAATTCGGATTCCGGGGCTGAAATATTCCATAAATATTAGTAGAAGAACTAAGGCTGTACGAATAATTGTAAACCCGGTTTAATCCGGTAATTGTATCAACCTTAACATATTCTTTTCCTATTAAACTATTCGAGTGCCCGCCGTTAGGGTCATAAGTATAGTTATATTTTTTAAAATACCATTTTTCGTTATAGCTGATTCCCGGGCTAAAACTAAAATATTTAAACAGATTAAAACTCGGAAAAGCAATAGGAATATTATGCTTGATCCCGTTTTTCCAATCTTTAGAGAATGAACTGTTCAATATTTCATCTTCTTTTGCCGAAATATAATTCTTGAAATTACCGGTATAAGTAATACCGAACTTTTCATAGAATCGTGTCTTTCCCTGCCTGTTTTTACGTTTGAACGGATAAACTTTCGACATGGTAAGAGTCAACACTGGCAATGACAAAGTCATCGTTGAATCGCTTGAGTTCTGGGAATGCCGCAAATTTGCGGACACGCTAAACGGAGTATTCTCGAACTGTCGGGAATACGAAATGCTTGAGGATTTTGTTGTTGTCAAATAATCTGTAGAATAAGTTGCATTTTCTTTTTCGTAACCACTGGTTGAAAAATTAACGCTGGCCGAAAACGACTGATTCGGATTTGCTTTGGCATCCTGCGTATGCGACCAAACCAGTTTCATTTGTTTCGACTTATAATCTTCATACTTTGTAATTGCATAATCGAACGAGAAGTTCCCGCTGAACTTATAGCGCTTTTTATACTTGGTTTTTATAGTAGTTCCCCACGAACCTTTTGAATAGATACTTCCCAAAAAGGTTAAATCGAAATACTGGTTAGCAGCCCAGTAATATCCCCCGTCTCTCAGATAAAAACCCCGGTTGCTTTCCTCTCCGTAAGTAGGAATAATAATCCCCGAGGAATAGGACGGTGTACTGGGAAAGTAGCCAAAAGGAAGAAAAGGAAAATAAATAGGAAAATCTTCGAGCACCATAAAGGCCGGCCCGGTAATAACCCTGTTGTTTGAAATTACCTTAGCCTTTGTTAACCTTAAATAAAAATGCGGATGTTCGGCATCGCAGGTTGTATATTTGGCATTTTTAGTAATAAAAACATTTTTATCAATCTTTTTGGTTCGCTCGCTATGCATATACCCTTCTCCCTGTTGCGTAACCACCTTGGTAATAAAAGCCTTTTCCGTATCAAAATTGTAACGCATTGATTCTGATTCATACTCATCGGAGCCCTGCTTAAAAAGAGGCTTTTGAATCATTTTTCCGGTACTGTCAAGGGCTCCCGTGGCAAAAACTTCGTTGGTATCAAGATTTAATTCAATATAATAAGCCGTTAATTCAATATTCTGGTAAGTTACTTTTGCATTATTATACAAGCGAACTTTCTGCCCGTCGAGCGAAATAACCATTGAATCGGAGGCATTATAATTAATCGGCGCCTCCAACATCGGCTTTTCTTCGGCCAATGTGTCAACAAGTGCCGTATCTACAAGTGTAGTATCAACAAAACCGGTATCAATTACTGCTGAATCAATTACTGCTGAATCAATTACTGACGGATTAGAAACCGTTGTATCTATAGATATGCGTTGTTCCGGCTGCTGTGCAAACGATGCGACGGCAGCAATAGTAACCCAAAGGTATGTAAGAATTATTTTATTCAATATATTTTCTGTTTCTTAGATGAAAGGCTCGACAAAAATATAAATATGCAGCTTACATTTGTGCGAAAAAATGCAAAATAATTCTAAATTTCTATTTTTATGCTTTATAAGAACTTATTATAGTAGCAATAACATATAAAAACACGCAAAGAAAGAAATAAGAAGATGAAGAGAATAAATTTTTTTTATATCACCGCAATATTAACATTTTGTGCGTTAATATTAGCCACAAATAATACAAATGCTACGGATATTCCTCAGAAAGAAAGCCATATAACAACTGTCATTATAGATCCGGGACACGGAGGAAAAGATCCCGGGGCAATAGGAGGAAGAGTAAAAGAAAAAAATGTAGTGCTTGGCATTGCACTGAAATTAGGCTACTACATCAAAAAAAATTTTCCGGAAATACGTGTCATCTACACCCGAAAAACCGATGTTTTTATTCCGCTTCATAAACGAGCTGATATTGCCAATAAAGCCAATGCCGATCTTTTTATTTCAATTCATGCAAATGCCAACAGCAACAAAAATGTAGCGGGCACCGAAACATTTGTATTAGGGCAACACCGAAGTGAGGATAACCTGGAAGTTGCCAAAAAAGAAAATTCGGTAATTCTGTTGGAAGACGACTACACAACCACCTACCAGGGATTCGATCCAAATTCTTCGGAGTCTTATATTATGTTTGAGCTGGTACAGGACGAGTACAAAGAGCAAAGCATTTCTCTGGCTAATAAAATCCAAAAAGAATTCAGGTTACGCGCAAAACGTAAAGACAGAAGCGTAAAAGAAGCCGGTTTTTTAGTATTAAGAAGAACAACCATGCCGGGAATACTTATAGAAACCGGTTTTTTAAGCAACCCTGCAGAACGAAAATATCTTGCAAGCAACACAGGAAAAGAACACATTGCATCGGCAATATACAGGGCTTTTAAAATTTATAAGACCGATATTGAACAAAAAAGCAGCTTCCACATGGTTGCAAAACACTCCCGATCAAAAGAGCCCCAACCTGCCAATCAAACAATTCAAAAAAACAGAAAAGAAAAAATAAATTTATTTTATTCGGTACAAATAATGGCTCTTAGCCGAAAAATAGAAACCACTCCTGCAAATTTTAAAGGGCTAAAAAACGTTTTCTGCATTAACGATACAAAAATAAACCGCTATTTCTCAGGAAAATACAATACATTACAAGAAGCAGAACAACAACAACGAAAAATAAAAAAATATTTTAGCTCGGCCTTTGTTGTTGGCTTTCAAAACAACAAATTAATTTCAGTAAAAAAGCTGCTTAATGCACAAAATAAGTAATGAGTTTTTAACTTTACCCGAAATATAATTATTTTCCGCCATGAAAATTTCGAAGCATACCCGACTGGGAATATTTATTGTTTTTACAATAGCCGTGTTTATCTGGGGACTGGCATACCTTAAAGGACATGATCTTTTTTCGAGCGAACATCATTATTTTGTTTTATATGACAGGGTTGACGGACTAGAAAAATCCTGCGATGTTTCACTAAACGGTTACCCGATTGGAAAAGTAAAAGATATAAAATTTACATCAGACAATAGTAAAAAGCTATTGGTTACCCTCGCCATTAATGCGGACTTACAAATCCCGCGAAATACAACAGCGAAGATCGCAAGTAGCGGACTACTCGGGGCGCGTTCGGTAGTATTGCTTTTAGGCCGGGACAAAACAATGTATCAGCCCAATGACACTCTCAGGGGCTCAATCGAAGGCGACCTGAAAGAACAGGTCAGTCAACAGATATTACCTTTGAAAAATAAATCGGAAGAATTATTGGGAACGATTGATTCGGCAGTAACAATTCTGACTTCGATACTGGACAAAAATGCACAAGACAACCTATCATCCAGTTTTTCCAATCTTAATCAAACCGTAAAAAACCTGGAAGCAACAACTGCTGCACTAAAAGAATTTACATCAGAAAACGGCAGTATCAGAAATATAGTTACAAATATCGACAGCCTTACCACAACATTTAAAAACAACACGGGAAATATCAACGCCACCCTAAATAACTTACATACAATTAGCGACACACTGGCTAAAATTCAAATCACCCCACTTTTATCTAATGTTGAACAAATATCGGAAAAATTACTTGTAACACTAGACAAACTCAACAGCGAAAACGGAACTGCCGGACTTTTACTTAACGATAAAAGTTTGTACAATTCTATAAATATGTTGTCGCAAAACCTGGCATTCCTGATCAACGACATAAAAAATAATCCCAAAAGGTATTTACAATTTTCAGCTTTCGATTTTGGCAAAGAAATTTATGTAAATACACAAGACGACCTCTCGTCTCATAAAATTGTATTTAAAGTTCTTTTAAAATCCAGTCGTACGAAATTGAATATAAAAAACGACGCTTTTAAAGGATTTGACAATGTTGAAGAATATTACTCCAAAGGCGTATTTTATTACCTGATAGGAAATACAGGAGTATATTCAGAAATCACAACACTCTACAACTCGATACACAAACAATTTCCGAATGCAAAGATTATTGCTTTAAAAAGAGGAAAAATAATAAAGATGGAAAAAGCGATGAAATCAATACGCTAAGAAATCGTTTGACCTATTTATTTGGGCACAGTTCATTAAGTCACGTTGGGAAAGGTTGATTTCTCTTCGTTTATCGTCCCAAATCCGTTCGATGTAAATACCTGCTTTCGACTCCTATTCTTTTTGCGTTATTCTCACATCAAAAAATATGATTTCTCTGTCTTTTTCATATCCAAAAAAGAACACTTAACGGAAAGTAAAATCCCTATTATTAGGGATTACTTTAATGATTTAATATTCACATCTTTGTTATTTAGATTTATAAGAAATAAAAAAACAATATTTATGAATAATATCATTCGATTTTAAATCGCGCAAAAGGGGTAATGTAATGCCCCTGCAACGTACACAGAACTACAAAATCCTGAAAGACGACAAATTCGGGTTAAAATATTTTATTGAATAAATCGTCAATAAAAATAAGATAACCTGTTTTATAAAAATGAGGAGATAAAAAAATGAACAAACGAAATTTGGACTTTGCTTATAAAATAGCATTTCAGAGCATAAAAATTGTACATGACGGGGCACTTATAAGGTCGTTGGTAAAACCGGACAAAATACTCTCTTCGCTGGGATTAAACAAAGGAGATACTGTTTTTGAGCCAGGTTGCGGTCCCGGATTTTTTACAATTGGAGCTGCCCGGGCTACCGGGAACAAAGGGCATGTATATGCTTACGACGTGAATCCATATGCAATCCGGTATTTACAGAAAAAACTAGACCGGCAAAACGTAAAAAATGTTACGGCAGAAGAACGTAACGCAGCCAGCACCAACCTTCCCGGACAATCAATTGACTTTGCCTTTATCACCGGCATTCCACGTGCCGTTGGCGGGTTCGACAAACTAATGGACGAAGTTTCCCGGCTTCTGAAACTAGGAGGAATATTGGCCTATCGCAGCCACGGCGGAGACAAAAAACAATTTACAGAAAAAGAGATAAAAACATGGCTATTAACTCCTGTTCCGGCAATGGACAGCAACCGGTTTAAAATATTCAAAAAAAGGTAAACAGAATATACTTTTTTCAATGTCCCTCATAAGAAAAGGGGAGGAAAAAAGCTAAAAAAACGGAAACATTAAGAAGAAAACAAATTATGTCAATACTTGTATTAATCAGACACGGAGAGTGCCTGTGGCACAGCAAAAACAATTTTACAGGATGGATGGATGTACCATTATCATCAGAAGGTATTATTGATGCAATAAAAGCCGGAAACCGAATAGCTGGCATATCCCTGGATCTTGTTGTCGCCTCATTACAAATAAGGGCTATTGAAACGGCAATGATTGCACTAACACAATGTAAGAATGATAAAACACCCATGCTTGTCCGCGACGACGAAACTATTGAAAACTGGATAACATCTAACCGGGAAATAATGCAAAAAGGCATTATCCCCGTCTTTCGGAATCGCACACTAAATATACAGTGCGAACTACTGGAAAACAGTAACATTGAAATAAGAGAAACCAAAGACAACCCCATTCGTCCGTGGTGCTATAGTTACGACAAGCCTCTTCATAACGACGCGTGTATGAACGATACAGCCAAACGGACAATTCCTTTTTTTGAAAAAACAATTATCCCTCTGCTAAAAAACGGTAAAAACATTATGCTATCGGCTCACAACAACAGTTTGCGGCCTATTGTTTCTTTTATTGATGAACAAATAAAAGACAAAACATCCGAATTGGAACTCCACACCGGAAAACCCCTGTGTTTTGAATTTATTAACGGGAAAGTTAAATTAAAGCATTTCGATTAACAATTAATGAAGGAAGAACAACGATTTCCGATAAAAAAAGGAGGAAGTGGGGGTAAAACAGTAGCAGTCAAAAAAAAAGGTAGATAAAAATTTCATTCTTCTATAATTGTTTATTTCATTGGAATTCTGTTGCTGGTTCAAAAAAAAAAATTCATCGTTATCTGCTTTACTTTCCACTTTTATGGGCAATAATGAGTATCTTCCCGGGAATAAAAATGGGTGTTCTGGCAGATATTGCCGAAACGATAACAGGAATTACCTGCTTTATATTAATTTTGAAGAGAAACAAAAAACAATTAATAAAAACAGCCCAGGGATGAGGGATTAAAGAATTGTAAAGAAATAAAGAGAAACAAGGAACAAAAAACAAAACAGGACTGAAATTTTTCCTCATCCGGCCAACGGGCTTCACAAAAATTGAGACAGATGGAAAACTTAGAAAAACAAAAAAAACTGGAAGAGGCCATTTCCAGTGTTATGCACCCGGCCATTAATTTTTCGCTAACAGATTTAGGTATTATCCGCGAGTATTACTTCGACGGGAACAATGTAGTTGTAATTTTTGCATTTCCTTTCCGCAATATCCCGATAGCAGACATTCTTGTTAACTCGGTAGAAGAACAGGTAACCCAACTGGGCTATTCAATGGAATACCGAATTGAACTAATGACCGATAACGAAAGGGAGAATTTTCTGAATATGGAAAGCAGGGGCTGGAAAAACGGATAATACGACCTGTGTTTTCCTGCAACAGAAAAACGAAAATTAATAGAAATTTCAGCTTCAAAAGAAGCGACTGAAAAACACCTGAATCACTCAAATCTTTTTCAGTTTACTGATAGTCATCGGATGACAAGAAATAAATACGGATAGTCTGCATTTTATTGATTTGTTATCCGATGATTTGTAAAACAGCCTGTAATCAATTTTGCAAAAAATTCTCGGTTCACATAAAAAATTGTGGAAAAAAATGTATCACAACTTCTTATTAAAAATGTTTGTTTACAAAGAATAAAATGGAACTCGTACCGATAAATCGGGGCTCGTTTCATTCTGCACTTTTCTACTTCGGGAGGCTTTCATCTTTGTTTTTGACACAACAAAGACCTAGCAAAAAGGTCAAGGCATCAATGTTACAACAAAACGATCCCCCCAAAAAACATCATCCCAAAGCCTCCTATGTTAAATTAATGAGAAGTCGAACAATCCTAAGGCTCACCCTTTGAACAATTTCTGCTAGTTTCGAATTTTTTATATTGATACAATTTAAAAAAGATTACCGAACAGAATGATTTCGAATACCTCTAACTTAAAGTACCGCAACATTATACTAGCATTTAGTATAATCGGTTTAATTTTCCACGTATGGTGGATTGCGGGGAAACACCTCCCCTTAAACAGCGAAGAAGCCCAGTATTGGCTTTGGTCAAAACACCCCGATTGGTCTTATTACTCAAAGCCACCATTAATTGCCTATGTAAATTATTTATTCACAAAACTACTGGGGAATACAGAATTCGGCATCCGTTTTTTTACGGTTATTGTCCGTTTCTCGCTTCCTCTAATTCATTACAATCTGGCAAAAGCATTATTTAAGAACACCAAAATAGCATTTTGGGCATCAATTACGTTATTTGCAATGCCTCATTATTATTATGTTTCCACGGTTTTCACCACCGATACACTTCTTCTCTTTTTCTGGCCACTTTGCATGCTATACAGCTGGGATGCTATTCAAAAAAATAACTGGAAATACTGGATTCTGTCAGGCTTGGCATTAGGATTAGGAATAATCAGCAAATATACAATGATACTATGGGTTCCGTCGTTTATTTTCGCGGCATTCTGCATGAACAAAAAAATACTTAAAAACCCCCGCTTATATGTTGCTTTGTTTATCGCATTCATTATCTGCATCCCTATGCTCTACTGGAATATCACACAAAGGAGTGTTGGTGCCAAACATATTTTTGGACTGATGGGAATGTACAAACCTCATGCAGATTTCATTCATTCGGTACTAAAAGTACTGGCCTACATTGGCGGACAAATACTATGTGTTACCCCGTTTTTGGTTCCTGTAGTTTATACTATTTTCCGAAAATGGAGCAACAAAACTTTAGGTAAAGACACGCAGGCTGTTAATTTCCTGATAATTCCGCTGCTTATCACCTGGGGGCTGTTTCTTGTCTTATCGCCCCAAAAAAATGAAATAAACTGGAGCTTTTTTGCCTTCACATCGCTTCCGCTGCTGATTGGCTATTCCTTTTTTCATTTTTTCAGTAAAAAAAGCAGACATATACTACTTGCCCTCAATTTCTTTCTTATTTTACTCGTATTATTTCCGTCGGCCTTCGACAAGGCAGGATTAGGTTCAATTTATCCGCCCAGGGTTGATTTGTTCCACAGACAGGCAGGATGGGAAGAGTTAGGAGAAGATGTATCTGTAATTTTAAAAGAAAACAGGAACAACAAAACGTTCATCTTCAGCGATAGTTACCACATTGCCTCAGAACTGGCTTTTTATGTCGAAGGGCAACCACAAACTTATTGTATAAACACAGGACGAAGAATGAACCAGTTTGATTTATGGCCGGGAATTGAACAATTTGCCCGGAAAAATTACGACGGAATATACGTAAGTTCGTCTCCCCTGCCCGATTTGTTTTATAAATCTTTTAAAGAAATAAAACTGGTAAAAATACAAAAACGAATCTACCGGGGGCAGGAAATTGATTCGCCATTCCTTATTTATTATTTAAAAGGATTTGAAGGAGAATATTCACCTACAAAACATAATGGATATTAACCCTGTTCTTTTTTCACATTTTATTAGGAATCCAAATTGTTTTATAATAAATCAACATGATTCTTGTTTTTTAATATAAGCATTTATACCTTTGATAGCGATAATTGACAATTGAAAAGGACCTCCACGGAGTGTCCTTTTTTTCTGTCCGGAGGAGAAAGTAGCGAACCGGGATTCAAACAAAATATTTCTTATAAACAAAAATCATACATTATGAAACATCTCATTTTTGTTACAAGTATTCTTGTCATTATACTAATGACAGCCTGCAACGGGGATAAAAACATGAAATATCCCCTAAAAGTGGAAAAACCATTCGTTACATTTTCCAAAACTCGTACAATTAGTATTGAAAAAATGGAGCTTACCGACTCGGCAACAGTGTTGTCAATCCATGCCCAACAAAGTCATGGCAGCTGGATTTCCATTGCCCAAACATGCAAGCTAATAACCGATACAGGAACAGAACTCCCTGTTATTTCGGCCAATGGAATAGAGTTAGACAAAAAATTCTGGATGCCTGACTCGGGAAAAACCAATTTTACGCTAACATTTGGAGCCATGCCGGTTGATGCAAAATATTTCGATTTTATAGAATGTGGCGGAGAAAACTGTTTCAACCTTTACGGCATTTATTTTTCTCAGGAGAAACAAAAAATAAAAGTGGCTTCGGAATGGAAAAACATCCGTTACCCCAAAAACGATACGCTTCCAGCATCCTCTTTTTCAGAAGATTCGACAGTTATCTCGGGATACATCGCAGGATATCGGCCGGAAATGGATATTCCATTGCGTTTATATTACGCTCCTTTTGGAGAAAGAAACAAAGAAATTTCGCTACAGGTAGATGAAAATGGAAAATTCAAGACAACAGTATGTCCGTATATGCCTGTTTGTGGAATCATTATACTACAACACAATGTATATTCGGTTATTCTTGTTCCGGGACAGGAAACGTCGGTTATGATAGATCTTGCAAAAGCAACAGATTCGGATTATGCCCCTGACTACAAAGGCTACCTGGCTCAAACCCAGCACGAAAAAGGCCAGATTTTGGATAATCAGTTCAGCCTGAAAAATACGATTGAATACGACGCATTAAACAATAAGCCGGCACCAATAATCATTGCTTATTTAAACAACAAACTGAAAGAAATCTCGGACAGTATTGACGCTACGGATATGGGAAAAGCCTGCCAACAACTGTGTAAAATAAATGCGGAAACCGAATATTTGAATTGCCGGTTGAATTTCGACCGTTTTTGGACATCACTTTGTTACAAACGAGCCAATATTACCTCAAGAGAAGCATACCAGACTTTCATGAAAAATCTGGAACATCCCAACCAGGCACTAATTGATTCAATAAAGGTCGATATTCCTTCGCCGAATTGCGTAAATGCTCCTTACTTTTCGTTGGCAAACAACATTTTCGGTTCCTTTTTTCGCTATCAAAAAAATTTCCCGGTTATTAAAAATAAGCAGAACAGGGAAATTTTCAAGGCCAACTCGCTGTTAATGAAGGTTGCACAGGGAGATATGCTTTCGGATGACGAAATGAAAGAATTTGATTCTTTTAAAAATCCATCGTTCAAGAAACTGCTAACCCAAAGAATTGCGGAAAAAGATGCAAAATTGGCCGCTTTAAAGAAAAATAAGTCGGCACATATTCATGAATTGGATACTATAGCTCCCGAAAAGGTTCTAACAACCATACTCAATCGATATAAAGGAAAAGCAGTTTTGGTTGATATATGGGCAACATGGTGCGGCCCTTGTCGTGCTGCACACAAAACCATCCTGCCCCTGAAAAACGAATTGAAAGACAAGGACATTGTATTTATTTATCTCACCGGAACAACTTCGCCTGTAGATAAATGGAGCGAAATGATTCCCGAAATTTCAGGAGAACATTATTACCTTACCAACGAGCAATATAAAACCGTACGTAAACAATACGAATCAAGAGGAGTTCCCACTTACCTGGTATTCGATAAAACCGGAAAGTTTATCAACAAGAGTGTAGGCTATCCGGGCAACGAAACAATGAAAACACAATTGCAACAAGCGCTCGAAAAATAACCGGGCAATGTGCATATAAAAAAATCACGGGGTAACATTTAGTTATCCCGTGTATTGTTTAAATCCAACCGAGCAACCTCCACCAGTAAAAATCAAGAGGCAAAAGGACTAATAAAGAGACAAATGCAATTAGCAACAACGGTTTTAGTATACAGGTTACTTTTTCATTAGACAAAAGCAGTGCCACTACTACCGGAGGTGCTTCGTAGGGCAAAATAACGGTAGAAAAACCGACCACCTGCAACATCAGAATTGATTTTAAGGGAAAACCAGTAATATGAGCCAAATCAGTAGCCAGAGGTGTCATTAATGCAGGAACTCCTGGAATAGTTGTTATCATTCCGGAAAATGTTGAAGCCAATGATACAGCTAAATAATTCACAAATGGCGCATGAATATTCAAAGGTAATACCGCAATCAATAACTCTCCGATTGTTGTTCCCAATCCCGAATAGTTAATAACACTCCCAAATCCTACTAATCCTGCGATAAAGAAAAGAGAGCCGTAATTAATTTTTTGTAAAAATGATGATTTATTTATTACCTCAATCCCCGGAAGCATAAGGAAAATTGCTCCGGCTAACGAAATCCAGGCCGGCGAAATATGATGCATACAATCGGTCATCCAAAGCAGCAACATAACAATTAACGTGTAAATCAATAACCGTTCTTTCCTATTAATTGTTTTTTTAGAATTAAACGAATTGAAACTTCCCCTGGGAGTGTCGGGATAAAGCCAAACAATAATGCCTGCAACTAATGCAGCTTTAGCAATACCTATAATTGGAAAATGCAATAAAAAATACTCGCCATAATAAAATGCAATATGGTGTTGATTTTCGGCTAATCCTGTCAATATCATATTCGGAACATTAGACGGCAGAATAGAAAAAGCTGGAATATAAGAGCCTAATGTTGAAGCAAGAATTAATGCAATACGACCATTCGAGCCTTTCTGAAAACCGAAACTCGTTGAAAGACTCAGCATTACTGGAATTAACAAAACGACTCGTCCCATTGCCGACGGCATGATAAAATCTAAAAACACACCTAAAAACGTAACACTTACAATTAATTTTTTATAACTGCCGTTTAAAAACATTGCCAGTTTTTGTGCTAATCGTTCTCCTAATCCTGTTTCGTTAATAGCTACCCCCGAAACAAGTCCTCCAAATACTAACCAAAAAGCTGTAGAATTAAATCCTGAAAAAATAATATTGGAAGGAGCAATTTTAAATAAAACAGCTACAAGAAAAAATAATAATACGGTTAGGTATTCGGGGATTGCAGCAGTAGCTAAAAAACTTATAATAATAATCGACAAACCAGCAACTTCGGCCTGTTCTGGCACCAGCAAATTTCCGCCTTCCAAAAACAATAAAATCCCCACAATAACAGCCACGGCTATAAAAAGATGCCTGATAGATATTTTCATCGGTCTAAATTTTTGTATAGCCCATTTGTCGGGTGAGATAAAATATCTGTCATGCACGTATGTGCCTCAATTATTATCTCTGCCATGGGCTGTTTCATACTTCTAAATTTTATGACAAAATTAGAAGCCATAAAAACAACACAGATACACCAATAAGCAATATTGGTGTACAATCAGGAAATTATGTTATTGGCTGACATTTTTGAACGAAACTCAACAGGAGTAATATTCTCGTTTGATTTAAAAAAGCGATGGAAATAGGTCTTATCCGAAAAGTTCAATTGGTATGCTATCTCCGAAATCGTTTTATCGGTATAACACAACAACCGCTTAGCTTCAACCAAAATGCGTTGGTGAATTAGTTCTGAGATAGATTTTCCCAAATTTTCTTTCAGGATATTATTTAGCTGCCGGGATGAGATATGTAATGCATCGGAATAAAAAGAAATGTTTCGTTGTTTTACAAAATATTTATCAATTGTTTGGTTCAGTTGTTTTATAAGCCGGACGTTTGGCGGAAAAGAATTAACGGATTCCTCATGCCTAAAATACTGGCGGGTCATTAAAATTAATAACGATTGTAAATAGGCTTTTATCAATTCGTTTTTTGCAAAATGCTGATTCTCATACTCCGATAACAAAGAATGAAAAATTGAATCAATCTCATTATTTTTTCCCTCAAAATACAATACAGGAGTATTAAAAGAATAATTGAAAAAAGGCAAATTGTTTATCTCAATCATTTCGGTTTTGAAGTAAATGTATAATCCGCGCACATTTTGAATTTCAAAAGAATGTACCTGCCCGGGAGCCATAAAAAATACAGAATTTGGTTTAACCTCATAATCAACAAAATCAATATTTTGTATTCCTGTTCCCTCTATGATGTATTTTATAAAATAAGAGTCGTGTTTGTGCGGTTTTCCCGAAAAACGACGATTTTTACTGTTGTTTTCCGAAACAATTGTATGAATGCCAAAGCTAATTTTACTTAATGGAAATTTTCCAAAAAGCGTATGAAGGTCTATCTCTTTTTCAAAACTCATGGTTTACTACTCACTTTCTGATTTCTCATTTTTTGTAATTTCCAATTACTTATCAACCACCTTATTTCTGAACTTGTGCAATTTTTGTACAAGCTGAACTTTCTTCTAATTCCGGGCATTTGTATTTGCAAACAATTTCTTTGGCGACACTTAACTCTGCTAATTTTACACAATATTCTAAATCGGCTTGCTTAAACAATGGAAAAGAAGCCTCTTTTCAATTCTACAATAGTGCGATTAATAGTCCATCTCTGTACAAATCAAAATAATAGTCATAATCATTTCAATTCTACAATAGTGCGATTAATAGAATCGACAAACGTCTAGTTGAAGCCGACCAGCTCTTAATTTCAATTCTACAATAGTGCGATTAATAGTTAAAACGCTCCAAAACACCGGACGATAGATTTAGCAATTTCAATTCTACAATAGTGCGATTAATAGCTCATAGTTTTCTGGAAGTTCCGCCTTACGCAACACTATTTCAATTCTACAATAGTGCGATTAATAGTTTCACTATCTCCTGTTGTATAAAGTACATTACGTATTTCAATTCTACAATAGTGCGATTAATAGGGTGCAAATTATTTTGTATGTTGTAGGGCATGTTTAATTTCAATTCTACAATAGTGCGATTAATAGTAGATGTCCGTTCTCTTAATAATTATGCCGTAAATTATTTCAATTCTACAATAGTGCGATTAATAGTACCCGATACCAATCTGGAGGAAAGGCTGATCACAATTTCAATTCTACAATAGTGCGATTAATAGGGTGCAAATTATTTTGTATGTTGTAGGGCATGTTTAATTTCAATTCTACAATAGTGCGATTAATAGTAGATGTCCGTTCTCTTAATAATTATGCCGTAAATTATTTCAATTCTACAATAGTGCGATTAATAGTACAAGTACGTCAATAGGGAAGAATGGAAGCTCGAATTTCAATTCTACAATAGTGCGATTAATAGGAAGCAACAGAAACCATTTTGTTGTGCTGAATTGCAATTTCAATTCTACAATAGTGCGATTAATAGCGGGCAATATATCCACTTTCAATAAATGGATTATCCATTTCAATTCTACAATAGTGCGATTAATAGCCGTTCGACAACTCAGAAAAAAATTTTTGATTATGAACGGGTTAGAAACATAACGAATCAATATCTTGCATGCAAAAGTTGTCGATGTCTATTCCCTGAAAAAATACGGGGAAACGACAACTTCTACAACCATCTGTTTTTCAATACGTCAGAGAACGCAAAAATTAATCCTGACAGTTTTCCGGAAGCAGCCAGAGTTAATTATGAAAGGATCGACAACTTATTCCAATTATTTTTCAAAGTGAGCCTTAAACGAAATTTAAAAATTATGCCATCGAAAATTACGATAATTTTACAACTTTATTTCTATTTTTGAAAAAATTAAATCAGAAAAAATAAATGTATTCCTATAAATATCCACGTGCAGCCTTAACGGTTGACGCAATTGTTCGTGTAAAAAATGAAGGCAGCACACACATTTTACTTGTTGAAAGGGGCAAGGATCCTTTTAAAAACAAATGGGCGCTTCCGGGTGGTTTCCTGGAAATAGGTGAAACATTGGAACAGGCCTGTATTCGCGAGTTACAGGAAGAGACCGGCTTAAACGTGCAACACATGGAACAGTTCAGGGCTTACGATGCCATAAACCGCGATCCACGTCACCGTACCATATCCGTTGTTTTTTCGGTTCAGCTCAACCAAATGGATAAAGTTACTGGAGGCGACGATGCCGCACGTGCCAAATGGTTTCCGGCCGACCAACTGCCGGAATTGGCTTTCGACCATGCTGAAATATTGAGCGACTTTTTACAATAATGTAATATTTTATTTCTATTCCTGTAACATTTATGTCCTTCCTTAGCCGGCTAATTCCAATGAATACAGCATGGAAAAAAACTGGCGTTATAAATTACTGGCGATATTACTTTTCTTTTCTTTTTCGGCAAAAGGAAACGATAAAATCTTGTTTGAAAAAATTACCGTAGCAAACGGGCTTTCAAGTAATACCGTATCGAGCATAGCCCAGGATAAAAATGGCAGGATATGGTTTGCCACCTATAACGGGCTCAGTTATTTCGACGGACGGGATTATTTCATTATCAAAAACAAGCCATCCTCCGGCGAGAGTATGCTTCCCGGAAACGAGCCAAAATACATAAATGTAGATAGAGCCGGAAACATTTGGATTACATTCGACGGGGAACAGTTGGTGCGCTTGATTAACACTTCGGGAAAATGTATCTGCTATCCGGATGCTAATAACAAAATAAAAAAGTACGGATTATACCCCGATGTTGACAATAAAGGAATTTTTGTATTATCGAACGATTCAATGTGTTTCAGATACAATGCATACAAAGATAATTTCCAACGCGATACCTGCAGTAACGGCTACATTCCCTACACTGTCCGATTAAAAAAAATAAGGAATAAAGTACAACAATTTTTCCCCGGCATAAAAGTTTACTCTTTCTTTAAAGAAGAAAAAAAAGAAGTGCTTTGGGTTACAACACTCAGCCACGGACTATTGAAAATTACCGGGAACAATTATGCCCGGGCTGTCAGCTACACCACAAAATCGCCGGGGCAATCGGCAATATCGGGCAACGAGGTTTACTGCGTATTTGTTGACAAAAACGAGACCGTATGGGCAGGCACAAAAAATTGCGGTGTAAACAGGGGCATCCGGAGTTTTTACACCATCAGCACCCAATTGGTTCACGGGGTAGTCAGAGCCATCAGTAAAGACACGCAAAACAGGTTATGGCTTGGCACTTACAGCACCGGAATATCAATATTAAAAGGAAACGATAAAACCCGATTACTGTTTTCGCCCAAACAGGAAGGACGATGGAACTGGATTCGGTCAATTCATCAGGGCTCCGACGGTTACATGTGGGTGGGCAGTTATGCCGGGTTATGCAGGATTAACCCGGAAAACTTAAAAGATATAAAATATTACCATCCGGGAACACATCCCGAAAAACAGACACTTTCAAACAAACGAATTTACAGCATTGCAGAAGACAAACAACAAAATTTGTTCATTGGTGAATGGGGAAGCCTCGATTGCCTCAACCGTAAAACCAATACAATAAAAAGAATTGATATTTATTCGGATTTAAAAGACAAAAAAATCCGGAAACTTATGCTTTCGAACAAAGGAGAGCTATGGGTTGGGACAAAATTCAACGGTGTTTATGTGCTCGACACTGCGACCTATAAATTGCGGGCTCATTACCAGATTACAAAAACAGGTAATAACAGCCTGAGCAGCAACAGTATCTTCGAAATTTACGAAGACTCACGGGGAACAATCTGGATTGGCACATTTAGCGGGCTCAACAGTATTGATCAAACAGGAACAGTTAAGGCTTACCCGCAAATAAACCAGGAACTGCCTTCTACATTAATCTACCAAATATTTCAGGGCAACCAACGAATGCTTTGGTGTAGCACAATAAAAGGCATTGTAAAAATTGATGTAAAGCGTAAAAATGTAAGGCCTTACGATTCGATGGACGGAGCCAACATCCGAGAATATTCCGAAGGGGCAGGGTTCATGCAGCAGGATAGGAAAGTAGTATTCGGAGGCGTTGGCGGATTTATTTCATTCTATCCCGATTCTGTATCGGCCAATCCGTACCTGCCCAATGTATTGCTAAATTCACTGAGAGTAAACGATAAAAATATCGATATCCCCTACCCCCTGGATCCTTCTTTTACGTTAGAACTATCTCCCTGGCGCAACAATCTTTCGATCGACATAAAACCGATTTTGGTGAACGACCCCGGGAAAAATAAAGTAGCCTGCAAACTCACCCCCTACGAAAATGATTTCTGGTACTGCAACGAAGAACAAAGTACCATAAACTATCGGGAACTTCCGCCCGGGAAATACGTTTTATTCGCCAAATCAGCCAATGCCGACGGACTGTGGTCGAACGAAAAAAAAGTAATGACCATTGTTATCGACAAACCGTTTTGGCAAAAAATGTACTTTATCCTGATTATGATTTCCGGCTTAACGGCTATTGTTCTACTAATCATACGATTTAGATTCAAACAGATAAAGAAACAAAACCTACGACTGGAACAACAGATAAAACAGCGCACCCAAAAAATTGAGCAACAAAAAACAGACCTGGAACAGGTTAATAAAATGCTGGAACAACGCAATCTGAAAGTACAGGCACAAAAAGACCAGATATTAGCCCAACGCGACCACCTGCTTGAAATGTACGACAAACAGGAAGAAACAAACCAGCTAAGGGTAAATTTCTTTTCCAATGTATCGCACGATATACGAACCCCGCTGTCGCTAATTTATGCACCGGTTTGCGAACTGCTGAAAAACAAAAAACTGCCTTCTGAAATTGAATACAAAATAAAAACAATCCACTCCAATACCGAATACATCAGCCAACTACTCGACCAAATTATGGATCGGGAAAAACTGGAAACCGGCGGACTGGAAAAAGTATTCACCCGTGGCGATGTGGTAAACACCTGCCGATTGGTAGTTGACTCATTTAAAGAACAAGCAGCACGAAACCACATTAATTTAAGCTTTTCCTCGAATGTTGAAGAATGTCAGCTGCGATTTGACCACGGGAAACTAAAACAAATTGTCTTTAATATTTTAGGCAATGCCATGAAATTTACCACACAGGGAGGAAAAATAACATGCCAGTTAAACATTGAAGAAGAACAGGTTAAAATAGAAATAACCGATACAGGGATTGGCATTCCACCAGACAGGATAAAACATATTTTTGAGCGTTATTATCAAATTGGAAAATCGAAAAACGAAAGAAGCACCGGAGCGGGAATTGGCCTGTCGCTGGTAAAAGATTTTGTTGATTTACTACACGGGAAAGTGCACGTAGAAAGTGAAGAAAAGAAAGGAAGTTATTTTTCGGTTATCCTTCCGGCACAACAACCGGAACAAAAAAGAAATACAGGCCCGGAAATCGTCCTTAACATGGAGCAGAATGAACTTTCGTCTGAAAAACAAGCCCCAATACCTGCCGGAAAAAAGTTGATTGCCAAAAACGTATTGCTTGTTGAAGATAACGACAACTTACGCTCATATTTAAAAGATTTCTTATCCGGATATTTCAATGTAATTGCTGTTGAAAACGGGAAAAAAGCCTATAAATACCTCAAAAAAAACAATGCGGTTGACATTATCATTTCCGACTGGATAATGCCCGAAATGGATGGCATAGAACTTTGCAGGGCGATAAGAAAGAAAAGCCGTTTTCAAACACTTCCGTTTATTTTACTTACGGCACTAACCGAAATCAACAACGAAAAAGAAGCTTATTGGGCAGGGATTAACGATTTTATTCCCAAACCCTTCGACCCGGAACTGGTTTACCTGAAAATCTCAAAACTTTTAAACCTAAACAACCAGATTGAACAAAAAGTAAAAGTATCGGAAATTACCTGTCCCGAAAAAATAGAAATAGAAAGCTATAACGACAAACTCCTGAAAAAAATAATGAACATTACCGAGCAGGAACTGTCGAATGTTGATTTCGACCCCTCGTCGCTTGCCCGGAACCTTGGCATAAGTACAACACAACTTTACCGTAAATTAAAAGAAATGGTACAAATGACACCTACCGAATTTATCCGATCGGTAAGAATAAAACGCGCCATACAATTGTTAGAAAAAGACAGCATCCTGATAAACGAAATAAGCGATTTGGTTGGTTTTAACGACCCTAAATATTTCAGCCGCTGTTTTGCAAAAGAAACGGGCATGACTCCGTCGAAATACCGGGGACTTTTTTCGAATAATACAACGCTATAAATTATTACACTTTGATTACACTTCGATTACCCCGCAATTAAGGGTCGTTTTTGTCCTCCTTTTCTGCAAAAATAATCCCCCTGAAAACGATTTTGTCCTCCTTTCTGACAACATTTTGGCACTACTACTCCTTCCTGAATCTATACTTTCGAAACCGTTATTTATTGAATTTTTAACCTAATTCAGAAAAAAGTTAAGTATGAAAAATTATGTTACAGTACTATTGTTTATGCTTATCCCGTTTTGGAGTATTTCACAAACAAAACTCACGGGAAAAGTATCCGACAATGCTCATGAGCCGTTAATCGGCGCAAGTGTTTTTGTAAAAGGAAGCTCTGCCGGAACCATTACCGGTATAGATGGAAACTTTTCGTTAGAAACCGACAAGACCGAAGGAGTACTTGTTATTTCTTTTATAGGCTACAAAAGTTACGAAGAAAATTTCAATGCCTCCAAAGCGTTTAAGGTAATATTAGAAGAAGACAACACTGGCTTAGACGAAGTGGTTGTTTTAGGCTATGGAGCCAACAGTCGCAAACAGGATTTATCGGCATCGGTTGGCGTAGTTAGCAATACCGAAGAGTTAACGACACGCCCGGTAGCATCAACCGAAAGTATGCTACAAGGACAACTTGCCGGCGTTTCAATCAGTGCCGACGGAGGCGACCCAACTTCTACGCCATCTATTGTTATCCGGGGGCAGGGTTCGACACAAGATAATGTACTCTGGGTTGTTGATGGTGTTCCTGGTGCTCCTATTGCCTCTACTGACGATATCAAATCGATTGTTGTTTTAAAAGATGCCGCATCGGCTGCTATTTACGGGGCACAGTCTGGAGCAGGAGGTGTTATACTGGTAACAACAAAAAAGGCAAAAGCAGGTGAGCCATCTCTTACCTACAATGCAACATTCGGGATGCGACAGGCCACCAATTTGCCCCAGTCGCTTACTGCCGAAGAACAAATTGAAATGAGCAAAACGTCTTATGCAAATGCAGGGACGACACTCCCCGAAGGATGGAATACCAGCATTAATCCATGGATTGGAACTACCCGAACCGACTGGATCGACGAGATTTTCCAGACAGCTTTATTTCAACGTCACAACCTTGTTTTAAACACAGGAACCGAAAGCTCAAAACATCGTATCTCCATTGCCTACGACAACGACGAAGGAACGCTCATCAATACCTATAAAAAAGCACTTACCATGCACTACAATGGTAATTTCAAACTAAACAAATGGGTTACGATTGGCGAAGATTTCACATGGAAAAATAAAACAGACAGAGGCACTAATACCTCAAGTGGTTACTCTGGCGTTATTCTCTCTGCCCTTTATATGCCACGTAGTGCAACCGTATACAATCCGCTTGATGGCTCTTACGGAGGAACAACAACCGAAGATCCAGATTATATTGCGAAATATGGTTCTAATTTTTCAGATATCCACGGCGATGTTATTAACCCGGTAAGGACACTTAAAGCCAACAACATCTATAATAAAACAAGCGATTTATGGACAACAACCAGCCTGGAAATTGCGAACGTTATTCGTGGGCTGAAATTCACCAGCCGTTTTACTTACAACCTGGCCAGCAATTATTACAAATATTTCAGGCCGATACGCGACGAGGTCGGAAAACCGGACAACTCAAACAAATTATACGAATCGACTTACCGTTCGGATAAATGGAAAACCGAAAATACGCTGACCTTCGACCGTACCTTTGGCAAACATACTGTAGGCGCCCTGTTTTCAACAACTGCCGATCATCACGAAAAACGAGGATTAGAAGTTACGGCAACCGGTTTTGCCGACGAATCGGAAGTATTACAATATTTATCTTACGCAAGTTCAGTTTCGGCAAACGATTACCTTACCGGACCAGATGCAAACGTTTCTCTCATCTCCCGTCTTTCTTATTCGTACAACGACCGCTACTTTATTACCGCATCATGGCGTCGCGATTACGCCGGACGCTTACCCGAAAAAAATAATTCAGGAGATTTCCCGGCAGCAACAGCAGCATGGAAAATATCGAACGAAAAGTTCTTTCCCAAAAATAATTTGATTTCACTGCTCAAACTTCGTGCATCATGGGGACGCGTTGGAAATTTAGGATCGATTGGCTATAATTATAAATCGGCTACCTTAGGCAAAAGTGTAAACAGCAGCAACGAATCCGGACAGTATGGAGTAACAAACGGACAAAAATGGGGAACAGCGGTATATAACTACAAAGCACTTAATCCGGATCTTACCTGGGAAACCTCAGAGCAAACCGATATAGGATTAGATTTAGAAATGTGCAAGAAACAACTTTCGTTGTCATTCGACTATTTCGAAAAACGCACATTTAATCTTATTCAGCAACAAACCATGGACTGGCCATCAACCATCGGGCTTAGTGCAATGTATATCAACCAGGGGGAAATACGCAACAGTGGTTTCGAAATACAAGCCAACTGGTCAGGAAAAATAAATCACAACCTGTCCTATTTTGTATCAGGAAACTTAGCTACACTAAAAAACCGGGTATCAGACATTGGTGTTGAAAATTCGGACGGTACTCCGGGAGTTTGGACTGGTGGAGGCTCTTTCCGTAGCCTCCTTCCCTACATGTACCAAACAGCAGAAGGAGAGCCATTAAACTCCTACTACTTAATTAAAAGTGATGGAATTTTCCAATCAGATGCAGAAGCAACAGCCTATGTTGATAAAGATGGCAATCGCATACAGCCCAATGCAGTCGCGGGAGATTTAAAGTTTGTTGACTATAACGAAGATGGGACGATTGACAGCAATGACCGCCAATATATGGGAAATGCAACACCAAAAACAACTTATGCTTTCACGTTGGGAGCAACTTATAAAAACTTATCGTTTAGTGCCATGTTCCAGGGAGTAGCCGACGCACAGGCATTGAATGTAGCCAAGAGCATTACACTTAACGACCAGGAAGGAAACTTCAACCGCTCAAACGAGATACTAAATGCCTGGAGTTCGACCAATACTTCGTCAAACATCCCTCGTTTATCAAAATTAGATCCAAATGGCAACTTTTCAACTCCTTCTGACTGGTATTTGGAAAATGCTTCCTATTTGCGTATTAAGAACGTCATGGTTTCTTACAATATGACCAACCTAATTCGGAAATGGAGTTACCTCAACCAGCGCAGCAGCAGCATGTCAGTCTATTTCAGTGGAGAAAACCTCTACACATTTACCGACTATTCAGGCATCGACCCTGAATGTGGCGGATACGATGCAATGAAATACCCGGTATCACGAGTGCTTTCCCTTGGGGTAAAAATAACCTACTAACCAAACACATTAAATTACAAAAAATAAAAAATTGTATCATGAAGATAAAAAATTATATATCCGTTTTAATGCTGTCGCTACTTTTGTTTAGTTCGTGCAGCGATTTCCTGGATGTACAGTCTGAAGGTAACTCCACTACAACATCTTACTTTCTCAACGACCAACAGTCTATTGATGCCATTACCGCATTATACAAACCTCTCCACTACGAAACATCATTCGGGCGCAACCTTTTTTGGGAACAAGGGGCAGCATGTGATATTGTTTGGGGGCGATCGCGCAGTTACCCTACCCTTGCCACTTTTTCTTACACAGGCGATGAAAGCCCGTTAGATGGCAACTTCAGTCTTTTTTACGAGTTAATGTCACGCGCCAACTGGGTAATTGACCAACTTTTAAACAAACAAAGTTCAACAACGTTAACCGATATTGAAAGCCGCAGCCTTGGCGAAGCCTGTTTTATGCGAGGAATGGCTCACTTTATGATAGCATACCGTTACGGAACGAATGCGCAAGGTGTTCCTTTTGTTCGCTACGAAGATTTTTCGGATGGATACGACAACTCAATACCTCCACAACAGGCATCGGTGGTTGACAACTACAAATACATTATCGAGGATATGGACAATGCCATTAAATATCTTCCGAAATTCGAAGAATACGATGCTGATGACCAGGGACGCGCACACCAGGCAGCAGCAGTAGCCTATAAAGCAAAAGTTTATGCCTATTGGGCTACCTGGGACGAATCGCAATGGAACAATGTAATTACAATGGTAAACTCGCTCGAAAGTGATTACGGACGTGGCCTTGCTGCTACATTTTCCGAAGTATTTTCTTCTGACTTTTCCGACTTTTGGAATGATGAATACATCTGGTCGATACCTTCTGACGGCGGAACAAACGGGGGCGGAAGCGAATTCCCCGGAGTTGTCCTCGAGAATAAAGGCTGGGGGAAATTTAACGGCTGGGGACAATTTAAACCCAGCTACGACATTTACGAAGAAATGGCAAAAGACGGAACCGGAAACGACCGCATAATGCGCTCTATTCTTGAATATAACCAAGAATTCAAATTTTGGGGCGATACCATGAAATTCTATTCAACCTCCGACATCGAAGCCGGTTTTATGATGAATAAATACATGGATCCGTTTAAATACGAAAATGCCGATGAAGCAGGTTATGTAAATACCAACGGCAACTGGCCTACTGCCCGCATTAACTTCCCGCTTATCCGCTTTGCCGATATGCTCTTGTTACGTGCCGAAGCTTATCTTATGACCAGCCAGGCCGCTAAAGCAAAAACAGATATTGACAGAATCCGCAACCGTTCGAACATTGAGTCGCTTAACCACACGCCTACAATGGCTGATTTGTACCACGAACGCCGTTGCGAACTGGCATTCGAATTCACCGATCATCTTTTCGACCTAAAACGCTGGCATCGTTCGTCAAATGCAACCATAAAAGCTCTTGCCGAAAAAGAACTAAATGCTCATCCGCGTGTGCGAAAATATGCCCAACGCTCTGATCCGGAATCGACTTTTGTTATTGCCGATTACGATGATTATAAAAATAAAAAAACGTACCAGGACTACATGATGGTATTTCCTTATCCATCGAATCAAATTACAAAATCAAATGGGAAGCTAAAACAAAACGAGGGATATAATTAATAGAGAATAAAAGGTAAATTTAAATGAACAAACAGTTGCCACAACAAAATGGCAACTGTTTAAATTTCAAACAAAATGTTTAAAATACTCATCAGTTTGATATTTGCCTTAGCCGGCCTGCAGGGATTTTCGCAGCAACTGCAGTTCCGCGGAGGGCACTCGCACAACGACTACAACCAGGAACAACCTTTTTTTAATGCCTGCGACCATGGCATGGTAAGTATCGAAGCCGATATATTTCTTCGAAAAGGACAATTATTAGCAGGGCATAATGCCGAAGACCTTACAGCCGGACGGACACTAAAATCACTATACCTCAATCCTATAAGAAAAAGAATAACTGAAAACCCCAAAAACTTCTCTCCTATTATTTTATTAGTAGATATAAAAGATCGAGGAGAAGCAACTTATCAAAAGCTAAAAGAAACCTTAAAAGAGTATTCCGGAATTCTATCGGAATATTCAAAAGGAAGAATAATTAAACGGCAGGTAACAATTATCCTGTCGGGCGACCGGCCGGTTAAAACACTTCGTACCGAAAAAAAACGTTATGCTTTTATCGATGGAAGAATGACTAAAAACGACATTCACGATACTGCCTCACTTATGCCACTTATCAGCGATGACTGGAATTCTTTCTTCAACTGGCAAGGAAAAGGGAATATCCCTGCGGATGAATTCGAAAAATTAAAATCGCTGGTTGAGCAATGCCATAAAAACCATAAGATGATACGATTATGGGGCTATCCCAACAACTCAAAAGCCAGGCAAAAATATTGGCAAATATTAAAAGCAGCCAAAGTTGATCTTATTGGATGCGATTGTCCGGAGTGCCTTGAAAAATTCCTTAAAACCGAGAAATAAAAACACCCGATATAAATCAATTATTTTTATAAATTAAAACAGATGAACAGCCCATGGCTGAGATTATAACTGAGGCACCCAGGAGTATGACTGATATTTTATCTCACCCAACAAACGGGCTTCATAAAAATTTAGACAGATGAAAACAATAAGAATCTTTTTTATACTACTAATTTTCGTTTCATTTAATCACAACAAAAGTACAGCCCAACAAAGAGAGGTTGTTTTATCCGGAACGTATAACTTTCGCGACATAGGAGGATTTAAAACCACCGATAACAAAACAATAAAGTGGGGTAAAATTTACCGTTCGGCAAAACTCACCGATTTAACGGCACACGATTTAAAAAAACTCGAAGACCTGAAAATAGCAAGGGTTGCAGACCTTAGAAGCCCCGGAGAAATGCACTTTTTCCCCGACAAACTGCCACAGCATGCAATTCTTTTCAGGGCACGAAACACCACCTACAAAGGAGGACAAAGCAAAAACACAGTGGAAGACGACTGGACAGCAATGGCCAACGAAATGAAAACCTATTCGGTGGAAGAAACCGATAAATCAGTAATAAAATATTACCGAGGGCTTGCTAATACTTTTAAAGACCGCTACAAACCAATTTTCGACACCCTGCTCACACTCTCGCCCGATAGCGCAATTGTTTTTCACTGCACCGGGGGCAAAGACCGAAGCGGAGTGGTAGCCGCAATGATTGAATATGTTTTGGGCGTTAAACACAACCAGATTGTTGAAGATTTTGTGCTGACCAATAAATACAGGGAAGTTTACAACAAAAAAATAGCAAATATGTTAACGCAAAAATATGGAGTACCGGCTCAAAGAGCTACAGCTTACGGAATATCAAAAGGAAAATACCTCGAAGCTACATTCAACGAAATTGAAAAACGCTACGGTTCTCTCGACAACTTCGTAGAAAATGAACTTGGACTAACAAAAAACAAAATTGCCCTGTTACGCTCAAAATATCTTGAATAACAAACAACGATGTATTAAAAACATATAGTGCAACAAAATTCAAAATAATATTGATTTTAGATTATCGGCATTAGCTCTTATACCAATTGCATTTTTATATAAGACTTAACAAATTTTTGAGCTATTAAATCAGTATCAGGCCTCTAGCAACAGCCTGACATCTATAAATCTAATATCTATCTTCCACCATTAACCTGATAATAAAAATGAATCCCGGGAAAAACATAATCCTCCTGTTTTTAGGAGTAACAGCTCTTTTTTTGAACGCATGTACACAATCAAACAACGAGAAACTTTACAAACGACTTGTTAACCTCGAATCGGAATTCTGGTTTCAACGCTCAACATCGCAGGTACTGCTAAACCGCATAGCAGGGCAGGAAACACAAATCGTATGGAGCACCAACTTCCATACTGCTGCCCCGGTTCCCATTGGATCCGCAGGGCCGAAAAAATACACCCAAAAGCTACAGGGCATTGTTCATAACGACTCACTGGGAAGGGTATTAAAAGAAGCTGCAAAAGAAAATATTAACATTATACTGGTTATTGGAGACGGAATGGGAAATATGCACATGGCACTGCCCGTTTACAAACGTTATGCAGAAAAGAACAATGCCCCTACTCTATTCGAAAAAATAATGAAAGAAGGAACCTGTGGATACCTGTACACCTGCACGTCAAGAGGATTGGTAACCGGTTCGGCAGCATCGGGGACTGCAATTGCCTGCGGACAAAAAACAATGATGAACATGGTAGGTGTTGCGCCTGACGGGCACAAACTCGAAAGTGTACTGGCTGTGGCAAAAAAATCGGGTTATAAAACGGCTCTCGTTACCAATGCCGGCCTTACCGACGCCACACCTGCCGTATTCTATGCTCATTCTTATAACCGCAATCTCGAAGATCTTATCGCCAAACAATTGTTAAACTCAAATTTAGTAGACGTAGCGCTGGGAGGTGGTGGAAATCGGTTCCTTCCACAAAACTGTAAATTATCGGATTTTATTGTTTCTGAAAAGAATAACGATTTTACGTCTGAAAGACAAGATTCCGTTAACCTTATTCGTGAATTTCAACAAAAAGGCTTCCAGCTATGCTTCAGTTTAAAAGAAATGCAAAGTGCACCGGGAAACAAACCGCTTATTGGATTATTCTCAGGCGGAGGAATGCCCCCGGTTATCGACAGGGACGAGAGCACCGCGAATATTCCTACGGTAAAAGAAATGGCACAAAAAGCCCTGGAAATTGTATCAACAGGAAATAAGCCTTATTTTACAATGATTGAATGTGCCCGGATTGACTGGGAAGCACACGACAACGATGTTGGGGCCGTTTACCAGGCTGTTGAAGGCATGAACAGGGTACTGGAAACGGCTTACGGGTTCTACAAAAAAAATCCCCAAAAAACCCTGCTGGTATTTACTGCCGACCACGAAACAGGAGGGCTTGAAATTGCGTATCGTAAAATGCCCAAAAAACAACAGGAAAAGAAAAAACTGTCAACCGGAGAAACATGGACAAACGACACAAATCCGCTGGCCTTTAATGACTACATAAGAATATTAGACCGGCAGAAAAAAGCGGTATCAACCATTCTTATGCTATCGTACAGTGCTAAAGATTTTCAACAAAACTTCAAAAAATACATGGGCATTAAATTGTCGGACAAAGATGCAAAACTAATGTACTACTCGCGCAACAACTACAAAAGATACAAAGACGAATAAAAAAGCTAAGCTATTTTAGCATTCCGTGGTTATATATCGTTTTTCCGTGGTACATTATGATGTAAAAGCGGTTCCCCTTCATCAACAAAAACATCATTTCCCGTTATAAACAATTTTTCTTCGACAACAAAAAAACGAAGCCCCAAAAGCCATGGATTACAATTGCAATTTATGGTTAAAATTATTTTTGTTTTTTCCGTTCCGATAAAAAAGCCAGCACAATAATAGTCACCACAACACCAAGGGCAATATAAACGCCAAGGGGAACAGGAACTGCTTCGCCCTGCGCATAGGAATGTAAGCCCGAAAGGTAGAAATTCACCCCGAAATAAGTCATCAATACAGCCCCAAAACCGAGTATTGCAGCTGTACTCATCGCAAAATTTCCCCGCAGTCCCGGAATTTTATGCATATGTGTAATACAGGCATACACCAATACAGTTATAAGTGCCCAGGTTTCTTTAGGATCCCAGCCCCAATAGCGTCCCCAGCTTTCGTTGGCCCATATCGCCCCCAAAAAAGATCCAAGGGTAAGCAATACCAGTCCGATAATCAATGCAATTTGCACAATGGTTACCAATTCCCGGATGGTTAAATCAATTCGCTCCCTGTTTTCCTGGTTTCGTAATACCATTAGAACCAGGTTCAGCAAACCAAGCAAGGCCCCAATAGCAAGAAAACCATAACTTGTAATAATTACAGCCACATGCAGAATTAACCAATACGATTTCAGGACAGGCACCAGGTTGGTAATTTCCGGGCTCATCCAACTCATCCCGGCAACCAACAGAGCCAATCCCGACAACACTGCTGTTACGGCCAATGTTATACCCGAACGCCGGGAAAAAATTAAACCGCCCAAACAGCAGGCCCAACTAATAAACACCATCGACTCGTAACCGTTACTCCAGGGGGCGTGTCCCGAGATATACCAACGGATAACCAGTCCTGCTGTTTCGGCTAAAAATAACAGCCCGACCAAACACACAGCTGCTTTCCCGGGAACCAATAACTTTATCGCCGGATAAAAAATCGTTAGTAATTGCAATAAAAGCAAAATAAGCCCGGTAAACAGGAATATTCTGGAAAGTTTTCCGAATATATTCATCCGGTTATAAAACACTTCAAGTTTTATTTTACTTTCGGGCGGCAATACTTTAGCCCCGTATTGTTGTTGATTTTGTTTTATTTTCGTAAGGAAATCATGAGCCGTTTTCCAATCACCAGCCTGTACTGCATTTATATACCCCGAAAGTGTTTTAATGGCAAAAACAGGTTCCTGTCCTCCTCCCCCATCGAAATCGCCTGCAGCAACCCAGCGATGGTTGTTATCGCCGGGAACAGGAAATATCGCCAGGTAATCGCCACGGAAAACAGCCATAATAATATTTATACGCTCATCAACATTTAATACCTCTTTGTCGAACTTAGTACGTTGACTGCTATTTTTCTCATAAGCCTTCTGCACAAAAACACGCAGTTTGTACCCACCTGCATTCCGTGGTTTTACCACCGAATTGAAAGAAGTATATTTCTCTTTATCGCCCAGTATTTTGCGCAATTTAGGATGAGCCACCTTAATAAAAGGCACATCCTTCCATTTTCCGGGTTCAATTTGCATATCCAAAAACACTTCGGCAGGCTGCATCCCTTTCCAGCCATTCTTTTTCGTTATCTTCCGAAGTATTTCCGAAGCAAGCGTAGAAACCGGCTCAATGCGCCCCGTCCGATCCTGCACCAAAAGCTTTTCAAATCCGGTCTCATTATTCTCCCTCGTGTAGGAAACGCCCTGCAACTGAGACTGAGACCTTCCCTCAGTCGAAACACAAAGCAATAGCAAAGCAGCCATCAGCGTAAACAGTTTTTTTCGTTGATTATGTAATTGTCGCGATGTTTTTAGAAGCAATTGAAAACGGCTGTTTTTATTAAAAAGCGCCAGCACAAAACCAATGGCCAGCAACAAATAGCCCCAGTAAGTAATATTTGTTCCAAGGGCATCGTGGCTTACTGCCAGGATTGTTCCTGCTTCGTCTGTATCATACGACGACTGGAAGAAGCGATAGCCTTTGTACTTCAGGGTATTATTCATGAAAATCCGGAAAGGACGTTCCATTTTTCCGTCTTTCAGTACCACTTTGCTGGCATACGACGAAGGACTGTTTGAGCCCGGATATCTTTCCAATCGAAATTCTTTTAAATGAATAGAAAACGGGAGATTAATTTTTTTCGTACCATAAGAAAGCGTAAGCTCAACACCGTTTATCGAAATGGTATAAGGACGACCGATTTCGCCTTTCTTTCCAAAAACGATTAATTCTTTACTTTCATTACCCGACGAAAGCTGAAATTGTATCGCATCCGGCAATGTAGTGCCTTGTTGTACGGCCTGCGAAACAATTTTCACCCGTCCTTTGCCGGCAAACTGTTTAACAACAAGGCTCAAATTCTTATACGAATAAATTTTCCGGCTTGTCATTTCCGTTTCAGCACGAGGAGCAACAATCTGCCGTTCCTGCTGCATCATTTCAGTGACCTGTACCGAGTCGCTGGCACAAAACAACAAGCGTCCACCGGATAATTTCAAATGGATATCGGCTGATTTTCCGGTTTCAAAACCAATGGTTACACCATTAATATTTTGTATTTCCCCGGGAGTAAGGCAAAAATCAAACCTGTGCGAATCTGCATCAATAGCAATCAGCGCCACTACCGGATTTCCCTCCGGGTCGGGGATAATACCACTAATTGCAGAAGCCACAAAACGCTTACTCTTTAAATGAATTTTTTGCCCGTTAACTTTTATAAACGACGAAAAACGGTTTGTAGTAAAAGGCGAAAAACGCACCGCTCTTTCCTTTTCAGCAAACTTCCCCCCGCTTATGGCTTTTACCCGGATATAAGTAGCATCGGACAGCATAAAATCAGTCGAAGTATTTTCACGAATGTGCATCTTCCCCTCAAAGCCAAGATAACGTGTAAAAGCTGCCCCAATAAGAATAACAATAAAAGCCAGATGCAACAATACATGCGTTCCTTTTCTTTTTGAGATGAATTTAGCTCTAAAAATTCCCCCGATAAGGTTAAATATTAAAAGGAAAAGCAGCACTTCGATCCAGCGGGAATTGTAGACTAATATTTTTGCGGTAGTAGTTCCATAAGCATTTTCAATAAAAGTGGCATAAGCAATGGCTATTGCAAAAATTGCCATCAGAATACAGGAAAGGGTCATAGAAAACAGGAACGAGATTAGTTTTTTCATTGTAGTTTAATTAGAAAAACAATTCTTTGGATACGCAAACAACAAAACATTTTGGTTCCCGACAAAATTAACCGACTATTTTTAAATACCTCTTTTGTATTTATAAAAAAAGCCGATTAGCATATACCAACCGGCTTTTTTTCAATTATTATGTTTATTAATCAACTTTTTACAAAATATTCTATCAATTCAAGAAATCCCACGTAATAGCAATGTATCCGGTTGCTGTAGGAGCCGGAGAAGCTGGGAAATCGGTAACGATAAGCTTTACCAAACGTTTTTCACGCGTTTTTATAATCCATACCAGCTCATCGTTTTCAACGTCGTTATTCGCAGTTTCGCGCCATTTCATTCCAATTACCAGTTTTTTATATTCCTTCTTCAAGGCCGACATTAATGGCTTTCCTTTCGAGCCTGTAGGAAGAGAAGTCAAATCAAAATTTATACTATCTTTTTTCAAGGTATAAGCTTTAATATTCGAAGCCGTAAGGGAATTAAAAGCATCAATGCCTTTACAGCTGGCATCAACGGCTGAATAATTAACAGCCCCCAAAGTACCGGATGAAAGCTTAAAATAAGGAGCACCGCCCAAACTTCCGTCAGCTTTTTCACCTTTTACTGTTTTGATAAACATATCGTGAGTAAACCCGGTAGCAGTTAACGAATCAAGATTGTTTGCACCTCCTTTACCCCCGTTATATTCAAAATCAAACCCCACCCCTCCGGGGTTACGACTCACACAAATTAAATACGGAGATTTAAGAAAGGTTTCTGTTGAATTATCATCATCATCGTCATCATCGCTACACGAAACAAAGACGGTGGTTGCCATCATAGAAACAAGTAATACAAAAAATAAGGTTCTAAGTTTCATAATTATCTAATTTAAAAAATTTATTGTTTTTCAGAAGCCAAACGACAAAAGGACTTTTACATTTCGCCCCATTGCCGGGATATAAGAGCCATAAGGCTGATAATCGTTATCCAAAAGGTTTTTCACAATCAAACGCAACTTTGGACTTCCGGGTAACGCATTCGAATTCAAGCCCAAAGCTATATTAAAAACAACATGCGATTCGGACGGCACATAGCCCCATGGCCCGCCATCGGTTCCTGCCGGAATTTCGGGAACACGGTTTTGTTCGGCAGCATATTCGGCCCCGGTTTTAATAAAATACCCGGTAATCCATTTCCGGTTAAGCAAACCACGATATTTTAACTCAAGATTTGCCTTAAACGGCGGTATTCCAAAAAGCGGCTTATCTCTTTCGCCCGATTTGTCGATACCATAGACATAAGCCACCCCTAATCCGGCATATAAAGTATTGGATGCTTTAACTACATTGCTAAAAAGATACGACAGGGAACATTCTCCCCCCATGATATCGGCATCAACATTTTCGAAGGTAAAATCGACATTGGCAGCAGTATCAGCCGTTTCTTTTATATAACTATCAATTTGATTATAAAACAGTGCAAGGTCGTATTTCAACTTTTGCTGAGCGGCTTTTCCGCGCCATCCCAAATCAAAATTCCAACTGTTTTCGGCTTCTGCGTCCGGATTACCGGCCTTAACTCCTTTGCAGCTTATAACCGTTGTAAACAGCTCTTCGGCAGTAGGCATGCGAAAAGCCCGCCCTGCATTTACCGAAAAATGCATATCGGGCTGAGGAGAATATACCAATCCGACATTCCCGCTAACAGCTTCCCGTGTTTCGTTTCTGTCTTTACCGTTTTTCGTTTTTCCCTCAACTACTTTGGCTGCATCGTAGCGTACCCCGGTTAATATCCGTATCTTCTCATCCACCGTCCATTCGTCGTTGACAAACACGCCCCAATCCTGCTGCCCTGCATTTTTGTAACCGTCCGAAGTGCCTTTTGTATCGTTATAATAATCAATAATATCAGAGGGATTATCGAGACGAAACAAATACGCATCGGCACCGGCAGTGAGTTTATTGTTTTTCGACAGTTCGAAAATTGAAAAGAGCCTTCCTCCGCCATAATTATCTTTGTAATGCACCAAATCAAGTGAAGAAAGTTTCCCGGTAACAGTACTGTGTTTATACTGATAATAGTCGCGTTTCCCGTCGTCATAAAATAAGTTAAATTGCAACGATTTAAAAATACGCCCATTGGGTTCAAAAGAATAATTTAAACTGGTATGAATATTCTCTTCTTCATTATTTATTTTAGTAAATGCCTTGTTTGATCCATTAAAGCCACGCGGTTTTCCCCAATCGCCATAATGGTAATTCACATTTAACTTTAAAGTATGTTTTTCGGCAAAACGCACACCGGTATTCAGGCTCAAATCGCGATCTTCCACGGCACTGTTTTTGGACGTTTTCCCATCACCGTAAACCATGTCTCCTGTTTTGCGGTATTTCCCGTTAACCGAAATGCCAAAATTTTCTGATTTATGGCAAACCGTTACCAATTCCAGAAACTCGTTGTTATTGCTTCCGTAGCCCGAACTAACTTTTACATTCGTTTCATCGTGCCCAAAAGGTTCATTGCTAATTATATTAATAATTCCGGAAATAGCGCCACTGCCATAAATAACAGATCCCGGCCCCTTTATTATTTCTACTTTTTTAGTGTCGTAAATATTCTGATCCTGACCGAAATATCCCCCGGGAAATGTCCCAATCCTACGATTACCGTCTTTCATAATAATCAGCCGGTTCGAGTTCAAACCACGCAGGATAACCGGCGAATGATATTCCCAAACCTTTGTAAATCCGGGAGTTGTTGCCAACATATCAATTACATTTGAGTTCATGTTGTCAAGTATTTGCCGATGAGAAATAACTGCTGCCGACCGGGTCAGTTTGTCCATTGGTTGTTCGTATAAACTGGCAGAAACCACAACGTCAGAAAGCCGTTCGCTTTTCGGTTTCAACAAAATTCGAAAGTTATTTTCCAGGGACTTTTCGGTCGTTGTCTTCTGTTTGTAAAAATTAATATGGCTAACAACAAGCGTTTGTTTTTCGAGATTCGGAACTATTATTTCAAAGTGCCCCAGGGAGTCGGTTACTGTACCGCGAGCTGTATTTTCTACTGAAATATTAGCAAACGCAACAGGTTTTAACGTTAGTTTATTCAGAACTGTTCCTTTAATAATTTGTCGATTCTGAGCAAAACCTCCGGAAATGCACAACAAGTTTATAAGTACAAAGAAAAAGGTTAACAAAATATTTTCCCTGCAAGCGTTTTTTACAACAGGGAGAAGATCTTTCACAATAATTTTACGGAACATTTTAATGTAGTTCTTCGATGATTTGTAATGTACAAAGATGAAAGAGTTGCACCTATTATACAATCACCAAAAATGGGGATTTTTAAAGCCCATACACCACATTTTATAGGGATAAAAATGAAACCATTTCGAACAGAACGACTTTCCTTTCTGCCCGGAAATACAAATTGGAGGATTATCTGGCCGTCATCGGATTAAGGGAAAAATTGCAACAATAATTACCGAGAAGACACAAAAGCGCAAATAAAAACAGCTGCGTTTCTGCATCTCTGCGGTAATTTATAATAGAAATTCAACACAATTATTCTTTTATAAAAAACGAAGCAAGAAACCCGATAAGGCAAACAATCGCCATAATCCTGAAAGAGGTAAGATAACTTAATAGCGACGATTGCTGTAGTACTTGTGCTTCCATATACTGGCAGGCGACCGATTTTGCACTTGCCACGTCAAAACCATTCACCTGTAGCATCCCGCTTATCTTATTCATCACCTCTCGCGTAACAGGCTCGTACTCGTGAATATGCGATATAAGAACCGACCGGGTTGCTCCCTGCGTGTTGGTAATTTGTGTTCCTATAAGAGCCAAACCGACAGCTCCGCCCAATTGACGCGCCATATTGCTTAGCCCTACAGCATGTCCCATGTCTGTCCCCTGGAATCCCTTTACTGCCATTGATATGGCGGGCATCATATACAAACCAACCCCCAGACCTCTAAATATTAAAGGCCAGAATAAAGAATTCCACGAAGAACTTGGAGACTGAAAGGTAAAGCTGGCAGCAAAAATAAAACTGGCAAGAAACCCTAATTGAATTAATGTTCTCGATTTAACACCTTTTGCTAATAATTTCTGACAAACAATCATCCCAATCGAGGTAACAATTGCACCTGGCACAAGCGCAACTCCTGTCATAGTAGCAGTCCACCCAAGATCGATTTGCACAAGCAGGGGGAAAGCATAAATCCCGATAAAAAGAATGGCCATCATGCAAAAATTCAGCGCTACTCCCATCGAAAGATTTCGGTGTTTTAAAAGCGATAAATTTACAGCCGGATTTTTTGTGGTTAATTCTCTTACCACAAACAGTATTATTCCAATTGCAGCAACAATACTCAGGCAAAGAATTGCACGGTCATCAAACCAGTCGTTTGCATTGCCTTCTTCGAGCACATATTGCAAACAACCGACTCCAATTGCGAGGAAAAAAATCCCGGTCCAGTCAATCTTGTCGGGAATATGCCGTTCTTTCTGATCGGAAACCACTACCCACGACGAAATTATGGCCATAAGCCCCAGCGGCACATTTATAAAAAATATCCAGTGCCACGAATAGTTATCCGTAATTATTCCTCCCAGGGTAGGCCCGAGAGCAGGCCCCAGAGCAACCCCCATGCCATAAACGGCACTGGCAAGATTTAGTTTTTCCGGCGGAAATGCATCCAGCAATATCGATTGCGACAAGGAAAGCAAAGCCCCTCCTCCCAAGCCCTGAATAAAACGCCAGATAACCAACTCGACCAAGAAATCGGAATTTCCGCACATAAAAGAGGCAAAAGTGAAAATAAGTATCGAAAACGTATAATAACGCCTTCGTCCAAAAATCTCACTAAGCATAGTACTTAACGGAATAATAATCACGTTAGAGATTGCATAAGCCGTAATCACCCAGGCCACATCAGTTGTTGATGCCCCAAGCGTACCGGCAATATGATGCAACGACACATTTACAATTGTCGTATCAATCAATTCCAGCAACGAAGCCACAATACAGGTAAGTACAATAACCACCCGGATAAGCCCCGTTGGATATTCTTTTGAAGCAACTGCAGTCATAAACGACCTTTATTTTGTTTTTACACTTGCAATAACACTCATGCCAGGAAAAAGCATTCTTCCTTCACCGTCGTTTTTTATGGCAATCCGAACGGGCACACGCTGTGTTACTTTTATAAAATTCCCGGTTGCATTTTGTGCCGGAAGAATAGAAAATTTGGCTCCGGTTGCTGCACAAAAACTTTGCACAATCCCTTTTACTCTCAACCCGGGGAAGGCATCTACTTTAATATTAACCGTTTGTCCTTCTTTCATATTTTTCAATTGAGTCTCCTTAAAATTCGCCGTTACCCAAATGTCATCAGTATTAATTAAAGTAGCCATTGCTGTTCCTGCCTGCACAAACTGCCCGGGTTCAATCGTTTTTTTAGCAAAAAAGCCATCGCAAGGAGCAGTAACAAAAGCATGCTCTAATAAATACTGCGCATGAATAAGCTGTGCCTTAGCCTTTTTTATCCGGGCATTTCCTATTTCAACCTGCAACTGCTGAATAATCACCTGTTTGTCAACATTCCGGCTTTGTGCATCAACCGACTGATATTGTTTTTGTGTTGCAGCCAGTTGTGCCCGTGCAACCGTCAGATTAGTTTGTGCATTGTCATAAGCCTGTTGCGTAGCTGCTCCCTTGGCAAACATCCGATCGATACGGTTAAAATTTTTCCTGGCATCTACCACTTTTGCTTTTGCAGCATCAATCTTTTCTTTAGCCGATCCAGATGAAAAACCGGCAGCACTTTTGCTATAACGACTGGCAACAAGCTGCTCCCGGCTTAAATCAAGCCCCGAAGTTTCAGCAGCGAGCAAAGCTTCTGCCTCATGCACTTTTGCTTTCAGGTCGGTAGTATCAAAAACAACAAGGGTATCGCCCTGCTTTACCTGTTGATTGTCAACTACCCGTATTTCATTTACATAGCCCGTAACCATTGTCCGTAAAGGAATAATATTGCCATCAATCTGGGCATCATCGGTGCTATCGTAACAATAAGCATGATGGATTGCTTTTGCACTAAAAAAAATACCAACAATAGCTCCAATAGTTAAAAGATAAATGGTCTTTTTAGAAAGCTTCTTTTTCTGTTTTTTGTTTTCTGAATTATTCATTTCTTTTTTTATTGTTTAATTCTTCATTTTCGATAAAAGCAACAGCAGGAAACAGAAGCAAACAACTGTTCCCCTGCTGTTTTTTGTCTCTAATTCCAACATTCGCTCCTCTTATGTATAAAGAATCAGAAACAATCATCTATTATCTAAATCGTGCCTAATGTTTTCCGCCTCCAATAAGTGTTCTTTTCTTGAAAAAATTCATTGACAATTGAATTTTGTGAATGTTACGGTTTGCGACAGCCCTACTTTCATCGGTAAGTTTTGTGAGATAATCGGAAAAAGTGATTGCTCCATTTTCTAACTGAACTGCGGCTGTTTCTTTTATCTCCGTACGTGTCTTTACCACCTCGTCATCCCGGGTTAGCAACTGACGATTTTTGAATATCTCGTTATTTATATCTGCCAGTTGTCTGCTCATCTCAATTTCAAAAATGTTTTGCTGATTTTTTATTATTGAACGCTGTAGTTCAACCTTATTTTTATCATGAGAAAAATCATACAAATGATTTAAATTCCATTTCAGGTTAATTCCTGTAATTCCCCAAAAATGATTGTCGTATTTCATCATATTCAATCCGGGACGCCCCCAGTATCCATTAGCAAAAAACGAAAGTTTAGGTAACGACTGCCGCCTCAACATCTTCAGTTGCCAATCCTGCACCTGCACTCGTTTAGCAAACTTCCGAAAATCGGGACGGGCAGAAAAATCCTCACCACAATCGGCGATAAGAGCAGGCTGTTGCATAACAATAGCTGTATCAATCTGCTGCTGCGTAAAAAACGAAAGGTGTGAATAAAAACGCACAAGGGCAGATTTCACTTCTGTTTTCTGCTGTTCCAAATGAAGAATCTCGGACTGCAATTCCAACAAAACCGACTGTAAAACAATTCCGTTTTCAACAGCAGCCTGAAGATTCTTCTTTCTTCCCTTTAAATCTGTTTTCTGAAAATTCAACATTTTTAACTGCTGGTGACTCACCAAAATATTCTCAAACAAAGCGTTCACCGCATCCTCAACCTGTAACATCGACAACTGAATATTGTTGCCCTCAATTTCTGATTCTAATTGTTTTAACTTTCCTGAAGCTCTGTTAATGCCTCCATCGTAAATAAGCTGATTTACCGAAGCTGATCCCTGGTACTGAAATTTCTTGCCTGAGCCCATATTGATTCCATATTGCTCAAGCATAGCCGACGGCAACGACACAAAAGTATACTCTGACTGCAGTGTTGTTTTCCCCGAAACCGATAAATCAGGAAGCCAGTTGGAACGTACACTTTTCACGGCTTCTTGCCCTTGTTGGCTATTTAACATCAGCTGCCGGACATAGGGATAATTCTCTCGCGCCATCTGCTGCAGGCTGTCGAGTGTCAGTGTCTTTTCTGCCTGCGCATATAATGCAACAGGCAAGAAAAGAACACTAACAAACATGTTTAACCCAACTGTTCTAATAACATTGTTTAACATTTTTGTTAATTTCATTGCAAATTTTTTTATTGTTTTCTGTTTTCTGTATAAATTGCTTGTTTTATTAGTCCAGGAAGGCGTTTTTTATATTGTTCCAAAAATGGGTTCCATTGTTCTTCGGTCCAACCAAATATCATCTTATAAACGGTTGATGCTATAAACGGATAGGCACATATACTTGTAATAAAAATGAGGAATTCTCTTTCTTTAAATGGTTTTATTCTTCCTTTTTTTACTTCTTCCCTCATTTCTTTAAAGAAAGTCATATCGTCAATAGAGTGTCGATACATTTTCCCTAAAAAATCGCTGTCTTTCATTGACTCATGAAGGGCAAAAATGATTAGCTCTGTATTTTCAGAATAAACATTTAGCTGCTCCTGAATGTAACCGTCTAGCTTTTCATCGAACGACAGATTGGCTTCAATTCTTCGATGAATTTTTTCCCCCATCTTTTTTGTCGTTGCCTCAATGGCTTTGTGAGAAAGCGATTCCCTGTCTCGATAATAATAATGCAACATAGCACGGTTGATATTGGCTAAATCGGCAATATCCTGCATACGCGCCCCCTGTATCCCATCGCGACAAAATACTTTTATCGCTGCATCAAGTATGCGTTGTTCCGTATTTTTCACAGATTTATCATCAACCATTTTGTTTAACATTTTTGTTGAGGGCAAACATAAAACATTTTCAAAACTCTTCAAAATTATAATCTGAAAAATTCTGCTAAATAGTAAGAATTAAGAATGACTTAAAACTCCAATAAAATAGCAAGGAGACAAGTCTAATGTTAAAATCAGGGATGAAGCACAAAACCACAAACGGAAAAGTTCACATCAACAAAAACAACATGTTTGTTCGTTTTTCAGCCTAATTCTCTACACAAAAGAATGTCCCTACACATAAATGCGTTACTTTATTTCTCTACATTTCCCGGGTACCTACAAAAAAGCAAACCATTCCTGGAAATACTTACCTATCCACGGGATTTCCTTTTGCTCTCCATTTATTGCACCAATTAAACTAATAATCCAAAACACCAATACGAGTATACCGGCAATAAGATTCAGAAACGGAATCCACATAATTACTAACGCAAACAGGAAAAGACCCAAAAGTTGTCTTAAATAAAAAGTAGTAAGCGCTTCTTTTCTTTCATTCAGGTTAAAAATAAGGGCAATCACCCACCCTACCCAATAAATGTGAGCAACAATCGCTTTTGTTTTATCATCCATTTGTTTTAATTTAAAATTTGTCAAACATAAAAAATAATAGGCTGAATACTGTAAAACCACCTGAAAAACAGTTAAGAAAATCGCATTTTGTTTTTCACGCACTAAAAATCCCCCAAAAAACAATAGCACGGGAAAACCCCTAAAATAACTTTTTTTTAATACTTTATTAATCATTATAGCTCCAACAAATCTTTTTTTTCAGTAACTTAGCAAGCGTCAAATCCTTTTAACTTGCGCTATATGAAACCTATTATTGCCAAGTTAATCCACAAGTCATACATTACATTTTTAAGAACCCAGTATCCTGTTCATTTTTACGGGTTACCTGATAATCGAATATATTTGTTTTATGCACAACCCTGCGAATCCGATTCGTGGGAAACAAGAGTTGAATTTGTTTTTGCTGTACATAAAGATTTCTCCTATAATTATTCGGAAGAAAGGATTATACCGAAAGCTGTTTTCAGGGCACCGGTCTATAACGAAATGGTCGACAATCCTGACCCGAATATTGAAATTACGGAAATTTGCCGAGATGTAAAATCGTATACACAAGCAGTAGCACATCTTAACCAGTTAGCTGATCAACTGAGCCGTAAAAAACAAGTAGTTCTGCCTAAGCCTGCCCCTGTTATTCAGGCAGGCGTTTAATACCGACTCTGAAAAATATTAAGTCCGTTGTTTGCCGGTTGGCAAACCAAGAATTCTTGCAAAAAAATGAAGTGGGCTTTGGAGCAAAGCTCTAACCGGGCAAAGAAGCAATGCCGCTCTGCACTATTTTGTTTATTGGCTCCACAACTTTTTATACTGTTTCCTCTAAATCTTCATAAGAAACAGTCGCAATTTGTTGGAAGAATTCTCAATACTCCCCCAAATGCCTTGGCCTTATCAGGAACTTTATTGAGTTCTGAAATAAATTTTAAAATTACTTCCAAATCAATTTTACACAATAAATTGTTAGATTTTTAGACATAAGACTTTTGTCAATGTACTAATTACCAGCTTATTACCCAAAAACAAGAAAATCTAAAGTATTCATTATCAATTACATACAAAAAAAAAAAAAAAAAAAAAAAAAAAACAATAAACTATTAAAATAATTAACAACAGGAAATTAATTATGAATATTTCACTACTATTGTTATTACATAAGAAATTTTACTTTTAATTTTATTGCTTCAAAAAAAGAACATTACTTTACTAACGCTAAAAAAAAATCTTAATCACATGAAAAAACTAAGTATATTAATTTTATTAACAACAATGACAATTCATCTTGTTGCTCAGAATATGGTTTTAAAAGTATGGCCCAACGGAGCCCCCAACAGTAATGGAATTACAACGCCGGAAGAAAAATACGACGGAGTTCATGTTCGCAATGTATCGGAAGCAGAAATGTATGTATACCTGCCCTCAAAAGCAAAAAATACAGGAGCTGCAGTTGTCATCTGCCCGGGAGGTGGCTATTGGGTTGAAGCAATGGGACACGAAGGTTACGACATGGCTCGTTTCTTCCGGGAGAATGGGGTCGCCGGAATTGTTCTGAAATACCGGTTGCCGTACGGACATCACGAAATACCTTCGTGTGATGCAAGACGGGCAATCAGGACTGTCCGTGAAAATGCAAAAAAATGGGGCATCAATCCTGAAAAAATAGGAATTGCAGGTTCTTCGGCCGGAGGGCACCTGGCTTCAACCGTCGGAACGGTATTTGATAATGGCAATAAGGACAGCGACGACCCGATTGAACAGCAAAGCTGCCGTCCTGACTTTATGTTGTTGCTCTACCCGGTTATTACAATGAACGAAACGTTTACCCACATGGGTTCAAGAGAAAACCTAATGGGAAAAGGGCACAACAAAGCTTTAATTCAGAAATACTCAAACGAACATAATGTAACGGCACAAACTCCTCCAACGTTCCTCGTTTTAGCCGACAACGACACATCTGTTCCGCCTCGTAATTCGATTGAATTTTATAGCGCACTAAAAAAATACAAGGTTCCTGCCGAAATGCATATTTTTCAGCAGGGAGGACATGGTTTTGGAATGCGTAAAGCAAACCGTCCGGCTGACAAATGGCCCGAAATGTTTATAGAATGGCTGAAAGCCCGAAAAATCATTGAATAATCAAAAAGAAGCTTAAAGCAAAAAGAGAGCAGCAGCAGGCAAGAAAGAAACAAAGAGAGGCTTTCAATAGGTAAAAGAAAGCAAAAAACAGAATAGTTTATATCTAATACTTTAATATCCGTGGGAAAGAAAAAGACAACAAAACGTCAGGCTAAGAAAAAGAAACCGGTAAAAAAGAAAAAACACCTCATACTGGGATGGATATGGAAAGTAACAGCAACATTATTCTTGTTGGGATGTATTTTCTTTTTGCTTGTATTTTTCGGGATACTGGGCCCTGTTCCGTCAAAAATACAACTGCAACAAATAAATAACCCGCTGGCCTCTGAAGTTTATTCGGCCGACGGAAAAATACTGGGACGTTATTACGTTGAAAACCGCAGCTATGCCACTTTCAAAGAAATATCGCCCAATGTTATTAATGCTCTTGTCGCCACAGAAGATGCCCGCTTTTACGAGCACCGCGGAATTGACGAAATTGCACTGGCTCGCGTTTTCTTTAAAACAATCCTTTTGCACAAACGCAATGCCGGTGGAGGTAGTACCATCAGTCAGCAAATTGCCAAAAATCTCTTCCCGCGGAAAAGAAGTTACGGGCCATTTTCAATGCCAATAAACAAACTCCGCGAAGCCATTATCGCTTACCGGCTCGAACGTATTTATACCAAACAGGAAATACTGGCACTGTACCTGAATACCGTTCCCTTTGGCGAAAATATTTACGGAATAGAAGTTGCTGCCGAGCGTTTCTTCTCAAAATCACCTTCAAAATTAAGTGTAAACGAAGCAGCTGTTTTGGTGGGAATGTTAAAAGGAAACAACTATTACAATCCCCGCAAATACCCGAAACGATCGCTCAAACGCAGGAATACGGTTATCGGGCAAATGCAAAAGTACAAATACCTGACTGACCAACAGGCTAATATCTACAAAAATAAACCTCTGGGCCTCAAATACCGGTTAATTTCATACAACCAGGGGCCGGCTCCTTATTTTCTGGGAATGATAAAACCCGAGCTACTAAAATGGTGTAAAGAAAATACCAACGAAAACGGCGATCACTACAACCTTTATACCGACGGGCTGAAAATAACCACAACTATCGATTATAACCTGCAACGCTATGCACAGCTATCGGTAAAAGAATATATGAAAAACCTGCAAAAAGTATTCGATTACCATTGGAAAGGCCGCGATATTTTTAAAAGCAACCCCAAGATATTAAAAAGCGCTATTCAGAAAAATAACCATAGCCACAACAGTTATAGTGCCGAATTAAAAAAATACAATACAAAAACCAATGCGGCACTTTTTTCGTGGAATGGCATAAAACACGCAGAAGTAACACGGCTCGACTCTTTAAAACACTATTTAAAGCTGCTGAATGCAGGATTTATTGCCATAGACCCGCATAATGCCACATTAAAAGCATGGGTGGGAGGAATTGACTACCGTTTTTTTAAATACGACCATGTAAAAGCCCCGCGACAAACCGGCTCAACATTTAAACCTTTCGTTTTTCTTACTGCTTTGGAAGAAGGCATTGCTCCCAATACCTATTTCTCGAATGCCCAAAAAGTTTACAAAGAATACAATAACTGGTCGCCACGTAATTCGCACAACGATTACAAAGGATTTTACAATATGAAAGGGGCACTGGCCAAATCAATCAATACGGTTTCGGTTGATGCATTGCTGGAAGCCGGTATTGACGAAACCATAGATCTTGCCAATGACCTTGGTATCTCGGCCAAACTACCTGAATACCCGTCGTTGGCACTTGGAGTAGCTTCCATTTCATTAAAAGAAATAACAGAAGCATATGCAGGAATTGTAAACGACGGAATCCCAGTAAAAACAAACTATTTAGTAAATATTGCCGATAAAAACGGAAAAGTTCTGCACTCATTCAATCAGCAGGTAGAACAAACTCCTGTAGCAAACCCCGAAAACTGCCGCGCTTTATTACAAATGTTGGAAGAGGTGATAAATACAGGGACAGGAAAAAGTATCAAAACAATCTACAAAATACCGGGCGATTTTGCAGGAAAAACAGGAACCACTCAAAACAATTCCGATGGATGGTTTATCGGGCTCACCCCCGACTTAGTAACCGGCTGCTGGGTAGGTGCCGATGACCCGCGCGTACATTTCCGAACAACCACATACGGCCAGGGTGCTTACATGGCGTTACCTATTGTTGGTAAATTCTTCTCGAAAATGTACCACGACAGCAAATATGCCGGACTCCAATATAAAACATTTCCGTTACCCAACGAAGAAATGCTTGCCATGTTAGAAGAACCGGGATATAAAGAGCTGCTTGAAGCTGAAAAACACGACTTCAACCTGGCGGATATTTTTGGAAAACGAAAACATCAGGATAAACTAAAAGACCGACAAAAAGCAAAAAGCAAAAAAGAAAAAAGAAGTTTATGGAAGAAAATTAAAAATATCTTTCGAAAAAAATAGCAATAACAAGAGGGTTATACTTTCCGGCAAATTTCATGTGCACCAATATCTCCCCGCCTTTTTCGGGAGCTAAGAACAATACCGATTAGTTAATCGAAAAATCGACATCTTCTTTTTCGTCTTTACAGGAATAAATGAGCACCATACACAAAGCCCAAAGCAACACACAGAATCGATTAGATATTAAATAATTAAAAGTTTTTTTTTGAAAACCTGTTGATGGGATAAGATAAAACATCAATCACAATTAATAACTCAAGCATACAAACGGTTTCATTTCTAAAAAACAGAAGAAGGATAAGCAATGTTTGCTAAAAACAATCCCTGTGCCGGCGCAGAAGCACCTGCCTCACCACGGTCTTTTTTTTCTATTACTTTGCAAAAATCTTCGACCGAAAGTTTTCCCTTACCAACTTCGAATAAAGTACCCACAATAGCCCGCACCATATTACGCAAAAAACGGTCGGCTCTAATTATAAAAACCAACTGATCACTTTCGATTCTCCATTCAGCCTGGTATATCTTACAATTGTTTGTTTTAACATCGGTATGCAGGCGGCTAAAACTGGTAAAATCTTCGTAATTAAACAAAACAGCAGCAGCTTCGTTCATTTTATTTACATCAAGAGGCAAGGAGTAACGATATGCTGTTTCGGTGTTAAACGGATTCTTTTCGGTACTTACAAAATAATGATAAGTACGCGAAAGAGCACTAAAACGGGCATGGGCTTCCGAATCAACCGGCCAATAATTCTGCACGGCAATATCGGCAGGCAAAATACTATTTAGTTTATGCACCAAATCGTACTTACCAGGCAAAGGCTGACTTACATCAAAGTGCAAAATATAATACGAAGCATGTACTCCCGTATCGGTTCTGCCCGCTCCCACCACTGCTATTTTTTCGCGAAGAATGGTAGAAAGCGAGCGTTCTACCACTTCCTGAACCGATGCTGCATTGGGCTGAATTTGCCAACCATGATAATGTGTCCCTTTATAGCTGAGTTGTAAAAAATAACGTTGGCTCATTTGTTTTTTGAATAATTGATTACTGCTGGATTACAACGACACTGCCGCTCAATCCCGATATACATCGGGCTAAATTTTTCATGTTGCATTTTAACAAATATAAAAACTTATGGGAAAAGAAAACCGTTCTCAAAAAATAAAGAACGGTTTCCTTCTGTTTTTCAACAGAGCTTACGCTCTAAACAGCGGATCGGCACCAATAGTTCCAACTAGTTCGTCTAAATATGCTTTCGATTCGGCATGTTTCAACAAAGCGCTGGCTTTTTTCAGTCGTTCGTCAATATCCATCTCTTCGAGCAGGGCAGCATTATTTTTATCTGCCATAAATTCTTTAAGATAAGCTATCTGTTGTTTATGAAAAACAATATCTTTTTCCTGTTTTAGTTTCAAACGCTCTTTATACCAATCACTATTTACAACCTCTTCGCGGTCAAACATTCTCCGCAATTCCGGGTCGTTAATTGCTTTTCCTTCGTAATTTCCGTATGCCATAATGTGCAGCAATACTTTTAACGGAGGAATAGCAGCAACAACACTTCCATCTTCGAAATAGGGCAGTGCTGCACGTTGCATTGCTTCGGTAATATTGTTAATTCCATCCACATAATCGTCCATTCCCTGCAACTCGGGTTTCAGCATACGCTCGTTAAATACAGCCAAAGGCTCGTCAAACAAACGATTCATACAACGGAATGCAAATTTTTCGGTAATGCGATATCCCAAACGGCTGGCCAGAACTTTCTGTCCTTTATATTCAAAATCTTCCATTTTTTCGAGACATCCGTTTTCAATTAATTTTTTCGGATCTCGGTCTTCGGGAACCAAACGCGCCCATATTTCAGGAATAAGAATACTGATGTCGTGGTCGAAACGATTTTCAGCTCCAATAAACCCTGCCGCAGAACTAAAACCGTTATATTCACCCAAAATATATGAAAGCAGAGCATTGTTCAGGTCGGTTGTTGGCACCAGCATGTTAAAAGGTGCTTTTGTAAGTGCTCCTTCGAGTCCGGCACCTGTTGTTGATGGCGATTTACCGGTAATGCTGGCAATAAAATCCATAAATAATTCAGGCAATTCCTGATAATGAATCGGATTGTACACGGCCAGCGGGCGAATGCCGGCTTTTTTATCAACCGGATTGTTTCTTCTTCCGGGCAATACCGCATTTACCGGCCAATAAACCGGATCTTCCGATTTTATTTTCCGATGCAAACGCACACCTGTTTCACCAAGATACGAATCAAGAGTTTCTTCCTGAAAAATATTATATTGCAGGTAACGCGGGTTCTTCGTAGGCTTCCCGTCAACAATACGCGGATGAGAGGGAGTAACGAAATAACAATCTTCCTTACTTTCGGCTACCGATTTTATGAACTCTTTTACCGGTTCGGTATACTCTTCAAAACTAATTGCATTATCAACAATGTTTTTTGCATGTTGTTTGGTTAACGGCTCATAGTTGGTAAGGAAAGTATTGCTACCCACAATTTCACGTTCAGCCTGCTTGTCGTATCCACGAATTACCGCTTCATCCGGCCGCTGAAACAAATGATTTTCACAGTTTCGGGCCAACTTTACACTTTTGTTGGTATACTCTTCGTTTAAATTACTCAAACGGTTAGCAGGCAAGGTAATGGTAGCTGAAATATCATCTTCCATCTGGATTTTCACACTTGGCACAAAGTCGGAACGAAGCTTATGCAAATACCACCTTCCATCCTGTGAAAAACCAATACGCACATAACTGGCCACAATTGAATCGTGTTTATAACGCAAAACATTTCCCGGGCGTCCATTCAAAATTTCAACATTAAACAGTTCTCGCCATTTTATGCCCAGTTCTTCATGTCCCCTATAATGCCGTTTTATAAAAAGTGCCAGTGTTCTTGCATTCTGTGGCAAATTTTTCAGGAAATTATTGTAATCATCATTATATAAATCCGAAGGGGTTAATAATTTAACTGCCGACCCCAGAGTTCGCTCTTTGCTTAAAAAGGGACGCGACTTTGAACCGGCATTTAAACTTTTCCAGCGGAAAGAATAATCGTAATTGATAATTTCGGCTACTTTGTCTTCTGCTTCCTCCAAGTTGTCAATATAAAAATATCCGTATTTTATGGCATTTTGCATCGACTTTGAGATTTCCGATTTTCCGCCCCCGGATACAGTACTTGGCTTATGACAGAAAACACCTTCGGGCGCCGTATCAAAAATACGCCACATGGGCTGAATTGGATGCTTTACCAACTGAAATTTATGCCCTGTAGGATGAACATATATCTTTTGGGGGGATAGCTGAAAACAAAACACTTTCCCGTCATAATTCCACGAAACAGAACAACTTTCGACATCAATATCTGCATTTTCAGGGATATAAAAGATTTCGGGATATTTTTTGTCAATGGCATAATTTCCGTCTTTTACCTCAATTCTATCTCCCAGTAGTTTTTTTACATCATTAAAAGAATATGATTTACTGAATTTCTTGGTAAAGTTTGTTCCAAATACGCTATCGCTCATATTAGCCCGAGGAAAAGCAATAGCACCTCCCGAATGTTCCTCTTCTACAAGTCCGTACAGATTGGCCGAATAGCTTAGCTGCGTTTTTATTTCTTTTTTGGTATAGCCAAAATAATTATCAGCAACAAGGGTAACAACAACTCCCCTCTCGTCTCTACATGTAAGTTTAAAAGGAGAACCATCGTTGTACAACTCCTCTTCGTTTTTCCAGCACATAGCATCCTGTTTCTGACGAGGCGAAGCATCATCGAAATGAGGAAGGCCAACATCTTTTTTCCGAAGTTGGGTTAATTGCGGAGCTAAAATAATACAGCCGGTATGCCCGGTCCAGTGTTCAATATCAAGTGCTGCATCGTTTTCGGCCAGGTTATGGTCGCCGGCATTTCCAAAAATAGATTCGGCAAAATCAAGATTACTTACCAGGCTTCCCGGCGCAAACAAACGTATTTCCATACTTTTCTCACGGATTACCCCCTTTACCCCGGGGCACACCACCGGACGCACCAGCAACGAAACCATTACTTTTGCCTTCTTTTCCTGGTTCGAGGTAAATGGCAAAAGTTTCAACTCATCGTCGGGCGTTAGTGCTGCATGTAACAAATGTGCAAAGGTAATTTTAGGCACCTTTTTTTTATCGGGAGGAACCGGCAATCCTCCTTGTACAATATGGAACGTACCTTTTGTGGTACGTTTATCGTGAGCAGGATTATTTAAAATGCCTTGTTTTAAACGATAAGAACTCACCTGTTTACTCTTAAACTCAATACCATCGGGAGGCAGGCTCAGTTCTCGTGCCATGCCTTTTTGATTCAGTACCAAAGTATTGGAAGGCAAACGACAATTATCCGGAATATTCACGTCTTTTAGGTAATCATCAATAAAATTCTGGATTCGGGTATCTACCGGCGACAAATGCCCACTCAACAAGCGGGACTTTTCCCGAAAACTACTGATTAAGCCTTCTGTTAAAAACTGAAAGCGATCATTCGAAAACTTCTGTTCGGCATCTGAACTATCCGAAAAACGTGGTTGTCCGAGCGATGCCAGTTGAAGGTTGATATACTGAATCATATCGCGCCTGTTGCGAATAATCTTCTTATATAACTTCTGTGAATTTTGTTTATTGCCCATTTTTCCTTACTTTAACACTGTTTGTTTTTAGGTTAAAATTAACCAAGTAATTAAGAAACACTCTAAACATATATACTGTAGGGCTAAGATTTAACAGAAATTAATAATAAAAGTACCTTTGGCCCCGGCGTTTAGAGACAATAAATTTACTAAAAAATAAGATATGAAGTTAATTTCATGGAATATAAACGGCATAAGAGCCGTTATCAAAAAAGATTTTTCCAACAATCTCTCGCTAATGGCACCGGAAATCCTTTGTCTGCAAGAAACAAAAGCCCAGGACAATCAGATAGCAGAAGCTCTTTCAGGGATAAACGAATACCATATTTATTCCAATTCGGCAGAAAAAAAAGGATACTCAGGCACAGCTATATTAACCAAACACGAACCCTTATCGGTAAGTTACGACACAGGCATCCCCGAACACGATACAGAAGGTCGCGTCCTTTGTCTCGAATTTGAAATGTTTTCCCTTGTAAATGTATATGTCCCCAACTCAGGAAGCGAACTAAAAAGGCTTAGGTACCGGCAAGTCTGGGACCTTGCTTTTTTAAATTATCTGAAAAATCTTGAAAAGAAAAAGCCGGTGGTTGTATGTGGCGATTTTAATGTTGCCCACAAGCCGATTGACCTGGCCAGACCCAAAGCGAATTATAACAAATCGGCAGGTTTTATGCAGGAAGAAATCGAAGGAATGAACCGCTATACTTCAGAAGGATTTATTGATACTTTTCGAAACTTTTATCCTGACGTTCCGGAGAAATACTCATGGTGGAGCTATCGGGCAGGAGCAAGAGGCCGGAACATCGGCTGGAGGATTGATTATTTCCTGGTAAGTAAAAACTTCCTTCCAATGGTAAAAAATGCTTTTATACTGAATGAAATTACTGGATCCGACCATTGTCCGGTTGGAATAAATATCCAAAGTTAAACCGAATAAACTTTCCCGGGAAAAAACAATTCTTTTATGAAGCGTTAGCCGGTCAGCAGAGAACAGTACCGTAAATTGATCCGGTTAGGTAGAAACAGGAGGCTGTATCAAAACTTTTTTATACGAATTTTTATCGCTCAATTTGTTTTCAATCTTGTTGAAATAACCACAAATAATATCAAAGAGCAAGTAACCTACTGTCGATTCTGGCTTTTGATACAGCCCCCCAAAAAAGATTCCCGATTCACGGCGCAACTCAAAGTCACACCGTGAATTACAAACCACTTTATACTACTCTTCCTTTTCTCCTCCAAACCCGGGTTCTCCATCAGGTGCGCCACAATGTTTCCCGAAATTTTCGTTTTTTCGTCCTTTCATCATCGGACGTTCTTTCATTTCATCAAACTTCATTCGTTGTTCTTCAGTTAACAGCGCACGTATCTCCTGATGTTGTTTAGCCCTGATTTTTTGAATTTTGTTTTTTGCCGTCGAAATTTTATCGATATTCTGATAAATTGCTTTCATATCAGGGGTATCGGCAGTAACCAAGGTTTGTTGGTGAGCCTCTAGCTCACGCACTTCGTCTCTTAATGGCTTCAACTGTTTCCTATTTTTTAGCCGTATTGCCTTAATCTGTTCTTTTTGTTCTTCCGTAAAAAACTTATCGAAACACATCTTGTTGTGTTTCTGTCCCTGCTTCATTTCCATTCTTTTTCCACGGAATCCATCACTTTTCTGAGGGGTCTGAGCACTTGCTACAGAAACAATTGCAAACATTGCAATCAATGCGATTGTCAAAAATCTGATTTTCATAACAATAATTTTAAATGTTTATAAATATGAAATTTAGACCGGCAAGAATGTCCGGGGTTTAAAACAAAAAACGCATTTAATAAATATTAACGTAACGATTGATACGCAGCATTGGAGTATTTGTGTCAGGATTTTGTATTTTTGGCAGTCAAATATCAACTTAGGTGCTGTGCTGAAATAAATTGAGGAATTAATTTGAAGTAAAAAAGAAAAAATGGTCAGGTTATTACAAAACAGTTCCTTATTTTCGATTTGATTCAAAAATTAAGAAATAAATATAAAATACAATATGAAACAGCCCATGGCTGAAATAATAACTAAAGCACACAGAAGCATAACTGTTATTTTTTCTCACAGAACAAATGGGCGACATAAAATTTAGACAGATGAAAAAAAAGATTTTAATAGGGCTGGCACTGTTACTTACGTTAAGCGTAACATTTTTCAGTTTCACCCGCGATCAAAAGAACTTTGAAATTGCCAAAAACCTGGATATTTATTATACGCTTTTCAGAGAATTAAATACCTTTTATGTAGACGATATAAATCCCCGCAAACTGGTAAAAACAAGTATCGACGACATGCTCCAGTCGCTGGATCCGTACACCAACTACATTCCGGAAGATAAAATGGAAGATTTTCGTTTTATGACCACCGGCGAATATGCAGGCATAGGGGCTTTAATCAGCAAACATAAAGATGAAGTTGTTATTGCAGAACCTTATTATGATTTCCCGGCACAAAAAAACGGGTTAAAAGCCGGCGACATTATTCTTGAAGTAGAAGGGAAAGCCACCAAAGGCATGAGCACCGAAGACGTCAGCAATCTGCTAAAAGGCCCGGCCAACAAACCGGTAAGTATAAAAATAAAACGTCCGGGAAGTAAAAAACCGTTCAAGGTAGATGTTGTTCGCGAAAAAATAGCCATTAATCCGGTACCTTATTACGGCATGCTCGACACCAATACTGCCTACATCCGCTTATCGAGTTTTACCGCCAATTGTAGCGAAGAAGTAAAAAAAGCTTTCCTTGACCTAAAAACAAACAATCCGGAAGCTTTAGTGCTCGATTTAAGAGGAAACCCGGGAGGCTTACTGGGCGAAGCGGTAAAAATGGTAAACTTCTTTGTTCCGAAAGGCCAGGAAATTGTAAGTACCCGCGGAAAAGTAAAAGAATGGGATAAGGTTTACAAAGCAACAGAAGAACCTATCGACACCACCATACGACTTGCGGTTTTGGTTAACAGCGGATCGGCATCAGCATCGGAAATTGTAACTGGAGCCATACAGGATCTTGACCGCGGAATTGTTGTTGGCTTGCGCACATTCGGCAAAGGACTGGTACAAGCAACCCGCAATTTAAGCTACAATTCGAAATTAAAAGTTACTACAGCCAAATATTACATTCCAAGCGGACGCTGCATCCAGGCATTGGATTATACACACCGAAACAAAGATGGAAGCGTAGGGCATATTCCGGACTCACTTATTACCGAATTCACCACCCAAAACGGACGCAAAGTTTACGACGGCGGAGGAATACTTCCCGATGTTAAAATTGAAGCAGAAACATTAAGTTCATTAAGTATTGAACTGGTTACACAATTTAAAATATTTGATTTCGCCACAAAATATTCCAACGAAAATGAATCGATTCCCCAACCGGAAGAATTCTCTATAACCGACAACATTTACAACCAGTTTAAAACATTTCTAACGAACAGCGATTTTAAATACAGCTCTGCCTCTCAGGACGAATTCGAAAAATTGATAAAAACGGCTAAAGCTGAAAAATACTACAATCTGTCGGAATCAGAATTTGATGCACTAAAAGCAAAGCTGGAACCAAATTTAGACAAAGACCTAAAAGAATTTAGAAAAGAAATCAGCGAACTGCTCGAAGATGAAATCGTATCAAGATTTTATTACCAGAAAGGTTCGATCCGCGCAGCTATTCATGATGACAAAGAAATGCAAAAAACAATTGACATTTTGCATTCAGCAACAACTTATGCCACTTATTTTAAGCCGGGAACCATTATCTCGGATAAAGAACAATCATCGGACAATGACAAAAACATTTAGCAAATGCCCTGTCATTGAATAATATCTAGCCAAAATAAAAATGATTTTATAAATTGTAGCCAACAATTGAATCATCTATGAAAGAAAAAAAATCACGTTTTAAAAAGTATCTCATTATATTTTGGGCCTTTGTTTTGCTGTGTATCGGAAGCATTGCCCTGTTGTTTTTACTGATAGCCAACGGGAAAATGGGTTTTATGCCTTCTTTTGCCGAGCTTGAGAATCCGAAAAATATACTGGCAACAGAAATTTATTTTGAAGATGGTAAAGTTCTGGATAAATATTTCGTTCGCGAAAACCGTACCTATGTAAAATACAACAACCTTCCCCAAAATTTAATAAACGCATTAATTGCCACCGAAGATGTACGTTTCTATAAACATTCGGGCATCGATTTCAGAGGATTAATTCGTGTTGCCAAAGGTATAATTACAGGCAATAGCAGCTCGGGAGGAGGGAGTACAATTAGCCAACAGCTGGCCAAAATGCTTTTCCCCCGTACAGGAGTTTCGAGCAAGACAGGGCTTGTTTTACGAAAATTAAAAGAATGGGTAATTGCTGTAAAACTAGAACGCAGCTACACAAAAGAGGAAATCCTTTTAATGTATCTGAACAAATACGATTATCTGAACAATGCTGTCGGGATAAAATCGGCAGCCAATGTATATTTTAGTATTCCACCCGATTCGTTACAACTACACCAGGCAGCCATGCTGGTAGGAATGGCACAAAACTCATCGTTATACAACCCGCTAAGGCGTCCAGAAGCAGTAAAAGGCCGCAGAAATGTTGTATTGAGTCAAATGGAAAAATACCATTACATCTCCAGGGCTGTTTGCGATTCTGTAAAAAAACTACCACTCGGGCTCAACTACCAAAGTGTGGATTACAAACAGGGACTGGCTCCCTACTTTCGCGAATATCTTCGATTAGCTCTTACGGCCAAAAAACCTGAACGGAAAAATTATGCATCGTGGCAAAAACAAAAATACATTGAAGACCTTGCCGAATGGAAAACCAATCCGCTATTCGGATGGTGTAACAAAAACAAAAAAAATAATGGCGAACACTACAACATTTACACCGACGGACTAAAAATATACACCACTCTCGACTCCCGCATGCAACGCTATGCAAAAGAAGCCGTTGAACATCATCTGAAAGATGACCTCCAACCTCTCTTCGACGGAAGCATGAAAAGCCTAAATAACCCACCTTTTGCCAACAACATGACCAATGAAGAGGTTGATAAATTATTGAATAGAGAAATCCGAAAAAGCGAACGTTACCGGGTAATGAAAAAGGCTGGCAAAAACTTCGGAGAAATCAGAAGAAAGTTTGAAAAGCCGGCTAAGATGACGGTCTTTTCATGGAAAGGCGAAATAGATACAACAATGACTCCCCTGGATTCGATAAAATATTACCTGCGCTATTTTCGCTCATCGTTTATGGCAATGGACACCGAAACAGGAAAGGTAAAAGCATATATAGGAGGCCCTGACTACAAATATTTTATGTACGACATGGTAAAAGACGGAAAACGACAGGTAGGCTCTACCGTAAAACCTTTTCTGTACACACTTGCAATGCAAAACGGACTTACTCCATGCACAAAAGTTCCATACGTCAGCCAACAATTTATTCAACCCGATGGTTCAATATACGAGCCGAAAGACTCGGATGCAGCTCCAGAAATGGAAGGAAAAATGGTTACCCTGAAATGGGGACTGGCCAACTCAAAAAACCGAATATCAGCCTGGGTGCTAAAACAATACAGCCCGGCAGCTGTAGTCGAAGTAATGAAACGTCTGGGCATTGTAAGCCCGATTGACCCTGTAAACTCAATGTTTTTGGGAGTTTCGGATGTTACCTTATACGAAATGCTGGGTGCTTTTAACACCTACGCCAATCTTGGTGTTTATACCAAGCCCTATTTTGTTACCCGCATCGAAGACCGGCATGGAAACGTAATCGCCCGTTTTTTCCCGGAACGACACGAGGCTATCGACGAAGAAACTTCGTACCTGATGCTTAACCTGCTACAGGCCGTTATTAATGAGGGTACAGGGAGGCGCTTAAGGGTTCGCCCCAAATACGGACAATTTACAATGCCCATTGCCGGAAAAACAGGAACAACACAAAACCATTCCGACGGTTGGTTTATTGGAATTACGCCGAAATTAACCGCAGGAGTCTGGACTGGCGCCAACCTAAGAAGCATTCACTTTCGCACAATAACCTCCGGACAGGGAGCCAACATGGCATTACCCATCTGGGGATACTTCTACAAAAAAGTACTAGCCGACAAATCACTGGGCATCAACGAAGAAGATATGCAATTCAAAAAACCGGAAGGCTTTAGTATTAACCTTGATTGCGACGAAAAAAACACCCAGGAAGAAAAACACGAAGATACAGACCAATTCTTTTAGGACAAATTTATCCGAATAATTCATTAATTATTCAGGCCTGTAATAAAAAACCGTTCTCTCTTATAAAAAAAGAGAGAACGGTTCCTCAAAAACAATTCAGACAAACAGCATCATTCTTTCGATTCGGCACTTTCAACATTTCTCCCTTCTCTCCTTACTAACTGACTGACAATAACATATGACACAATCAAACCAATTCCGCCACAGATTAAAACAGAGCTAAAAAAAGCAACCGTTTCATCCATACTTTTGGCAAGCTGCGCCCCCACAACAACTCCAATTCCCAAGGCGATAAAAAATATCCCCCATTTTAGAGAAGGGTATTGAGATTGACGCTCGGCTTTAAAAATCCCGGAATTCTGTCCTTTTTCAATTAAAGCCAGACGTTCTTTGGTTCTTGTTGTCCAGTAAACATACAATATGGCAAAAAGTGCCAAAAAAAATCCGATGGGTACAAATATTCCTTCCATGATATAAATTTTAATTGTTTTAATTCGTTTTCATTTTTTTTGACGCAGCTATTTCTTCTTGGTTACAGATTTTTGTTTTTTTTATGAAAGCTTATATCAATTGTTTCTTAAAGTGAGCCTTAATCAAGACTTTGAAATTATAATAATGCCGACAAACAATTGAAAAGGCTCAAAGAGTTGATGCCCGGGCGATGTGGAAGTCAACGCTTTTAAGACTCAATTCAGTTGCGCATTGATATTACTGCATTCTACGATTACCAAAAGAATTTCGACCTCCTGAAAATTCAGTCTAAAAAAATACTTTGTTTTTCTTCAAAAAAAACGGAAGCCTAAAGTGCTTCTACTACTTCAAACTTCCGTTTCATCTTTCTAAATTTTTGTGTCTCCCATTTGTTATGTGAGAAAAATAACAGCTATACTCTTGGGTGCCTCAGTGTTATTACCTCAACCATGGGCTGTTTCATCCTGTTTGGATCCAATTTATTCTTTCAAGGCCTTATTATTAGAAAGGATACGCATCAACAATTTCTCGTTCTTTTTATCAAATCCTACCGAAATGGTATCGCCTTCGGTTATTGATGCTTTAATAATAATCTCTGCCATTTCGTCTTCGAGGTACTTTTGGATGGCTCGTTTTAACGGACGTGCTCCGAACTGCGGATCATAACCTTTTTCGGCAATAAAATCTTTAGCAGCCGGCGATATGGTTAATTTGTAATTGAGAGCTTCCACTCGTTTGTATAAGCCTTCAATTTCAATATCAATAATTTTAAAGATATCTTTCTTCTCAAGTTGATTGAACATTACCACATCATCGATCCGGTTCAGGAACTCGGGAGCAAAGGCTTTTTTCAATGCTTTTTCAATAATATATTTCGCATGTTCATTTTCCTGTTCCGGCGTTTTATTGGAAGAAAAACCGACCCCGCGTCCAAAATCTTTTAACTGTCGCGAACCAATATTGGAGGTCATAATAATAATGGTATTCTTAAAATCCACTTTACGTCCCAGACTATCAGTAAGGCAGCCTTCGTCCAACAACTGAAGAAGCAGGTGAAAAACATCGGGATGAGCTTTTTCTATTTCATCAAGCAAGACTACCGAGTAAGGTTTCCTGCGCACTTTCTCGGTTAATTGTCCGCCTTCTTCGTAGCCCACATATCCAGGAGGCGCTCCTACCAGCCGCGAAACGGAAAATTTCTCCATGTATTCACTCATATCAATCCGGATAAGTGAATCAATATTATCAAAAAGATAAGTGGTTAATACCTTGGCCAATTGCGTTTTTCCCACTCCTGTTGGCCCGAGAAAAATAAACGAACCAATCGGGCGGTTGGGATCTTTCAGCCCAGCCCGGTTACGCTGAATTGCTTTCACTATTTTAGCAATGGCTTCATCCTGCCCGATAACTTTTCCTTTCAAATCGGCCGACATATTCATTAAACGCTTTCCTTCGGCCTGTGCAATACGTTGTATCGGAACACCCGACATCATAGCTACAACCTCAGCAACTTTTTGTTCATCAACGGTTTCGCGATGATTTATCAGTTCTCGTTCCCAACGTTCTTTTTCTTCATCAAGCTGTCCCATCAAGGTCTTTTCTTTATCCCGATAGTTGGCCGCCAACTCAAAATTCTGACTTTTTACCGCCGTTATTTTATCTTCTTTTATGCTTTCAATCCGTTCTTCCAGTTTCACAATATTTTCAGGTACATTAATGTTTGAAATATGCACCCTCGAACCGGCTTCGTCCAAAGCATCAATGGCTTTATCGGGAAGATAACGGTCGGTAATATACCGAGCCGTAAGTTTCACACAGCCCTCAATAGCCTCGGGGGTATAATTTACATTATGATGCTCTTCGTAACGTTCCTTAATATTATTAAGAATTTCAATGGTTTCGTCAACCGATGTTGGTTCTACCATTACTTTTTGGAAGCGCCTTTCCAGTGCCCCGTCTTTTTCAATGTGCTGCCGATACTCATCTAAAGTAGTTGCACCAATACATTGCATATCACCCCTGGCCAAAGCTGGTTTTAACATGTTGGCAGCATCGAGCGAACCGGCTGCTCCGCCGGCTCCTACTATTGTATGAATTTCATCAATAAACAGGATAACATTATTTACTTTCGACAGTTCGTTAAGAATGGCTTTCATTCTTTCTTCAAACTGCCCCCGATATTTGGTTCCGGCAACAATCGAAGCAATATCCAGGCTTACTACTCTTTTATCGAAAAGTAACCTTGACACTTTTCTACTGACAATTCGCAATGCCAGCCCCTCTGCAATAGCCGATTTTCCAACTCCGGGTTCTCCAATCAGTATCGGATTGTTCTTTTTTCTTCGGCTCAGTATTTGAGCCAATCGTTCAATTTCTCTTTCCCGCCCCACAATAGGGTCAAGACTATTTTCTTCGGCTAATTTGGTAATATCAATTCCAAAATTATCCAGCACGGGAGTATCTGATTTGGCTCCGGCTCCTTTTTTTCCGCTTTGAGCTCCACGAGGATTCCCAGATGGAAAGGCTTCCTCCATATCGTCTTCACTTTCCGGAAAATCCGATTTCGCTTCCGGATACCGGTAATCCTGTAGTTGCGATTTTACCATATAGTAATTTACGCCCATTTCAACCAACAATTGTGTAACCAAACAATTACTGTCTTTTAATATAGCCAGTAACAAATGAGCGCTATTGGCCGTTGTACTTTTAAAAGAACGGGCTTCCAGATAAATCAGTTTCAGGGTTTTCTCTGTAGATTTAAGCATAGCAAGTTCCGACCTTACATTAATTGGTGTATCGGTTCTTATTTTTCTTTCAACAAGTTGTTTTACCTCAACCAAATCAACGCCCAGTTTTTCAAGAATATCGGTTGCCGTTCCTTCTCCATCTCTTAAAATCCCGAGAAACAGATGTTCCTGGCCGATATAATCATTTCCCAAACGAATTGCCTCTTCCCGGCTATAACCGATGATATCCTTTATTCTTGGTGAAAATTGTGAATCCATAAAAACTTTATTTTTCCCCCGTTTAACAAAAACTGTTCCGAAATATACAGATTTGCAATATTACACAAAATATCAGAGAGCCAACTATCGAAATGTCAGAAGTTATCAAGTCTTTAACGGCAAAAATGAATTATTGGCAGTAAAATTGTTAATATCTTCTTTAAGCGGCGAAGGTAAAACCTTCTCTTACATAGCTATTAAAACAATGATTTTACTATTTTTGTGCGTTATTTTAAGCAGACCCAATTTCGATTGGACACAATTGTAGCAATAACAGTGATAAAAATGGGACATTCCGACAAAAATAAAATTGTACTGTCCTAAAAAAACCTCTTCGATACAAAAAAAAGAAGAACTGGGGGGGGAATTATCACCGGGACTGTACAGAAACAAATTGACCGTTTTATATGCTGGGATTTTATGCTTTAACCATTCAAGATATCTGCGAATAGTGAACTATTTAAGATTTTTTGAGACAGTAAAAAAGTACAAGCAGAAATGGCCAGGTTGTTTTGAAACGGTTCCTTAGCAACAAGAAAATTATTGAAAGGAGATAACATGACAGAAGGAGAAAAAATTATTAAAGTTAACATTGAAGAGCAGATGAAATCTGCTTATATTGATTATTCAATGTCGGTTATTGTATCCCGTGCGCTACCCGATGTAAGGGACGGTTTTAAACCGGTACACCGCCGTGTTTTGTTCGGGATGAGCGAACTGGGAATTTTATCGAACAGACCTTATAAAAAATCGGCCAGGATTGTAGGAGAAGTATTAGGGAAATACCACCCCCATGGCGACTCATCGGTATATTTTACCATGGTACGTATGGCTCAACCATGGTCGCTGCGTTACCCTATGATTGACGGACAGGGAAACTTTGGGTCGGTTGACGGCGACAGTCCGGCTGCAATGCGTTATACCGAAGCACGTATGTCGAAAATATCGGAAGAAACGCTGGCCGACCTTGATAAAAATACAGTTGATTTCCAACCCAACTTCGACGAATCGCTGAACGAGCCCACGGTATTGCCTACCAAAATTCCCCAGTTGCTGGTTAACGGAACTTCGGGTATTGCAGTTGGTATGGCTACCAATATGCCGCCACACAACCTGAGCGATACCATTGATGCCATTATTGCTTATATCGAAAACAATGACATTACAATAGAAGAACTAATTAACATAATAAAAGCACCAGACTTTCCTACCGGTGGAACGATTTATGGTTACCAGGGAGTTAAAGATGCTTACGAAACCGGCCGTGGACGTGTTGTTATAAGAGCAAAAGCTCATATTGAAAATACCGGGACACACGACAAAATTATCGTAACAGAAGTTCCATACATGGTTAATCCTTCTGAAATGATTCAAAAAACAGCATCGCTAATCAATGACAAAAAAATTGAAGGCATTGCCCATGTTAACGACGAATCAGGCAGAGAAGGAACACGTATCGTCTACGACCTGAAAAGAGATGCAATGAGTAATGTTGTACTGAACAAACTGTACAAATATACACAGCTCCAATCCTCTTTTAGTGTTAACAATATTGCACTGGTACATGGCCGTCCGAAATTACTGAATCTGAAAGACCTGATTCGTTATTTTGTTGAGCACCGCCACGAGGTAGTCACACGCCGCACCCAATACGAACTGGAACAATCCGAGAAACGGGCACACATCCTTCAGGGATTAATTATTGCCAGCGACAATATCGACGAAGTAATTGCCATTATCCGGGGATCTTCAACTCCGGAAGAAGCCCGTAATAAATTAATTGAACGTTTTGAACTGACAGAAATACAGGCCCGGGCAATTGTTGAAATGCGTTTACGCCAGTTAACCGGACTGGAACAAGACAAACTGCACAAAGAATACGAAGAAATAATGGCTCAAATTGAGCATTTAAAAGAAATTCTTGCTTCTTTCGAAATGAGAATGGACATTATTAAAGAAGAACTGCTCGAAATAAAACAAAAATATGGAGACGGACGCCGGACTGAAATTGAACTAAATGCAGAAGAATTCAATCCGGAAGATTTCTATGCTGATGACGACATGGCAATTACCATTTCGCATTTGGGCTATATAAAACGTACGCCATTATCCGAATTCCGCACACAAGGAAGAGGAGGTATCGGCTCCAAAGGAGGTACCACACGCGATGAAGATTTCCTTGAACACATTTTCATTGCATCAATGCACAATACCCTGCTGCTGTTTACCGAAAAAGGAAAATGCTACTGGCTAAAGGTTTACCAGATACCTGAAGGCACAAGAGCATCAAAAGGGCGAGCTATACAAAATATTCTAAACATAGAGCCTGACGATAAAGTACTTGCATTTATTAAAGTAAAAACACTAGCCGACCAGGAATTCATTAATAATAACTACATTATTCTGGCTACGAAGAAAGGGATTATCAAAAAAACCACCCTTGAAGCTTATTCACGACCACGCCAAAACGGGGTAAATGCAATCACCATAAAAGAAGGCGACCAGTTATTGGAAGCAAGGCTAACCAACGGTTCCAGCGAAGTAATGCTGGCCGTACGCTCAGGAAAAGCCATCCGCTTTAACGAAAGCATCGTAAGGGCTATTGGGCGGACTGCATCAGGAGTTCGCGGAATTAGCCTTGGAAGCAAAGACGATGAAGTTATTGGCATGATTTGTGTCCAGGATGAAAGGCAGGAAATCCTCGTTATTTCAGAAAATGGATACGGGAAACGTTCTAAAATTGACGATTACCGAATAACGAACCGGGGAGGAAAAGGAGTAAAAACCATTAATGTCACCGAAAAAACAGGACAACTAATTGCCATTAAAAATGTTTCGGACGAAAATGACTTAATGATTATCACCCAAAACGGGTTAACCATTCGCCTGGCCGTTAATTCAATTTCGGTATTAGGCCGTGCCACACAGGGAGTAAAAGTCATTAACCTGAAAAATAATGACCAGATTGCATCGGTTGCCCGTGTCAACAGGGAAGAAACAAACGAAGAAGAAGAAGGAGAAGATATCAAACAAAATGAAGGAGAAGGAACAGACACAGGCAAAGAACAAGGAAATGAAACAAGAGATATAAATAACGACAAAGAATCGGAATCCAATCCGGAATAAACAACTAATTCTTTCGTTTTACTCTTGATTAAGTATAGAAAACATTTATTTTTGTAAAAGAAATTATTAACAAAAACATTAAAAGAAATGAAAAGAACAGTTGCATTACTGATATTAATATTTGCAGTAAGTGGAGCTTTTGCCCAAAAAGGCAAAGTAACAACAGCACAGAGTCTTAATGACGCAGGGAAAATAGACAAAGCGCTTGAGGCTATAAAAATTGCTACCGACCCTTCGAATGAAAAAGCTGTTGCCAAATCAATTCCATGGTCTAAAACCTGGGAAGTACGTGGAGAGATTTACCAGGCAATATTCAACAGCAAAGACGAAAAATACAAGAAGCTAAGCGACAATCCGCTTGCAGAAGCACTGAGTTCGTACAAAAAAGCTTTGGAATTAGACACCAAAGGCAGATCAAGTGCCGGGGTAAAAATCAAATTAACGCTGTTAACAAATGATTTAACCAACCAGGCTGTTAAAGCCTACAATAAGGAAGATTTCAAAAAAGCATTTGAATCTTTCGAACAAGTATTAGACATTCAGGATTTGGACATCATAAAAAAAGATAGTCCGAATACAGTTGATACAGCTATTATGTTTAATGCCGGATTGGCTGCTTATAAAGCAAAAGACTTTAACAATGCAATTAAATATTACGGAAAAGCAGCAGAGTATGGCTATAACGGGTCAAATACTTATAGCCTGATTGCTGATTCGTACCTGCAAATGCAAGACACTGTAAATGCGATAAAAACAGTACAGGAAGGTTTCGAAAAATACCCGGACGACAATACGATCTTAACCAGTATGATTGACCTGTATTTAAGAACCGGAAAGAAAAAAGAAGCTGCAAAATACTTAGAAATGGCTATCGAACAGGATCCGAGCAACAAAACTTACTATTTTGCACAGGGAACTTTATACGAAACATTCAACGACGAAGCAAATGCCATAAAAGCTTACAAAAAAGCAATGGAAATAGATCCTGACTATTTTGATGCTTTCTACAATCTGGGAGCCCTTTATTACAACAAAGGCGTTAAACAAATTGAAGTAGCCAACGCAGTTCCTGCCAACGACAATGAAAAATATGAAGCTGAACTGAAAAAAGCAGATGTATGGTTTAAAGAATCATTACCTTATATGGAAAGATGCCATGAACTGAAAGCAGATGATACAAATACTCTGGAATCATTAAAAAACCTGTATTATCGCATGAAAGACATGGACAAATACAATGTAATTCTTGAAAAATTGGGACAATAATCTTTTCTCAAATTATAGAAAAAGCCGCTCCTTTTACAAGGAACGGCTTTTTTTATTTTATATGTTGTCTCGTCCTGAAATAGGACCACAAAAGAGATAGTAATATAAGTGTTCACTCTGAAAAAGTTGTGGAGGATAATGTAACTGCTACGCTTTTTTTCGTCCCCGACAAAACGCCAATAGGGCTGCTCCTTTCTATTACCCGGAATTAACAAAGCAATTTTAATCCTGACAGAGCACGAAACCTATCAGGATTTAAACTGCTATCGCTACTCTATGCAGCTTTTACTACTCCACTTTAATCATTTTTCCTGCCTGTTTGGCACTTACCGAATTATCATACATAGCCTCGCAGGCAACCGGCGGATAATAGAATGTTCCTTTGTAAGCGGCATTCAGATAAAACACAAATGTTTTTTGTGCATTCACCGGCAAATCGAAATAAGTATACACCCGGTCGTCCCGAATATCCTGGTACTCGAAATTACTATTATCCTGCGCTATATCGCCAAGCCGTTTATTCAGAATTTCCCAGCCAGAGGGGAATAAAGTAGTCAATGCCACCTCTTCGTATTTAGCTTTTCTACCCGGATGTTTCACCGTTACTTCCATTCTGAAATCCGTTCCCTGGGGAATAGACGCCGGACTGAGCCTTTTCCCTGCTACATCAATATATTTTACATTCAACCCAATGTTCTTTTCAAAAGCTGTAGAATCAACGCCGGCAGGCACACCACTTGTCAACACCCGGACAAAAGCAGCATTTTTGCCCCGGTTTGAAAAATTAATATCAACCTTTTTACCTTTAAGCTCTTTTACCGGAATTTTCACCACCGGGACTTTCGTACTTAGCATTGTATTTTCGCCGTTAGTATACAGTTCGAATTGTATTTGTCCTTTATCGCTATATAATTTATCGGCAAAACGTGCAGCTGCAAACAAGCACCATGCCGCAGTTTGGGTACTCAGCCACTCACGCTTATTCATCTCTTCAGAAATATTTTGCAACATGGCAAAGGCATTTTCCTGATCGCCAAGCAATACGAGCGATTCCAGCAACACAGCCTTATCGCGCAACGACGACCCGAATGTTCCGCTAAACTCATTATAAGCTTTTACCTCCCGGGTTACCCCACTCACCACCTGCCTGGCTGCCTCTTTCTTCCCGGCCAGGACATAAGCAGCAGCCAGCGTCCATGTCACCTGTGGGACTTTGCTTCCTTTTTCCCGCAAACGGTTCATGGCTCCGATATCCGGTTTCCCGGCCAATGCCAGGGTATACAAACGATAAGCCTGCGTATAATCATAAGTTCGCAACGATGAATAATGGGCAAAATATTTCGTTCCTTTCCAGTTACGGGCTTCCGATTTCTGGTAGCGAATCCATTTATCTTTCATGCCATAAGGCAGAGAATATCCTGCATTCTCGGCACATATAAGAAAATGTCCCACATAATTGGCTGCCCATGCATTTACATACGACGATCCCGGCCAGTATGAAAAACCGCCGCTACCGAGTTGAAAGGCCTGCAATCGAGACAAAGCCTGCCTCACATTCGTTTCAATACTAAGTTTCTGTTCTGGAGTAAGGTCAGTCAGTTTTTCAAGAAAAAGCTGGGGAAAAACCGCTGATGTTGTCTGCTCTACACATCCGTGAGGATAACGGATAAGGAAATCCAGATATTTGGCTAGGTTCAGAGGAGGAAACCCGGATATTTCAACCCATGCTTCATTACTCTGTTCTTCGCCCGGGCATTTCAATTCTGTTTTCCAACTCTCACCTCCTTTTACCAGCTGCCCCTGCTGACGGGTTACCTTCAAATTCGGATTACGTACCTGCACCTCTGCTTCATAGCTTGCTTTTTCTGTTCCGGAACCGGCGCGTACTTTTATTTTCCCAACACCTGTATTGCCTTTCACTTTCAATCGGAAATAGCTCATTTTTTCGCCGTTTTTCGAGAAATGCAATTGATTCGTTTTGCTGCCCACAACTTCAAATAAATCATTGGGCACAACTGAGATACTCACTTCCTTCACATTCTCTTTCATGGCAAAAACATCAACCGGCAAGTCAAATGTTTCGAAAGGCGCCAACACACGGGGAACAGTCGCCAACAGCATCAATCCTTTCCTAACCGGAACTGATTTTTCAGTTTTTCCATAAACGCCCTGGTTTCCGGCAACAACCATCACGCGGACAGCCCCCACATAATTCGGCATTTTAAATTCATGCTTTTGCTTTTGCCCCGAATTAAGCGTAAACGGTCCGGCAAACTGCACTACCGGCTTAAAACGATTGGCCTCTTTCTTTTCGGCCGCAGCCATCTCTCCGTCGCCACCAACAGCAAATGCTTTTTCGAGACGGGCACCATAGGCTCCGGCAACAAAATCGTATAAATCCCATGTTTTAACGCCAAGTGCCTCACGCCGATAAAAAGCAGCATGAGGATTTGGTGTTTTATAGTTGGTAAGCCCCAGCAAACCTTCGTCGACAATTGCCAGGGTATAGGTCATTCCCTTGTTATTTTTTTCAGAAATTTCGACAGAATAAGAAGTTTCCGGTTCTATTTCATCCGGCGTTTGTACTACCGGAGTCAAAATTGTTTCAGCATTCTCAACAAAAACAGGCACAATTCCATAAAGCCGTATCGGGGCATCGTTTTCTGCATTACCATAAGGCTGAATCAGGCTTACATTGACATAAAAGTTAGGCGACATTTCGGGTTTGGCCTTTAGCGTAAAACGGGTTTGCTTTTCGGTTGTTTCCACCCAAAACATATCCAAAACTCCGGTTCCATTTTCAAGACTCACCAGTGCCCTTCCTTTTTTCGAGGAAGGAATAACAACCTGTATATCATCGCCAACATTATATTTTTGCTTATCGGTACGCACCGCCAGCATTGTAGCTCCTTCTCCGGAACCTTCGGCACGCCACCCGCCCCATTCCGACATGTAAAAAGTAATGCCTGAAGCATGCCCTGATGTTTTATTTTTCACCCACAACAGGTAACGCCCGTTATCTTCCCAGTTCCGATATTTTACGTTGAGTTTTATTTTTGTTTTTTGTTTTACATTGTTGCAAATCCATTTAGCCACCGGCCGATAATAGCTGCCCGAAACATAGTGCGCTAAATTTTCGGAACCGGATTCCCACCACCATCTCCAGTCGATTTTATAAAGCCGTACTTCCAAATCATCGCCGGAAACCGGATTTCCGTTTTTATCGACGACCACAAACTGTGGATAATAATCCTGGTCGGTTTTGTACCAGTTATCGTCCGACTCGGGCATGCGCAAACCTACATACGAACGATACGGAGAATATTTCGCTTTAACGATTGAGGTACTAAAATCGCCCCCGCTTTCGAAAACTCGCGAAGTAAACCATGCATTCAACAAACCGGGAGCATTATCCAGTCCTTCAAAATTTAAAGGGATACTGCTTTTTCCGTTTTCATCCAGCTGTCCTTCAAAAATAGTTTGTTCATCGGGTGCAAAACGGGAAGCAGGATCGACAAAAATATAATTCGGATAATCCTCAAACTTCGTTTGTGTTTTGGCCAACATTACCTCTACCTTAGCTTTCATTGATTTTGCAGGACTACCGTGCAGCCACGATGCAGCAATTGGCAAATGCTTATTTTCTGACGAAATTACTTTATCGGCAGGCAAATCCAGGTCAATTTTCAGCCGATTGGGTTTTATGGCTTCTATTTTCAACCGCTTCGAGAACAAACTGTTCCCTACCTTTAGCTCCGCACGCCAATTACCAGTTAGTGCGTTTTTTTTTGTAGTTGTTGTAAGTTTGTAAAAACCATTCTCATTATTGACAACCGTACGTCTTTCGACTAACTGATTTTTAGGATTGAACAATTGAAATATCACCGGATGTTCTTCCTTTTCAAGCGCAGTTGTTTCTAGTATAAAATTCAGAAACAAAGTATCGCCGGGACGCCACACATCACGTTCGCCATAAATAAATCCTTTCATGCCGTTGGCTATTTCCTGCCCCGACACATTAAAATTACTTACCGACAAGGAAGTCCCGTCATCCAGTCTCAGGTAACCCATTTGGTTTCCTTTCTGTGCGACCAGCAGAAATGGTTTCTTTTTTAAATCGACCGCAGCAAATCCGTTTGCATCGGTTTCGATACTTTCAATCAATTGATTCTGATAATTATACAATTGCAGCTGAACCCCGGGTTCAACTGCGGTTGTCAGTAAATTAGAAACCGCAAACAGCATCCGGTGCTCCTGTTCCTCTTTGGCAATAATTCCCAATTGCGATGCAAAAATATTGCGGTCAATAAAGCGATCGTGATTGTAATACGATACATCACAGGGATTATTACGCTCCTTCCACCTGTATCCTGGCGGATAATAATAGCTTTCGTACCAGCCGGGCCGATCCCATTCGGTCTGATACTTTTCTGCTTCGGAAGATGATGCCGCCACAACATTCGTTGTCACAGGTTCAGCATCTTCGACCTCCTTCTGCCCACAATTATAAAGCGAATACTCTTTACAAAACCGGATTTCTACATGATAAATTGCCCCTTGCTCAATTCTAATCAGTTTGGCCAAATCTACTTTAAATGTATTCCATTTGTTATAGTTAACAGGGGTTGAGGCATGCAAATCAACTTTACCATTATAGACCAAACGTCCAACTCGTTTTAGTGCACTTTTGCCATCAAGTTTATTCTCCTGAAGAAAACGGGCAACATTCTGTTTAAATACTTGGATGATCCGTACATCAACGGCTTTCAGACTAATCGCTTCGAAAGGAAATTCAAGCGATTTATCCTGCGGCACAATCACACCTTTCCCCACCAAACGCACCTGTGGTTCGGCATTGGTAAAGGGCAAGAGAAATTCGCGCCCCTCTTGCAAACGATAATAACTATTGCTTTTAATACCTTCGCTTATTGTCAATTTGAGTTTTCCGGACAATCTTTGCGAAATCCATATTGTTAAAAGGTTTCCATTTATTTCGAAGTTCATTCCCTCGGTATTCTCCAACATCACCAGGCCGGTTAAATCCTGAGTTTTTAATAACGGATCGGAAAAACGCACCTGCACACACTGCTCGGGTTGCTGAACAACCGATGCATCCAAAACTTTAAAAGCATTTAATGCTGGTACTTCAAGCTCCCGCCTTCCCGATTCGTCAATCCCCATGGACTTTCCGTCCCATTTTACCAATACAGCTGAGGCCTCCTCCTTTTCACGGGCAATGCTGTCAACCATAAAAAAATGCTTCTGCCCGTTGCTGTCGTGCGTCCACGAAACCGGTAATTCCCGACCGTCGTATTCCGTTGTCAGAATCCCCTCAACCTTTTCGGCATCAACAAAATCGGAAGTTAGCACATAACCGGTCAGCTGCATTTGTCCGGCATGATCACCTTCGTAATTTCGCAAGCCTTCTACTGTTACCGAGAATGTTGACTCAATAGTTGAAAAACCGAAAGGCATAACCTCCAGTTTTTTATCGACCTGTAAAATTTTTCCTAAAGCAAAATCAGCTTTGTAGGCAGTACCGGATTTCATGGGTTCCGAAGGGCGAAATTCAACAATCCGGTCGCCCACCAAAACAGTTTTCCCCGGTATTTCAGGAGAAAAATGAAAAAGCTCCTGATAATCCTTTTTCCGTTCCACAGGCTGAGACAGGTAAACCGAAATTATTGATTGGTTCGATATAACTCCACTGGTAAACGCCTGCACATAAGTACTAAAAGCAATATCAACAGCTACCGGCTTTTTATCACTTTTTTTACACGCAACAACTGCGAGCAACAACAATATAAGTGAAAGAATATTTTTTTTCATGTGTCAAATTTTTTGCGTTTCTGTATTACCTCAATCCTGGGCAGTCTACCGGTTTTAGTGTAAAAATTGCTAATTAAACGAATTAACACTCTTCACACGATATTTAATAACAACAAGATTTTCGTATTATTATTGCAATAAAGATAAATGTAAAGAATAAGATTTCAAGTTTTATTACAAAAAAAAAGGTTTTGAAATATTGTCTTTTCGTCATGAAGTTTGTCAGTAAAAAAACACATCAACGGTTCAACAATATAGTGCTAACGTTAAACATTTTTCATCTTATAAAAGCAATACAGATTCGTTACCAAAAGCTAATTTCATATTTAAAGAGATATAGGGGCTTATCCGGCTACACGAAATCAAAAATTTATTTATTTTTTAATCGAATCTTAATCGCTTTTGATTTCATACTGTTTAACATTGAATCCAATTTAATCCGCGCATAAAAGTTTATATCTGTAGTGGAAAATCAGTGGAAACAAGGAAATATAAAGGCATTTAAGCATTTCTTCAACAGGCACAGCAAGAATCTCTTTACAATTGCCTGTAAGCATATATCTTCTGACGATGCAGAAGACATTATCCAGGAAATATTTATTGAAATATGGGAGAAAAAAAATGTTATTAAAATAAAAAACACTTGGGAAAGCTACTTGTATGCGATGCTTAAATACAAAATTTTTCGTTTTATCGATCAGCAAAATAAAGCTGATGAGTTGATAAAAAATGCTCTTAAAGAAATTGGAGACACGAATAATTTCTTAGATTTTGAAACTTTGTATATGATGCTTGATGATACACTGAGTAAACTTCCGAAGCAAACCGGTTTAGTGATACACAAAAGATTTTTCGAAAATATGAAATTACGAGAAATTGCCGAAGATATGGGGATTTCAACAGAAACAGTTAAAACACATCTAAAACGAGGGATGAAATTAATGCGTTTACAAATGAAAGATGCTCTTACCTCATTCTTTTTTCTCTAATTTTAACAAATCCACCAATGTCTGGACAAAAAACTCAATGACGAACAGATTCTTCTCCTCATTTTACTTCGCAGCCTGAGACAAATTTAGATACCCCAATCCCTGAGTTTTGATTATTTTAATACAAACTTAAGAATTTCCTAATAATCGACCTATCCCCCGTTTTTGATTATCTGCACACATATAATTGAAGGCAGTTTCAAAATGCTTTTGAATAAAGAAAAAAATATGGATAAAAAAATAGCAATATTAATTCGAAAATTCTTACTTGGAAGAATAAAGCATGATGAATTAGAGCATCTAGACAAATGGTTCCACACAACAAAAATACCTCCCTCAAAATTGCCTCCGGAAAAATGGAACAAGGTAAAACAAAGAATGTGGACACAAATATCTTTTCACATTAACTCTCCCAAAATTCCGATTTTATCGTTCTCCCAGGAACTTCGTTCGGCCGTAGCAATTGCTGCAATCGCGATTATTTATTTCGCAATACATCTCGGGACAAACGACGCTTTCAACTTATGGCTCGGAAATCATATGCCGGTGCAACAAACCTATTCTGCCAATATAGGGGAAATAAAAGAGCTATACCTGCCCGACAGTACTCACGTATGGTTAAATACCGGGAGCACACTGAGTTATTCTACAAAATTCAATAAACAAAGCCGTAAAATAAAGTTAAGCGGGCAAGCTTATTTTGATGTTACCCGCGATACGCTAAAACCTTTCATCATATATACAGACAACAGTATAACGCAAGTGCTCGGCACTAGTTTCTCAATACATTCGTACTCCAACGAAACAAATTACATTATCGTTACATCCGGGAAAGTAGGAGTAAAACTTCCTCATATTAACAAAAAACAAAACTACCTTCTTCTTCCCGGAGATAAACTGCAATACAAAATCAATAAAAAGTCAGCAATTATTTCGCATAATAACGCAACACAAAAACTATCGTTATGGCGCTATCACTCTCTCTATTTTGAATCAACTTCATTAATCGACATAGCAGCAACTCTTGAACGGAAATATGGAATTCGAATACAATTTAGTAACAACAACATTAAACAACGAAAATTCAAAGGATATTTTGAAAATCCGGATTTAGAAAACGTACTAAGAGTTATTGAACTATCAATGGAATTAGACATAAAAAAATCGAAAAATGGCTTAATCACAATTAAAGAAAAGTCTAAAAAATAAGCTTTAGCAAAGCAATAAATACTGAATTTTAAATATAAAAAATCATTATGAATTACGTTTACAAAAAAGGTAATAAGCTATTCCTATGCCTATTACTAGGACTACTACTACTCAAAATCGCAGGAGGAAAAAACTATCATTCAAAGACATATGACAATCAAACTTCAAAAAAAACAGAAAAAATATCTTTTTTAATCAACAATCAATCAGTACTAAACACAATTAAAACGATTGAACAACAAACCGGGCTTTCTTTCAACTACGATGCAAGCTATGTTGAAAAAATGTCAAAAAAAATAACACTAAATATTAAAGATGAAACAATAGAAACAGTCCTTATTAAATTTTGCAAACAAGCAGAATTTTTATACGAAAGAAATAACAAGATGGTTATTCTGTATAAACCAACATCCTCCCCAAAAGATGAGATTAAAGACAAAAAAACAGGAAAGATAAAAGGTAAAATTACTGACGAAAATGGAGATCCTTTACCGGGAGCCAACATTTGGCTTCCCTTGTTAAAAAAAGGAACAACTGCCGATTTCGATGGAAACTATTCAGTTGAAATACCCGAGGGAACTTATACCATTGAGATCAGCTTTATTTCGTACAAAAAGCAACAAATTACAGGAGTAAAAGTAAAAACAGGAAAAAACACCCCACTTTCGGTAAAACTTAAATCAGTATCAGAAGATATTGATGAAGTCAAAGTTACTGCCGAATACAAACGCCAGTCGACAAAAGCATTATATGCCATACAAAAAGAAACCATTTCGCTTACCGATGGTATTTCTGCCGAACAGATCAAAATGCTACCTGCCAGCAATGTAGCACAGGTATTGAAGAAAGTGAGCGGTATTACCGTGAAAAATGACAAATATGTGGTGGTACGCGGAATGAGTGAGCGCTACAACAACGTACAAATGAACGGTTCGTCACTCCCCAGCACAGAACCTAACCGCCGTAACTTTTCGTTTGATATTATCCCGTCAAATCTTATCGACAATGTGGTGGTACACAAAACCTTTAGTCCCGATCTGCCGGGGGAGTTTGCCGGGGGGCTGGTAAATGTGAGTACCATCAGCATCCCCCAAAAAACATTTTTCTCTGTTTCTGCCGGCACTGGGTTTAATACTATAAGCACAGGAAAAGATTTTTACAGTACTAAACGTCAAACTGCCGATTATTTTGGCGGCAGCAACGATCGTGTATGGTATAAAAAAACTTTCGATCCCGAACTGTATTTCAGTGATTATGATATTGATGAACCAGGAGAAAACTGTCTGGCACAAATTGCCAATATCCCAAATAACTGGGGGCTGAACAAATACAAAGGACAACCCAAACAATCGTATGCCGTTTCGTTCGGCAAACCGCTTGAAATAGATGCCAATAATACTATAGGAGTTGTTGTTGCCGGAACATACAGCCACTCCGAAAAAATTGAAAATTTTTGGGAACGCACCCGCAGAAACGAAGGCGATACAACCTTATTTGCCTATAAATACAAGTTTAAAACAGTCGTTGGAGGGATAGCCAATTTAGCATGGAAAAACAAACGCGGGCACAGGATTAACTTCCGCAACCTGTATAACCGCAACTTTACACACAACAATACTGTTATGGAAACGGAAAATCTTACCGAACCGGGGGTTTTATATTACAGGTATTATTCAACAATAAATATAAATACACTTTGGCAAACACGCTTAGATGGTAAGCATGATATTCTTGGTAAAAATTTAGTATTCGACTGGTTTGCCGATTATAGCAGTGTTGACCGTGTTGAACCCGATACCCGAAATTCCAAAGGGACTATTAAGGAGGAATACGGTTATATGGACTACCTGTTATCTTATAACTTTTCCGGTTCTAATCCCAATAAGGGTTTATCGATTTTTGCTACAGAACTAAACGAAAGCAAAAAAAACATTGGAGCGAACCTTACTGCAAAATTTAAACTGTTAGGTAACGAACAAAAAATAAAAGCAGGTTATAGTGGGTCTTTCAGAAAGAGCGATTACGCCCAAATTTCATTATCGGTATCACGAAATAACCAAAGTCTACAGGAACTGAGTGGATTAACCGATGTAGAATTGGGCAATCCTAAATATTTCGGAAAAGACAAACTGATGTATATAAGCATATTAGGAAATACCGACCTTGGGCAAGGGTATGAAGGAACACAGGATATACACGCAGGTTATATACTGGCAGAATTTTCGCCTCTAAAAAAAATAGGGATAAACGGTGGTGTACGTATCGAACACGAAATAATGGATGTACGTACCATGCAACGTGTTAGGTATTCCGAAGGACAATACTGGACAGATAGCACAATTACTTATACAGCAACAGAACTACTTCCGTCCATTACACTTATCTATAAAATTACACCCGATGTACAGTTAAAAGCAGCTTATAATAAAACCCTTACCCGTGTCGATTTCAAAGAACGTTCGGCTTTTAAATACTACGATATGGAAGAACTGGGATTTATGCTTGGTAACGGAGGGTTGGAATCGGGTTATGCACAAAATTACGACTTGCGTTTAGAATGGTATCCAAAACCCGGCGAAATTATCTCGGTAAGTGCTTTTTATAAATATTTCATTAACCCTGTTGAGAAAATTACTTATAACAATACCAGCGGTAGTTATTTGTTTATGTATTTCAATCTTGACGATGCTTCTACAAAGGGAATAGAATTCGACCTCCGGAAATCGCTTGGTTTTATTTCAAACAGCTCGAAGTTTTTGAATAAGCTTTTTGTTTCCGGAAATATGACCATTATGAAAGGCGATGTTACCTACAATGCAAACAAACTGGCAAATGAAGCACAAGGGCTTGACTATGACGAGGAAGAAGATTTGGAAATTGACGCATATCGTAGCCGCGACCTGCAAGGGCTTAGCCCGTTCGTTTATAATGCAGGACTTAGTTACCAGAGCAACCATTTAGGGGGCAGCATTAACCTGAACCATACCGGACGCACTTTAGTATTGGCTGGTACTTCTATGGAACAAGACGAGTACGATGCTCCGCGCAATCAGTTAGATGCCCAGTTAAGTTACAAGTTTTTTAATAAACGAATGAAAGTAAAATTAAACGTATCCGATTTACTGGCAGAAGACTTTATCCGCTACCGAAACTATAACCCTGATGATATAATGATGCCTTACGACGAAGATCCGGAAGGCTTAGATTACAACCCCGATTACGACTGGACACTTCGAAAAATAAAAAAGGGAACGAATTATTCGATTTCGGTGAGTTATACATTTTAAAAACGAAACAACAAAAATTACATACAAATGAAAAACAATAACAAATATGCAGATACTAAATCTCTTTTAGGGAAACTCGTGGGACTTTTTCTTCTTCTACTCCTTTTTCTCTCTTGCGACGACGAAGGTATAACGGTGGAAGACATGCATTCGTACCACGATATAGCTGCCAATTGGTATTATTATGGCAGTAACGACAATGCTATTTTCAGGGTAAGTTTTCTGTTACAGGAAGATGGTATTACTGTTGATTCCGTATCAATGAGCGACACCTTAACAACATCAAATCAAATACGAAATCAATATCTAACATTTTCTTATCCCGAAGAAAATACAACAACCCATGTTGTGCTTACCAATATTACCGATCCTGAAGCGCATGTTACCGAATTAAATACAACTGTAGACTTAAGAGAAAACAGGGAATTTAGTTTCCTAAAAATGTCAGAAACCGATGATATAAGTATTTACTCAGGAAGTAGTACAGATGAAGAAAATCCTTCGAAAATCACATCAGCAAAGTACCAATTTTATTACAATATCGACAACGCCCCTGATTCGCTTCGTTTGGTCGTTTTCAGTATGTACGACAATGGAAACCCTTATTCTATTGATGATCTCAGTTCGGCAATTGATTCCATTGTGATATATAAAGGTCAATTTTCCGATTATATAGAGATAAACAGGGAAGATAATAACACCGTTTTTTTCTTTATGATAAAAGATGCGAATAATAACGCTGTTATTCAGGATATTGAATTATTCAGTCCAAATGCAAAACTTACTCTGGCAACCGGTTACTCAAATGCCATAACGGAAAATAAACTCCTGTACACCCATAGTCGTTATTATCTCCATTACAAGTTTATGACAGTCTTAATATATGACATGTACGGCACATACGAGGATAAAGTACTTTTTACCTCAGACTGGAAACCCGGTACCGATTTCGATATCGACTAACAGGAAAAAGTTGCAGTTAACAAAATAAAAAAAGCCAAAAGCCAGAAGCGAAAGGCAATCTGCTAACGGCTATTGGCAATAAATAATACAAACATCAAAATTAATTGAAAAAAATGAAAAAACAGATCTTTTCTTTGTGTATAATGTGCTTTCTGGGATTAAATACCTTGTATGCACAAAATGCCTTTACCGAGGGCAATCTGGTTATTCTGAGCGTTGGCAAAAGCGGGGAGTCGCTGTCTGCCTCCGGCAACACAGTATACCTGAACGAATATAGTCCAGACGGTTCTTTAGTACAAAGCATCCCTCTTTCTTCTTCGGGAACCGACAAACTGATTTTAAGCGGAACCGATAACTATTGCGGTTACCTGAATCGCTCGGCAGATGAAAAATACCTGACTCTGGCAGGTTTCGATGCCACTGTGGGGCAGGTAAGCGATTTGGATGCCAGCGATGCTTCCTCTGTTAACCGAACCATTGCCATTGTGGATGCCGATGGAAATATAGACTATAGCACAAAACTAAGCAAACCGTTGACATATGCCTCCCAATACACCCCGCGAGGAGTGGTTTCTACAGATGGAAACGATTTATGGGTATCAGCTCCTACCTGGCAAAAAAAGAAAGTAGGAGAAGGAGGGATATTGTATATACAAAAAGGAAATACTGAAAGAATTGCCGATATTAACCTTCGGAATTATGACTGGACAAATGTAAAAATATATGAAAATAGTGGCAATAATCTTTTGTTTGGCAGTAATTCGTCTAAAGAAAATGGTTATATACAAGTAGGTGTATTTTTAACAGAAGCCGATTATGATGCCGGAACCTATACAGAAATTCCAAAGGAATACAATACAGCAACATCATACGGAAGAACCCAAACAGCTGTTGCATATTCTGAACTTTACAGGACAGATTTTGTATTACTCGACCAAACTTCCGCAATAGAAGGCATTGACGTTGCCTATATTGCTTGCAGAGAAAGTACAAATGGTTCTTTAGTCAAAAATATTAAAACAAGAGACGGTGTCTCATTTTCTTCTGACATATATTTTTTTAGCGACAACACCTACAATTACTATGGAATAACAGAAGGAACAGTATCCGAAAATTCAGTAGTATTATATGCCACCCGTCAAAACACTTCTACGGGTAATTACGAGTTAGTAAAAATCACCGACAACTCTGGCTACAATGGCAATCCTTCATCTGCCACTATAGAAGTACTGGCAACAGCCACTTCGGGAACTGCATTTAGAGGTATTGCCCTTGCTCCGGCAAGCGGTAAAGTATCGCAAACCATCAGCAATTTCATCAATATTGATGACAAAACTTATGGGGATGCTAATTTCAAACTGGAAGCCTCTTCCACCTCCGGAAACCCAATAACGTATAACATTGAGGACGCAACTATTGCAACTATTGACACATACGATAGCGTACATATTGTAGGTGCAGGTACGACTAAGATTTATGCCAGCGTAGATGGCAACGACGAGTACAAAGCAGCAGAGGCGACCATTACGCTTACCGTTGCCAAAGCATATCAGAGTTTTGTAACAAATGTTTCTGAAAGAAATATTGAAAAAACAAATAATGATGCCGATTTCTACCTTGAGATTCCGGCATTAAACAGCGGGCTTACTCCTTATTTTAAAAGTACATATAAAAATGTAGCCACAATTGATCAAAGCACCGGACTTGTACATATTACCGGAACAGGTAAAACCACATTACATGTTATTGAGGACGGAAATGCCAATTATAAAGATTTTCAAATTGAGTTTAATTTAACCGTAACCAATGCCACTTCCCAAACCATCAGTAATTTCGAGGATATGGAAAAAAACGTTGAATCGACCGATTTCAAGCTACAGGCAATAGCCTCCAGTGGTTTAGCAATTACAAGTTACACCAGCACAAACACCGATGTAGCAACCATCACCAACGATAGTATCGTACATATTACTGGCAAAGGGAAAACAAATATTATTGCTTATCAAGCAGGAGACAACACCTACGATGCAGTAAAAGACACTGCTATTCTTACCGTAAAATATACACAGGAAATACAGAATTTTAATAGCGATACAACCATCAGTATTAATACTAATTCGTACTATCTTCAGGCAACTGCAAGCAGTGGCTTGGCTGTTATTTACGATGTTCAGTATAACAGTATTGTTTCAGTCGACAATTCAAACGGACAAGTAGAAATTCATAAAGCAGGAGTAACAGAAATTACGGCACTTCAATCGGGGAATGATGATTATGCAGCGGCAGAATCAAAAACCATTACTCTTACCGTAAGTTCATCAGAGACTCCCGTTACTGATGTAACTTTAGACAAAACAACTGCATTGCTCCCTGTTGGAGCAAAACTGACTTTAACAGCTACGGTATCGCCCAGTTATGCCGAAAACAAAGATGTAAGTTGGAGCAGTAGTAACGAAGCAGTAGCAAGCGTAGACGAAGAAGGAGTAGTTACCACTATCGCAGCAGGTTCTGCAATTATTACAGTTACAACCAACGACGGGAACCACACAGCAAATTGTGAAATAACCGTGAGTCCATCATTAGTCGCCGTAACGGGTGTAACATTAAACACAAATTCAGCTTCGGTTACACTTGGAGATTCAATTACTTTAAGTGCCACTATTACACCAGACAATGCCTCCAATACCGATGTAATCTGGAGCAGTAGCGACGAAACAATTGCAACAGTTGACACCTGTGGTAAAGTAACAGCAATTGCAACAGGAACATCGGTTATTACTGTAACAACCGAAGAAAGCAGCTATACTGCAACCTGTCAAATTTCTGTCACACCAGACTATAGTTGGCTTTTAGAAGAAACCATTGCTATTGAGGCTGATTCGGCAAAAGTGGTTGGTCCGAATGCTGCTGATTTTACTATTTTTTATATAAATGGCACTTCAAATACGGGTAATGCAGTCAATATTTCAGATAAATCTGGCACTATCACACTTAAAGCGACAACATCAGATGGTAGCGAGGTAATTAATTTAATTATAGAAAAATAAGGAAAAAAAAGTTCAATAATATTACAATAAAAAAACATGAAAAGATATATCAACTTTAAAGCAATAACCATTATATTGAGTTGTATATTGGTATTTGTTTCTTGTGAAAAAGAAGACGAACCGGTTGCCTTGACCCTAAGCGAATCAAGTTTAGAAATTTATGCCGGAGATAATGGTTCGGCAACAATAGAAACAGGGAACGGAGGTTACTCCGCCTCGTCTTCTAACGAATTGGTAGCCACCGTAAGCATATCCGGCAGCTCCATTACAATTACTGCAATTGCGAAAGGAAGCGCCACCATTACAGTTAGCGACCAGGCGGGCAAAAGCGTCACAATTGCCATCACGGTCAATTCAGCATTAATCAGTACAGACCGCAAACGTTTTAATTGGGACGGAGTAACTATTGAACTGAACACTGCCAATGGTTGGGGAAATACAATTTTAAGCGACCGTGTAGCTGTAACCAACCTCTCCGAAGAGACACAATACGTACTGACATGGACCGGAGGTTTTACTGTAGGAGATAAAACGTCAGCAACTCTAAAAATTGCAAAAGATAAAGAAACGACAGAAGAAATTACACTAAACGAATTAGAAGTACAATCGGAGGAAGAAGGGGTATACTCTGTTATTTTCAGTACCAGCACCACATCGGGGGAACTGGTATTTGAAAACAAATAAATGTATTCCATCTGTCTAAATTTTTGTACAGCCCATTTGTTGGGTGAGATAAAATATTAGTCATGCACGTATGTGTCTCTGTTATTATCTCTGCCATGGGCTGTTTCATCTTAAAATTGTTTGTTTATTCGGTATAAGATGTAACTCCCGATGAATTTTAATCATTTTTCCCGAAGTTTCGGGACAAGCTGTGAGTGTATTTTTAAATGTAAAAATTGATTTCACGATTTCCACTTCGTTCCAATTCATGGTCGTTTCATTTTTATTAACATAAGAGGTGACGGGGCAATGTAAAAAAACATTGTCCCGTTTTTTTCAATCCTGTTCACAGAACAAACAAAATTCACTAACAACTCCACCAACTCATTTTATTCGAAAAACGCAATTTTCAGAAATAAAATGAACAAGAATTTCAATATTAATCAAACAATAAGTAAGAATAGACAAAAAAACAATTAGCAACGACACTGATTAGACCATTTCTAAATAGCGTTTTTTTCAACAAAAACGCATTTTTGTCATATTCAGATTCAATTATTTATATAGATTTGCAATCTGTAAATAGCAAAAACAGTAAAACTACGAATTCGATAATCAAACATAAAGGATATGTAAAAAAGGTTAACAGCAATTCTTTAACTGTTAGCATCATCACTCAATCGGCTTGTGCTTCCTGCCATGCCAAAGGAGCCTGTACTCTTGCAGATGTAAAAGAAAAGGAAATTGAAGTTACAGGCTATCAGTCAGATTATAAAATTGGAGATCAGGTAACCATTCGTTTCAAACAATCCAACGGTTTCACTGCGCTACTTTGGGGTTATGTAGCTCCTTTCATCTTGGTACTTTCAACATTAATCATTGCAATAGAGTTAACAAACGACGAACTAATCGCAGGACTTTTGTCATTAGCCGTACTTGTTCCCTATTATATCATATTGTATTTTTTTCGTCATCATTTAAAAAAAGTATTGAATTTCAAACTTGAAGAAACAAATTAACAAATGAGCATAACGGTTGTATATACGATTGTCACATTAGTAGTAATTGGAGCTGCGGCTGCAGTTATCCTTTACTTTGTGGCACAAAAATTTAAAGTTTATGAAGACCCGAGAATTGACGAGGCCGAAGCAGCCCTGCCGGGAGCCAATTGCGGGGGATGTGGTTTTGCTGGATGTCGAGCATTTGCCGAAGCTTGTGTAAAAGCCGGCGATTTAAGCAATTTAAGTTGTCCCGTGGGCGGTAACGAAACCATGAACGACATTGCATCCATTCTCGGGCTAGAAGCCGTAAAAAAGGCTCCTCGTGTTGCCTATGTCCGCTGCAACGGAAGCTGCGACAAACGTCCGAAAACCAGCAACTTCGACGGAGCCCAAACCTGTGCTATTGCCTCCTCTGTTTACAGCGGAGAAACAAACTGTTCGTTTGGCTGCCTGGGTTACGGCGACTGTATTACAGCCTGCGAGTTCGATGCAATCAAGTTGTGTCCCGAACTTGGAATTCCTCAAGTTATCGACGACAAATGCGTAGCCTGTGGTGCATGCGTTGATGCCTGTCCGAAAAATCTTATTGAGCTACGCAAAAAGATGCCTAAAAATCGCAAAGTGGTGGTTTCGTGCCGAAATATGGACAAAGGTGGTGTTGCTCGAAAAGCGTGTACTGCAGCCTGTATTGGTTGTGGCAAATGTGCAAAAGCATGCCCGTTTGATGCCATTACCATCGAAAACAATTTGGCTTACATCGACTCCGACAAATGTAAATTATGCCGTAAGTGCGTAGCTGTTTGCCCAACAGGAGCAATTGTTGCTGAAAACTTTCCGCCCCCAAAAGTAAAGCCGGAAGTAAAAAAAGAAGCAGTGAGTGAAGATAAATAAGTATATGCGATATCAGAAGTGAGATAAATATCCAATATCAAGAAATAACTAACAACAAATAAGGATGTTAAAAACATTCAAAATCGGGGGTGTTCATCCTCCGGAAAATAAATTATCGAAAGAGAAAAAAGTAGAGGTACTTCCTTTGCCAAAAACTGTTTTTATACCGACAGGTCAACATATTGGAGCACCTTCTACGCCGGTTGTAAAACGTGGTGACGAAGTAAAAGTTGGCCAGCTAATTGCCCAAAGCAGCAGTTTTGTTTCGGCTAACATCTATTCTTCCGTATCTGGAAAAGTTAAAAAAATTGATTTTTCAGCAGACAGCTCAGGTTATCCCAAACAAGGTATTTTTATTACTGTTGAAGGCGACGAATGGTTAGAAGATATAGACCGTTCTGAAGAACTGGCAACAAACATTCCGGACGACAGCACCGAAATTGTAAATAAAATACAAAAAGCCGGAATAGTAGGAATGGGAGGAGCAACTTTTCCTACTCACGTAAAACTGGTACCACCTAAAGGTATGACTGCCGAAGTACTGTTAATAAACGGAGTAGAATGCGAGCCCTACCTGACTGCCGACCACCGGATGATGCTGGAAAAACCAGACGAAATTATGGTAGGCATACAATTGCTGATGAAGGCGCTGAATGTAAACAAAGCCGTTATTGGCATCGAAAATAATAAACCCGATGCCATCAGCCTGCTTTCCGAAAAATGTAAAACGTACAAAGGAATTAGCATACAGCCACTAAAAGTACAATACCCGCAGGGAGGCGAAAAACAGCTTATCAATGCCGTTACCGGAAAAGAAGTTCCCTCGGGAGCACTGCCAATTGCGGTTGGTGCAGTAGTGAGCAATGTAGGAACCGCATTTGCAGTTTATGAAGCGGTACAGAAAAATAAACCCTTATTTGAACGTGTGGTAACCGTTACCGGTAAAGGACTAACAAATCCATCGAATTTTAAAGTACGTATCGGTACTGCAACATCCGAATTAATAGAAGCAGCCGGAGGATTACCTGAAAATACTGGGAAAATTATTAGCGGAGGTCCCATGATGGGACGAGCTATTGCCACGATGGATGTGCCGGTAACCAAAGGAACATCAGGCATTTTGCTGATGCAGGATAAAGAAAGCAAAAGAGAAGAAATCCAGCCATGTATTCGTTGCGCCAAATGTGTTTCGGTTTGTCCTATGGGATTAGAACCCTACATGCTATCCACCCTAAGCGCCAATAACCTGTTCGAACGTGCAGAAAACGAACATATTATGGATTGTATCGAATGTGGTTCGTGCAGTTTTACCTGTCCGTCGAACCGGCCATTGCTCGACTATGTACGTTACGGAAAAGGAAAAGTAGGAGCAATTATTCGTTCAAGAAAGAAATGAAAAAGTAAGGGAGTTAAAAGCCCAAAATCTGAAAAAAGAATAAGAAACAGTTCCTTGAACTAAAAAAAACAAAACAGAGTAATATAATAATAATGAATAAATTATTAACCGTTTCACCATCGCCGCATGTACATTCGGGCGAATCAACCCAAAAAATAATGTACAGGGTTGTTTATGCGATGATTCCGGCAATGATATGGAGTATTATTGTTTTTGGCCTTGATGCTTTGCGCGTAGGACTTATATCGGTAATATCATGCCTTGCTGTTGAATACCTTATTCAAAAATTCATTTTGAAAATTAAACCTACAATAACCGATGGATCGGCTTTAATTACCGGAATATTGCTGGCATTTAATATTCCGTCAAACATTCCATGCTGGATTATAATTATTGGAGCCATTGTTGCGATGGGAGTCGGTAAACTTTCATTCGGGGGCTTAGGAGCCAACATCTTCAACCCTGCGTTGGTTGGTCGTGTATTCCTGTTAATTTCGTTTCCGGTTCAAATGACTTCGTGGCCCACCAACAAACTGGGCAGTATCGACAGTGTAACATCGGCGACACCTCTCGGAATATTAAAAGAAGGAATTAAAAACGGCACCCCAATTTCCCAAATTCAGGACTTACCTCATTTGTCCGACACACTATTCGGGATAAATGGCGGTTCTCTCGGTGAGATATCGGCTATAATATTAATTATAGGCGGGCTATACATGCTTTGGAAAAAAGTAATAACCTGGCACATTCCGGTTTCCATACTATTAACCGTTTTTATTTATTCCGGAATTTTCTGGTTAATCAATCCGGAAACGTACATAAATCCATTATTTCACCTATTTTCAGGAGGTTTAATGCTTGGTGCGGTATTTATGGCAACCGACATGGTAACATCACCCATGAATCCGAAAGCCCAGATCTTTTACGGAATAGGAATAGGAATTATCACAATCTCAATACGTATGTTCGGCGCTTATCCCGAAGGAATTTCTTTTGCAATATTGATAATGAATGCAGTTACACCATTGCTGAATATGTATATCAAACCCAAACGATTTGGAGGGAAATAAGATGGCAAAAAAAGAATCATCATTTTTAAATATGACCGTGACTTTGATATTGGTCACAGGAATTGCAGCTGCAGCTTTGGGTTTTGTTTACGATTTTACAAAATCACCGATTGAGGCTGCCAAACAAAAGGCACAAACCGAAGCCATTAAAGCCGTTTTGCCTGAATTCGACAAACTGGGAGAATCGGTAAAGGTTACACCTCCCGAAGGTGGCGAAGAGTTATTGTTTTTCCCGGCCTATAAAAACAACGAGTTAGTAGGAACTGCAATAAAAACATATACAAACCTGGGATTCAGCGGTCATTTTGTAGTAATGGCAGGTATTGATAAAAACGGAAACTTCTCCGGATACTCGGTATTAGAGCACGAAGAAACACCCGGTTTAGGAGCCAAGATGAGCACATGGTTTAAAAACACCACAAAACCCGGACAATGCATAATTGAGAAAAACCCGGAAACGACAAACTTCACCGTATCCAAAGATGGTGGCGACATTGATGCCATTACCGCATCAACCATAACATCGCGGGCATTTTTGGATGCACTGCGAAGAGCTTACAATAGTTATAAGAAAGAAGAAAAAAAATAATTCAGTGAAATGCTTAACAGGCAGATTGCCTCAACTCTAAACAAAATACAAGTTCAGTACAAACAATGATCTTTACCACAACTTTGAACATTGAACACACTGAACACAAAACAAAATAGATATGAATCAGTGGAAAAATTTAACAAAAGGGCTAATAAAAGAAAACCCGACCTTTGTACTGATATTAGGAATGTGTCCAACCCTCGGGGTTACATCATCGGCCATTAACGGTATGGGAATGGGACTGGCAACTACCTTTGTTTTAATTTTATCGAACATTGCAATTTCCCTGGTAAAAGGTGTTATTCCCGACAAAGTAAGGATACCATCGTTTATTGTAATAATTGCGGCATTTGTTACTATCGTCCAATTATTAATGGAAGCTTATGTTCCGTCGCTTTACAAAAGTCTGGGACTATTTATCCCGCTAATTGTAGTAAACTGTATTGTACTCGGGCGTGCCGAAGCTTTTGCATCGAAAAACAATATAGTATCATCGGCAATCGACGGAGTAGGCATCGGACTTGGCTTCACATTTGCCTTAACATTACTGGGCAGTATTCGTGAAATTTTGGGAAGCGGAAAAATATTCGACTTTGCAATTTATTCAGAAAACTATGTAACCCTGATATTTGTACTTGCTCCAGGAGCATTTATTGTGCTTGGGTATTTAATCGCCCTTATTAACAAACTGAAAAAAAATTAAGATAAATCATGAGCTATTTAATAATTATAATCAGTGCAATTTTTGTAAATAACATTGTATTGATGAAATTCCTCGGAATCTGCCCGTTCCTAGGCGTTTCCAAACGTGTTTCAACAGGAATAGGAATGACTGGAGCCGTTGCATTTGTAATGATTTTGGCCACCATTGTTACCTATTTAATACAACATTATGTTTTAGACAAATTTGGACTCGGATTCCTGCAAACCATTGCTTTTATTTTAATCATTGCCTCGCTGGTACAGATGGTCGAAATTATTTTGAAAAAAGTAAGTCCCCCACTCTATCAATCGCTGGGAATTTTCCTGCCGCTGATTACCACAAACTGTGCAATTTTAGGCGTTGCAATCCTTGTTATTCAAAAAGATTATAATTTACTGGAAGGAGTAGTTTATGCCATCGCCAATGCTATCGGATTCGGGTTGGCTCTAATTATTTTTTCAGGGATTCGCGAGCATTTGGACATGCAAAATGTTCCCAAAGGCCTAAAAGGTATCCCGATAGCATTAATTACTGCGGGAATTCTGGCCATGGCATTTATGGGATTTTCCGGATTAGTTTAAGTCAACATTAAAGAATCGTTCTTTTTAAATACTGACTATTATCATAATATCTGAAAATAGCATTTTTTTATTAAATTTGCTATGTTCAGATAGCAAAAACGAAATAAAATAATAAAATTGGAGTTTTTTCAGCAAGTTCATAAATCGTTATTGGAAGGATCAAAAGATACTATAAAAAGAGAATTAATGAATAGTATCGACTGGAACCAACGTTTAATCTGTATCAAAGGTTTTCGGGGAGTTGGAAAAACTACGTTCCTGCTTGATTACATAAAAAAGAACTATCCTGAAAGCAACAAAATTTTATACATCAACCTCAACAATTTCTATTTCACCAAGCGGAAAATAAGTTCGTTTGCCGATGAATTTGTTAAACGGGGCGGGAAAGTGTTGCTATTCGACCAAATTCAAAAATTTCCGGACTGGTCGGCCGATCTAAAAAAATGTATGGATGAAATTCCTGAGCTAAAAATTATTTTCACCTCTTCGCCGGTGCTTCGCATTACCGAAGGAAATCCCGAGCTACATGGAATTGCCAATATATATCACCTCGAAGGATTATCGTTCAGAGAATACCTGAATCATCAAACAGGCAAGCAATTCAAAGCCTATACACTTGAGGAGATACTTACAAACCATAATGAAATTGCCAAAAAAATTATTACAGAAGTCAAGCCTCTGGCCTATTTCAATGATTACCTGACAAACGGCTATTTCCCGTATTACATGGACTCTCCCAATTTTTACATTGATAAACTATTAAAAAATATCAACTTTGCACTAGAGATAGATGTTCCCTACATCAACCAGGTTGAATTCAAATACCTGTCAAAACTCAGGAAACTCTTACACCTTATAGCAACAGAAACACCGTTTACACCCAATATCAGCAAACTGGCCAACTCGGTAGAAACTTCACGAGCCACGATTATGAACTACCTGAAGTACCTGAAAAACGCCAGACTGATAAATCTGCTTTATGAAAATGGGAACAGCGATGACGACCAAATGAAAAAGCCGAACATGGTTTACCTGCAAAACACAAATTTATTACATGCAATTGCTCCTAACAATATAGGAAAAGAAAACATTCGTCAAACCTTTTTCTACAACCAGGTAGGCTACAACCACAAGCTAACAAAGCCGGCCAATGCCGATTTCTGTGTAGACGGACAACATAAATTTAATGTAGGCGGGCGAAAACTAAAAGCTCTTGATGATATCCACGCCGCATCGGATGTCATAGAAGTTGGCGAAGGAAATAAAATACCATTGTGGTTATTTGGATTTTTATATTAAAAAAAAAGCTACAAGCGACTAGCCTTTAGCCACAAGCCGATATAAAAAGCATGTAGCTTAAAACTAGCAGCTAACAGCAAAAAAAAGAATAAACTTAAAAACGAATAAAGATGGCAAAACAAAAAAAATTCGTGACATGTGACGGAAACTACGCCGCAGCGTATATGAGCTACATGTTTAGCGAAGCAGCTTGTATCTACCCGATTACACCATCGTCGACTATGGCCGAATATGTTGACGAATGGGCTGCAAACGGCAAATTAAACATGTTCGGACGTCCTGTACGTTTGGCCGAAATGCAAAGCGAAGGAGGTGCAGCAGGTGCTGTTCACGGTTCGCTTCAAAGCGGAACATTAACATCTACTTACACTGCATCGCAGGGCTTGTTGTTAATGGTTCCGAACATGTACAAAATTGCAGGCGAATTACTTCCTACTGTATTCCACGTATCAGCACGTGCAATTGCAGGCCATGCATTATCTATCTTCGGCGAACACAGCGACGTATATGCTGCCCGTCAAACAGGTTTTGCAATTTTAGCTGCCGGTTCGGTTCAGGAAGAAATGGATTTGGCAGGAGTATCTCATCTTGCTACGCTTAAATCACGCGTTCCTTTCTTGTCTTTCTTCGACGGATTCCGTACTTCTCACGAAATTCAAAAAATCGAAGCGATCGACATGGAAGACATGAAACCTTTGGTTGATATGGACGCTGTAAAAGCTTTCCGCGAAAGAGCCTTGAATCCTGAAAACTCAGTTACCCGTGGTACCGCACAAAACCCGGATATCTTCTTCCAGGCAAAAGAATCACAAAATAAATTTTACGATGCTGTTCCAGAAATTGTAGAAAACTACATGGCAGAAGTTTCTAAAATTACAGGTCGTAAACACGAATTATTCGATTACTACGGAGCTGAAGATGCCGAAAACATTATTGTTGCAATGGGTTCGGTTACCGAAACAGCTAAAGAAGTTATCGATTACTTAACGGCACAAGGGAAAAAAGTTGGTTTAGTATCGGTTCACTTGTTCCGTCCATTCTCAACCAAACACTTAATGAAAGCACTTCCTGCAACCACAAAACGAATTGCAGTATTAGACCGTGCTAAAGAACCGGGATCGCTGGGCGAACCTCTTTATTTAGACATTCGCAACTCTATTGGCGAAGCAATGGAAGCAGGTATCACTCCATTTAAAGAATGGCCGGTTATTGTTGGCGGACGCTACGGATTAGGTTCTAAAGACACTACTCCATCCCAAATTCTTGCGATTTACAAGAATTTGGAAATGAACGAACCTAAAAACAAATTCACTGTAGGTATTGTTGACGATGTTACTTTCACATCGCTTCCTTTACTTCCCGAAATCAAAGTTTCGCCCGAAGATTTAGTTGAAGCCAAATTCTACGGATTAGGCTCTGACGGTACTGTTGGTGCCAACAAAAACTCAATCAAAATTATTGGTACTGCTACTGATAAATACTGCCAGGGATATTTCGAATACGACTCTAAAAAATCAGGTGGTTTCACATGTTCACATCTGCGTTTTGGCGACAGTCCTATTCGCTCAACTTACATGGTAACAACTCCTGACTTTGTTGCCTGTCATGTTCCGGCATACCTTCATATGTACGATTTGATGAAAGGCTTGAAAAAAGGAGGTTCTTTCTTGCTGAACTCGATATGGGATGCAGAAGAAACGAAAAAACACCTTCCTGCCAAAATGAAAAAATACATGGCAGAAAACGACATCAAATTCTACATCATCAATGCAACTAAATTAGCTGCTGAAATTGGGTTAGGTGGTCGCACAAACACCATTCTGCAATCGGCTTTCTTCAAAATTACAGGTGTAATTCCTTTTGAACAAGCTGTTGAACAAATGAAGAAATTCATCGTTAAATCATACGGGAAGAAAGGTGAAAAAGTTGTAAATATGAACTACGCTGCTGTTGATGCAGGTGGCCAGAATGTTGTTTCCGTTGATGTGCCTGCCGAATGGGCTAATCTTGAAGAAGAAGCAACAGAAAAAACAACCAATCGTCCAGAATTCATATCAAAAGTAGTAGATGTAATCAACGCACAAAACGGGAACAGTCTTCCTGCTTCCACTTTCGAAGGAATTGAAGACGGTACTTTCCCGGCAGGAACTACTGCTTACGAAAAACGCGGAATTGCAGTAAACGTTCCGGAATGGCAGGAAGACAACTGTATTCAGTGTAACCAATGTGCTTACGTTTGTCCTCATGCTGCTATCCGTCCGTTCTTAATGACAGAAGAAGAAGTTAAAGCAGCACCGGCAGGAACAACTATTGTTGATGCCAAACCAGCCAAACAATTCAATGGCATGAAATTCCGCATGCAGGTATCGCCATTAGACTGTACCGGTTGCGGAAACTGTGCGGATGTTTGTCCGGCCAAAGAAAAAGCGCTGATAATGAAGCCCCTGGAAACCCAGGAAGCTGAAGCAGAACGCTATAAATACATGGACGAGAAGGTGGGTTACAAAGAACCTGTTGACAAATTCAAATCGGTTAAAAACTCACAGTTCGCACAACCATTATTCGAATTCTCGGGAGCTTGTGCCGGTTGTGGTGAAACTCCATATATCAAAACAATTACCCAGTTGTACGGTCAGCAAATGATGATTGCCAACGCAACAGGATGTTCGTCAATTTACGGTGGTTCTGCCCCGGCAACTCCATACTGCCAAAACAAAAAAACAGGTTTCGGTCCGGCATGGGCTAACTCGTTGTTCGAAGACAATGCAGAATATGGTTTCGGTATGGCAGAAGGAGTAGCTGCACAACGCGACCGTTTGGAAATGGTAATGAAAGCAGCTATCGAAAACGGTGCTTCTGATGCTGAAAAAGCAGCTTACGCAGAATGGATTGAAAACAAAAACGACCGAGAAGGGTCAAAAGTTGCGACAGAAAAAGTACTGGCTGCTATCGAAGGCGTTAACTCGGAAACAACTACGGTTATTACTGAACTAAAACAATACCTTGCTAAAAAATCAGTTTGGGTATTTGGTGGAGACGGATGGGCTTACGACATCGGTTACGGAGGTGTAGACCATGTATTAGCCAGTGGCGAAGATGTAAACATATTGGTTGTTGACACCGAAGTTTACTCCAATACCGGTGGCCAGGCATCAAAATCAACCCCGGTTGGTGCAGTTGCTAAATTTGCTGCTTCGGGTAAAAAAATCCGCAAAAAAGACCTTGGGGCAATGGCTATGACTTACGGTTACGTTTACGTTGCCCAGGTTGCAATGGGGGCTAATCAGGCTCAATACTTCAAAGCTTTAAAAGAAGCAGAAGCTTATCCGGGTCCTTCGTTAATTATTGCTTACGCTCCTTGTATCAACCACGGATTACGTGCAAGCATGGGTAAATCACAGGCTGAAGAGAAAAAAGCGGTAGATTGTGGATACTGGCATCTGTATCGGTTCAATCCTGAATTGGAAGAAGCCGGAAAAAATCCATTTTCGTTAGATAGCAAAGAACCAAAATGGGAAGAATTCCAAAACTTCCTGAAAGGTGAGGTACGTTATACTTCGCTAATGAAATCGTTCCCTGAAAGCGCCGGAGAATTATTTGCGGCATCAGAAGAGAATGCGAAATGGCGGTATAAATCATACCAGAGAAAAGCGGCTATGGATTACACAAAAGAATAGATAGCCCCTCCTACCCTCTCCTTCAACTTTGCCCAGGCAACACAAAAGGGGAGGAATCGGGACAAAATATAAAAGGGATAAAAAGTCAATTGATTTTTTATCCCTTTGTTTTTGGGGTTATTATACCGAAATATTATTAGATGTTGTTTTGTGAGATTTCATGTTTTTGTGAATGGATGCCTATTTTCTATTTTTCGTCAACTTATATAGAAGATACTTTATTTTATCCCACACAACCATAATCACTCAAACAAAAAATCAAGTATATTTGAAAATCAAAAACAATAAGACATTGAAAATAATACTCATAGGCATATCCGACAATAAGCCAAATTTCACGCCGGAAATAAAAACAATACTACAAAAAACAACTCATTTTGCAGGAGGAAAACGCCATTACGAACGGGTAAAAGAATGCTTACCGGCAAATGCAGAATGGACATCAATTACTGTTCCGCTAACGGCCTTATTCGACAAGCTACGAAGTAAGGCTGGCAAATGGATTATTTTTGCTTCGGGCGATCCTCTGTTTTTTGGCATTGGAAATACATTGAAACGGAAATTCCCGGATGCAGAATTTACTTTTTTCCCGGCTTTTAATTCCCTGCAATTATTAGGGCAAAAATTGGGCATCAACTATGGCCCATACAAAACAGTTTCGTTAACCGGCCGCAACTGGCACGAGTTCGACAGAGCACTGCTACAGGGAGAGAAACATTTGGGTATTTTAACCGACCGCAAAAAAACACCGGCCGTAATTGCCGCGCGAATGCTAGCATTTGGCTACAACAACTACCGTATGTTTTATGGCGAGTGTATGGGCGGAGAACATGAAAAAACAACAGGCTTGTCGCTTCCAAAAGTTCAAGATTTAGAGATTCGGCATCCCAACTGTTTCTTTTTAGAAAAAACAAACGATAAATTTCCCCGAAAAGGTATTCCCGAAACCGAATTCGAACTGCTGGACGGCCGTCCCAACATGATAACAAAAATGCCGATACGCTTAACAACATTGGCAGCCCTGGAACTTCACAATAAAAAAGTTTTTTGGGATATTGGTGCCTGCACCGGGAGCATTTCCATTGAAACCCGCCTGCTTTTTCCCCAGGTAAAAGTAGTAGCATTCGAAAAACGAAAAGAATCGAAGGCTATCATTGAAAAAAATGCGCAACGATTCCAGACACCTGGTATTCAGCTTTTGATTGATGATTACCAAACAATCAATAAAGATAATTTGGAACAACCAGATGCTGTTTTTCTCGGAGGTTATGGTGGAAAAATGGAAAAAATATTAAATGATATAAAACACCGACTACCGGTTAACGGAACGCTGGTTTTTAACTCTGTAAGCGAAAAAAGTAAGAATGATTTTTTAAATTGGGGCAAAAAAAATAAATACTACTTACATTTTCAACAAAAATTATCGGTTGACGAACATAATCCGATTTCGATATTAGCATTAAAAAAATCTCGCACAGAAGCATGATTTCAATAATCACACACTCAGAAAAAGGGAAAGCGCTGGCACAAAAAATTCAGCAAAAAAAGGCAGAAACCCAATTGATACAAAGACCGGTTAATTATGCAGAACTCTGGGCAACAGGCAATGCACTGGTATTTATTGGAGCATTGGGCATTTGCGTTCGGGAAATTGCCCCTCTTCTGAAAAATAAAAAAACCGACCCGGCAGTTATTAATATCGATGCCAACGGGCAATTTGTACAGCCGGTAGTTTCGGGACACCTGGGCGGAGCCAACGAACTGGCGAAGAAACTGGCCAATATCCTGGGTGCCGTACCGGTAATTACAACGCTTAGCGACACATCGAATCTATGGGCTTTAGATGTATTGCCACGGCAATTTAACTGGAAAATAGAATGTCCGGGCAACCTCACCCGACTAACAGGATTATTTGTCAATAAAAACAAAACAGCTCTCCTACTCGAAGCACGCGACCAAGGAACCTTGTTTCTAGAATCAACCATTCCTGATTTTGTTGATGTATTTTATTCTCCCAAAGATTTAGTCCCCGAAAAATACAAGCTCATTTTAGCTGTTACCCCCTTCTTTTATGACTGGGGCTCAAAATCGATATTCTATCGTCCGCCCATGGTACATCTTGGATTGGGAGCACAACAAGGAGTTCCTGCCAAAGAATTCCGGGATACTCTCGAAAGAAGCTTAAAAGAAAACAGCATATCTCCTCTGGCCGTTGCCTCGTTAGCAACAGTTGATTTAAAAAAGAATGAAGAAGCTTTTCTACAGCTAAGCCAGGAGTGGGATATTCCCGTTGTTGGTTTTAGCGGAAAAATACTGGGCAACTACAATGTTCCCAATCCTTCGGAAAAAGTGAAATCGGTTACCGGAAGTGCAGGTGTAGCCGAAGCAGCAGCAATGCATCAATCCCAAAATAATTTACTCGTTCAGAAAACAAAGCTGAAAGCCAACGATAAATATTTTACGTATGCCGCAGCCATTGATGCACCAATGGAACGCAAAGGATTTATTGAAATTGTAGGGGCAGGCCCCGGCGACCCGGAATTAATATCAGTAAAAGGGAAACGTTTTTTACAAACTGCCGACTACATCCTGTATGCCGGAAGTCTTGTTCCGGAACAATTAACTTATTACGCCAGACCCGGATGCGTGGTTGAGAGTTCGGCAGGAATGGATTTACAAACGCAGCTCAAAAGCATGAAACGCTTTTACAACCGCGGCTTATCGATTGTCCGGCTGCATACCGGCGATCCGTGCATTTATGGTGCCATACAGGAACAAATGGCCATTATGGATAAATGGGGCTGGAATTATCATATCACACCGGGAATATCCTCATTCCAGGCAGCAGCAGCAGCATTGCGGTCGCAATTCACGATCCCCGACGAGGTACAAACCATTATCCTTACCCGAGGCGAAGGACGTACTGCTATGCCGCCCAAAGAACAATTGCATAAACTGGCACAATCGCAAAGCACCATGTGTATTTACCTGAGTGCTTCCATTGCGGCAAAAGTACAGGAAGAACTGTTGATGCATTACCCGCAGGAAACGCCGGTAGCGGTGTGCTACAAACTTACCTGGAACGACGAAAAAATTTATCGGTGCTCCCTGGCAACACTGGCTCAAACGGTTACAAGCAACAAGCTAACCATGACGACCTTAATTGTAGTGGGCAAAGCTATTGATAACCGCTCGGGCGAATCAAAATTGTACGACCGAAATTTTGCACATGCCTTTCGAAATACAATAAATACCCCATGATTCTGATTTTTGGAGGAACAACAGAAGGAAAAAAGGCGGCGAAAATCCTTGATTTTATCAATGAGCCGTATTTCTATTCAACTAAAACAGCGAATCGATTAGAGTTGAAAGGCAAAGCGATTCATGGAGCAATGGATCATGATGCAATAAGCGAATTTTGCCGCAAGAATGCCATCCGCTTGTTAGTTGATGCCGCACATCCTTTTGCCGTTCAGTTGCATCGAAATATCGATTCTGCTGCCCGGGAATTTAAAATCCCGGTCTTACGTTACGAGCGCGAATACCCGGAAATGACAGCCCAAAAGAACATACGCTTTTTCAACTCGTTTGAGCAACTCTCGGAAGCGATTCTGCAAAGTAAACTTCAAAAAATAGTAGCGCTGACAGGAGTCCAGACCATCCCTGTTCTAAAAAAAGTATGGAAAAAACGACAGTGCTATTTTCGCATTTTAAACACAACACAGAGTAAAACAAAAGCTCAGGAATCAGGCATTCCGGGGGAATATATTATTCCGATGAGCCCGTCGGATAATGCAGCGGAACTGCTATCACTGGCACAAACGACAAAGGCAGAACTCCTGCTGAGTAAAGAAAGCGGTATTTCAGGCTATATAACTGCCAAAACAGAGGTTGCCCGTCAACTAAATATCTCCTTATGGATTGTAAAAAGGCCAGTATTACCTCATTTCGATTTCACCATTAACACAGAAAAGCAATTCCTGAAAAAAATCTATTCTCTACGCAAAACCATTTTAAAAGATAAAAAAAAATTACGTTCGGGCTACACAACCGGAACTTGTGTTACGGCTGCAGTAAAAGCCTGTTTCATTGCCCTGCATGAAGGGACTTTTCCTGAAACGGCAGAGGTATTTCTTCCAGATGGCGCACAAACAAACTTCTTGATTTTCCCGGAATCGCTGACTCCCCAATCGGCCACATGTACGGTTATAAAAAATGCCGGCGACGACCCGGATGTTACCCATGGAAAAGAAATCTGCTGTGAACTAATCCGGTCGAAACAAAGAGGGATTCGTTTCAGAAAGGGGAAAGGCATCGGTAAAGTTACGCTACCGGGTTTACAACTTGCCGTGGGAGAACCGGCTATAAATCCGGTTCCGCGTAAAATGATTACCGAAGCACTTGAAACCTTAACAGAAGAATACGAAACCGACTTTGGCTTCGAAGTTATTCCTTTTATTCCCGAAGGCGAAAAACTGGCGCGCCAAACTTTTAATTCGAGAGTGGGTGTTGTTGGTGGCCTTTCGATTATTGGGACCACAGGCAGGGTAAAACCGTATTCGAACGAAGCTTTTGTGTCTACCATAAAAAGCCAACTGTCAGTGGCTTATGAATCCGGGCATAACGAAGTAGTTTTTACCTCGGGAAAACGAAGCGAGAACAGGCTCAAAACCGCATTTACACATTTGCCCGATACGGCTTTCATCCATTTCGGAAATCTTGTTGGTGCTTCCATAAACATGGCTGTCCAACAAAAAATTAAAAAGATAAACCTCGGAATTATGTTTGGAAAAGCAAGCAAACTGGCAGAAGGCCATTTGAACACACACAGTAAAAATGTACGTTTCAACGCTGATTTCCTTACCAAAGTTGCCGACGAATGTGCTTATCCGGCACCTATTCTTTCTCAAATAAAAAAACTGAAAATTGCCAATGCCATTTTTCCGATTCTACCGGTAAAGTCTAACCGTATTTTCTACCAGACCATCGCCCGGAAATGTTTTAACACTTGTCGTGCGCTCATTCCCCCAGCCTACTCTTTTAGTTTTATCTTGCTTTTAGAGGAGGAAGAAAATATTTGTGTTGAGTGAGGGTATCGCAATAGTACTGTTTTCATTGCAGTTTTCCCGCTGATTTTCACTTTACTTTCCGATACAGAAATTCCGAAAGATATGCCCCAAAACTTCGTCGGTAGATATTTCTCCGGTAATTTCGGATAAATAATGCAGGCATTCGCGGATATCTTGCGACAGTAAATCTCCAGAGATATTGGCATCTAAGCCGTTTAAAACACGCAGGATTGCTTCGTGTGCCTTTTTCAATATTTCGTAATGGCGGGCGTTGGTAACAATGATATCCTGACTATCATTTTCCAGGTCGATTGCCCCTGCCATATAATCAATTAGTTCGCTTAAGTTATCCTTTCTTTTGGCTGCAACAAATACCATTTTTTCGTTATCGGTAAGTTCCAGCGCTTCCAGTTGTTGAAGGGTTACTTCCTGCCCGACGTCAATTTTATTGGCCACAATCACCAACTTTTGCCCGTTGTTGATACGTTGCCGAATTTTCTGTATCCGGGCTTCAACCACCGGGTAAGGATTTTGCGTATCAACAACCAGCAAAACAATGCTTGCCTGTTCTAGCTTGCTGTAACTGCGTTCGATGCCCAGGTTTTCAATCTCATCGTCGGTTTCGCGTAGTCCGGCAGTATCGAAAAAACGGAAAGCTGTTCCACGGATATTTACCACATCTTCAATAACATCGCGGGTGGTACCATGAATATCGGAAACAATCGCTTTATCCTCATTTAAAAGCGCATTCAACAAAGTAGATTTTCCAACATTTGTTTCGCCAACAATGGCTACAGGAATGCCGTTTTTTATCGCATTTCCTAATTGAAAAGAGTCTTTTAACTTTCGAAGCAAAGTCTCAATCTTTTGAGTTAATTTTTTCAACTCTGTCCGGTCGGCAAATTCAACATCTTCTTCACTAAAATCCAGTTCCAGTTCAATCATGGCTGTAAAGTGCAACAGTTGGTCGCGCAACGACTTAATTTCTTCCGAAAAGCCACCGCGCATCTGGCTCATTGCCAGTTTATGTGCCGAAGCGGTTGCCGATGCAATTACATCGGCAACCGCTTCGGCCTGCGACAAGTCCATTTTACCATTCAGAAAAGCACGCTGAGTAAATTCGCCGGGCAATGCCATTCTTGCTCCATTCTCAATTAAAGCTTCCAGTATTTTTTGCTGAATAAACACCGAACCATGACACGATATTTCGACAATATCTTCGCCGGTAAACGAATGAGGGGCTTTAAAAAGAGCAAGAACAACTTCGTCAATAATTTCATTGTGCTCTATAATTCGCCCGAAATGCAAGGTATTTGCTTTTTGTGTGCTTAATTTTTTATCCTTTTTCGGACTTTCAAAAACTTTATCAGCTATCGCAATTGCGTTCTCTCCAGACAAACGAATAACGGCAATTGCCCCCATACCGGGCGATGTTGATATGGCACAAATTGTTGATTGATCGAGCATAATTTTACTTTTATCGACTGCAAAAATAGGAAATGTATGTTTCTTTTGAATAAATAGAGAAAAACTTCTTACGATAAATCTATCTTTGCACAATTTCTGAAATTCAAAAAAAACGTCAAAGAGGTAAACTGCAATATTTTTTTAATGTATGGAAAGATTAATTAAAGTTAAGCTAACAACAGGGGAAAAAGATAATAAGATTTTTCGTCAAACAAAAAATGGGAAAGGGATTTCTAATGATGGTAAATATCAATTTTTATTAACAGATGATATAAAAGAAGCTGACTTTTGGGTGGTTCGAAACAAATATATAAAACGCCCCACAACGTGTAATGTAGCTTCTCAAAATACAATTTTAATGCTTTCAGAACCATCTTCTGTTGTTCTGTTTCCTAAATCATATTTAAAACAATTCGGTTTGGTTTGTTCTTGCCAGGAAGACATGAAACATAAAAATGTAATCTATACTCATGCTATCCTTCCTTGGTTTATTGGTCAAAATGATAAAGGAATGATCCAACATGAAGATTTTATAAATTATGATAATCTAAAACAATCTGATTTCCCCCAAAAAACAAAATTAATTTCAGTAATAACCAGTAATAAGGCCTTTTCGAAAGGACATTTAGATCGAATAAATTTTTGCAAAAAATTAAAAAATCATTTTGGCAATAAAATTGATATTTTCGGAAGAGGTTTCAATAATTTCGATGATAAATGGGATGTTCTTGCTCCATATAAATATCATATCGCCATCGAAAATTCATCTTCAAAATATTATTGGACAGAAAAACTCTCGGATTGTTATCTCTCTGGTACCTTCCCTTTCTATTATGGATGTTCAAATATTAATGATTATTTTCCAGATAATTCGTATAAAAAAATAGACATTACTAATTTTGATGAATCAGTACAAATAATAGAGGAAGCAATCTCAAATGATTTATACGAAAAGTGCAAAGATGATTTGGTTCTATCTAAAAACTTAGTTTTAGATGATTACAATATATTTAATGAAATAGCCAAATGCTGCGATAAGCTTGACCCCAATGCATCAAAAAGCAAAACCACACTATCTCCCCCCACTAAAATAGACTCTAATCACTTCTATAATCACCTAATTAAGAGAACTTTATTCAAAATAAAGTATTCACTCTTCCACAAAAATAAGAATCAAATATTCACCAGTTTTTGAATTCCATAAGGCGTCTCAATAATCCCTGATTTTCTTGTATTTTTTCTGATTTCAATATTTTTCTCAATAGATTCCTTGGTTTTATAAGGGCGTTTATGATCTAAATGCAATAAAATTGCGGAATAACGGATTTGTTTCGACTTTATACCCATATTGAACAAACGTTCTCCAAATTCGCGATCTTGTCCTCCGTATTGCATTGTTTCGTTAAAACCATTTGTTTTTAAGATATCCTCTCGCCACCCAGAAGCATTACAACCGTTCCATGTAGCTTTTGCCGGAGTAATATGGTTCATCAGTCGGGTAAATGCTTTGTTTTTATATAATTTTGTAACTTTAAAAGTAGTGGGAAGATTGTTACTTTTTAACCACTTCAGGTCAAACGCATTCCCAGTAGCCACATCTTCTTCTGTTATTTGCATACTAATATCCATTGGCAACCGAAAATATCCTCCAGAAAGAAAAAATCCTTTTTCGGCATACTTTAAGTGCACTTTCATAAAATCGTTACGAGGAATACAATCCTGGTCTGTAAAAATTAAATAATCGGCAGTAGAAGCAAGAATCGCTTTGTTTAAAATCTGGGATTTCTGAAATCCATTATCTTCATGCCAAACATGAACCAAAGGCAACCTAGATTTATAACTATCAATTAATGCTTTTGTTTCAGCGCCAGAACCATCATCCGCAATAATGATTTCATCTGCAGATATCGTTTGGTTTAAATAGCCCCAAAAAACTTTTTCTAACCATTTGGGATTATTATATGTTGAAATTATTACTCCAATTTTATTCATCTGTCTAAATTTTTATGAAGCCCGTTTGTTAGGTGTAATAAAATATCAGTCATGCACGTATAGATCTCAATTATTATCTCAGCCCTGGGCTGTTTCATCTTATTAAAATTGTTTATTTTAATTAAGGCAACTTATATTGCTCCGAAAAAATCGGTTAAACTCGATTTTAATCATCCTTCGGCATGGAAAGATTTTTACATACTCATTTCATTATTTATGTTTTAAATCCGAAAAAAACAACCTCGAATCTATTACATAAAATTTTCGCAAAAATACTCAATTATTTCTAAATAAGTATGGTCAATATATATTCGTATAACCCAAACGTTTTTTGACAAAAAACAATCGAAAAATAAAAATAGAAATGAAGTAAATACAATGCAATTTTTAATTGTAAGAGAAATCTATAAATTTTTCAATTTTATTCTTCTACATTTGTCAAAGTAAAAAAACGAAAAATATAATTTATGAAAATTGAAGTATCAAATGGTGAGATTGTTGACAAACTAACAATCATCGAAATAAAATTATCGAATATAAAAGACGAGAATAAGTTAAAGAACCTGCAAAAGGAGTATGATATTTTAGACAAAGCTGTTTCGTCAATTATTTCGAAAGACGATAAATTATATAAAGCACTGCTTGATATTAACCAACAACTTTGGAATATAGAAGACAGGATAAGAGAACTCGAAAAAAGCAAAGATTTTGGAGAAGAATTTGTTGAAGTAGCGCGTTCTGTATATTTTACAAACGATAAACGCTCGGAAGTAAAAAGAAAAATTAACGAAGCAACAAATTCGGCATTAGTAGAAGAAAAATCATACGAAGATTATTCGTAAATTCTAGATTAGTATTAAGACACACGAATTAAAACCGCAAGCGGAAAAAATTGTCAATTCGAACAACATATTGGTTCATTTTTTTTGTGGAAGTGTCTTAAAAATTCATCGCGAACAAAGTTTTAGGATGAACGGGGCTACTAAAATAAAGAGCTTGTCTGCCTTGTGCGGTCATGGTTATTTTAGTTATCAGCTTCCGAAAACAACAATGACAATATCTTCACATATATTCATTTGAAAAAAATTTTAGTATATCGTTTTTCGGCAATGGGAGATGTAATAATGACCCTTCCTGTATTAAAAGGAGTTTTAACGGCTAACAGCAACGTTGAAATCTACCTGTTAACACGCAAATACCTTTTTCCCTTTTTTGAAGGAATCGAAAATCTGCATTTAATAGAAGCTGATTTAAAAAACAGACACAAAGGAATAAAAGGATTGTATCGGCTATTTAAAGAGATTCGTACAGAAATAAAACCGGACAGGGTAATTGATTTACACCAAGTTTTACGCACCTATTTGCTTAATATTTTCTTCAGAATTAGTTTTACCAAAGTTATAAGCTTTAATAAAGGTTCTGCCGAGAAAAAAGAGCAAGTCAGAAAAAAATCAAGAAAGCAACTTCCGGATACCATTACACGCTACCGGGAAGCTTTTGAAAAAGCAGGATTTAAAGTTACTCTTCCCGATGCACCTGTCTTACAACAAAAAACAGACAAAGTATTTTTTGAAGAAAACTTTGGTGTAATTACGGATAATAATACCAAACTTATTGGCATTGCCCCTTTTGCCCAGCACAAACAGAAAATATGGGGTGAAAAAAAAGTCGAAAAACTGATAACCTTAATACAAGAGAACTTTAACGCAAAAATTTTTCTTTTTGGAGGAGGGAAAAAAGAAATGGATAAACTCCGGGAAATTAAAGAAAAATTCAAAAATATTTTTGTCTCTGCCGATTTTTACACACTGGACAAAGAAATCGGTCTTATTGGTGCTCTCGATTTAATGGTAAGCATGGACTCGGCAAATATGCACATTGCTGCTTTAACCGGGATCCCCACCATTTCGGTGTGGGGCGGCACACATTCGTCGTTGGGATTTGCCCCCTACCAACAGGACAAAAAAAACATGATTGAATATAACGGGCCGAAACTAACATGCCGTCCGTGTTCGGTCTATGGAAACAAAAAATGCATCTACAATACGGTAAAATGCATGGATTATATTTCGGAGAATCAGGTTTTCCAAAGAATTTCGAAAATATTAAAAAATGAATAACGTTGTGTTATAAAAATGTAGCATTACAAACTTTTTATTCGTATTAATCAAAACATATAAGCAAACAAAACACTTTTATAAAACTAATTAAAATCACAAACTAAAAATTCATGAAATAAAACCACAAAGAACAAGAACATTAGTTTAACATATTAAAAATGATTACAAATAACCCAACTGTAATAACCAGGAAGAGTAATTCTAAAAGGAAGAATTATCTCGTTTTCGGACAACCCCAAATCGATAATGAATGTATTAATGAAGTATTGACCGTATTAAAATCAAATTGGATAGGAACCGGACCAAGAGTAAAAGCTTTCGAAACACAATTCCGGCAGTATAAACATATTGATTATGCCCTTGCGTTGAATTCCTGCACTGCCGGACTACATTTAGCATTACTAGGATTAGGCATAAAACCTGGCGATGAAGTTCTAGTACCATCCATGACATTTAGTGCAACAGTTAATACAATTGAACATGTTGGCGCCAAACCAATCTTTTTAGATTGTGATATTAAAACAATGAATGTTACATTGGATGAAATAAAAAAGAAAGTTACGTCCAATACTAAAGCAATTGTTGTTGTCCATTTTGCCGGCAGAATGGTGGAAGAAATTGAAAAGATTGCAGCGTTTGCCCAAAGTAAAAATATTCGTCTTATCGAAGATTGTGCACATGCCATCGAAACAAAAATAAACGACAAGCAAGCCGGTTGTATTGGCGACATTGGTGTTTTCTCTTTTTATGCCACAAAAAATATCACAACTGCCGAAGGTGGAATGCTGATTACAAATAATAAAAAAGCCGCCGAAAAAATAAAAATACTGGCGCTGCATGGAATGAGTAAAGATGCATGGAAAAGATTTTCGGATGACGGCTACAAACATTATGAAATAGAGTACCCCGGATTTAAGTACAACATGACAGATGTAGCTGCAGCCCTTGGTGTTGTTCAGCTATCGAAAGTAGAAAACTACTACCTAAAAAGAGCTGCTGTTTGGCGCAAATATCAAAGAGAATTAAAAGGCCTCCCCGTTGTTTTACCGAAAGAGCCTGAGACAAACGAAAGGCATGCTTTTCATTTATTTCCAATTCTTTTAGAACAGGAAAAAGTAAACATTTCCAGAGATCAGTTAATCATGGCTTTGCACAACGAGAATATTGGCACCGGCGTGCATTACCGTGCGGTTCATATACAGCCTTTTTACCGCAAAAAATATTCGATAGCACCCGAAGATTTACCAAATTCGAATTACATTTCAGAGAGAACATTATCAATCCCATTTTCGCAATATCTGACAGAAAAAGATACAGATGATGTTATTAATGCCCTGAAAAAAATATTAACGAATTCAGTGAAGTAAAAATGATTTTACACTTAGTTAACGATGAAAAAATAATCAATCGAACGATTGATGTTTTTGAAGAAGTTTTTCCTTCCCAAAATATAGTCGTTGTTGCAAACCGGGCAACAAACAAATTTTCGAACGTCGAAAAAAGAAAAAATGTTCTGTCTCGAAAAGATTTTTTAGACAAAAAAACTCAATATAGCTACTCTAAAGTTTTTATCCATCTTCTTAATAAAAGAAAAATGGATATAGTAAAAAAAATGGCTTTAAATGGCGCAACCATCTACTGGATCATATGGGGACTCGACTTATACAACAACCTACTGGAAATTAAAGGGTTTGAAATATCAGACGACAACTCAGGCTATTCTAAAAAAAATAGTTTAAACCATTCTGTAATTTATAAGTCTTTTCGCAAAACACAAAAAAAGGCAAAGGCAAAAAAAACAATTTCTTTTGTAAAAAAGAATATTGATTACATTGTTACTGATACCACCGAAAATGATTATGACTATTTACTAAAATATTATCCGGAATTAAAGGAAAGCAACTGGAAGGACTTTTTCTACTACCCCATTGACACTATACTTGGAGATGACTTACTAAATAAAACAGTTACAGGAAACAACATAATGATTGGTAATTCGGCTTCATTTACCAATAACCACGAGTATGTTATGAAATTTCTTTCCCCGCTAAACCTCGGAAACAGAAAAGTATACCTGCCTTTAAGCTATTCTGCCAAAAAAGGATATATAGAAACTGTTGTTGATTTTGGAAAAGAACATTTACCTAACAATTTTTCGCCTATTTTCGATTTTATGCCACTAAAAGCATACAACGAATTACAGGCCGGCATCTCCGTAGCTCTTTTTGGCAACTGGCGGCAAGAAGCCATCGGAAACATATTAATATTTTTGTACTTAGGAGCGAAAGTTTTTCTTTCGCACAAGACTCCTGTTTTTGAATGGGCAAAATCGCATAATCTAATTGTCTTTGAATTGGAAGCAATAACACAGGAAGCAATTGACACCTTATTGTCGAAAGAAGAAAAAGAACACAATAAAGAAATTCTTCTAAAAATGTATAATAGAAAAAGGATGAAATGTCTGATTGAAAATTTATGAAAAGTTTGTTGCAATCACAATTGATAAAATAAGAAAAGTGGCTTGAACGATTATCCTTTAATTACTACATTTGTTTGATTAATTCTAATTAAGATGGAATCATTAATAAAAGAAGCCACCGAACTTATCCGGAAATCAAAATTCACCATTGCCTTTACCGGTGCCGGAATATCAGTAGAAAGTGGCATTCCTCCGTTCAGGGGGCAAAACGGCTTATGGAACAAATACGATCCGAAAGTTTTGGATATTAACTATTTTCTTGACCATGCCGAATATTGCTGGACTTTTATCCGCGAAATATTTTACGATTTTTTCGACACAGCAAAGCCGAACAAAGCGCACTTAGTATTAGCACGTATGGAAAAAGAAGGACTTCTAAAATCAATTGTTACGCAGAACATAGATAATCTACATTACGAAGCCGGCAACAAAGTAGTCCACGAATTCCATGGCAATTCAAAAAAATTAAGATGTCTGAAATGCGGAAAAGTTTACGATGTTTCGGAAATTGATTTCAATGCACTGCCGCCACGCTGCAAATACGACAATGAGATACTAAAACCCGATTTTATTTTCTTTGGCGAAGGCATTCCAAGCGATGCCTATACCCACTCGTTTGCCGATGCAGAAAAAGCCGATGTTTGTATTATTGTGGGCTCAACCGGCGAAGTTGCTCCGGCATCTTATGTTCCGGCAACGGCCAAACAAAATGGAGCTGTCATCATCGAAATTAATCCAGAAGAATCAACCTTTACCCGACAAATAACCGACATCCACTTAAAAGGAAAAGCTTCGGAAATCATGACTCTGCTTGAAGAAGAACTGTTTTAGATATTATTTTTTTATTCAATCAAAGAAAAAGTATATTTGCCAAGAGTTAGGGATTGATTTAAAACGATAATATATGAAACTACTTGAAGGAAAAACGGCAATTATTACCGGAGCCTCTCGTGGAATTGGCAAGGCAATTGCCCAAAAATTTGCACAGGAAGGCTGTAATATTGCATTTACGGATTTGTTTAACGACGATAACATGAAAGCTACCGAAACCGAATTAAAAGCCCTTGGCGTAGAAGCCAAAGGTTACGCTTCGGATGCAAGCAACTTCGAAGATACGAACAATGTTGTTGCTGCAATTGTAAAAGACTTCGGCCGCATTGACGTATTGGTAAACAACGCCGGAATTACAAAAGACACGTTATTAATGCGCATGTCGGAAGACCAATGGGATGCCGTTATAAACGTAAACCTGAAATCGGTATTTAACTTCACCAAAGCAGTACAACGCACCATGTTAAAACAACGTAGCGGCTCAATTGTGAACATGAGCTCGGTTGTTGGCGTAAGCGGAAATGCAGGACAGGCAAACTACTCTGCCTCAAAAGCCGGAATCATTGGTTTTACAAAATCAATTGCACGCGAATTAGGTTCACGAGGCATCCGGTCAAATGCTATTGCGCCCGGTTTTATCATTACCGAAATGACTGCCAAAATACCGGAAGAGGCACGCAAAGCATGGGAAGAATCCATCCCAATGAAACGTGGCGGAACTCCCGAAGAAGTTGCCAAAGTTGCTACGTTCCTTGCATCCGACCTATCGTCATATGTTAGCGGACAGGTTATTCCTGTTTGCGGTGCAATGAATACTTAAAAAAACATTTCATACAATTAAGGAACGATGAAAAGCTGCCAGTAAAAGGCAGCTTTCTTTTTATAGACTAGTTATGAAAATGATATACAGAGGACTATTTATAGGGTTAACTACAATTGACATACAATATTTTACAAACGATTTTCCGGCAGCAAATGAAAAAATAAAAACAGGTAGTCCGGATATTTTAGTAGGCGGGCCGGCATCAAATGCAGCAGTTGCTTTTTCGCACCTGAACAATGGTAGCTTTCTGGCAAGCCCGGTTGGAATTAACCCATTTACAACATTTATTGCTGATGATTTTAACCGAGTTGGCATCAATTTGTTCGACCTTACAAAAGCCCAGTCCTTTTCGCCGGTACTGGCAACAGTAATCACATCGCCAAATGGCGACAGGAGTATTTTAACCCACAATCCGGGAAAAATCAACCCCTGTATTTCTGCTGAAAAACTAATCGAAAAAATTCGTCCCGAAATTTTACTCGTTGATGGTTTTTATCCTGAATTTAGCGTACAATGCGCAAAATTGTGCAAACAAAACTCAATTCCCGTAATTGCCGATTGCGGAAGCTGGAAACCCCAATACAACGAGTTATTAAAATACGTCGACATCGCTATCTGTTCCTCCGATTTCTTTCCTCCCGGATGTAAAAACACTGACGATGTATTTATCTTCTCTCAAAAATCAGGAGTAAATGCAACAGCCATTTCCAGGGGCGGAGAAAGCATTTTATATGCCTCTGATAAAAAAAAGGGGGAAATTTCAATATCCTCCACAAATGTTACCGACACCCTAGGCGCAGGAGATTTTCTGCATGGTGCTTTTTGTTTTTATTACATCGAACACAACAATTTTGAAGAAGCCTTACAACATGCTTCTTTCTTAGCAACTCAGGCCTGCCAATATAAAGGAACGCGAAGCTGGCTGAGAAATCCGGTAAAAACAGCAACAAAACAAAAAGTTTTATCGTAAACAAAAACGCATAGACGGCTAAATAAGAACAATTTAAGTTCGATTTATTTTTTCCCCTTAAAAAACTGTAACCCTACAATAATTCCTGCGTCAAAAGAATTGAATGGAACAAAAAGACGATATCTATTATATAAAAAAAGTAATTGACGGACAAAGCAATTACTTTTCGTACCTTGTTGAAAGATACAGAGATATTGTTTTCTCCATTGCTTTAAAAATACTGAGAAACAAAGAGGACGCAGAAGAAATGGCACAGGAAAGCTTCATAAAAGCCTATAAATCGCTTCATTCTTTTAAAGGAGGAGCCAAATTTTCGACCTGGCTGTACAGAATCGCTTACAATACCTGCATCTCGGAAGTTCGAAAACGAAAAATTCAGTTTATATCGACTGAAGATGTTGTTATAAAAGAAGAAGCACAGGAAATGAACCTTGACGAAATTCCGGAAGAGAAGCGGGGTAAAGCGATAAAAGAGGCAATGCATCAACTACCGGAAAATGAGTACACGCTCATTCTTTTACATTATTTTAAAGAACAATCGATTGAAGAAATAAGCAGGATTACGCAACTCTCGGCAAATAATGTGAAAGTAAAACTTTTTCGGGCAAGAAAAAAGCTTTATACAATACTACACAAAATAATGAAAGAAGAAATATATACTCTATCATGAACGAATTAGAAGACATACAATTAAAAAAACTGTTGCAGGAACTTACCCCCGATTCCCCCACCCCGGGATTCACCACCAAAGTAATGGACAAAATATTCGAAGAAGCCAATGCATTGGATCACATCAAAAAACAACAAATATTTGGAAAAGGATTTTGGATAATTTCGTTACTGTTTATCGCACTTATGTCTATTGTTTTTGTTTTGTCAAACAACGGAATACAGACAGAAAATCAGATCAACAATTTCTTTTTGGATATCAACAACGGAATTGAAAATAAAACACAACCTTTTTTCACAAAAATAAATACAGTCCCCATTGGCATTGCAGTAGGCTTTATTGCCCTATCGATCCTGCTTTTTATCGATCGTATCATCAGTTCCAACTCAAAAATTTTCAATTAAAATCAACGGTATAATTAGTAGCTTACGAAACAAATAAAGCAGTTCAATGTGCGGGTTGGTATAATAAAGTAAGGTTTAATTTTGAATACTCTACCCTAAATTCACTCACTCCTTATTCTGACTCTACCTCAATCACTAATTAACGAATTTCCCACAAAAACATCCTGAGGCATTTCTGCAATAACACTGTTTCGAACGGCCTCTTCGTACAAAACGGTTATCGCACGTTTACCTTCGTCGCCCAGTTCAACAGTAAAGTTATTCACATACAGCCCAATATGCTTCCGCATCACCACCTCGTCCATCTCCTGGGCATATTTCTTTACGAAAGGATAACTTTTCTCCGGATTTTCAAAAGCATACTGAACACTTCGTTTTAACACCCGATTAATTTTTTGTTGCAGCTGATTATCAATTTTACGCTGAACAACAATTCCCCCGAGAGGAATCGGGCTATTGGTTTTTCGCTCCCATTTTTCGCCCAGGTCAACTACCTTTCGCAGTCCCTTGTCCTGATAAGTAAACCGGGTTTCATGAATAATAACCCCGGCATCTGCCTCTCCGCAAACAACAGCATCTTCGATAGCAGAAAATAAACACTCCTGTTTCTGTGTTATTTCCGGATAAAAAATATGAAATAATAAATTCGCAGTTGTATATTTTCCGGGAATAGCCACCTTTATATTTTTATTTTCATCCGGAGAAATTTCGTATTTGCTAATCAGCAAAGGTCCGTTTCCCCGACCCAGTGCACTCCCCGAGGTAAGCAATTTATAATTATCGGCAACATAAGCATAGGCATGATAACTCAACTTGGTAATGTCAATATCGGCGTTAAAAGCCCTGTGGTTTAATTCTTCCACATCAGCCATACTCACATCAAATTCCAGTCCCTCGGTATCAATCCGATGATGCACCATTGCATCAAAAATAAAGGTATCGTTGGGGCAGGTCGAAAATCCAAGAGTCAGTTTCATTTCTATAATGATTGAAGTAATATTGAGATAAAATAACAAAAACTCTGACTTATAAAAATCAGAGTTTCTGTTGAGGTTCCTGGCGGATTCGAACCGCCGTCAACGGTTTTGCAGACCGCTACCTAGCCACTCGGTCAAGGAACCATTTATTGCAAAACGGATTGCAAAAATATAAAAAAATACAGTTCCTGCAACTCTCAAAAGCAAAAACAGGAAGAAAAACAGGAATAGGAAGAGTGAAATACTAGTGAATTAGTGAGTTATAAAAAACAGAAAAAAATGACAGAGGAATTGTATCCCATTTTTTTTCAGGAAACACACTGAAAATAAAATTTTCCAAAGAGAACCTTTGTACGGGCACTCCCCGCAACCTTCGTCCTTATTCTCAACCTACAGCAACTGCTAACTTTCCTTATCTTTCCAGCGTAACACTTACTTTCTCAATCTCTCCTCCCATCGGCGGATTTAGCTTCGAAACTTTCAGTCTTATCTTTTCAATTTCAGGAAACGTAGCATAGAGTACGTCTAGTATACGGCCGGCGACATTTTCGAGCAAAAACGACTTCGTTTGCATTTCTTTTTTTATTATTCCATAAACAACCTGGTAATTTAAAGCATCTTCCAGGTTATCGCTTTGTGCCGCTTTATTGCAATCAGCTTCAATTCTTATGTTCAATTCAAACCAATTTCCTACCACCTGCTCCGAAGCAAAATGCCCGTGGCAAGCATGAAATTTCATGCCTTCGATTTCAATAATCCCCATAAAATGATTAAATATTTGCAACAAAAATAAGAAAATGATTAAATATTTGCAACAAAAATAAGAAAATGAAAACGTTCCTGTTATTCTCACAAATCATTTTTTATTTTTGTTCTTTTATTTCAAAGGAGACAACATTCAAAACTATGGAAGAAAATAAATCCGGCAACTCAGAAGTTCAAAAGAAATCGAATTTTATCCATGCCCAGGTTGAAGCCGACCTTGAGGCAGGTAAAAACGCAAAAAAGGTACACACCCGGTTCCCTCCGGAACCAAACGGATACCTGCATATTGGCCACGCCAAATCAATTTGTCTGAATTTTGGCCTGGCTCAAAAATACGGAGGCAAAACCAACCTTCGTTTCGACGACACCAACCCTTCGAAAGAAGATACCGAATATGTAGAATCAATCATGGAAGATGTTCACTGGCTAGGATTCGACTGGGAAGACCGGCTCTACTATGCTTCTGACTCTTTCCCAAAATTGCACGCGTTTGCCATCCGATTAATAAAAGAAGGAAAAGCTTACGTTGATGATCAGGATGCAGAAACCATAAGTACACAAAGAGGTACACCAACAAAACCGGGAACTGAAAGTCCGTTCCGCAACCGTTCGGTAAAAGAAAATTTAGATTTGTTTAAACGCATGACTGCCGGCGAATTTGGAGACGGGGAAAAAGTACTGCGTGCCAAAATCGACATGACATCGCCCAACATGCACATGCGCGACCCGATTATATACCGCATTATGAAAGCGCATCACCACCGCACCGGAGATAAGTGGAATGTATATCCGATGTACGACTTTGCACACGGACAATGCGACTACTGGGAAGGAATAACCCACTCAATATGTACACTCGAATTTGAAGTACACCGCCCGCTATACGATTGGTTTATCGACCAGTTAAAAGACTCGGACTACCGCCCGCGGCAGATTGAATTTGCCCGTTTGAACCTTACTTATACGGTAATGAGCAAACGCAAATTGCTCGAATTGGTAAAAGACGGTCATGTTAACGGCTGGGACGATCCACGAATGCCAACAATCTGCGGATTCCGACGCCGTGGTTATACGCCGGAATCAATCCGTAACTTCTCCGAAAAAATAGGAGTAACCAAAGTAGACGGGATGATTGACGTTTCGTTACTGGAATTCAGCGTGCGTGAGCATCTGAACAAAACGGCACAACGTGTAATGGGAGTACTCAACCCGCTAAAAGTTGTAATAACCAACTACCCAGAGGATGAAAGCGAAGAATTAGATGCTATTAACAACCCGGAAGACGAATCGATGGGAACACGAAAAGTGCCATTCTCCCGCGAATTATACATTGAACGCGACGATTTTATGGAAAATCCGCCGCGAAAATTCTTCCGGCTATGCCCCGGACGTGAAGTACGTTTGCGTTATGCCTATTTTGTTACCTGCACCGATGTTATAAAAGATGAAAACGGGAATATTACAGAACTCCGTTGTACTTACGACCCGGCATCCAAGGGTGGAAATTCGCCCGACGGACACAAGGTAAAAGCAACCTTACACTGGGTATCGGCTAAACACGCCGTAAAATCAGAAGTCCGGCTTTACGACCGTTTATTTAACGACGAAAATCCTGACGGACACAAAGACACTGATTTCAAAGATTTTATGAATCCCGATTCATTAAAAATATTACCCGAATGTTATTTGGAACCTTTTATAAAAGAGGCTAAGCCATTCGATCATTTCCAGTTTGAACGTTTGGGCTATTTCAATTTAGACCCGGATGCAACTGCCGAAAAACCAGTATTCAACCGAACAGTAGCCCTGCGTGACTCATGGGCCAAAGTAGCAAAACATAAAAAATAGCATACAACAGTTGCCTGTAATACCACGGGCAACTGTTTTTCGTTTTACCCCTTAATTCTTAAAACCGCTATTTAAAACACAACAGCCTTCTTTTTTTCTCAATTAACCGATAGTTATTCATATTTTACCGAATGAATGTATAAAAAGAGGAAAAATGAATACATCTTTGAACAAAACTTTTAAAAATGGAAAAAGTACAACAAACTTCCTCCGGCAATAAGAGATTATACTTAGGATTATTATTAATTGTAATCGGTGTATTTTGGGCGCTTGAACGATTAAACCTTATTCCTTCGTTTTGGAACGACATATTTATTTCGTGGCAAATGCTTCTTATCGGAATTGGAGTATTCTCACTAATTGGCGGCAATAAAACAACCGGTACGGTTTTAATTGTAATCGGGGGCTTTTTCCTGCTTCCCGAATTAACCCACATTCCTTACGAGATAAGAAAACTCGCATGGCCTATACTAATTGTCATAGTAGGAGTGGTGCTGCTAATCACACATGGCGACAAGCATAAAAAAAAACCGCTGACAGACACAACAACGGAGGCGGGAAATAAAAACGATTTTTTCGAAGACTTTGTTATTTTTAGCGGACGCGAAGTTTATATTGATTCACAAAATTTTCTAGGCGGAAAAACTTCTGCAATATTTGGGGGCTCCCAATACGATCTACGCCAGGCACAACTCTCATCCCATGGTGCAGTAGTAGACACTTTTACCCTTTTCGGAGGCTGTACTTTTATCATCCCTCCCGGCTGGACAGTAAAAAACGAAGTATCGGCAGTATTTGGAGGCTTCACCGACAAACGGGGAAAATCAATCAACCACATCATCCCCGACCCGTCAAAAACACTTACAATCAGAGGAATTGCAACTTTCGGAGGAGTTGAAGTAAGATATACATAATGGATTATAATCACCCTTTTCGATCTAAACCCAGACTCTTAATCGGCTACGGCGTTTTTTGGGTACTTGTTTCAACCCTTTTCGTACTGATTACAACAATTTTCAACAACGTTTCGTTTGGCAGGGCAATGGTTGAAGTCTTCTTCTTCCTTATTTTCTACGCTACTATTGGTTCGGCCATTTGGTATGTAATAAAATACAGTACAATTGAAGATAAAAATGTCTTTCAATTAATTTCAACGCATTTAATTTCGGCAACAATTATCGTCTTTATATGGATGTATATCGGAACCGTTTTTATAAAAATAATCGATCCGAAATCAAGACAATGGATTGCCGACCAATCATTAACCCGAGCCATTGCCGGCTATGTAATGTATATGGGACTAGTCGTTTTCTTCTATGCTGTTAATTATTACATGGCTTTCAAAGAAAAAGTTCAAAACGAAGTTCGCTTAAAGGCACTGGTAAAAGAAGCCGAGTTACACGCATTGAAGTCGCAAATTAACCCACACTTTCTATTTAACAGTCTCAATAGCATTTCGTCGCTCACGATGACTAATCCCGCCCGCGCACAGGAGATGGTTATAAACCTATCGCAACTTATGCGCTACTCCTTAAAACACGATCAGCACGAAATGGTAAGTTTAAAACATGAATTAGAAAATAATAAACTATATTTAAGCATCGAAAAAGTACGTTTTGGAAAAAAATTAAACCCGGTTTTCGACATTAACGAAGAATGCTTAGAGGCAGAAATTCCGAATATGATTCTGCAACCACTCTACGAAAATGCGATAAAATACGGTGTTTATGAAGCTCTTTCTCCGGTTGACATAACCACACATTGCAAAATCGACAATGGGCTTATTATCATCAGCATTAACAATATTTACGACAAAAACGTACAACGAAATAAAGGAGAAGGCATTGGATTACGCAATATACGCGACCGACTACAGGTAATTTATGGTAATCCGCATTTATTAAAAATAAAAAACGAAAACAATAATTTTACAGTAACATTAACCATTCCACAAAACCTGAAAGAAGATGACAAAGAAGCTACAGACAATAATTGTTGAAGACGAAGAACTGGCAAGAGATCTGCTAAAATCGTTCTTGGCAAAAATTGAAAATATTGAGTTAATCGCCGAATGCGAAAATGGTTTTGATGGTGTAAAAATGATTAACGAATTAAAACCCGACCTCGTTTTCCTTGACATACAAATGCCCAAAATTACCGGATTTGAAATGCTGGAACTTTTAGAACACAAGCCCCGGATTATATTCACCACTGCCTACGACCAGTATGCCCTGAAAGCATTCGAATACAATGCAGCCGACTACCTGCTAAAACCTTATTCCCCGGAAAGGTTAAAAGAGGCTGTTGCCAAGGTTATTGAGCGAATTCAAACCGAAGGAAAAGAATCGAACGTAGCTGAAAAAGTAAGCGAATTTCCACGCGAAGAATACTTGGAACGAGTGGTTGTAAAAGACCGCAGCAAAATACACATTGCACCGGTTGATGCAGTACGCTACATTGAATCAATGGACGATTACGTAATGATATATACCACAGAAGGCCGCTGGATGAAACAAAAAACCATGAAATATTTCGAAAGTGCACTTAACCCGAATGATTTTGTACGCATCCATCGTTCCTACATTGTTAAAGTTAATGAAATTGCCGAAATACAACAATACGAAAAAGAATCATACATGGTTATTTTGCACGACAAAACAAAACTCAGGGTAAGCAAAACAGGTTATAAAAACTTAAAAGGGGTGTTAAATTTCTAAGCATTTTTTGTACTTTTCAACTCAAATTTCGCACACATGGGCAACAGCAAAAAAATCTATATTTTTCTGATTATTATAACAGTAGTTGTAGTTTGCATTTATGCACAATCCATTATTTTGCCTTTTGTTATGGCTATTTTATTCTGGGTGCTTATTCGGGTAATCCGCAAACTGTTATGCAGGATAAAAATAATCGGGCGTTTACCACGCTGGATGCTTACCATTTTCTCCACACTTGTACTAATTGGCTTTATGGCATTGATAATCACTCTGATTTCAAGCAATATTTCAGAATTATCAAAAACCCTGCCCGTATATGAAGCCAATGTGAACAAAATGAAAGATTCAATTAATGAGAAATTTGATATCGATATTGTTTCCATGCTGGGTGATTTTAGCAAAGACATAAAATTTGCGAGTATTCTTTCGACCATGCTTTCAACGCTTACCAGCCTGTTTAGCAATGTTTTTACAGTATTGCTTTATCTGCTGTTTTTATTACTGGAAGAGCCGATTTTCCCAGGGAAACTAAAAGCAATGTACCCGGAAAAAGAACGTTATGATCATGTAAATGAATTAGTAAGCAAAATAGACCATTCCATTGGCAATTATCTGGCATTAAAAACGCTTACCAGCCTAATGACCGGATTACTGAGTTATTTTGCCCTGCTGTTTATTGGCATTGACGCGCCATTGTTTTGGGCTTTCCTTATTTTCCTGTTGAATTTTATTCCTACCATAGGTTCGCTTACGGCTACTATTTTCCCGGCACTTTTTGCAGTTCTCCAGTTTGGCGAATTTACGCCAGGAATTTTAGTGCTGGTAATTGTAGGGGCAATTCAAATGATAATCGGAAACTTAGTAGAACCCAAAATAATGGGAAATTCACTGAATATAAGCCCGCTGGTTGTTTTCCTGACCTTGGCAATATGGGGAGTTATCTGGGGGATATCAGGAATGTTGCTCAGTGTTCCTATCACCGTTATTCTAATTATTATAATGTCTGAATTTCCGGGCACACGCCCGTTTGCCATTCTTCTCAGTCAACGAGGGAAATTAAATAAATAGATAACAATAAAATCGTTCTTTCAAATACACAACAAACGAGAACGTTTTCGGTTCATAATTTTGCTACCAATCTCAAAAAAATCAGTCAGCAGGATTCAATATTTTATATCCATAGCGCCGGTAATCTTTCCAATATTTTCAGGATCAATCAGCCCCCGGATACTAATCAGCGCATTATCTTCACCTCCAACAATCAACAACAAATCCGAAATCTTCCCGTTTTTCTCACTCCGGGCTAAAAAATGCACAACCTGGTCTTTTTCTGTTACTTCCATTAGTACTTCGTAATCATTTTTCTTAAAAAAACCATCGGAATTCAATTCATGATAAAAATCAATCTTATCGTTTAATTTATCATCATCAACCGATAACACCCGTATGCTCTTCAAGTCAGACAACATTTTTTGTGTGTTCGGATCGCCGGTATCAAGAGAGCTGGCAAATCCCAATAATTTTCCTGAAATATTTACCGTTGTAAAACCATCTTTATTGGCATACTTATCAAACAACTTATCAACCGGACTTTTTTGTGCGAATACTGCCACCGGCAGTAATATTGCAATAACAATTAATAGCTTCTTCATGTCAATATTTTTTTATTTTTATTATCAATAATTTATAAGCACCAAAAGTATGATTGTTATGATAAGCAAATAAAATATCCGTAATGCTTTTGTTTTACTCAATTACCACCTCAACCACAGACGCTTTCATTGCTATTTATCCTTCTGTTCTTTCTTAAACATTCCAAATTCATTATAGAAATCGGCTATTGGTTCGCTACCATTCTTCATCAACTCACCCACCTTTTGAATCCTCTCAAAAACAGACAATTGCGCCATCCCTTCCTGGTATTTCCCTGAAACAAAATGCAAGGTTTTTTCTGCATACGCATAAGCCTCCCCGGGATCTTTAAAAGTATCTTCAAACGTATTTTGTCGTTCCATAAAAAACAGGAAACCTCCAAGCACAATAATTACAGAAGCTGCAATGCCGGTAACCATTCGCCACATCTGCCGGTAACGTTTGCTGTCCTGATATTCATTTTCAAGAATATAATCCATCACCTCTCCCTCGATAGCGGGATCGTTTGCTGACTGGTTTAACTCTGAAAGCCCACCAAAAAATCCGGCATATCCGACGACTTCATCTGCTACTTCGCCTGCGCCAAAATAAGCTCTTAATTTTTGCTCGTCAGCCTCGGTGCTTTCGCCATTAAAATAAGCCTGCAGCAATTGTTTTATCTTTCTCGGTTCCATTTTCATATCATTAAACTAAAAAACATCAAAGTTTTTTACTACAATTTACTTTCCCGTCAACTAACAATTTTAAATTCATCTCGTTCATTTTCAAAAACTCATCTCGTACTTTCTTCCGTGCCCTCGACAGATTCACCCTGATTGCATTTGGTTTCAACCCGGTAACTTCGGCAATTGCATCATACGAAAATTGTTCAATATCACGCAAATGCATCACCGTCTGTTGCAAATTAGGCAACTTTTTCACCAAACTCCTAATCTGCATTGCCGATTCGCTTAATTCAATCTTTGAATAAACATCTCCCTCCCCTGCCTCTATTTGCAGCTCCGTTTCCGGTGTTATTTCAACCAGTTTGTTTGTGCGAATAATATCCAAACAACGATTTCGTGTCATGCGCATAGAAAAAGCCTCAATATTCTCCACCTCATGAAGCGTATCCCTTTTTTGCCAAAGTTTCAGAAATACATCCTGTACCACATCGCGTGCCAGTTCTTCATTTTTCAAAAAACAGCAGGCAAAACGCAGTAATTTTTGACTTACAGGCAATACCTGTGTTTTAAAATCCCGGATATCCATACTCAGCTTTGGCTTTTTACTATTTTCAAAAGTAAGACGAAGATGTAAAAAAAGTATTACATTAAAATCATCTTTTTTTACAATAAATCATAAAAACGCCTTTCAGAAACAAACATAAACACCTAATGAACAAACAATTGAACAAAACACTTCTTACATTCTTAAATATTGACAATTCGTATTTTTATTAAATCGCTACTCTAATCGTATAAAAAACGAACAATCAATCAAATAAAAACCCGAAAAACTTTTGTTTTCAATGAATTAAGTCCTAATTTTGCGCGCGATTTAAAATTATATAATGTCTAACTCATTAATTTATTAAGAATTACATGACTGAAGAAAAAAAAGAAAAGCTTGAGCAGGAAGTAAAAGAAACTTCGGTTCAGGAAGTAAAAGAAAAAGCGGAGGTAAAAGCCAAAGCTGAAGAGAAAAAAGAAGAAACTATTGCTGAAGAAAAAGAAGCTACAGCCCCAAAAGAAAAACCGGAAGAAAACGTAAAAGCAACCAGCCCGGATGCTGATGAAGATTTTGACTGGGACAGCATCGAAAGCAAAAAAGACACTTATTCGTCAAAAGAAAGAGACAGTCTTGAAGATCTTTACAACAACACACTAAACACCGTTACTGAAAAAGAAGTATTACAAGGAAAAGTAATATCGCTGAATAAACGCGAAGTAGTTGTTGACATAGGTTACAAATCAGACGGAATTGTTAGTTTAAACGAATTCCGCTACAATCCTGAGTTGAAAGTAGGCGACGAAGTAGATGTTTACATCGAAAGTCTTGAAGATAAAAAGGGACAAATGATCCTGTCGCATAAAAAAGCACGTGCAACCCGCTCATGGGAACGCGTAAACGAAGCGCTTGAAAACGACGAAATCATTAAGGGATACATCAAATGCCGCACAAAAGGTGGTATGATTGTGGATGTTTTTGGAATTGAGGCCTTCCTGCCTGGTTCGCAAATTGACGTAAAACCTATCCGCGATTACGATGTATTTGTTGGAAAAAATATGGAATTCAAAGTTGTTAAAATCAACCACGAATACCGCAACGTTGTTGTTTCGCACAAAGCTCTTATCGAAGCAGAACTCGAACAACAGAAAAAAGAAATTATTGCCAAACTCGAAAAAGGACAAGTACTCGAAGGTACGGTTAAAAACATTACATCGTACGGTGTGTTTATGGATCTTGGCGGAGTTGACGGTTTAATTCACATTACGGATCTTTCATGGGGACGTGTTTCGCATCCGAATGAGATTGTGGAACTTGATCAAAAATTAAATGTTGTAATTCTTGATTTCGATAACGACAAAAAACGTATCGCTCTTGGATTGAAACAACTAACGCCACATCCTTGGGATAAACTTGACGAAGCCCTGAAAGTTGGCGACAAAGTGAAAGGAAAAGTTGTTGTTATTGCCGACTACGGTGCATTTGTTGAAATTGCCCCGGGAGTAGAAGGTTTAATTCACGTTTCGGAAATGTCATGGAGCCAGCACCTGCGTAGTGCACAAGACTTCCTGACTGTTGGAGACGAAGTAGAAGCACAAATTCTTACTCTCGACCGCGAAGAACGAAAAATGTCTCTGGGTATCAAACAATTGAAAGAAGACCCATGGACCAATATTGATACAGAATACGGTGTAGGAAGCAAACACAATGCAACTGTCCGCAATTTCACAAACTTTGGAGTATTCGTTGAAATAACAGAAGGAGTTGACGGATTGATTCACATTTCAGACCTTAGCTGGACTAAGAAAATCAAACACCCATCGGAATTTACAGCGATTGGTGCTACTATCGAAGTTGTTGTTCTTGACATTGACAAAGAGAATCGTCGTTTAAGCCTAGGACACAAACAGTTGGAAGAAAACCCATGGGATGTTTTCGAAACCATCTTCACAACCGATTCAATCCACGAAGGAACTGTAGTTGATTTAATGGACAAAGGTGCAGTTATTGCCCTTCCTTATGGTGTTGAAGGTTTCGCTACTCCGCGCCACCTGGTAAAAGAAGACGGAACTTCTGTAAAACAAGACGAAAAACTGGATTTCAAAGTAATTGAATTCAACAAATCGGCTAAACGTATTATCGTTTCGCATTCAAGAATTTACGAAGACGAAAAACGCGCGACAGAAGATAGTGCTAAAAAATCGCAGGCTCGTTCTAACAAACGTGCCATGAAGTCGGTTAGCGACAACATCGAAAAAACAACTCTTGGCGATATCAGCGAATTAGCTGCATTGAAAAAAGAGATGGAAAAAGAAGAAAAGAAAAACAAATAACAATTTACAACATGCAGTAATACTGCAAATGCAAATTGAGACTGATGTTTGAAAATGGCTCTAAAACTTACCATACTAGGAAGTAATTCTGCATTACCTATTTCAAACAGATATCCAACAGCCCAGGTACTTGAAGTGCCTGGGCGTTGTTTTTTAATTGACTGTGGCGAAGGCACACAAATACAACTCCGTCGCAACAAAATCAATTTCAACAAAATTCAACACATCTTTATTTCGCACCTGCATGGCGACCATTATTTCGGGTTAATAGGATTACTATCAACCATGAACTTAATGGGAATAAAAAACGACCTTCATATTTATGCACATTCTGAACTAAAAAACCTGCTCCAGCCCCAAATTGATTTCATAAAAGGAGACATGACGATTACTCCTATTTTTCACCCGTTAAATTTTAAGAAGAAACAAACCGTACTCGAAACAAAGAAAATTGAAGTAATTTCTTTTCCGGTAAAACATAGTGTTCCTACCTGTGGCTTTCTTTTTAGAGAGAAACCAAAGCCGGACAATATCAGAAAAGAAATGATAAAAGCCCACAACATTCCGATTAGCGAAATCAAAAAAATAAAAGCCGGAGCCGATTTTGTAACCAAAAACCACAGACTAATCCCCAATAAAAAATTAACAATCCCCGCCCCAAAACCAAAAGCATACGCATTTTGTACCGACACTGCCTTTCATCCGCCAATTGCTGAAATTATAAAAAGGGTAGATGTTCTTTACCACGAAGCCACTTTTCTTGATGAATTAAAAGATTTCGCCGAAAAAACCCGTCATTCCACCACCCGACAGGCTGCTCAAATGGCTCAACTCGCCGGGGTACAAAAATTATTAATCGGGCATTATTCATCCCGCTACAAAAACATCATTGAGTTTGAAAAAGAAGCACAGAAAATTTTTCCAAATACAGAAGCAGTTGTGGATGGAAAAAGCTACCTTATTGGTTAGTGTGCGAGTAAATTTGTGAGAAAGTTCAGAGAGAACGGAAAAAGAATTTACGGAATAAGAAATTGATAAAAAAAGGCCGGGGCATTGATGTAACGTTTGCAATTCTTCTATTTTTTCTAATGTTGCTTAAATTCAAGCATAAATAAAAGTACCAACAGGAATTATAAAGTGAGCCCTATCTTTCTTTCCTGCAACTGCAACTGCGACTGGGACTATGCCTACTCTTACTCTTCAAAAAAGCCTTTGTGAAAATTAACCAGGAACAGTTTCTCAACAGGCCGGGTAAAAGCCGTATAAAGCCAACGATAATATTCGGTATCCAGCATCTCTTCGGTAAGATAGCCATGATCAACAAAAACAGCTTTCCATTGTCCCCCCTGTGCCTTATGACAGGTAAGCGCATAAGCATATTTCACTTGCAGAGCATTAAAATACGGATTTTCTTTAATCTTTTTCCAACGCTCGCGTTTGTTCGGAATATCCAGATAATCTTCCGACACAGCCTCGAATAACTCCCTGTTTTTTTCGTAAGAAAACGAAGCCGTTTCTAACGACAATGTTTCCAAAAAAATCTTACAATCCAGTTCTACATTATTGTAATCAATAAACTTTAGGCTTACATCGGCAAAACGAAAGCCATACATTTCTTCGTAGCCCCGAATTGAAATAATCTCGGCAATATCTCCATTGGCAATAAATTCAATTCCGGCGGCATCATCGGGCCAAAAATAATTGTTCTTTACAATCATCAGCAAATCGCCACATTCAATTTCATTTTCTTTATAAAGGATAGCCCCCCGTATTCCTTTGTTAAAAAGATTTGCCCTTTTATTCGAACGCGTCACAACCGTAGTTTCAAAAAGGCCATAACGGTCGTAACAGGTTGTAATTGTTTCAATCAAATCTCCTCCTGAAATACGTTCAATATCGCAACTATCATTTATTTCAACAGGAAAAAATCCCCGGGCTGATGAATTCTCTGCAATTAAACGCCGCATTGCCGTTGCATTGCTTAAAATCCCCGAACCTTCAGTCTGACGCACAACATCGGTTAATTCAATTTCTCTTACATCCAGGGCATAAGCCTCTAAGACATGAGCATTAAGAGCCGGGCTCACATCCAGGCCAACAGGCGGCAACTGTGCTGTATCGCCCACCAAAACCAACCGGCAGTTTTTCCCGGAATACACATATTCCAAAAGATCGTCTAAAAGACGTCCACTTCCAAAAACAGAATTTTCGCCAATGCTATCAGGAATCATTGACGCCTCATCAACAATAAAACAGGTATTCTTATTAAAATTTTTATCCAATACGAACTTTCCCATCCCGTCAGACGATGATTTTTGCCGATAAATGCTTTTATGAATGGTAAAAGCAGGTTTGCCGCTATAGCCGGACATAACCTTTGCCGCCCTTCCGGTTGGAGCCATTAACACCGAACGAATTTTCAAAACACTTAAAACCTGTGTTAACACATTAATCATTGTGGTTTTTCCGGTTCCGGCATATCCTTTAATCAACACGACCTCCCGCGAATCATACGAAAATAAAAATCCGGATAATAAATCGATTAACCTGCTCTGACTTTTAGTCGGATTAAATGACAATTTATCAATTAACAGTTTTTTTATGTGATTTTTTATCATAGCCGCTAAAATAACTCAAAGTTGAGAAAGCAGATTTATTTTTTTTTTTAAATTTGCAAGCAAACGAAAAATCAACTTATAAAAAAATTAAAATGAGAACTGTAATACAAATTTTACTCGTTGTTGCCGCAATCGTACTTTCTTTCTTTATTTACAAAAGTATTCAACGTCCGATTGATTTCAAAAAAGCCAGAAAAGTTCGTTACGATGCAACTGTAGCAAAATTAAAAGATATCAGGAAAGCAGAATTGGCCTATAAAGATGCCTATGGTCAGTTTTGTGGAAGCTGGGACACATTAATTGATTTTGTACAAAACGGCAATATCAAAAAAGTACGTGCAATTGGTGAACTTACCGATAGTATGCTTGAAGCAAAAATCACCGAAGCCAAAGCAATAAAAATGGGGCTTATTATTCGTGATACAATAAAAGTTCCGGCACTGGAAGAATTATTTGGCAAAGAATACAATGCCAACAGTTTACGTTATGTTCCGGTTCCTGGTCCCAAAAGCGAATTTCATTTAGCTCAAACAACCATAACTACCGGCTCTGGCATTCAGGTTCCTGTTTTTGAGGCAAAAGCGCACAATAACATAATTTACAGAGGATTAGATCCTCAATTGCTCATCAACCTGAACGATCAGCGCAGAACCAACGAAAAATATCCGGGATTAAGTGTTGGCTCACTGGAAGAAGCAAATAACAATGCCGGGAACTGGGAGTAATTCATATGTGTGATTTCGTTAGCAAATCTTTCAAAAAAGAACATTCTCATAAAAATATATTATCCATTCAGCTTAGTCTGAATGGATTTTCTTTTTGTATTCTACATACAAAAAACAAAAAGCTGATGGTTCTTAAAAGTAAAACTTTCAAAACCATCAACAGCCATTTAACAGACCGCAGATTGTACGACTGGTACAACGAAGAAACATTGCTACAAGGCTCCTACAAACGTACAGATATAACTTTTTTCACCGAAAAATTCAGTCTCATTCCTGAGAAATATGAAAGTGAAACACTAAAAAAAACAATCAGTAATATCTTTCCGGCTGAAAAAGAAGACGACTACACTGAAAATTATATCGCATCGCTACAGGCGAAATTAATTTATCAGGTTCCGACAGCTATTCGTAAAAAATTATCCGATCTTTTTGTTGATTACCAATTGATACACCCGGTACAGAAATTAATTCCGTCCACCGAACCCGATTGCGGCAAAGAAAACATCCTTTTATTTTTTGATGAAAAGAACATGTTGCTCATTTTAAGGAAAAAAAAGGAAATACTTTTCTGCAATACCTTTAAGGTAAATCATGCCAGCGACGCAACATATTATACGCTTACGGTGCTTAAACAATTTGGAATACCCAAGGAGAATGTTTCCATATCGTTATGCGGAAAAGCCGGTTATGCAGAAGAACTTTCAACACAGCTATCGAGATACTTCTCTTCAATCGAAAAACAATATCCACTAAATGTTATTGGCAATGGAATCGACAAAAAAATATTGTCGGAAAACCTATGCCTGTTTTAAACCGAGATGCGCATAATTGGAGGTAAATATAAAGGAAGGCTGTTTCATCCGGGGAAAAAGTTTTCGGCCCGGCCAACAACCGATATTGCAAGAGAAGGCCTGTTCAACATTTTAGAAAACCGTTACGATTTCTCAAGCAAAAAAATACTCGACCTCTTTGCAGGTACAGGAAGTATTAGCTACGAATTTTTAAGCCGGGGCTGCGAACATGCCACACTGGTGGAGTTAAATTTCAGCCACTATAAATTTATCAGGGAAGTAGTAAAAACATTAAAAATTGAAAACGTACAGGTTTTCAGAGCCGATGTTTTTAAATTTATGAAAAAAGCAAACGGCTGTTTCAATATAATATTTGCCGATCCCCCATTCGATTTACCTGATTTTAATACCATTCCCAATGCAGTTTTTAAGACGGGATTACTACACAACGAGGGTGTTTTTATTTTGGAGCATCCTAAAGAATATGATTTCTCGGCACATCCCAATTTTTCGGAAATACGAAAATACGGCAAAGTAAATTTCAGTTTCTTTGAAAACCGTAAAAATTCACGTTAGAAATCGAGACTAAATTTTTCTCTCAATAAGGCCAGACTGGGATTTCGTGAAGCCATTTCCTGAAACTTTTCAATATCCGAGTAAATTATTTTTTCGCGGGCTATTTCCGTAACAACCGTTTTCAGATTAATTTTTGAGTTATGCAACTCTTTGCGCAGAAACGAAACCAGCTCAGGACGTACATCGGCTAACAAATCGTCCTGAATACGGTTATCAATAGCCAGTAACAGTGTATAATCGGCTCCAATTTCAGGAACTATTGATAAAGTCGATTTTATGCTTGGCCGATCCTCAACCCGAGCAAGAAAAATATTCCATTTCTCAACAAGTTGCTCTTCCGTAAAAGGTTCTGCCTCTCCTGCTTTCGAATAAACTTCATGCTGTTCTTTTGACGATAGCTTTTTCTCTTCTTCTTCAAATTCACCATTCAATGCTTTTTTTATCGAAGGTGTATTCATCCGCAACGAGCCATATTTCATTGTTTTGCGTAACGGACTTTTTGTAGTTGGTACAGTATTTTCGGTTTTGGCAGCTACCTGTGAAGCAACTGATTTTGGCGGGGTCTTTGAAGAAGATGATAATTCTGCCTGTTCTTTTAGCTCCGAAAAAATAGGTTCCAGAATATCAGGATATTCGTCAGCTATTTTTTTTTTAAGGTTAGCTGTGCTATCCGTATCAATGCCAATTCAATCAACAAACGTTTGTTTTGGCTCGTTTTGTAATTCAGGTCGCAATCATTGGCAATGCTAAGGGCTTCCTGCAAAAATCCGCTTTCAACTGCTGCCGATTGTGCCTTGTACCTCTCCTTTATATCTCCTCCTACTTCGAGCAACTGCACGGTAACCGGGTCTTTACAAACCAACAAATCGCGAAAATGGCTACTCAGTCCGCTAATAAAATGATGCCCGTCGAAACCATGATTCAAAATATCATTAAAAATAAGCAGTGCCCCGGGAACATTATTCTTTTGGAAATCATCAACCAAACGGAAATAATAATCATAGTCCAACACATTTAGGTTGGAAATTACATCCTGATAAGTAATTTTTTTGCCCGAAAAACTTACAATTTGATCAAATATTGACAAAGCATCACGCATTGCCCCGTCAGCTTTTTGGGCTATTACATTTACCCCTTCCGTTTCTATTTCAACATTTTCCTGTTGTGCCACATAAGTCAAATGCCCTGCAATATCGGCGACTCCTATACGATTAAAATCAAAAATCTGGCATCGCGACAAAATGGTAGGGATAATTTTATGTTTTTCGGTAGTGGCTAAAATAAATATGGCATGATTAGGCGGCTCCTCCAGTGTTTTCAGGAAAGCATTAAAAGCTGCCTGCGACAACATGTGCACCTCATCGATGATATACACACTGTATTTCCCCATTTGCGGCGGAACACGCACCTGATCGGTAAGGTTTCGGATATCGTCGACCGAATTATTGGACGCAGCATCCAGTTCATGAATATTAAACGAACGATTGGCATTGAACGACTTGCACGATTCGCACTCGTTACAGGCCTCGGTTTCCGGCGAGAGATTGGTACAATTTATAGTTTTTGCAAAAATACGGGCACAGGTTGTTTTTCCTACACCACGAGGACCACAAAACAAATAGGCATGTGCCAGTTGCTGGCTTTTTATGGCATTTTTTAATGTGGCGGTAATCGAAGGCTGTGCCACTACCGATTCAAATGAGTCGGGTCTGTATTTTCGTGCTGATACTATAAAATTTTCCATAACTTTTAACAATCCGGTCAAAGATAATCAAATATGCCTTTTCTACCTTGTTTTTTTATTAACAACAGAATCAACTTTTTTGTAATCGGTATTATTCTTTAATAGATAAAACTCCGGGAGAGGACAAGCAAACAGAAAAATTGCGTTCTTTGTAGAAAAACAAAATATGAAAGGATTTGCAAGCGACAACAACTCGGGGATACACCCGGCTATTTTTAAAGCCATAGAAACAGCAAATATAGACCATGCCTTGGCTTATGGTGAAGACAAATATACTCAAAAAGCAATTGATATTTTTAAGAATGAATTTGGGTCAAACACTGACGTTTTTTTCGTATTTAACGGAACCGGAGCTAATGTATTGAGCCTGGCAACAGTAACCCAGAGTTTTCATTCGGTAATATGTGCCGAAACCGCACATATACAGGAAGACGAATGTGGTGCCCCTGAAAAATTTACAGGATGCAAGGTTATTCCGGTTGAGGCGAAAAACGGAAAGCTAAGTCCGAAAACACTTCTCCCCCATCTCAAAGGTTTTGGTTTTGAACATCATTCCCAGCCTAAAGTAATTTACATTTCGCAGGTTACCGAAATGGGAACAATATATACTCCTGCAGAAATAAAAAAACTGGCTCAACTGGCTCATCAGCACAATATGTTTTTACACATGGACGGGGCACGGATTGCAAATGCAGCAGTAGCCTTAAATATGAAATTTCGCGAGTTTACTGTAGATTGCGGAGTTGATATCCTTTCATTTGGCGGCACAAAAAACGGCCTAATGCTGGGTGAAGCAGTACTTTTCTTTAACCCGCAACTGTCAGCACATACCAAATACATTCGCAAACAAAATATGCAACTGTATTCTAAAATGCGTTTTGTAAGTGCACAGTTCCTTGCCTACTTCGAAAATGATTTATGGAAAAAGAACGCTGCTCATGCCAACGAAATGGCAAAATTATTAGCAACTGAACTTTCCGGTATTCCGGCTATTAAAATCACCCAACCGGTAGATGCAAACGGAATCTTTGCCCTTGTTCCGCCCGAAATTATAGAACCGCTTCGCAAACGTTTCTTTTTCTACACCTGGGACGAAGTAAAATCGGAAGTGCGCTGGATGACTTCTTTTGATACAACAGAAAAAGAAATTCGTGCATTTGTTGAGTTAATAAAGCAACTGTTAGAAGACCAGGCGCTAAATTAGTATTGAGAAAAAGAATACGTTTAATTCGCATTTACACAATGCCATATCCGATGGCTTTCGTTGTCAAAAATATAATTTCTGCCAAGATTCAAGGAAACGACCATGCATCCTGGCAGAAAATTATAAATTCCGGCAACTATACTACTCTTTTATACATTACACATGCATCGGGCAGATTTCGAAAGTTTTTTGCTAACATAGGAGAAGCCATCGGTTCTTTTGCTTCGCTTAAATCGTTTAAATAATAAGGAACATAATAGTCTTCAATATCTTTGGTCTGGAGTCGGTAGCCTTTTGCATTTTCGCTCCGGGATAACGGTTTAGTTTCTCCCAGCAAATCGAACATCGTATTAACAAGCACCTGGTAGGCACATCCTTTCAGAATAAAATAAACATACTTACAAACGTCTCCATTCATTAATAAAAACGTGTTTCGTTTTAGTTTCCGATAATCACACTTTTGCATAATTATTTTAATCTCTGAATCTGAAACCGGAACAAATTTCTCAACAATATTTTTTAATACCTCCGAATTATCCATACTCCTGCTTTATATGGGCTACTTATATTTTCCGACCGATTGTTCTTCGTCTATTTCAAATTGTTCATGTAAAAGCAACATAACAAAAGTTGTAAGTTATATATTTTATAAAGAATAGCCATCTTTTTATGAGATACTTGCCTGGTTAAATTCGAAATGGGCTATAAAATTTACAAATCCCCTGTCCCGGGAATCCGTACCGCGGATTGTTGGTTAAGAATAAACTTTATCTTTTCCTTTTCATGCTATAATACTGTATAATCCCAGTTTTTATGTTTTTCACAAAACCTTGGTGGGAACAATTCAATACTCGGATTGGTATAATAAATAAGGGGGCTTTAATTTTGAGAAGTTGTTTCCAATATATACGATTTATTCTGTTCCCCTAGAAAAATTGACCTGCCAATAAAAAAGCCCTTATGCACAAACACACAAGAGCTTTCACTAATTAAGTATTCTATTATTTCTACTTCAGTTCTATAAAAAAAATTAATTTTCAGAATCACTCATTTCCGGTTCTCTGTCTATATTTTTTTTACCTAAACCAACATTTGCATTTGCTTTTACAGGCTCTCGCTGCGAAGTAAAATCCTGCACCAAGGGCTGGTCAGGATTGGTTCTATGGGCATATACATTTTCATAGAAGATAGCCCGGATTTCACTCAATGTTTTATCCTGAGAAAGCGCCAAATGGGTATCCAGGTTCTCAAACAATTCTTCAACCTTTGAGATGTGTTCTTCTTTTGGAATTTGCACTACACAATCAAGATGAGAATCTGACTCATTCTCAAATAACCTTGTATAAACCTTCCCTGTAATCTTCGAACCGCTGTTCACCTTTATCTTTCCACAACAAAAAATGTTTCCGGTTAATTCGCCCGAAAAATCCAAATCGCGACATATAATATCACCTGTAATTTTCGAAGTTTCTCCAATTACCACTTTCTGCGACGACATAATCGTACCATAGTAATCACATTCAATCCGAAACGATTTTTTAGTCTTCACATAGCCTTCAATAATACTCTCGGAAGGTATCAATATAGGCGTAACATGATCTGTAATTTCTTTTCCATTCATTTTTTCTATTTTATTAATTCTTTTTGCCATAAAAAACGATTCAATATGTTAGGTGAAAAATAAGCGGCCCAAATGCCATGATTTATAAGATTCAGAATTTTTATTACCACTATCAGAGTACAGAAGCAGTAATAAAAATCAACATAACAGGTATTATAAAGTTTACAATAGTCGGGATGTTTTTTATTTTTTCGAAAACAAAAAACATCCGTATGATGAATAGGGATGTTAATTTCATAATGACTAATATTTTTTTTGACAGAACCTGGTAGCCCTACACCTAAAAGTCTATGGACACATCATAGATGCCACATAGACATATCGTAGACAAATATAAAAATAGTTACAAGAAAAACAAACCAACATCTACTAATTGTTCTTTTTTTAGTAAAATGATGACAACATGCAAGAAAAGAGACTGTTCTTGCCTTAAAGCACAAACAATAGAAAAAACTCACAGATGTTAGGCACATATGCAAAACAAAACAACATATCATTGTTCGTATTGATATAACTCCCTACAGCTTATGGTTTTATCCATTTACTTATATTGGAAAAACATTCATTTATCTTTCTCTATTGAGAAAGCATCCATTTTAAAATAAAAGAAGATTTTTAATTTGAGAATATAGCTACGCTAATTGCCTCACACTATACATGAAACAATTGCAGTATAACTCCACAATAGTATGACATATTTCATTAAAATCAAAATTATACTGAAATTTTTAAACTCAATATTACTTTTTCGGGGACTCTCCAAACAATTGCGGGATGAGCATTCGTTTATTTTCCAACAGGTTCTGGTCTCAGTTTCGAAACAAGCAGAGTTTCTCTACCGAATCATTTTATTTCCTGACAATTTCTTACCGCCTGCCTCAAACATACCAGTTTGCGCAACAATTGCTCCAACAAATCGAGCCGCAACATATTTGCCCCGTCCGATTTTGCGTTAGCTGGGTCGGGATGGGTTTCAATAAAAATACCATCAGCACCAACAGCAATGCCGGCACTCGCTATCGTTTCAATTAATTCGGGCTTTCCTCCGGTTACCCCACAGGTTTGATTCGGTTGCTGCAACGAATGCGTAATATCCAGGACTACAGGCACATTCATGGCTCGCATTTCGGGAATTCCCCGGTAATCCACCACCAAATCCTGATAACCGAAAGTGGTTCCTCGCTCAGTAAGAACGATATTCTGATTGCCACTATCCCTTACTTTCTTTACGGCAAACTGCATTGCCCCGGCCGATAAAAACTGACCTTTTTTTATGTTTACCACCTTTCCGGTTTTCGCCGCTGAAACCAAGATATCGGTCTGTCGACAAAGAAAAGCAGGAATCTGCAATACATCAACATACTCAGCAGCCATAGCTGCTTCATAGGCCGAATGAATATCGGTAACAACCGGAATACCATACGTTTCTTTTACTTTCCGTAACACACTCAGCGCTTTTTCATCGCCAATGCCCGTAAACGAATCAATACGCGAACGATTTGCTTTACGGTACGAACCTTTAAAAATACAGGGAATATTTAGCTTATCGGTAATCGAAATTATTTTTTCTGCTATTTCCAGCGCCATCTGCTCTCCTTCAATTGCACAAGGGCCGGCCATCAAAAAAAAATTGCCGGAATCGGTATGTTTTAAATTTTCAACCAGAGGAATCATAGATAATATTTTGAGGATAAAAGTACAAAGATTAACGCAATTTCATTATTTTCGAAAAAAAATATAAAAACGACTATACCTAATTAACAAAACAATTCATCTCTCTAGCAGATGAACCAAATTCTTTTCTACCATTTAATTTTAATAAGATGAAAAAAATATTGATTTTTGTAATCGTTTTGACATTGGGGCTCAGCTCATGTCAAAACCCTAAAAAAGAGAATCAGAATACTATGAAAAATCCTTTCTTTTCCGAATGGAACACTCCGTTTGGCGTTCCTCCATTCGACAAAATAAAAGAAGAACATTATATCCCTGCCGTAAAAAAAGGGATTGAAAAACAAAATGCTGAAATTGAGGCAATAATTACAAACACCGATAAACCGGATTTTGCAAATACCATACTTGCTCTCGATAAATCGGGCGAATTGTTAAATACGGTGAGTAATATCTTCTTCCCGTTAATCAGTGCCAATACCAATGAAAAAATGCAGGAAATTGCCCGTGAAATTTTGCCCATGTTATCGAAACACCGCGACGAAATTTCCATGAATACCAGACTTTTTGAAAGAATAAAGGCGATTTACGACAAACGGAATGAACTCGGTCTGGATGAACAAGAAATCCGCGTAACCGAAAAATTCTATACCGATTTTGAACGCAATGGAGCAAACCTTTCGGACAAAAACCAGGTAATTTTAAAAAATATTAATGCCGAACTAACTACATTATATAACCAGTTCAGCGATAATCTTCTGGCTGAAACCAATAAAAATTACAAACTTGTTATTGATAATAAAGACGATCTGGCAGGGCTGCCTGACGACGTTATTGCCCGGGCTGCCGACGAAGCCGGAGAAGAAGGGAAATGGGTATTTACATTAGCCAAACCAAGCTGGATTCCATTCCTGCAATTCTCGGAAAAACGTAATTTGCGCGAAAAAATTTACCGGGCTTATTTTATGCGCGGCGATAACGACAATGAAAACGATAACAAAGAAATTATCCAAAAAATTGTAAAACTACGCGACCAAAAGGCCAAACTAATGGGCTTCCCAAATTTTGCAGCGTACAAACTGGATGTATGCATGGCTAAAACTCCGGAAAATGCTTACAACCTGCTAATGGAACTATGGAAACCGGCATTAAAAATGGCCAAAGAAGATGTAAAAGCCATGCAAAAAATTGCCAACCGAGAAGGCGACAATATAAAAATTGAATCGTGGGACTGGTGGTATTACATCGAAAAACTACGTAAAGAAAAATACGATTTGGACGAAGCTCAACTGAAACCTTATTTTGCCCTTGAAAATGTAAAAAAAGGAATTTTCTATGTGGCGGAAAATTTGTATGGGCTAAAATTCAAAAAAAAGGACAACCTTCCGGTTTATAACAACGAAGTAGAAGCTTACGAAGTATTGGAAGCTGACGGCACACACCTAGCTATTTTGTACATGGACTTCTTCCCGCGCGATGGAAAAAAAGTAGGCGCATGGTCTACCGAGTTCAGAGGCGTTACTTACCGTAACGAAAAGCGTCAGCCTTACATCGGTGAAATTGTAATGAATTTTACCCGCCCAACCGGCAACAAACCGGCATTGCTCACTTTAGACGAAGTGGAAACCCTTTTCCACGAATTTGGACATGCCCTGCATTTTATGTTTGTCGACGGAAAATACGACCGTACAATAGGGAGTGTACCACGCGATTTTGTAGAACTGCCTTCGCAATTTATGGAAAACTTCGGGTTCGCCCCGGAAGTCATGCGTGTTTATGCGAAACACTACCAAACCGGGGAAACCATTCCCGACGAACTATTAACAAAGCTTTCAAAAAGCCGTACCTTCAACCAGGGGTTCATCACCGGCGAATATGTAGCTGCTGCCTTATTGGATCTGGCTTATCATACCTGCAGTAATCCTGACATCAAAAATGTGAATCAATTCGAGATAAATACAATGGACACCATCGGGCTTATTCCTGAATTTATACCACGCTACCGGAGTACTTATTTCTCACATATCTTTTCAAGCGACGGTTATTCTGCGGGATACTACGTATACATCTGGGCAGCAGTACTAGATTCTGATGCGTTTGATGCCTTTAAACAAAGCGGCGATATTTTCAACAAAGAATATGCTGCAAAATTCCGAAAAATGCTGGAAGAAAGCGGAGCTTACGAAGGAATGGAGGTTTACCGCCATTTTAGAGGACAGGAACCATCCAAAAAACCATTACTGAAGAAAAGAGGTCTGATTTAATTCGGATTGAAAATACCATCCCGGCGCCTCAACTCCGGTATATGAATAAAAAAATCCCCGTTCTTTTTATGTTTCAATATAAAAAGAACGTTTTTTTTTTAATTGTTGGATTTATGAAATTAATGGTAATAAATCAGCTATTTCAATACTTCATTTTCAAATACCATTCTACGAACCGCCCTATTCCTGTGGCAAGCGGAGTATTGGGCGAATAGCCAAAATCTTTCTCCAATGCACTTACATCAGCATAAGTTTTATAAACATCGCCCGGCTGCATGTCCAGGTATTCTTTTGTTGCTTCTTTGCCCAGAGCTTTTTCAATGGTTTCAATAAACTCCATCAGTTTTACCGGTGTTGAATTCCCGATATTATACAATTTATAAGCATCTGCACCGGATGATGCAGACAAGGGGCGAAGCATAATCTTAACAATACCTTCAACAATATCGTCGATGTAGGTAAAATCGCGGTACAAATCGCCATGATTGAACACCCTGATTGTTTTTCCTTCCATTATATTTTTAGTGAAAGAGAAATAAGCCATATCCGGGCGTCCCCAAGGGCCATACACGGTAAAAAAACGTAAGCCCGTAGTTGGGATTCCATATAAATGGCTGTAGGTGTAGGCCATCAGCTCATTACTTTTTTTGGTAGCAGCATACAGGCTAATCGGGTTATCCACCGGATCGTCAACCGAAAGGGGCATCTTAGGGCTATTGCCATAAACACTAGACGAACTGGCATAAACCAGGTGTTTAATTCCGTTGTGCCTGCAGGCCTCCAGTATATTAATAAAACCGACAATATTACTATCAATATAAGCATACGGATTTTCAATGCTATAACGCACCCCGGCCTGTGCTGCGAGGTTGCAAATCCCATCAAATTTCTCGGTCTCGAAAAGCCGGATTATCTGCTCTCGATCTTCTAAGTTCATCCGCACAAACGAGTAATTCGGATTTTTGGAGCTAAGCACCTTTTTATGCCAGTTCTCTGCCTCTTTTGAAATTCCGGCTTCTGCTAAACGGGCATATTTTAAATCAGGAGAATAATAATCGTTAATATTATCAATACCAACAACCTCAAGTCCCTGTTCCAATAATTTATTTGTCAAATGAAACCCGATAAATCCCGCGGTTCCTGTTATTAGGATCTTTTTCATCTGTCTTAATTTTTATGAAGCCCGTTTGTTAGGTGAGATAAAATAACAGTCATACTCCTAGGTACCTCAGTTATTATCTCAGCCATGGGCTGTTTCATCTGTCTAATTTGTCGCCCAAGATCGAAACTTCAACATCTGGTATCTTATATCTCCTACTGCACCGGGAACACCTTATTCTTTGCCAGGTAATCCAAAATGGTATTCAGATTTTGCTCATTTTCTTCAGGATTAAATACACCTTTTGCATTTCCAGGCACCTCAAACTCCATGTCAATCCCCGGAAGATTAGTTATTTTTCCTTCTTCTGCTTTCTTATATAACTCCGGTTTATTGTTTTTACAATACTCCAACGCAGCATTCATATAAAAAAGATGGAAACGCTCTTCCCCTATAATTTCGGCGACCTGTCGACGCAACGAATCATTCCGTGAAATAAACGAACAAATAGTAATAATCCCTTGGTCGTTCAGTATTTTACAAACATGTGCCACACGTCGTAAATGTTCGGCTCTATCGGCAGGCGAATAATCCAACTCGCAATTTAAGCCCGAGCGCAACGAGCTTCCATCAAATAAAACAACGGTAGCATCATTGTCGAACAATGCTTTTTCGAGACTGAAAGCCAGCTCATTTTTTCCAGAACCATGTAATCCGGTAATCCAAATGGTTTCGCCCTTTTGATTGTATTTTTTCTGACGTTCGCCGGCCTTTATCAACGATTTCCCAAGCGCAATCCGTTCTTTATCATAATCCGTAATCCGCGAAGGCAGGTTTTTACTGTCCAAGCGGTCGATAATCATCCCCACAGCACAGGTATTGTTCGTAACCGGGTCAATCAGGATAAACGAACCGGTTTGTTTATTCTTTTTGTATGGGTCGAAAAAAAGCGGTTTGGTAGTAGTAATAACAACGCGGCCAATTTCGTTCAGCTTAAAATTCTCGATGTTTGTTTTCTCCAGCGTATTTACATCCACCTTGTATTTTATGGCATCAATACGCGCCTTGGTGTTGTTACATGCCTGCTTGATATAGAAATGAGTAGTAATATCCATATCGGTTTCGTCCATCCATACCAGCATTGCTTCGAACTGACGCTCTACGCGGGGAAGATTGTCGGGATGCACCAGCATATCGCCACGCGAAATATCAATCTCGTCTTCAAGGGTAATCGTTACCGATTGTGGAGGGAAAGCATACTCCGGTTCTCCATCGTAAGTAACAATTTTCTCCACTTTCGACTTTTTCATCGAAGGCAATACCATCACCTCATCGCCTTTACGGATTATTCCAGAAGCAACAGAAGTTGAGAATCCCCTGAATTTTATATCAGGACGAAGGACGTATTGCACCGGATAGCGCAGGTCGTCGAAATTACGGTCGCTGCCTACGTGTACATTTTCAAGAAACTCCAGCAGGCAAGGCCCATGATACCATGTCATTTTATCGGAAGTATCCACCACATTATCACCTTTCAAAGCTGAAAGTGGGATAAAGCACACATCAGGGACATCGAGTTGCGTTACAAAATTTTTGTAGTCTTTCTGTATTTCTTCAAAACGCTCTTTGCTGTAATCTACCAGATCCATTTTATTAACGGCCACTACCACATGCTTAATGCCCAAAAGATTAGCCAGGTAAGTATGGCGTTTAGTTTGAGTAATCACCCCATGTCGTGCATCAATAAGAATAATGGCCAGATTAGCGGTTGATCCACCGGTAATCATGTTCCGGGTGTACTGTTCGTGTCCTGGGGTATCGGCAATAATAAATTTACGTTTTGCCGTAGAAAAGTAACGATAAGCCACATCAATGGTAATGCCCTGTTCGCGTTCGGCTTTTAATCCGTCGAGCAAAAGCGCATAGTCGATATCTTCGCCGGCATGCCCCACACGTTTACTGTCGCGTTCGAGTGCAGCCAACTGGTCTTCGTACAACATTTTACTGTCGAACATCAATCGCCCGATAAGGGTTGATTTTCCGTCGTCAACCGATCCTGCTGTCAACAGCCGAAGTAAGTCTTTTTTTTGATCCTGATCTAAAAAATCCTGGATAGACAAGCCCCCCTTTATCCCTCCTTCGGGGGCAACCGGGGCAGTTGATTTATTATCTTTTTTCATTTGTATTATCTTTCTTCATTCTACAACATTCCTCCCCGTTGGGGAGAGCCTGTCCCGATATACATCGGGCTCAGGAGGGTCTTCCATATTCTTTAAAAATACCCTTCCCTTTTTTTCTGTTCCATACTTGCTTCCTGGTCGAAATCGATAACACGGGTAGTTCGTTCCGAGACGGTTACGGTCATCATTTCTTCTACAATTTTTTCAATGGTATCTGCTTCCGACTCAATAGCGCCGGTTAACGGGTAACATCCCAGGGTACGAAAACGTACTTTTCTCATTTCTGCTTTATCGCGCAACTCTTTAGGCATACGCTCATCGTCAACCATAATCAGGCTGCCGTCAATATCAACAACCGGACGTTCTTTTGCAAAATACAAAGGAACAATAGGAATATTTTCTAGGCGAATGTACTGCCAGATGTCCAGTTCCGTCCAATTTGAGATAGGAAACACCCGGATTGATTCGCCTTTTTGTACACGGGCATTGTATATATCCCAAAGCTCGGGACGCTGATTTTTAGGATCCCACTGGTGAAACTTATCACGAAAAGAAAAAATTCGTTCTTTAGCCCTCGACTTCTCTTCGTCGCGCCGGGCACCACCAAAGGCAGCATCAAATTTATACTTATCCAAACCTTCGAGCAAGGCCTGTGTTTTCATAATATCGGTATGTACTTTACTGCCATGGGTAAACGGGCCAACGCCACTCTCGTATCCCTTTTTATTGTAATGCACAATCAGATCCCAGCCTTTTTCTTTGGCATAATTATCCCTGAATTCAATCATTTCTTTGAACTTCCATTTCGAGTCGATATGCATCAAAGGAAAAGGAACTTTACCCGGATAAAATGCTTTTTCGGCCAGACGCACCATTACCGATGAGTCTTTCCCGATGGAATAAAGCATAACTGGATTTTCAAATTCGGCAGCAACTTCACGGATAATATGAATAGCTTCGGCCTCTAATTCGCGAAGATTGGTCAATGAATACTTGTTCATTTTATAACTTTTTTCAACTTTTTTAGCAAAAATGCAGACGGTATTCTAAGATACGGTTTGCATTTCCTGCACAATTTCTGTGGAGGCAAAGATAAAATTTTATTCGTGAAACACGGGGAATTAAACGGATACCTTAAAACAGGCAGAATAAATATAACAATCAGCAATTTTAGCCGGATGTGATACACCTGCTGATAACTTTCCTACTAATTATAATCTTTCAAAATCCCCAAATAAGAATATTAAAGAAATGATTCTTTCAGTAAAATAAGGTCAGTTTATTCCGAGACACTCCCGTAACTCGGACAGTTTCATTTGCCGCTCCATCGAAAAAGCGGTACTTTCGCGCTCTGTTTTTTCTAACAGAAAATAAGACTTACGAAAATAATCCAAACGCTCATCATCGTTTTTAGCCAATTCCCCCTGTTCTTTCAATACAAAAGCAAATAGTTCAATCTGTTCGTTACTAAGTTTCTTTTCCTCCTGTAGCAATCCCGATAACTCTTCGATAGTCAGCTTATTTACATCTGTATCAACCTTCAGGCTGGTATAAAAATACCGAATCTGTTCTTCTGCCTTCTCATTCTCCCCCCTCCGCCTGTAGCGTACAATCTTGCCAATCACTTCGAACAACTGCATTAACTGCCGCATCAAAAAATCTTTCTCGTATGACATAAATAATTTATATAAATTGTTGACTGAAAGATAAAGCAAAATCTCTACTTTTGAAAAGATTTCATAAAACAGGAAGAATGACAAAAGGGAAAAAACTTAGAATTGTATTTATGGGCACCCCTGATTTTGCGGTAGAGAGCCTGAAAAAATTAAATGAAGAAGGTTATAATATAGCAGGGGTAATAACCGCACCCGACCGACCGGCAGGACGCGGAAAGCACCTTAAAGAATCTGCCGTAAAAGAATATGCTCTCGCCAATAATTTAAAAGTACTGCAACCCGAGAAGCTAAAAAATCCCAATTTTTTGAAAGAACTACGCGCACTGCAAGCCGACCTGCAGGTAGTAGTCGCTTTCCGAATGTTGCCCGAGGTAGTATGGAACATGCCCCCGTTAGGAACTTTTAACCTGCACGGTTCGCTATTGCCCCAATATCGCGGTGCGGCTCCGCTAAACTGGGCCATTATTAACGGCGAAACAAAAACAGGTGTCACTACCTTCCTGCTCAACCATGAAATTGACACAGGAAAAATTCTGTTCCGAAAAGAAATAGACATACAAACCAACGACACCGTTGAAACCATCCACAACAAACTAATGGCAATTGGAGCCAACCTGGTTACAGAAACTGTTGAAACACTTGCTTCTGGAAACTACACCGCAATTGCACAGGACACTTCGACTCCTCTAAAACATGCCCCTAAAATTTTTAAAGACGACTGCAGAATCAATTGGGGAAACAACACCCAGTCAATCCGAAACCTGGTTAGAGGCCTGTCGCCCTACCCTGCAGCATGGACTACGCTAATTAATGTAGAAAACGCAAAAACCATTTCTGCAAAAATATTCTTTACCACATATACCGATTGCCGTGAAATAGCCACGCCCGGCACAATAAAAAGCAACCAGACATCTTTTCTGGATGTTGCCTGCAATAACGGATGGCTGCGAATTACCGACCTGCAACTGGCCGGAAAAAAACGTATGAAAATAGAAGATTTCCTCCGAGGATTTCAACAAATAAATGATTACAAATTCCAATAAGAAATATGTATTAAGCAAAACAAAATATGAAAACAAAATTAATTATTCTCTCCCTCCTTACTATTTTCATAACAAGTTGTAATCCGAACAAAAAACCAAAAAATTTCGATTACGGACATACCGAAAACAATAAGTACCACAACTCCTTTTTCGAATTAGAACTCATCCTCCCCGACAATTGGGTGGTTCAAACCAAAGAACAAATGGAAAACCTGTCAGAAGCAGGAAAAGAAATTGCTGTCGGAGACAATAAAAAGTTAGAAGCTATTATCAATGCAACAGAAATAAACACGGCAAACCTGCTGGCCGTTTTTCAATACGAGGTAGGAGCAGCTGTTGAGTACAATCCCAGCTTTATGTTGGTGGCCGAAAACCTGAAAAATGCCCCCGGAGTTAAAACAGGACGCGATTATCTAGTACAGGCACGTAAACTATTGAAACAATCACAGGTGCAATATCAGATTGACGATAAATTTAAAAAAGTAACTATAAATAACCACAATTTTTATGTTATGAATTGTTCGATTAATTACATGGGACTTACCATTAAACAAAAGTACTATTCAACCCTGAAAAACGGGTTCTGTTTAAGTGCAATTATATCCTACAACAACGAAGAACAAAAAAAGAACTTGGAAAAAATCATACACTCTGCCAATTTTAAAAAATAAAACGAACCTCGTTTTATCTGGAGGAGTCCCCTCTTATTCCTTATAAACAAACAATTTTAATAAGATGAAGGGAAATTTGCAACAGCAATAAACTGGATGGACGGCCGGAAACAAACACCAGTAATGGAATACATAAAAAACAAATACGGGAAAAATTTATTGACATGATTACCGAACCCGGCTCCATTAAAATACTATCCGAAAACACCGATCATTCTACTATTGCATCAATAAAAAAAAGGCTTGAAATATCAATCGACATACACAACTCAAAACTTGTTGCAGTGGCAGGACATTACGACTGCGCCGTAAACCCGGTAGAAGAATTCGAGCAAAGGCAACAAATAAAAGATGCCATAACAAGAATTAAAACATGGAAATTCAAAATCCAATTACTCGGATTATGGGTAAATCAAAACTGGCAGGTCGAAGAACTGGAGGTTTAGACAACTCACTTTTTTTAAATACACAACAAAAGGGAATCGTTACTTGTAAAAAAAACGATTCCCTTTTCTTATCCCTAACGTCAACTACTTTTCCTCATGCATTTCGGCAAAGTATTTATAAAAAAGCGAAATAGTTTTTATCCCGTTAAAGAATTGTTCCAGCGGGTAATTTTCATTCGGCGAGTGTATCGCATCAGCCTCCAGCCCAAAGCCCAGCAACACCGATTTTATTCCTAAAATTTGTTCAAACGAAGAAATAATAGGAATACTTCCACCCGAACGAACAGGCACCGGACGCTTAGCATAAACACCGGTAATCGCTTTTTCTGCTGCTTTGTAAGCAGGCATATCTATTGGGCACACATAACCGGGGCCTCCATGCAACGAAGTTACCTCTACTTTCACACTACCGGGTGCAATACTTTCAAAATAACGGGCAAACAATCCGGCTATTTTCTCATGATCCTGATTCGGCACCAGGCGTGAAGATATCTTTGCAAAAGCTTTCGACGGCAAAACGGTCTTAGCCCCTTCTCCGGAGTAACCGCCCCATATGCCACACACATCAAACGAAGGACGAATTCCGGTACGCTCGTTGGTTGAAAAACCTTCTTCTCCCATCACTTCATCTACCTTCAATTCTTTTTTATAAGCCTCTAAATCAAAAGGAGCTTCTGCCAGCATCGCTCGCTCTTTGGGAGATACTTCCAACACATCGTCGTAAAATCCCGGAATGGTAATGTGTCCGTTCTCATCGGTCATTTGAGCAATCATTTTAGCCAGCACATTAATCGGGTTAGCAACAGCACCGCCAAAAATTCCAGAGTGTAAATCGCGACACGGCCCGGTTACCTCAACCTGCCAATAAGCTATTCCTCTTAACCCAACAGTAATCGACGGAATGTCATTTGCAATCATTGATGTATCTGAAACAAGAATCACATCGGCTTTTAACATTTCCTTATGCGCTTCGCACCACGCCGGCAAACTGGGAGAGCCTATTTCCTCTTCGCCTTCAAGCATAAACTTCACGTTGCAAGGCAGCGTACCGGTTTTCACCATCAGCTCAAAGGCTTTGGCATGCATCATGCTCTGGCCCTTATCGTCGTCAGCACCACGAGCCCATATTTTCCCATCACGTACTTTCGGTTCAAAAGGAGGTGTGTCCCATAAATCAACAGGATCAACCGGCATTACATCCATGTGCCCGTATACCAGGACTGTTGGCAACGCCGGATCTACAATCTTCTCTCCATAAGTTACAGGATTCCCATCGGTTTCAAATACTTCTGCTTTATCTGCTCCGGCTTCAAGCAACAAATTCTTCCAGTACCCGGCTGCTTTGTACATATCCGGTTTATGACTACTTATTGAACTAATCGAAGGAATACGAATCAATCCGAATAATTCGTCCAAAAAGCGGTCTTTATTGGCATCAACATACTTGTTTATATATTCCATAGCTACTATTTATTTTTATGAAAGCGAAAAATATCCCTTTTCTTCGGATAAAAAAAGAGATTTTATCATAAAATACCCTGATGTCGCAAGTCATCAGGGCACTAACACCTCCGAACGATTTCATCCAGAAATCCGCAAAAAAATTTCAAGAAAGTTATTACAGGCTCCTATCCTGCCAAATTACAAAGCTTATAAATAATACGTGCAGCTACGTTGGCATCCCATTCGGCATTACCGGTTTCGCAAATATCAAAACCAATAATACGCCGACCGCTTTCAACTATTTTTTTGAATAAATAAACCGCCTGGAAAAACGTGAAACCTCCGGGCACAGGCGTTCCGGTTGCAGGACAAAGCTTCGGATCAAGCCCGTCAACATCGAAACTAACATACACATTGCCCGGTAGTCCGGAAATAATTTCGGTACATTGCTCATTCCAGGCAACACCATTGTATTGCGCATCTTTTAACTTCTGATCAAAAAATACAGAGATACGTTTATCACTTTCTGCCAGCAAAAACTCCTCATCACAAAAATCGCGCACACCAACCTGCACCAGCTTTTTCATTTCCGGAATATGCAAGGCATTGTAAAATACCGAAGCATGCGAATAAGTAAACCCTTCGTATGCTTTTCGTAAATCCATGTGCGCATCAATCTGAAGCACGCCAAAATGCCCGTACTTTTCAGAGAGAGCCTTTAGGTAACCTAAGGGTGTGCTGTGGTCGCCACCAATCACCCCTACAACTTTACCGGCGTCAAGCAGTTTTTTCGATTCGCGGTACACAAAATAATTAAGGGCTTCGCACTGTGTGTTTATTGCTGCCGACAATTCCCTCATTTCGTTATTTTCCGTCAGCACTCCGCCATTCTCCAGAAAATCGATGTATCTTGCAGCATCAGGACGAAGTTTATCCCGAATTGCCAGCACCTCATCATTTACCGGCCGAAAAAAAATCCCCCGTTTCCAGGCATCTTTCACATCCACATCAAACAAATCAAGCTGAGAAGAAGCTTCCAATATCGCCAGTGGTGCCAAAGCTGTACCGTCGCCATACGAAACCGTAACGTCCCACGGCACAGGCAACAATACCACGTTTGCTGATTCTTCGTTAAAAGGCAAGCCAATAAAGTTGCCGTTTTTCAATCCTATCCCATTGGGATTAAAATATTTATTTACAGGTGTATTACTCATCAAAAAAAATATTTATTTTGCCGCTCCGTTTTATGAAACGAAAATACAACAATTGAAACAATAATTTATAAGAAAAACGAAAAGCAAATGAGCAAAGTACTAATAATCGGAGCCGGAGGAGTTGGCCGTGTAGTTGCGGCAAAATGTGCCGCTAATCCGGATGTTTTTCCTGAAATTATGCTGGCAAGCCGCACCGTATCGAAATGCGAAACAATTGCCCGCGAAGTTGGACAAGGCCGGATACAAACAGCACAACTTGATGCAGATAATATTGCAGAAACCGTTGCACTGATAAAAAAATTCCAGCCAAAACTGGTAATTAACGTAGCGCTTCCCTACCAGGATCTGCCCATTATGGATGCCTGTCTGGAAACCGGTGTAAACTACCTCGACACCGCCAACTACGAACCTAAAGACGAAGCAAAGTTCGAATACAGCTGGCAATGGGCCTACCACGACCGTTTTAAAGCCAAAGGCATTATGGCAGTTTTAGGATGTGGCTTCGACCCGGGAGTTACCAGCATCTACACGGCTTATGCGGCCAAACATCATTTCGACGAAATGCACTACCTAGACATTGTAGATTGTAACGGCGGCGACCACGGCAAAGCTTTTGCTACCAATTTCAATCCCGAAATTAACATCCGCGAAATCACACAAAAAGGCCGTTACTGGGAAAACGGGCAGTGGGTAGAAACCGAACCCCAAGAGATAAAAAAAGCATTAAGTTATCCGAATATCGGTAAACGAAACTCGTATGTCCTTTACCACGAAGAACTGGAATCGCTGGTAAAAAATTTCCCTACACTAAAACGCGCCCGCTTTTGGATGACTTTTGGCGACGAATATCTGACACACCTGCGGGTTATCCAAAACATTGGCATGTCGCGCATCGACCCGGTAAAATATAAGGGAATAGACATTATCCCGCTTGAGTTTTTAAAAGAAGTATTACCGAATCCCGGAGAGCTGGGCGAAAATTACACAGGAGAAACATCAATCGGCTGTCGTATAAAAGGAATAAAAGACGGAAAGGAAAAAAGCTACTATATCTGGAATAATTGCAGCCACCAAAAAGCATACGAAGAAACCGGCACCCAGGGCGTTTCGTACACAACAGGCGTACCAGCAATGCTCGGGGCAATGATGGTACTTACCGGCAAATGGCAAGGCAAGGGTGTATTTAACGTCGAAGAATTCAATCCCGATCCGTTTATGGAAAAAATCGGGACACACGGCCTGCCTTGGAACGAGAAAATTAATGGAGACTTAGAAGTATAAAATTAACCGCAGAGATGCAAAGACGCAACGAAAATAGCTTTGATATTTTAACAACTCAAAAAAAATTACGAAAGCTTCCTGCCACCAACACGTGGATACTAAACATTTTCTGCGCCTTTGCATCTCTGCAGCTACAATTTTAAAATTTTAAACCCGCAACATTGAACTATTCAGAAATCCCATCGCCGGCCTTTGTTTTAGATGAAAAATTACTCCGCAAAAACCTGGAGCTGATAAGCCACGTACAGCAGAAAGCCGGAATCGAAATTATTCTTGCATTTAAAGGATTTGCCATGTGGAGCGCATTCCCCATTGTGCGGGAATATTTAAACGGAGCAACAGCCAGTTCGTTAAACGAAGCACGGTTGTGTTTTGAGGAAATGAAAACTCCGGCGCACGTTTTTGCCCCGGTTTACGCCGCAAACGAATTTAACGAATTGATGAACTACAGCAGTCACATTGTTTTTAACTCGTTCAACCAGTTTACCCGATACTATCCTCAAACCTTAAAATGCAAGCACAAAATATCATGTGGCATACGCATAAATCCCGAATATTCAGATGTTAAAACCGACTTGTACAATCCAAGTGCTCCCGGATCGCGACTTGGCGTTGGCATTGAGGACATGCCCCATGAATTACCCGAAGGCATCGAAGGCATCCATTTCCATGCACTGTGCGAATCGGATTCTTACAGCCTGGAAAAAGTATTGCAAAAACTTGAAATTAATTTTAGCCAATACCTACACCAGGCAAAATGGATAAACATGGGCGGAGGACACCTGATAACACGCAAAGGCTACAACCACCAACATCTCATCAAAATTTTAAAAGAATTCAGGCAGAAATATAACGTTAACATTATTCTTGAACCCGGGAGTGCCATTGCTTGGGAAACAGGAGTATTAGTATCAACCATCCTGGACATTGTAGAACACAAAGGCATAAAAACAGCCATACTTGATGTTTCGTTTACCGCTCACATGCCTGATACCTTGGAAATGCCCTACCGACCTAAAATAATAGGAGCAAAAGAACCATCAACAAACATCAAATATTTGTACCGACTTGGAGGAAATAGTTGCCTGGCCGGTGATTTTATGGAAGCTTACGACTTTGACCATGAACTGCAAATTGGCGAACAAATTGTTTTTCTCGACATGATTCATTACACCATGGTAAAAACAACCCTGTTCAACGGTGTAAAACACCCATCAATTGCAATATGGACAAAAAACAACAAACTAAAAATTGTAAGGGAATTTAATTATGCAGATTTCAAAGACAGGCTGTCCTGACGACGACATCTTTGAAACACTCATTATTTCCTATTCCAAACAAACCCTGCATCCCTACATTAAATTTTCGTTAATTATTAACATTTGTTGATAAAAGCAGTTAATTCACAGTGAATATAAAGTACTGAAAATCATTTGTTTTTATCAAAACACACATTATCTTTGATGTCATCAGGTGAGCGATAAAAGGCTGCTTTGAAATTGTGGAAAAGGAGAAAGTAACTTAGTTGAGACCGGAACCAATTCTTTCCAACCTTCGGGTAGGCACAATGAAAAAGCCGAAGTTTGAATCAGGCGCCCCGGAAACGGAAAGTCAAAATTCAATCAATCATCTGAAAGCAACCAAAAGTTCTTTCAGAAATTGAATCCCGGCAGGATGATGAAAGAGTTTCGATTCTTTACACAACTGCACAGTAAAAAAAAGGAAACTGACGTTTACTAATCAAACTAAATTTTCGCAAGAAAATTAAAGAGTAATAAAGGGATACTTCGTTCGGGAAGGTATGCAAATACCGAACGGACTGCAGGAAAGGTTAGCCATAAAAAGCTAATCTGAAATGCAAAGGGTCAATAAATTTGTCCGCAAGGACAAACAAAGACCGGTCAGAATAACAGTAACCTGGCGCTAAAAAATAACTTTCCGGTTGTTTTAAGTGAAATGGGAACTATTTGTCAAAGAATAGTTCCCATTTATGTTTTATACCAATTGGACTTCCAACCGGAAAAAACGCAATGTTTTCTTGGCAATAAATCTCTAAAAAGTTTTCTTTGTGTCCTTAAGTCTGTATTTTATCTAAAAAAAATTGACGATTAGAATTATGCGAATAAAGTTAATCATACTAAGCACTCTTATTTATGCCTTTTGCGGGTACTCCCGCGCCCAACAAAAACCACCGAAAGTGGTTATCGGGATTGTTGTAGAAAATATGCGCCCCGACTATATACAACGTTTTTGGGACAAATTTGGAGAAAACGGATTTAAAAAATTATACACAAATGGCACAGTGTGCTCGAATGTAAGGCTAAAACTTAATTCAACAGACTATGCCAACGGAACTGCCACCCTTTTCACAGGGGTACATCCTTCTTTTCACGGTATAATTCAAAATACATGGTACAACCGGCTCAGAAAGGAAGAAATAACATGCACCAAAGACGATAATTACGAAACAACCGGCGCCCTTACCGAAGCAGGAAATGCCTCTCCTTTAAAACTATTATCAGCGACAATTACCGATAATTTAAAATTATACACACACGGAGCTTCAAAAATATTTAGCGTGGCCATAAACCGCGAATCTGCAATACTATCTGCCGGACATGCTGCAAATGGGGCCTATTGGTTCGATATAAAATCAGGACGAATGGTTAGCAGTTCTTTTTATTCGCGCTTTATTCCCGAATGGGTACGTACTTTTAATGACGAGAATTATGCTGAACGTTATTGCTTTCAGAACTGGGTACCTTTCTTATACGAAAACCAATACCCGGAAGCACTTCCCGACAACTGTAGTTTTGAGAAAGGCTATTTTGGAGAATTTAATACCTTCCCGCACGTTACCAGCCAGTACATAAAAAGAACAGGGAATTACAAACCTTTTAAAACCATTCCCTCAGCCAATCTGCTGATAAAAGACTTTGCACTACAACTGATAAACAATGAAAATATAGGACAAGATGACAGCACCGACTTTGTAAACGTATTCTTCTCCTCTATGGATTATGCAAACGGTTTGTTTGGCCCTGCCTCACTCGAAATGATGGATTCTTACCTTTATTTGGACAAATACCTGAGAGAATTCATTAACGCAATCGAAAAAAAACTGGGCAAAGACAATGTACTTTTCTTTTTAACGTCCGATACCCCCGCATCCTATCCGGTTGAATACCTGAAAAACGAGATACACATGCCGGTGGATTACTTCAATATTGAAAGAGCCGTATCTCTCCTTTCTTTATTTCTGAACAACAAATACGGAGACGCAAACTGGATTGAATATTTTTCAGCATCACAAATTTACCTTGACCACGATTTAATCCGGCAAAAGAAACTGGATCTTAAAGAAATTAGTGAAATCACCTCTGATTTTATGAACCAATTCGAAGGCATACAGCTCTCAATGTCTTCCCATCAATTAGAACGAGGCAATACCAACTCCGGACTACTCGGTCGTTTATATGCCGCTTATTACAAAAATCGATCGGGCGATGTTCTGTACCTGTTAAAAGAAGGCTGGCAACCCAAATACAAGTTCAAAAAAATAAACTATTGCGACCAATCTCACATCCCATTACTATTTTACGGAAAAAATATCGGACATAAAATCATAAAAGAAAAATACAACGGAACCGACCTAGTACCAACATTATCAGAAATATTAAACATACCCACACCCGACAAATGCCAGGGAAAAGTTATAAAAGAATTATTTGAGGAATAAATGCAGCATTATTTCCCTTTTGCCCGCCCAACTTTGTACTTTGAACTTTGAACACTATTTTTGCGACATGCAAAACATTTACCCGCATAACTTTGAGGCAAAAATCGGTTTCGACCGCATTCGCAAAATGCTGTACAACAAATGCATCAGCCCGATGGGCTGCGAATGGGTGGACAAAATGCAATTCCAAACTTTGTACGCAACAATTTTGCAACAATTAAACGAAACCGATGAATTCTGCCATATTGTCCGCGAATTCGACAATTTTCCAGCCAGCCATTTCTACGATTTAAGAGAAGCATTACAAAAAATACGATTAGAAGGACGTTTTCTTGAACCTGCTGAGCTATTCGACCTGAAACGTTCGCTGGAATCGGTTCGGTCTATTGTTAATTTCTTCAATAAACAAGAAGAAGAAATATTCCCTGTATTAAAAGAAAAGACAAGCCAGGTACAGGTTTTCCCATACATCTACGACAGGATAGACACCATCGTTAACAAGTTTGGAAAAATCCGCGACAACGCTTCGCCCGAGCTGGCACAAATACGCCGGAGCATTTTCAACATGCAATCCAACCTGTCGAAACGCCTGCATTCCATTTTAAAACAAGCCCAAAAAGATGGCCTGGTAGACGAAGAAGCATCGGTATCCATTCGCGACGGACGGGCAGTAATACCAATCTCATCGGGCAATAAACGCAAGCTAAAAGGCATTGTTTACGACGAATCGGCAACAGGAAAAACATCGTATGTTGAGCCCAATGAAATAGTGGAAATGAACAACGAAATCAGGGAGCTCGAATATTCAGAACGCAGGGAAGTAGTGCGCATTCTTACCGTTTTCTCAAACGACATAAGACCCTACCTCGATGATCTGTCTTATTCCTACGATTTCTTGGGAGAAATTGATTTTATACGCGCCAAAGCAATGCTAAGCGTTGAAATTGATGCCATAAAACCCGATTTTCGAAACGAAACACATCTTGAATGGTACCAGGCCATTCATCCATTGCTGATGAAAAGCCTCAAAAAAGAAAACCGAAAAGTTGTTCCGCTGAATATAAAACTTACCGACGAAGAACATATACTGCTTATCTCCGGTCCTAATGCCGGGGGGAAATCAGTATGCCTGAAAACTACCGGACTATTGCAATACATGCTGCAATGCGGACTACCAATTCCGGTAAACGAAGCCAGCAGAACAGGCATATTCGACCAGCTTTTTATAGATATTGGCGATGAACAATCGCTGGAGAACGATTTGAGCACCTATAGCTCGCACCTAATGAACATGAAACATTTTGTGCGCAATTGCAATGAAAAAACACTTGTACTCATTGACGAATTCGGGACAGGAACAGAACCGTTACTTGGTGGCGCTATTGCCGAATCAATCCTCGACAAGTTAAATCAACTAAAAACTTTTGGCGTAATTACCACCCACTACACCAACCTGAAGCACTTTGCCTCATCGGCCAATGGCATTGTTAACGGAGCCATGCTATACGACGCCCAAAATATGAGCCCGCTCTTCAGACTCGATATTGGCAAACCCGGCAGTTCGTTTGCCTTTGAAATTGCACGAAAAATAGGGTTGCCGGAAGATATACTGGACAAAGCAACCGAAAAAGTTGGGAAAGATCATATTGATTTCGACCGCAACCTGCGCCAAATAAATAGAGATAAACGCTATTGGGAAACCAAACGCATGAAAATCAGGAAGGTTGAAAAAATACTGGACAATACTGCTGAAAATTATCAAAATGAACTGGAGGAGATAAAAAAACAACGCAAAGAAATTCTAAAAAAAGCAAAAGAAGAAGCCGATACTTTGCTAAAAGATGTAAACAAACGCATTGAAAATACAATCCGGGAAATAAAACAGGCACAGGCAGAAAAAGAAAAAACGAAACAGGCCCGCAACCAACTCGACCGTCTGAAGCTAGACATAAAAAATCAAACCTCGGAGAGCGATACACAGATTGCTCAGAAGATGGAAAAATTGAGAAGAAGAGAAGAAAATCGCGATCGACATCGTCCTGAAGAATACAAAAAACCTGTTTCGAAAAAAGAACTCGAAGAAAGGATTGAAATGCGTCCCGGCGATAAAGTCCGCATAAAAGGACAGGATACCACAGGCGACCTTATCGAAATAAATAACAAAAATGCAGTGGTTGCTTTTGGCCAGCTAATGACCACTATGCCACGTAAAAACATAGAACGCATTAGCAACAACGAGGCTAAAAAACTAAATAAAAACAAAGGGGGAAAGGCAACCATGCTTACCGAAAGTTTTTCGCAACGCAGGCTTACCTTTAAACCCGAAATCGACATCCGGGGCAAACGAGTAGAAGAAGCGATTACTAAAATAACAGAATTTATTGACGAGGCCATTATGTTTGAAGCAGGTCAACTCCGCATCCTTCACGGAAAAGGACACGGAATTTTAAAACAAAGCATCCGGGACTACCTGCGCTCCGAACCGATGGTACGCAATTATAAAGACGAGCATGTAGACTTTGGAGGAGCAGGAATTACCGTGGTTAATCTGGCGCTATAGGACTAATTCCGCCCAATTATTATGCGCACAAAAACAGGTTTTCCCCAAAAGAACAAGAAGAAGAAACATTACTAAACGTTATCATTTTACAAAAAAAAGGACATGGCAACAAATGGTTGTATAATATGTAAAGCTGACTTGGTTTACCTCGAAAAATCAGAATTAATGGAATGTAGCATTTGTAAAAAGAAATACCTTTCGAATGCCAAATGCCAAAACGGACATTTCATTTGCGACTCGTGCCACGAGAAAGACGGCTTCAACTACACCCGGCAATTTTGTCTCAACAGCCTTTCTTCTAACCCAATAGAAATGGCAAATACCATAATGGTGAATCCCAAAATAAAGATGCACGGCCCAGAACATCATTTCCTGGTTCCGGCAGTACTTCTTACCGCTTACTGCAACCAAACAAGTCAACAATATTTACTACCACAAAAACTCGAAACTGCGGCCGAGAGAGCTAAAAAAATTCCGGGAGGATTCTGTGGTTTCTGCGGAAACTGCGGCGCCGGAGTTGGAACCGGTATTTTTATGAGCATAATTTTAAATGCCACTCCTTTGTCAGGAAAAGAATGGAGTTTATCGAACCTGATTACCTCAGAAAGCCTCTTAAAAATTGCACAAAACGGAGGCCCAAGATGCTGCAAACGCAATACCTTTCAGGCACTGGAAACAGCAATTCATTTTATAAAAAACCACTTAAGCGTTAACTTAAACTACCGCTTCACCCAATGCCAGTTTTTCCCTCGCAATAAAGAATGCAAAAAACACGCCTGCAAATATTTTCCTGTAAATTGTTGAATTAGAAAAATCGAAGTCATCATCATTCTTTTATCCTACTTTTTTGCTTAAGCAAATTTCTCCCCTCTGGGGAGGTTAAATAGGGGGCTATACATAACGTTATGCCTCTCCCGGATTCAGAGTTGCTTTCCGTCCACTCTGCTCCCCCTAAATCCTCCAAGAGGGGACTTTAGCATCTCCGATTGGCATATTTTATAGTTCAAAAGTTAAATTTCTTATTATTCTCATTACCTCCTTCATTGCTCTGCCCTTAAGCCCCTTTAGGGGTTTGGGCGAAACGAAACTATTCATACCGTAACGCCTCCACCGGATTTCGAGTTGCTGCCCTCCAACTTTGCCAACTCACCGTCAGCAACGCAATACCCAACGCCAACACGCCTGCCAGTGCAAATATCCACCAACTCAAAGTGGTTTTGTAGGCAAAGTTTTCGAGCCATTTATGCATTGCGTAATATGCAATTGGAGTAGCGATTACAAACGCTATAGCTACCCATTTTATAAAGTCGCGGTTGAGCATTGTCATTACTTCGGAGATTTTGGCACCGTTTACTTTGCGAATGCCGATTTCTTTGATGCGGCGGTTGGTTGTAAATACCACTAAGCCAAACAGTCCCATTGCCGAAATGAAAATGGCAAAAAACGAAAAATAGCTTAACAGCTTACGTGTTTTAGTCTCTTTCTCGTATTGCTGATTGATTTTATCATTAAGAAATTTTACTTCAGCAAAAGTGTTCGGAACAACTTCTGTAATTTGTCCTTTTATAGTCGGAACAACCGATGCAATATTATTCTTTGAAATATCTACCCGCACCATCATTGAGGTTTGACTATCATCTCTCAAGCGAATAATCATTGGACCAACAGCCTGATGTAACGAGTTGAAATTAAAGTCGTTTACAATACCAATAATCTTTTCGCCTTCAACAACTGTTTCTAATGGATTTTTCAAATCAAAAGCCTTAACAAATGCTTCGTTTACAATAATATTGGATTGATTGGTCTTTTCGTTCTCATAAAAATTGCGACCGTTTAACAATTGAATATCCAACGTTTTTAAGTAATGCTGACTTACTTTAGTATGAAAAACAGTTAACGATTTATCGACACCATTATTATTAATTGTACGAATTTGCTGAGAATAATTCTGCCCCGGAACAAAGTCGCAAGACGCAGCAGCAACAACGCCCGGAGTATTTTCCAATTTGTTTAAAATAACTTGTTGCTGATGAACAAGATTATCGTTTAACCGCAAATATAACACCTGTTCTTTATTAAATCCGAGTGGAATATTTTGCAAGAAGTTGGTTTGCTTAGTTATAAACAACGTTGCAATAATAAGCATAATAGATGTTGCAAATTGAAAAACAACCAACAAATTGTTCCATCGTGCCGAGGTTGCATTTGCCGATTTATTGTTAAGCGAAGAATATTGCACCTGCGAGAATTTCAACGCAGGATATATGCCTGACAACACTCCTGTTACAATGCCGATAGCTGCCAAACATCCATAAAACCAAGGCTGATGAATTAACATACGACTGAGCGGAGCATCAAGCAAGTGATTAAACGTTGGGAATAATAATTCGATAAACCCGATTGCCAAAATTGCGGCAAGCAGGCTGATAAAAACAGCTTCGGAAATATATTGAAGTGAAATATGAAAGCGATTTGCACCCTCAATTTGGCGTATTTTGTTCTCTTTGGCTCGCAACGACGACGATGCAACGGTGAGGTTTAGGAAATTAATGGTTGCAATTAATAAAATAGCTATGGCAACAATTAAAAACAACCGCAAACTCGTTTTGCTTTCGTGCCTGAAAACATTGTCGTACTGTGCATTTTCGATAAAATGAATGTCTTTGAGTGACGATAAAAAATAGCTGAATTCCTTTTCGGGGAATTGTTCTTTTATTTTCTGATTTATTTGCGATTCCAGCATTTGCGGATTTCCATCGGAAACAATAAAAGTCTGATAAGTAAGTCGTCCCCAACTTTCTAAATCGAAAGTGTTATAGTCGTTGAAACTTGCAAACGGAAGCAATAAATCGAAATGCATCGACGAATTCGACGGTAATGTTTTGAGAACTGCCATAACTGTCAGCTTGTTTTTGTCGCAATAGGTTATTGTTTTCCCTACCGGATTTTCGTTTCCAAACAATTTTTGTGCGAGAGACTCGGTTAAAACAATGGCATTTTTAGTATCGAAATCGTCGGTAATACGACCATATTTTACCGGAAACGAAAAAATATCGAAAAATTCGGGGTCAACAAAAACAGGATTCTCTACCTCAAAAGATTGCTCGTTTAATTTTACAGAATAAAAACTTTTGTAGTACGGACTAAACACCCGAGCAGATTGTTTCACTTCTCCAAAATTATCGGTGAGCCATTTATACATTGGCGCCGCCGTTAACGGATACGTTTTTGTTTTATATTCCGATTCAACACGATAAATATTAGCTGCTTTTTCGTGAAATTTCTCTGCACTCAGTTCTTTTTTCAAGAAAACTACAATAAACATTATTAGCGTTAAACCAATGCTTAACCCTAACAAACTGATAATTGTTGTAAGTTTCCGCTTCCGCAATCCTCTGAGTAATAATTTTAAATAGATATGCATAAATTTTATTTAAAGCCCCTCTAAATCTCCCCCAAGGGGAGACTTTAAGATAAAGGGTATTTATTATTTTTGTTCATTTATTGTTTATTTCTTTCAATTTCGCAGCGTCCCAGTTCTCCCCCTTCGGGGGAGTTAGAGGGGGGGGCCTATTCATACCGTAACGCCTCCACCGGATTTCGAGTTGCTGCTTTTATGGTTAAATAACTTGTACTAATCAAAATAATTGCGAGCATAATTACAATGCTAAAAATCAAAACCCAAGGCTGAACAGGATATTTGTTTGCGGAAGGAATAGACATATAAGCCAACCAACCCGATGGAAATGCAATAATTGCGGCAAATAGCAACAAAAAATAATAATCGCGATTAAGAATATTGAAAATTTGACTCGGATTACTTCCGTTTATTTTTCGAATTCCTATTTCTTTTGTGCGACGGGCAACAGTGAAAGCGACCAATCCGAACACCCCGATTATTGCCAATAAAATATTCAGGAATGTAAAAAAGTATAACGATTTATTTAACGACTGATAAATTTGATATGCATTTTCGTTAGCAAATGCATTTGAAAAACTGCATATTTCAAAAGGGTCTTTCAGAAAAATTTTCCAAAGCTCTTCTGTTAGTATTGCCTTAACCGCTGCTTCGTTTTCTTCGTTTATCCGAAAAGAAAAAATCTGTTTACCACCTACGGCATCAGGTGAAAGAATGTAAATGCCCGGTTCTACGGCATTGTGCATATCTTTATATATAAAATCTTTTACTACTCCAACAATGGTCAACCGATTGTCATTAATTCGTTTGCCAATGGGGTTGTCCCATCCGAAACATTTAGCGGCAGATTCGTTAATGATGCAATTCTTTCCTACATCACCGATAAATGTATTTGAAAAATTTCGTCCGGCAATCAAATTGGTTCCCAGCATCGACAAATAATTGTAACTAATATGATTATCACGACACGTGATTTTTTCTTCCGGATTTCCGCCTTCCCAGTTAGTTGTACCACCACCTTGACGAACAAACGGAAAGTTTTCCGATACAGCAACATCCAAAATTTCGGGATATTTCATAAGCCTATCGCGCAATTGATTAAATGAAACATTATTGCCCGAAATATCAATCTGAGAATAAAGCAATCCTTGTTGTTTAAATCCCAAATCTTTGTGTGATATATAGTTAATTTGCATTGAAAAAGACATTGTAAGAACGATTAAAAATAAGGCAACTGCAAATTGAAAGGTAATCAACATTTTTTTCAGGCTGAACGAGTGATGTTCGTTGCTCATAAAATTTCCGTTAAACAAGCTCGTAATTTTATTCGACGACATAACCATAGCCGGATACAAACCCGACAATACCCCTGTTACAGCGGCAATAATTACAAGAAAAACAAGAAATTGCCAATCGGATATCAGGTTAAATGTGATTTGTTTGCTAACAACATTATTAAATACCGGCAAAAACAATTTAGCCAATACAATAGCAAATAACAATGCAATAATTGAAATGCTTGTTGTTTCACTTAAAAACTGAAATACCAATGATTTTTTGTGGCTTCCTATTACTTTTTTTATTGCCACTTCTTTCCCACGCATCGAAGTTTGTGCCAACGATAGGTTAATGTAGTTAAATCCAGACATTAGCAAAATGAATATCCCTATCATTCCAAAAAGTTTTAGTATAATAAGATAATCATTGCGGTCGTTAAAATTAAGATACACTTTTGACAATGGACACAGCTGTAATTCTTCATATTTAAAGGGTTCATAATTTTTATACAGATGTTTTATTTTTTTTTCGGCAGATTTTGCATCAGCCTCCGGTTTTAACAAGGCAAACGTCATACAATTCCCGCACCACAACGACGACCGTTCAATATTGTAAAGTGGTTTTAGTGTAGAAAACGAAATAACGTATGGAGGGCAAATACTACTATTATTCGGCAAATCTTTATATACACCGGTAATTGTTAGCGAATATTTCTTATCAAGTATAACTTCTTCGCCTAAAACATCGGTTTTGTGGAACAATTTATGAGCCAGCGTCTCCGATATAATTATCGAATAAGGTTGATTCAACGCAATATTTTTATCGCCAACAATAAATTGATACGACGAAAAAATATTCAAGAAACAAGTATCGGCAGCTATCCCCTTGTTTTCAGAAACAAGATTAACATTATCAACACTCAAATACGCCTGTCCATTCTCTCGAACAACTGTAACTTTTTCAAATTCAGGAAATTTCCCCTCAATAAGCTCAGCTGTCATAGCTTGGGTATGGGGCGAAATATTGTTGCCACTTGTTACATAACGTGCGTTTGTTACATTGCGTTGAATACGATAAATGTTGTTATAATTATCGTTTGCTTTGTCCCAACTGTATTCGTAACGAATAAACAGCGCAATCAGGATAAATGCAGCAAAACCAATAGTTAAACCAAAGATGTTTGCGATTGAATATACTTTATTCTTTTTAAGTTTTCGGTACGATATTTTTAATATTGTAAAATTCATCTCTTTTTCAATTAATAATTAAATGAGTAATTGGTGAAATGGTAACAGGGTTACACGGAATTATTCATTACTAATTACACATTGTTCATTCATACCGTAGTGCCTCCACCGGATTCCGAGTTGCCGCCCTCCAACTCTGCCAACTCACTGTCAACAAAGCAATTCCCAACGCCAATACGCCTGCCAATGCAAATATCCACCAACTCAGGTTGGTTTTGTAAGCAAAATCATTCACTTTTAATTGATTTTACAGGATTTGAAATAGCTGCGTTATAAGTATGGATACTTACTGTAGCAATGGTAAACAATACAGACACCACTAAAGCAAATAAATATATAGAAAGGTTTATTCCTTCATTATAAGCGAAATTTTGAAGCCAACTGTTTAAAAAGAATGTAACCGGTATCCAAGCTAATACATTTGCAATTATACTTAATACCAAAAACTCTTTAAATATTAATTGCATAACTAAGAAAATATTGGCGCCCAGGACTTTTCTTATTCCAATTTCCTTCTTTCTTTGCTCTAACATGAAGTATGACATACCTAATAACCCCATGCAGGATAGTAGAATTGCAATAAAAGTAAAAATACTAAAAAGCTTTTTCATATTTGCTTCGGAAGAATATAATTGCTTATATCGCTCGGATAAATGATAATAATCAAATGGGATATTGGGATAAAATTTATGCCATGTGTTCTTTAAATATGATATCAATACTTCAGAATCAATATCATTATGTCTAATAATTAAATTAAGTCTTCTTAGGTCTGATAATCGTATAATAACTGGTTCAATAGAAGAGTGCAGAGATGCAAAATTGAAATCTTTAACAACAGCAATAAATTTACCCTTAGGTGGACTGTTAGTTAATTGAGTAAATTCAAATGGTTCTTCTAAAGGATTTTGAATACCAAGTTGTTTAACGGCTGTCTCATTAATCATATATAACTCTTTCCCCATGCTGTTTTTAGGAAAATCTCTACCTTCAACAATTTTTAAACCTAAAGTTTGAACAATATCTTCATCACATAGCATAAAACGCATCCAAACAGAACCATCAGGTTCTTTCGGAGATAATTCGCCTTTTGCCAAAAGATTCGGGAAACGTGCTGTTAGAAACAAAAATCGCTCACCAGGAACAACATCTGAAACGCTAGCGTTAAGTATATTACTAGACTTTAACAATTCTTGTTTAAAAGACGAAAGTACATTTCTGTTTCTCACCTCAATTCCTTTTAAAGGTAGTACTATCACATTATCTTTATCGAAGCCCAGAGACTGCTTCTGTAGATAATTATACTGTTTATTTATTACAACAATACTGGTAATAAAAAAAACAGAAATCGTAAGCTGGGCTATCATAAAAGTTTTTCTAATTGGGATGCCTTTGTTTATAAAAGAGAAGCTTCCTTCGCCCAATTTTATTGCCCGGAGCGGCATTAGATTCGCAAGGTGGATTGCCGGATATATACCCGAAATAAAACTTACCAAAATAAGACTAACAATGATTATACTTACTAGCGACGGACTAATTAAGTTTAATGGCTCTAGTTGTGTACTAAATAAAAAATTAAATCCGGGAAGCAATGTAAGTACTAATACGGTTGCTACTAAAACCGAAGCAAATACGAGCAGGAAAGATTCAGTCATAAATTGTAAAAACACTATTTTTTTTCTTGCCCCAAACACCTTAGTGATACCGATTTCGTTTGCCCTGCTTACAGATTTGGCTATTGCCATATTTGCATAATTAATACTGGCAATAATAAGAATTAGAATGCTTAATAATTTTAGTATCGAAACTAATGTTGCCTGACCGTTCTTTTCAATTTCGCGTTCTGCATTTCCATGTAAATGAATATCTTCCAAGTGTTGGAATTTTATATTACATGTAATATTGCTATCTGTTAACTTTTGTTTGTATCCATAAATATTTTTAATGTTAGCATTCAATTTTTCCCTTAATTGAGTCATTCCAGCCTTATCATTGACCATAATATAGGAATAGAAAACATTATCGGCTTTATCTTTATCGTTAAACCTTTTGTTCATTAAAAATTCGATATTGAAAATCAAGTCGAAATGAAAATGAGATTGTTCAGGCATATCGTCATAAACCCCGGAAACCATAAATGTGTTAAACTGATAAGTTATCTGTTTGCCAACAACATTATCTGTTCCAAAATATTTAATGGCAGTTGATTTACTTAGAACAACCTTTTGTGGAGAGTTTAATACATCTAATGGAGTGCCATGTATGAGTTTAAAGGTGAAGAAATTAAAGAAAGTGCTGTCAACAAAACAAAATTCATCTTCAGGGAAATTATTTTCTTCAAATTTTATGATAGCTGTCCAATTTGATTTCACCAAACGCACTCCGGAAGTTACTTCTGGGCAATCTTCCAATAAACTTGGAATCAGGTAAGCGTTGGTCGCTGCCGAATGCTGTTTTTCTCCCCCTATTATCCATTCATCCTCAAGTCTGAATATACTTTCAGAATTTTCATGAAATGAATCGTAGCTTTGTTCTTCTTCAACAAATAAAAATATTATTAACAGAGAAATGAAACCAATGGAAAAACCAATGATAGAGTAAATCGTAAACCATTTTTGTTTTGTTAAATGCCTAATTGTTGATTTTATAATATAATTGAACATTTTTTTCTCTTTTTTATGAATGTTAAAAATTAAACTTTCTCGCTTACGGTGTATAATACTTGATACGAACTTTTTTCCGTCCCCATTGTTTTGCCGCATTCACATCCGTTCCCATATAAATATCGATATGATTTGTCCAACGTGAGTGCATTTTATCATTTACAATGTATTCGCCTTCCAAACCTTTAATTTTGACGCGTGTGTTCTGTTTAATTCCTGCTTTTAGCAAGTCAGAAGAAACTGCAATACATTTCATTCCTGGTTTTAAGCTGTCGCCAAAAGCTGTAATGTTAGGGTTCAAACCTGTTTGAGATTCAATAGAATTATAAGCACTTGCAGTCACTGTTATTGATTTCCATTCTTCGTTATTTGCCTCTATTGTATGATAGCTTGTAATTTCAGATTGAAAATCTTGTGAACTTACTTTGTCAAATAGGCTTAACAGAATTAATACATTAATAAATATAACTGTGTTTTTATTCATAATTGCTTGTTCTTTTTTATCCCTCTAAATCACTTTGAGATAGTTGGTATTTGTTATTTTTGTTCATTAATCCTCGTTATATTAAAGTCCCAAAACCATAACACCATCGCTACACGATTTTATTCTCAATACATTTCATCTTTTCTACCATAACTGCGTCGCTATGCGACTTTAAAACCTTCTCAAATACCGATTTGCCGGATTTGAAATATACCGGGCAACCAGTTCTCCCAATACTCCTGATAAAATAATGGTTGCAATGTAAAGTCCCCACGCCCATTCGCCTGAAAAATTTTGTTTTTTATAAATATTGAAAAGCACATAAACCACAAACATATGGGTAAGGTAAATTTCATAACTGTTTCTGCCTAAAAAGCGAAATACCCCCGGATATCGCCACTTGAATTGTTTGCCGCGTTCCATTCGTTTTTGCATCCAGATAAGTACCATTGCCGTACCGAGTGAAAGAACGGTAATATTCAATCCGGTTTGTCCGAGATGCAGTTGACGCGATATGGGACGAAAAAAGAAAACCAAACTCACAAAACACCAACCTGCAATTGCCAGAATAATCAGATGATTTCTTTTAAGGTTCACTCTTCGGCAAATAATAGCCGCAAGGCAGCCCAATGCAATAGCATCGAGATAGGCAAAGTGGTTTTTATCTGCCAAGTTGGGATTGATGTCGTGAAACCACGATATTCGGGCAAAAGGCGAGATAACCAGAAAAATAAGCACCAGAAAAACAAAGTGCCATTCTTTGCGAAGTACCAACCATACCAACGGAAAGAAGAAATAAAAGAACTCTTCGATGGATAGCGACCAAAGCACATCCCACGCTCCGGGCAGGTATCCGGTTTTTATTTCGAGCCAGTTGATATGAAACGTAAGTGCGGCAAAAATTGCTCGCCCAAGGGTTGTATGCTTGGGATTGATGACAAAACCTTTTGCCCCGGCAAGATGCAATACCGACAAAACCGCAAGCAGAATAAGCAGTAGAGGAATAATTCGGGCAAAGCGCATCCAATAAAACTTTTGGGGACGAATATTGGGCAGTTCGCCCCATTTATTCAACGACGAATTGGTTATCAAAAAGCCGGAAATCACAAAAAATATACAAACGCCATAGTAACCGCTCCAAAAAAGGATTTTGTAAATTTCCTTTGGCAACGACTGCCCAATCGACGTTTCGGAAAACGGCACGCGTATATTCAAATGCAAAAAAATAACCGATAAAATGGCTAATCCACGCAGAATATCAATGCCGGTGTTTCGGTTAAGTGTTGTTGTGTTTTTATTCATTTATTGTTTTCTCCTTTCAATTTTGCAGAAGCTCAGTTCCCCTCCTTTGGAAGGGGTTAGGGAAGGCTTTTAATTGCAAATGTCTGTTTCTTTTAAAACGACTACGTAGCCAATGGTTTCGTCGTATTTGTAAACAATGAGTTTTTTATAACAGACATCGGTACGCAATTGGAAGCTGCCGTTTTTTTTGTCATATATTTTTACTCGCCCTGTTTCCGAATTAAAATTTTCGTTATTGCCTTTAATACTAACCTGAGGAGATTCAATTTGTATGAGTTTTGAATTATCATTTATGACTACTGTTGCATTTTTCAGAATGCGTTTTTCGTCTTTAATTGAATCAAAATCAGCTTTTATATTAATTTCATTTTCTATGTTTGAATTTGAAATGATGGTATCGCAATCATCTGTATTTAAGTTGTTTTTAGCAATGTCGAATATCTTAATTGTATAATCGATTAACTCAGAGCCGCCGTATCTTCCGTGCCCGGGAACTACAATTTTTGCAGAGCCATATTCCCGCTTAATATTTTTAGCTGTTGTTGACCACTCTTCGAGGTTTGCATCGCCAATATTTCCAACCCATCCGTTATAATTTCTAATTTCATTGCCTCCAAACAGAATCTTCTCGGCAGGAATCCAAACTACAATTCCATCGGGCGTATGTGCCGCTCCCATAAAATGACAAACAATTTTTTTATCGCCTACTTTTATTTCTTTTTTTGGATTGAATCCTTTTTGGGGAACAGGCAATCCTTTTTCTTTCGCAATTTGTCGGGTCAACTCGTAAGCATAGCTTTTTATCCCATTTTGTTTAACAACATCCAAGCCTTGCATTGCATCGGGATGCCAACGGTCAATGACATAAGCAACAATCTTAGCCTGTTTTTCATTTCGTACCCAATCGATTAAATTTTGAGTTTCAATATCGGAATCGGGCGTAGAAACAATAACCGCTTTACCTTTATTGATGTAAATCAGTCCGTTATTTCCCTTTTGGGTATGCTCATAACATTGGTCTGATAATTTGTATAAAACAAGATTCTCCGACACCTGAATTTTCTGTCCAAATGCGTGAGTTGCTGATATTAATGTGATTAATACTGCAATGAGGTATTTTACTTTGTTGTTCATTCTTTATAATTTATAATTGGTGAAATGGTAACAGGGTTACACGGTAACACGAAATTATTCATTATTAATTACACATTATTCATTCATACCGTAGTGCTTCCACCGGATTTCGCGTTGCTGTTTTCCAGCTTTGCCAACTGACTGTTATTAATGCGATACCGGTTGTTAATGCTCCTGCCAGTACGAAAATCCACCAACTCAGGTTGGTTTTGTAAGCGAAGTTTTCGAGCCACTTATGCATTGCGTAATATGCAATTGGAGTAGCGATTACAAACGCTATAGCTACCCATTTTACGAAGTCGCGGTTGAGCATTGTCATTACCTCCGAAATTTTTGCTCCGTTTACTTTGCGGATGCCGATTTCTTTGGTGCGTTGAAGTGCTGTAAACGAAATTAACCCGAACAATCCTAACGATGAAAGCACTATGGATAAAAGGGCAAATATTGAAATCAGACGCGTTGTTCTGACATCATTTTCGTAGAGTTGAGCAAATTCTTGGTTCAAAAACTGATACTCGAACGAACGATTGGGTTGGTATTTTTTCCACGTTTTTTCGAGAAAAGCCAATGCTTCGGACGTATGGGCGGCATTTATTTTTATCGACATTTGATATAAATTCGTCTGCGAGACATAAAATGCCATTGGTTCAATATTTTGGTGTAACGATTCGAAATTGAAATCTTTTACCACACCTACAATTTGTCCCTGTTTGGAATGCGAAAATCGAAAACGTTTCCCAATCGGATTTTCGTAGTCTAATCGTTTGGCAAGTGTTTCGTTAATAATGTAACTGCGACCTTCGGTATCGTCAACAAATTCACTGCCGAACGAACGCCCTTGCATTATTTTCAGATTATAAAATTCAGCAAAATTATAGTCGGTAGTTAATAATGGGACAACAATTTTTTCACCGTCTTGCTGCCCTTCAAATTTTATTGTGTTGCGGTTAAATTCTTGCCCTATGATTTTATTCGATGCGGTTACATCAATAATATCAGGATTGCGTTGAAGCTCCTCACGCAGTGTTTTTATTTTATCAATATGATTGTCAAACGACCTGATAACAACGACTTGCTCGGTATCGATTCCTAAATCTTTCTGCTGAATAAATTTCATTTGTTTATGAATGGCAAGTGTCGCAACAATCAGAAAAACAGTCGCTACCAACTGCGAAATAACCAACGCATTATTGAACAAGCCGAAATTGTTTTTCTTGTTATTCTTTGAAATTAAGGTTAATGCCGAAATTGATTTTTGCGAATGCAACGGTTTTATAATTGTAATGATGAATGTGAAAATCAATGTTAACAGGCAAATCGTCAGATTCTTTGTGTTGAAAACTTCGTTAAAAGAATATGCGTTGAAAAAATGACTGCTAAGCACCGGATATGCAAGCGAAATAATGACACCCGAAATAATGGTTGCAATGGCAATCAGCAAAAGATTTTCGAGCATAAATTGTTTTACAATAGCCAGAGTTCCTGCTCCGTTTATCTTTTTTATACCAATTTCAACGTTGCGTTTCGAATAGCTCACATTGGTCAGATTCGTAAAATTAATAGCCGAAACAATAAGTATAAGCAGTGCTATTGCCAACAGTACATACACATTTTTACTGTCGAATTTATTTTTGTTCATTTCCCACATTGTATGCGACGATTTTAGGTGTATGTCGCTAAGTGGTTGAAATTGAATTTCGTAATATTCAGGATTTCGGGTAAAATGCCTGTTGGTGTATTCGCGAAGTTGTTGCGATAAATTAGCAACGTTGATATTTGGTTTTAGTAATACATAAATAGAAGCATTATGATTACCGTACATATTACTCCAATTTGCTTTTCGTTCATTAACCGATACCAACATATTAAAATCAAGGTGCGAATTATCGGGAATATCTTCAATAACAGCATTAATCGTATAGCTTTTGTTCTCGCCCTCAATTACTTTTCCTACAGGATTCTCGTTGCCAAACAGCTTTCTAGCTGTTGTTTGGGTGATTACCGCATCGTTTGTCGATGAAAGACAGGTGCTTTTATTCCCATAAATAAAAGGTATCGAAAAAATATTGAAAAGGTTGTTGTCGGAATAGTAAACCTTGTTGATTTTAATATTCTTATCGTTGTTTTTTGTCCAAACATCGCCTGTTTTTAACAAAATGGTTGATAGTTCTACTTCGGGTATTTCTTCCTCAAAAGTGTTGGTTAAATATTCGGGTACTTGTGCCAAAAACATATCGTCTTGCCCTTTACGAACCTGATGGTCGAGCACACGATAAATGCGGTCGTTTTTAGCGTGATACTTATCGTAAGAAAACTCGAACGAAGCCCACGACATAATAACAAACGCCGCCGCCAATCCGAGCGACAGACTACAAACCACAATTGCTGAGTTGAGCCTGTTTTTTATAATATTTCGGAACGCTATTTTTATGTTTTTTGTATTCATTTTTTTTAACGGTTGTAAGGTGGTACGGTAACAGGGTAACACGGTGACAGGGTGTTTGTTATTCTATTAATTTTAATTCTCGTAAAATGTCTTTAGTGATTTTGTAACGTTTTGAGCCGTCTTTTTGAGAATCTTCGGTAACGAAATTCATTGCATAGAAATACGGATTGCCATCTTTTTCGACATAGCCAACCAACCACATTATATTTTTATTGCCGGATATTTGTCCGCCTCCTGTTTTGCCCGAAAAAGTGTAGTTTTCAGTTTGTTTTAAAATAATCAAATCCTTAACAATATCGATTGATTGCTTTGAAACAGGCAATTCGTAGTTATAAAATTTCTTCAAGAATTCGATTTGCTGATTTGCCGAAATTCGAAATTCCCCGGCTAACCAAAAACGTGTTGGCGGTCCGGTTAAATTCTTATTGCCGTAATCGAAATCGTTAACATACTCCTGATATTTTTCAATATTTATTTGTTTAGCGATATCAAAAAATGCCCAAATACACGAATATTTCACGGCGGTTTTCAACGTTTGGTCTTTATTCCATTTGTCGTATTCCCACTCGTGCCCGTCCCAAGGTATTATCTGATTTGCGTCTTTTACAACACCTTCCTCAAGGGCAATTATTGAATGCGGAATTTTAAATGTCGATGCAGGAATATAGCCCGTATCGCATAACGAAGCGTTATGTCTTATGTATGTGTCATCTGCCTGATTGTACAAAACAAAACATCCGGCTACACCATATTTTTCAAACAACGGTTTGTAATTCTTCTCAATTATTTTTTGAGAAAATCCGGATTGACATATAAATCCGGTAATTAATAGTAATAATGTTTTTTTCATTTTTATTTGATAATAAATGGTGAAATGGTAACACGGTAACACGGAATTATTCATTACTAATTACACATTATTCATTCATACCGTAGTGCCTCCACCGGATTCCTCGTAGCTGCCTTCCAACTCTGCCAACTTACCGTCAACAACGCAATTCCCAACGCCAATACGCCTGCCAATGCAAATATCCACCAACTCAATGTGGTTTTGTAGGCAAAGTTTTCGAGCCATTTGTGCATTGCTAAATAGGCAATAGGAGTGGCAATGATGAAAGCTACCAGTACACTTTTGATAAAGCTGTTATTGAGTAATAGCAATATTTCTGAAATGGTGGCGCCATTTACTTTACGAACGCCAATCTCTTTGGTTCGTTGCTGTGCGGCAAAAATAGACATTGCCAGAATACCCATTGCACAAATAATGATGGCACTTATTGCAAAGAGTGAGAAGATGCGACGAAAACGTACTTCCGATTCGTACATTTTATTTACGGCATTGTCAAGAAAGCTGATTTCAACAGGGAAATCGGGCGACATTTTAGCGGTTAATCCTTTAATGTTTTCAACAGTTTGGTGAATGGATTTAAAATTCTTGCCATCGATTTGTACCAAACAATAGGGCATATAATCGCCATACGAAATGACCAATGGTTCTATTTTGCTGTTAACCGATTTGTAGTTGAAGTCTTTCACAACTCCGGAAATTTCATATTTGTTTTCGCCCATATAAACAGCACCTCCAACCGGATTGTCAACGTTGTAATGACGTACAAATTCTTCGTTGACAACGGCTTTGTTTTTATCGTTCGAATAATTGTTGGAATAAAATTCTCCGCTGACCAATTCTGTTCCCAAAATATTGAAAAAATTGCCATCGGCAAAGAAGGTGCTAAAAGCCACATCTTGTTCTTTTCCTTCTATGGCAAGAATACAACCGCTCCAATTTGAAATATCTGCACCGGGATAAAACTCAGTAAAAGAGGTATTTTTAACTGCGGAAATACTGTTTAATTCATTCTGAAGAACGTCTTTTTTTGTTTCTTCGGTCAGGCGAATGGCAATGGTGTTGTTCTGGTCAAATGTCATATTGTTACTGCCAAATTCAATCTGTTTATACACCAAAACGGTAAATGAAATCAGTACAATGGAAATCGCCATTTGCAGGGTTAATAAGCCGCCTTGTAGGTGTTTCTTTTTCGATGAGCTTACCGATTTTTTGATGTTGTCAACGGCTCTTGATGCCGAAATGCGTAATCCCGGAATTAGGCTTAATACCACACTCAACAGAACGGTTGCAGTTAGAATGATAGTTAGTACAACCGGAGAATAAATCAATCGGGTATTGAAATACATTCCGGTGTAGTTTTGAATAGCAACAGCGACAGCCGAGAGTGCTAACAATGCCAGAAAAATAGCAATGGAGAATAGCAACGTCGATTCGGCTATCAGGTTGCGGAAAATGTTAAATCGCGATGCTCCAATGACTTTTAAAACACCTGTTTTGTTGATTTGTCCTGCCCATTGTGCCGACGAAATATTGATAAAGTTGACCATTGCCACTATTAGAATCAGTGCGGCGACTAATAATAAAATAATGGTTTTGCTTTTGTCTCCTTGTCGGAAATAGGAGCTGCCACCTGTCCAAAATCCTTTAAAGTAGAGTTCTTTTAACGGATAAGCACTCATCGTTTTTACAAAGTTTTGGTCTCTTTTAGGAAGCAGTTGAAAAGTATTGTTGGCAACATCAGCAGGAGAGACTTTGCCATCTAATAGCACAAATGTTTGGTAATTACACCATCCCCATTGTTCAAATTCGCCATCTTGTGAGTCGATTATTTTTTTTGTTTCAACCGAAGTCAATGCATTAAATGTCAAGAAAGTATTCTTCTTTGGTTCTTCAATAACCGCTGTTACAGTCAGATATTTATCGTTGTTGTATTTTACGGTTTTGCCGATAGCCGATTCGTTACCAAACAATTTTTGCTTAATTTTTTCGGTAAGAACCAACGATAATGGTTTGTCCAATGCTGTTGATAAATCGCCTTCCACAGCCCGATACGAAAAGAAATCGAATAATCCGGGGTCGCTCAAAGTCAACTTTGTAGTAATTGGCAAATTGTTTTCCGATTTTAACACAACAGGTTGCCATATTTCACCAATACGAATACATTTCTCAACACCGGGGACTTTGGTCTCTACATTCTCTTTGAGAATAGCAGGTGTGTGAATTCCAGTGCCACGTCCAAGCAGATAAATATTATCGCCACTGGGGTGATAACTGTCGGTGGTTAATTCGCTGTAGCAATACACCGACAAGATAATTACCAGTACCAAACTGGCGGATAATCCCAACAGGTTTATGACCGTCATTGTTGGCTTGCGCAGTAAATTGCGTATGATAATTCGGATGTTTAGATTCATAGTTATTCAATTAATAATTAACAAAGTGTAATGAGTAATTGGTGAAACGGTAACAAGGTTACACGATGACACGGAATTATTCATTTTAAAGCCCCCTTTAATTCCCCCAAAGGGGGAAAATTGGGACAGTGGGTATTTGTTATTATTGTTCATTTATATTATATCTTTTCAATTTTGCAGCGTCCCAATTCCTCCCCCTCGGGGGAGGTTAGGTGGGGGCTTCTATTCATACCTCAGTGCCTCCACCGGATTCCTCGTTGCCGCCTTCCAACTCTGCCAACTCACCGTCAGCAACGCAATACCCAATGCCAACACGCCTGCCAGTGCAAATATCCACCAACTTAAATTTGTTTTGTAGGCAAAATTTTCAAGCCATTTGTGCATTGCATACCACGCAATTGGTGTAGCGATTACAAATGCTATGGCAACCCATTTTACAAAGTCGCGGTTGAGCATTGTCATTACTTCGGAGATTTTGGCGCCGTTTACTTTGCGGATGCCGATTTCTTTGGTGCGACGTTCCATTGCAAAAAGAGACAACCCAATTAAGCCAAGTACTGCTATTAAAATTGCTAAAATCATAAAGCAGGAAAATATTGTTTTGGTATATATTTCCGATTGATATAAGCTGTTAAAACGGTCATCAACAAAACGATAAAAGAAAGGTGAACCTGATGCATTAAAATTCTGCCATTCTTTTTCAATAAAAGCTAATGTTTGAGGTAAATTGGTGGGATTAACCCTAACAGAAACCTTGTTATAAGAGCCTAAGTCGTTGTAAATAATTATTGGGAAAACAGCACGATGCAACGATTCATAATGAAAGTTTTCGACCACTCCTACAATTTTCCCTTTCGTACCTCCATATTCCATAAATTGACCAACTGCAGCATCGGGTGTATCCCAACCAATTTGTTCTGCAGCAGACCTGTTAATCAGATATTCTTGTTCGCCATTATCTTCGTCTTTTGCCACATTTCCGGCAAGTAATTTTATTTTATATGTAGATAAAAAATGCTTATCGGCACGAACGTTGGCAACACGAAAACCCAACGGTTCCATTTTTCCATTATTCACAATTTTTGCCCCTTGGCTGTCGGCAAGTCGTTGCGAAGGCACTCTCTTTGATGCTGAAACATCAATAATGTTCGGATTTTTCAACAACTCCTGACGAAAAACATTGAGTTTCTCTCTTAATTGAGGAGTTGTAGAAAACGTAACGACATTTTCTTTATCCAAACCAATATCTTTGTCCTGAATGTAATTCAATTGTTTGTTAACAGTAAGAAAAGACATAATTAAAGCAATCGACACAAAAAATTGAAACGTTAACAACACATTTTGAAATAAACGTTTTTGTTTTTTTTGCGTCCGTGCAACATCTGTAACAGATATTTTTGCAGGATATGCCCCCGAAAGTAATCCAATAATAATAGTCAAGGCTATAAATCCGGCTACCAATCCGGGATTTTGGCGTATCGAAAAATTAAGATTACTGTTAAACATTTTATTTGCATCGGGAATAAGTAATGCTACAATAAGCAATGCTGTAAGCATCGACACAAAACAAAATACGACGGATTCTGCCATTAAGCCGGAAATTATCCGCCTGCCCGACGAACCTATAATTTTTTTGATGCGGATTTCTTTTAAGCGCTGAGAATAAACCGCTGTATTAAGATTAATATAATTGATGCTACCCAACAGAAGTATCAACAAAGCGACCGACATCAAAACATAGATATTTGACCGGTTCCCGTACCAATTAAAATGAATATCGGAAAGGCGTTCCATCCTGATTTTTGTCCAACGAGTGCCATTATTCAAATGGTTATCAATAAAATTATCTAAACGGGCATCCATATTTTGTGGAGGATGCGGCATCAGTACAAAAGTTTCAAAGTTATTGCTACTCCAGTCAGCCAAAGCTTTTGGGCTTACAAAATTTTCAAAAGTTGAAAAAGAGATTATTATTTCGGGACGGAAATGGCTAGTTTCTTTCCAATTTTTATAAGTCCCAATAATTTTCAGCGCGTATTTTTTCCCATTTGGGTCAACCGTCTCAAGAGTATTTCCAACAGAAGATTCACCCTTAAAGTATTTTTTTGCAATATTTTCAGAAATGATAGCTGTAAAAGGTTCATCAAGAAGTGTTTCTGTAGATATACCTTCGAAAGTAAATATTTTTGTAATGTCAGGTTCGGCAAAACAAACATTCTGTTCGTTAACTGATTTGTCATTCAATACAAACAACATATCGGTATGCGAAACCCTGGTAATATTCTCAATTTCTGCGAATTCGTCTTTCAACAATGGAGAAATTGGTGGTGCGACATATTGCAAATGCAAATTTTCTGTACCATTCGCATCGTAAAAATAGCGATGTACCCTGTAAATATTATCGGCATTCTGATGAAACTTGTCGTAACTCAATTCATTTTTTATCCAAAATGCAATAAAAACGACACAGCCAAAACCAACAACCAACCCAATATAATTAATTGCGGTATATGTTGGATTTCGTTTAACTAATCGAGAGACTTTTTTCAGTATTTTCATAACCGTTTTCTTTGAATTAATTATATTCATAAAAATCCCCTGCCAATATAATGCCCGATTTGCAATTGATTGAAATGCAATGCCTTGCATTTTGACACTAATTGTAAATTGTAAATATTTTTTACAGCGAATGTAAAAATATTTGCTTGTTCTAAGTGCCGTAGGCACGATGTTTTGGTAGCTCGTATGATGAAGACAGATATAAAATCCCATAAGGATGGTGTTATCTTGTTGAGACCAAAACATCATCGCTACGCGATTTATTCTCTATACATTTCATCTTTTCTACCATAACTGCGTCGCTATGCGACTTTTTTATTCTTAATCCTGACAGGTTTTGAAAACCTGTCAGGATTAGTTATTCATAGCGTAATGCTTCGACAGGATTCCTCGTAGCTGCCTTCCACGATTGAAAGCTCACCGTCAGCAACGCAATTCCCAACGCCAACACACCTGCCAAGGCAAATATCCACCAACTCAAATTTGTTTTATAGGCAAAGTTTTCAAGCCACTTGTGCATTGCGAACCAAGCGATAGGCGTTGCAATAACAAAAGCGATGGCAACCCATTTTACAAAGTCGCGGTTGAGCATTGTCATTACCTCCGAAATTTTTGCACCGTTTACTTTGCGGATGCCTACCTCTTTTCTTCGTTTTTCGACCATACTTAACGACAACGCAAACAAACCGAGACACGCTACAATTATTGCCAAGCCCGCAAAAACACTGAACAAATTGCCTACTCTTTTTACATCGGCGTACATTTTTGCAAAATCGTTGTCGAGAAAGGTATAGCGAATTTCCTGGTCAGGCAAAAAGTCGTTCCAAACCTTGGTAATCGACTTTGTGGCACTTAGCATTTCGCCACCTTTTACACGAACGGCAATTATATCGGGACTGTTTCCAAGCGTAAAGCAAAGTCCCCAAATATTTTCGCGTAACGACTCGAAATGAAAATCTTCAACGACTCCGATTACTGTTTTGGGATTCTTCGAATGATACGCAATTTCCTTGCCTACAGGTTCTGTTAAACCCAATTTTTTTGCCAAAGTTTGGTTGATGATAACCGCGTCTTTGTCGGATGAAATTTCCGCATCGAAATCACGTCCTTCAACCAGTTTCATTCCCATTGTTTTTATGTAATCGACATCAACTTTCCATCGTTGTCCGCCTACCGATTCGTCCACGGTTTCGCGACCTGCTTTCCAGAAACTGTTGCCATTACGCAACGTTCCCTCAACAGGCATATAGCCGCTTATTGTGGCATTTTCGACCTCGGGCAAACGCAGTAATTCCTGCTTTAACGTAGTAATTTTATCCTTTATCGTTTTGGTGCCGTGCAAAAGCAAAACCTGTTCTTTGTCGAAACCCAGTTTTTTGTTCAAAATATAATCCAACTGACGATTAACCGAAACCGTTCCGATAATCAGCAAAATAGAGGCTGCAAACTGAAATACAACCAACGCACTGCGCGAATTAAAGGTGTTTTGTTTTTTCAGAAATTGCCCGCGAATAGATTGCACCGGATTAAACGACGACAGGTAAAATGCAGGATACAATCCGGCAACAATGCCAATAATTAACGAGCCCGATAACAGTAAAGGGAAAAACCACCAAACATTCCACGGAAAAACAATTAATTTACCCATCAGTGAGTTAAATAACGGCAGTGAAAAAACAGCCAATAACGTACCTATAATAAAAGATATAAGGCTAAACATTACCGATTCGGTCAGGAAAAAATTAATGAGGTTTGTCCGGTTTGCCCCAATGGTTTTCCGAAGTCCTGATTCTTTCCCTTTTTCGATTGATTTAGCCGTAGAAAGGTTGATAAAATTAATGGATGCAATTAAAAGTATGGCAAAAGCAATTAGCGCAAAAATGTAAATAAAGCGGATGTCGCCGTGATTTAATCCGTCGTTTTCAATAGCAGCCGACTTCAAATGAATATCAGTAACCGGCTGTAATTCATAACTCAATAAATCGAGAGCTCTTTCGGCAAATGCATTGTTATGCTGTTTTAAAATGGGTTGAATATACTTTTCGGTAATTAGGTCGAGTTTCTTTTCGAATGCGGCAACATCGGTACCCGGCTTTAGCAAAATATAGGTCGGATAATTGTTTGCCATCCAGTTATCTTGCTCGCCCGAGTAGAAATTAATGCCACTCAGCGTCATCAAAAAATCGTACTGAAAATGGGTGTTTGCCGGAGGATTTTCCATCACTCCGCTTACCGTATATACTTTTTTCGGATTGTTATTTATAATGAATGTTTTCCCTACGGGATTTTCTCCCGCAAAATATTTATCAGCTTTTCGTTTCGAAATAACAATTGACATTGGATTATCGAGCGCGTGACGAGCATCGCCATAAATCATTGGGGTTTGAAAAATATCGAGCAACGATTGGTCTACATAACAAAAACCGTCCTCGAAAGAACTTTTTGCATCGTCGGTGCGACGAATTTCATTCTTTCCGGCACCAAATAAACTAACCGGATTTATCCGACCAACATTCTCTATTTCAGGAAAATGTTCGGTCAGTGCACTGGCAAAAGGAGCCGGAAAATATACGCCCTTTTCCGTTCCTCCTTCATCTAAGCTAAAGGCATTAACCACACGGTATATTCTGTCGCTGTCGGGAAATTGCTTGTCGTAGCTCAGTTCGTCGGATATGTACAATGAAATAAGCAAACAAGAGGCTATACCAATAGCAAAGCCGCCAATTTTTATCAGCGCATCTGTTTTCTTCTTCCTCATATTTCGGAGGGCACTTTTTATATGCGTTTTTATCATCATTGTTATCTTTTTTAATTTATTTGATTTTCTATTAACGGGGAAATATTTCGAGATAATTTATTGTAATAATATTTCAGGCATAAATTACTGATTCTTGTCTGCAAATCTTCCGGCAATTTCTCATACGGAACATTCGCCAGAATCATTTGTGTTTCACGCTCATCGAATGTTTCCTTTGTTGTAAATGTTGATGCGTAATTTTTATTTTCGGGACATATTTCCTGACATTTTAAACAGCCAACAATGCAATTATGCGAAGACGAATCAATCCAAGCAGGGAATTGTGCGGGTTGTTCGTTAAAATACGACAAACAACGTTCGGCATTAATCAGAAATTTATTTTTACTGATAGCTGAAGTCGGACAAATTTTCTGACAAGCCAAACATTTTTTACACCTGTCAAGTGTTTGTGTCTCAGTCTGCCAGGTATCGTAATCGCAGGGCAAATCGGTGGCAAACAAAGTCAATCGATGGTAACTTCCCATACCATTGATATATGCCAGATTATTTTTCCCGTATTTTGCCAATCCACTTTTTACCGCAATCAGTTTTTTGGGCAGTACAACCGGAAAAGTATTATAGCCGTTTTTATTAAATATCTCGGACGTGAGTTTTTTTATCCGGTCGGTTACAGTTTCCTTATCAGAATAAATTGGAGGTATTTTTAAACTGAAATTTTTGTTTTTAAACTGAAATTTCAAATCTGCCCGATAACTTGGCGTTGCTACGATAATCAACGACAATGCCGTTGGATATTTTTCTTTTGTAAGAAAATCGATGTAGCTAATATACTTGTCATAAAGCTGTTTGTCGAGCAACGATTTCTCAAACAGGTTGCAATACACCGATTCCAATTCCGGAATATGATTCACAGACACCATTCTGCATTCGGCGTCATACGCATTTAATTCTATTTTTAGTTGGTTGTAGATATCCATTAATTCTCTAGTTTCGTAATCATTTACAGTTTTTAATGACACAATTGTTTGCTTAATGTTACATCAATTTATATCACAGAATAATACCCTGCCAATATAATGCCTGTTTTCTAAGTTTTTGATATGCAAGATATTGCAAATTTACGAGAATTGCAGGTTGTAAATATTTTTTACAGTAGGTGTAAAAATATTTGGTTGCTTTAAGTGCCATTAGGCACGGTGTTTTGGTAGCCATATAATGAAGGCGGAGATAAAATCCCGTAGGGATGGTGTTATGGTTTACTATGTGACTTTTGTTTTGTGTCGCTCCTACGGAGCTTGGTTGCTTTTTGTCGTTTTTTTCTACAAAGGTTTCATCTACGGGATTCTGCGGCAACTGCTACTTTTTACTTCTTTCTCTTGACTTCGGACTACCATAACATCATCGCTATGCAATTTATTTTAATCCAATCTTTTTTTGCATCCAGATAATATCAAACTCCTTATTATTTTTTTCAATTATTCCGTTGAATTCACCGCATTTCTTAAATCCATTTTTTAAATGAAATGCAAGACTGTCCTTGTTTTCGGACGAAATATTTGCCAAGATGTTTTTTATCCCTCTCTTTCGAGCTTCTGCTACCAACTTACCCAATGCCATTTTGCCAATGCCTTTTCGCGTAAAATCGTTGTCGATAAAATAGGTAATTACAACCGTTTTGCTAAAAGTCGAAAGCGGATTATAGGCATTAAGAAAGCAGAAGCCAACAATCCGACTGTTTGTTTTAATTGCAAATGCGGGGAAATTTGATGCTATTTCTAAAAACTTGTCATAATAATTGTACGACACAGTTTGGCTTGGATATGCCGAATAACCATTGTTGATGTAGAAATTAAAAATGTCGATAATTTCGGTTCGGTGTGCTTCTGTCATTGGGTAGAAAGAAATATTCATAGCAAAAAAGTTATTTTATGATTTAAAATGCTTAACCAACCGTTTCCCCATTCCAATAAAGAAATGAAAAACTACACCACTAACCAACAATCCATTTGAAAATAACAATAAATAAACAAGCTGACTTTCTTGTCCGATTTTTTGCATCGCCGAATCAAATATCCATATCATAACGCTGTTTAGAATGGCAAATGTGATTAACACCAAAATTTTTTGACGATGATTGCTTTTTAAATACAGCCAAACCAAACCGCTCATTAGCAATCCCCAGAGCGCATCGAAATAACCGATTTGTATTTTATCGTGCGACACATTGGTGGCAATAAAAAACAATACCAACGACAACGCCGACGACAAACCAATCCCGAATAATCCGGCTGATTCCCACGATTTTTCAGCAACAAGAAAAAACACAAATAATCCGATTAAAATTGAGAATATTAGCACCAATAATTCGGCGACAAATGACAATCCTAACGACGATATAAAATTTACGACAACCAAAAATCCAACCATAGAAATGGCAATCCAAATAATGCTCCAGTCGGGTAGCTTTTTTATCAAGCCCAACACTCCAACAACACCAATAAATACCGCAATTATTCCACCAAAAGTTATTCCGGCATAAAGCCGCCAAAGCGGAATTTCGTAACAAGCACCACCGGCAATTATGCAACCTCCCGAAACGGCAATACCAATAAGCAACAACGGCAAAGCGGTAGTTAAATTAAGTCCGCACCTGAGAAGGGAAGACTGAGACCGTGGGTATTTGTTATTGTCGTTCATTGATAAATTTACACTTTCAAATTTGCAGCATCTCAATTCCTCCCCCTCGGGGGAGGTTAGGTGGGGGCTTCTATTCATAACGTAATGCTTCCACCGGATTCCTCGTAGCCGCTTTCCAGCTCTGCCAACTCACCGTCAACAACGCAATTCCCAACGCCAAAACTCCTGCCAGTGCAAATATCCACCAACTCAGGTTGGTTTTGTAAGCAAAATTCTCAAGCCACTTGTGCATTGCGAACCAAGCGATAGGCGTTGCAATTACAAAAGCGATGGCAACCCATTTTACAAAGTCGCGGTTGAGCATTGTCATTACTTCGGAAATTTTTGCTCCGTTTACTTTGCGGATGCCGATTTCTTTGGTGCGCTTTTCTGCACTGAAAATGCTTAATCCGAACAGTCCCATACACGAAATGAATATGGCAATGATTGCCATTATTGAAAATATTTTCCCCACGCGCCTGTCGTTGTCGTATAGGTGGGCATAAGTGTCATCCATAAAATGAAAATCGAAAGGTTGCGCCGGATACATCTCTTTTATTGTTGATTGTACCTGACTTATAATCTGCTGTGTGGATGCCGTTTGACTGTCTTTGAATTTCACAAAAAGATTAGCAGTATTTGCTCTGTAGATATAAAATTCAGGATGAATGTCTTCACTTAATGTCCAAAGGTGCGGATTGTCGATTACTCCAACAACTTGAAATTGCTTGTCCCAAATTGTTAGTTTCATTCCAATGGGATTGTCGTTACCTATCAATTCTTTTGCTTTTTGATTGATAATAACACCTTGTTTTTTGTCGGTTGCTGTCGAAAAGTTATTCCCCTCAACGAAATCGACATTTAACAATGGGAAAAAATTCTCATCGACCTGATTTTGCACAAACATTTCCGCTTTGTTTATTCCCGACCATAACACCTGAGCCATACTCATTACGGTTGGGGAAAAATCGTTTTTCCCTGCCACCATTTCCACACCCGGTATTTGCGACAACCTTTCTTTGGTGGTTTTGTAGCCGGAGGCATTAACCTCAAGGTAAAAATGAATGGTATGTTCTTTGTCGAAACCAAGGTCTTTCTGTCTGATATATTGAACCTGTTTAAAACTAACCATTGTAGCAATTATTAAGCCTATTGAAAAAGCAAATTGCATCACAATAAGCCCTTTGCGTTGCCAGTTGTTGTTGTTTATTGCTTTTTCTTTTAAGTTCGATGGTGAAAAAGATGCAATATAAAATGCAGGATAAAGTCCTGCTGCCAAACCGGTTAATAAAGGAATGAGCAATATAAAAAGAATATGTTGCAGATTGGTAAAATCAATGCTGAAATCCTTTTGAGTCAGGTCGTTAAATCCTGGCATAATCAGGAACAAAATAACAAGGGCAATTCCTGTTGCGGCAAACGACAATAGAAACGATTTTTTCAACGATTTGATAATCAGTTCCGACTTTTTGGCACCCAATATTTTTCGCACTCCGGTTTCTTTTATGGTTTTACCCGAAACTGCGGTTGACAAATTGATGTAATTGATGCACGCTAATGCCAGAATAAGAATAGCAAGAAACGAAAAAATATACACGTATTGTTTGTCGCCCAAATAGCTGTAATCTTCATCTGACAATCCTTTCTGAAAATGAATTTCTTTTAATGGTTGCAACAAAAGGTGTCCGCCTTGTTCGGCATCGGCATAATTGGCAAGAAAATTATTCAATTTAGACGAAAGCTCTTCTGTATTGGCGTTAGGAGTTGTTTGAATGTAAGTGTACAGACACCAATTTCCCCAATTTTTACCGCTAATGCCGAATATGTTGTAACCCAAATTGGTTGAAATTGCCATATCGAACTTGATATGCGAATTGTAATCGATATTCTTAAAAACAGCAGCAACCGTTACATCCTTTTTGTCGATTGTAAAATGTTTACCAACTGCTTTCTCGTTACCGAAATATTTTTTAGCGATACGCTCAGAAATAACCACAGAATATTTTTCCCGAAACAAAGTGTTGGCATCGCCTTCAGCAAATGGAAATGAGAACATATCGAAAAATTCATCGCTAACAATTGCCAACCCTTTTTCCGAATAAACATTGTCGTTTACCTTGGTTGTAACAATCCAATCCATCTCAAAATTGGCAGCTTTTTCTACCTCGGGCAATTTTTCTTTCAAAGTAGCCTGCAACGGACGCATCGTTATTGCTGAATTGGTATGTCCACTCCAGCCTTCCTCCTCGGCGATTACACGGTAAATATTATCGGCATTTTTATTGAAAGAATCGAATTTCAATTCGTCATTTACCCACAACATAATGGCAAAAACACAGGCTATCCCAACAGAAAGCCCTATCAAGTTTATTAGTTTTGAATTGTTTATTTTGAATGATTGCATCGTAATTGTTTTGAGTTATTTGTTTTCAAAATAATGTCTTGCCAAAATAATGCCTGATTTTTAAATTGTTAATATAGAGAATTTTATGATTCGAGGACAATTGCTGGTTGTAAATATTTTTTACAGTGGGTGTAAAAATATTTGGTATAGAGAAATGTCGAATTGTTTTTTTTATACCCGCTATGTGACTTTTGTTTTGTGTTCGTGTCGCTCCTACGGAGCTTGGTCGGTTTTTGTCGTTTTTTTCTACAAAGGTTTCATCCCTACGGAATTTTGCTGCGATTGCTACTGCCACATCTCCTCTTCCAACTTCGGACGACCGTAACATCATCGCTACGCGATTTTATTTTGAATGCAATTATTGTTTTCTACCATAACTGCGTCGCTATGCGACTTTTTTCAATTAATAAATGAAGGTAACAAGATAACACGCTAGCACGGAATTCTTCACTACTAATTACACATTGTTCATTGATAACGTAGTGCCTCCACAGGATTTCGACTTGCTGCCCTCCAACACTGCTACCCCTAAATCCCCTAAAGGGGACTTTGGGGCATCTCCGATTGGCATAATTTCTATTTTAATAATTAAACAATTCATTTTTAAAAGTTACTTCTTTGTTTGCGTTACCTTAAGCCCCTTTAGAGGTTTGGGGTGAAACAAAACTTACTCATACCTCAAACTTTCTACCGGATTCCGAGTTGCCACCCTCCAACTCTGCCAACTCACCGTTAGCAACGCAATTCCCAACGCCAACACGCCTGCCAGTGCAAATATCCACCAACTCAGGTTGGTTTTGTAGGCAAAGTTTTCGAGCCATTTGTGCATTGCGTACCAGGCAATTGGTGTTGCAATAACAAAAGCTATAACTACCCATTTTACGAAGTCGCGGTTGAGCATTGTCATTACTTCGGAAATTTTGGCGCCGTTTACTTTGCGGATGCCGATTTCTTTGGTGCGTTGCTTGCCCATTAACAACGACAGTCCAAATAAGCCAAGACTAGCAATGGCAATGGCTATAATGGCAAGCAATCCAATGGTTTTTGAGAAACGAATATCGGATTGATACATTTCTTTAATAATGTCGTTGGTAAATTCGTAGCTAAAAGCTGATGTCCCGCCGGTTTCTTTCCACGTTTTTTCAAGAAAATTGATGGTTTCGGGCAAGTTTTCGGTGCGTAACCTAATGACCGCCTTTTGACACATATTCTTATTCAATGTTATTATCATTGGCGAGATAGTCTCGCGAAGCGAAAGCATATTAAAATCATTTACAACCCCGATTACTTCTCCCCAGACTGTTTTTTCTCCAATAACATCGGTTAATCCCAGTGCTTTTACCGCAGCTTCATTGACCAAAGCCCCCTTGGTAATTTTTTCTTTGTCGAAATCAGAGCCCATCAATACTTTCAATCCCATTGTTTTGGCAAAATCATAATCTACAAACAAAGCATTTACTTTAACTTTTTCATTGGGATTACTGACTTTAGGTAAAGTAAGAAACATTTTATTATTACAAGGAGGCATCCAAAGTGTGCCTGTAACGCTTAATATGTTTGGATTTTGGGCAATTTCCTGCTTAAATAAATCGAGATTATGGTCGCCCAGCGGAACAGAAATAAGTCCATCCTTGGCAAATCCTAAGTCTTTACTGAACGTATATCTGACCTGTTTTTGCACCAAGAAAGTAACGGCAATCAGCACAATAAAAACCGCCAACTGAAAAACAACCATTGCCTTGCGTGCATAATTTTTATTGCCACTATCGCGCTTGTTGCCTTTCAATATGCTTACTAAACTGAAATTTGATGCTCTGACTGAGACCAACATTCCTGCCATAATTCCGGTAGTCAATGTTATAATAACCAAAAGCAACAGGCTTGCGGTTATCTGATTGGTCATTTCGATGGTGTAGCTTTTATCGAGCATCCGGCTAATTACAGGCATTGAAAACCAGGCAACCAAAACCGCAAAAGGCAAAGCAATAAGCGTTACCAATGTCGATTCAAAAATGATTTGTCCGATAATGCTTCGTTTTCCGGCTCCGCACACCTTACGAACAGCAAAATTTTTGACTTGCGCCATTGCTTTTGCCGATGCCAGATTCAAGTAATTAATTGTAGCAACAAGCAAAATCAATAAGCCAATTACACTCATTAAAATCAGCATCGATTTATTGCCTTTATCGGCATTGCTATTGAGTATTTCGTTCGACCCAAAATAAACATCAGAGAACGGTTGAAGCGACAAATTGAGAGGCATATCTTTTTCGGCATTCTCTACTCCCAATTGTTTTAACTTTGCTTCGAAAGCATTTTTATCGACACCATTCTTCAGCAAAATATAATTGGTGAAAAGCGACAAATTCCACGCTCCTTTTATCTTCTCATTGCTCGGAATTCCTGCATTCGAAATCATATTCGAGGCAAGGTGTTTTATTCCGAAGTTAACATTCGCTATCAGCTTTGGTTTTACCGTTGAGTTTTTAGGAATATCGGCATAAACAGCCGCAATTTCTAATGGAAATTCCGTTCCGCCATAACGAACGGTGAGTGTTTGCCCTATCGGATTTTGAGTTCCGAAATACTTTTTTGCCAATGCTTTGCTTAACACAACAGAGCCCGTTGTGCCATCAAAATTACTCAGACTGCCTTGTAATATTTTCACTCCGAAAACATCGAAGAAAGAACTCTCACAACTCATCATATCCTTTTCGAGAATAAAGTCATTATTCTTCTTTACCTCAATATTTCCAATGTTGTGTTGGTGGACAATGTTTTCGACTTCGGCAAATTCATTCTGAGCCGTTTCTCCAACCACAAATGGCGTAGAAGCCCAAATATTATTGTCGTTTTTGTTAAAATTAAGAACCCTGTAAATCCGGTCTTTATTTGCAAACGAATTGTTATAACTCATTTCGTTAAGCACAAAGACCAATACAGCAGCCACAATTCCCAGTCCGAGAATTAAGCCGGTTATACTAATTGCAGTGTTTGTTTTGTCGGCTCTTAATCGCCGAATACTTGTTTTGATGTTGTTCATAATAATAAGCCCCTCTAAATCTCCCCAAAGGGGAGACTTTGTGACAGTGGGTATTTGTTATTTTTGTTCATTAATAAATTTACATTTTCAATTTTGCAGCGCCCCAATTCCTCCCCCTCGGGGGAGGTTAGGTGGGGGCTTTACTCATACCTCAAACTTTCTACCGGGTTTTTAGTAGCCGCTTTCCACGATTGAAATGAAACCGTCAACAGTGCAATTCCCAACGCCAATACACCTGCCAGTGCAAATATCCACCAACTTAAAGTGGTTTTGTAAGCGAAATTTTCGAGCCATTTGTGCATTGCGAAGTATGCCAATGGGGTGGCAATAACAAAAGCTATAACTACCCAACGAACAAAACCTTTGTTGAGCAGTTTTAGGATTTCTGCAATTGTGGCTCCATTTACTTTGCGAACTCCAATTTCTTTGATGCGTTGTTGCGACACCAAAAGCGAGATGCCTAACAGTCCCATCGACGAAATAAACAACGCGATAATGGTAAATAATGTGAGCAATCGTGCTTGTAATAATTCTGTTTTGTACACACTTCGATATAGCGCATCTACTGCTTCATAATGCAACGAATAAGCCGAAAATAAATCGTTCCAAACAGTCTGAACATCAGCAACAGCCTGCTGTTTCATTCCGGGTTGATACGACACCGAAAAATTGAGTAACCACAAATGGTCGCGCTTAAAATAGACCATTGGTTTAACCTGCTTTTTCATCGACGATAGATGAAAATCTTTCACAACGCCAACAATTTTTCCTCTCGGAAGTTTAATGGTTTCGTTATGAAATATCAATCGAAATTCGCGATTCACAGCATCGTTTGGCGAAGATATCCCCAATTGTTTCATTGCTGCTTCGTTAATAATGTATTCGCCCGAGCCATCGACATCAACATTGTTTTCAGAAAAATTTTCGCCACTTAAAAATGTAAGGTTAAAAAGACTTGCAAACGAATAATCGCAAGGAAAAATACCAATATCATTCGTGTTTTCATCTTCAGTTTCCGATTTTTTGCCGTCTAATTCGTATTGAAATCTGTCGTTAGCCTCGCCGCCAGGAGGCTCCATCATTGCCGAAACCGATTGAATAGAACTGTGTTTCAACAATTCAGCCTTAAATGTTTTGAATTTGGTTTGCACATCGGCGGGCATATCTTCCATTATCAGAACATTATTTGCATCGCCACTCATTGAATTTTGAAGTACAAATTTGGTCTGTTTATTAATGCCAACAACCATCACCATCAGGATAATAGCCATTGCATATTGCGAAATAATTATTCCCCGACTAATATATGATTTTTGCGGTGTAATGCTTTCGCCTTTGTGGGAAAGACGTTGGATATTTTGTTTCAAAACAGGTTGTAATCCGGTGATAATGCCCAGTACGCAGAATATGGCAACCACAATTACGGCAAAAAGAATATTGTTTTCGAATAAATTAAAACCGAAGTGTTGGCATATCAATAAGTTGACAGGGATTGCAACAAGAGCGGTCAGCACAACCGACAATGCAAGAATATAAAGGCTTTCGATGGCAAAATATTTAAGATTAGTATTTCGGTTCGAGCCAAGAACCCGATTTATATTGATGAATTTCAGGTTGAAAATAGACATTCCCAAATTTAATCCGGCAAAGTTACCCAACGAAATAAGCAGCAGAATAAATGCCGCAATTGCCAACACATAAACATTGGTCATATTGCCGTTGGCTTCAATTTCGCGTAGCTTGTCGGAATGCAAATGAATATCGCTAATGTTTTGCAAATGAAGTGTTGGGGGCACAAAATCTTTGGGCAATTTTTTATGAATTGCTGTGTAATCGGCATAGCCATTAATGATATTTTGAGGGTTCGAATTCGGCTTTAATAAAAAATAAGTAAAAGCCCACCAACTAATAGGTTCAGAAGGAGAAGTGGCAATTAATTCAGGATGAAAATGACTGTTTTGAGGAAAGTCTTTCATTACCCCCTGAACCGTAAAATTTTGTTGTTCACCATAATATTGTCCGGTTGGAATTGCCATTTCCTGACCAATGGGATTTTCGTTTCCAAACACTTTTTTAGCAAATGATTCGCTTACCACCATTGCTCCGGGATTGTTCAGCACCGAACTTTTATTTCCAATAATCAGCTGTGCATCGAAAACGTTGAAAAAAGTACTGTCGCACACAAAAGCCTCGTTGATGTTATAGTATCTTTCGTTATGCAGCATCACACCTCCTTTAATGGGAGCTAATCGCACATAAGTCTCAATTTCCGGAAAATAATCTGCCAATTCAGGAATGTTTGCAGAATTAGGGATTCGGGCAAAATGAGCTCCGTTAAATATTTGCGGATGGGTTTTCGTTAACCGATAAATTCTGTCGGCTTTTGAATTCCAAGAATCATACGTAAGTTCATTTTTTAGGAAAAGCGAAATAAACAGAATTCCACTCAACCCCAATGCCAGTCCTACCACTTTTATCAGGTTCAGGAATGGGCGTTTTTTTAAATTCCGTAATACAAATCGACGTAGCATAGCAATTAATAATGTGTGATAAATAAGTAATACACCTCTTTTTCTAAAGGTTCAATTTAATTATTTCCAGAGGAACTTTTATTCATTTTTCAAACTTTCAACAGCTCGGGTTCTTGCTGTTTTTAGGGTTTGATAACTAACTGTAATTGTTGCAATTGTTACTAACACAACTATTGGCAAAACAAAAAACCACCATCTCATATCTGTTCTGAATGCATAAGTTTTTATCCATTCGTTCATAATAAAATATGCTATCGGTATTCCGAACAATGATGAAATAAAAGTGAGCGAAATAAATTCGTGCGAAAGGCTATAAAACAAATTCGTATTGGTTGCCCCTAAAGCTTTCCTTATTCCCATTTCTTTTTTTCGGATTAGCCCGGCAAAAAGAGCCAATGCCCACAATCCCAAACAAGCAATAAAGATTGCCATTAATGCAAAAATACCAAATATGGTTGCAAATTTCTGATCGAGCGAATATTGTGCTGCATAAAACTGATCAGAAAAAAAGTAATCGAATGTTGAATCGGGGAAAAAGCGATTCCATAAGTCACTAACTTTTCCTGATGTTTGAGCAAGATCGAATCCGGAAATTTTCAGTGATAAAAATTTGGGACCAATCCAACCAATCTGATTATACTTTATCATCATAATTGGAGTATAGGCCTTATTTAACGATTGCTGGTGGTAATTTTCAACAACCCCTATTATTTTATACGGCTCAGTTTTGCTTTCTAACAACACTTTCTGACCAATTGCTGCAGCATTGTTGGCAATTCCCAATTGTTTAACGGCTTCTTCGTTTAAAACAATGTTTTTGCCATCGTTGGTAAACGACTTATCAAAGCCTCTTCCCTCAAGTACTTTCAGCTCATATGTTTTTATAAAATCATCATCAATTGCTTGCATCTCGTACAAACGGTTTTGCAACGACGCATCGTCAAACAGCCGATTTGAAGCAAAAGTTGCAACCTCCATGCCCGGTACAGCATTCGAAATGGTAACATTTTTTATATCCGGCAACTCTTTCAATTCATTTTTGAAAGCAAGAACCTTTTCCATCAAATTAGGCGTTTGTGCAGGAAATTTCACCACCAAATTTTTATCGATATTAATTCCAAGCGGTTGGTTTTGCATATATTTTAACTGCGCATAAACAATCAATGTTCCGCAAATAAGCACCAACGATGTTACAAACTGAAAAACAACCAAACTTTTTCGAACCACTCCGGCACGTTTTGTATTTAAAAATTTCCCTTTTAAAATAACTGCCGGTTTTACACTCGACAAAACAAATGAAGGATACAAGCCGGAAAGAACAATACCGGCAAACAAAAAAAACGAGATAAGTAGCCAAAATTCAGGCTGATATAAAATAGCAAAACCGATATTTTTCCCGATAAAAGAGTTGAAACAAGGAATCAATAGTAAAAACACGCCAACCGAAACCAGTAATGCAAAAACATTAACAATTGTTGATTCTATTAAAAACTGAATTACAAGTTGTTTTTTTTGCGCTCCGGAAACTTTTCGTACCCCGACTTCGCGAGCACGTTCCATTGAACGCGATGTTGTAAGATTTATGTAGTTAATCCAGGCAATTAACAAAATAGCCAAGGCAATCAGAATAAGAGCATTAGTTGCCTTTGCATTTCCTTTTGCTTCGCGTTCGTATTGTTTTTGTGGTGCTAAATGAACATCTAACAAAGGCTGAAGTTCTATTGCCCATTTTTTATTTTTCAAAGCATCTGCAGTCTTATATTTTTCTGCCATTGGCGGAAATGCTTTTTCAATACTTCGAGGAGAAATTCCCGGTTCTAGTTCAACATAAGTATACGTCTCGTGCAAATACCAAGTATTTTTGATCCATTGACGTTGCGTATCCCACGAAATAAAATAATCGAAATGAAAATGACTATTTGCCGGAATATTTTGCAAAACTCCGGTTACTTCACATTCGCAAAGTCTTCCCTGTGTCCTAAACTTTAATACCTTGCCCAAAGGATTTTCATTTTTAAAGAATTTATGGGCTGCCAATTGTGAAATAACCACCTTATTCGGACTGCTTAACGCTGTTGCTGTATCTCCATCTAAAAGGTTAAACGAAAAGACAGAAAAGAAAGACGGTTCGGTTACGACCACCGAATTTTCACGCGATTTATTTTTGCCATAGCTAACCATTTGTTCAGTATTATTAATGGCAATACGCACATAATCTTTTATGCCCGGAATATTTTCCTTCATGGCACTTCCGTACCCAAATGAGGCAGTTGCCCAATCATCGGTTAATGTACTTCCTTCATAAAACTGGCTTTCAACACGATAGATATTTTTTGCGTTTGTGTGCATGGTATCGTAACTACGCTCAAAACTCACATAATTTAAGATAAGCAAAGCAACAACCATCCCAATTACAAGTCCGATGATATTGATAAACGTAAATGATTTGTTTTTTAGCAAATTACGAAAAGCTATTTTCAAATAGTTTTTAAACATAGAAGTTAAAATTAGTTGTATTTATTATTTTATTCTTTCCATTTCAATCCTCCCCAAAGGAGTTAGAGGGGACTTTACTCGTACCTCAAACTTTCTACAGGGTTTTTAGTAGCTGCTTTCCACGATTGAAATGAAACCGTCAGCAACGCAATTCCCAAAGCCAACACACCTGCCAATGCAAATATCCACCAACTCAAATTCGTTTTATATGCAAAATTCTCGAGCCATTTGTGCATTGCGAAATAGGCAATTGGTGTGGCAATGACAAACGCTATGGCAACCCATTTTACGAAGTCGCGGTTGAGCATTGTCATTACTTCGGAGATAGTAGCACCGTTTACTTTGCGGATGCCGATTTCTTTGGTGCGCTTTTCTGCAAGAAATTTAGCAAAACCTAATAACCCCAAACAGGATAAAACAAGAGCAATTGTGGCAAATATTTTAATGGCTTTCGCCTGCCTTTCTTCCTTTTGATACATTTCATTTATCCAATCGTCATAAAAGACAGGATTAAAATCAGCTTTGGGTTCAAATTCTCGCAATGTGCTTTTTATAATACCGAGAGTTTTATGAATATCGATTCCTCTTATTTTTATATTCAAATGACTACTTTTGTTAGGAGTATATTTTAATTGAATAAAACCAAGTTCATCGTACATTTTCTTGAAATGAAAATCCTTTACAACGCCAACAATGTTTGCCCCCCAAATCGTTTGCCCGTCAATAGTATTCAACCGAAGTTTTTTATACATCTTTTCATTAATAATACAAGCCTCACGGTCTGTTGCACGAAAGTTCCGACCTTTAATAAGCTCAATTCCAAATGTTGATAGAAAAGATGTATCAACTCCTAAATTAGACATATTTTCAATTCTGTATTCTATGCTATCGCTATTCCAACTTCCAGAACTTGTTCCATAAATTCCGAATGGTCTCCCTGTTGTTCCTGAAACATTAATAATATTCGGATATTTAAAAAGCATTTCTTTTATAACTTTCGAATTTGAATAAGTTTTTCCCAGAAGTCTTATATTTAATAGGCATTCTTTATTAAATCCAACATCTTTTGTTTTTACATAATTAATTTGTTTTACAATTATAATCAAGCCTATTATCAAACAAATAGTTACTGAAAGCTGAAATGCATTATAAAATCCTCGTAATGTTAAACTTTTCATTTTCATCCTTCGTTGTAATAAATCGATAGGATTAAATCGTGCAATTGACCATGCCGGCAACACGCCAGCTATTCCACCAACGGTTAGCAAAAGCAAAAAAACTGACAATAAAACCTGTTGTTTTTTTAACGCCTCCCAAATAACTATTTCTCTCCCAAATAAATCTTCAAATAATGGAGAAATTAAAGATGCAACAATCACCGCCAAAAAAGAAGCAATAAAACACGAAATATATGATTCTTTCAAAAATTGGATAAAAATTGTTCCTCGCCTTGCCCCCGATGTTTTACGAATACAAATCTCTTTATATCGTTCGTTATTAAAAGCTGTATTCAAGTTAACATAGTTAATAATAGCCAACAATAAAATTATTGTTGCCACCCAGAAAAGAAGCTTTATCATATTAACATTAGCATGCAAAAAACGATCGTTTTTACTTTTTGTATCAAAATAGACTTCTCTAAATGGTTGTATTTTTAACAAAGTTTCGTTATACCCTTCATAATTCTTCAGTATTCCGGAAATTCGATTTTCTATTTCAGCAGGTTTTGCATTCTTATTTAAAACAAAAACAGCATTGTGCATTAAATAAGATTCCTGATTATATCCCTGAGTAGAATGAAATAAATCTTGTTCTAAATTAAAAATGACATCATATTTTAATGAACTTGTTTTTAGCGGATCGGCAACAATAGCCTTTATAATTTTCTTTTCTTTGTTGCCAAAATCCAATACTTCTCCAATTGGATTTTCGTCTCCAAAAATTCTTTTGGCAAAACTTTGAGTTATCAACACATCGGTTTTAGCCTCCAACAAACCGTGCCTTTGACCGTGAATTATGTTTATTGAAAATACATCTATAAATTCCTTATTGGTACTAATAGCTGCACATTCTTTCTTTTCATTCTTATATTCATATAGAACTTTATTAGCATTAATAAGACACAATTTTTCGATTTCTGGAGCTTGTACTAATACTGGTTCATATACACGTTTCGGAATTTGAGCATTTCCATCAGCCTGCTCAACCCGGTACATATTCCAAAAATTTGGCAAATGTTTATCAACACTTTTTTCTTCCTGAATAAAAGATACAATCAGAATTAAAACCGCCAGGCTTATTGCAAATCCACCGATAATAATAGCATATATAAGCTTTTGTTTTTTCAAATTCCGATAGTAAGATTTAATTATGCTCATGATAAAATTTGTTTTTCACATTGTATTTTGATGTTCTATCTTAGTTAGAAACTATTTATTCTCTATTTCGGATAGTCACGGTGTCACTTAGAGTGACGCCGTGACTTTTACTCATACCGTAGTGCTTCCACCGGATTCCTAGTTGCCGCTTTATATGCCATAAATCCGCTTGACACAATAATTATCAGAATAGAGCCAATGGCAACTAATAAAACATCCCAAACAGTAGCATGGTATTTATAGGCTCCGGGTGTAAATTGCTGTAACATTGGAAAAACCGGAATAACATTTACAATCGCAATTAAAAGAAGTATAATTAATGTCTTTATAGACAACAAAAACATTTGAGCTACTTTTGCTCCATGCACTTTTCGGATGCCTATTTCTTTAATTTTTTGCTGTGTAATAAAAACAACCAATCCAAATATCCCAACAAGGGCAATTATAATGGCTAAAACGGTAAAAAATCCTGATGTATTTCTAACATTAGTCCATATCCCAAGTACTTTTCTATTTCTGTCTTCGTCAAATTTATATACATTAAAAATTGTATTTGGGAAAAAACCGGCAAGCTCATTTTTTACAGCACTTTTCGTTTGGTATATTTTTTCGGAATTCACTAAAAAAGAAAAACAAGTGGATTGATCTAAATTTCCGTCATGTAACACCAAAAAGTAAGGACCTATTACTTCATGCATGTTACTCTGATTAAAATCTTTCAAAACGCCTATTACTTCATATTTTTTATTTCCATCTTTAATCCACTTACCAATCGCATTTTTCCATCCAAATTTTTTAACTGCAGTTTCGTTAACAATGCATTTATTTACATCGGTTGAGTATTCGCGAGAGAAATTACGCCCTTCAAGCAGAGAGAAATTATAGGTGTTTATAAAATCGTAACAAGCTTTGTTGTATTTAACACGGGTTAGTTCATCGGCAGAACCTCCTTCATAAAAAACATCAGTATTCGAACTGTGATGCAAAGGCGTATTACTTGATATACTCAAGTTTTTTATGTCGGGATTACTAAGCAATTCGTTACGTAACACATTGTAAGAAACATGACTGTTATTAGATGGTATCCGGGCGTGCAAAATATATTCTTTATCAAAACCAACATCTTTATTTTCCAAAAAATTAACCTGTTTGAAAATCCATATACTCGTCCCAAATAAAATGCTTGAAAGAGTAAATTGAACATATACCATAACCATCATTCCATAAGATTTTCTTTTGTTCCCTGAGAAATTGGTTTGCCCTTTTAATATTTTTACAGGATTGAATCCCGAAGCAATATAAGCAGGGTATATTCCGGCTAAAAATCCGGCAATAATTATAATTCCAAGAGTAAAAAATATCAATTCCACATCATTTAAAAACGACAGAGTAATATCTCTATTTACAATAATCCTGAAAATAGGCATACATGCCAATGATAACACGAGAGCTATAACAAAAGCAAATACCGATATGATTATTGATTCGGATAAAAACTGCCAACGAATTTTACTGTTACTGCTTCCATTCGTTTTTCGAATGCCAATTTCTTTCGAACGTTTTGTTGACATAGAGGTAGAAAGGTTCATGAAATTTACATTTGCCAAAAGTAAAATCAGAATACCAATCAAAGAATAGAAAAACACTCCGCTTTTTGAATTTCCCGATTCATCCGGATTAAGATGAAGTTTTTTTAGAGGATAGAAGTATAGATAAAACTTATTTGATTCGGAATGAGTATCGTAGATGTTTTTAATTTGATTATTTAATTCAGAAACCGACACTCCGGGTTTTAATAATACATAGGTCATGCAAGCTGTATTGCTCCATTCACTGGCATATTTACTGCTTGTTTTGGCAATGGAACGAATATAACCCGCTTTAATATGAGAATTTGCCGGAATGTCTTCCATTATTCCTGTAACCAGTAGTTCATTTTTCTCTTTATTGTGAATTACCTTGCCTACAGCGTTTTGATTGGGGAAAAACTTTTGTGCCATTGTTTGCGACAAAACAATAGAATTGGGCTGATCAAGGACATTTTCCTTATTTCCTTGAATTAACTTAAAAGAAAAAATGTCGAATATTGCGCTAGGTGCTGTAGCTCCAAAATTTTCAACAAACGTTAACTCAGGTGTCGATGAAAAAATCTTGTTCTTTTCAGTGTCCATCGAAATAGCTTCTTCTATCTCCGGAACATTATTTTTCAGATAATTAGCAACCGGAAAAGATGTTTGTACATCAACCTCTTGCCTGTCTGCTTTTTCATATCCTTGAACCCTGTAAATCCTATCGAAATTAACATTGAAAGTATCCCAGTTTTTTTCGTATTGCGTATATTTAGCAATAAGAATAAATGCAGTTATACCTAAAGATAAGCCAACAATTTGGATAAAAGAAAGCAACTTATTTCTTTTAATATTCCGAAATGCTATGTTTATAAAGTGTTTAATCATCGGGTTTCAAGTTTTTTGTTTTTCAATATTGGTGACACGGTAACACGGAATTACTAATTACACATTGTTCATTCATAACGTAATGCCTCCACCGGATTCCTTGTCGCTGCTTACCCCTAAATCCCCTAAGGTAAAGCCCCCTTTAATTCCCCCGAAGGGGGAAGACTGGGACAGTGGGTATTTGTTATTTTTGTTCATTAATGTTACATTCTCAATTTTGCAGCTCCCCAGTTCTCTCCCTAACTTTGTGCCATCTGGCAGGGAGTTAGAGGGGGCTTCTTATTCATACTTCAACGCTTCTACAGGATTTGTTCGCGATGCTTTATATGAGTGGAAAAATATTGTAAACAAAACTACAAGTGCTGCAACAATAAATGCAACAACAAAATACCAAAAGTTAATGGATGTTTTGTACGAAAAATTGCTCAGCCAGTTGTTTACAAAACACCAAGTAATCGGAACAGAGACAACTGCCGAAATAAATACAATAATGATGTTTTCGCGAAGGAAAGAATAGATAATTGTATTTTGAGAGCTTCCGAGTACTTTTTTTACTCCAACCTCTTTGGTTCGGGTTCTTGCAACAAACAAAGTTAATCCAAACAAGCCAAATGCAGCAATTAACAACGAAAACAACGCAGCAATAGAAATTATTACACTCAAATTCTTTTCTGAAGCATAAATATGTTTAATCAAATCGTCGATAAGTCCATACTGGAAAGAGCGGTCGGGAGCAATTGCTTTCCATTCTTTTTCGATTTTTGGAAGAAGATCATCCAATTTGCCCGGCATATAATTTACTGCAACTTGTTTAATATGCCTGTCGGTCATAAATATTTCCAAAGGCGGAATATCAGAACGTATCGAATGCAAATTAAAATCTTTTACAACTCCAATTATTGTTAGTCCGCCAACCTCTTTCCCCACAGGATCTTCCATATCTAATTTTTTAACAGCTGTTTGGTTCAACAATGCCGACTTTTTAATATCGGCACCATATTCCTCAGAAAAACTGCGCCCTTCAATAACCTCTAAACCAACAGTCTCAATAAAATTATAATCAACAGCCAGCCCTTCAATTTTTATCTTTTTTGATGGGTCCTGAAAGTTGGGGTGATTAAAAAACATAGAACCCTGCATCGGTAATGCTTCCATAGTTCCAGCTGCCGATTTTACTTCGGGAAGCGCATTTAAACTATTAATAAATGCTCTGTATTCTTTAAAATTTCGTCCTAGCTTAATCAAAAGAATATTTTTGGTTTGATAACCTAAATCTTTATTCAATGCATATTTATACTGCGAACGGATAATTAAAGTACCCGAGATAAACGAACAAAAAATAACCAACTGTACCATAATCAAGGAAAAACGAACAAACGATTTTCTTTTTCCGGAAATATTGCCATTTTTAAGAATGCTAATCACATTTAGTTTCGATAAATAAGTTGAAGTATATAATCCCGAAAAAATGCCAATAAACAAAGCAAGTAAAAGATAAATAATAATGTAAAAAGCCAAATTTGAGTGGATAATATAAAGTTTTGTCTCGAATAATTTTTCGGCATACGGTTTTGCCAATAATGCCACCCCCACAGCAATAGGCAAAACTATTAATGTTAAAAACACTGATTCGCCAAGTAATTGTTTCCTAATCAGCTTAACCCCGGCACCGTTTGTTTTTCTAATCGCTATTTCTTTACTCCTTCCCGACGAAACCGCCATTGAAAGCATAACGTAATTAAACGCGGCAACCAAAATAATCAGAAATACAATAGCCGAAAAAAAACGGATGTTCTTCAAATCTCCTTTTTTTCCGGTATTTGCAATGCCCGTAGAATGAAGATAAACATCGGAAAGCTTCTGTAACTTAAAAGTACATGAAAAATTCTTATTAATATTTTTTTCTTCAACTGCTCTGAATTGGTGATTTACGGTTTCCGGATCCGTTCCGTCTTTCAACAAAACCCAAGTTGCCCAATAACTTCGCCCCCAGTTAACACCTGCATCTGTTGCCCTAAAGTTTTTATTTATTTCGGCTACCGACCATTTTGCATTAACAAAACAATCGGCTTGTAGTGTTGAATTAACAGGAAAATCGTCGAATACACCTTTTACCACAAAAAATTGCTCTTGTCCTCCAACCATCCCGGCAATTTCTTTTCCTACAGGATTTTCATCGGGAAAAAACTTTTCTGCCTGTTTTTTCGATAGAACAATAGCGTTCGGATCATCTAAAATTCCTTTTGTTGAAGCATTTATCGGAATATTAAAAATGTCGAATATTTCTGAATTGGTAGATGATGCCCTCCATACTCTGATATAATTATCGTTTAATTTTAAGCGAAAAAAGCCTCTTAAATATCTTGCCGAAGCAACAGACTCGACCTGCGGAAAATCGTTTTTCATTGTCGATGACAAAATATAAGGACATCCGGGCTGAATCATTTTCGACTCAGTCATCAAGACCCTGTAAATGCGATTTTTGTTTTTATAGCCTTTGTCGTAACTGTATTCGTTTACCACAAACAGCAAAATGATAAACGAAACTGCCAATGCTATGGAAAGCCCCAAAATATTAATTCCGGCAAATAACTTGTTTCGTTTCAAAAACCGCCAAGATGATTTTAAAAAATTGGTTGTCATGATTTTTATTTTTAAATTCTGACAGGGTTTAAAACCCTATCAGGATTTGTTTACTCGTACCTCAAACTTTCCACCGGATTCCGATTTGCTGCTTTCCAACTCTGCCAACTTACCGTCAACAACGCTATTCCTAACGCCAATACGCCTGCCATAGCAAATATCCACCAACTTAAAGTGGTTTTGTAAGCAAAATTCTCTAACCATTTGTGCATTGCGTACCAGGCAATTGGCGTGGCAATTACAAAAGCTATGGCTACCCATTTTACAAAGTCGAGGTTGAGCATTGTCATTACTTCCAATATTTTGGCACCGTTTACTTTGCGGATGCCTATTTCTTTCATGCGAGCTTTCGAGGCAAAAATAGCCAGTGCCAAAAGCCCTAACGAAGCAATCAGTATATTTAAAATTGAAAAGATAAGATAAGCTTTCCCAAAATTATTATCGGCTTTATAGGCTTCGTTAAACGTATCGTCGAGAAACGAAAAATGATATTTTTCTTCGGGATAAAGTTTATCCCATAACTGCCCGACCCCGGAAATAGTTGACGACATATTCCCAGGCGCAACCTTAACAAAATAATACCCTACCGAACGGTACCAGTTTACACTGTTAAAAAATACCACCGGCTCGATAGCTTCGCGTAACGACTGGTGATGAAAATCGGGTACAACACCAATAATTTTATTGACCCGGTTTTCGGCTACTAAAAATTTCCCAACAGCCTCTTCAGGCGACAAGCCCAATTGATAACACGCCAGTTTGTTCAGGATAACCTCATTGCTATTTGTTTCTTTTTTTGCAGCAAAAGGGCTTCCATTAATTAATTTAATATCGAAATAATCAAAATAATTAAAATCAACATGTGCAATTGAAAAAGAATATTTGTCTTCTTCCTTTCCATGCAAATAAACCTCATTGCCCGAACGTTTATAAGCCTCCCCGGCAACAATTTCGGCAGTTGTAAATTTTTGCACTCCCGGAATTTTTTGCACTTCGTTACGGAATGTCTCTAATTTCGAGTGCTCATCTGATTTCTTGATCATTGTCATCGGGCTAAACGAAACCATTGTTTGTTCCATGTCCATTCCGGTTTCTGTTTTCTGCATATATTGTAATTGCCGAAAAATAGCAATGGTGCCAATTATTAAAAAGATAGAAACCCCAAACTGAAAAACAACTAAAGCCCTAACCGTCCCGGCCGATGCTTTGCTTGTATCCCGTTTTATTTGGTTTTTCCGTGACATTATTTTTCCTGCTGAAAAAAGAAACGGATAGGCGACACATATAAGGGTCGATACAATTATCAACAAAAAACAAATAATGCAGATGGTTGCCGCTGAAACAGGAAATATTTCAAATCCGGCAATATTTATACCTTTTCGGAGAAGAATAAATCCGCCAATAAAACTGACTGTTCCGGCCAAGGCATTAAAAAACAACGATTCGGCAATGTACCCTGCCACTAAATGGCGACGATTTGCCCCAAGAACATGATGTATCCCCTGCTCCAAAGCATTGCTTATTGACGAGGCTACCGACAGGTTAATATAATTAAGAATAGAGGTAACAATTAGCAACAGCGCAACAACAGAAAATGCAATTACCCTAATATTGCTACCGTTTGCACGCATTTCGCCCTCTTTATGCGAATGCAGGTGTACATTTTGTATGGGCATAAAATTAAACTGCACCGATTCATTATTTTGTTCAATATGCCTAATGCAAGGGGCAATAACCCCGGCATATTTGTTTTTTACCTGCTGAATGCCACAACCATCTTTCAGCCGGATATAAGTGTATCCCCTGCGGCCATTCCATTGCCCCTGCGAATAGGGGTCGCTTTCGCGAAACGATGCTATTTTGCTGTTATCGAGCTTTCCTGTGGCGTAATCAAAATTACGCATATAATAAAAAAGAGCTTTCCGGGTAAGGATTAAATCAAATTTAACATGACTATTTTCCGGGACATCGTCGAAAACCGCCTTTATATAAAACTCCCAGCCTTCGTTTAATTTAAAGGTTTTGTTTATCGGATTTTTATTTCCAAATAATTTCCGGGCAAGCGAACGGCTGATAACTGCATTATGAATATCAGCAAACAATAGCTCCGGGTTATCACACTCAAGCGGACGAGGAAAAACCTTAAAAAATGACGAATCGGTAAAAAACATATCAACATTTTGCACACTGGCTCCGGGTGTAAAAACGGTAATAATGTCTTTGTCGAGGTGCGTTGCTGCCTCTATCTCGGGCAGCCCGTTTTTTAATACCGGCCCTACCCCGTTATAATTTTTTGCAGTATTTTGTAAAATACGCCCCTGCCCGGTACGGGTTAATTCAACCCGAAACAGTTTATCTGCGCTGTCCCAAAACCGGTCGTAACTTTTTTCTGAAATTATCCACGAAAAAATAAAGGTAAAGGCAATCATGCCCACTGTTAATCCAAAAACATTAATAAACAAGTTTAATTTGGCTTTTTTTATGCGCCTAAAAACGATTTTAATAATTAGTTGCATTCGTTTTAAATGTTTATTTATGAGAAATAAGACAGGAGTCGTCCCGAGAAATCGGGGCTCGTTTCATTCGTTTATAATTGTCTGTTTTTTTAGGTAATTTCTGTGAAAAAATTTTTGCATTGGTTCCTTTTATCAAAAAATGCGCTCAACACAACTTCAAATATTCCGACTTATACCTCAAGGCCTCCATCGGTTTTCCGAATCGCCCTCCCCAACTCTTCCCCTCTTAGCTTCCCTGAAGGAGAGTTTTGAGCATCTCAGATTGACCTATCTTTTCGTTCAAAAATTAAATATTTTATTCTTCTCGTTTCCTACTTCTTTTTCTGAAATTAAGCTCCTTTAGGAAATTAGGCTGAAACGAGATTTGGACTTCCCTACAACAATATTTCCCCCATCTGTTTCTTTACCTCTTCGGTAATAATCTGTCCATCGAAAAGATTAACCACGCGGTGCGCATATTCCGAATCTCGAAGTGAGTGAGTAACCATTACAATGGTGGTTCCTTCGCGGTTAAGCTCGGTTAACAGGTTCATTACTTCCAATCCGTTTTTAGAATCGAGGTTACCGGTAGGCTCATCGGCAAGTATCAACTTAGGGCTGGCAACTACTGCACGGCCAATAGCCACACGCTGCTGCTGTCCTCCCGACAACTGCTGCGGAAAGTGTTTGGCACGGTGAGCAATTTTCATGCGTTCCAATACTTTTTCGACCCTTTCTTTGCGCTCGCGGGCTCTCATTTTCAGGTAAATAAGCGGAAGCTCAACATTTTCGTAAACATTCAGTTCGTCAATCAGGTTAAAACTCTGAAACACAAATCCAATATTCCCTTTACGCAACTGTGTACGGTTACGTTCTTTTAGCTGCCCTACTTCTTCGCTATCAAAATAATACTCACCTTCGCTGGGATTGTCCAACAACCCGATAATGTTCAGAAGAGTAGATTTCCCACAGCCCGAAGGCCCCATTATAACAACAAATTCACCTTTTCTTACATGAAGGTTCACATCGTTCAATGCACTGGTTTCAATCTCCTCGGTGCGGAATACTTTTTTTAGGTTTACTGTCTTTATCATAGCCCCTCCTAACCTCCCCAAAGGGGAGGAATTTTAAGCCTGTTTGATACAGGACTATTGTTAATATTTATTTTAATTATTATTTATATGCCCCACCCGCCCCCGCTCCAAAGGGGAGTAGCTAAGGCTTTTATTTAAACACTATTTTATCATTATCGCCAAACAAATCGTAACTTGAAGTGATTACCTGTTCTCCGTTTTTTAATCCTTCAAGCACTTCGTAGTACTGCGGATTTTGTTTCCCGATACGGATACTGCGCTTTTCGGCTTCGGTTCCGTTCTTGTTCAGCACATAAACCCATTGCCCCCCGGTACTCTGAAAAAAACCTCCTTTGGGAATAAGAATGGCTTTTTCGCTCTGTCCCAGTTCCAGTTTGTTGTGGTAAGTTTGTCCGGTTCGGATATTGTCGGGCTTTTTGCCATCGAATACCATGTCTATTTCAAACTGACCTTCGCGAACTTCAGGATAAACTTTCTTTACCTTTAAATGATACTCTTCTCCTCCTCTTTCAAATGAAGAATGCAATCCACGACGCACACGGTCGATATAGTGTTCATCGATAAGTGCATTAATTTTATAATTGGTAAGGATGTTTACCATTCCAATACGCTGTCCTTTTGATATTGATTCACCGATTTCTGCATTTAAAAGTCCAAGCTGACCATCAACAGGAGCTTTTACATTCAGATTTTCTAAACGCATACGGGCAATTCTCAGGTTTTCGCGCATATTGGCAAGGCTCTCGTCCATATTTATTTTTTGATTCGCCCGAAAAATTGAATCACTTTTAAACTTTTTATAAGTCAAATCTTTTTCTTTTAACGAAAGTTCATAATCTTCTTTTGCCTGAAGATATTCTTCCTTTGCAATTAAATCATCTTTAAACAAGGCTTCATATTGCTTATATTTCCGTTCTGCCTGTTTTACCTGCAAATCCACTTCAAGCTTACTACGCTGATTACTAATCTGTTGTTGTTCAATAGTAATTTGAGTATTACGCAACTCATTTGAATGATATGCCATATCCGATTCGCTATTCATAATGGTTGTATTCAAATCGCTGTTTTTCAGTTTCAAAATAACATCGCCTTTTTTCACCATTTCTCCTTCTTCGATGTAAATTTCTTCTACTTTTCCACCTTCTTCCACATCAAGGAAAATTGTTGTAATCGGCTCAACCTGACCAATAACCGTAATGTAATCATTAAATTCGCCATTAGCAACCGAGCTTATTGTAAGCTTATCTTTATCAGCACGATAGACAGATCCACTCCCTGCCGATATTACTTTAAAAATAAGGAAAGCAAATGCAAGTCCTGCCACAATCCAAATGATGTGTTTCTTTTTCAGTCCTTTTTTCTTTTCTATAACTTTATCCATTCCCATGGTTAGATGTATTTTTAATTGTTATTCTTAATCATCATCTACACAATACCTTGTATCTTGATTCTTGTGTCTATTAATCTAATTTTAAAATTCAAACACCGGTTTTCCCATATAATAATCCATTGTTTTCTTTTTAATGACGTACAAAAGTTCGGTTCGTAATAAATCGCTTTTTGCCTGAGCCAAAACATTTTTCGAGTCATACATATCAATAATGCTTATTAATCCTTGATTAAACTTTTTTTCAGCAACTTCAAACGCCACTCCAGCATACTTTTCCTGACTAACAAGCTGTTTGTATTCCGAATAATACGATTCCAATTCCTGACAATTTTGACTAATTTCGTTAAAAAGCTCCAATTTTGCTTTATTGTAAGTATTCTCCGACTGCAAATAATTTAGTTTTGCCACTTTCACATCTGATCGAAGTCCCCATTTTTGGAAAACAGGAACACTTAACGAAAGACTAACATATTGTCCAGTTTTATTTTTTAACTGGTCAAAAAATGATGGGGCACTTCCTCCTTTTGCCTTATAATAATCCGAATAATACCCTCCAGTCATGGTAAGACTTGGATATAAGTCTCCTTTAGCAATTGCAACATTCTTACGTGCAGCATCTTTCGATAACTCCTTTGCTTTTATAGAAGGATAAAACGCTAATGCTTTTGTATATACTTCTGAAGGAGTAATTACCACTCCATCAATAACTTTCACGTTCTGATCTGAAAAATCAATAGAAAAACTATCAACAGCAATTAAATTCATAGCCTGTTTTAAATCGAGAAGTGCTGTTTTGTAATTATTTTGTGTCTGAATTAAAGTCAATTCCTCTTTCGACAAACGCGATTCCATTTCCAGTAAATCCGATTTCGCTTTTAATCCAAGATTTACTTTTTTCTGCGTTTGTTTCAAATTTAATTCTGATAATTCTTTTTGTTCTTTTACAATTTCAATCAATCCATGATAATAAACCGCATTGTAATAAGCATTCATTACCGAAAAAGCAATGTCGTATTTTTGTTGCTTTTCAGCTTCAAGTCCCGACAGGTAAGTCATTTTTTTATAAGAAATAGTATTTCGCTTGGTAAACCCCTTAAAAATATCAATTCCAGTATAAGCCCCAATACTTGCCGAGGTACTTTTCGTGTTTATGTATTCATAACTCTCTGTATTTAGTGATCTCCCCGAAGATTTTTTCCCACTTCCAGTAATTGATACATAGGGTAATAAATCTCGTTTCGATTGATAAAAGTTTTCTTTATTGACCGAATTCTGAATACTATTACTCTTAACATCCAGGTTATTCTTAACGGCATAGGAAATGCATTGGTTTAATGTCCATTTTTCCTGACTCTTCACCGCCGCATTTCCAATAACCAAATAAAAGAATAAAACTAAATCTAAAACTATTCGTGTTACTCGCATTGTTCTCTTTTTTGTTTCCAATTGCAATGCCACAATAATGCCAAACCAACAAACATCTAATAAACAACACATTACAAAACACACAACCAATAATCCGTTAAAAATATTGACAGTTTTGTGTAAATTTTTTTTACAGTTTATTGGATATGGGAAAAATGGTGGTTATTTTTATAAATCCTAATAGTTTTTTTAAACCTGTCAGAATAAAAATAAAAGAAAAAACTACCAACAATGCCAAAAGGAAACATACTAATAGTTGACGACAACAAAAGCATTATCAGCACCCTGGAAATTTTGCTGATACCGGAATTTGACGAAGTAAAAGGAATTACCAATCCGAACCAGATTCCGGAAGAACTAAGAACAGGAAACTACAATTTGGTTATCCTGGATATGAACTTTAAAGCAGGTATTAATACCGGCAACGAAGGCTTATATTGGTTAAAGCAAATAAAAGAAAAGTATCCCGACATTTCGGTAGTACTGATTACTGCCTACAGCGAAGTAGAACTGGCTGTAAAAGCACTAAAACAGGGCGCCACCGACTTTGTTCCAAAACCATGGGACAACAACAAACTTTTGGCAACAGTACAAGCGGCCATTCAGCTTAACTACTCAAAATCGGAGGTCGGCAGGCTAAAACAAAAAGAAAAAAGCTTAAAATATGAATTAAACCGCGGAGAAAAAAATATTATCGGCTCATCTCCACAATTAATGAAGGTATTGGAAATGGTGCAAAAAGTAGCAAAAACGAATGCCAATATCCTGATTACCGGCGAAAACGGAACCGGAAAAGAATTAATAGCCCGCGAAATTCACCGTGCTTCGCAACGCAAAAACGAAATAATGGTAAGTGTAGACATGGGAGCCGTTAGCGAAACACTTTTCGAAAGCGAGCTTTTTGGCCATGTAAAAGGAGCCTTTACCGATGCCAGAGAAAACCGCGCCGGAAAATTTGAGACAGCACACAAAGGCACGCTTTTCTTAGATGAAATAGGCAACCTTTCGTTTCATTTACAAGCCAAACTTCTGGCAGCCATACAAAACCGCGAGTTTATGAGATTGGGCTCCGACAAGCCTATCCCCGTAGATATAAGGCTGGTGTGCGCTACCAACAAAAACCTGGAACAAATGGTGACCGACGGGCTTTTCCGCGAAGACCTCCTGTACCGGATAAACACCATTCAAATAGAAATTCCCCCGTTACGCACAAGGGGAAATGATATTATCATACTGGCAGAATTCTTTCTTCGAAAATTTACTTCGAAATACGAGAAAAACGGGTTAAAAATAAACCAGGCTGCACAGGAAAAGCTGTTAAAATATCCATGGCCGGGCAACATTCGCGAATTACAGCACACCATCGAAAAAGCGGTTATATTAAGCAATTCAGATGTTCTAAAACCCGAAGATTTCTTTTTCAAACAAATAATCTCGTCGAAATACGACGACGAAGGACTGACCATCGAAGAGATGGAAAAACGAATGATTGTATCGGCGATCGAAAAAAGTGCAGGGAATATGAGCCTTGCTGCCGAAAAGCTGGGCATAACACGCCAAACCCTGTACAATAAAATAAAAAAATACGGGCTATGATTAGTAAAAACCTGTATCTACAAATTGTCCTGAGAGTTCTGCTGGTTGTAGCAGCTGCTCTCATACTGGGATGGACAATTTTTGAAAAAAAAACCTTTGCGTTTGCTATTTTCCCCTCATTGCTGCTTTTGTTTGCCACATTAAATCTCATCTCCTTTCTTAACCGAACAAACCGCCGTATTTTTTATTTCTTCGAAGCCATAAAAAATGAAGATGCAACCCTCTCTTTTCCATTAAGCAGCAAAAACAAAATTATTAACGACCTTACCCAAAGCCTGATAAAAACCAATAAAAAAATCCGGCAAATCTACCGCGAAAGCCAGCAACAGGAACAATATTTTCAGGCACTTTTAGAACATGCGGCAACAGGAATGTTTACCTTTGACAAAAAGGGATTTATCCTGCATTCCAACAAACTCACCAAACAACTTTTCGGACTTGATGTACTTACCCATATAAACCAGTTGCAACGCGTCAACAATAAGCTTTTTCAAACCGTAAAAGACATACACCCCAACGAACAGCGCTTGATAACCCTGCGCAATAAAAACGGCATTATCCAACTTCTGATAAAATCCAATTCATTCATTTCGAACTGCGAAGAATTAATGCTGCTCTCGATACACGACATAAAAAACCAGTTAGATGAAAAAGAACTGGAATCGTGGCGCAAACTAATAAGGGTAATGATGCACGAAATCATGAACTCCATAACTCCGGTTACCTCTTTATCGGAAAGTTTAGTCTCTCATTTCCATAGGGAAGGAGAAGCCAAAACACCCGAACAAATTGACGAGAAAATCATAAAAACCACGATACGGGGACTTGAAGTCATCCGCGAACAAGGAAAAAGCCTGATAAATTTTGTTGATTCATACCGCAAAATAACACGCATTCCTCCTCCCGAAAAGAAAGTATTTCCGGCTAAAAATCTTATTGATAATATTTGTCTACTGTCGTCGTCGTTCGAAAATGCAGGACAAACAAAAATCACCAGCCAAATTACCCCCAAAGAAATGGAATTGCATGCCGACGAGAAACAGATTTCACAGGTACTGATAAATTTGATAAAAAATGCAGTGCAGGCAAATGAAAATAATCCAGAAGCCAAGGTGAAAATTACAGCCTCACTCACAGCAAACAGACGACCGGAGATAAAAGTAACCGACAATGGCCCCGGAATTCCAGAAGAATTGATGGACAAAATATTTGTACCGTTTTTCACTACCAAAGAATCCGGTTCGGGAATAGGACTCAGCATTTCGCGCCAGATTATGCAACTACATGGCGGACGACTGAAAATAGAATCAATTCCTAATAAAGTTACTACGGCAGTGTTATCCTTCTAATTCCTATTATCAGTGAAAATTACAAGAAAAAAGTAAACGATGAACAGCAAGTTGCAAAACTAAAATCGAAAGCGGGAAAAAATTGAGAAATACCCAATAATAACATAACATTTAGTCGTATCCTATAATTTTCGTATTTTTGGAAGCTCTGATTATACAAATAACATAATGATCAAAAACATGTATACAAAAAAAGAAGTAGCCCAAACCATAGACCATGCAGTACTAAAGCCGAATCAAACATTAAACGACCTGAAAGCAAATGCCGAAATGTGCATTAGGAACAACGTGTTCAGCATGTGTGTGAAGCCCTGCGATATAAAAGACACCAAAGAGCTGCTAAAAAACAGCGATGTAAAAGTTTCGTGCGTGCTTAGTTTCCCCCATGGTGCCGACACCACTCCGACAAAAGCATTCCAGGCTCAACAGGCCATCAACGACGGAGTGGATGAAATTGATATGGTTATGAACATCAGTCGTTTTTTATCCGGAGCCTACGACTATGTTAGAGAAGATATTAAAGCAGTGGTAAAAGTTGCCCATGCGCATAAAATCCCGGTAAAAGTGATACAGGAAAGCGGATTTCTGACTGCAGAACAAATTGCAAAAGCATGTGAACTTTCGTTTGAAGCCGGTGCCGAATTTGTAAAAACCTCGACAGGATTTGGGCCTGGAGGGGCAAAGCCTGAATACATTGATGTAATGCTAAAAACCGTTGGCGACAAGATGAAAGTAAAGGCCTCCGGAGGCATTCGATCGTGGGAAGATGCAGTGGCTTTTCTTGACCAGGGAGCAGACCGACTGGGAATAGGATCTACCGAAGCAGTGCTAAACGGGGCTAAAGCAGAAGGAGATTATTAACTTTCGGTGTTTTGTTTGATGCAGGAATAATTCGGATTGAAGGAAAAACAAGCAATGTATTTTTTAAACGGCAACAGACTTTATATAAAACCCGCTCGCAATAACGAAACCTTACAGGAACAGCTTAATGATTGCCTGGAACAAATTCAACAAATTAATGAGGGGAAACAGGTTTTTAAACTTAACTTTTTTATTGACAGCAATTCCGACAGCAATTACCTGGAGATAAAAACTCAAATCCAAAACCGGGTAAATGCACTATTTTCCAATCGAGTCATGCAAACTATTATTGCACAGCCACCGCTTAATGCGAAAATTATTCTCGAGGTATTTTATTACGACCCGTTGGTGTGGAAGATGCAATTTGTTGAGGAAAACGAGAACACTGCTGTTCTTTTTAAAAATAACGATACCCGTTTTCTTATCGGGTCGGTACAAGAAACAAAAGCCGCCAACTGTAAAACTAATGCAGAAAATGCGTTCTCAGCAATAGACTCAATATTGCAGGAAACCCGCTTCAATACCAGTGATATTATCCGCCAGTGGAATTACATAGAAGCTATTTTAGGTTTCGATACCAATCAACAACGGTACCAGGAATTTAACGATGTAAGGACTACTTTTTACAAAGATGCTTTTAGCAAGAAAGGCTATCCGGCAGCAACGGGAATTGGCATGAAAAACGGAGGCGTAATTATTGAATTCATTGCTGTTAAATCGTCGAAAGCCATTACCTGCCCTGTTGATAATCCCGAACAGATTTCGGCACATCATTACAGCAATGAGGTATTGATTGGCGCAAGAGACAAGCCTAAAACAACGCCAAAATTTGAACGGGCACGCTATTTCCAATATGAAAATAAAAAGATGATATTCATATCGGGAACAGCATCAATCCACGGAGAAAAAACTGTTGGCATTGACAATGCTGCTAAACAGACCGAAATAACCATCAACAATATAAAACAACTTTACTCAGGAAAAGCCTTCAGGCAGTTGCCTGCCCCCAAAATGCGTGCACAATACGGCCATGCACGGGTATATGTAAAAAAGCTTGACGACTTTAATGCCATTAAAACCGTTTTTGAAAAACACTACGGGAAGCTTCCGGTAGTTTTTATTATTGCCGACATTTGCCGCGATGATTTGCTGGTTGAAATTGAAGGAAAAGTAATTTTAAAGGAAATTCGTTAGCGAAAGCGTAATTTGAGGTAATTCTCCGGAACGATTCCCTCCCCAAAAAGAAGGCATTGAGCAGAATAGCTATTACGGAGAGAAGGAACCGTTCTTCCTTGTTTCATTATAAAAAGCAAGAACGATTCCCCTTGCCAGCTACTTTTTAAAATTTCACATCAAGCCCTAGCATGAAATTTATTCCGGCCTGCGGAAAATAGCCGTCTTGTTTAAATCGCTTACCTCCATAGAAATAAGAATACACCCAAGCATTCGATTCGTATTCCTCATCAAACAGGTTATTTACCGCCAAATGCAGGGCAATTTCATCAACGAATTTTGGGGTAAACTTGTAATTGACCCTCAAATTATTCACCAAATAAGCATCCAGCACACGGTCATTGCTCGAAGTATTATCAATGTATTGCTTGCCTACATATTGCGAGACAAAACTGATTTCGAGGTGTTTTACCGACGAATAAACCAACTGGCTGTTCCCGGTAAATTCGGGTGAAAATGCCAGGTCTGTGGTTCCAAGATTAAATGTATTTTGTTCTCCGGTATCCCAATCATCAACATATTCTGTAAAATTTTGGATTTTGTTCCGACTAAAAGTTGCATTTACATTCCATTGCAATTCCGGTGTAATTTTCCAGCCGAGTTGCAATTCAAGTCCGGCCCGGTAACTATCCTCAACATTTACCATAATTCCGGCCCCCACATCATTTATTTTTCCGGTTAACACTAACTGGTTGTTGTAATCCATAAAATACAAATTTGCGTCGGCCGAAAATCGTAAGGAACGGAAAGAATATCCGGCTTCCCAATCGTATAATGTTTCGTATACCGGTTGTTTCCCGGCCGGATCGGCATCTACATAATTATCGCGATTGGGTTCGCGATGGCCTGTGGCAAAAGAGAAGTAAACCTTCTGACGCTCTTCCGGCTGGTAATACAGTCCTAACTTAGGGTTGAAAAAATTAAAATTGTGCTTCTGCCCAATAGCTCTTAACTCATCATCAATCCCTTTAATTTTATAGTCGATACGGCGATACTGCAAATCAGCAAAAAGATTCAGTTTGTCCGTTAAGCGGTAATTGAGTTTTCCATAAATATTAAAATCCTTTTTCAGTCCATTTCCCCGGTACCACTCATAATCCGTATCTACATTTACCAGGTATTGTGCCCAAATAACTTTTCCGTAATGATCGCCATCATAGGTATTCCATCCTCCCCCGAGGGTAAGGTCAATACATTCTTTTTTGTAGTTCAACGAAAATACAATGCCGTAAAAATCGTTGTCCAGCCACTTTTGTGTTACAAAATCGGATTTTCGGATGGTATCCCGACCAACAATCGGGGAGGAAAGCTGATACTTCGAAAACTTTTTATTTTTCTTATAATTTTCGTAATAGCCTTTTCCATGCCGGTAATGCAAGGCAGTATTCAAGTGCAGTGCCTCATTAAACTGGTGCGAAAAATGCAAATGAAAATAATCCTGCTGATAATGGTCGATTTGATTTTCGTACGTATAATAATTGTAAGTACGACTATTGGAATGAATCATCTCTTCGGTTTCTTCGGCGGTATAAAGTCCATGTTCTTCGTAGCGTTTCATGCCTTCCAAATCGTTATTTAAACGTACCGAAGGCACTCCCGTCCAGGCCTGGTAGGTTTCTTCCAGTCCGGAGAATACATTTATTTTCAGAATAGTATTTCTGGAATAATACCCGCCGGAGAGAAAAAATGATTTTAAATCGGAACTGGCACGATCGATAAACCCATCGGAAGAAACTTTCGACAAACGGGCATCAAATGTAAACTTATCATTGATTAGACCGGTACCTGCAGAAACGGTATTTTTAAACGTACTGAAAGACCCGGCAGCAGTATTCCAGGTTGCATATGCCTTTTTTTTCAGGGCACTGGTTTGCAAATCAATTGTTCCGCCAAAAGCAGCAGCGCCGTTTGCCGAAGTCCCTATACCGCGTTGCACCTGTACATTTTCGAGAGAAGAAGCTATATCGGGCATATCCACAAACCAGGTTCCATGTGTTTCGGCTTCTGAAACCGGAATCCCGTCGATACAAACATTTATCCGGTTTAAATCGGTACCCCGAATACGGAAATTGGTATACCCTACCCCGGCACCGGCATCGGATGTGGTTACAAACGAAGGTGTTAATTGCAACAAATACGGGATATCCTGCCCCAGGTTTTTATTTTTCAGTTCTTCTTTCGAAACCGAACTGTAGGCCACCGGGGTTTTGTCTTTTGCCCGCGTAGCCGAAACCAAAACCTCATCGGTTAAAACTGCCCCGGGAGTTAAGTCAATTTTAATGAATTTATCGGACGACAAATCCACCGTAACTTGTTTTTCATGATAACCGATAAAAGAGACCGCCAGCAAATAGCGTCCTTTTTTTAAGCCGGAAAATTCAAAAACGCCATTGCTTTTTGCCGACATCCCCCGGAAAGTTCCTTTGACTACTACACTTGCTCCCGGAAGCGGTTCATTGTTTCCGGTAACTACTCCTTTTAAACTGTATTGCCCCCAGGCAAATACAACACAACACTGCAACAGCAGTATTAATCCTAACTTTTTCATTTTTTTAGAAATTGGTTAATAACTAACCAATGGAGTGGGAACTTTATCCCTTATTGCCCTCCCTTCGCCGGCATTACCCGGAGCAGGTTCTGTGGGTATAATCTCAGCCCTAAATATTTCAGGCACCCCATTGCGAAATCGGTACAAAAATAAAACGGATTTGTGAGATAACAAAATAACAATTTCGTAACCATTCTCAAAACCGTTTTACCCAACCTAATTTTGCGGTATACAAATTTTACTCCGACATCTGTTCGGCAACATGATCCAAGTCGGAATATTTATCTTCGTAACGCTGTTTTACGTTATCCTTTAAAAAACCCTCATCGTCATAATCATCATCTTTATCAACCAGGGTGATGGCTTCGTTCTCCGTCATTCGCAACAGGTAACACTTATCTTCAGTTTCGAAAGGAAGAGCAGTTATATTCTTTCCATTCTTATCGAAAAACTGAATCAGGTTATCTGCAAATCCATCAGCATAAATTAATTTCACCTGCTGACGCAAAGCTTTATCAAGCTTATTGTAATCTTTAATTACTTTGGGTTTATTGCCTGTCATTTTAATACTTTTATCTAAGCATTTATAAAACAACTATTTAATTCATTCACAAAAGAAACACCTTTTCAATAAAATCTTTCTTCTGTTTCCACTAACAAATTAATAGTTTCATTTCGACATTTGCAATAACCCCGAATAACTTTTATCGTAAAAAAAAGAGGATGTCTCAAAAGTCTAAAAAAAGAAAAATATCTGGAGCTTTTTTTCTTTGAAAAACCTTATGTTTTCTTTGCGCAATTCTGTTTTTACAGAACTTTAAAATTACAACACAGAGTTTCTCCAAGAAAATACAAAGCTGCTGCACAAAGACTTTTAGGACACCCTCTTCTTACAAATTTATATATTTCAGCCTGCCTAAGATGAAGTTTTAAATCACCATATAGATTACAACAGACCGTTAAATTTTAGATATGAGACATGTGACTTTTCTAACCTGATTTAGTACAGTCGTACAGGTTAATATCACATCCGAATAATCAAGTTTATTATTCTTCTGTGATAACAATTTTATCAATCACATCTCCCTGACGAATTTCATCAATTACCTCAATCCCATCGAAAACTTTTCCAAAACAGGTATGCTGACGGTCGAGGTGTTGGGTATTTTCACGGTTATAACAAATAAAAAACTGCGAACCTCCGGTGTTTCTTCCGGCATGTGCCATCGACAATACTCCCCTATCGTGGTATTGGTTATCGCCATCCAATTCGCACTTAATTGTATATCCGGGTCCACCGGCTCCTGTTCCGTCAGGACAACCACCCTGTATTACAAAGTCGGGGATAACACGATGAAAAGTAAGCCCGTCGTAAAATCCCGATTCCGAAAGCTTAATAAAATTAGCAACTGTTCCCGGGGCATCATTCTCAAAAAATTTCACTTTCATTACCCCTTTTTCTGTATGAATTTCTGCTATCTTCATAATTAATTATTTAAAACTGGCACAAAAATATAAAAAGCTGGAACTTATCATAAACAAACCTTAAACTGAATATCGAAACAAAATCTTTCAATTCGCAATACGACTCAAAGTCGCGCTGCAAACGAAGGAGAAGAGAGTGTGGATATTAGCAATTGAATGAATGAGTTAGGGAGGCACGGAATAAAAAAGCAGATTCAGAACAACAACATTTTTAAATTATTTTATACCGGAATTTAAAAATGATACAAAAAAATGAACCACCAAAGACGCTGAAAACACCACAACCTCTCCCCATCACTTAAGCACCTAAAAATCAACAAGATAAAAAAGCAGCAGGCCTTACACTACAAGTAATAAATTATTAAAATACAATCAAAACATGCTACTTTTCGCTCAGAATTAAACGATTTATTTTAACTTTATGTCCTGTAAAAACCACATATAAACAATGAAATTTAAGTTTTTAGCCATATCATTATTTAGCATTCTTCTAACTTTTTTTTCGTGTACACAATATCCTGACACCAAGAATAATTTCGATAAAAAGGTAAAAGATTTCTTAGAAGAAAATGCCAGCAACTGGCGGGACATGAACATCCCATTGTCCGACGGGAAAATACTTTATGATATTATCATAAAAAATGGTTACACCCAGGCCGTTGAAATAGGTACGTCAACCGGTCATTCGGCCATATGGATGGCCTGGGCACTAAGCAAAACCGGGGGAAAACTAATTACGATTGAAATAGATAAAAGACGTTACCTTGAAGCAAAAGCTAATTTCAAAAAAGCCGGCGTTTCTGATTATATTGATATACGCTTGGGCGATGCTCATGATTTTATCCCCAAACTAAAAGGGGAATACGATTTTGTTTTTTGCGATGCCGATAAATACTGGTATAAAAATTACTTTACAGCACTAAATCCCAAACTCAAAAAAGGAGGTTGTTTTATCGCCCATAACATTTCGGTAAAAACAAACGGGATAAAAAGTTTTATGGAATATATTGAAAGCCGAGATAATTACGCGACCCATATCAACAAAAACAGCCGTGCAGGCATGTCTATAAGCTATAAAAAAGCTTTAAAGTAAATTTACTACTGCTATTGCCTTTTGATTTGTTTCGTACTACCTTTGCCCGCCAATAAAAATTACAACATAATGATTTTAAAGGAACAGGTAAAAAACCTTGTTGAGCGCCGGGATGCGCTGAGGAGGCATCTTTGACTACGATGCTAAATTATTAGAACTGGAAGAAGAAGAACTTAAGACACAAGACCCGGAATTCTGGACAAAGCCCAAAGAAGCTGAAGTACAGATGAAAAAAATCCGTACAATAAAAGTATGGACCGAGGGTTTTAAAAAAGTTGATGCTGCTATTGATGATTTATTGGTGTTATACGAATTCTTCGAAATGGAAGAAGCATCGGAAGAAGAAACAGATAAAGCTTATGCCGAGAATCTTACCCTGATTGAAGAACTGGAAACAAAAAACATGCTCCGTAACGAAGAAGACCACTTGGGAGCAGTGTTAAAAATAAATGCCGGCGCAGGCGGAACCGAAAGCAACGACTGGGCCGATATGCTCTTTCGCATGTACACACGCTGGATAGAAAACCAAGGCTACAATATAAAAATTGCCGACATGCAACACGGCGATGAAGTGGGAATAAAAAGCTGTACTATTGAAATTGAAGGAGAATATGCCTACGGCTATCTAAAAAGCGAAAACGGAGTACACCGCCTTGTCAGACTTTCGCCGTTTAATGCCCAAAATAAACGTATGACTTCTTTCACCTCGGTTTATGTAGCTCCATTAATCGACGATTCGATAGAAATAGACATAAACCCGGCAGATATTACCTGGGATACATTTCGCAGCAGCGGTGCCGGCGGGCAAAATGTGAACAAAGTAGAAACCGGGGTTCGTTTACGACACGCCCCTACCGGAATTATCATTGAAAACACCGAAAGCCGATCGCAACTGGGCAACAAAGAAAATGCTTTACGGCTGCTAAAATCGCAACTTTACGAAATAGAATTGCGCAAACGCCGCGAGAAAACAGCAGAAATTGAGGCGCAGAAAAAGAAAATAGAATGGGGCTCTCAAATCCGATCTTACGTATTACAACCTTATAAAATGGTAAAAGATTTACGCACCAATTTTGAAACAGGAAATGTAAACGCAGTACTCGACGGCGAACTTGATGGATTCATAAAAGCTTACCTGATGGAATTTGGCGGAAAATAACAAAAACATAGCTTGGATATTTCAGAGACTTTTATCATCTTCGGAGACAGGTTAAAAGAATGATAAAATGTACTCAAACGAAAAATTTAACAACCGCGAAATCAGTTGGCTGTCGTTCAACGAAAGGGTGCTACAAGAGGCAAAAGATCCGGCAACACCATTATTTGAAAGAATCCGATTTATCGGCATTTTTTCGAATAATCTTGACGAATTTTTCAGGGTACGCGTAGCTACCGTACGACGCATGGTAGCCTTAGGAAAAGACGAAGAAAACCTGCTGGGACAACTCTCGCCCGAAGAACTTTATTCCTGTATTCAAAAAATTGTCAACAAACAACAAAACAAGGTACAGGAAATATTTCTGAATATTCTGGAAGAACTAAAAACAAACAATATTCTTCTTATCAGCGAAAAAGATTTAACAGAAAAGCAGGGAAAAATAGTCCGAGAATATTTCTACGAAAAAGTATTACCCAACCTGGTACCGATTATGTTGCGTAAAAACAAATTTCCTTATTTGCGCGACCGTTCGGTGTACCTGGCAGTTAAATTATGGAAAAAATCAGATGCTACAGATTATGCCTATTCATTGATTCGTATTCCCGGGCGTTCGGTGCCACGCTTCTTTGTTTTGCCCGAAAAAGAAGGGAAACGCTACGTAATTATGCTTGACGACATTATCCGTTTCTGCATGGACGATATATTTTTCTATTTCGACTACGACATGCATGTAGCCCATACCATAAAAATAACCCGCGATGCAGAACTTGACCTTGACGATGATATTTCAACAAGCTTTATCGAAAAAATGAGCCGTAGTCTAAAAAAAAGAAAAAAAGGCAAGCCCGTACGACTCGTTTACGACCGCAGTATGCCCGACGATATGTTGCATTTTATCCTGAAAAAGATGAAACTCTCGGAAGGAAGCGACGCAATCCCCGGTGGACGTTATCACAATCATAAAGATTTCATGAATTTTCCGGAAATTGGGCAGAAAAAACATTATTATCCCAAATTACCACCGTTTCGACATAAAGACCTTCCGCCATTTACCAGTATATTAAAGGTATTGCGACAAAAAGATGTAATGTTGCATTATCCTTATCAAACCTTCAACCACTTTATTGATTTTTTGAGAGAAGCAGCTATCGATCCCCAAGTAAAAGAAATAGGGCTGACCATATACCGTGTTGCCTCCGACTCTAAAGTCGTTAACGCCTTGCTTAATGCCGTCAGAAACGGAAAAAAAGTAACGGTTGTGATTGAATTGCAAGCACGTTTTGATGAAGAAGCCAATATCTACTGGTCAAACAAATTACAAGACGAAGGAGCCAACGTTATCAACGGGGTTCCGGGTATGAAAGTACACAGTAAACTGGCATGGGTACAACGCAAAGAGAATGGTTTAATACGCAATTACGCCTACATTGGCACCGGCAACTTCCACGAAGGAACGGCCAAAATTTATGCCGACGACGGATTACTTACAGCCGACCCACGACTGGCGAATGAAGTAGAAAAAGTCTTCGAATTCTTCAAACACAACTATTTGCAGTACGACTACAAACACCTTGTAATCAGTTCTTTTTACATGCGCAGGCATTTCGAAACATGCATCGAAAACGAAATGAAACAGGCGAAGGAAGGCAAACCTGCATGGATGATATTGAAAATGAACAGTTTGATTGATCCGGAAATGATGAAAAAATTGTACGATGCAGGAAAAACAGGGGTTAAAATACAGCTTATCGTTAGAGGTATTTTCGGGTTAAAAACAGGGATTGCTAATCTGAGTAAGAATATTTCGGCCATCAGTATTGTAGATAAATACCTGGAACACTCGCGCATATTCCTGTTTGGCGCCGGAGGCGAAGAAAAAATGTACATTTCATCAGCCGACTGGATGCCACGCAACCTTAACCGGCGAATTGAAGTTGCCTGCCCGATTTACGACGAAACGATAAAAACAGAGTTAAAAGAAATGCTAAAGATACAACTACGCGACAATTCAAAAGCAAGAATCCTTGACTCCGAACTTTCCAATAAATATTTCCAAGAAAATTCAAAAACAAAATACAGGGCACAGGAAGATTATTACAACTATATTAAATCAATAACAAGTTAGTCCAAATTATTTATCAATTTTCACGAAATAATCATCGTGCTTATTTTCTTCTTGTAACTTTGCCGGCAAAACCGAAAACATCCAGACCGGAATTGAATATTCAAAAATTCGACTCTGTAAACCGGAACTATAACGAAATACGAATCCATTAATCAATAGTATAATAATTATGTGGGCTTTTGCCGGATTAACTTCTGCTTTCTTTTTAGGAATTTACGATATATTCAAAAAAACATCGCTAAACGGTAATGCTGTTATTCCCGTATTGTTTCTTTCTACACTTTCCAGCACCATTATATTTCTTCCGGTTGTTATCGGCTCCTATTATTGTCCTGACTTTTTCATCCGACTGGGTATTTTCTCCCCATCCCTTTCATTGCTCGAACATTTACAGGTTTTGTTAAAATCAGTGATTGTTGTTTCGAGCTGGATACTTGCATTTTTTGCCATAAAACACCTTCCTGTTACCATTTTTGCACCAATTCGGGCTACCGGGCCACTTTGGACCTTAATCGGGGCACTTATTATTTTTCAGGAAAAACTAAACGGGCTACAATGGATTGGCGTTACACTAACACTTATTTTTTTCTACCTGTTTTCAACCGCCGGAAAACGCGAAGGCATTGCCTTCCGGCACAATAAATGGATACTTATGATAGTTGGGGCTACGCTGCTTGGCGCTGTCAGCGGGTTATACGATAAGTTCATTATCTCGCGTATCGACAGAATTGCAGTACAGGCATGGTTTTCGTTCTACCAGGTTCTAATTCTGTTCCCGATACTGGTATTTCTGTGGTATCCTGGCCATAAAAAAACCACTCCCTTTCAATGGCGCTGGACCATACCGGCCATTGGAATTACCTTAGTTATTGCCGATTTCCTGTACTTTTACGCATTAAGCATCGAAGGCTCTATGATTTCGATGATTTCGGCTCTTCGCCGAAGCAGTGTTATTGTTGTTTTTATACTGGGTGCATTTCTTTTTAAAGAAAAAAATCTACGACAAAAAGCAATACTACTAACAGGAATCCTTACCGGCATTCTGCTAATTACTTTGGGAAGTAGTTAAATCCGTCCATCTAACCCAAAGTATAATTATATGAATGTTGCTTACCGGCTTCGAGCTTGTTATTTTGTTAAGCCTTTTACGCCCGGCAGTTTTATTGTCAAAAACAGAAATGAATTCTAAATACCGTTTATTGGAAGCCATAATATCAGGGATTTATATGTTTTACGACCTCTGCCATTCTTCTAATACCGCAGGCACGGTCATGGTCAAAAAAGGTAACAATAGTTTCCACTAGCTTCGTTAGGAACGACACATTTTTATCCCTTATCCTTTTCCAGTTAGACTGTTGGATATGCTGCCCACGTGACTGGGGCAACTAACAAACTCAATAACTCATTCAGAAAAATAACCAACACCAAACAAAGAAATTCCTATCTTTTTGCTATTTTGGCGCTCCATTAATTTTTTTGATAGATAATAATAATGAACAGAAAATACAAAAACTATTTACTATTAACCCTAAAAGGGATAGGCATGGGAGCTGCCGATGTTATACCGGGAGTTTCGGGCGGAACAATTGCTTTCATCACAGGAATCTACGAAGAGCTGATAAATTCCATAAAGTCAATCAATCTAAAAGCTATAAAACTCTTTTTTAGCGGGAAATTTGCTGAATTTTGGGCAACAATCAACGGAAACTTTCTGGTTAGTATATTCCTAGGAGTTGCCATCAGTATTTTTTCGCTGGCCAAAGGATTGGCTTATCTGCTTAGCAACTACCCCATTTTAGTATGGTCTTTCTTTTTCGGACTGATTGTTGCCTCAACCATATATGTTGCACGTTCTATAAACAAGTGGAATGCAGGAGTTATCATTTCCGGCATTTTAGGCATTGCCGTCGCCTACCTGATAACAATTCTATCGCCAGCCGAAGCAAATACCTCTTACTGGTTTATTTTTGTAGCCGGTATGATTGCCATTTGTGCCATGATATTACCCGGAATTTCAGGCAGTTTTATCCTGGTATTATTGGGAATGTATAAATTCATACTCGGTTCAATAAGCACAATAACTCTCCCCGTTATCTTAGTTTTTATTGCCGGGGCTGCCATTGGAATTGTTGCCTTCTCGAATGTACTTTCGTGGTTACTAAAAAAATACCATAATCAAACCATTGCTGTTCTTGCCGGTTTCATGGTAGGAGCACTCAACAAAGTATGGCCATGGAAAGAGGTAACCCAAAACATTATTGACCGACATGGTGAACTAAAACCAATTGCCGAACGCAATGTTTTGCCGGGCATATACGAACAGCTCACCGGGCACGAAGCCTGGATAGCGGGAGCAATAGCCCTTGCTATTCTTGGTTTTGCCCTGATTTTCATTATAGAAGGAATAGGGAAAAGAATAAAAACGATAAAGCAATAATATCACCTGTTTGTCATTTTTAACCAACCATTCCTTTCCCCTGCAAAAAATCGGGAAGTAAAGAAAAAGGATAATAATAATCAATAAATAATCAATAAAATGCATCGTTACGGTTTATTAGGCTACCCCCTGGCTCATTCTTTTTCAAAACGTTACTTTACAAAGAAGTTCGAAAAAAAACGCATCGATTCAACCTATGAAAACTTTGAAATAGACAACATTACCAAATTTCCGGAAGTAATAAAAAATAATCCGGAAGTAATTGGATTTAATGTTACACTGCCCTACAAGCAGCAGGTTATTCCCTACCTGGATGAATTAAATGATGCTGCTAGGGAAATAGGAGCTGTAAATACCATAAAGGTTACCCGGCAAGGAGACAAGATTTCACTAAAAGGGTTCAATACCGATGTTTATGGATTTGAATTTGCGCTAAATCCTTTACTGAAAGAATACCATAAAAAAGCACTAATACTAGGCAACGGGGGTGCTTCTCAGGCCGTAAAATACGTACTTACAAAACTGGGGATCGATTTTATTTCTGCATCAAGAAGAGAAATACTGAAAAAAAATGAAATAAGCTACTGTGCTGTCAATAAAGAAATCATGGCGGAACACTTATTGATTATCAACACGACCCCCCTGGGAACATACCCCAATGTAGATACTCTGCCCGATATTCCTTACGACTTTATTACAGAGAAACATTTATTGTTCGATTTGGTATACAACCCGGAAATAACCAGTTTTATGAAAAAGGGACAATTAAAGGGAGCGACCGTAAAAAATGGCTACGAAATGCTTGAACAACAAGCAGAGAGAGCATACGAAATCTGGAATTCGTAACAATGAAACAGCCCATGGCTGAGATTATAACTGAGGCACCCAGGAGCATGACTGATATTTTTTCTCACATAACAAACGTGCTTCATAAAAATTTAGACGAATGAAACAGCCCATGGCTGAGATTATAACTGAGGGCCCCAGGAGTATGACTGATATTTTTTCTCACATAACAAACGTGCTTCATAAAAGTTTAGACGAATGAAACAACATAAAATATTATTTGTATGCCTTGGCAACATTTGCCGATCGCCCAGTGCCGAAGCTGTTTTTAAAGGAATAGTAAAAAAGAAAGGATTGGAAGAATATTTTGAAATTGATTCTGCCGGTACCTCAGGATGGCATATTGGAAAACCTGCCGATCAAAGAATGCAAACACATGCAGTAAAACGAAATTACCACCTTACAAGCCTCGGCCGAAAATTCGATAAATTCTCCGATTTCGATCATTTCGACAGGATTATTGCAATGGACGACAACAATCTGTACGACCTAAAGCAAAAAGCCCGAAACAAAAATGATCTGAAAAAGCTCAGCAAAATGACTGACTTTTGCAAAAAATATAATTACAATGAAGTGCCAGATCCATATTATGGAGGAGCCGAAGGCTTTGAACTGGTACTTGATTTATTGGAAGATAGTTGCGAAGGATTACTTAAGAATCTTTTGGGTTCTTAAGTTTTGCCTTTCTGCCTCCCATTTCATTTTCCCTTTTTCTGCGTCAGAATTTAGAACAGTTGCTAAGGCTATACTTAAAAATTTTGACTTGTAAAAAAAAACAGATTCGTATAAATTCAGGGCAACCTCCCTGCATTGAGAAAAGAAACTATTCAAAATGATACAGGAAGTTAACCAAAGCATCGTAAGCCGGTTTTCTTTCTCCTTCTATTTCCATAACTATTTTTACCTGGACGCGTGTCACTCCTCGTAAATTCTTGATATCGTTTAAAGAAACAACTGCCCGTATGCGGTCGTTTACTTTTACAGGAGCCTGAAAACGTAATTTTTCAATTCCATAGTTTACAATCATTTTTACGTTACGTACTTCAATAACATTATACCACATATAAGTCAACATCGACAACGACAAATACCCGTGTGCAATGGTTGTTTTAAAAGGCGATTCTTTTGCAGCACGATTCGGATCGGTGTGTATCCACTGATGATCCATAGTTGCTTCTGCAAATTTATTGATCTGTTCCTGTGTTATCTGAACATAATCGGAAGTTCCGATTTCCTTTCCCTGAAGTGCCTCAAACTCTTCGTAACTATTAATAATTTTCTTTGCCATAGAATTATAAAATTGAATTGCAAATTTAAACTATTTTACCCTGTTTAACGAAGGATTCCGCTTTGTAATGAATGATATTAAATACATTGCTGTCGAAACTTCGAATTTTAACACAAATTGTTCCATTCTTTTGTAAAAAATAACCGTATTCTTATTAACTTTTTATTTTCCATCTTTGCGTCGAAATTTTAGTTTGAAATTATTTCATTATGGGAAAAGGATTCAAAAGTACAACTTTTCTGGCCATACTGTCCTGCTGGTTATGGTCAACAGCATTTGTGGGTATAAAAATAGGATTAGCATATCACACTCCGTTTCAATTTGCAGGAATGCGTTTTTTTATAGCCGGATTAATGCTTTTCTTCTTTTATGGCAACGCTTCGCGTTATTGGGCCGAAATAAAAAATAATCTGAAATTTGTTCTGGCACTTTGTTTTTTTCAGGGCTTTGCCCAATATGCTCTTTTTTATAGCGGCATAAACCTGGTTCCGGCAGCACTTGCCGCCATGATAATTGGCGCACAACCGATGTTTGTTGCCATTGTTGCCCACTTTTCTTTTCAAAACGACAAAATCACCCCGCTAAAAACGTTTAGTATTCTGATTGGTGTGTCAGGAATTGCACTGATAACCCTCGGACGCTCAAAGATTGAAATGAAAAGCAGCCTCGAATTATTAGGAATTGCCTTGTTACTCATTAATAATTTTGTTTCGGGATATTCCAATGTCCTTATTGCAAAACACTCCCAAAATGTTTCACCGGTTGTAATGAGTTCGGTCTCAATAGGAATTGGAGGACTTGTGCTGTTTGCCGTATCCATTCCTACAGAAGGAATACATTTAGGCCCCTTCCCTGCCCGATATTGGGGCGCACTGGTATGGCTGAGTTTTCTTTCTGCAACAGCTATTACCATTTGGTATTCGCTTCTAAAACGTCCGGGGGTAAAAGTTTCAATTTTAAATGTCTGGAAATTTCTAATCCCCGTATCAGGAGCAAGTTTAAGCTGGCTTATCCTGCCCAATGAACAACCAGATATAGTTTCGCTTCTCGGCATGCTTATAATTGCTTCATCCCTGATTGTTCTAAATTACACAAACCGCAGAAAGGCTAAAAAAAGCACCTCCCCGTAGAATAAAACAATACAACCATCCTCCTGTAATACAAACACATACAAATACAACAAGCACACTCACTTTAACCATACAGTTAAATCATTTGGTTAATCCATTTTTTTATTTTATTTTTGACCAAACGGTTAAACCACAAAGCAAAAAAAATAGCAATTATGCATTAAAAATACATGAGGGATGAAAAAATTTCATACAAATATAAAACCGCAGGCATTCGATTTTAGCCCTGCACCAATGGAGCTAAATTCTTTTTATCGCTGATTCTTATTGATAAAAGCAAAAAGTAGCAGCACTGAATTCGCTGATTTTTAACCAAAAAATTGATAAAAAAATGACAAGAACAAAAAAAGACAACACAGAAGAAAAAATTCTGAAAGCAGCTCAGGATGTGTTTGTAAAAAAAGGAATGGATGGTGCCCGCATGCAGGAAATTGCCGACGAAGCAGGAATTAACAAGGCATTACTTCACTATTATTTCAGGACAAAAGAAAGATTATTTCATGCCATCTTTAAAAAAGTTTTATCGAAAATTATGCCCAATGTGCAAATAATGGTAAATGCAAAAGCTCCAATTGATGAAAAACTTGGCGCTTTTATCGAGAAATATATCGACCTGCTTCTAAAAAATCCGTTCCTTCCGGCTTTTATCCTTCGTGAAATTAACCGCGATCCGGAATTTCTTGCCTCACTATTTATGAGTAGCGGATTAGAATACGCCCCAATTTTTGGAATGTTCCAAAAAGAAATGGATGCCGGAAATATCATACAAATGGAACCTCGCGAATTACTCATAAACATACTGAGTATGTGCATATTTCCAATAGCAACAAAATCATTAATAACAATTATGCTTTTCGAAAATAATCAAAAGACTTACGACACTTTCATGCAAAAAAGAAAAGAATCGGTAAAAAAATTCGTATTAAATGCAATTTTGACAAAATGAATTAAAACCAAATAAAAAAAGCCGTATGAAACAACTGCTAATCCTATTGTTCTTTCCACTCCAGCTTGCATTCGGGCAACAACAAACATCGTTGGATTCGTGCTACAACTGGACACGACAAAATTACCCAAACCTGAAAAATGCTGGAATTTGGGAACAAATCTCTGCATTAGAGAAAAAAAACATAAAGACAGCTTATCTGCCACAACTCACACTAAACGGGCAGGCAACTTACCAGTCGGATGTAACAAGCTTGGATATTTCGTTACCCTCCAGCCTGGCATCTCAAATTTCATTACCCTCAATGTCGAAAGACCAATACAAAGCTTATGCCGAATTAAAACAAACATTGTGGGACGGAGGTGTTTCCGTTGCCCAATCGAAATTGGAAGATGCCATTTTGCAAAACAACCTCTCGCAACTGGAAGTTGAACTCTACAAACTAAAAGAACAGGTTGCACAGTTTTTTTTTACAATACTTGCCATCAACAAACAGGTGCTGGTGCTGGACGCTCAAAAAAAAATATTGCAGAGCAAGTTAAAACTTATCCAATCGGGCATCGAAAACGGGGCAATGGAAAAAGCTTCGGCCTATACAATTGAAGCAGAGATTATTAACTTAGATCAAAACAAAACCCAACTGCTGTCGGGCAAAGATGCGGCAACTAAAATGCTATCAATATTAACCGGTAAAAATCTGACAAACAACAATGAATTTAGTTACACCCCGGATAATGTTGCAACAAACCAGATTATTCAACGTCCCGAAACAGAACTTTTTGCCTCTCAGCGTTCACAACTGGAAACACAAAGCAAACTATTGCAAAAAACACGCAATCCTAAGTTTTTTGGATTCGGGCAAGCCGGTTACGGGCGACCGGGACTTAACATGTTAGACGATAATTTCAACTCCTATTATCGAATAGGCATTGGTGTTTCATGGAATGCTTTCGACTGGAAAAAAACAAGTCGCCAAAAGGAAATGCTTCGCTACCAGTCGCAAATGGTCAGTCATCAGGAAGCAACATTTAACCAAAACATCAACCTGTTACTTGCCCGACAAAAAACAGAAATAGAGAAACTCAATGAACTTATAAAAAGTGATGCAAAAATGGTAACGCTACGCATAAACATCGCCCAAATATCTGCCTCAAAGCTCGAAAACGAAACAATTACCACATCTGATTATGTAGAAGACGTGCAGGCCGAAACCATTGCTAAATTAAATACTGAATTGCACAGAATACAGTTAAACGAAGCAAAAGAGAAGTACCGGATTATTCAAGGAAATAAAGTAGACAATGGGCAGTAACAGTAGGCAGAAAAGAGAGGCGCAGTTTGCAGTTGCAATTATGCGCTTAGCGGTTTAGAACCGCTTAGCGCGTAAACCGACAAAGGTGATTTGAAACGAAAACACCATCAAGTATCACTCCTAAAGGAGTTTATGAGTTTCGTTATTGAATCTTATCCTACCATACTGACGTTCCTAACGGAACTTTTCAACCTCGTAGAGGTGGTAGTATGGTAGAAACATTAATGTATCAACAACAAGCGCCGTTAGGTGCGACACAAAAATTATTTATTATGCCTAATTCAAAAAAACAATTGATTAACAAATAGCTCGCAGCTAATAGCTAAAATAAAAACCATGAAAAAAAATCTATTACTAATAATTTTAACAGCAGCCTTGTTTGCTTGCAGTAATAACAACGAACAGGCTGATGCTTTCGGGAATTTTGAAGCCAATCCGGTTATTGTTTCATCCGAAGTATCGGGACAAATTTTAAAGCTGAACATCGAAAAAGGTCAATCGGTTAATGCTGGCTTTGTTGCCGCAATGATAGATACCGTACAAACCGCTTTAAAAATCAAACAAATTGACGCACAGAAAAAAACGGTTATTACAAGGCGCCAAACCATACAAGCGCAAATTGCCGTCTACAAAGAACAGATAAAAACATTGCAAATCAACAAAAACCGAATTGTAAAAATGTTGGAAGACGGTGCATCAACCCAAAAACAATTCGACGATATTTCAGGCAATATCGAAGTGATTGAAAAACAAATAGCAAGCACTCGCACACAGTTTGCGGCAATAAATACAGAACTGGAAGTGCTCGAAGTGCAAAAAGCAACAACGCTCGATTTATTACGTCGCGGCACAGTTATAGCTCCGGTTAACGGAACGATACTGGAAACCTATGTAGAACAGGAAGAATTGGCAATCCCAGGGAAACCACTATTCAAAATTGCAGATTTGAAAGAACTTATTCTTAAAGTTTATATCAGCGGAGCACAGCTGCCAGAAGTAAAAATCGGTCAGGAAATAAATGTTGCCATCGACAAATCGGAAACAGAAAACCTGACATTAAAAGGCACTGTAACCTGGATTTCGTCAGAAGCTGAATTCACGCCAAAAATTATCCAAACAAAAGAAGAACGGGTAAAACTGGTATATGCAGTTAAAGTTGCGGTAAAAAACAATGGAACATTAAAGATTGGGATGCCAGGGGAGGTTCGTTGGTAGTGATCAGTTGGCAGTCGCAGTCTCAGGAATCAGGTTGTTAACAGTTAAATATATGAGTTATGGATTTTAAAGAATTATTGGCTTATAAAAAAGCTTTTCAGTTGGCAATGGAAATTTATAAAGTTTCAAAAACATTCCCGAAAGAAGAAAAGTATTCATTGACCGACCAGGTTCGACGTTCTTCTCTCTCAACTTGTGCAAACCTCGCAGAAGCATATCGCAAACGAATTTATCCAAAACATTTTATCACAAAGCTCACAGATTCTGATGGTGAAAATAGCGAGACCGATGTTTGGCTTGATTTTGCATTAGCATGCAACTATATCACAGAAGAAATACATAAACATCTTCATTCTGAATGTGTTGAGATTGGGAGACTGCTAAATTATATGATTAACAATCCCGAAAAATTTGGTAGCAGTCACCTATAATATCGCAACTGGAAACTGCGACTGCGACTAATCCCCAAGGATAAAAAGCAAACAATGATAAAGATCAACAACATATCAAAATCCTACAACGGTTCTCCGGCGCTGGAAAACATTTCGTTGAAAATAAACAAGAACGAATTATTCGGGATGATTGGCCCCGATGGTGCAGGAAAAACAACATTAATGCGTATTCTTACAACGTTGCTGATTCCGGATTCCGGTACAGCAAAAATGACAGAACTGGATGTTGTAAAAGATTTCAAGAAAATTCGTCAGATTGTAGGCTATATGCCGGGAAGATTTTCGCTATACCAGGACTTAACAGTAGAGGAAAACCTGAACTTTTTTGCCTCAGTTTTCGGCACAACAGTAAAAGATAATTACGACCTCATCCGCGACATTTATTGCCAGATAGAGCCTTTTAAAAACAGGCGAGCAGGAAAACTGTCAGGAGGGATGAAACAAAAACTGGCATTGTCGTGTGCATTAATACACAAACCCAAAATTCTAATACTTGATGAGCCAACAACCGGCGTCGATGCTGTTTCGCGCAAAGAGTTTTGGGAAATGCTAAAAAAGTTACAACACAAAAACATTACCATAGTAGTATCGACCCCCTACATGGACGAAGCCGTGCTTTGCAACCGTGTGGCACTAATGCAAAAAGGGAAAATATTGAATGTTGACACACCTCAAAACATCACGGCGAATTATCCGCGAAAAATCATACAGGTACGCACCAACAATATGTTCCGGTTAATCAACGACCTACGGGCATACAGCAAAGCCGAATCGGCATTTGCATTTGGACAGTACGCGCATTTCACCGGAATTGAAGATGCTGTCAATCCTACGGATCTACTGAAATACTTAAAAGAAAAAGAACATCAGGATATTTATGCAGACTTTGTTCCTGCAAAAATTGAAGATGTGTTTATGGGAATGATAGGATAAGAAAGTTGCAGTTATTAGTAGCAGGAAGGAAAACCTGTCAGAGTCCTTAAGACCTGACAGCGTTTATACATAGAAGGAAACAGTCGCAAAAAACGATTTGTAAATATCTAAAATCAACACAGTAAAGTGAAAGAAAAAATAATAACCGTAAAGAAATTGGTAAAGAAATTTGGAGCTTTTACTGCCAATAACAATCTTACTTTTGATGTATACAAAGGTGAAATATTTGGTTTTCTAGGAGCAAACGGAGCAGGAAAAACGACAGCGATACGGATACTTTGCGGTCTTTCTGCCCCTACTTCGGGCGAAGTAAAAATTGCAGGATTCGACATTTATAAAGAAACCGAAAAGATAAAAAAGAACATCGGGTATATGAGCCAGAAATTTTCGTTGTACGAAGACCTTACCGTTGCCGAAAACATCCAGCTGTATGCGGGGATTTACGGCATCCCGCCTAAAAAGCGGAAAGAGAAAGAAGCTGAGTTACTAAAAAAACTAGAAATGGAAGATGCCCGGAATAAACTGATTGCAGGACTGCCATTGGGATGGAAACAAAAACTGGCTTTTTCAGTTGCCATTTTTCACAACCCCAAAATCGTTTTTCTTGACGAACCCACAGGCGGAGTAGACCCTGTTACTCGTCGAAAATTTTGGGACTTGATTTACGAAGCTGCCAACAACGGAATAATCATTTTTGTTACCACGCACTACATGGACGAAGCCGAATATTGCAACCGTGTTTCAATCATGAACGCCGGAATAATTGAAGCTCTTGACACTCCAGAAAAACTAAAACAACAATACAATGCCAATGATATGGATGAAGTGTTTTTGAAGATAGCAAGATAGTAAAAAGAGTGGTAAGTTATTAGAACCTTTACTACAATAACACAACAAATTACAGAAATACAGAAAATGATTAGAGGGCTTCAAAAAAACCTAAACATAAACGACTAAATACTTACTACTAAATAAATAATATGCAACAACTAAAATCATTCATAAAAAAAGAATTCTTTCACATTTTTCGCGACCCGCGAACGATAATTATCTTGTTTGGAATACCAATAGCTCAACTATTGATTTTCGGGACGGTAATAAAAAGCGAAATACAAGATGTACATATCGCTATTTACGACCAGTCGAAAGACGAAACCACGCAAAAAATAACGAACAAAATTCTTTCATCGGGTTACTTTATTCTCGATGAAAACCTTGAAAGCATGAAAGATGCCGAGGCAATTTTCAAGAAAGGAAAGATTCGGGAAATCATCGTTTTGGGAAACGACTTCGGTCATAAATTAATTAACGAAGGGAAGGCCGACATACAACTAATTGCCGATGCTTCCGATCCAAACACTGCACGATTGGTAATTTCCTACACAAAAGGCATTGTTCTAGACTATGTAAATAAAATGTTCCCAAACAAGGAAATTCCAATGGAAATAACCCCCGATGTACGGATGTTTTTCAACGAAGAAATGAAAAGTTCTTATATGTTTGTTCCGGGCGTTATGGCATTAATACTAATGCTAATTTCAGCCATGATGACCTCCATTTCAATAACACGTGAAAAAGAATTTGGCACAATGGAAATATTGCTGGTTTCTCCGTTAAAACCGGTACAAATAATTATCGGGAAAGTAATACCATATTTGTTACTATCCATCGTAAATGCTTTTGTTATAATACTGGTTGGGCATTTTGTTTTTGGTGTTCCAATTACAGGCAGTTTCATTTTACTGATGCTTGAAACCATACTTTTTATACTAATGGCCTTGTGCCTCGGGATAGTAATTTCAACAGTAGCCAAAGACCAAATGACCGCGATGTTTATTTCTATGGTTGGTCTAATGCTGCCTACTATGATTCTGTCGGGTTTTATTTACCCGATAAAAAATATGCCTGAAATACTTCAATGGATTACCCATATCATCCCGGCTAAATATTTCATATCAATAATCCGTGACATCATGTTAAAAGGAGTAGGAATACTTTACGTTTGGAAAGATACCTTAATATTAATTGGAATGACTGTATTCTTTATTGCAATGAGCGTTAAGAAATTCAAAATTAGATTGGAATGAAAACAATACTTTACATATTACAAAAAGAATTCCGGCAGATACTACGTAACCGGACAATGTTATTTATGATACTGGGTGTACCGTTAATACAAATGTTGATACTGGTTTATGCCGCTACCCTCGACATGAAAAAGATTGACATGGTAGTGGTTGACAAAGACCTGTCAGAAACATCGCGCGAACTTATTGCCAAATTCAATGCCATTCCTTTTTTCAACCTCGAATTTGGCGTTCCCGATGAATCTATCGGCGAAGAAATGCTGATAAAAGGCACTGCCGATGTAATTCTGGTAATTCCTCCCAACATAGAACGTAATCTGGTGCGCGACAATAAAGCACATTTGCAACTATTGGTAAATGCCATCGAAGGCAATTCGGCACAACTTACTTTCGCCTATTCCTCCAGTATTGTCGCCAATTTCAACAAACACCTCATTGCCGAATGGAAAGGGGTGGAAAAATTTGCATCTCCTGCAACCATTAACATTTCAGAGAATTATTGGTACAACAGTGAACTCGATTTTAAATGGTTTATGTCACCCGGCATATTATGCATTCTTGTTACCATAATCGGGATGTTTATGTGCAGCATGAACCTGGTGCGCGAAAAAGAAACAGGGACAATTGAACAGTTAAATGTAACTCCAATAAAAAAATACCAGTTCATTATTGGCAAATTAGTCCCGTTCTGGATAATTGCGTTATTCGACCTGGTGTTTGGGTTATTTATTGCCCGCCTTGTATTCGGCCTCCCGATTGTTGGAAACCTGTGGCTACTTTTAGGCATGTCAAGCATTTACCTGTTTGGCGTACTGGGACTGGGGCTGTTTATTTCCACCATAAACGACACCCAGCAACAGGTAATGTTCGTAAGTTTTTTCTTCCTGATGATTTTTATACTGATGGGAGGTATTTTCACCCCGGTTGAAAGCATGCCTCACTGGGCACAACTTGTCGACCGGCTGAACCCTATGTATTATTTCATGCGGATTATGCGCCACATTGTACTAAAAGGCTCTGGGTTCTTCGATTTATTAAACGAGTTTATTTCGCTCACAATTCTCGGAAGCATCTTTTTAGGACTGGCAATATGGAAATACCGAAAAACGACGTAATAAAAAAGCCCGTCCAAAATTATTGAACAGGCTTTATATCAGCATAAATTCCGGCTATTCTTTTTTCTCGTGTTCTTCTCCGGCAATTGCATCGCGCATAGAGGTATCTGCCATAATATTTTTGTATTTCATATAATCCATTATGCCAAGATTTCCACTTCGGAAAGCTTCCGAAATAGCCAGTGGCACCTGAACTTCGGCTTCAATCACTTTTGCACGCGCCTCCTGTGCTTTGGCTTTCATCTCCTGCTCCAGAGCAATCGCCATTGCACGACGTTCTTCGGCCTTAGCCTGTGCTATATTCTTATCAGCATCTGCCTGATCAATCTGCAGAACAGCTCCAATGTTTTTACCAATATCAATATCAGCAATATCAATCGATAGAATTTCGAATGCAGTACCGGCATCTAAGCCTTTTTCCAGTACTACACGCGATATAAAATCAGGATTTTCCAACACGGCTTTGTGCGAATGCGACGAACCAATCGACGAGACAATCCCTTCTCCAACGCGGGCAAGAACGGTTTCCTCTCCTGCCCCTCCTACTAATTGCCGGATATTGGCACGAACCGTTACCCGAGCCTTGGCAATCAACTGTATTCCGTCTTTGGCAACAGCCGTTACCGGAGGCGTATTTATTACTTTCGGATTTACCGACATTTGTACAGCCTCAAAAACATCACGACCGGCAAGGTCAATAGCCGTTGCCATATTAAACGGTAAATCAATATTTGCTTTGGCTGCCGAGACAAGAGCATGTACCACATTTGACACATGTCCTCCGGCCAAATAATGGGCTTCCAAGGCATCGCGACTAAGTTTCACATCGGCTTTGGTTCCCTCAATCATTGCACGGACAATAACTCCGGGAGGTACTTTTCGAAAACGCATCAGAAACAACTGAATTAACGAAATTCGTACTCCTGAAACAAGAGCAGAAAACCACAAACCGATTGGTATAAAATACAAAATGATAAAAAGCAATACAATGCCTGCAATTATCAATCCAAAGAATCCTACTTGCATAGTTTAATTTTTATTAACAGGTTTAACAATAATTTTATTCGACAATATTTTAACGACTTCAATATCTGCATGCTGGTCAACAAAACCTCCAACAGACTGAGCCTCTACAATTTCACCGTTCACACGGGCTTTCCCCATAGGCGCCAAACGCCCAATGGTTTTCCCGGTATCTCCGACTAAAATTTTTTCGTCATTTATTAGATCTATCTTTCCTTCAATATTTTTTTGAAGAATCATTTTCTTACCTGTCCGTGATTTAAAAAAGTAATAAATCATCACTGGAGCCAAAATCAAAACCACAGCCAGGGTAACAAAACCTCCAACTCTCCCTAATTCGGAAAAAGCAACGTAAACACTTATTATCAGCAATAAAAAACCGCCAACTCCGGCAATTGTTATGCCCGGAATTACGGCAAACTCAATTAGTAAGAGCACCAGCCCTAACAAAATCAGCAATATTATAGTTAGTATTGACATAATTTTAATCTATTGTTACATTTAACTCCCGTTCAACCAAGGCATCTTTCATAGGCTTCAGTGCGGCAAAAGAGCCCTTTTTTACATCACATTTCCCTTTATGATGCACCAACATTGTACATTGAGCAGCCTGTTCGTAGCCATGTTTACAAATCTCTATTAATGCTTCAATTACATAATCAAAGGTATGCACATTATCGTTGTACAGCACCAACGATTTTTCGTTCTGTTTCTCTATCCCCAACTCCTTTTCCGGAATATTCTGAGGTGCTTTCATCTTTCTAAATTTTTAAGAGACCCGTTTATTGGGTGAGATAAAATATCGATTATGTATGTACCTCATTTTATATCTCAGCCATGGGCTGTTTCTTCTGTTTTAAATTAGTACCGAGACAAAAAGGGGACACAAGATAAAAAAAGAATACGATTGCAAACAATGGGAAATAATTATTCCCGACCGCGTTCTGCGGTTTTCTTTCTTTTATGTGTCAAAACTATTGTCATGGTTGTTTCTGTTTTTTCATGAGCTTAAACTGATTCTCCGGTTATTTTCCCGTTTTACAGAAAAAAGACACATTTTATTTTTCCGGTTCCAGTTTCTTTGCCTCTCCCAAAGATATACTTTTTCCGTCGTAATAAGGAACAATATAAGCATCTTTTACACCTTCCTGTCGTACTTGATTACGCAATTTTACAGCATCCGCATAATTATCAAGGTTCCCGGTTGAATAAATTGTTATTCCACGCTCGTTGGTGTAATTTTCTATTTTACGAATATAAGATAATTTATCAAATAGCTTTTTCATATAAGAAGGCAATGCACGGCTATAGGCTCCAAGCTGTACTTTATAAACCAGTTCTCCGTCGTTTTTTACAACTTCGTTTCCCAGCATTTCACCAGGTGCTGTATCTGGCGAAATATCTTCTTCTCTTTCCATTAGCGGCTGGCTCTTTTCGTTCTGCTTTTCTAAAGTTTCCTGCTCTTGCATTGCAGCATTGGTCAACTGCTGTTCAAAAGCAACTCTTTTTTCGAGCGAAACGGTATCCCAATATTGAATTTCGGCCAATCGCGCCCTTTTCAACAAATCATTGCTTGCTTTCTGCAGGGCAAACAAATTATTTTCGGCAGTCATAATTTTCGCCCCGGTTTCTTTACGTTTCAACAGATTTGCGGCATTCGCATATTCTTCCCGCCATTTCTCAACCTGTTTTTGTATCGAATCCAACACCTCCTTTTTCTTTCGCCAAAGCCTGTAATTCGCTAATCCTTTTTCGGTTCGAAAATTTGAGGTATTCCGATAATTCAACCCGCTATTTATATTGAAATTTATTGTTTCTCCTCTAAAAGACACAATTTCCTTTGCCACTGACATTGAATCTTTTTCAACAAGTACTAAAGGATGTTTTTGCCAGGAAGAATCTCCGCCTAAATCTCTCTCCAAAGGCACCGGAGCTATATCTATCGTATCCTGCACCTGACGTTTTTCCAAAATAAAACGCCCCAAATGTTTATGCATTATACCGGTCTCCTCAAATTTATTAAGAAAATCCTGTCTCCCATAATATCGATTATTGGCCCATAAAAAAACCGGCATAAGTAACAGAAGTATGCTAACGATTAAAATTTTTTGTGTGTCCTGTAACTTCATCTCCAAACCTATTTGTTTTTGGATAGGTAAAACTAACAAAAAAGTATTTTTTATAAAAAATTAAAACCTGAATTCTTTTCGATAGCGCCCAGGAGAAATCTTTATTTCCTGTTTAAAAAGTCGCGAAAAATGATACCGATTAGCAAAACCACAGTCAGAAGCAACCGAATCAATCGACAAATTACTATGATGAAGCAGCATACAGGATTTATCAATACGTTTCCGGCGTACATATTTTTGCGGAGCCAAATTTACTTCCTGTTTAAAAAGCCGGACAAAAGCATTAGTTGCCAGGTTCGCTCTTTCTGCAAGGGTTTTATTGTCTAAATTTGCGGCAAGGTTATTTTCAATATAATCCAAGGTATTTAAAATACGAAAATCGGTTGTTACTTTTTCCCGTTGTTCATCTTTTATATTCGACAGCAATTCAATAATAAGCGACTGGATATTTAATGCCACATGAAAATTAAAACGAGTATGATCCTTCAACAGGTGCCTGGTAATTGTATCAATCTTGCGCTGCAAATGAGGCTCAATATCAAATTCGAAAACCCCGGGTTTTACATTGTCGTACAAAGCCCCAAGATTAAAATGAATAAAAAGATGAAGCACATAATCTCCGTGAATACTTTCCGGCGTATTTTCATCGGCTTTATTTCCTTTAAAAACATACCCCTTAGAAGGAGGTTTCCGATTGAAAAAGCGGGTTGAGAAATTGGTATTGGGAGCAATCATCAAAATCTTACCGGGCGTTAAACTGAATTGCCTGTGATTATGCACAACCACGCCCCCTTCCCTGTCGTTATAATAAATCCGCCAATAAGGATACGACAGCTCATTAAACTCCCAGTTTTTAATCCACCAATATCTACAACACAACAATTTTGGTTTTATTGATGGAAAAACCTGTAATATATCAGAAGGATCTCCTTTATCAGGTATCTTTTTTAATGGTATCAAAATACAGAATGTTAGAAACAGATACAAAAATACAAAAATCAGACATTGATTTCAAGGGCGCATTTCTTCATCTTTGAAAATTTATAAAATATTACAAATTAAAAACTAAATACTATGGCTAACCGATTAATTGGCAGCTTACCCAAAGTAGGAATTCGTCCGGTAATTGACGGACGCGAACGTGGTGTTAGAGAATCGCTCGAAGAGCAAACCATGAATATGGCCAAAAATGCCGCACGTTTAATCGAAGAAAACTTGCGTTTCCCCTGTGGCGCGAAGATAGAATGTGTAATTGCTGACACTTGCATTGGCGGAGTAGCAGAAGCCGCCATGTGTGCCGAAAAATTCAAAAAAGAAGGCGTTGGCGTTTCGCTAACGGTTACGCCCTGTTGGTGCTATGGCACCGAGGTTATGGATACCGAACCGCTGCTCCCCAAAGCAGTATGGGGATTTAACGGCACCGAACGTCCGGGAGCTGTTTACCTCGCAGCAGCCCTGGCAGGATACACTCAAAAAGGCCTGCCCACATTCGGAATTTATGGCCGCGACGTACAAGACGCCGGCGACAGTAACATTCCAGATGATGTAAAAGAAAAAATTCTTCGTTTTACAAAAGCCGGACTGGCAGTAGCTCAAATGAAAGGAAAGTCGTACCTGTCGATTGGCTACAGTTCAATGGGAATTGCTGGTTCAATGGTTGATACCAATTTCTTTTTAGATTACCTTGGAATACGTACCGAATTTGTCGAATCAGTAGAAATTCTCAGAAGAATCGACGAAGAAATCTACGATAAAGAGGAATACGAAAAAGCGCTGGCATGGACAAAACAACACTGCAAAGAAGGCATGGATGTTAATAAGCCGGAAGATAAAGCAGATGTAGCAAGGAAAGAAGAGGAATGGAAAACCGTGGTTAAAATGACGCTGATTTGCAGAGATATGATGATTGGAAACCCCAAAGTAATTGAAAAAGGTTACCGGGAAGAAGGATTGGGACGCAATGCCATCCTCGGCGGATTCCAGGGACAACGCCAATGGACAGATTACCAGCCAAATGGCGATTTCACCGAAGCCATCCTCAACTCATCGTTTGACTGGAACGGCATCCGCGAAGCCTTTGTCTTTGCGACAGAAAACGACAGTTTAAACGGTGCATCCATGTTGTTGGGACACCTGTTAAGCAATAGTGCCCAAATTTTCTCAGATGTACGTACTTACTGGAGCCCTGAATCAGTAAAACGGGTTTGCGGAGAAGAACTTACCGGATTAGCTGCAAAAGGAATAATCCATCTTATAAATTCAGGTTCCACAACTTTGGATGCCACAGCACAACAGCACGATGCTAATGGCAATCCCGCAATGAAACCATTTTGGGAAATTACTGAAAATGAAGTCCAAAAATGTTTAGACAATACCGTTTGGCCACAGGCTAACAGAGGATATTTCCGTGGCGGAGGCTATTCCTCGCTGTTCCGGACTGCCGGACAAATGCCGGTTACCATGAGCCGTATTAATCTGGTAAAAGGCCTGGGACCGGTGTTGCAAATTGCTGAAGGATGGACGGTTGAATTACCCGAGAGCATCCATAAAGTACTTGACGAACGTACTGACCCAACTTGGCCAACAACATGGTTTGTTCCGCGCATAAACGGCAACGGTGCTTTCAAAGATGTATATTCCGTAATGGCCAATTGGGGAGCCAACCACGGGGCAATCAGCTACGGACACATTGGCGCAGACCTGATTACACTGGCCTCAATGTTACGCATACCAGTTAATATGCACAACGTTGATAATGATAAAATTTTCCGTCCGAGTGCATGGGCTTCGTTTGGCGAAGACAAAGAAGGTTCGGACTACCGGGCTTGTGAAACTTACGGTCCGTTGTATGGAATAAAATAACCCCGGTTAATCTTCGGATTACGGGGATTTATTCACGGCGTGCCTCAAAAGCACGCCGTGAATTATATTACCTTGACATTTTACATTAACATAAATGATTTATTGTAATTCAGGAGTTATGCGCTTCCACTGAAAATACAATTCAAATAATTAGAATATGTCTTCAAAAGATATTGCCATAGTATTCGACTGCGGGGCTACCAACCTCAGGGTAATTGCCATGGATACAGCAGGTAAAATAGTTGCTTCCGAATCACAGAACAATCATTCCAGTCCTGACAAGGAAACGCCCAACGGTATTATTTGGGATATTGAAGAAATGTGGAAAAAACTATGTGCATGTTCTCAAAAAGTACTGAAAGCAATCAATCCCGAAAGAATTGCCGGCATAACAGTAACAACTTTTGGGGTCGACGGAACTTTTGTCGACCAATCGGGACAAATGCTTTTTCCTGTTATCTCGTGGCAATGCCAACGCACTACCCCGATTATGGAAAACATCAGTAAATACATTCCTTTAAACGAATTGTATGCCGAGGCCGGGACATTCCCGTATGCCTTCAATACCATTAACAAATTCATCTGGACGAAAGAAAATCGGCCTGATGTTATCGCGAAAGCCCACCGCTTTTTATTTATCACATCGCTTTTTATTTTTAAACTGACAGGAAAAATGCGGAATGATGCAACAATGGCCGGCACCTCAATGTTAATGAATATGCAAAAGCAAAAGCCTTCTGATAAAATTTTCAGTGCACTAAACATTTCTCCCGACATTTTAGGCAACATTGCCGAATCGGGAGAGAAAGCAGGCGAGATACAAAAACAAGCAGCAATGCAAACTGGAATACCTGCCGGAATCCCGGTATTCTTTGGAGGACACGACACCCAATTTGCTGTTTTTGGCTCGGGAGCAAACAAAAACGAATTGGTTTTAAGCAGCGGAACGTGGGAAATAATTATGGCGCGTAGTGCAGGTTTCCGCTCTGCTACCAACGAGCTAAAAGCCCAATTAACCACCGAAGCCGATGCAGAAAAAGGACTTTACAATATTGGGCAGAACTACCTGGCCTCCGGTGTACTGGAATGGTTTGCCAAACATTTTTACACTGAACTATCGGGCAACAAGCTTTATGAAACAATGATTACCGAGGCAGAAACGATTAATCCCGGGAGCAATGGCATCAAGGTAAATCCGGCATTTTACGATGAAGCCGGAGAAAAAAGCTTTGGTGCAATCACCGGACTAACCATCCACTCGAAAAGGAACGAAATTTATCGTGCTTTCTTAGAGGGCTTATCTTTCCGCCTGCACAAAGGAATTGAGGCATTAGAGCAGGCCGGAGGATTCAAGGCCGAAAAGATAATATGCGTAGGCGGAGGCTCAAAAAATAAGTTATGGAACCAGTTACGTGCCGATGTATGCAACCTGCCGGTACACTTAATCGACCAAAAAGAAACAACGGTACTGGGCGCTGCATTGTTTGTTTTTGCCGGAAGTGGAATCTCCGCATCTCCGTCTGCTGCCAGAAATAATATTGATTATAAAACCGAAATCGTCTGGCCTTCGGACGATCGGGAGATATACGACAAGATATATAGAATGAATGAGTAATTGAAAAACAGGCTATTTTCATCATTCTTATGGAAAACACAACAAAAGTATCTCCCCCCAAAAAACTACTCAATTATTTCGATCCAGCCATGGGTATCCGGTTCGTCGCCATATTGGATAGCCCGTAATTTTTGATACAATTTTGTTGACCATTCCCCTGCATCTTCCTGATTGCCATATTTAAACCATTCGTCGCTATCGGCATCGTAAACTCCTTTTATAGGCGAGATTACAGCTGCCGTCCCACAAGCACCTACTTCTTCAAATTCAGCAAGTTCTTCATAGGGTACTTTTCGCCGCTCAACTTTCAGTCCCATTTCCTCGGCCAAAACAATCAGGCTTTTGTTGGTAATTGAAGGAAGTATAGATTCTGACTCGGGAGTAATATAGGTTTTGTTCTTTATCCCAAAAAAGTTAGCAGGACCACATTCATCGATGTACTTTTTCTCTTTACTGTCGAGGTACAAAACTGCAGAAAAACCATTTTTCTTCGCTTTTTTTCCTTCGTACATACTGGCAGCGTAGTTTCCGCCAACTTTATATTTACCGGTACCCTGTGGTGCTGCACGGTCGTACTGGCGATAAATAACAAGATTGGTAGGCTTAAATCCTTGGGGAAAATACGGACCAACCGGCATAACAAATACCACAAACAGAAATTCGTCTGCAGGTTTTACCCCAATTTGCGGACCGGATCCAATCAATAACGGACGAATATAAAGCGAAGCACCGCTTTCGTAGGGAGGGATAAAACGTTCGTTTTTCCGGATTACAAGCCGAACTGCTTCTTTAAATTTTTCAATCGGAAATTTCTCCATCAAAATACCATCAGCCGAATACTGCATCCGTTTGGCATTCTCGTCCATACGAAAAACCCGCACTTTTCCGTCCTTACCCTTAAATGCCTTTAAGCCCTCAAAAGCCTCCTGTCCGTAATGCAAAGCTGTTGCCGACATGTGTAAATCAATAGAAGTAGACGAACTTATTTCCAACTCGCCCCATTTTCCATCACGGTAGTAACAACGAATATTATAATCGGTATCGCGATACCCAAAACCAATGTTTTTCCAATCTATATTTTCCATTTCTTCATAAATTTTAAAGCCAGCCTCAATTCGACTTTTCAAACAACAAAGTAAAGCATTTTTCCGTTCCGTTAGCACGATGAGAATCAAAGATTTTATAAAAAACAAACGTTCAACATTACTTTGTTAAAAAAAACAACGAATAAATACCATAAACAATTACTTAAGCTATTATTTTTGGAAAGAAAATTTTTTAATAGCCATGACTAATGAGAAATTCTCAATTTAACCATTACAACTGAATTTCTTAAAGTTAAAAAAAACATAAAACAATGAAACAGCCCATGGCTGAGATTATAACTGAGACGCATGCGTGCATGACTGTTATTTTTTCTCACCCAACAAATGGGCTTCATTAAAATTTAGACAGATGAAACATATACTTTTTCTTTTCGTTCTTGCATTACTGACTGTAAACTCTTTTGGCCAAACCTCTTCGCGCAAAGCATACATTCGAAAATACCAGTTACTGGCTATTAAGGAAATGAAACGCAGCGGAATACCGGCAAGTATTACCATGGCACAGGGCTGCCTTGAGTCAGGAGACGGGAAAAGCGAACTGGCACGAAAATCAAACAATCACTTCGGAATAAAATGTAAAAAAAGCTGGAAAGGGAAAAAAGTGTATTACGATGACGATCGCAGGCACGAATGTTTCAGAAAATACCCCAGCGTAAAAGCATCGTATATCGACCACACCAACTTTTTAAAGAAAAATTCCCGTTATGCCTCGCTATTTAAACTAAAACACACCGATTATAAAGGCTGGGCCAGGGGCTTAAAAAAAGCGGGATATGCCACTGCCCGAAATTACGACAAACGCCTGATAAAAATAATAGAAGATAATAAATTGTATAGACTTGACCGGAAAAATACATTTAAAGCAATAAACGCCCGCAAACACGAAAACGACATTGCTCAAAATACAGATTTTAACATCAATGCATACGGAGCCCACAAAAAAATAAGAATTAACCATCTAAAAGCGGTAGTTACCCGCCAGGGAGATACGTTTAAAATGCTAGCACAGGAATTAGGACTCACCACCTGGGAATTGTACAAATACAACGACCATAAAACAGGCTATAACCCCATTGCCAACGAAGTGGTTTACATTCAGAAAAAAAGAAAAAGGGCCTCCAGGCGCAACCTGATACACCAGGTACAAAAAGGAGAGAACATGCATTTCATCTCTCAAAAATATGGCATCAGGTTAAGACCGCTATATCGCAGAAACGGGATGAAACAAGGACAACAACCTTCTGTCGGACAAATTATTTACTTGCGACACAAACTAAAAAAGTAACAACCAGCGAAATGCTTGATACTTGAGACTGCTTTTTATATATTTGCGCAAATTTTAATAACGTTTTCTGATGAATTTTGTAGAAGAGCTGAAATGGAGAGGCATGCTACACGACATTATGCCGGGAACTGAAGAACAATTACAAAAAGAAATAACGCCCGCTTATGTTGGAATTGACCCAACTGCCGACTCATTACACATCGGGCATCTTGTTGGTGTGATGATGTTAAAACACCTCCAGATTGCAGGACACAAACCGATTGCGCTAATCGGCGGAGCTACAGGTATGATTGGCGACCCTTCAGGAAAATCGCAGGAACGTAATTTATTAGACGAAGAAACATTGCGCCACAATCAGGCTTGTTTAAAAAAGCAACTTTCAAAATTTCTGGACTTTGAAAGTGGCAATAAAAATGAAGCAAGCCTGGTGAACAACTACGACTGGATGAAAGAATTCTCTTTTCTTGAATTCATCCGCGATGTTGGAAAACGAATTACCGTGAACTATATGATGGCCAAAGATTCGGTTAAAAAACGTCTTGGCGAAGAATCAAGGTCGGGCATGTCGTTTACGGAATTTACTTACCAATTGGTACAAGGCTACGATTTTTACCATTTATACAAAGAACTTGGGTGTAAACTACAAATGGGCGGTTCCGACCAATGGGGCAATATTACCACCGGCACCGAGTTAATTCGCCGGATGGACGGAGGTGAGGCTTTTGCCCTTACCTGTCCGCTAATCACCAAGGCAGATGGCACCAAATTCGGGAAAACCGAATCAGGAAACGTATGGCTTGACCCGGAACGTACATCGCCTTATGCTTTTTTCCAGTTTTGGTTAAATACTTCCGACGAAGACGCAGAACGTTACATTAAAATATTTACCCTGTTGTCGAAAGAAGAAATTTCAGCATTAGTCGCAGCACACAAAGAAGCACCTCATGCCCGGAATCTTCAGAAAAAACTGGCCGAAGAAATTACCACGATGGTTCATTCACGCGAAGAATATGAAATGGCAGTAGAGGCCTCTCAAATTCTGTTTGGAAAAGGAACAGCCGATAACCTGCGAAAATTAAATGAAAGTACTTTCTTGGCTGTTTTCGAAGGCGTTCCGAAATTTAATGTATCAAAAACCAAACTAAACGCAGGGATTAATGTTATCGACTTACTGGCAGAAGAAACTCAGGTATTTCCGTCAAAAGGCGAATTACGCAGAACCATAAAAGGAAACGGGCTTAGTATCAACAAAGAAAAAGTTGGCACCCCGGAATTAAGTATTACGAATGATTTCTTAATCGGCGACAAATATATTTTAGCTCAAAAAGGCAAGAAAAACTATTTTCTGATTATTGCTGAATAATAAAGCAATCCTGTATCATAATTTCGGAGCTAAATTGAAAATGTCTTCTTTTTGAAGCCGACATTTGTCAACGAATTTATACGAACATATACTATTAAAAATCAATCGTTTTTTTAGCATTCCAGGAAGTTCTTCGCTTTTCGGCGCCTCCCGGAATGCTTGAGATTTCGTTCTGAGCAATGTAAAATACTGTCAACTGCGATTCTTTCGGATCAGTTTAATTTTCTGTGGAGTAAGATAATTTAAAGATGTCCTTCCGGACGGGAAATACTTTTTCCAATAGCTGAAAAAGTATTCAAAAAAGCCACCGCTGACGACAAAAAGCTAAAAATAAATTCCAATCACTAAAATCAAGAAACTCCTCCTTTTAGTCTTTCGTTCCTCAAGTCTAACGTTCGTCATACAGACTTGATTTTTTAACGTTATTTCCATTTATTTTCTTAACGCTTTTTATCGAAGGCGGAAAGAGGGGCTGCATAATAACAAACTAATTTCTTCTTTTTTGCCTTTGTGCGGGCGTGTCAAAAATCCGTCAGTCGGGCTAATTCGATGCTTTGAAATGAGCTTCTATGGATATATCACAATGAAGAATAAAGTTTGTGAAGCGAATTACAGATGATACAATTAAAGCAAACAATTTTAATCATCTGAAAAAATGCAAAGGTTATTTTTGACGAGATTTTTTATTTACTTTTTTATCGATTGAAAAAAGTAAATGCCCGACCGGCATGAGGTCAAAAGTAAATAAAAGAGACTAAGCTATATGTTGCTATTTGCTGATAGCAATTGAGCAAATTATGAATTACTCCACTACTTTTTCATGTGATCCGTTTTCTTTGCAAGGTTAAACCGAATCGTTTTCGTCTTAATACTCGTGCCTCTCGATTAATTTAGATACGATACTTCAACAAATCGGTTATTCCCGGCGAAAATTAGTCACTCCGCCTCCCTTCTTCCAACTATTTTGCTACATTTACCCTTAAATGCCAAAGCATAAAGCTTATTTGAAAACAATATTATGAAGGAAATAGAAATATTCTGTAAAAATACAGGAACAAAAAAAATGTACCCCATGGGGACATCTTTATTAGAAATCTGTAAAGACCTCAACATCCGGTTAGACAACCAGCTATGCGGAGCTATTGTAAACAACAAGGTGAAAGACCTGTCGTTTCGTATTGTAAAGCCCAAAATGGTTGAATTTATCGACGTTTCGCATCGGGATGGCATGCGCATTTACATCCGAAGTTTAATTTTTGTAACCTATGTTGCTGTAGAGGAGGTGTTTCCGCATGTTACTTTCAGGATTATGAATGCAATATCAAATGGCTACTACTGCGAATTAAACGGACTGGGGCGCCCCGTTGAAACGGAAGATATTGCCAAAATAAAAAAAGAAATGCACCGGCTCATTAATGCCGATCTGGCATTTACCAAAACTAGTATTTTTACGGAAGACGCCATTGACCGGCTAATGCAACAAAGACTCGAAGAAAAAGCACGTCTTTTCGAACAACAGGGACACCTTTACACCGACCTTTACTTCCTGAGCGGATACGGCAACTACCTGTATGGAGATTTATTGCCGTCAACCGGCTACCTTTCCAATTTTGGATTAGAGCCTTACTACGATGGCATTTTGTTACAACCTCCCAAAAGAAAAGATTTCAGCAAACTACGCCGGATGGGCTATCACGACAAATTATTTGAAATATACCAGGAACAAAAAGAATGGGCCTCCATCATCAGGGTATCAACAGTCGGGCACCTGAACGATATGATTTCAAAGAACAAGGGAGGGGAAGTTATAAAAATATCAGAAGCATTACATGAAAAAAAAATTGCAGAGATTGCCAATATAATTTCATCCCAAAACGACAAAATAAAAGTTGTACTGATAGCCGGGCCTTCTGCTTCGGGCAAAACAACTTTTAGCAAACGCTTAGGTGTTCAACTTGCGGTAAACGGACTGAGGCCTTACCAGATTTCGCTCGACGATTATTTTGTAGATCGAGAGCATACTCCCAAAGACGAAAACGGCGAATACGATTTCGAAGCACTTGAAGCCATAGACATCGAATACTTTAACCATCAGCTCATTGAGTTGTTTGAAGGGAAAAAAATACCGCTGCCCCGTTTTGATTTCCATCTCGGGAAACGTACCAAGGGAAGAAAATTACAATTGGGAGACGGCGATGTACTTATTGTAGAAGGAATTCACGGCATGAATCCCAACCTGCTTACCGAAGTACAGGACGAAAACACCTTTAAAATCTTTATTTCGGCACTTACGCAAATCTCCATGGATGAACACATCCATATCTCTACGGCCGATAACCGTTTGCTTCGACGCATTATACGCGACAGCAAATACCGCGGATACCATGCCTCCGACACTATAAAACGCTGGCCATCGGTACGAAAAGGCGAAAAACGAAACATTTTCCCCTACCAGGAAAATGCCGACATCATGTTTAATTCGGCAACACTTTACGAATTTGCCGTATTAAAAGAATATGGCGAAACTCAATTAAAAACAGTACTTGAAAACCAAAACGAATATACCGAAGCCACCCGGCTTCTGGAGTTTCTTTCGTTTTTCAAACAGCTAAGCGATCGGGAAATACCCCCCACCTCGCTGCTACGCGAATTTGTCGGCGGAAGTAGTTTCGCCTATTAACCCCCCTCCACCAAACAAAAAATGTCGATAATTCGGGAAAAAACAGGGAATTTAAAGAAGATTTAAACATTTGTCAGGAATTGTTTCACACTCTTTATTACCTTTGTTTGATTATTTGAATAAAACATTCTAAAATATAAAATTATATATGAAAACAGGTATTTATATCACCAACACCGAAAGCTATACCGGACGGTCGTTGGTTGCATTAGGCGTATTTAAATTATTACTTACTAAAGTTGGAAAAGTCGGTTTTTTCAGGCCCATTATCAACGACCAGCCCCAGGGGAAACACGATAAGCATATTGATACGATGTTGAAATATTTCGACCTCGACCAGGACTACAAAGATGCTTACGGTTTTACAATGTCGCAGGTAGTTAAATACATAAACATGGGACAGGAAGCTCGTTTAATCGAAAGGATTATCGACAAATATAAAGCGCTTGAAAAACGTTTCGATTTTGTAGTAGTTGAAGGAGCCGACCTTTCGGAAAACGGAATACCTGTTGGCTTTGATTTAGACATTGAAATTGCCAAAAACCTGGCACTTCCTACAATTCTTGTTAGTTTGGGCAAAGGCAAAGTAATGCAGGCTGCTATTTCCAATATTGACCTTGCCATAAAATCATGTGCAGAACAGGACGTAAAAGTACAATCGGTATTTATGAACTGCGTAGCTCCTGAAAAAATGGAGCCAATGAAAAAGGAATTAAAAGCAGTAGTTGGAGAAGATATCAATGTTGAAGTTATTCCGGAAATTAAAGAATTAAGCAATCTAATCCTCAGGGAAATACAGGAAGCTATCGACGGAAAAATATTGCTGGGCGAAAAACTACTTGACAAACAGGTAAAACGTGTTGAAATCGGAGCCATGCATCTTCGGAACTTCCTCGAACGCCTGGAAGAAGATACGTTAATTATCACCCCGGGCGACCGTTCCGACATTATCATGAGTGCAATAAACGCCAATGCATCAACGAACTACCCGACAATTTCGGGAATTTTGGTAACCGGCGATATTGAGCCACAAGGGGCAATCATGAAACTGTTCGAAGGACTGGAAAGTACTGTGCCTATTATTTTGGTCAAAGGCTCTACTTTTGAAGCAGCCAACCAGGTAGCCCGGATAAAACCACAAATTTCGCCGGAACTAACCCGTAAAATAGAATTAAGCATCACTACTTTTGAAGAACATGTTGACTCCGAATTTTTGGTAGATCGCTTCCGCAACTATCATACCGATGTAGTAACGCCACACATGTTCCAATACAGCATGGTAGCCAAGGCCAAGGCACAAAAAAAACATATTGTTATGCCCGAAGGTACCGACAAGCGTATTCTGACTGCAGCCATTAGCCTAGTTGAACAAAATGTGGTAGACATTACCTTACTCGGGAAGCCGGAAGAAGTAAACGCAAAAGCACTCGAAATAGGACTAAAATTACCGGAATCCATCAACGTTATTGACCCCTTAAAATCGGAATATTACGAAGACTACTGGCAAACCTATTACGAACTGCGTAAGCACAAAGGGATTCCGCATGACATGGCACGCGATACAATGGCCGATGTTTCGTATTTTGGAACAATGATGGTTTACAAAGGCCATGCCGACGGAATGGTTTCAGGAGCAGTACACACAACAGCCCACACCATTGTTCCGGCACTACAATTTGTAAAAACAAGGCCAGGCGTTTCTACCGTTTCGTCCTGCTTCTTCATGTGCCTCGAAGACCATGTTGCGGTATTTGGAGACTGTGCCGTAAACGTAAGCCCGAACTCAGACCAACTGGCAGAAATTGCCATCTCATCAGCCGAATCAGCGAAAGAATTCGGAATTGAACCGAAAGTGGCCATGCTATCTTATTCATCAGGTACTTCCGGAACAGGGGCTGAAGTAGACAAAGTACGAGAAGCAACCGAAAAAGCAAAGGCCTTACGTCCTGATCTAAAAATTGAAGGACCAATCCAATACGATGCGGCAGTAGACCCAGTTGTTGGAAAAAGTAAAATGCCGGGTTCAGAGGTAGCCGGACAAGCTACGGTATTGGTATTCCCCGACCTAAATACAGGAAACAATACCTACAAAGCGGTTCAGCGAGAAACAGGAGCACTGGCCATTGGCCCAATGTTGCAGGGACTGAATAAACCGGTTAACGATTTAAGCCGCGGTTGTACCATCGACGACATTTTCAATACCGTTGTTATTACTGCCATCCAAGCACAGGACTGAAATACAAGCAATTACCAGGGAGAATAAAGCAGCAGTATCTGTGAAAAAATTGAAGAGATTGATTGTAGATTGAAGGAAGAGAGAGGGGATTCAATTCTCAGTAAAACCAAAAGTTGTAGCTTGAAACTCACTGCTAATTGCCAATATTTTTTATAGAAACAACCAATATCGAGTATCAAACATCAAAAATTAATACAAGAACAGCCCATGGCTGAGATAATAACCAAGGCACGTACAGCCTGCCCCGAATTTTTCAGGGGAGCATAACTGCCATTTTTTCTCACCCGGGAAACAGGCTGCATAAAAATTTAGACACATGAAAATATTAGTAGTAAACGCAGGTAGTTCTTCTATAAAGTATCAATTAATTGATATGGAAACCGAAGGAGTTCTATCGGCAGGATTAGTAGAACGTATAGGCTTGGAAGAAGGCGTAATTACCCACAAAATTTATATAAACGGAAAAGAAAAAAAGACACGTGAAACATTTCCCATTCCCGACCATGGCGTTGGTTTAAAACGCGTAGCAGAATTATTAACAGACAAAGAATTCGGGGCAATCAGCGATCCTTCCGAAATACAAGCTATAGGTCATCGACTGGTACATGGAGGAGAAGCATTTACAAAAACAGTCATCATTACCGAAGAAGTAAAAGAAACAGTAAAAAAATTGTTTCCGCTGGCACCACTACATAACCCGGCCAATCTTACAGGAGTAGAAGTAGCCGAAAAAGTATTCCCGAATGCAACCCATGTTGGCGTATTCGACACGGCTTTTCATCAAACCATGCCGGAAATGGCTTTCCGCTATGCCATTCCCAACGAAATGTATACCGAAATGGGAATCCGCAAATACGGTTTTCACGGAACTTCACACAAATATGTCACTTCGCAGGCTGCCAAATACCTGGACAAAAAAGATGCTAAAATTATCACCATCCACTTAGGAAACGGGGCATCAATGGCCGCCGTAGACAGTGGAATCTGCAAAGATACATCAATGGGGCTTGGGCCTTTAAATGGACTAATAATGGGAACACGTTCAGGCGATATTGACCCATCGGTAATCTTTTTTCTTGCAAAGCAAAAAGGCTATTCGGCTGAAGAAATATCCAGAATACTAAACAAGGAAAGTGGCATGAAAGCCCTTACCGGATATACCGACATGCGCGACGTAGATGCACAATGCGAAAAAGGAGCAGCAGATGCAATACTAGGCAGCGAAATGTACGCTTACCGGATAAAACAATTTATCGGGAGCTATATTGCAACACTTAACGGATTAGATGCCATTGTTTTTACTGCTGGTATTGGCGAAAATGACGACAAAATCCGCAGTATGTCATGTAAAAACATGGAAGTATTTGGCATTGAATTAGACGAAGAAAAAAATGCTGTCCGCAGCCCGGAAATCCGTGAAGTTAATAAGCCTGATGCCAAGGTTAAAATTTTAGTTATCCCAACCAACGAAGAGCTGGAAATTGCACGCCAGGCCTATGATCTGGTAAAATAATAAACGACTATGTATTCGAAACATATCGTTTTTAGATGAATTGAAAATCATAAAAATACTGATGTTAGATTTCAGACCGAGACAAATAAACCTAATGCCTGTCATCTAACGTCTCTTTTTTTTCATAAAAGCACAACATGTGCACTTTTGGGAAGGAACCGTTCTATAAAAAAAAGAGAATGGTTTCTTTCTTTTCAGAAAACCTTCGAATAGAATTTTTCGGGCAAACACCCCTCCCCCTGTCATACATAGAACAATCTATTGTATATTTGCAAAAAAATAAAAAAATGACCAGGAAAAATATTCCCGGAGTACTGGGAGTGGGCAGTGCCCTTGTAGACGTAATTTCAACACTAAAAGACGACGAGCAACTGGCAACCTTCGGATTACCTCGCGGAAGTATGACCTTAGTAGATGCCAACCGCTCAAAACAAATATACAATGCTACTTTCTCTGATAAAAGCGAATTAACGCCCGGAGGATCGGCAGCAAACACCATGCGATCAATGGCAAACCTCGGAAGCCCCGGAGGGTATATAGGCAAAGTAGGCCACGACGAACTAGGTTCATTCTTCAAAAAAACTTTTGAAAAACGGGGAGTAAATACTCACTTTTTTTACAGTAACAACAGCGAAACCGGACGCGTAATGGCCTTGGTTAGTCCCGATTCGGAACGAACAATGGCAACTTACCTCGGAGCTGCATCTGAACTTAGCCCTACTGATTTTTCGCCCGACATTTTTGACGGATATGAATATTTTTATATCGAAGGCTATTTGGTTTTTAATCACGACTTGATAAAAACAGGGGTAGAAATGGCTAAAAAACAAGGCTTAAAAGTAGCACTTGATTTATCGAGTTTCAATGTGGTAGAAGCAAATCTCGATTTTCTGAAAGAACTGGTAAAAACACATGTTGATATCCTTTTTGCCAACGAAGAAGAAGCAAAAGCGTTTACTGGACTAGCACCGGAAGAAGCTTTCCATGAAATAGCCAAAGACTGTGAACTGACAATTGTAAAGATAGGCAAAGAAGGCTCAATGATAAAAAGAGGGCATGAAACAGCCCGAATAAACGCGATTAAAGCCAATGCAATTGACACAACTGGCGCCGGAGATGCTTATGCTGCCGGATTTTTATACGGCATTACTCATGGCTACAATTTGGAAACCTGTGGTAAAATTGCAGCACTTGTTGCAGGAAAAGTCGTAGAAGTAATGGGCCCCAATCTTCCGGATACTGTATGGGAAAACGTTAAGGCTGAAATTGAAAAACTTGTTAACTAAGGGCTGAAACGTCCCCAAGTCGCATCGGCGGCATGTTCCATTGTCTAACAGTGGAAAGTAGGTGAATATTCGCAACTGCATCACCTTTCTGATAGGTTTGGGCTTTGCCCCAAACCCCATCCCGACATACGTCGCCCTCCCAAAAAAACTTGGCGTTTTTCAATGTAGTCCTTTAACCCGAATGACGGATTTGGGACGCGCCGCACAACGTCCTCTCATGGAAACCTTATTTGCAGTATGTTTACTAAAAAAGGGAGAAGTCGGTGTTCCACTGTTGAATAGAAAAAAAATTCAAAGTTCATTGGCAAAACCAACAACCCGGTACGGATTGAACAACAATAGGAGGGTGTTTCAAAAGTATTTTTCAAACAATATGAACTTACAATTTATAAGTAACCACTTGGTTTATTCCCCCTAAATCCCCTGTAGGGGACTTTAAGCCTCCCACTTTAGGGGAGATTTGGAGGGGTAAAAACGAAACAGTTTCAAATTGAAAGTATCATTGTAATGTAATTTTCTTTTGGGACACCCTCAATAGAATGAATATGCAAACTTCTTCAGCGCATCCGTGAAATTTGATTGAAATACAAATGCTATATGCGCCCAAAAATCAAAAAAAACTATCCCACTAACATTCAGAAAATTACATTTCAAATTAGATAAAAAAGAGTAGCAACCTCAGTAAGCGTACATACTCCTTCCTTTTTCTAAAAGGCAGTTAAAAAAATATTCTTTTTAAACAGAATTTGACATTCATCGGATGAATATTGCAACAGTATTTGTTTGACGCGAAACTCTAGAATAGCCCGTGAATTTGTGCATCAATTTTATCGATAACAAAACTTATATCTTCCTGTTTTGACGCAAAATCAAGGTCATCAACATTAATTATGAGCAATTTTCCTCCTTTATACCCCTTTACCCATGTTTCATAACGCTCGTTCAATTGCTTCAGGTAATCCAAGCGAATAGAATTTTCGTAATCGCGTCCACGCTTCTGAATCTGGTTTACAAGGGTTGGTATTTGGGCTCGCAAATAAATCATCAAATCAGGAGGCTGAATAAGGCTTATCATCAGGTCGAACAAGCTCTTGTAATTATTAAAATCACGCGTACTCATCAGCCCCATGCGATGCAGGTTCGGCGCAAAAATCTCAGCATCCTCATAAATTGTACGATCCTGAATTATCGTTTTTCCCGATTTCCGGATATCAATAATCTGTTTAAACCTCGAATTCAAAAAATATACCTGAAGATTAAACGACCAGCGCTGCATATCGTTATAAAAATCATTCAGATAAGGATTATCGTCCACATCTTCGAAATGAGGAGTCCATTTATAATACTTGGCCAACATACGGGTGAGGGTGGTCTTCCCTGCTCCAATATTTCCTGCTATAGCTATGTGCATTTTATAATAATAATTTGGGTAATTAGTATAAAAAATTAACTCTGTTTTGGTAATATTTTTAAAAGTTCATCGAGATATTTTCGATCATTCGACAATCGGGGAATTTTATTCTGCCCTCCAATTTTTCCTCGTTGTTTCATCCATGCATAAAAAGTTCCTTTGGGAGCTATAACTACCTGGGGCACATCCAGTGTAATATTTTTATGCCGTTTGGCTTCGTAGTCTGAGTTTAACGTTTGTAGCGTAGTATCAAGCAAACGGTTAAATTTTTCGAAATCGGAAGGTGGCACATCGAATTCGATAATCCATTGATGAGCTCCTTTTTGCTCACTGCTTATAAAAACAGGGCCGGCAGTATACTCAGTTATAATTGCCCCGGTTTGTTCGCAGGCAACTTTCAGGGCATTCTCGGCATTATCAATAATTACTTCTTCTCCAAAGGCATTAATAAAATGCTTAGTTCGTCCCGTTACTTTTATTTTGAAAGGATATTTCGAGGTAAATTTAATGGTATCTCCAATAACGTAACGCCACAGCCCTGCATTGGTTGATATCACCAGGGCATAATTCACCTCTGTTTCAACCTCTTCCAAACCTATAATTTTCGGATTTTCTTTTCCGAGTTCCGTCATGGGAATAAATTCGTAAAAAATGCCATAATCCAACATCAGCAACATATCATTGCTATGTTCATCGTCCTGTATGCCAAAAAAACCTTCCGAAGCATTGTATGTTTCCAGGTAATGCATCTGTTCCGACGGAATCATCTTTTTATACTGTTCTCGATAAGGTTCAAAATTTACCCCGCCATGTGCAAATACTTCAAGATTAGGCCATACTTCCAACAAATTCGATTTCCCGGTTTTCTCCAACACCCTTTTAAACAACACCATATACCACGAAGGAACCCCGGCAAAGGCCGTTACATTTTCATTCAATGCCGTTTCAATAATCCGCTCAACCTTCTCTTCAAACTCTTCAATAAGAGCAATTTCGGTAGCCGGAGTACGAAATAGTTCGGTCCAGAAAGGAACATTTTCGAGCATAATTGCCGAAAGGTCGCCATAATACGAGTTATTTCCCAGATTATTCACCCGATGACTACCACCAAGCGTAAGCACTTTTCCTCTCAACACCTTGGTTTCGGGATGCATTTTCAGGTACTGGCCAAACACGTCTTTGGGGCCTTTTAGATGACAGTTTTCGAGTGCTTCCTGCGTTACCGGAATAAACTTACTTTTATTATTTGTTGTGCCCGACGATTTGGCAAACCATTTTGTTTCGCCAGGCCAAAGTAAATTCTTCTCCCCTTCTCGCATTCTGTCGACAAAAGGTTTTATATCGTTGTAGTCCTGCAACGGATTGCTTTCCTGAAATTCCTGCAACGATTCTATTTTATCAAATCCATGCGTCTTTCCCCATTCTGTATCTTTGGCCGTTTGTAGTAAATGTAAAAGAGTTTCGTTCTGAATATCTAACGGATATTCACTATAATATTGGATCTCGTTACTGCGTCGGGTCGTGATCCATCGGAGAACTGAATTTATTAACGGCATATAAAATGAGATATATTGGGTCAAATTTATGAATTATTTAGTAGCTTCCTGACTAAATTCGTGCATTTTTTACGAAGAATTCGCCCCCGTAAAAGACGATACATTAAAAACACATCGGGTTAGAACAAAATAGTATCGCGACATGAGTATCAAGTTTTAAAAAAAACGAAAACAGTGAAGTAAGCCCCGTCAAACCAGGCAATAAGTTAATTCATTTGTCGTGTAAGCAACTACATTTTAAAGCGATAGTATAATTTCTTTTTAGTTTTTTGTATTATTTTTGAAGAAAATATGTAGAAAATTTATCATTTTACCCGATAAAGAATCAAATGAATTACATTGATATCATTTTAGCAATACTCTTAGCTTTGGCTGCAATTAGCGGATTTCGAAAAGGATTGGTTGCAGAAATAGCTTCATTGGCGGCATTAATCCTGGGCATTTGGGGGGCCATACGTTTTTCGTATGTCACTTCCGATTTTTTAACCGGTTACTTCGATATTTCTCCTCAATACCTGAGCATCATTTCGTTTGTTGTTACATTTATCGTTATTGTTATTCTCGTACACATTATCGGGAAAGCCACAAAAAAAATACTGGAAGCCGTAATGCTGGGCTTCCTGAACAAACTGGCAGGCCTAATTTTCGGAGTATTAAAAGCTGCACTTATTTTAAGCATTATCCTGGTACTATTCGACAAAATTGATGAAGATGTACATATTCTTCCCCAAAAGACAAAAGACAACTCGCAAATGTATGAGCCAATTCGTTCGTTTGCCCCGTCGATTTTCCCATTTATCGAAAAGTGGGGTATAAACCTAAACCGTGAAGAACAGGACAAACAACAAAAACAACTGGATGCGGTTTAATATTGTGTGCCTAATCTGTTTTTTTCTCATCCGATGAGCTGTTGGTAAAAACAGATAATCATCGGACGAATACTGTATCAATTGTAGTTAGAGCAAACACCCCCAAATATCAAGCCCCAAACCGTTCTGTTTTCGAGAAAAAGAAATCGGATTCGGTGATGGCACTCTCATCACAGTCTGAACCATGAACGGCATTTTGAGTTAAACTTGTAGCATATAATTTACGAATTGTTCCCTCTTCTGCGTTTTCCGGATTTGTAGCACCAATAAGCGTACGATATGCCACAACGGCGTTGTCTTTCTCAAGAATGGCAGCAACAATGGGACCGGAAGTCATAAAATCAATCAATCTTTCAAAAAACGATTTGCCTTTATGTGTGGCATAAAACGCCATAGCCTGCTCTCTCGACAGCTGGGTAAATTTCATTGCACGGATGCGAAACCCGGCTTCGTTTATCATTTTCAGAATAGCGCCAACATGGTTGTTTCTCACAGCCGTTGGTTTAATTATTGTTAAGGTTTGGTTGCTGTTCATAAGTATAATTTTTTTATTCGATTTAACGAAAATACTCAAAAAATCGAGAATTCAGTTAGAACTTTACAAAGAGAGTCAGGCACATTTTTCTCGATATTCTGCCGGACTAATCCCATAGCGCCGTTTAAAAGCGGTTGAAAAATGGGAGGCATGTTCATACCCCGAACACTCAGCAACATCAGCGATGGCATAAGAGGTGTCGTCTAACAGCTTACGGGCAATGTTCATCCTGTAATCAAAAAGATAACCATAGATTGTAGTTCCCATAAACTGTTTAAAACATAATTTCAGAACCGAAACACTCATGCCGATTTCCATAGCAAGCTCTTTTATTGATGGAGGATTCCGGTATCGGTGTTCAATAATTTTCCGAGCCTCATTTATTTGTACGCTGTAATGCTCCAATCTACGACAAGTTGTACATTTCCTACAATTTTGTTGTTGTAACTGGAGCAGCAATAATTCCTGTATCTTATTCTCGAAATACAATGGAGCTAAATTTCCCATCAGCTTATTGTTTCTAATTTGTTCGATAACCTGTTGCATTTCCAGCGATGTAAAACAACTTTTTTCGGGATATATCATCTGTCTGTCGAATGATTTTAGCAATGAGGCCAACATTTCCGGATTTTGTTCGCTTATCGAGTTCAGGAAATCACACGGAATATAAACTTTGAAATATTCATATTGCTGATTTTCAAAAAAACGGTGGCTTATGTTTTCGGCCAAAGGCACAAAGATGTTATTGGCACTCTCACCTAAGCGATAATTCTGTTTCGATTTATAACTTAGAGACGTTTCTCCCTTTAAAACAAAGTGCAACAATACCATATCCTCTTCAATCTTTCCATAAAACTCAAAATTCTTACTCGGGCTTATTTGAATGTGTTGAGCCTTAAAATTCGAAGAATTCCATTCTCTTATCGACATCTCAAAAGCATCTGCGTTTATAACATCGGGCTCGTCTTCATAGTGCGATTCTTTTTTTAACCGGGAGTAATTCGCATGATAAAAGTCTCCTATTTCTGATGTTTTAATAGTATACCTCATAATTTTTACAATTAAGAAATAAAATCAGGCTTCTTGTTAAACAAAACAAACCTTTGGCGTAAAAAATCGGATTGCCGTATCTCTACTTTTGTATCGTTTATTTAAAACCTGTCTAAATAGCGGAAGTAAAAGTAGAAAGGAATATTTTTTTTTCAAATCCCTAAGAATGGGGATTTTTTAAATGGATAATAAATTAAAGATATGTCAAAAACAAAGAAACAAAAATCAGGAATAAGTAGGTTATTGGAAATAGCCGGGAGGCGTAAAATTCTTTTAATAACGTCTGGAATTTTATCGGTAATACATGTTATGTTATCAATGGTTCCATACGTTGTAATTTATTATATAATCGATATTTTATTAAACAAACAAGCCGTAGGTGCTGCTATCAATCAATATTTACTATGGGCTTTTGTTGCCGTAGCATCTTCGTTTGTTTTCATGTATGTTTCAGGAGTTGTCTCCCATGTTGCAGCTTTCAATATTCTTTACGAATTGCGCTGTAAAATTGCTGACAAACTGGGAAAACTACCGATGGGATATGTTGGCACCCGAAGTTCGGGAGCATTAAAAAAGATACTTGCCGACGATGTTGAACGCATTGAAACTTTTATTGCTCACAGTATCCCCGATACGGTAAAAGCAGTTGTATTACCGGCAGCAATGCTTACTTATTTGTTCATCGTAGATTGGCGGCTGGCACTCATTAGTTTTATTCCCCTGCTTATTTTAAGTTTCATCATTCCATTAATAATGGGAACGAAAAAAAATAAGCGGATGATGGGCGACTGGCATAATTCACTGGAGGCAATGAACGCGGGAATCGTAGAGTTTGTAAGGGCAATGCCTGTTATGAAAATTTTCGGACAATCGGCCTCTTCTTTTTCCAAATACAGCAAAACGGTAAAACACTACGATACGGTAAGCCACCAATGGTTAAAAGTATCTGCCAATGTATGGGGCATAACCATGAGTGCTTTCAACAATGCACTTATTCCGGTTCTTGCTTTTGGGGTGTATCTATATTTTAATGCCGGCATAACCCTGCCTGTTTTATTCCTATTCCTGATATTGGGAGTTGGCTATATACGTCCACTTTTTGCTTTAACATCTTTAAGCTCTCAGTTGATGATGATAAATCACGGAGTAAAAAGAATGGATGAAATTCTTTTTGAAGTTGCCGAACAAGAATCCGGCAACCGTTCAACGCCTCCTTCCGATTTTTCGGTAAACTTTAATGATGTTAGCTTTTCTTATTCTGAAGGAATTAATGTTTTGAAAAATGTGAATTTCTCGGTTCCACAAGGAAGTATTACTGCATTAGTAGGCCCTTCCGGGTCAGGGAAATCTACCGCAGCGCAACTAATTGCACGCTTTTATGATGTAAAACAGGGAAGCATAACACTGGGAAATGTCAATATAAATGAATTAGAGCCCGAATTTTTAATGCAGAATATCGGTTTTGTTTTCCAGGACAATATGATGTTTTATCAAAGCATTTACAATAATATTTTAATGGGGATGGATAAAACAAAAGAAGAAGTAATTGCTGCTGCAAAAATTGCCCGTTGTCATAACTTTATTATGAAATTACCACATGGATACGACACGCATTTTGGAGGCGAAGGCATTCATTTAAGCGGAGGAGAGCAACAACGTATTCAGCTAGCACGAGTCATTCTAAAAGATGCACCTGTACTTATTCTCGACGAAGCCACAGCCTTTAGCGATCCTGAAAACGAACATCTTATATTGGAAGCCTTTAGCGAAATCATTCAAAATAAAACGGTAATTATTATTGCGCACCGACTTTCAACCATTGCCGATGTTAACCAAATTGTAGTACTAAACAACGGACAAGTTGAAGCTGCAGGGCCTCATAAACTGTTACTACAAACTTGCGAATTATACAACAATATGTGGAATGCGCACACACGAGCCAAAGAATTCGAAATTATAAAATCGTAGAATGTAGTCAACTAAGGAAACAAAATTGAAGAATAAATGATTTGCAATTTTTTCCCCATAAAATAAAGAACAAACACGAATAGAAATAAGTATCAGCAATAAAAGACAATAATTATGTTTAAAAATATAGTATACATTTTCAGCAAAACAAATATGCGAATATCAAAAATTGCCTGGGGCGAATTTTTACATTCGTTGTTTCTTGAGGCTCCAACAGGAATACTGCTATTTATTATCTGGGAATTATTTGAAAAAAATCCGGATAAACAATTAATATGGAGCCTGATTATTCTAATAACCGTATTATTTATTATCCAGCTATGGGTGGCTCGTAAAGTTATGGAAAACTCATACAATATAATTTATACTGTAGGGTCAAAATTAAGGTTGCTATTAGGTAACCATCTGCAAAAATTGTCCTTAGGTTTTTACAAAAAACGCGATCCCGGCGATTTAGCATCAGTAATATTGCAGGACATTGCCAATTTTGAGAATATTTTCACGCACACCGTCCAGGGCATTTTCGGGTCGATATGTGGCCCGCTCATATTAAGTATTTTCCTTTTTATTCTGGACTGGAGGTTAACAATAATACTACTTGCAGCCATTCCAATTGCATTGCTTGCGGTACATATAGCAACATTAATCGCCGAAAAATACAGTGAGAGACATATTGCTTCGCGCAACGAAACAAGTAGTCGTTTTATAGAATATATACAGGGAATTCGTCATTTAAAAGCATTTAATCAAACCGGGAATAATTTCTCGGTACTGGAAAAAGCATTTGATAACCTGCGAAAAGACAGCATTGCGGTTGAAGTAGTTCCCGGTCCGTTTGTAATTACCGGCTTCGTATTTTTCGAACTCTTTTTCCTGATTATGATATACGTTGGTATGAGGCAGATAACCGCAACAACGGTTTCGATTCCTACGATAATCGCATTTCTAATTGTTGGATATCGATTGTACCAACCGCTAAAACTGGTACTGGTCGATTATGAACTTTTGCGCTATATGAATGTAAGTCTTAATCGAATTATAGACGTACTGAAAGCTCCGCTACAGGATGCCGGAAAGAAAAGTATTCCCCAAAATTACAACATTGAATTTAAGAATGTTAAGTTCGCTTATGTTGACCGGCTAATTTTAAATGACGTAAGCTTCTCCATTCCGGAAAAAGGATTGACGGCCCTGGTAGGAGCTTCCGGATCAGGAAAAACAACGATTGCTAATCTTATTGCACGTTTTTGGGATGTTGAAAACGGGCAAATAAGCATCGGGGGAAAAAACCTGAAAGATATGGCTCCACAAACGATCTACAGCCTTATAAGTGAAGTTTTCCAGGATGTTTATCTTTTTGACGATACCATTTACAATAACATAAAAATAGGAAATCCGAATGCCTCCAAGTCTGAAATATTAAAAGTAGCAGAAAAAGCACAGATATTCGAATTCCTTGATAAACTTCCTGAAGGTATAAATACAAAAGTAGGAGAATCCGGTTCACACCTTTCGGGCGGACAAAAACAGCGCATTTCGATTGCCCGTGCAATGCTTAAAGATGCTCCTATTGTTTTGTTCGACGAAGCAACGGCATCGCTCGATCCTGAAAATGAAATTTATATCCAGGACGCTATCCAGGAGCTAGTGAAAGCAAAAACAGTAGTTGTTATTGCCCATAAATTACAAACCATTCGCAATGCCGACAAGATTATTGTATTAAAAGACGGCAAAATCTCAGAAACCGGGAAACACGACCGTTTGATTAAAAAGAATGGATTATATGCCAGTTATTGGCATACACAGCAAAGTACAAGCGGCTGGAATTTACGCTGTAATTGAGTATGAAAACAATCAATATCAAAAACATTTAAATAAAATAGAAATGGAAATAAATCGAGTTAATCCATATAAGAACGATAAAAAAGATTTAGAGGCTTCACAGAGTATGAATGAACTGTCAAATGCCATTTTTGCCCCAATTTATCCGGTTATAGCAGCACAGATTAAAGAAAAGTTCAAGATTACAAACGGGAATTGCATTGACATTGGGAGTGGCCCGGCAACGCTCTCCATTTCGCTTGCCCGCATAACTGATTTGCAAATTTATGCGATGGATGCTTCAAAGCATAGTTACGAAATTGCAAAAAACAATATTGCAACACAGGGGCTTCAAAACCGAATATCAACAATAATTGGAAAGGCACAGGAAATGCCTTTTTCAAACAATTTTGCAGACCTGATAATTAGCAGGGGATCTATTTTCTTTTGGGAAAACCTGGAGGAGGCTTTTAATGAAATACTACGGGTGTTAAAGCCTGGAGGGCAAACCTATATTGGCGGCGGTTTTGGGAACTCCGAATTAAGAGAATCCATATTCAAAAAAATGTACAAAAGAAATGATGATTTCTTCCGAAATGGCAGGGGGATGTTAACTCCTGAAAATTTGAAACAAATTATTCCCGGAATTGAATCGGCAATAAAACAATCCAATGTATCGGACTACGATATCTCACGGGGTGATTTTGAGTTTTGGATACATATAAAAAAAATACAATTATGATTGAAATAAAAAATCTACACGTAGAAGTAGAAAATAAAGAAGTATTAAAAGGGGTAAACTTAAGCATTCCCGACAATGAAGTACACTCCTTATTTGGTCCCAATGGTTCAGGAAAAAGCGTTTTAATCTCTACCATTATGGGCTATCCCGAATACGAGGTTACCGAAGGCGAAATCCTGTTTAACGGACAGAATATAACAGAACTGGACATCGACGAAAGAGTAAAAATGGGAATTGGAGTTTCGGAACAGCGGCCGCCTGTAATAAAAGGAGTTAAACTGCGCAACCTTGTAGATTTACTGGCTCCCGGGAAAATGCAGGACAAAACGTTCTTGCAAGAAATCCAGGAACGTTTTAACATGGAACAATTCCTCGACCGCAACATCAACGACGGGCTATCGGGTGGCGAAGTAAAAAAATCAGAACTGTTCCTGCTGATGCTTACCAAACCAGAATTCCTGATTCTTGATGAACCGGACTCGGGGGTTGACCCCGAACATCTGAAAAAAATAGGGGCAATGATAAACGAAACATTGCAAAAGGAAACTCCGGGAAACTACAAAATACCAGGGAATCCGTTAATCCGTAATTCGGGACTGATAGCAACCCACTCCGCATCAATATTAAATTATGTTTATACAGACAAGGCTCATATAATGCTCAACGGGAAGATACATTGCAGTGGAAACCCGGGAGTAATGATGGAACAAATCCGGGCCAACGGCTACCAGTACTGTATTGAATGCCAAAGAAAAACAATCCCCTCTAAATAATACAAATATAGGGGAAGTAAAAAGGGCTTTACAAAATCTCCCCTTTGGGGAAATTAGAGCGGCTTTAATAAAAAATAAAAACCCAGTGTTTAATGTTCCTTCCTCTCAGAGGTTAGGAAGGGCTAATAAAACAATGAAACAGCCCATGGCTGAGATAATAACTGAGACACATACGTGCATAACTGATATTTTATCTCTCCCAACAAATGGGCTTCACAAAAATTTAGACAGATGAAAAATATCAAAGCAATAGAACCAGAAAAAACGGATTTCTCAACGTTTAACAAAATAGAAGCACCGGGAAAATCCTATCACTCTTTTGATGATTTGCAAATAAACAAAGACGAAATAGATTCGCTAAAAGCGGTAGGAATTAACCTGTTTGACAATGCAATCCCCGGAAAATTCTTAATGTATGGAACCAATACTTATACTGCGGCTTCCCAGATAGGCGGCGTTGAAATTCTCCCGTTAAACGAAGCTTTTCTTTTTTATCCCGAAATAAGAGAAAAATATTACTTTAATGCGGTTGACAAAGATTCCGACCGATTTACCAAAAAAGCTTACGAAAAAGAACAAAACGGATATTTCATCCGGGTACGTAAAAATGTAAAGGTAAAAAAACCGTTGCACACCGCAATGTTTATGCACCGAGAAATGGGCACAATGTGTATCCACAATATTGTTGTTGTGGAAGAAGGAGCTTCCCTGCATTTAATCACCGGCTGTACGTCGGGTTGTACATTGAAAGGAGGCTTGCATATTGCCGTAAGCGAACATTATGTTGGTAAAAACGCAAAACTAATCAGTACAATGGTACACGACTGGGGGCCGGAATTTGTAGTGCGTCCACGAACTGCCACTATTGTCGACGATGATGCCACCTTTGTAAATAACTATTATTCTGTAAAACCTGCCCGTAATATACAGATGAATCCTTTTACCTGGCTAAAAGGTAAAAATGCAAATGCCAAATATATGACCATCCTGGCGGCATTCCCCAACACCTACAGTGACATAGGCGGAACCGTGCTAATGGAAGGCGAAAATTCCGGGGCAGAACTCGTTGCCAGGGCTGTAAATCACGGAGGAACGGTAATACAAACCGGTTTATTAATTGGTGCAGAAAGAGGCACCCGGGCACATGTCGATTGTTCGGGACTGATGATGAGCGACAAAGGCATTATCGAAGCGATCCCCGGATTACGCGCAATGCACCCCGATGCCCGAATGTCGCACGAAGCAGCCATTGGACGAATTGATATGGGCGAAGTAAATTACCTGCAATCAAAAGGGCTGGAAGAGATGCAGGCCATTGCGTTAATCGTAAGAGGTTTCCTTGATATTGGCATTGAAGTAGAAGGACTGGACAGCGAACTGGAAAAAACAATACAGGAAATATCGGAACTGTCGGGACACGGAGAAGAATAAGTAATACTAATTTTTAAAATCATGAAAAATCGTAAAAAGATAATTATTGTTGCTCATTGTTTGCTCACAAAAGGTTTTTCAAATCAGCATCGGGACAATATGAATGACATATTAAAAGTTTTACTTGATAGCGAGACCGGAATCATCCAGCTACCTTGCCCTTTCCTGATTCCATTACCTACGGGGAAACAATACGGTAAAAATTATACCGAAAACGATAATCGTCTTTTTACGTCCCTTTCACAACAAGAATTAAGCCGGTTATATTCAAATTCTTTATCTCCTTTTATAATGCAGCTTGAAGCCTATCTAAAACAAAACTTTGAAATAGCAGGATTGGTCGGGATAAAAAATTCGCAAAACTGCGAAGTTGAAACCAGTTACAATAAAGCAGCAGAAAATCGGGGAATATTTATGAAAATACTAAAACAAGAATTAAAAAAGCGTGCCATACGCACCAATATGGTAAATATTGAATTTTAATATGAATAGAAAAATACTTTTAGCCCTTAATCAAAACATAACAAAAATGACGGTACACGACAGTGCCTATGTTGCTGTTATTGACATAAGCACCAATAAAGTCGATACGGTAATTATTGATCCCAGGGTATCAAGTATCGGAATGTCCGGACATACTACTCCTTTTATGGATGAAAATCGAAATATTTATTTCTATACAGGCCCAACGACTGGCCGAATGGGAATGAAAGAAGGAATATTACGCATAAAGGCAGGCGAAACCAAATGGGACAAAAACTTTTTCCTTAGTTTACAAAAATTAGATGATGCTGAAGCTTATTCCTATAGCATGGATATGTTATATGCCGGCAACGGTGATGTATACTGCTTCCTCGAAAAACCAAGCCTAATTGCCGATCCTTCGAATTACGATTATGTAAACGACCACGATTTTGTCCCTTATAAATTTAGCATTACCAGTAAAACAGGAGGAAGAATTGACCTCCCGGCATCAAACGGATATGCAGCAACAGCAATCGCCAAGGTCGACAAAAAAATATATTTTGGACTGAGTACAACTACCGGTGTTGGTTTTTATTCGTATGACCCGGAGACTAAAAAAGGCAGCCAATCTCCGGTTGTTTCAATAGCTGGAGCTCCGGTTGATTTAATAAGTTTTAAAAATTAAAAAAAAACGCAAAACAAAAAAAGAAATTTCCCAAAGAATTACAGGGGATAGAGAACAAGGGAACGTAGCAGATAAATCTTAGAAATGGAAAGATTAACCCGATTTTTTCAGACTGTTTCCGGATTTATCACGGGAGGCTAAAGAGCCTCCCTTCCCTTTGTTTTATAGACTTTCTCTAAACTTAATCCCTAAGGTTTGCTTTTCACTTCTGAAATAAGCAGGTGGAAGGCCAGCAAAAGGGCAAAAAACAAATTAATAACCCAAATAGATTGACGATGATTACAAAAGAACAACAAGCACAAATTGAATGGAGAGACAAAAGAATAGCTGAAAATATTGAGAAAATAAAACATCGTATTTTAGTTTTTAGCGGGAAAGGCGGAGTGGGCAAAACAACCGTAAGCGTAAACCTTGCCCACGGATTACATTCCTGTGGCTACAAAACAGGGATTCTTGATGCTGACATCACAGGGCCTAATGTCCCCAAAATGACGGGAATAACCGGAAACGTTCACTCCGACGAGGGAAAAGCAATCACCCAAATAAGTAATGGGGTAAAAGTAATTTCAATGGCAAATTTACTTCCTCCCGACGAAGCGGTTATATGGCGCGGCCCTATGCGTTCTAAAATGCTATATGAATTCCTGGGAAGTGTTGAATGGGGAAATATGGATTACCTTATTGCTGATTTACCTCCAGGTACCGGCGACGAGGTGCTTACCATTGTACAAAGTATGAAACCCGATATGGCAATTATTGTTACAACACCACAAGAGGTGTCATTGATTGATTCTGCCAGGGCTGTTAATATGGCTAAAAAAATGAATATTCCCCAAATTGCCCTTATCGAAAATATGTCGGGGTTAATTTGCCCGGAATGTGGACATCGGATTGAATTATTTGGTTCGGGAGGAGGACTAAAACAGGCAAAGGAAATGAACATTGATTTCCTGGGAACAATCCCGATTAACCTTGAAGCCCGTGAACTTGCGGATAAAGGGAAACCTGTTGTTATTGAAAATAAAAAAGCCGATATTTCTATTGAAATTTGCAGGATTGTAACAAAAATTGAAACAAAATTTAAGTAAGCTCATCGTATAAAATCTATAAAAAATGTATAAATATATTTTTGGGCCGGTTCCGTCAAGGCGCCTGGGGATGTCCCTGGGAGTTGATTTAGTACCTAAAAAAATTTGTTCACTGGATTGTGTTTATTGCGAGGTAGGCAAAACAACCGAATTAACACTTGCCCGAAAAGAATATATTAATACCGAAAAAATAAAAGAAGAGCTGGCAAATTATTTTGCGAATAACGCCAACCCGGATTATATTACTTTTTCCGGGTTCGGCGAACCTACACTCAACACAGGTGTTGCAGAAATGATTCAATTCATAAAAAAAATAAACCGGCTGGTTCCTATTGCTCTAATAACAAACGGGACAACATTTTTTGACAAGAAGGTTCGAAATGCTATAAAAAATACGGATTTAGTCCTGCCTTCGTTAGATGCGGCAACTGAGAATGTATTTCAGAAAATAAATCGCCCACCCAAAGGACTGTCAATAAAAAAATATATACAGGGATTAATTGATTTCAGGAAAGAATTTAAAGGTGAAATCTGGTTGGAAATATTCATCCTGCCAGGTTATAATGACACTATAAACGAATTAGCTGAACTAAAAAAAGCAATACTGAAAATAAAACCAGACAGCGTTCAGCTAAACACACTCGACCGTCCCGGAACAATACATAATTTAAGGGGGGCAACAAGAAAAGAGCTACATAAAATTATTGATTTATGGAAATTGGATAATGTTGAAATAATTGCAAAATATCCTGAGACTAAAAACCGGAAATCATCCCGGGATGATGTTGAAGCTGCAATTATAGAAATAATATCCCGGCGCCCATGCACACTTAACGACCTGACAAAAATCATGGGACTGCAACCCGATGAGCTTAATAAACATCTTTATATTTTAGGGAAAAAAGAAAAAATTAAAACGGAAGAACAGGAAAGAGGCATCTTTTATCAGCTAAGAGCACCCCTGTCGACTGGATGCCACATCCAATCGTCCAACAGGCGAAAACCGGGGCATTGATTAAGCAAAACTTTCAGTCTGCCGATAGCAATTCGGTTCAGAACACCAAGGAGATACTTCGTTTTGTTTTGGGCTGAATTAATCGGCACTTTCAATCGTTGCCCTAAAAAGAAACACCGATTTTATAGCTCAATGATACTTTCATTCACTGACTACGAAATCGCTCATCCACCAACTCCATTGGTATCTTTCGTTTATTATCGGCATTAACTATTCTAATTTCAAAATTTCGCTTAAAGCTCACATAAAAAAACAATTATTATAACATGAAGGATCGGAATTTCAACTATTGCCCAACACTTACCGAATACAGAAGAGAAGAAACCCTTGAGGTAAACATAGGCGGCATTCCTCTGGGAGGGAATAATCCCATCCGGGTGCAAACAATGACGGATACAGAAACAATAGATACCCGAAAAACGGTAGAACAAATTTTAAAATTTAAAAAAGCAGGAGCCGACTATGTGCGAGTTGCTGTAGAAACCACAAAAGAAGCGGAAAATTTAAAAGTAATTAAAGAACAAACAATAGCCGCAGGATGTAAAATTCCGCTTATTGCTGATGTGCATTTTAATCCTAAAATAGCAAAAATATCGGCTAAATATGTTTCAAAAGTTCGCATTAATCCCGGAAACTTTTACGATAAGCGGGCTCAGTTCAATAAAATAATATACAGTGATGCAACATATCGCAACGAACTTCAAAAACTGGAAGAAAGTTTTGTGCCCTTTTTAAAGGTCTGCCAAAAACACGACACGGCAATTCGGATAGGAGCCAATCAGGGGTCACTTTCCGATAGAATAATGAGCAGGTATGGCGATACCCCGGCAGGTATTGTAGAATCGGTAATGGAATTTCTGAGAATATGCAAAAAACATGATTTCCAACAAGTCGTTGTTTCTATAAAATCATGGAATACACGTATTTTAGTTTATACCGTAAGACTGATGAACTATAAAATGCGTTTAGAAGACATGAAATATCCTTTTCACATAGGGGTAACTGAATCTGGCGAAGGAGAAGACGGAAGAATACGTTCGGCTGTAGGAATTAGTGCATTGCTAATTGACGGACTTGGAGACACCATCCGTGTTTCGCTGACCGAAAATCCCGAACGGGAAATCCCTTTTGCCAGAAAACTTGTTGCGGTTATTGATGCACTAAAAGGACATCAACCAATCGAAGTGCCTGTTTTTGCCCAAACTAATCCTTTTGAATTCGAAAGACGTTACGGCAGGCCGGTTGGTAAAATTGGGGCACGTAAGTTGCCTGTCGTAATTGCTTCGTTAAACGGCAACAACATTTTCGAAGTATCAAATCTTAATGGTCGTTTGGAGCCCGACTACTATTACAATGGAAAGTCTATTCTAAACAAAAAAAATAAGCGTTATCCGGTAATCAGCCTCAAAGATTATTTATATAACGATATTTATCAAAGTCGTAGTCGTTTCATCCGGACAAACAGGGCCGAATTTGTTGAGTTCCGCCGGCAAAACCCGGAAATTGTTCTGAAATTAAAAGCCGAACGTAAAGCCGTTATTTTATTAGAATCGGATAATGCCAACCGATATGCCGATATGAGGGGATTCTTCATGATTATGGAGTCAATCGTTTGTCGGTTAGCAGTAATATTGGTAGGAACTTATAATGAAACGCGATTAGCAGACTTTAAATTAAAAGCATCAACCGATTTTGGCGGTTTATTCATCGATGGCTATGGAGACGGAATCCTGCTGGAAAACCACGGAAATGATATTTTTTATGCCGATCAAAAAGATACAAGTTTTGCTATTTTGCAAGCCACCCGAATGCGAATTTACAAATCGGAGTTTATCTCTTGCCCCGGATGTGGACGAGCTCAATTCGAACTACAAAAAACAACCAAAGAGGTAAAAGCACATTTCGAACATCTGAAAATTGGGGTCATGGGCTGTGTAGTTAATGGCCCCGGAGAAATGTGCGATGCCGACTATGGTTACGTTGGGGCAGGAAAAGGAAATGTAAATCTTTACAAAGGACAAAAAGTGATAAAACGCCATATCCCTTCCGAGAATGCTGTTGAAGAACTGGAAAAAATAATCCGTGAAAACGGGGATTGGATGGAAGAATGATTTCCTAAAATTTATCCGGGATTCCCTTTTTATCCTAATACTTTATTGGATTCAACACCTCAGGGAAAATACTTCGTGATTCCCTGAGGATAAAAACAAGAAGAAATACATTCTCCGGCTCCAAAGAATTTGTACCTTTGGCATTTTTAATGCCGGATGAACATAAAGAACACAGATAATAAAACAATTAGCAACATTGCAGCACTTTTTAACTGTCCTGCAAAAATTAGTATTATTCCACACGAAAACCCCGATGGCGATGCAATTGGTTCAACGCTTGGACTTGGGCAGGTACTAAAAAATACAGGCCACCAGGTACAGGTAATGCCGGTTAATAACTATCCTGATTTTTTAAAATGGTTCTCGTCGGATGTGCCTGTTGCTATTTATGAGAAGAATAAAAAAGCGGTAAAACAATTTTTGTTTGAATCCGATGTATTGATATGCATGGATTTCAACGATGAAAAACGGGCAGGAAACCTGTCGAAGTTTATTCATGCTTTCGACAAAACAAAAATACTAATCGATCACCACCCCCACCCTGTCGGATTTTGCGACTACATGGTTTCCGAACCGCACTACAGTTCAACGGCCGAATTGGTTTTCGATCTTTTAAGCCGGATAAATCTGGCACAACACATTACTCTTCCGGCAGCCGAAGCGCTATACACCGGAATACTAACCGACACCGGCGGTTTTAACCACAATACATCACAAAACACATTCCGGGTAGTAGCCAACCTGTTGGATTATGGCATCAACACAGCCCAAATACAATCGGCAGTGTTTCATAATTTCTCGGTCGAACGAATGAAATTGTTGGGCTATTGCTTAAACGAAAAAATGCAGGTTTTCCCCGAATACCGTGCGGCACTAATTAGCATTACACAGGAAGAACTGGAGCGTTTCAATTTTAAACCCGGCGATACCGAAGGGTTGGTTAATTATCCCCTGTCTATCGGCAATATTGTATTCAGCGCCCTGTTTATAGAGAAAAAAGACTATATAAAAGCCTCGTTCAGATCAAAAGGAGATTTCCCGGCAAATAATTTTTCGCGCGATAATTTTAACGGAGGAGGACACCGAAACGCTGCCGGTGGCGAAAGCAAACAAAGTTTACCACAAACGCTGGAGCGTTTCGAACAGCTATTGCCAGAATATAAAGCTCTATTATTAAATACGAAAATTTAATATTTCTCATGAATAAGGGCGATCTTCTAAAAAAATTATTGCCCGGTTTTATCCCGCTTTTTATTTTTATTGCAGCCGATGAAATCTGGGGTACCAAAACCGGTTTATTTGTTGCAATTGGCACAGGCATTGCCGAAATGCTCTGGATTTCAATCCGCGAAAAACGTTTCGAAAAATTTGTTTTGTTCGACACTCTTTTGCTGGTTATACTGGGTGCTGTTTCCCTGTTGCTCCATAATGATATTTTTTTCAAACTAAAACCGGGGCTGGTAGAGCTCATCCTTGTCGCAATCCTGGGAATCTCGGCCTTTTCACCTGTTAACATTATAGGATTAATGGGGAAACGCTATCTGCAAGGAGCACAACTCAACAACGGGCAAATGGCACAAATGCGCAAAAGCCTGAAAATCCTCTTTCTTATATTTTCCGTCCATACCTTGCTGGTGTTTTATGCTGCTTTTTATATGAACAAAGAAGCCTGGGCATTTATCAGCGGCGGATTATTTTACATCATTTTCGGCATATATTTTATTTTTGAAATCATCCGAAGAAAACGTAAACAGAAAAGTTTCAGCAACGAGGAATGGGTGCCGTTGGTCGACGATCAGGGCCGAGTTACCGGACAAGCGCCCCGCAGCGAGGTACACAACGGGAGTAAATTATTGCATCCGGTTGTTCATTTGCATGTTTTAAACCGAAACGGAGCAATTATGCTGCAAAAACGCCCGATAAACAAACGCATCCAACCCGGAAAATGGGACACGGCAGTTGGCGGACATATTTCGGCAGGCGAAACGCTGGAACAGGCACTTCGCAGGGAAACAGGAGAAGAAATCGGGCTAAAAGACTTTTCGGCAAAATTGCAAAAAGTTTACAAATGGGAATCGGATGTGGAAGCCGAACTGGTGTATATGTTTGTTACTTTCGACCACAAAAATACTGGCATCCAGTCGAACGAAGTGGACGAACTCCGTTTCTGGACAAAAAAACAGGTAGACAAACACTTTGGAAAAGCTATTTTCACACCAAATTTTGAATATGAATTTGATGTATTAAAAAAAACAGGGCTTATTTAAATAAAAGCCCGTTAGACTTTTAGACATCAAACCAGGGTCTTTCATTAATAAGCCCATTATTCCACCTAAAGACAACAAACGATTATTTATAGTTCCCCGACAATAAAAAACCTACGGATTTAAAGAATAATCTCTATTCGTTTATTATTACTAATTTTAACCAGCTTTTTCCAGCTAAAAAATAGCTAAAACCTAAGAAAAAAAATGAACATCCGAAATGTATCTATATTTTGCTTTCTAACTTTTTTGTCAATCTGTGCCCAAGGAATAAAATTCGAACACTATTCGGATGAACAGGGGCTTTCGCAAAATTCGGTCAGGCACATTGTACAGGACAATTCCGGCTTATTGTGGCTCGGCACTTTTAGCGGGCTAACCAGTTTCGACGGCAACTCCTTTACGGTATACCACAGCAAACTCAAATCGCCTAAAAGCATTAACAACGACGATATTACGGCACTGGTAATAAATCATCAATCCAATGAAATGTGGATTGGCACCCGCAACGGACTAACACGACAAGACTTAAAAACCTGTCGTTTTGAAACATTTCTCCCGGAAAAAAACAATCCCAACAGTTTGCCCGATGCTGAAATACGAGCTTTATACATTGATAAATTTAACCGCTTATGGATTGGCACAAAAGATAACGGGCTTTGTTTTTACTCCACCGAATCAAACGTTTTCACAAAAGTTGAAATTAATGGCTTCAATTATATAAAATCAATTTATGAAGATTCAAACGGGCACATCTGGATAGGGAGTTACGAAACCGGCGGAGTTGCACAAATTACACTAAACAACGAAGGAGATATCGACCAGATAAAAAAATATACGCTATCGTCCCCGGGGTCAAAAGAGCTTAATCCTTATGTCTATTTTATTTACCAAGACGACAAAGCTGATATTTTTGCAGGAACCAGAGAAGGACTGTACAAACTGAATAAAATACAAGACACCTTCGCTCAACTTCCTCTGCCCAATACATCAACCCGGAATTTATTAGGGCCATATTTTATTTGTGTAGCACAGGCTCCCGATGGAAAATACTGGATTGGCACCCTCGGCGGGTTAATTGTTTGCGACCATTTGGAAAATATCTCAACCGGGAAATATAACTGGTACTATTCTGCACTGTCCGATAAATCGTCGTTGGTAGATAACTCAATTTCAGCATTATTTTTCGATCATTCCGGAACATTATGGATTGGCACCGAAAACGGATTGGACAAATACGATACCTACCAAAATCAATTTAAGAGCATAAAAAACATTTCAGCCCTTATTAACGGGAAAATTCCAAGAATAAGCGGCATTGCACAAACCTGCGATGACAAACTCATTGTTTCAACTCACAACAATGGATTGTTCATAGGACAAAACAACAAATTCTCGGTTCTCCCCTGCCCTTACAAAAAAATTGCCAGCATTTATACTTCCAACGGGAAAACATTCTATTGCGGACTATGGAATGGCAACATACTCCAATACAACTACATAAACAAAAGAGCAAAGCTGCTGAATGTTGGTTTTAATGAAAACCCTACCGTGGCTTTCACCACGCTCGAAAATGGAAAATTGTTTATCGGTTCTCACGGAGATGGAGCAGTTATATTCGATACCCAAAGCAGGTCTTTCGAAGAACTAAACCCCTACTTTTTTCACGGCATTGAAATCAATCAGGTTGTTTCAGACGGAAAAGAAACGTTATGGATGGCAGCCGAAAGAGGAGTGGTAAAATTTAATCGCAAAAACAATAAAGCTCAAATTTATGCCCCTGAAAAATTAAATATAGATTATGCCAAAGACATTGCAATTGACGCTAAAGGAACGGTTTGGGTAGCTACAAAAAAAGGATTATGCTATTTCGATTCAACAGCCGACAAGCTTATCCCGGTTGCGTTACCCGGAGAACTTCGTAACGAATGGATTACCGACATCCGGTTCGAACAAAAAGGTAACCTTTGGCTAAATTTTAACAATAACAAAGTTGGCAAATATAACCCGTCGACAAAACAATTTACCATTTACCAGATAAATAGCGGCAATAGGCTCGATATTTTCAGCAACCGGGGATTTTTATTGTTTAACGACTCGCTGGTGTACCTTGCCGGGAAAGATGGCATTATTTATTTCCCTACAAACGGGATAAAAAACAACATCGTTTCTGATCCGCCATTTATTACCGAAGTTAAAGTTCAAAATCAAAAAATCCTTCCGGGAGAAACCATCAACGGAAAAGTGATACTTAACGAAGTCATTAACTATTCGAAAAAAATGGTGCTGGATTATGTCAACCGAAACTTCTCGCTTTCATTTTCATCTCCGTCGTATGTAAATGTAAGGTTAAACAAATTTCAGTATATGCTCGAAGGTTTCGACAAAGAATGGATTACAGCCGATAATAATTCAAGAAACATTCAATATACCAATCTGCCGCCCGATGAATACATTTTTAAAGTAAGAACAAAAAACAGTAACGGCCACTGGAGCAAAATTTCAGCATACAAAATAATTATCAGACCGCCATTTTGGATGACCTGGAAGTGTATTTTATTATTTGTTGTAGTTGTATCGCTTATAACCTACCTGGTACATAAACAAATCAGAAAAAGTATGCGTTTAAAACACGAGCTGATTCTTGAAAAAGTGAAACGTGAGAAAGACGAAAAACTAAACAATGAAAAGCTCCGTTTCTTCACCAATATATCGCACGAATTTCGCACTCCAATCTCATTAATTCTAGGGCCTGCAAAACAATTATTGGAAGACGAAAACATAAGCAACTACCAAAAAAACCGGATCAATTTAATACTAAACAATTCAGGCAGATTACTGACCATGGTTAACCAGTTGCTTGACTTCAGGAAGGCACAAACCGGGAAATTACGGTTAAAAGTATCGGAAACCGATATCCTGCTTTTGACCCAAAACATTTTCAAATCTTTTAAAAGTCTAGCGTCTGAAAAAAAAATAAAACTGAACCTGACGGCAGAAAACACACGGTTCTCAGGATGGCTAGACCAAGACAAATATGATAAAATACTGTATAACCTATTGTCGAATGCCATAAAATACACCAGGCGCTACGGAAACATTGATTTATTTATCGCCTTGAAAAATGACGGCAAAAAACTGGTGGTTGAAGTCAGCGACGACGGCATTGGCATTCCACCTGAAAGCCAGAAAAAAATATTCTCCCGCTTTTACCAGGTAGAAAAAGACAAAGCCGAAAATACAGGTTCCGGAATTGGCCTGTCATTAGTAAAATCGTTAGTAAAAATCCACAAAGCAAAAATACAGGTACACAGCGAACCGGGAAAAGGCAGTATCTTCAGGGTTGAAATTCCCATAGATAAAAATAGTTACAAAAACACCGAAATTTTTGATGTAACTGGTGTTACGGTTAATTCGGAATCACACGCAACAAACAAAGCCCGAAAAAAAATACAGACAACAAGTCTGAAAGAAAAAATACTGGTGATTGACGATAATTTGGAGCTAAGGAATTTTATTGCAGAATACCTGTCGGATTCGTACAAAGTGTATGAAGCAGAAAACGGTGCAAGAGGCTTGCAAGTTTGCCGACAGGTAAAACCAATGTTATGTATTGCCGACATAAAAATGCCGGAAAAGGATGGCTTTGAATTTTGTTCCGATCTGAAAAAAGATTTCAGCATCAGCCACATCCCGGTTATTTTACTAACAGCCTTATCGGAAAATGAAAATATTATAAAAGGCTACAAACTGGGAGCCGACGGGTACATGACCAAACCCTTCGACCCGGCATTGCTCAAAACAAGAATTGAGAATATAATAAAAACAAGGCTGGCATTAAAAGCAAAGTTCTCGGAAGAAGTAGAAAGCACCATAAACATACTGTCTCATTCTCCTGCCGATGAAAATTTTATGAAAGAACTCAATCGCTTAGTTGAAAGCCAGCTAAATAAACCTAACCTGAAAATTGATTTTTTGTGTAAAGAAATGGGCACAAGTTCCTCTAAATTATACCGAAAAATAAAAGAACTGACCGATCTCTCGCCCAACGAATTTATACGGACTTTACGCCTGAAAAAATCGGCACAAATACTAAAAACAAAAAAATACAATGTTTCGGAAGTATCGGATATGGTAGGCTTTAACGACCCTCTTTATTTTAGTCGTTGCTTTAAAAAGCAATTTGGAATTTCGCCAAGTAATTTATTGTAAAAAAAAAATCACAACCAGCCCAAAAACTAATTGTGATTTTTAACTGTGCCCGGAACAAGACTCGAACTTGCACGGGAAAAATTTCCCACAAGGCCCTCAACCTTGCGTGTCTACCAATTCCACCACCCGGGCTTTTATCTTTTAGAAAGAAATCTCTGAAATTGTGAGTGCAAAACTATAAAAAATATTTAATGCAGAAACAGAGAATGAAAAAAATGAACAATTCAGCCTTTTTTTGTTCCCACAATAAAGGAAGCATTCCAATATAGCCAGACTTTTTCTACTTGTTTTTCTGCCTTTTAACGACCTCGGAAAAAATTCTAAAACAATTCAAATAGCAAAAAAGAAAAAAACTACATATAAATCGGTCAATTTATTTCGGGACTATTCCTAAGTTGTTGGTTGTTCCATAAATTACGACAACCTCATGTTAATTACTTCTTCCTTTCGTATTCATTTTCACGTGTAATCTTCGTAACTATTTCGTTTTTCACATGAATCAAAAAGCGTTCGGTTTTTATTACCCTGGGCGAAACAATCGGGTCGAGCGTAACTTTTGCCTGGCCTATTTCCGTACCACGAAGTTCTTTCTTCTTTTCATAAACATAAACTTTCTCCCCAGCCTTATTTATTATTATCAGAGGCGTTCCCAATTCTTTCTGAAGCTCGGAAACATTTTTCCCCATAAATGAATTACGAAGTCTTTGCTGTGGCGAACACGATACGATAAATAATACAAAAGTGATAAAAAATATACGGTACATCAAAATTATTTTTTATTCAAAGTAAAGCAGAAAAATTGAATAATACCAATTGTTTTTCAAAGTGATTGCAAACAATTTTCTAAAATTTACTTTTATTTTCAATATTTAATTATATTTGTTTCAAAATCACACACAACACAATACTTTTTTGTATAATTTTTATTAAATTTTGAATAATTGATATTAATTCTTAAATTTAACAAACTAATATGCTGAATAATCCCTTAAAAAACAATAAAAAAACCCCTAAAAAGTAACAAATTAAAACTCCAAAAAAACACAATTTTTAACTTTTATATTATGAAAAAAATTACCCTTGTATTTGTCGTTTTGGCAATGACTGTAGGAACGGCATTCACACAAAACTCCGAAAAAAAATGGGCCATTGGTGTTGGTCCGGGAGTAGCGTACAACATGGAAGTAGAAAAAGCAAAATTCTTTGGCGATTTTTACATCAGTCGTTATTTAAGTCCAAGGTTTGATTTGATGTTAGATAACAGGTCAACAATCTGGTTCTTTGATAAAGATGACAGCAAAAATGATTTTGCAAATATGCTGCTAAACCTTAGGCTAAAACTTTATAAAGAAGAACATAAAGTACAACCCTATCTGTTTGGAGGTATTGGCTATTTGTGGGAAAACGAGGATGACCACGGCGTCAATTTTGATGCCGGAGCAGGATTAAAATTCCCGATAAGCCCAAATACGTCGCTTTATGTTGCCTGTTCCTATGTTAACGGCATAGAAGCAGAACAACATGGCAAAAAAACGACCGACAACTACATAATGGCAACGAGTATCATTGAATTTGCATTTGGTAAATCAAAAGATTCGGATGCCGATGGCGTATCCGATCGTAAGGACGAATGCCCCAATACTCCGCCAGGAGTACTTGTTGACGAAAAAGGATGCCCGATTGACACCGATGGCGACGGCGTTCCAGACTACAAAGACGACTGCCCGGATGCAGCCGGAAGTGCGGCTTTAAATGGCTGTCCGGATAAAGATGCAGACGGAATTGCTGACAAAGATGATAAATGCCCGGATGTTGCAGGCCTGGCAAAATTTGGCGGATGTCCGGATTCGGATGGCGACGGAATAATTGATGCAAATGACAAATGCGCAAATACTCCCAAAGGCTGCCCGGTTGATGTCAATGGCTGTGCCTTAGACAGCGACGGCGACGGCGTAATCGATTTCGAAGATAAATGTCCGCAAAAAGCAGGACCGGCATCAAACAAAGGCTGTCCTGCTAAATGGGAAACATTGACCATCAGCCCGGTTTATTTCGATTTTGACAAAGCAAATATAAAACCGGAATACAAAGAAGAATTAAACAACTTGGCAGGGCAACTGGATGCCGCAAAAGAATATGAAATTGTAATAGGAGGACACACATGCAACATAGGATCAATGGCTTACAACATGAAACTGTCCGAAAAACGAGCAAAAGCAGTTGTAAAATACCTGTTAATGAAAGGGGTAAACAACACATATGTTGGTTCAAACTATTATGGAGAGTCAAAACCTGCAGCGAAAAATGATTCGTCAAAACACAGGAAACTAAATCGTCGTGCCGAATTTGAAGTTGCAAAAGTCAAAAAATAATTCTCGAAAAAAAATAAAAGAAAGCTCTGTTGTCCGACAGAGCTTTTTTTGTAAAAAAATCAAAAATATGTGCAGCACATAAAGCCAACACTTTTGAAATACAAATCTTATTAATATATTTATTGTCAAATACTTTTATTATTATGTTTTTGCTTTGTAAGCTTAAATTGCTTACATTTAAACACAAAACAACATAATGTAACCTCTAGTTAGTCAGATAGAACACAATTTTTGATTGCAAATTTCATTTAAAACACTTAAACGCATGAAAAAACTTACGCTATTTTTTATCGTTTGGTTTATAACTTCCGGTACTTTATTGGCTCAACATTCTGACAGAAAATGGGCTGTTCTTTTTGGCCCGGGAATTGATTACAACCTCGAAACAGAAGATGCAGGATTTCTCGCCAATTTGGGTTTTAGTCGTTATTTGAGCCCCACATTCGATTTAATGTTAGACACCAGGGTATCCTTTACCGACCCGGGTGTAGATGTGGTTAATCCGCTCTTAAATTTAAGACTAAAACTCTTTAAGGAAAGAAATAAAGTACAACCTTATTTGTTTGGAGGTGCAGGATATATGTGGGACAATGACGATGAAGGAATTAATTTCGACGGAGGCGCAGGCGTAAAAATCCCCTTAAGCCCCAAAACGGCACTTTTTGTGGCAGGCTCTTATGTGGCAGGAATTGAAGGAACAAGAAATTATAACGGGGTAAAAAAGAAGGTTACCGACAACCATGTTATGCTAACCGGCGTACTGGAGTTTGATATAGGAAAAGGAAATGATACGGATGGCGACGGAGTTACCGACCGCAAAGACGAATGCCCAAATACTCCGGCAGTCGTTATCGTAGACGAAAAAGGATGCCCTGTTGACCGGGATAGAGATGGAGTCCCCGATTACAAAGACGACTGTCCCGACATTGCCGGAAGTATCGCATTAAATGGTTGTCCGGATAAAGATGGAGACGGCATTGCCGATAAAAACGACAGATGCCCTGATGTGCCCGGATTGATGAAATTAAACGGATGTCCGGACTCGGACGGAGACGGGGTAAAGGACTCGGAAGACCAATGTCCGAAAACCCCCAAAGGCTATGTTGTTGATGCCAACGGCTGCGCCCTGGATACGGATGGCGACGGGGTAGTTGATTCGGAAGATAAATGTCCACAAGAAGCAGGTCTTATTTCAAATAACGGTTGCCCTGCAAAATGGGAAACGTTAGTTATTGCCCCCGTTTATTTCGATTTTGACAAAGCCGTTATAAAACAAAAATACATATCAGAATTAAATAAACTTGCCGACCAACTGGACAAATCAAAAGAATATGAAGTTGTTGTTGGCGGCCACACCTGTAATATTGGCACAGAAACATACAATATGAAACTCTCTGAGAAACGCGCACAAGCCGTTGTTAAACATTTAATGATGAGAGGCATAAACAATACTTTTGTTGGGGCTAATTCTTATGGAGAAAGCAAACCCGCAGTTAAAAATGATACAAAATCACATCGAAAACTGAATCGTCGTGTTGAATTCGAGGTTGTAAAGGTGAAGAAATAAAATAAATCGTTAGTGAAAATGCCCAAAAGGCTCTGTCGCAAGGCAGGGCTTTTTTATGGAAAAAAGAGTAAGCAACTTTGTTGCTAATGTGTTATCTTTGCGCACTTAAAACATTTTTGACATGAACATAGAAAAGCAAATTCAGGATACACTTGTTAAGGCAATAAAAACATTGTATAATGCAGAAATAAACAGCAAACAGGCACAACTACAAAACACACGAAAAGATTTTGAGGGAGACCTTACAGTTGTTGTATTCCCGTTTTTACGCTTTTCAAAAAAATCACCCGAAATAACAGGCAAAGAACTTGGTGGATACCTGCAGGAGAAACTGGACTTCATTGATTCATTCAATGTTATCAAAGGATTTTTAAACCTGGAAATCAACAAAGCATACTGGCTGAATATATTAACCGAAGCCTATCAAAACAATACCTATGGATTGCAAAAGACTGCCGATGACGCAGAATTGGTAATGGTTGAATATTCGTCGCCAAACACCAACAAGCCACTACATCTGGGACATATCCGGAATAATCTTTTAGGATATTCCATCGCCGAGATAGCCAAAGCCAATGGCAAAAAAGTGGTAAAAACCAATATTGTTAACGACCGTGGAATCCACATATGCAAATCGATGTATGCCTGGCAAAAATGGGGAGAAGAAAAAACTCCTGAAAGCACAGGCATGAAAGGCGACCATCTGGTAGGCGATTTTTATGTAGAATTCGATAAACATTACAAAGCAGAAATAGCAGAACTAACAGGAAAAGGACTTTCCAAAGAAGAAGCCGAAAATCAGGCTCCATCAATTATTGCAGCACGCGAATTATTACGAAAATGGGAAGCCAAAGACCCGGAAACGGTTGAGCTATGGAAAACAATGAATAGCTGGGTCTATAAAGGCTTCGATGTTACCTACAAAAATCTTGGCGTTGATTTCGACAAAATCTATTATGAATCGGACACCTACCTGGTTGGCCGGGAAGAAGTGCTAAGAGGATTAAAAGAAGGACTTTTTGTTCGCAAAGAAGACAATTCAGTTTGGGCTGATTTAACAAAGGATGGCCTCGACCAAAAAATTCTGCTTCGTAGCGATGGTACTTCGGTATACATGACACAGGATATAGGAACAGCCAAAATGCGCTTCAATGATTTTTCAATCAACAAAATGGTATACGTGGTTGGAAACGAACAAAACTATCATTTCCAGGTACTGGCTATCCTGCTTGACAAACTGGGCTTTGAATGGGGAAAAGACCTGTATCATTTTTCGTACGGAATGGTAGAATTGCCGTCAGGAAAAATGAAATCACGCGAAGGAACGGTTGTTGATGCCGACGATTTGATGGAGGATATGACGGAAGTAGCCCGAAAAATGTCGGAAGAACTGGGAAAATTAGAAAACCTGTCGGAAGAAGAGGCTAAAAGAACATATCGAATGATTGCGCTTGGAGCATTAAAATATTATATGTTAAAAGTTGACCCACGGAAGAATATGATGTTCAATCCCGAAGAATCAATTGACTTTAACGGGAATACTGGGCCTTTTATTCAATATACCTACGCACGTATCCAATCGGTATTGCGTAAAGCTGCGGACAAAAACATTCACATCCAAAACGATTTAACGATAGATACCCTGTCAGCAAAAGAAAAGGAATTACTGAAACGCATTTCCCTGTTTGCAACAACTGTAAAAGAGGCGGGAGACAACTACAGTCCTGCCCTTATTGCCAATTATTGTTACGATCTGGTAAAAGAATTCAACCAATTCTATCACGATCATTCCATACTTGGAGAAACAAATACCGATATTAAAAATTTCCGGTTAATGCTGGCTTCGGCAGTTGGAAACATCGTAAAAAGCGGCATGGGACTACTGGGCATCGAAATGCCGGAAAGGATGTAAAACAGGGAAACTGCAAAAGAACAACAACGAATAACAATCGTCGGGGTTAATTCGCCGAACGGATCCTGATGAGCTGGAAAATCCGTTTCCCTGCATATTAATTACGCAAAAAATACCAGACCTTATCATTTGGGAAGAATCCTGTGGAACCGTTTTTCCTGTACGAAAAAGAAAAAACGGTTCTTTCCTTTTTTTAAATTTTAAATTTGTGTAATTCGGAAAATTCGTGTATAAAAATCATCCAAACGCCCCCGTTATCATGTGATACCGTTTTCAAAGTGCTCCCATCATGTACTTCCCGATTGTTATAAACGAAAAAAGGTCGACTATTGCCGACCTTTTGTGGGAACTGCTGGATTCGAACCAGCGACCCTCTGCTTGTAAGGCAGATGCTCTGAACCAACTGAGCTAAGCTCCCTGTTTTTGCTGCTTTCACAGCTTTCAATCTTTTGTTTTTGCCTCTGAACGTGTACCCTTTTTTGTTAAAGGCGCTGCAAATATATAAGCTATTTTTAGTTCTGCAAAAAATATGCAAAAAAAAATGTCACAAAATTTCGGCAACAACAAAATTACTGCCCCCAACAAAGACCAAATCATTCTCTTCTGCACTTTCACGGGCCTCAACAACGGCGTCACGTACAGACGAATAACTTTCCCCTTTCAACCCAAAGGCGGCAGCTCTCTCTTTTAGCTCTTTTTCATCCAGTGCTCTTGCAATATTTGCTTTCACAAAATAATATTGTGCCTCCCGCGGCAACAGGTCAAGTACATTGTCGGGATTTTTATCGCTTACTGTCCCTAACACGATGTGCAATTTATTATGCGGCGTATTATTAATTTGCTCAACAACTTCCTTTATACCATCCGCATTATGCCCGGTATCGCAAATTGTAAGCGGATTGTTCCCGATAACCTGCCAGCGCCCCAGCAAGCCGGTTAGTTTTACAACATTTGCCAGTCCTGCTCGTAAATGCACTTCGGAAATTCCCCACCCCTTTTCATTCAGCATATCCACAGCCTTTAGTACGGCCGGAATATTTTTATGTTGATAATTCCCGCACAAGTCCATTTCTATATTTTGTAGAGCCAACTTGCCATTTTTTTCAATACTTAAAATATTCTTCCCGTTTATTCCCCGCATCGCATAGCTGACCTTGTATTCCTGGTCGGCAAAGTACAGAGGCGAATGTATATAAGCAGCCTTTTCCCGAAAAACAGCTTCGGTTTCTGTTTGTGTTGTTCCTATAATCGCCGGGATATGCTTCTTTATTATCCCTGCTTTTTCGTGCGCAATTTTTTCAAGGGTATCGCCCAGCAGGTTCGTATGATCGAGCCCTATATTGGTAATAATACTTAGTTCAGGCGTGATAATATTGGTAGAATCAAGTCTTCCGCCCAGTCCGGTTTCAATAACAGCAACATCAACCTTTTCCCGGGCAAAAATATCGAAAGCCATAGCCCCTGTCAGCTCAAAAAACGAAGGCTGAATTTTCCACAACTCATTGTTAATACGAAAATTATCTATCCATTCGCAAACCTCCTCTTTTGCAATCAATTGCCCGTTAATACGAATTCGCTCCCTGAAATCTTTTAAGTGAGGCGAAGTATAAAGACCGGTTTTGTACCCGGCATTTTGCAATATTGCCGATAGCATATGCGACACTGACCCCTTGCCATTAGTGCCGGCTACGTGGATTGTCTTGTACGCACGATGCGGATGACGGAATAACTCATCAAGCCTTAATGCATTGTCTAAATTGTTTTTGTAAGCTGCCGGCCCTGTTCTTTGAAACATGGGCAACTTTGTATATAGATAGTTGAGCGTTGCGTTGTAATTCAAGTCAAAAAAATATTTATTAACGATTGCAAGTTTATTAAATTTTAGCGCAGCTGTAGCTATTTTTTTTTCAAATTCTTTACATTTAGGCAAATTCTATTTTGATTGCTATGTTAAGTAAAACCAAAAAGAGTAAAATTTTCGTTCTGGATACAAACGTTATTTTACACGACCACACCTGTATTTACCAGTTTCAGGATAATGATGTTATTCTTCCGATTACGGTGCTTGAGGAACTGGATAAATTTAAGCGTGGTAACGACCTTATCAATTTTCAGGCTCGCGAATTTACCCGTTTGCTTGATGAAATTGTGGGAGATGAACTGTTTAACGGCGGAAAATCGCTAGGATTAAAAAAAGGGAAATTAAGAATTGAAACAGGAAAACCCTTTTCGGACGAAATGAAAGCTTCGTTTCAGGAAGATATTCCCGACCACCGGATACTTTCGATTGCCGATTACATATCAAAATCGTATCCCCAACGCAAAACGGTATTAATCAGTAAAGATATCAACCTGAGGATGAAAGCCAAATCGTTAGGCATTCAGGCTGAAGATTATAAAACAGATCAGGTTACAGATGTAGATGTACTGGATAAAACCATCACCACTTTTGATAATTTTCAGGATGAAATAATTGATAAGCTATACACACAAAGTTCTTTTCCCAAAACCGATGTCAAAAATTTTGATCCGGAAGCCAATGAATGTTTTATTTTTAAAGGAAATTCATCGAGTGCTTTGGCACGTTACGACGCAAAATCAGAGCGTTTCTTCCGGGTTGAAAAGAAATCGGCTTACGGCATAAAACCCCGGAATGCAGAACAAACTTTTAGTCTGAATATGCTGCTCGATCCCGAAGTTCGACTGATGGCGCTCACCGGAAAAGCCGGAACCGGAAAAACATTACTGGCATTGGCTGCAGCAATTGAGCAACACCGCCAATACGAACAAATATTGCTGGCTCGGCCAATTGTTGCGCTTAGTAATCGCGATATAGGCTATCTTCCCGGCGATGCGTCAGAAAAAATCAATCCGTATATGCAACCCCTCTTCGACAACCTAGGGGTAATAAAACATACATTTAACCCACGCAGCAACGAATATCAACAAATTGAAGAAATGCTGAAAGACGATCGCCTGTGTATTACTCCGTTGGCTTATATTCGCGGACGTAGCCTGTCGAATGCTTTTTTTATTATCGACGAGGCGCAAAACCTTACCCCGCACGAAGTAAAAACAATTATTACCAGGGCCGGCGAAGGTACAAAAATGATTTTTACCGGTGATTTACAGCAAATTGACTCTCCTTTTCTTGATATGAAATCAAACGGATTGGCCTATATGACCGATAAAATGCGTAATCAAGAACTGTTTGCACATGTAAACCTGGTAAAAGGAGAACGCAGTTATCTTGCCGAGCTTGCAAGTAATTTATTGTAATTACGGTTTCTTTTTTGCCTGCTTCCTACTGCTAACTACCAACTTTCTTCTACCTTTGTCCCGTTTTAACGTTCAGATAAATGAAATACAAGGGGAAGAAAGTTGCTTTTTATACGTTAGGCTGCAAACTAAATTTTTCAGAAACATCAACCATTGCCGCGTCTTTTGTTAAGGCCGGATTTACCCGTGTTGAATTCGCAGAAAAAGCTGATGTATATGTCATTAATACCTGTTCGGTTACCAATCATGGCGACAAAACCAGTCGTAATATTATACGAAGGGCAATAAAACAAAATCACCAAGCCCTAGTTATTGTTACGGGATGTTATGCACAGCTAAAACCCGATGAAATAGCCCGGATTAAAGGGGTCGATTTTGTTTTGGGAGCACACGAAAAATTCGACACACCTGCTTGTTTAGCAAATCTAAAAAAAAGAGAAACTCCGGAAATAAGAACAAGTTCGTTTGCGAATATAAAAAGCTACCACCATTCTTTTTCGTGGGGCGATCGTACACGTAGTTTTCTGAAAATACAGGATGGCTGCGATTATTTCTGTTCGTATTGTACCATTCCTTTGGCCCGGGGCAGAAGCAGAAACGATACCATTGCAAATACAGTAGCCGAAGCCCGGAAAGTAGTACAAAAAGGCTGCAAAGAAATTATTCTTACCGGGGTAAACATTGGCGATTTTGGAAAATCAACAGGTGAAAACTTTTTAGAGTTGCTAAAAGCACTTGAAAAAACAGATGGACTGCATCGTTTACGTTTGGGCTCAACCGAACCCAATCTATTAAAAGATGAAATCATCGAATTGGTAGCAAACTCAAAAGTTATTATGCCACATTTCCATATTCCCCTGCAAGCAGGATCGGATAAAGTACTTGCGCTAATGAAACGGCGCTACACAACCAATTTGTTTGCCCACAGAATACATAAAATCCGGGAGATAGTACCACATGCCTTTATCGGGGTTGATGTAATTGCCGGCACAAATGGCGAAACAGAAGCCCTTTTCCGGGAGTCTTACGATTTCATAAAAGAACTCGAAATCTCGCAACTACATGCTTTTACTTATTCAGAAAGAAGCGGCACACAAGCACTAAAAATTCCGGGAACAGTTGATGTTGAGGAACGAAAGCTTCGTACAAAAAAATACATAAATCTTTCGGAGAAAAAACTCAGGGATTTTTATCAAAAACAACTGGGAAGTATTCAAACCGTACTTTTCGAAGAAAAAAAGAGCCATGACAAAATGCATGGTTTTACCGGGAACTATGTAAAAGTTGAAAGTACTTACAATGAAAAGTTGGTCAACCAATTGGTTACTGTAAAATTAAAATCTATTTTGCCCAACGGGCAGGTTGCGGTTGATATCATAGAATAAAAATGAGCCGATTATTTTCGAAACAGTTCCAGAATTCTATAAAATAATAAGAAAGCTCTATTTATTTCTTTATTTTTGAAATTTCAAAATCTAACAATCGATTGATTTATACATGAAACAGCAAAAACCGAAAAGGAGAAGAAAAAGATTTCTGAATTTGTGGGGAATGTCGCTAATCAGTATTTCGTTGATACTCGTTATGTTGGGTATGTTAAGTCTGCTCTTAATCCATGCGCGGCATCTCTCGGAATATGTCCGCGAAAAAATCGGGTTCACGCTGGTTTTGCAGGATAATTTAAAAACGATTGAGATTGTCAGGCTTCAAAAAGTATTGAATGCTACAGATTATGTAAAATCAACCCAATATATAGACAAAACAACGGCGGCAAAAGCATTAACCGAAGAACTGGGAGAAGACTTTACCGGATTCCTGGGATATAACCCGCTATTTGCTTCGCTTGATGTAAAACTCTATGCTCCCTACACCGCAAACGATAGTTTAAAGATACTGGAACAACAGTTTCTGAAATACCCACAGGTTACCGAGGTGTATTATCAAAAAAACTTAGTTACCCTGATAAATAAAAATGCAAAAAAAATAAGCCTGTTGCTTCTTGTTCTAAGTGCCCTGCTCATTTTTATATTTTTCGGATTAATAAACAACACCATTCGCGTTCTAATTCATTCGAAACGCTTCATTATCAACACCATGCAAATGGTTGGCGCCGAAAAAGGATTTATAAGGAAACCGTTTTTAAAAAGCAGTATTATACTGGGAACGATTGGAGCACTCATCGCAAATGGGATACTATTTGCCGGAATTTATACGTATAAAAAAGAATTGTCGGGGTTAATTTCGCTAAATGATATCCACATACCATTACTTGTTTCCGGCATTGTACTGGGGCTTGGAATACTGCTTTCGTTTCTGTCAACATGGTCGGCACTGAATAAATTTTTGCGCCTTAAATTTGACGAATTGTTTTATTAATTATCTTTACCATCTCTAATAAAAAACAATGGCAAAAAAAATAAAAAAAGAAACCAACGAAACAGCAGGTTTTGCGCTGGGAAAAGAAAATTACAGATTATTGGCAATTGGTTTTGCCATTATTGTCTTAGGATTTATCCTGTTATCAGGTGGCGGAAGCGACGATCCCAATGTTTTTAACAAAGACATTTTCAATTCCAGACGATTAATCGTTGCTCCAATTTTATTATTAATTGGTTTTATTTTCGAAATTTATGCCATTATGAAAAAACCCAAGCAGGACAGTTCCCAAAATTAACCCCAGAACATTTGATGTTAAGCACCAAATACATGCCCTTACCCAAGATACTTGTCAATAGAATTATTTTTTATCATTTAGTAATTATGCCCAAAGCCAAAACTTAATAATACCAACTTTGGGCTCACCAAAAAAACAAAGTATATGACAGGATTTCAGGCTTTTCTCATGGGGCTTATCCAGGGACTCACCGAATTTTTACCGATTAGTTCAAGCGGACATCTTGAAATTTTTCACGGTTTCTTAAACATTAAAAACGAAAACAGCTTATTATTTGTTCTTGTAGTACACTTAGCAACGGTATTTAGCACTATTGTTGTGTACCGAAAAGATCTAAGCGTACTATTAAAAGATTTGTTTCTGTTCAAATGGAATGCGTCAACCATTTATGTTGCCAAGCTTTTTCTTTCATCCATTCCAATCGTGTTACTTGGACTCTTTTTCAGGAAAGAAATAGAAACGCTTTTTACCGGGAATCTTTTACTTATTGGCTTTATGCTAATTGTTACTGCATTTTTACTAATGCTTACCAACTATGCGAAAAAAGGCAGTAAAAAAATCACTTTTCCGAAAGCGCTTATTATCGGAATAGCACAAACGTTTGCTGTTTTACCCGGAATTTCGCGTAGCGGAGCCACTATTGCAACCGGATTATTATTAAAAGGAGAAAAAGAAAATATTGCCCGCTTTTCTTTTCTAATGGTGCTAATTCCTATTATAGGAGCAGCAACAATAGACATTTTTTGTGGGAAATTAAGCATTTCGAATGTTAATCTGCCCTGCCTGGCTATTGGCTTTATTACGGCTTTTATTTCAGGATTACTGGCCTGTTCGTGGATGATAAAAATAGTAAAACGCGGCAAACTCATTTATTTTGCCATTTATTGTGCTCTTGTCGGACTATTTGCTATTTTTGCAGCCTGTTAAAATCAAGTATCACACTATATTATAACATTTTACAATGCCCAATTTCGAAAAGAATTACGATTTTCCGGCAGGAGAAATATTATTGTTCAATAAAGGCCTAAACTGGACTTCTTTTGATGTTGTCAACAAAATACGGTATCATCTGTGCAAAAAGCTTGGAATAAAAAAACTTAAAGTAGGACATGCCGGCACCCTTGACCCACTGGCAACCGGGCTAATCATTTTATGCACAGGAAAAGCAACAAAAAAAATTGAAGAAATTCAGTTACACGAAAAAGAATATGTAGCAACGCTAAAAATAGGAGCTACCACCCCGTCGTTCGATCGGGAAACAGAAGAAGATGCATCGTTCGATTATAAACACATAACCCGTGAGTTACTGGAAGAAACGCTACAGCATTTCCAGGGAGAAACAGACCAGGTTCCTCCTGTTTTTTCGGCAGTAAAAGTAAAAGGGAAACGTGCCTTCGATTATGCACGAAAAGGAGAAGAAGTAAAACTCCGCCCTAAAAAAATTACCATTCATAATATTACGATAGAAGAATTTGATTTACCAAGCGTAAAAATAAGAGTTAGGTGCGGGAAAGGAACTTACATACGGGCATTGGCACGCGACATTGGTAAAAAATTAAACTGTGGAGCTTACCTTACCGGACTGGAACGGACACAAATTGGACCGCACAAAATAGAGCATGCCTTTGAGGTGGAACATTTCCTGGAAAAATTGCACATCACGTCGTCAGCTCAAAAAATTTCGTCTGAAGCAAACGGGTAATTTCCCCGGGGATTCCGTCTCCAACAATTTTATCGTCGACCTGCACTACCGGGCAAATCTCGCTTCCGGTACCGGTAATAAACACCTCGTCCATCTCAAAAAGTTCGTCTTTCGAAAACAAACGTTCTTCAAGAGGAAGAGAATGCTGTTGGCAAATTTCGAGAACAACCTTACGGGTAATACCTGGCAATATCAAATTTGACAAAGGGCGCGTAACAACAAGCCCGTTTTTTACAGCAAAAACGCTCGAATGTGTAGCTTCGGTAACATAACCATCGCGAATAAGAATGCTCTCCCCTGCCCCGCTTTTAACCGCTTTGTTGTAAAGCATGGTGTTGGGCAGCAACGAAACGGATTTAATGTCGCAGCGTTGCCAGCGAATATCGTTTTGGGTAATTACCGTAATGCCACGTTCCAGTTTTTCTACTGCCGAAGGAAAATTAAAGGCATAAGCATAAACCGTCGGCTCCAGCCCCTCCGGAAAATAATGTGCCCGGGGTGCTGTACCACGGGTAATCTGCAGATAAATACCAGCCTGCTTATTCAGCAAATCATTACGTTTTAACAACTCACCGAAAACGTCTTCCAGGGCATTAACCTCAGCATAACTTACATTGATTTCATCCAGGCTGCGCATTAAACGCTGCAAATGATCGTTAAAACGAAAAGCCTTACTGTTGTAATATTTTGCAACTTCGTAAACCCCGTCGGCAAAAAGAAATCCACGATCGTTCGGCGAAATTTTTGCTTCTTCTGACGGCAAATATTCACCATTTAAATATACAATATTATTCATTGATTGTTCTTAAAAGAAATAACATAAAACCGACTGTAAAAATACACAATTCAAAAATCCTACCACACAAATAAAAACACTTTCCCTATTTTTTGAACAAAATAGAATAATATTCGGAAGAAAAAGTTAATTCTGAAAAAGGATAGCACAAAAATGCAGGAAATATGCCTTTTTTTTGTAGAACACCATTAAACTTGCAACATCAATAATAATAAAAAACCAGATGGGATATAATTTATTAAAAGGAAAAAAAGGAATAGTATTCGGAGCTTTAAACCCCGATTCTATAGCATGGAAAGTAGCAGAGAAAGCACATGAAGAAGGAGCTACATTGGTGCTTACCAATACCCCGGTGGCAATAAGAATGGGCGAAGTTAATGACTTAGCAAAAAAGTTAGACACAATAGTTATAGGTACTGATGCAACCAATATTGACGACCTGAACATGCTTTTTGAAAAAGCAATGAAACATCTGGGCGGAAAAATTGATTTCATTCTTCATTCTATCGGGATGTCGCCTAATGTTAGAAAAGGACGCCATTACAGCGATCTTGACTATGGATTTCTAAATAAAACATTTGATATCTCGGCTATTTCATTTCATAAAGTTATGCAGGTAGCCCGGAAACAGGATGCAATAAACGAGTGGGGTTCGGTAGTTGCCCTCTCATACGTGGCAGCTCAACGTACTTTTTATGGTTATAACGATATGGCCGATGCTAAAGCGCTACTTGAGTCGTTTGCCCGCAGTTTCGGTTATATTTACGGACGTGAACGCAGGGTAAGGGTAAACACCATTTCTCAATCGCCAACGGTTACTACTGCCGGGAGTGGTGTAAAAGGTTTCGATCGACTGCTCGACTTTGCCGAACGGATGTCGCCTCTGGGAAATGCTTCGGCCGACGAATGTGCCGATTATTGCATCACTCTTTTCTCTGACCTTACCCGTAAAGTTACCATGCAAAACCTGTTCAACGACGGAGGTTTCTCAAATATGGGAATGAGTTTAAGAGCTTTGGAACAATACGAAAAAGGATTGGAAGAAGACTTTCCTGCGGCCACTGAACATAAATATGATTAAAAACAAATAACAGGAAACAACAGAAAACAATTGTTTTCTGTTGTTTCCTATCTTTCTACTTTACTGTACGCAAAACAGTTATCAGCCAATAAACATCTGTATACCAAAACCATTCCTTATGCTAATCATCGATTCTCCATCAAATAATGCTTATTTCAACATTGCCTCCGAAGAATATTTACTTGAAAAATATCCCAACAAAGAAATATTCCTGCTGTATATAAATGCGCCATCAATCATAATCGGGCGATTTCAAAACACACTGGCAGAAATTAATCTTGATTATGTAAACAACAACAATATAAAAGTTGTAAGAAGACTATCGGGTGGAGGTGCGGTTTATCACGATTTAGGAAACCTTAACTTTTCGTTCCACACCAAAGTGCCCGACGATGATTTTTTAGACTTCTCAAAATTTACACAACCGGTAGTCGATTTATTAAACAACATAGGAGTACCCGCGAAGTTGGAAGGGCGGAATGATTTAGTCGTTGACGGAAAAAAATTCAGCGGAAATGCCAAACTAACACGAAACAACAAAATGGTACAACACGGGACAATCCTACTGAACTCGGAAATGAAAGTGCTAAGCGAGGCGCTAAAAATCAATCCCTTAAAATTTAAAGATAAGGCGGTAAAGTCGGCTCGGGCTCGTGTTACCAACCTGATTGAATATTTACCCCAAAATACTTCTGTAGAATCTTTCAAAAAATTGTTGATTAACCAAATATTGGAAGAGAATAAAAAAACGGCTCAAATCCATACATTAAGTTCGGAAGAAATCAATGAAATCGAAAAATTAGCCCGGGAAAAATACAGCACATGGGAATGGAATTTTGGATTGTCTCCTGCTTACAACTTCAACAAAGCGATAAAAACACCGGCTGGCTTTATTGAATTACACCTTGATGTAAAAAAAGGAGTTATTCAACAGGCTCGGATTTTTGGTGATTTTTTCGCATCAAGTCCTATTGAAAAACTGGAAGAAATATTTGTCGGACAAAAACATGAAACAGGGAATATACAACAGCTTTTGTCAACAATAAACTTAAGCAAATATTTCGGACAGGTTACACCCGCCGAAATCCTGGAACTGTTCCAATAACTCACAAGAAACAGAATCCTGCCAATAAAAGAAGCAATACGCATAAAATTTACAACAGAAAAAATAAGAACAGGCATTGGTCTGAGAAACAAAATGTATCGTTCTTCCTTTCAACAAAAAAAACAGAATAAAACCTTCTTTTTCAAGCTATAAAAACAGAAACTTTTCATTAGTTTTACCCCCGATTTTGGGTGATTACTCTTAACAACCATAAGCGTAATAAGAGGGAATCCGGTGCAATACCGGAGCTGTACCCGCAGCTGTAAGTTCCATTAAAGATTGAAAAAGTATTTTGCCACTGTCGCGATACACATCGTAACGGGAAGGCCTTTCAATACGGAACAAGCCAGAAAACCTGCCTGAAATCAGTATAGTAAAGTAAACATTTTGCTTCCGGGTAAGGAGTTAATGTTACAAATATCCATGGGGGATTAACATTATTTTCTTTCATGCCTACAGGCTTGGAATGCAAGGTGTAATTGTTTAACTTTTAAATAATTAAACCATGCAAAAAATCAAATGGTTTTTAGTTTTTATTTTTATGTGTAGTGTGTCCGCACTTTGGGCACAAAATGTATCGTTCAGGGGAACAATAACAGAAAAAGGTTCCGCAGAACCGTTAACCGGTGTTAACGTTTATTTTAAAGGAACAACTCTGGGCACGGCCACCGACAAGAACGGCCGTTTTATTATCCGGAATGTAAAACCCGGGACTTATGAAGTGGTTATTTCCAGTATGGGGTATCAGCGCTTTAGGAAAAAGATTACACTTTCGGAAAAAGAGACCCAATTCGATTATTCTCTTGAAAAAACAAACAGTTCTTTGGGAGAAGTGGTAGTTACCGGAACCGGAACACCGCATCATCTGAAAAGGGCACCGGTACAAACCGAACTGATTAGCAAAAAACTAATTGAGAAAGTTTCGGCGTCCAATTTTAACGACCTGATGCTGACAGTAAGCCCTTCGTTCGATTTCAGTCCAAATGCAATGGGGTCGTTTATGCAGTTAAACGGGTTAAGCAACGATTACATTTTGGTATTAATTAACGGCAAACGTGTTTATGGCGATATGGGTGGGCAGACCGACCTTAACCGTATCAACCCTGATAATGTGGAACGTATAGAAGTGGTAAAAGGGGCTTCATCTGCATTGTATGGTTCTGAAGCCATTGCCGGGGTAATCAACATTATCACAAAAAAAACAAGAAACACGCTTAATGTGGTTAACAATACCCGCATCGGGGCACATGGCGAATGGATACAGGGCAACAGCCTTGATTTGAACTTCGGACGTTTTTCTTCTACTACATCTTTTAACCGTAAGACTACTGACGGCTGGCAATTAAGTAAATATGAACTGGATGATGGGGAATTGACTGCAACCGAAGCAATGACTCAAAACGAGTCAAAAGACTTTACTATAAACCAAAATTTATCGTATGCAATTACCCGTAAATTAAAGGTTTACGCACAAGGATCAAAATACAAGCGAGATATAAAACAGCCACAATCAGTAAAAAAATACGGTTATATTTACGACGATTTTAGCTACGCGGCAGGAACCGAATTCCTGTTGAGAAAAGGCAATAAGTTAACATTAGACTGGAATTCTGACCATTTTAAATATTACTGGAAATATAACCAAGAATCAGGAGATTACATAGATGGGGATAAATCCAAACAAACAGAACAATTGCGCAACGACTTAAATTTAAAAGGCATTTTTAAACTCTCGAAAAGCAACCAACTTTCGGTGGGAGGCGAATATGTTTATGAAAAATTAGAATCGGAAGGTCGTCTGCAGAAAGGAAATGAGGCAGATGCTTATACCCTGGCATTGTATGCCCAGGATGAAATGAAAATCGTGAAGAATTTATCGGCAGTAATTGGTGCCCGTTATGTAAACCACAAAGAATTTGGAAGTGCTTTTACGCCTAAGATATCGGCATTGTATAAACTCAAAGATTTTAATTTTCGCGGAACCTTTTCCCGGGGATTTAAAGCACCAACAATGAAAGAACTTTATTACCATTATGAAAAAGGTAGCCGGTTGTATCTTGGAAATCCCGACCTGAATCCGCAAACATCAAACTATTACGCCCTTTCGGCTGAATACATCATTAACGGGTTATCCTTTAGCCTTACCGGTTATAAAAATGATGTGGATGATTTGATTGACTACCAAGTAGTAACAACTTCTGATGAAGATGCAGCAAACGGAGTTAAAACCACCAAGCAGCAACACAACATTTCCAAAGCCGGAACAAAAGGCGTTGACTTTATGTTTAATGCTACTCTCGGAGCCGGATTCTCCCTTGGCGGCGGGTATAGCTATGTTGACGCCAAAAATAAAACAGAAGATATTCGATTAGAAGGCGTTGCCGAGAATTATGGGAACATTCGACTGGGCTATTTGCACGATTGGAAATGGTATAGCTTATCGGCCAACCTGAATGCCCGCTTCCAGGACGAAAAATTTTACGATGATGATGAATACGGTAACGCTAAAGGATACAATCTATGGAAGCTTACAACCGTTCATTATTTAAAAACAAAAGGGGCTTTCGATTTTAAAGCAACTGCCGGAATCGATAACATTTTTGATTATGTTGACGACAGTCCTTACGGTTCACACTACGGAACAATTACCCCGGGAAGAACGTTTTTTGTAGGTTTGCAGATAGCTTTTAAACAATAGAACAAAAATTTCACGGATTTACGCAGAGACCATATTACTTTATTTCTGCGTAAATCTGTGTGCTTCACGAGATTCTAAAATAAATAGTTATGAAAAAAATAATAGTAACAATTACGCTCTTATTTTTTTGTTTAGCCACAACAGTTATGGCACATACAAAACAGGAAAAAGGAACAGGAATTTTGCTGGTGTCTTTTGGAAGTAGTTACCCAACAGCACAAGCGTCGTTCGATCATATTAACGAACTGGTAAAAGAAACATTTCCCGGCATTGAAGTACGTTGGGCATTTACTTCAAACATCATTCGAAAGAAGCTCAAAGAACGCGGACAAAAAATTGATTCTCCGGCAGAGGCTTTGGCCAAAATGGGAGCCGATGGATTCACCAAAATTGCAGTTCAATCGCTACACGTTATTCCCGGCGAAGAATACAAAGAGCTACTGCAAACGGTCGAAGCATTCAACCTCATTCCGAAAAATGCAAAAAAAATTGTGTTGGGCAAACCTTTACTGTATTATCACAATGATATAAAAAAAGCCTGTACTGCAATTCAATCCATACTTCCAGCTAAAATAAAAGCTTCGGAAGCAATGGTGTTTATGGGACACGGCACTGCTCATCCGTCAAACATTTTCTATCCCGGCTTACAGTATTATTTATGGCAGCAATCTCCCAATATTTTTATAGGAACAGTTGAGGGCTACCCTGGTCTTAAAGAAGTTATTGCCGGGCTAAAAGCAAAAAAAACTAAAAAAGTATGGCTACAACCGTTTATGTCGGTCGCCGGCGACCATGCTCTGAATGATATGACTGGCGACGATTCAGACAGTTGGAAGTCACAGTTGGAAGCCGCAGGATTTGATGTACACCCGATTCTTAAAGGACTTGGCGAATTTGATGCCATTGATGCCATTTGGATACGACACCTGGAAGAAATTTTCAACGATTTATAAAATGAAATGTAGATTATATTTCCTGTTACTTTTTCTTTTAACTATCGGAATTAATGGTTTTTGTCAGAATAAAAACAACTTTAAGCTTACCGGAACAAGAAACTACGTGTACAACTACAAAGGAGAACAAACCGAAAAACAATCGTACGACGCAGCCAATAATTTGATACGTTTTGTGCATTATATTTACGATGAAAACGGGAATAAAATAGAAACAATAAAATACGACAAAGATTCCATGATATTGGTGCGGTATATTTATGTATATTCTGCTGAAAATGAAAGAACTCATTGCATAAAAATTGATTACAAAAAAAACACCGAAGAAAAACGCACATACAAACACAATGCACAAGGAAAAGTTATTACTACGGCATATTATCAGGATTCAGTTTTGAAAAAAAATGTAGTTACCGAATATTCTCCTGAAGGAAATTGTATCGCAAAAAAAAGATATAATGCCCAAGATATGTTACTTTCCGAAAGTCATTACCAATACAAGTACAAGAATGGAAAAATTGCAGAAAAAAAACGTTTGGGCAAAGACGGAACAGTGCTGGTAAAAACGACTTATTCATATAATAATGATGGGACAGAAAATGCTTATGTGCGAAAATATACATCGGGCAAAAAGCCCGTGGTTAAGCGCAAGTATCATTACAATAAAAACGGGCAATGTACCGGAAATTCAATTTATGAATTAGTAAAAGAAAAAACAAAAGATTATTAGATACAAGATAAAAAATATATTCAAGTAAAAGTCATACTATTGAAGTAATAAATTAATGAATGTTCGCATATATACCCAAATTGATTGTTGATAACATTTGAATTTGACGTTCGCCCCCCTTGGAGGTAGTAAGTTTGTAACATAAATGAATGCTGGAAACATTGAAATCCTATAGGAGTCCAAAACGAATACATCACAAAATCAGAAGATTGTGAATAAGATAGGTAAACATACGAATAACCGTCTTGATTTTTTCGGAACGGTACAGTAAATAAAAAAAACAAAAATTCAGAAGCGAAACCGAAAATCAGACAAAAGGAATAACTGATTTACAAACATTTAACATAAATATAGCCATATGAACAAAATATTAGTACTGGGAAGTTTATTTAGTTTACTATTTTGCTTTTCGTGTTCAAATAAAGAGAAAAAAGAAAACAAAAAACAAACCGAAACACTCAAGAAACTTCCGCTGAAATACGCACACAGTTTCGATATTGAGAAAGGGGAAAAATACTCGTTACTAAAAGTTTATGGCGTTGGTGCAGATACCGCACATTTTGAAAGTTTTAAGTTAATGCCGGCCCCAAAAGCCCAAGTCCCAAAAGGAGTCATACCGGTTCCCTGCAAACGAATAATTTGCTTATCGTCAACACAATTAACCTATTTTTTTGCGCTCGACAACATCGATAATATTGTAGCAACAAACAGCAGTCGGCATTTGTATCACAAAGGAATGCAGCAACGTATAAAATCCGGTGTTGTAAAACGTGTCGGCAAAGAAGGGCATTTCAATACCGAATTGATTGCAAGTTTGGATCCCGATGTTATTTTTGTGTCGCCGTTTAAAGTTGGGGGCTACGATGCCCTGAAAAGTCTGGGGTTTAACCTTGTACCAATGGCTGCCTACGAAGAAGAAACACCGCTTGGGCGTGCAGAATGGATTAAAATGGTTGCCGCCTTTACCGGTCAGGAACAAAAAGCCGATTCAATATTTAATGCAGTGGCACAACGTTACGAACAGCTAAAATCGTTAGCTGCAAATGTAAAAAAACGCCCTACTGTTTTTTCCGGGAAAATGCGTTCAGGCACATGGTACGTTCCCGGTGGCGACAGCTTTTATGCTCATTATTTCGAAGATGCCGGCGCTGAATATATTTTCAAAGATGATAAAAAAGCAGCGCACCCTCTTGATTTCGAAACCGTTTACGCAACAGCTTCACAGTGCGATTATTGGCGTATTTTAGTGCCTAACCCGATTGGGTACAACAAAGGGGCAATGGTGGACGAAGATCCCCGTTATGCAGATTTTAAAGCGTTCAAAGAAAATCATATTTTTGCATGCAATATCCGTAAAAAACCGTATTACGAGCAAAATGCAATGAAACCGGATGTAATACTTGCCGACTACATCCATTTTCTCCACCCCTCGCTTTTGCCCGGTTACAAACCGGAATTTTACGAATTGATGAAGTAAGAATTTATTTTACGCAGATATTCGCAGAAAGGAGATAAGATATAGATTTTTCAAAACATCTGCGTAAATCCACGAAATCTGCGAGATTCTTTTGGGGAACGTAGATATGGAAAAATATTAGCGAGAAACAAAAATGCAAAACAAAACAAAAATATCAAATACTGTCATTTTACCACTTTCCATTGTGGTTTTGCTTCTTCTTGCATTATTAAATATGGTATTTGGTTCGGTAAATATCCCTTTTTCGGAAGCTGTTAAAATTGTTATTGGAAAAGGCTCCGAAAATATCATTTGGCATAATATATTGTTGCGTACCCGTTTGCCACAAACGCTGGTTGCTTTAAGTGCCGGGATGGCATTGGGAGTTGCAGGTTTACTTATGCAAACACTTTTTCGTAACCCTTTGGCAGGCCCTTCTGTACTGGGTATTTCTTCCGGTGCCAGCCTTGGAGTTGCTTTCGTATTGCTGGTAGCCGGACAGGCTTTTGGCTTTTCTTTTGCCCAGATTGGCGTTTGGGGCGACCTGGCTGTAGCTGCAGCTTCTCTGGGCGGGGCACTGGCAGTATTGACACTAATTCTTTTTATTTCCCGGAAAGTGGGAGGAACTCTCAGCGTGCTGATTATGGGGGTAATGATTGGGTACCTGTCGAACTCCATTGTCGGGATTCTGAAATTTTATAGCCTCGAAGAAGATGTACACAACTATGTAATATGGGGATTAGGAAGTTTTAACCGCTTGTCGCTCGAACGGGCTGAATTATTGGCACTGATAACAATTCCACTATCATTACTAAGTCTTTTGCTAAGCAAATCGCTAAACCTGCTATCTTTGGGCGACAATTATGCCCGCAATCTGGGGCTAAATATCCACCGGGCACGATTTCTTATTATTTTTACATCAGGAATACTCACTGCCCTGGTTACCGCTTTTTGCGGCCCCATTGTTTTCATTGGCCTGGCAGTTCCTCATCTTGCAAAAATGATATCGCACACATCAAACCATTTTGCATTGCTCCTGAACTCTTGTATTATTGGAGGAGCAACAGCATTACTCTGCAATCTTATTGCCCGGCTTCCCGGGCTTGAAGGAGAACTACCAATCAATTCAGTTACAGCGTTTGTTGGTGCCCCGGTGGTTATTTCTGTTATCTTAAGAAGAAGAAAAGATAAGCTAATGGAATAGATAAAAAACACACTACCATAACAATCAAATTATCAAGATTTTACTTATCCTTATTTCAAAAAAAGGAGTAAAAAAAATGAAAGGTATAATACAAATAGAATTAGAAAATGTTTGGATGAGTAAAAAATTCAAGAAAGAAATTCTAAAAAGAGTAAACGAAAATTAACAAACAAAATTTTAAGATATTATTTGATTATGAACGTTTCGAGACAGGCTCTAAATATCACAAATCTAACCATTGGCTACGCTTCCGGCACACGAAAAAACATTGTAGCTTCTGGACTAAATGCGCAAATCAACAAAGGCGAGTTGATCTGCCTGCTCGGTTCAAATGGAGCAGGGAAAAGCACCCTAATGCGTACAATCTGCCGTTTTCAGCCTTCATTCGAAGGAGAAATCACCCTAATGGGAAAATCCATCGGAAATATGGGGGAAAAAGAAATTTCCCGTTTGGTTAGTGTTGTGCTTACCGACCGGATCGTGGTTCCCAATGCAACCATCGGCGAACTGGTGGCTTACGGCCGCAGCCCTTACACCGGAATTATGGGTAAAATTACAGCCAACGATAAAAAAATTATCGATAAAGCGATTGAGCAATGCGGGATTGCCCACAAAAAAAATGCGTTGCTCTCATCGGTGAGCGATGGTGAACGTCAAAAAGCTTTTATTGCCAAGGCACTGGCACAAGACACCCCGCTTATCTTGCTGGACGAACCTACCGCTTTTCTCGACCTGCCGGCACGAATCGAAATCATTCAGCTTCTGCGCCGCATTACTTCTCAATCAGGAAAATCGGTATTACTTTCAACCCACGACCTCGACCTGGCTCTGCAAATGGCCGATCGCCTTTGGTTATTGCACCCCGAAGGGCCATTAACAACAGGAAGTCCGGAAGACTTGTTGCTACAAAATTCTTTTCAGTCGCTTTTTCAACACAAAGGAATTGAATTTGATACAAAAACCGGATTATTCAGGGTAGAATACGAGCATTCCCGCGAACTACCGGTAAAAGGACACGGATTTGAATATGTATTGTTACGAAGGGCTTTTGCCCGCAAAGGAATAAAAACGACTCAAAAAAAAGATGGAGAAACAACCTGGCTGGAAATCTGCAAAAACGAAAACATCGCTTTTAAGTGCTATAAAAACGGGACTTGTATTGCTAACGAAAAATCAATAGAAAAAGTGGTTGAAAGATATTGTTCCTGTACACAAACTCCATAAGTCATTCCGTAGCAAAGCAAGGAATCTTTATTTATAAAAGCTACCTTTGTACAAACAAGTTTCGAATGGAATTAGCAGCTGTTAGTACTTATAGCATCATCGGGAAGGTAGAACAGAATCTGGCAACCACTATTCAATGGATTGAGAATCTTGCGAAAAAAAACGTCGGGTTTATATTGTTTCCGGAGCTGAATTTATCAGGATACACCAAAGATGTATCGGTTATAGAAGAAGCGTTAACTAAAAAAGAAAAAACTTTTCATACACTAAAAAAGGTTTCAGCACATTATATCCCGGCCTTTGCCGTTGGCTTTCCCGAAAAAATCGGCAGGCAATATTTCATTGCGCATTTTATATTCGAAAAAGGAAAGCTTGTTGGAATTCACCGGAAAACGCACCTGAGCCCTACGGAGCAGAAAACCTTTAGCCCGGGAAACTCTATTGACGTTTTTCAACTCGAAAAATTCACGCTAGGAATTCAGCTTTGTTTTGAAACACATTTCCCGGAAATAAGCTACATACAGGCACAACAAGGAGCAAATGTACTGGCAATGGCTTTTGCATCGCCGAACGAAACAGTACACGAAAAACTGGAACGTTTCAAACGCTTCTTATGTGCCCGGGCATACGACAATGCCTGCTACGTATTGGCCTGCAACCTTAACGGAACTACTTCCGGTGGAACAAAATTTCCGGAATTGGGTATGATTATCAATCCGAAAGGAGATGTATTGGCTAAAATAAACAAAGCTGGAGACGCCTATTGTCTCGCTGAGTTTAACATTGAAATTCTGGAACATATTTACCAATCGAAGATGGCACATTTTAACCGTTTTAAACGAAATGATTTTTTACTAAAAAAAATTAAATTTGTATGAATCCAAAAGACATAAAATATGAAATACAATATATCCTTTCGGGAAAGAAACAAATTAGCTGCGGAGAACCTATCCAAACAATCGCCAATTACCTTAGAACAAGCACTAAAACAATCGCTGTAGCTAAAACAGATAAGCACTACAAAGAAAAAGAAACAAAGTATCTAATTAATTATGTCGCCCAAAATAATCAATGGATTGAAAATATTGATTTTTCGTTATTTATATCGCAAGGAGCAAAACAACGAGTTTACCTAAAAGACCACAAACGTGTTATAAAACTAAACGATGCTATTTGATACAATACTAAAACAATGAAAGACAAACAGAGCATAAAAAATATTAAACATCCAATAATGTTTGTGGGCACGGGGTCCGATGTAGGGAAAAGTGTTTTGGCAGCAGCATTTTGCCGTATCTTTAAAGAAGATGGCTTTCAGCCGGCACCATTTAAATCGCAAAACATGTCGCTCAATAGTTTTGTAACAGCTAACGGTGGCGAAATTGGACGCGCACAGGCAGTGCAGGCCGAGGCTTGTGGAATGGATTGCCATACCGATATGAACCCTGTTTTGATGAAACCCAACTCTGATATCGGTTCTCAAATTATTCTCAACGGAAAGGTTTTTGGCAACTATTCTGCCGGCAGTTATTTCAGAGGCGATATAAAGGAACAGCTTTTCGCCGAAGCCATGAAAGCCTATAACCGTTTGGCAAAGAATCACAGCCCCATGGTGCTGGAAGGTGCTGGAAGCATTTCGGAGCTTAACCTGAAAAATAACGACATTGCCAACATGCGTGTAGCAATAGCCACAAATGCCGCAACCATTTTAGTTGCTGACATCGAACGCGGTGGCGTTTTTGCCAGCGTTTATGGCTCCATTCAACTGCTTACTCCCGAAGAACGCGCCAGAATAAAAGGAATTATCATCAATAAATTCAGAGGAGATATCAGCCTGTTTAATGAGGGGCCAAAAATTATTGAGAGCCTTACAAAAGTGCCGGTATTAGGCGTTATTCCCACTTTTAATCACATTCAAATTGAAGAAGAAGATTCTGTTTCGCTTGACAGAAAATCGGTATTTGCCAATGAGCATAAAGTAAATATAGCAGTTGTGTTATTGAGAAGAATGTCAAACTTTACTGATTTCGACAGGCTGGAAGGCGATGAACGCGTGCATTTGTTATACACCAATAATCAGATAGAACTCCAAAAAGCCGACATTATTATTCTGCCGGGCTCTAAAAACACAATCGGCGATTTAATGGAACTCAGGCGTAACGGGATTGCATCCGAAGTACTAAAACTGGCACGAGCCGGAAAAACGGTTATCGGTATTTGCGGAGGTTATCAAATGATGGGGCAATGCATTGAAGACCCTCTAGGCATAGAAAGTAATGTAAAAACGGTTCCCGGGTTGAATATCCTGCCGACCAAAACAATATTGGAAGAAGAAAAGCAAACGGTTCGGAGTACTTTTCATTTTAAAAATTCAGAAAAATGGTGTACCGGTTATCAAATACATATGGGAAAAACAACCTTTTCGGAAAAAGCCATTCCGTTAAATCAAATGGAAAACGGAGAAAATGAAGGGTGTTATATTGAAAACAAATGCTGGGGAACGTATATGCACGGTATTCTTGACAATCCGGTTGTAATTGACGATTTATTAAAACCATTTACAAAAGAAAAGAATCAACAAGAAGATTATGAAGTTTTCAAACAACGCCAATACTCGCTGCTGGCAGAGCATGTTCGTAAAAATGTAGATATGAATCTTGTATATAAACTTTTGAGCGAATGATACACGGACACGGCGACGACACTTATCAATTTGACAATATTCAATACAATTTTAGCTCTAATGTTAATCCGCTCGGAATAAATACGGGACTAAAAGAGCATTTAAAAAATTGCATCGATTTGCTGAATGCTTATCCCGATCCGGAAGCTCAAAATCTGGCCAAATCGATTGAACGGAATAAAGAACTTCCGTCGGGGAGTGTATTGATTACCAACGGAGCAGTTGAGGCTTTTTATATTTTGGCATCGTTGAACAGGAATAAAAAATCGCTGATATATACTCCGTCATTTGCCGAGTACGAAGATGCTTGTGTGTTAAACAATCATTCTGTCGAATTATGTAACAATGCTTTGTTCCCTTCAGAAAAGGAAAAAGAGGCTGATATGGTTTGGATTTGCAATCCCAACAATCCCGATGGGAAAGTGTTCGATATTGAAATATTAAAAAATCAAATAAAACAATATCCGGAAACGCTCTTTGTTTTGGACGAGGCTTATGTTGAATTTACAGATAAAAATATTTCGTTAGAAAAAAAAGCTCCGGAAATTCCGAATCTGGTTGTTGTTCGCTCATTAACCAAACGATTTTCCATCCCCGGACTGCGCTTGGGCTATTGGGTTACTTCTCCTGCTTTTCTGTCAAAAATAAAATCAGTATTGATGCCCTGGCGCATCAATACGCTTGCATTGGAAGCCGGCAAACATTGTTTTTCGTCACGATATTCCGATAATTTTAACCTTTCGGCTTTGTTGTCTGAATCGCAACATATTCAAAAAAGAATAGCTCAAATCGATGGTTTTGAGCCCCTGCCTTCTTCTACATCATTTTTTCTTGTTAAAAGCAAGGCTAAGGCTGCTGTTTTGAAAGAATACCTTGTAAAAAATCACCATATTCTTATTCGTGATGCAAGTAATTTCAGAGGCTTGTCGGATTATTATTTTCGTATTTCAACGCAAATTCCGGCAATAAATAATTATTTAATTGAAGCATTAAAAACGTGGAGTTGTTAAAATACCATATTATTGCATTATGTGCAGGTTTTATTCTTGATAAATTATTGGGAGACCCGCTTTGGTTGCCGCATCCGGTTGTGGCGTTTGGTAAAGCTATTTCGTTTTTCGAAAAGAAATTGAATGCAGGAAGCCACAAATTGTTCAAAGGAGCAGTAACAGCTATTGTATTGATTGGCTGTGCATTTTTGTTCTTTTTTGTTTTAATGAAGTATTGTTTCCAAATTTCTCCGGTTTTAGGAGTTGTAATAGAAGCAATATTTGTCTTTTTCGGACTGGCAGGAACAACATTAGTAAAAGAAGGGAAAGCTGTTTTTAAAGCGCTTGATAAAGGACTGGATGCCGCTCGCAAACAAGTTTCCCGCATTGTAGGCCGGGATACTCAGTCTCTTTCCGAAAATGAAATTAAAGCAGCCACACTCGAAACACTAGCCGAAAATCTTAGCGACGGAGTAATTGCGCCGCTGTTTTGGTTCGCACTGGCAGGAATACCAGGAATGATGGCTTATAAAATGATTAACACACTCGATTCGATGACTGGCTACAAAAACGAAAAGTACCTTTACTTTGGACGGGTTGCTGCCCGAATTGATGATGTTACCAATTTTATTCCGGCACGAATAACTGCCGTTTTAATGACAATTTGCAGCGGAAGCTCCCGTGCATTTCGGTTTATTCTTAAATTTGGCAGGGCACATAGCAGTCCTAACGCCGGATACCCGGAAGCAGCACTGGCTGGTGCGTTGAATGCAACCTTTGGCGGAGCTCATCTGTATTTTGGCGAATGGGTAAACAAACCACTTATTGGAGAAAATAAAAGGGACTTTAATAAAAATGACCTGATAAAAACGGTTAAAATTATAAGGAGAACGGAAGTAGTTTTTGTGCTTATGATTTTATTGATAGTTGGTGTTGGAATATTATTATGAGATTACAGAAACGTAAAAATAATTTTTGATTGCTTAAAAAATGAATTGATAAAATACATATAAGAATTGCAAAAAACACAACACAATGCAAGCATTAAAAAATCTGAAAATAACCCCCATCCAAAACCCGGAACTGCAAAAATTGTTGCAATACAATATCGACCAAAAAACAAAGCCGGTGGGCTCGTTGGGTCAACTCGAAGAGCTGGCAATGCAAATAGGACTGGTACAGCAAACAACACAACCATCGCTACACAAACCAGTTATGCTAACGGTTGCTTCCGACCATGAAATAACAAAAGAACGGGTAAGCCCGGTCCCTACCGAAATAACATGGCAACAATGCCTAAATTTTATCAATGGCGGTGGAGGCATTGGCTTTCTGTGCCAGCAGTTTGGTTTCGACTTGTACGTGGTTGATGCCGGCGTTGATTACAATTTCAACCCTCATCCAAAGCTTATCGACAAAAAAGTGCGGAAAGCCAGCCGTAACTTCTTACACGAACCGGCAATGACAATGGATGAATGCAACCAGGCACTGCAAAATGGTAGAGATGTAGTGGCTTCGTTTGCCGAAAAAGGAACAAACCTCGTGGGTTTCGGCGAGATGGGAATAGGAAACTCCTCGCCGGCAACTGCATTGCTCGCTGTTTATGCCGACATTCCGGTTGAAACATGCACAGGCCCAGGATGCGGACTACAGCCCGACGGAGTTAGCCACAAAGCCCAAATACTAAAACAGGCTATCCAAAACCAAAAAATTGCCAATGCCCCGGAAGAAAACCTGGCTCGCTTTGGAGGCCTTGAAATTGCGACAATCGCCGGGGGAATGCTCGAAGCTGCCAGTCGCCGCATGCTGATTTTAACCGACGGATTCATTACAACCTCTGCATTTATGGCTGCTTATGCCATCAACCCTAAGGTAAAAGACTATACCCTATTTTCGCACTGTTCACACGAACCGGGACATGCAAAAATGCTTGACTATGCAGGAGCTCATCCAATACTTGACTTACAGCTGCGCCTGGGAGAAGGAACAGGATGTGCATTAGCTTATCCTATAATACAGGCCAGTGTTGCAATGCTGAATAAAATGACTTCGTTTACCGAGGCCAAAGTGTATAATACTTCTGATATAAGAGTTTAAATTATTTATCTTTGTACAAAAGAACAATATGAAACTCGAAATATTAACATCCCGGCTTTTAAACGATTTCACGAACAGGATAAAAACATCTCCGATCGAAAAATTGAATAAGGTTGAAAAAATTGATATGCTTGTTGATTATTTTCAGTTCTACAAATCGGTTTCGTCCGTTTATTCTTCAAAAATTGAAGGAGAAGATATTGATTTTGACAATTATTTTAAACACAAATTTTCAAACGTAAAATTTAAACCCAACTATACCCAAAAAGCTGATGACCTATACAATGCATACGATTTCTGTGATACTCATAAATTAAACCTCAAAAACGTTCAAAAAGCTCATTCTATTTTAAGTAAAAATCTTTTGCCTAAAAGTCAGCAGGGATTAATCAGAACAAACCCAATGTTTGTTATCAACAGCGACGACAGGATTGAATATGTCGCAGCAAGTCCGGAAATTGTAAAAAAAGAATTGAATAAATTGTTTCGGGATATTGACTTTTTGTTAAAAACAGATTTAAATAGCTTCGAAATTTTTTATTATGCAGCGTTTATTCATTTGGTATTCGTAAAAATACATCCATTCCAGGATGGAAACGGAAGAACTGCCCGGTTAATAGAGAAATGGTTTCTGTTTGAGAAAATCGGGGAAAAAGCAACAGCTATTCAACTGAAAAAAAACTACTACACAAAAATAAATGCCTATTATTCAAACATTAAAAAGTTAGATTTGGAACACGAGGATTTAAACTATGATAAAAGCTTCGATTTCTTATTAATGACAGTTTCGGGTATTAACAATTGCACAGAACAAATCGAATGCTAAAACGTGAGTTAAATATCCTTTTTTCGGCCATCCTGTATTTCACAAGGCTACGGCTTCCGTTTAAAATTGACTATAAAAAAGAAAATCAACAGCTGATTTTAACGTGGTTCCCTCTGGTAGGAATACTGGTGGGAAGCATTGGCGCACTGGTTTATTTTCTGACGGCAATAATTCTGCCACATCTGGCAGCCATTGTCCTTTCGTTGGGAGCAATGGTATTGGCAACCGGTGCTTTCCACGAAGACGGCTGGGGCGACGTATGCGATGCCTTTGGAGGAGGCTATGGCAAAGACCAAATTCTTATCATCATGAAAGATTCGCGGGTAGGAGCTTATGCCGCCATTGGCCTGATTTTTCTTTTTGCAATAAAAATAGTAGCGTTAAACAGTATTCCCGGTACAAAAATTCCACTGGTATTCATAACCGCACATGCACTTAGCCGCTGGCCGGTTTTGCTGATAACAAAATTCTGGACAAATGCACGCCCGACAGGAGCTTCAAAATCACGCGACTCCAGCAGCCCGCTTTCATGGAAACGTATATTTGTTGCCTTTATCGTTTCGCTTTTACCGCTGTTACTATTTCCTTACATTGCTTTTGCAATTGTTCCGGCGATTATTGTAGCCACATTATTGTCTGGACTATATTTCTACCGGCACATTGGCGGATATACCGGCGATTGCCTCGGAACGGCTCAACAAATCAATGAGGTGCTTATATTCCTGTTTTTCTGCTTTTTGAGTTATAAACAAATTTTATGTTGATGAAACGACCATGAATTTTAGCATTTAAAATACACTCACAGCTTGTCCCGAAACTTCGGGGAAAATGAATAAAATCTATCGGGAGTTACATCTTATGCCGAATGAATAAACAAATAAGATGAAACAGCCCATGGCTGAGGTAATAACTGAGGCACCCAGAAGCATGACAGTCATTTTTCTCACATAACAAACGGGCTATACAAAAATTTAGACAGATGAAAAAGACGAACCACCATAAAAATATTTATCTTATCAGACATCCTGAGACACAGGCTAAAAAAGGAATTTGTTATGGAAACTCAGATGTTTTACCTTCGGAGGAATCACTTAGGGAGGCAGTGGAAAAAGTTCGCTTAAAACTATATAAAATAAGTCCGGATATTTGCTATACCAGTCCCTTGTCAAGATGCAAAATGTTGGCAGAACAAATTATCGGTTCCGAAAAATTGGTTGAAGAAAAACTTATTCGGGAAATAAATTTTGCATCATGGGAGATGAAGCCCTGGAATGAAATACCTCAGAACGAACAGGAGGAGTGGGGAAATGATTATATTAACAACAAAGTTCATGGAGGTGAAAATTTTTATGATGTAAAAAATCGCGTGATTGATTTTTTAGATAAAGTTACCCGGAAAACTGAAAATGAAATTTTAGCAGTGACTCATACGGGAGTAATCAGGGCTGTATTGTCTCATTTACTTGATGCATCTCCGTATAAAATTTTTGCAATAGATGTCGATTATGGCGATATAGTCAGGATAGAATGGAACAACAAGGATTATTACAGGATTAAATTTTTATGAAAACTAAAAGCGTTTCACACAAATTTCACAGATTTTAGCAGAACATTTATCAACAAAAATTAACGAGAGAATGTAGAATGAAAAAAGCAAACATACATTTTATTACCGGAGGACAACGTTCCGGGAAAAGCCGTTTTGCACAGGAAAAAGCTTTATTTAAAAGTACAAATCCGGTCTATTTGGCAACTGCACGTATTTGGGATGACGACTTTAAAGAGCGGGTACAACGGCATAAAAACGACAGAGGCAACAACTGGACAACACTGGAAATTCCGCTTGCCGTTTCCAAGGCAGAAGTGGAAGGAAAAGTTGTGGTATTGGATTGCATTACTTTGTGGTTGACGAACTTGTTTTTTGAGAATAAAGATTTGAAAATCGACGAAATACTGAAAATGGCAAAAGCAGAACTAAACCAGTTGTTTACCAAAAATTGTGAACTAATTATTATCTCCAACGAAATAGGAATGGGCGGACATGCAGAGAATGCACTCGCCCGAAAATTTACAGATCTGCAAGGCTGGGTCAACCAGTTTATTGCTTCTGTTGCCGACAAGGTTACCCTGATGGTTTCAGGTCTACCTCTTAAAATGAAATAAAAAATGAACTCCGAAATAACATCCGCCTTTTTAATTGCAGCCCCTAAAAGTAATTCAGGGAAAACGCTGGTATCGCTGGCTTTGATGAAAGCATTGGTACTACGTGGAATAACCGTACAACCTTTTAAATGCGGACCGGATTACATTGACCCGATGTATCACACCCAAATTGCCGGCCAGCCTTCTTACAACCTCGATACATGGATGGCTTCGCAAGAACACGCTCGCTTGCTTTATGAGGCGCATTTACCTCAACCAGGAGCAGCTGTAATTGAAGGCGTAATGGGACTCTTCGATGGAGCGCAAAAAGATAAAGGCAGTTCGGCCGAAATTGCAAAAACCTTAAACATTCCTGTTGTTTTGGTTATTGATGCGGCAAGTATGGCTTATTCTGCTGCTCCACTTCTATTTGGGTTTAAAAACTTCGATTCTACCATTCAAATAGCAGGTGTAATCTTCAATAAAGTAAGCGGAGAATCTCATTACCAATTCCTAAAAGAAGCAGCTGAGGATGCAGGTATTGAAGCATTAGGCTATCTACCTCGCGATGAGCGTTTATCTATAAAATCGCGCCACCTCGGGCTACATCTTCCGGGAGAAAACAAACTCTATTTATTTGAAACAGCTGCCCAATTAATCGAAAAATCGGTAAATATTGACCGCCTTTTAGAAATAACACAACATAAAAATCGACAACCAGCAGCAAACAAAAAAAAAATGCTCATCAAACAAACCATTGCCCTGGCAAAGGATGAAGCATTTAATTTTACGTATGCAGCCAATATTGATGCCTGTAAACAATTAGGAAAAATTGAATATTTCAGTCCTATTCACGATACAAAATTACCCAATGCCGATTTATTATGGCTTCCTGGAGGTTATCCGGAATTGTTTGCCAACGAGTTATCCGAAAACAAAGCAATGCTTACAGAAATAAAACAATTTACAGAATCCGGAAAAAAAGTTATTGCCGAATGTGGAGGAATGATGTACCTGGGAAAAAAAATCATTTTAGAAGACGGGCAACATATTCCAATGTGTAACATATTCAATATTTCAACCAGTTTTGAAAATAAAAAATTACATTTGGGCTATCGAAAAATCAAATTAAAAAATATAGAACTAAAGGGGCACGAGTTTCATTATTCGAATTTAATTCAACACCAACCTTCACCTACCGAAATAGAAGTTAAAAATGCACGAAATACTGTTATAGCGATGCCGGTGTTGCGCTACAAAAACTGCTGGGCATCGTATATGCACCTCTATCTTGGAGAAGAAGAAAAACTAATCGAATTTATAGAAAAAGAATTTAGTCATTAGAAAAAAAACTCAATCTATTATATTTTCAATTTTTTGTAAATAATTCTTTTTTTTTCACAATAGTACAGCAGTTAATGAACCTGATAATTAAAAAAGTTAAGACAATACAATTCAGTTAATACAGAATTTAGAGAAGATGAAACACATTCGCGTCCATAAGGGTAAAACAACTATTAATTTCGCTTCCAAATATAAAGAAGCTGTAAAAAAACAGGATTTAAAGGATATTTACAACCAGCTTAACGAATTACGTAATTCATGAGAATAAGATATATTTGGGACACCAATACGGTAATCTATTACCTGCAACAACAATTTCCGCTTGTTGCCCAAAAGTTTATAAACAAAATTATCGAAGAATCTCAGCCTGCGATTTCTGTAATTACCGAGATTGAATTGCTTTGCTGGAAAGCCGCAACAAAAAAAGATTTAGAAATATTGATAGCATAAAAATCATCAACCCGTGGGAGATATAAAAGAACAAATTTTAACAACAGGAACATTCACTGGCATAGGCTTAGGGCCCGGCGACCCCGAATTAATAACACTAAAAGGCTATAAAGCATTACAGGCTGCCGACATTATTTTCTATCCCGTAACATTACTGAAAGATGGTCAGCAACGCTCATTCTCTATAAATATTCTTGACCAGCTAAAAATCGAAAAGCCTTGCCACCCTCTCCTATTTCCAATGACCGGAAAATCTATAGACAAGCATTATCAAACAGCATTTGAAGCCATAAAAACGGAATATAAAAAAGGTAAAAATGTAGTATTGGTTAGTGAAGGCGACTTGCTATTCTACAGTACTTTCGGGTATATTTTTAGATTAGCTCAAGATAAGAACATCCCATGTAATCTTATTCCCGGCATCCCGGCGTTTATTGCATCCGGCACACGAGGCAACCAACCACTAACCGAAAAAAATACAGGACTGGAAGTAATAGCCAAACCGCAAAATTTCGAAATCGTCTCAGAAGCATTAAAACGCCACTCAACACTAATCATCATGAAAATAAGTGTACTAAACAACTGGTATTCGTTCTTAAAAACCTGCAAACGCCCGTTTTTATATGTGGAGCGTACAGGCAGAGCTGACGAATTCATCACAAGCAATAGCAACGATCTAAAATTCAGAAAAATACCTTATTTCGCGCTACTTATTATTTATCCGTAAAAATACTCTCTATTAAACGAAACTGTTTTTGTCCTGTATCTTGATTCTTTTTATCTTGCTAGCAATTTTTAAAATCAATGAAAATCTACTGTATAGGAATAGGTCCCGGCGATAAGAAATACCTGACACCAGAAGCCTCCGAAGCCATAAAAAAAGCCGATGTTTTGGTAGGCTACAAATACTACATAAACCATGTTGCCCATCTAACAACAGGGAAAATATGCATCAGTACAGGCATGAAAAAAGAAAAGGAACGAGCCGGAGCCGCTTTTACCGAAGCGATGCAGGGAAAAACAGTAGCGGTAATCAGTAGTGGCGATTCAGGTGTATACGGCATGGCTCCATTGCTTTGGGAATTAAAACAAAAAAACAATTCGGATGTTGAAATTGAAGTTATACCAGGCATTAGTGCCATGTTTGCTGCGGCTGCGAAATTGGGTGCACCGCTGGGACACGATTTCTGTTCCATTTCCATGTCGGACTTGCTTACACCATGGACTAAAATTGAAAAACGTATAAAAGCAGCTGCACAAGCCGATTTTATAACTGCCATTTACAACCCGAAAAGCCAGGGGCGTTTTTGGCAACTCATGCGAATGAAAGAATTATTCCTTGAGATCCGATCGCCGGAAACACCGACAGGCATTGCCCGACAAATTGGACGCGAAGACGAAAGTATACAGCTTGTTCCCTTAAAAGATCTGGATGTTTCAATGGCCGATATGTTTACGGTAATTATCATTGGCAACAGTCAAACGAAAAGCTTTGGCAACAAAATGGTAACACCACGCGGTTACCTGTCGCAACAATCCAAAGGGCATGCCGGCGATAAAATAGGCAGGCAGATAATGAACGAAAGTTTCCGCACTATTCTGCGCGAAACCAATTTATCTGATTTGCCCCTTGACGAGGCCTGGATAACATTACATTGCATCCATACCACGGCTGATTTCGGGATAAATGGAAAAATAAAAATGCAAAATAATCCGGTTGAAAAACTGCATAAGTTATTTTATTCTGGGCAGCCGCCGGTTATTGTAACCGACGTTTCAATGGTTACCCGGGGAATACGCAGGACATCGGCAAAAAAACTGGGATTGCAAATCAAATGTTATCTTGATGATGAACGCATACAAACGCTGACCAAAGGAAAAAACACTACACGCACACAGGCCGGAATACGCTTGGCGGCTAAGGAACATCCCTCTGCCATTTTTGTTTTTGGCAATGCCCCAACGGCTCTAATCGAACTGGTTCACTTGATCCGTAACGGTAAAGCAACCCCTGCCGGGATAATTGCCGCTCCGGTAGGTTTTGTAAATGTACAGGAAAGCAAATGGCAGTTAAAATACGGTTGCCCGGATGTACCAGCAGTTATTGTTGACGGACGAAAAGGCGGCAGCAATGTGGCAGCAACTATTATCAACGCTATTTTAAGTTGGAACGAAGCCCAAACAATGCACCCGGGAGAAGGCTTATAAATTTTCCTTTAATGTTATCCTTATTTTAAGATACTGCAACAACAACTCAAGTGCTGCTTATTTACGTTACTTTTGCAAAAAAGAGTAAATGAACAAAAATAAGATCAAAGGCCACGTAGCGATGATTGCCGCCAATATTGCCTGGGGATTAATGGCTCCGCTGTCGAAACTGGCAATGGCCGATCCGGCAATCAATCCATGGATGTTGGTTTCGTTCCGGGTTATTGGTGCTGCTGTTGCTTTTTGGATTGTCTCATTCTTTATAAAACGAGAAAAGGTTCCTTTGCCCGATTTAAAACTGCTGGCAATTGCAGCCCTACTTGGCATTATACTCAACCAGGGTGTTTTTATTCTTGGCGTATCGCTCACCTCTCCCATCAACGCTTCGATAATTACCACTACCCTGCCTATTGTTACCATGCTTATTGCTGCCCTCTACCTGAAAGAGCCCATTACCCCGGTAAAGATAGCAGGAATTATTGTGGGCGCCTCCGGAGCTTTGCTGCTGATACTAAGCAGTACACATGGGAGTACTATTAACAATAAAAATGCCAGCCTCGCAGGAATTGCCCTGTGCTTATTGGCCCAGTTTTCTTATGCTACCTACTTTGTTCTTTTTAAAAAGATAATCAGCCGTTATCATCCTGTTACGCTAATGAAATGGATGTTTCTGTTTGCCTCGATCTTTTATCTGCCATTCAATCTGCATCAAATCACGTCAACACAAATACAAAGCATTCCTTTTAATGTGCTCTACGACATTGCATTTGTTGTTTTCGGCGGCACTTTTCTGGCCTATCTGATGATTCCCATCGGACAAAAATTTCTGCGCCCTACTGTAGCGACAATGTATAACAACGTCCAACCCGTGATTGCGTCTATTTCTGCGGTTTTTCTACAACTCGACACCTTTGGCTGGCAAAAATTTCTGGCGATTATTTTGGTATTTTCAGGCGTGTATATCGTTACCCGAAGCAAGGCTAAGGCTACACTTTAATACAAATAAATAAACAACAATAAAATAGGTGCTCTTACATTGAAATGTAATCCTCAATATTCTATTATCCTCAGAGAAGATGTTGAAGATAAAAGATATATTTCCTTGATTCGTTTCTTTTTGTCGAAGGGAAAAAATCCGTCCGATAGATTGACTGCATAAAATGCAAAGCAATTTTAAGGCTAATAATATGAACGAATCAGTATTTAAACCGGGTCATAAGCCCATTTCAGGAATAAGCTTCCCCAAGTAAAACCAGCGCCAAAAGCCGCAAGAATTATTTTATCGCCCTTTTTCAATTGTTTTTCATAATCATACAAACACAGCGGAATTGTAGCGGCAGTAGTATTCCCGTATTTCTGGATATTAATCATTACCTTTTCTTTGCTAATGCCCATACGTCTGGCTGTTGCCTCAATAATCCGCATATTGGCCTGGTGTGGAACCAGCCAGTCAAGCTCTTCCGATGTTATATTATGTTTCTTCATAATCTCCACCGCTACTCCGGCCATATTCGATACTGCTGCTTTAAATACAGGTTGACCATCCTGGTGCAAAAAATGCTCTTTTTTCTGAAGTGTTTCCTCACTTGCCGGTTTTAACGAACCTCCTGCTTCTACATTAAGGAAAGCGCTTCCCCTTCCGTCTACACGGTTAATAAAATCAATTACTCCTGCATCTTCGGTGGTTGGCTCGATTAAAACAGCAGCGGCTCCATCGCCAAAAAGCGGACAGGTAGACCTATCTTCGTAATTAATGATTGAAGACATTTTCTCGGCTGCAACGATAACAATTTTCTGATATCGCCCAGACTCAATAAATTGAGATGCTGTAGATAACGAATAAATAAATCCGGAACAAGCAGCCGTTAAATCGAAACTCCAAGCATTATTTAGTTTAGCTTTATGAGCTATTATATTGGCCGCTGCCGGAAGATTCATATCCGGAGTAATGGTAGCACATATCAACATGTCAATTTCCTCGGGCGAGGTTCCTGTTTTTTCCAACAGGTTTTCGACAGCACATGCCCCCATATCGCTGGTTGCTTTACCTTCTTCTTTTAAAATCCGTCGTTCTTTTATTCCAATGCGTTGCATTATCCATTCGTCGGATGTGTCAACCATGGAGCTGATTTCTTCGTTTGTCAAACGATATTCAGGGAGATAAGCTCCAATCCCTGTAATTGCAGCTCTGACATTCGCCATTGTTTTACTTTCTGTTTTTGTTTCTGTAAAAAGTTTCCTAAAAAATTAAGCTGTAAATGTAAGATGAAATAATGAACGGGCAAAAAAAAATACCCCATAGAACAAATTAAAACTACTTTTTATAAAAAAATTAATTCCCGGGCAGTAATTCCAACTCAAACTGGTCATTCAATATAATTACTCCGTCTTTCACGTCCCCATTTTCGAGCTTAAAACCTTTTAATTTTCCTGTTTTTTTCCGGGTCAATAAAATTTCTAACTGTTTGGGAGTAATCTTTTTTCCGAGGAAAGTAAATGGCACAATAAATTTACAGCCCTGTTTAAAATGATCGCATCCCCATGCCGATTTTCCTTTTATCATTTTTCCTTCTGAACATTTAGGACAAACAAGTTCGCTATTCCCGGTCTTTTTCTTCGAAATTTGTTTTTTCGGCTTTTTCTTTTCTTCTTCTGCAATAATTGTAATCTGTTTTCGTGGCGAGCGTTTCACCTGCGTTACCACTTCTGCCACCATTTCGCGCATTTCGCCCATAAATGCCTCAATATTATAAGTACCGCGCTCTATATCTCGCATTTTCTTCTCCCACATTCCGGTTAGTTCTGCCGATTTCAGTAAATCATTCTCAATCGAACCAATCAACTCAATTCCGGTTTGTGTAGCAACAATACGCTTTTTATCTCGCTTAATATATCTTCGGCGAAACAAAGTTTCAATAATATTTGCCCGGGTTGAAGGACGTCCTATGCCGTTTTCTTTCATAAGATCACGCAATTCATCGTCGTCCACTAATTTTCCGGAGGTTTCCATTGCCCTCAACAAAGTTGCTTCGGAATAATATTTTGGTGGCTGTGTCATTTTTTCTGCCAAATCGGGCTGATGTTCTCCCAACTCTCCTTTTACAAACTCCGGCAAAACATTTTCATCTCCTGTATTTTTCTCTCTTTCGTAAAGCACCCGCCATCCCGGCTCTAAAATCTGTTTTCCGGTAGCTTTGAACTTAACTTTATTCACTTCGCCCAAAACAGTTGTGTTAGCCACTTCACAATCGGGATAAAAAACAGCAATAAACCGCCGTGTAACCAAATCAAAAACCCGTTTTTCTTCGGGAGTCATATTTAGATGAAACTGTCCGGTAGGAATAATAGCATGGTGATCGGTTATTTTACTGTCGTCGAATACTTTTTTCGATTTTTTAATCTTCTGCCCGATTATAGAGGTAACAAACTTTTCGTAAGGTTTTAATCCTTTCAAAATTTGTGGCACCTTTTTGTAGATATCAGTTGATAAAAAGGTCGTATCCACGCGTGGATAAGTCGTTAATTTCTTCTCGTATAACGACTGTATTATTTTTAAGGTCTGGTCGGCCGAATAACTGAATTTACGATTACACTCTACCTGCAAAGCAGTAAGGTCAAATAACTTAGGCGGCAATTCTTTCCCATTTTTTGTAGTTATATCGGTAACCACAAACGGGAAATCTTTAATCGCCGCCAATTGCGTTTCAGCCTCTTCTTTTTTTTCGAATCTGCCCGATTTTACCTGGAAAGTTACCTCCCGGTACACAGTTTTTAGTTCCCAATAAGGCTGCGGCACAAAATTATCAATCTCAGACTGACGTTGTACTACCAGTGCCAGGGTTGGGGTTTGTACCCGGCCAACCGATAACACACCTTTCCCGTTTCCGTACTTTAGCGAATATAAACGTGTTGCATTTATTCCCAACAACCAGTCGCCAATTGCCCGGGCACTTCCGGCAGCATAAAGCTTATCGTAGTCGCTTCCCTCTTTCAGGTGGGCAAAGCCTTCGCGAATTGCCTCTTCGGTTAACGACGAAATCCAAAGCCGTTTCAGTTTTTTCTTATATTCGGCCTTGTGTAAAACCCAACGCTGAATTACCTCTCCTTCCTGCCCGGCATCTCCACAATTTATTACCTCATCGGCCTTATCCACCAACTCTTTAATGATTTCAAACTGTCTCTTAATCCCCTCATCGTCAATCAACTTAATTCCAAAACGTTTTGGAATCATTGGCAGCGTATTTATATTCCACCATTTCCATTTTCCGGAATAATCATGTGGCTCTTTTAGGGTGCACAAATGCCCGAAAGTCCAGGTTACCTGGTATCCGTTCCCTTCGAAATATCCATTACAACGACTCTTTGCCCCGACAATCTGGGCTATTTCTTTTGCAACACTTGGTTTTTCAGCAATACAAACTTTCATTCATAAAAAATTAGTTACAAAATAAGGAAAAAAGTAGCAAGATAAGAAGTAGCAAGACACAACAAAGAACAGAACACTCCTTCAATAAAAACGATTGAAGGTTATTTCTTTTCAATAATTCAGTCTTGTACCTGACTCTTTATCACGATTATTTTAATATAATCTTTTTTTCGAGAAATCAAATCAGGAAACAGTTTCAAAGTAACCTGCTCCTTTCTTTTACTGCGGCTATAAATCAGTCCCTTTATTTCAGCACAATCCTTTAGGTTAACAACTCGCAACAATCCCCTCTTCAATTCCGAACCAAACAAACCTTTTATTGCAAAAATTCGACAATCAACATATTAACAAAAGTCTAACATTTAACAGTCTACCATTAGGTGTTCGGCATTATTTATATCAAGAAGTTCGTGTTTACCATCAGCCTGCAGCAAAACCCGGCTTATTGATGTATTTTCGGGCACTTTCCAGTCAAAAAGAGCCGAAGCCGTTTTTCGGGCGATTACCGTCCAGAATGCCCGAATCAAACCTCCGTGAGTAACTGCAGCAATACGTTTCCCGTCATGTTTTTCCAGCAGCATTTCAATAAAAGCAGCAGCCCTGTTTACCATATCTTCTGTTGTTTCTGCTCCTTCCGGCAAATCGTTCCACGACCATTTTTTAGGAAAAGGCTTTCCTTCCCAGCTTGTCAACGACCATTCGCGCAATACAGGAGTGGTTTTCATTTCCAACCCGGGATGATATTCAAGAATCTCGGAGGCAGTGATTACCGCACGTTCCAAATCACTCGAATACAGCAGGTCAAAGGTTTCATCTTTTAATCTTTTGCCCAATAACCTTGCCTGTTTCTTCCCCAGTTCGGACAAACGCCCGACGCCTTGTCCCTGGCAAATATTATTTATATTTTCAATGGTTTGCCCATGCCTTATTATATAAAGTTCAATCATTATTGTTGTATTTTCTTAAATCTTCTGCAAAAGAAAACAATGTTATTCAACCTACAAACCTCCATTTTTAAAATCAGGATGTTTTTTTTCATAAAAAAAATATCATTTCCAGCACAAAAAAAGCAAAAACATTAATTTTGATACAAATTTCATTGTGAAGAAGAAAAAGCAATCAATTATCTTAATTTATAACTTCAAAATAAAAAATATGTTAAAGTATTATTTATCATTTGTTTTGTTCCTTTTAGGAATAAGTATGGCTTCGGCTCACCCCGAAGAAGCCCGGCTGTTACGCTTTCCGGCCATTCATAACAACCAGGTTGCTTTTAGTTATGCCGGCGATTTATACACCGTATCCGCCAATGGTGGTGTTGCCCGGAAACTCACCAACGACATTGGTTATGAATGTTTTGCCCATTTCTCGCCCGACGGTAGCAAGATTGCCTTTACAGGACAATACGACGGCAACACCGAAGTTTTTGTTATGCCAGCAAAGGGCGGCTCCCCTAAAAGACTGACTTACACCGCCACCTTACACCGCGATAAAATTTCGGATCGCATGGGGCCCAACAACATTGTTATGAGCTGGACCCCGGATGGAAAAAGCATTATTTACCGCTCGCGCAAACAAAGTTTCAACTCGTTTAAAGGACAACTTTTTAAAGTCCCGGCCGAAGGAGGCATGTCAACCGAACTTCCCCTTTCCGAAGGTGGCTTTTGCAGTTTCTCCGACGACGGAAAGCAACTGGCTTTTAATCGTGTTTTTCGCGAATTCAGAACATGGAAATATTACAAAGGCGGAATGGCTGACGATATCCGTACTTTCAATCTCAAAACCCACGAAATAAAACAAATTACCCACAACGATGCACAGGATATTTTCCCGATGTGGGCCGGAGACGAAATTTTCTTCTTATCGGACAGAGACCGGACAATGAACCTTTTTGTGTATAATTTGAAAACAAAAACCACAACAAAGGTTACCAATTTTACAAAATACGACATTAAATTTCCAAGCATTAACGGCAAACAAATTGTTTTTGAAAATGGAGGTTACATCTACAAATTGAATGTAAACGACAAAAAAGCGGTTAAAATCCCCATAAAAATTGAAAACGATTTTATTTATGCCCGTAACGAATGGCAGGATGCCTCGAAACACATTACCGACGGAGATGTTTCGCCCAACGGCGAACGCGTGGTTTTTACCGCCCGTGGTGAGGTATTCACTGTACCGGCCCAAAAAGGTATTACCTACAACCTGACTAAAACGACGGGGGTACATGAACGTAGTGCAACATGGTCGCCCGATGGAAAATACATTGCTTATCTTTCGGATAAATCGGGAGAATTTGAAGTATACATCCAGGACAAATCGGGGAAAAGCAAAGCCATTCAACTCACAAAAAATGCCGACACCTATAAATTCAGCATTACATGGTCGCCCGACAGTAAAAAGATACTTTGGTCGGATCGTAAATTTCGACTACGTTACGTGGATATTGATACCAAAAAAGTAACCACGGTACACACGTCAGAATACGGCCAGATTTACTCGTACAACTGGTCGCCCGACAGCAAATGGATTACTTTCAGCCTGAATACCAACAATCAATTCTCAAAAATTGTAGTTTACAACCTTGCTGACAAAAAACTACACGATATTACCAACAACTGGTACGACTGCGGATCGCCTTCGTTTTCCGACGACGGCAAATACATTGTTTTTGTTTCTGACCGCGATTTTAACCCAACCTACAGTCGTACTGAATGGAACCATGCCTACACTAAAATGACAAAAGTATACATGGCCATTCTTTCAAAAGATACACCATCGCCATTTGCACCCGAAAATGATACGGTAAAAGTAAAAACCGGAAACAAGGAAGAAAAAAAAGAGAAAGAAAAGAGCCCCCGGAAGACAGAAGATAATTCGGTAAAAATTGATTTCGACGGCATTTCGAACCGTATTCTTTCGTTACCAGTTGCAGCATCAAACTACTACAACACCAACTGCATTGGCAATAAAATTTACTACCTCGAATACAACAACGGCAGAAGTGTTAAAGTTTTCGATTTAAAGACAAAAAAAGAAACCGCTCTCGGAAACTTTAATTACAGCATTTCGGCCAATAACAAAAAAATGCTGGTTGTACAGGGGAAAAAATGGGCCGTCATTAATCTACCATCATCAAAAATAAAAGTAGATGAACCTCTTGACCTTTCAAATATGAAGGTATGGGTGGATTATCTTTCGGAATGGAAACAAATTTACGACGAAAGCTGGCGACAAATGCGCGATTTCTTTTATGTTGAAAACATGCACGGACTGGACTGGAAAGCAATGCACGACAAATATGCGGTGCTGGTTCCTTACGTTCGCCATCGCGATGATTTAACTTACCTGATTGGCGAATTAATCGGGGAATTGAACATTGGACATGCTTATGTTCAAAGTGGAGACCGCCCTGAGCCCAAACGCATAAAAACAGGTTTACTGGGAGCTCAAGTCAGCACCGATCCTTCGGGGTATTTCAAAATCACCAGAATTTTAGACGGTGCCAACTGGAACAAAAACCTGCGTTCGCCCTTACAGGCAATTGGAGTAAACGCACACAAAGGCGATTACATTATAGCGGTTAACGGGGTAAACACAAAATCGGTTAACGACCTTTATAAATTATTAATAGGAAAAGCCGACAAGGAAATAATTCTTAGCCTGAACAACAAACCTTCGGAAGCCGGGGCACGTGAAGTTATTGTTACTCCTGTTGCCGATGAAGCCAGCCTGTATTACTACAACTGGGTTAGCAATAATATCAAAAAAGTAAACGAGGCTACCAATGGAGAAATTGGGTACATCCATATTCCCGACATGGGTCCCGACGGACTAAACCAGTTTGCCCGCTTATTTTACCCGCAGTTAAACAAAAAAGGGTTAATTATTGATGACAGGGGCAACGGCGGTGGAAATGTTTCGCCCATGATTATTGAACGTCTACAGCGCAAAGCCCAACGTTGCAATATACGCCGGAATTATACACATCCGACACCGGTTCCGAATCAAATGATGCTGGGCCCAAAAGTACTATTAATCGACCGCTATTCGGCATCCGACGGCGACCTGTTCCCCTTTGCCTTTAAATTCTACAAACTGGGAACAGTTATAGGCACACGCAGCTGGGGAGGTGTAGTTGGAATCAGCGGATCTCTGCCATTTATTGATGGTGCCGACCTACGTAAACCCGAATTTGCCTCTTATTCGGCAAAAGAAAGTAAGTGGATTATTGAAGGACACGGAGTAGATCCCGACATTAACTTAGATAATAATCCGTATGACGAATACATGGGGAACGATGCACAGTTGCAAAAAGCAATTGAGTTGATACAAGAAAAAGTAAAAACAGAATACAAAGCACTACCTGCGGTTCCGAAAGCTCCGGATAAAACAAAATAAATTTGTGAATAATTTGTAAACCTTCAAGGTTTCAGAAACCTTGAAGGTTTATTTTTTCTATACCTCGGTATCTTCTTTTGTTACGTTTTAACCACCGGCAGAATTCATCAAAGCTACACCGGCAGGAGCACTTTGTTGTGTTGAACAGAAATAGATATGAGGATGCCTCAAAAGTCTAAAAGAATAAAAATATTGGGATTTTTTTCTTTGAGAGACTTTGTTCATTCTCTGCGTAAATCTGTGTAGAGCATCTTAAAGTTACAACACAGAGTTTCTCCGAGAAAATACAAAGCAGAACAAAGACTTTTGTCCCCCCTCATCTCTACAAACGCCTAACTAACTAACTAACTAACTAACTAACTGTTAAAACTCGACATCATACAAACCTTCGCTGTCTTCCGTAAATTTTGCGACACTAATATCGGTCATTGGGTGGGTTATTAACTGCATTAGCAGTTCAGGACTAATGGTTGCCGAATAAGCAAGTTTCATACTTACACGATAAATTTGATCGACCGTTTTAAAACTGGCTGCCAAAACTTTTGTATCCAGACCATATCCTATAATGTTAGAAGAAATATCTCCAACCACATCAATACCATGAGAGGAAATATTGTCGAGCCGACTTACGTAAGGAGCAACAAAATCGGCTCCGGCTCTGGCAGCTACCAAAGCCTGTTGCTGGGTAAAAATAGCAGTAGCAGTAACATTTATTCCGGCATCTTTTAAAGCTGGCATTGCTTTATAGCCCTGTGGTGTAACCGGAATTTTCGTATAATAATTATCTCCGAAACCGAAATATTTTTTATACGCCTTGGCCTCACGGATAATGTCTTCTGTCTTTTCGCTTTTCACCTGGACGTGAATCATTCCGTCGCCCACAATCTGTTGTATTTGGTCAATTGCCTTTGACAACGACAAGCCGGATTGTTTTAAGATAGAAGGATTAGTGGTTACACCTTCAAGCGGGAAGAAATCATATAACTTCTTTAAAGCCTGAATATCTGCAGTGTCTGCCATATAAATCATAACGAAATGTTTTTTATATTTGTTGATTGTGAATATTTGATGCAAAGGTTTGCATTCTTTTCATAAAACAACACTAAATCTTCTGAAACAGGGATAGAATTTACCTTTTCTTCAGGCTACGAAATTTTTTCTTCAATTTGATACTTGTTGCGTTCTGCAGAACTACGGGAAACCAGTTCGCCGAGAAATCCGCCCATAAAAAACTGTGCTCCAATTACCATAGAGGTAAGCGCAATGTAGAAATAAGGGCTTTGGGTAACCAGGTTACCTCTCACCCCGTGATTCAGCTGAATAATTTTTTCAACACCAAGATAGCCTGCCGATAAAAACCCAATAATAAAGATAATAGCACCAAGCACTCCAAAAAAATGCATCGGACGCTTTACAAAGCGTGAAATAAACATAACCGACAACAGGTCTAAAGGCCCCCTGACAAAACGTTCTATTCCAAATTTTGTAACGCCGTATTTACGTTCGGCGTGTATCACTACTTTTTCGCCAATGTTTTTATACCCGGCCCACTTGGCCAATACAGGAATGTAGCGATGCATTTCGCCATATACTTCAATACTTTTCACCACTACTTTCCGGTATGCTTTTAAACCACAGTTCATATCGTGCAGTTTTATTCCGGTCATGCGGCGAACCGTCCAGTTATAAAGTTTACTCGGCAAATTTTTCCGAAAAACAGGATCGTGGCGTTTCTTTTTCCATCCCGAAACCAAATCGTAACCGTCTTCTTTTATCATTCGGTAAAGTTCAGGGATTTCATCAGGGCTGTCCTGCAAATCAGCATCCATGGTAACCACCACATCTCCCCGAACAGCTTCAAAACCACAAAACAAAGCTGCTGATTTTCCGTAATTCCGTCTGAATTTTATTCCTTTTAGGCAAGGGTCTTTTTTTTGAATTTCCTTAACAACACTCCACGATTCATCACGGCTTCCGTCGTCAATCATCACAATTTCATAAGAAAACTTATGTTCATCCATTACTCGTTTTATCCATGCTGCCAACTCCGGAAGTGATTCTTCCTCGTTGTATAAGGGAATAACTACAGAAATATCCATTTAAACTAAAGTTTATCTTTTATAGCAAATATAAACCTATTTTTTTATGAATGGGAAATTAATTTCTGTTTTGTAGGTTAATATCCCCATAACGGCTTTCGATATATACTTTTCCGCCGTCTCCGGCTCCTATTTTTCCATTGATAATATAGGTATGATGGTCTTTTTCACGTTTCCCAGAAAAAGTTTCTTTAGGATAAGAAATTCCACAATATTCACATTCTGCATCAATTGTATAATTCGAGTTATCAATGCCCAACGCAATCTGCCCATAGCTGTTGGTTATGTCCACCAGTTCAAAATCTTGACCTACTTCTTTCACCCTTATGCTTCCGTATCCAGATTCTACTTCCAGTTTTTTTAATAAATCATCGACTCTCAGATGGCTATATCTGCATTCTACATCAACAGCACCAACTTGCCCCAAGTAAAGTTTGTCGTATTTCGATTCTATATTAAGCGCTTCTGCTTCGTCAATCTCAATTGTTGAGTATTTCGATTCCAATTCCATTTTTTCTATTTTCCCAACAGACAAAACGGGCGAATAGCGAACCTCTGCTGTTAAACTGTTTGCGGTACCAATATTCGCACGCCCATATGCCAGATACAAACTACAATCTTCTTTTGCGAGTAATTCATTGGCCGAAAAATTCCCATATTTCAATTCAAATCTCCCGTTGCCTTTTAAACAATTAACAAAAGTATTGCCGTACTTATTGGTTATGTCCAAATTCTTATCCGAAGGAATATTTACTATAATATTGATGCTAAAACTCTTGCGTCCACGCACATCATCGTCTATTGAGGTTTCGGCAACAATTGTTCTTCCGCTTTTCCGGAAATCGACATTAATATTATCAAGCAACTCATTGGTTTTCCGTTCGCTGCTTGTTTCAACGGTAATTTCCACATCAATTGTTACCTGTTCTCCTCCATCGTTATTAATCCGGACTTCGCCAAACCTATTAATAATCTGCAAGGTAGCAACATCTTCAGCAGGCCACTCCTTGTGGTACTCTTTCTTTTTTTCATTTGCTTTTGCCAGGCCTGAAAACAGGACACAAAAAACAAATAATATGGTAAAATAGTTACATGTTTTCATAATGCTTGTCTTTTTCTTTTTTTACGTCTTTTAATTTACTCACAATCATTGAAATTATGTTCAGCTTAGCCTGATAATATTCCAGCATGGCGTTCACTACCCGCTCATCGTCAGGATTTTCAAACAGGTCTTTTTGCAAGCCTTTGTACATATTTTCAAAATCGGCCAACTCTTTCTTCATCATTTCCTGTTCTTCGGCAGGAATTAAACCTTCGTTACAAAGCTCAGTCCATTGCCCCAGTTCAGCATTAATAGAAGAAGTATAATAAAATTCGGCATCTTTATATTCAGTAGAAATCGTTGCCAAGCTCATTTCATTTTTTCCAGAACTACCTTTCATCCATCCAATTATTCCTTTCGAATCAGAAGTAAAATAAATAAAAACCTGGTTCCCGGCAAGAAGCACAAATAGAACTGCAGCCACTATTTTCAGCACACTTCGTAGTGTTATTCCGGGCTTATTCCGAACGTTCATTTTTTCAGCAAAACGGTCGAAATGCCCGTTCATTGGCTCATTGTCGTTCAATTCATCCAGATTTTCATTTATAAGCTTTTCTATGTAATCTTTTTCCTGCATTTCCTTTTAATTATAAGAGAACAGTTCTTTGCTTTTGAGTAACTCCCGAAGTTTGTTTTTGGCCCTTAACAACTGCGTACGCGATGACGAATTCGAAATCCCCAGGATTTGGCTTATTTCATCATGGTCGTAGCCCTCAATCAGAAACAAACTTAACACAATTCGGTATCCGTCAGGCAATTTTTGAATGGCATTCTTCAACACTTTTACATCAAGCTCTTGCTGAACGGGGAGTTCATACTCCATTTGTGCCGTTTTTTCATCGATTTCTTCAAACTCCAGTTTTTTTTTCTTTAAATAATCTAACGAACGATTTACAACAATTCTTTTCAACCACGCACCAAAACTGACCTCGCCTTTGTATGAATCTATTTTTTTGAATGCACTCAAAAATGCTTCCTGCATAATATCTTCCGCCTCCATCTCATCGTTCACAATCCTCAGGCTTACGCTATACATTGCCTTATAATAAAGCTTATACAACTGAAACTGAGCCTTTGGATTGCCTTTACGGCACCTGTCGATTACATCCTGATGTATGTTTTTGTAAAGCGTTTCCAAATTTTAATCTTTCTGTATTAATGACGAAAGTTAATTTTCAATGTTGCACGTAAAAATATTTTTTTCAGAAAAATACAAAAGAAATAAGGATAACATTCTTTTTATAAAAATTATTTCAATCTTTTTCCACACAAGAAACAAATTTGTATTATTTTTGTCGGTTCATTAAATTAAAAAGTAGACTCAAAAACAATTCAATAAAAATGAAGTTATCAAAATTCAAGTATGATTTAGCCCCGGAAAAAATCGCATTACATCCGGCAGCTAACCGTGACGAATCAAAATTAATGGTATTAAACAGGTCAGAGCGTTCGATCGAACACAAATTGTTTAAAGATATACTTGACTATTTTGACGACAAAGACGTGATGGTATTTAACGATACCAAAGTGTTCCCTGCCCGTTTATATGGGAACAAAGAAAAAACAGGTGCAGAAATTGAGGTATTTCTGCTCCGTGAATTAAACCGAGAACAAAGGCTTTGGGATGTATTGGTTGACCCGGCACGTAAAATTCGCATTGGGAATAAATTATATTTTGGTGAAGATGACATGCTTGTGGCCGAAGTAATTGACAATACCACATCGCGTGGCCGTACATTGCGCTTTTTGTTTGACGGGCCTTATGATGAATTCAAAAAAACACTTTACAGCTTAGGCGAAACTCCTCTGCCTAAATTCATTGACCGGAAAGTAGTTCCGGAAGATGAAGATCGCTATCAGACTATTTTTGCAAAACACGAAGGAGCAGTTGCTGCGCCTACTGCCGGATTGCACTTTAGCCGTGAGCTGCTAAAACGACTTGAAATTAAAGGAATTGATTTCTCGTTTGTTACGCTCCACACCGGACTTGGAAATTTCAGGGGGGTAGATGTGGAAGACCTCACAAAACACAAAATGGACTCAGAACAAATTTGGATTAGTGAAAAAGCCTGCGATGCCGTAAATTTGGCAAAAGAAAGGAAAAGAAACGTTTGTGCTGTAGGAACAACCGTAATGCGTACCTTAGAAAGTTCTGTATCAACACAAGGCTACCTGAAACCATTTGAAGGCTGGACCAATAAGTTTATTTTTCCGCCTTACGAATTTAATGTGGCCAACTCTATGATTTCGAACTTCCATTTACCCTACTCCACCTTACTAATGATGGTTGCGGCTTTTGGTGGATACGATTTTGTTATGGACGCCTACCAGCTTGCATTAAAAGAGAATTATCGCTTTGGCACTTATGGCGATGCAATGCTGATTATATAAAACCTCTCTCCTCTCCCATCCGGAGATGCATTGTTGAGGTTTGAAAAGAAACAAAAAAAACGTTTTAAGTTGCTTTATGACAGCTTAAAACGTTTTTTTTTCAACAAGAAATGTAAAAACACATAAAAGCTAAATATTTTTTGCAGAAGAAAATGCCTCAATATTTTCAGTCCGGTATTCAATAGGAGTTATTCCATATTTTTGCTTAAAGGCTGATGAAAAATGAGATAAATGTTTATAACCGACAAGAAATGAAACTTCGGAAATACTATAAGAAGAATTCTGCAAAAAAACACAGGATTTATTGAGGCGATATTCATTGAAATATTCAAAAACAGTTTTACCATAAAAATATTTAAAGGCTATCTTTAGAATAGTGTCACATACGCCTACACTTTTGGCAATATCATGCAACGAAGGTAATTCCTGTACATTCCTTTCAACATATTCGCAAGCCATTTTCATATGTCCCCTGTATTTTTCAATTTTTAAATCCTTTTTGTCCAGCGCTTTCAAATATTGCATAATCTGAGCATAAAGCAATTCCCTTATTTTGGCTTCAATGAGCATCTCTTTGCCCTCTTCCGGCTGCAAAAGCAAATTTTCGATGTTTTTTATAATTTGCTCCATCTCTAATGTGGTATTCAGGTGAGAATAGTCAAACACGCTGTTTTCACTTTTTTCACAGGCATCAATTAATGGAGCCATTGCTTCAGGATAAAGTTCAGACAGGGCTTTTACATACGTTTTCGAAAGGACAATCCTAAAACAATCAGCTTCGGTCAACAGGCATCGAACAAACTTGTTAGTAAAAAGAAAAATATTGTTTTGTCTTTCCTGCATATTTCTTTTCGTCCGGTTAATAACACATGACGTCATCCCTTTCCTCTGAAAAGACATAATGATACCATTCCCGTCAAATTCACATTTCAGTTTACTTGATTTCTTCGCACTTGAATTTATACGAACAATACTAAACAGCGGGGTCGAATAATACAGGCAATACCCTTTGCTCAAAAGCTTTTTATCCTTCTTTTTCCTATGAAGGATTTTTATTGCCCTATCGGTATCTGTATTTAATAACGAAAAATTAGCAACCTTGTTCGTTTCGTTCTCACAAATTTTTACTCTCATATACCCTATTCTTAAAAACAGATGTCGTTATATATAAATCGGATAGTATTCTCTTTTGCAACTTTGTAGCAACTAAATTTTATTCAACAAAAAGAATAGAAAAATAGGAACCAAACAATCCCTACTTATAGGGATTTTTTATTAACACATAAAAAGTATAACTGTTATGAAATTTTTTTCTTCAAGGATACTCTTTCTTGTTTTATTCATTACTGCTCTTGCAGTAACTGTAAAAGGACAAACGATAGAGGGAGTTGTGTTTAACGAATTAAACCAACCGCTACCCGGTGCCACGGTTAGCATAAAACCACACAACATTGCGATGAGCACCAATGGTAAAGGAGAATTTAGTTTTTCCAAAATACCAACAGGCGATATACAATTAAAGGTAACCTATATTGGCTATAAAACCCAGGCAAAAAATATTCTGGTTACGCCAACATCGCACAAAAAATTAAATTTTTACATGAAAATTAAAACAACCGGTTTATCCGAGGTTTCGGTAATCGGTACTGCCGGGAGCCCCAATAATACAGAAGAAATACCCCAAAAGCATTTACAACGTATTCAGGCTGCAAATATGAAAGATATTTTTATTGACCTTCCGTCGGTTACGGTTGGCGGTGGCGGGGCAAATGCCCAGCGGCTTTACCTGCGCGGAATAGAAGGAAGTAATTTGAATATAACCATAGACGGGGCAAAACAAGGACGAAGCCTCTATCAACACCGGGGAAATGCCGGAAGTATCGACCCGGGACTGTTAAAACAGGTAAGCGTTTCTACCGGTTCGGATGCAACTCACGGTTCGGGCGGGCTGGGCGGCAGCATTTCTTTTGAAACCATTGATGCGCAAGACCTGAAATACCGGGATGGCAAATTAAGCGGAAAAATATCAGCCGGGTTGGTTGGAGTTTCAAACGGCTATGTAATCCGGGGCATATTAGGAACAAAAATTAATCCATACATAGGGGTATTGGTATCTGCTTCGCTCGACGACCAAAACAACTACCTTTCTGCCGACAGCGGAATAGTAGCCTACACCGCAACCAAAGCAGAGAATTATTTTGCAAAACTCAGTTTTTTAGGTTATAAAAATCACAAATTAAGACTGAGTGCCGGTTATAACCTCAGCTCCGGACATTACATTGCCGGAAGGGGAGGAAGCGATATGGGAACACCAACAGAAGAAAGTGAGGCAAGCTACCAGGAAATGAAACGCGGAACCTACACTTTTGATTATCGTTTTTCCCCGGCCAGCCCTTTGGTAAACATCAGGGCAAACGCTTACTATAACCACCGAAACTTGGAAAATAAAGACAGAGAACTTGATGTTACCAGCAATAATCTGGGAGGAAATGTAAAGAATGATTTTTCTTTTGATATTAAAAAGCTTAAAAATACTATAACGATAGGTACCGACTATGAAAAAGAGGATGCTATCTGTGTTTCGAGTGCGAATGGAACCGACCAGACAAATACCTCGAAAGTATGGGGGCTGTATGCACAGGGCTTGTCCGAAATTTCCATCTTTTCTGTTTCGTACGGTATACGGTTAGATGATTACCAAAGTGAATTTGGACAGGGAATAACGCTCGACGGGAACGAAGTGTCGCCCAATGCGGGGGTGGCTGTGGTACCATTAAAAGGGCTGCAGCTATATGCCAACTACAGTGAAGCCATGAGAGCCACAGGGACTATTCCCATTCAATGGATGTCAAACATTGCAGATACTGCCAACTTTAACGATGGTAAACCTTTTGAACCGGAGACATCGGTTATGAAAGAAGCTGGGATAAAGTATGAGAAGCTGGGAGTTTTCACTTCTAATGACAGGCTTACTGTTGGAGCCAAAATTTTTAAAACAGAAATGGATAACCTGATTGAAAGCACTACCGGAGGTCAAGGCGGCAGTGAAATTACAGGGATTGGCAACGACACACTGGGGGTAACATCTAAAGGCTATGAGCTTTCATTGGGCTGGCAAATCAAAAATCTGCAAACCCGGCTAAGCTATGTCCATAGCGACATTGAAGACGAAACCGGAACCCCGATTGCCGTAAGCAGAAGAAAAGCAGCCCCTACAGGCGACCGTTTCAACTGGAATATAGTTTGGCAGGCAACACCAGAAATACAATTGGGGTATACCTTGAATTACGTGGGAGAACTAAAAGATGTTTATGAAACCGCCCGCCCTTCTTATACACTGCATGGTATACAAACACTCTGGTCGCCACAAACAGTAAAGGGACTGACTGCATCTTTAGCGGTAAACAATCTTCTAAATAAAGGATATAGCGAACAAACCTCTATAGCCATGGGCGATGATATTATCCCCGAACCGGGCAGGGATATCCGTGTTACACTAAGCTATAGTTTTTAATCACGAATAATTTATTTTTCTAATTCTAAAAATACAAGAAATGAAAAAACTTATTTTATTGTTTATTTGTTTAATGAGTATTAACAGTATAAATCTTTTTGCACAAAAAGGAAAGGACGGGATGCATATGCACCGAAGGAACAAAAATCTTGCATATAATGCCCCGGTTACTAAAATTATTAATATGAGCTACCTGTCGTATATTGTAAACACATCCGTTGAAGTGGGAGTGTTTGATGTTTTAAGCGAAAAATCGTTAACAGTAAAAGAAATTGCAAAAGAGTTAAAAACTCAGGAACGCCCCACCGATGCATTGCTGATTGTTTTAGATGCTGCAGGCTTATTAGAGTTCAACCACGGGAAATACAGTTTATCGCCAGCTGCCAAGTCTTTAATATCATCAACAAAAAACAACCAGATTGACCGTCTAAATAAAAATACGGTTGCAGTAACCGGACAAATGGAAAATTTAAAAGCAGCCCTTACCGGAGAACTCAAAAAAACTCCGTCCCACCACGGGAAAGGCTCTTCGTGGTCGCAAAAAGAATTCCTTGTTGCCCGGAAAGAACATATAAAAAAAGGCGATGGACAAACCATATTCTCCTTTATCGAATCGTTGCCGGAATTCGGAAATTGCCGAAAAATGATTGATTTTGCAGGAAGTATCGGATATTATACTTTTCCTCTTCTCGACAAAAATCCGGAGCTTAAAGCATATGTTTACGACTTGCCGAATGTGTGCGAGATTGGGCGTGAAGTACAAAAAGATGAAAAGAACTTTGACCGTGTAACCTTCTGTGGTTTTAATATGAGGAACAACGACCCTATTGGCAACGGGTACGACCTGTTTTTTGTTTCGAACGCACTGTACGGACAACGGACAAAAGAAGAACTAGTCGCGCTTTTTAAGCAAGCAAATAAGTCCATGAAAACCGGAGGAGTTTTGGTTTCAAACCACTGGACCAATCAACGCAGCAACAACGAATACCTAAGCTTTACAATTTCAACTTTGTTACAAAGCCTGGGCGGGCGTCCGGTTCATTTTATTCCGGAAGATATCCTTAAAGAAGCCTTAACAGAAGCCGGCTTCGATAATTTCACCGAAAAAAGAACTGGAGGAAATATCGCGAATCCCATGCTTTTGCTGGCAGCTCGGAAAATTCGGGACTTATAATCCTTACTTTCGAGACAAAACAAAGAAATAGAAGAAAACTTCTATAGGATGTATACAGGGAGGAAGGTGTCTAAAAAGAAAATAATATTAAAATCATCTTTCAATTTACAACTATTTGGTTTGTTCCCCCCTCTAAACCTCCCCTAAAGAGGAAGGTTTAAAGTCCCCTATCGGGGATCTAGGGGTAAAGAGCCAAGTGGTTACTTGCAAGTTCATATTAAAAATACTTTTTAGATATCCTCTTCCTTTTTTTACAATAATGAAAAAAAATAAAATTAGTACCCTAACCGGCCTTTCAATTGTTGTTGCAAATATGATAGGTACCGGTGCATTTACCAGCCTGGGGTTTCAGCTAAACGATTTAAGTAACACCTCTTCCATTTTAACTTTGTGGATACTGGGCGGGCTTCTGGCGTTGTCGGGTGCATTCAGTTATGCCGAAGTAGGAACCATTATAAAAAAGTCGGGAGGGGAATACGCCTTTCTTGAACAATTATATCATCCGCTAATCGGTTATCTTTCGGGGTGGATTTCTATAACCGTTGGTTTTGCAGCCCCCATAGCATTATCGGCAATTGCCTTTACTGAATATTTCCCGTGGCACATTACTCATCCCAAAGCCATAGGGATTGCGATTATTGCAACAATAACATGGATACACGGCAGAGACTTAAAGTCAAGTGCTCTTTTTCAGAATACCTTTACCTTATTTAAAATTCTTATTATTTTAATTTTTATAGGTATTGCATTACTAATTCCGGGAAATGCCACACACAATGTTCATTTGCCTCGGTCTTATTTCAATGAAATTATTTCGGGGGCTTTTGCCATCAGCCTTATTTTTGTCAGTTATTCCTACTCGGGATGGAATGCTGCCGCTTATATTACCGAAGAATTTAAAGATCCCCGAAAATCGCTTCCCCGCGCTCTTATTGGCGGAACACTTATAGTTACAACATTATATACACTATTACAGTACTGCTTTTTAAAACACGTTCCGCAGGAGGAATTAATTAATAAAATAAATGTAGGTACAATAACAGCCGGGCATATGCTGGGTGAAAAATTCGCGGCAATATTCAGCGGAAGCCTTTCTTTGCTTTTGATATCGGGAATTAGCGCAATGATTTGGATAGGTCCCCAGGTTACCTCCCAAATAGCATTAAAATATCCCCTGTGGAATTATTTCAGGGAAAACAAAAACGGTATTCCTACACGAGCCTCCTGGTTACAGTTTGCAATAAGTGCGTTATTGCTGCTTACCGGTACTTTTGAACAAATACTAATTTATTGCGGAGTACTATTAACCTTTTCGAGTTTACTGGTTGTAATCGGTGTTTTCAAACTACGCAGCAAAAAACTTAAAACCTCTTTCGGTTATTTCAAAAGTCCGGCTTACCCATTCTTTCAAATACTCTTCATTCTTTTATCGGTTTGGGTTATTGTTTTTGCATTTATCAACAAACCTTACGAAACATTATTGGGAACGGTAAATTTAATAGTAGGGGCAATAACCTGGTATTTCGGACAAAAACGTTTGCTTTTCAAAAAATATACAAAACAAATTGATTAAAAACAGGAAATAATAGCTTTCTGTTTTTAATCAATTCACTTTTTTTCTTAACTACCTCCGACTGGCAATCTTGGATAAAAGTCGTAATATTTCAATGTACAGCCAAACCAAAGTTACCATTAAGCCAAAAGCGCCATACCACTCCATATATTTAGGAGCACCTGCCGATGCAGAACGTTCAATAAACGAAAAATCAAGCACCAAATTAAGTGCAGCAATAGCAACTACAAACAGGCTTATCCCGATACTCAGATTCGAATTTCCGTAAAGAAAACCAAAGTGAACGCCAAATAAACTGGCAATAAAACTGACTAAATAAACAAGAGCAATACCGGCAGTAGCGGCCACAATACCAAGCATAAATTTGCGGGTAACCTTAATAACCCCGGTTCTGTACAAAAATAACATAACGGCAAAAACAGAAAGTGTTAATGCAACCGCACGCACCACAATCCCGCTATATTGTACCTCAAGAGAAGCAGAAAGTCCTCCCAGTAATAAGCCCTCAAGAACGGCATATATAGGTGCCGAAATATTTGAACTTTTCGGTCTGAAAACCGTAACCATTGCCGTAATAAATCCACCGACACCTCCCACTAGCATCCATGGCGCAATAGCCGAAAACGCAGTTTCAGGATTTACCAATGCAGCCGTATAAAACTTTTTCCAGGTATAAACAGCAGCTGCAATCACCAACAATAGTAATAGCGCAGTTTTATTTATTGTACCACTAACTGTCATTACATCCGATGCTGCCGGATTGTAATCCCGCGCGAATGTTTTTTCCCGAAGTGCAGGATTCGATGATTTTGTAAAATTCATAACTATATATTTTTAGATGTTATTTCTTTTTTAAGTTGCAAACCACAAGCCAATAAACTAATAGCTGCCTTTCTCGCCTATTCCTATCAAAAGATTTGCCATGCTACACAATAAATGACATGATTGCAGTTAAAAATTGTTAAGCTCCGTTACCCAATATATCCTGTATCGTTTCACAGGTAAGCTCATCGTAAAGTTGTTCGCCCAAGCGAATTGCGTTCTCAACATCTCCCAGCTGTAAAGTTTTGGACAATTCAACACATTGCCGGTTTAAAATTTTCGAACGTGTTCCCATGGCAATTACAGCACGATAAATCGGGGTAAACAATTTTTCGTCTTTGGCAAGTGTCGGCAATTCATCAAAAAACGGCTCAAACATTTCGTCAATCGCTTTTTTATCGGCAATCGCCAAACGTCCCATCAAATGAATTCCGGAAAAACGCACCAGGTGTTTTTTTCCCCTGCACCATTCCAGTGCTTTGACATAAGCATACCTGCTTCTTACCCATAAATTTGCAGAAGCCTGTTCTGCAATTTCGGCATTTTCGAACGACTTTGTCCAAAAATCCATCTGTTCTTCGGTAACTTCTCCCGGTTCGTCAAGTAAGGTTGCCAGAATCATAGTTTCACGCCATTGTTTATTCCACAGTTTCAATGCCAGTAAATGATTCTGCTGATAACCACGGGCAATCTCCCGCAAATCGGGAATTGCAACGCCCCAGTTCAACTTATACTTTATCCCCTGCTGCTTCATCAAATCCGAAACCTCACCACTCTGCCGAAGTTTTATTATTTTCAACAAGCGCTGAAACTGCTCTTCGGTTTCTTTATTATCGAGTATGAATTCCATCGTAAAAAAATTAGTCCGGCTAAGATAAAGAATCCAATAATTATTGCTGAATAAAAAAAGAAAAGATTTTAAATTAGTATTGAGAGATGAGTAGCAAGTGTCAAAACAAAGACCGCAAACGAAAAAAAAGACACATCATCCCAAATAAAATGCTGGTTAGCTAGCAACCTAAATACTTAAATTCTACTTACTGAGTTTATAACAAATCACAGGGCAACAAAACTTATTTAATAATTGCGTTCACTACAACCGGCAAATGATCCGAAGGATAGCGTTGATTTTCACTATCACTTAAAACAGCATATTTCAATACTTTTATATATTGATTAACAAAGCAATAATCAATCCGGTCGTTTAGCATGGCCTCATGATTAAAATCATTAAAAGTACCAACAGGGCCGTAAGGAGGCATTACTGAAACATCGCGCGAATCATTCAAAAAAGTTTTCATAGTAATGATTTGTTCCGTTTCAGGAGTTGAGTTAAAATCGCCGACACAAAACACGGGGTTGTCGCCGGCAATCTTTTTAATCTTTTGCACCATCAATTTTGCCGATTCTCTTCTGGCTATTACTCCCTGGTGGTCGAAATGTACAGAAAAGAAAAAAAATTCTTTTGTGGTTTTCAAATCGCGAAACTCTCCCCACGAACAAATCCGGTTACAACAGTCAGCATCCCAACCTTTTCCCGGCTCACCCGGTTTTTCACTCAGCCAAAAATCACCGGAATCCAATAATTTAAACCGATTTTTCCGATAAAAAACAGCCGAATGTTCGCCTGCCTGCTTCCCATCATCTCGTCCAACACCAATATAGGCATATTCCTGCATTCCCGACAAATCATTCAACTGCCCGCTTAATCCCTCCTGCGTCCCGAAAATATCAAAATCATGGAAACGAATTAATGCTTTTACCATTTCTTTCCGATTCTCCCAAGCATTAACTCCATCATCCGGATTATTATAACGAAGATTATAGGTAGCAGCAATAATATTACTACCCGATTGAGCATAAACAACAAGCGCAAAAACAAAAGTTAGCAACAGAACAAATCCTCTTCTATAAATGTTCATTTTATATTGACTTTTAAAAAAGAGCAAAATTATAACTTTATTCTCGTTATATGTGTTAAGAAAACCTTATTTTGTGGTGTTGCTATACGAACAAACTGTTAGATTTTCAGTTAAAAACGGAACCTTTAAAGAACAAAACAACGATTAATTGTAATAATATGGAATTATTTGAAGCCCAAAATGTTGAAAAAGTATATGCTTCGACAAAAGCACTTTCCGATGTAAGTATTTCGGTAAAAGAACAAAGTATTTTTGGGCTACTTGGCCCCAACGGAGCAGGAAAAACAACACTAATCCGCATTATCAACCAAATAACTGCCCCCGATAAAGGCGCAATTTTCTTAGAAGGAAAAAGAATGACACGCACCGATATCCCCAAAATCGGTTATCTTCCCGAAGAACGGGGATTATACAAAAAAATGAAAATTGGAGAACAGGCCATCTACCTGGCACAACTAAAAGGCATGTCGTATGCCGATGCCAAACGCAATCTCAAACACTGGTTCGAAAAATTTGAAATCATGCCCTGGTGGAACAAAAAAGTAGAAGAACTCTCAAAAGGAATGCAACAAAAAGTACAGTTCATTACTACAATTATTCATCGCCCCAAATTGCTGATTTTTGACGAACCTTTTAGCGGGTTCGACCCCATAAATACCAATCTCTTAAAAAAAGAAATACTCGGATTAAGAGATGAAGGAGCTACCATAATTTTTTCGACACACAACATGGGATCAGTTGAAGAATTATGCGACAGTATTGCCCTGATTAACAAATCGGTGAAAATTGAAGACGGACCTACCGATGTTATTCGAAAAAAATACAAATCCAACACATTCAACATTAAATATCGTGGTAATTTTGAAGATGTAAACAAGGCCTTACATCCACACTTCCAAATTATTGAACACGAAGAAAAAAATAACGAAAACACACTAAAAGTACAGTTTCTTAACGGCAATTCGAACAACGACCTGCTACGAAACCTGCTTCCGGTTGCCGAACTTATTTCATTCGAAGAATTAATTCCCAGCATGAATGACGTGTTTATAAAAGCAGTAGAAAAATCGAACAAAGCCCCCCTTGCGGATTCCTGATTTTATTTTATTCTACTACAAACTTCTAACTTTTTAAATCATGAATAATACATTTTTAATACTAAAACAAGAATACCTAAAACGGGTTAAAAAGAAGTCATTTATCGTCTTAACCATATTAGTTCCTTTTTTAATGGCAGGAATTTATGCCATAATGATATACTTTTCATTAAAAGAAGACACCGAAAAACGAGATATTGCCGTATGCGATGAAACATCTCTTTTTATGGGCGAGTTAAAAAGCGACGGCCCCACCCAATACCATTTTGTGCCGACAGAAGAATACCAAAAGCTAAAAACAAACCTGAAAAACAGTAAATATTATGGCGTACTTCTTATTCCTGCCGATATTTATACCAACAACAGGGCACAATTCTTCTCTGAAAAACAATTGCCATTTGAGCTCTCCGAGCAAATTGAACATAAACTCAGCCGCGTTATTGAAAATGATAAACGCCAAAAGGTAATTGACGAATCAGGCATCCCAGACCTTGATGAACAACTGGCACGCACAAAAACTTCGATAAAACTCAATACGTTAAAAGTATCGGAATCCGGCGAGGCCAAAAAAAGTTCATCGACCGTAGCATTTATCGCCAGTTATGTTATGGGCATTATTATTTACTTTTTTGTATTTATGTATGGCGCCATGGTTATGCGCAGTGTAATGGAAGAAAAGAAAAGCAGGATAATCGAAGTAATTATTTCGTCGGTAAAACCCCGGCAGTTAATGGCCGGTAAAATTATAGGAACAGCATTGGTAGGCTTAACACAAGTAGCAATATGGCTTATATTAGGGATTATTGGCTTAGTTGTAGTGCAAGGATTTTTCAGCACAGAAAAGACCCGGCAAATCAGTCAAAGCCTGATCGAAGAAAGCCAGGGAACAAGCCTAGCTGCTGCACAGGCAACTACCCCAAACATGGTAAACGATACAATGGAAATGATTGCCAACCTGAATATTCCGCTAATCCTATTTTCGTTTGTATTTTTCTTTTTGGCCGGCTACCTGCTTTATAGTTCGTTACTGGGAGCAGTAGGCGCTGCTGTTGATAACGACGAAGACTCACAACAGATGGTTTTTCCGGTAACCTTTCCACTTATTCTTTCCATCATATTGCTATTCCCCATCGCCAAAAACCCGGAGGGAGGACTTGCATTCTGGACCTCCATTATTCCCTTCACTTCTCCCGTTGCCATGATGGCTCGGGTGCCTTACGGAATACCGGTATGGGAATTATTATTATCGATGGCATTACTTGTTATCACCACCATTGGGGCAATTTATGCCGCAGCAAAAATTTACCGCACAGGCCTGTTGATGTACGGGAAAAAAGTAAATCTGAAAGAATTAATAAAATGGCTGAAATATAAAAGTTGAAAAATGAAAGCAAATAATATTCTTGAAACAATTGGAAACACACCACATGTACGAATAAACAACTTATTTCCAAATGATTATGAAATTTGGATTAAAATAGAAAAAAACAATCCCGGAGGAAGCATAAAAGACCGTGCAGCTCTTCAGATGATTACAGATGCTGAAAAAAAAGGAATTTTAAAAGAGGGGGCAGTAATAATAGAACCCACCTCTGGAAATACCGGTATCGGCCTGGCTTTAGTAGCAGCTATAAGGGGCTATAAACTTATTCTTACCATGCCGGAATCAATGTCGCTGGAACGCCGGAAAGTATTACAAGCTTATGGTGCCGAACTGGTACTCTCCCCAAAAGAAAAAGGGATGAAAGGGGCAATTGAAAAAGCTAAAGCACTATCTGAACAATTCCCCAACTCGTGGATTCCTTTTCAATTTAGCAATCCATCAAATATCGAGGCTCATAAAAACAGTACTGCACAGGAAATAGTAAACGACTTCCCGGAAGGAATTGATTACCTAATCACAGGTGTTGGCACAGGTGGCCACATCACGGGAGTAACAGAAGTGCTAAAGCAAAAATTCCCGGAGATGAAAGTATTTGCAGTCCAACCCGACACAAGTGCGGTAATTGGAGGAGGACAGCCCGGCCCACACTCTTTACAGGGTATTGGTGCAGGATTTATTCCCAAAAACTTAAACTCCGCCCTGCTTGACGGAACAATCGAAGTCAGCAAAGAAGAAGCTTATGACTTTGCACAACGGGCAGCAAAAGAAGAAGGACTGTTTGCAGGAATTTCTACCGGAGCATCGCTGGCAGCCATTGCAAAAAAGATAAAAGATCTGCCCAAAGGAAGCCGAATCATCACCTTTGCCTACGACCTTGGCGAACGTTACCTGTCGGTTGAAGACTTATTCTAACTTTTGTATACTCAACCTTTAATATTCGGTATTGTACATTGGCTATTAAGAATTAAACAGAGCGATTTTTAGTTTTGATACAAAGAAATTGTACCGGAACAACTTGACAATTTCTTATTGAAACAGTTCATAACGCCTTACAACTAATTCACCAACGACCTCTCTCAATCAGCTGCCAAAGTTCACCTTAAACAAATAAAAAATAAGGTTTAACACAATATATAAAAGAATTACCAGCGCCAGTCCGTATACATTCAGAACAATTAATAACAGCAGAGCCAAAACAAGAAACAAATAACGATACCAATTGTCATGAAAATTCAGATTTTTTACTTTCAGAGAAAACATAGGCAAGTTAATAACCATCATTCCCGCCATAACTACGCCAAAGAAAAGCAAATTTTTGGTTGAATAAATTATTGTAAAATATTCCTGATACTTCGGAAACTCCAACATTCCGCCCATTGCAGCCCAAAATAACCCGTTCGACGGAATAGGCAAGCCACGGAAAAAAGGTTCGTTACTGGTATTTACATTAAATTTTGCCAAACGGACAGCCCCACACAAGGGAACCAGAAATGCAGAAAAAAGAATTAACCATTCGCCCCATCCGGCACTAATTTTATAAATAGGAAGATTACTGCCAAACAATGAAAATTCGAGCAAAGTAAAAAGAATTGCTCCCGGTGCTACACCAAACGAAACCAAATCGGACAAAGAGTCCAATTGTTTTCCGATTTCAGAATAAGCATTTAAAGCACGTGCTGCCATACCATCCAAAAAATCGAAAACAGAAGCCGCACAAATAAAGATTCCGGCCCAAATCAAGTGGCCATCAATAGCAAAAAAAGTAGCCAACAGCCCTGAAGCCAAATTCATCAGGGTAATAAAATTCGGTATCTGACGTATAATATTCTTCATTTCTTATAGATTTCCACAAAACATCAACCAAACAAAAACAGCAGGGATTACGAACAAGAGACTGTCCAGCCGATCAAGAAAACCGCCATGTCCGGGCAGAACACTTCCGGAATCTTTTATGCCAATTTCGCGTTTTACTTTTGATTGAAATAAATCGCCTAAAGTTCCAAAAACAGTTGTTAGCAAAGCTATCACCATCCACTCCAACATACCAATTTTCTGAAAAAACACAGCATTCAGAATTCCCATAATCAATGCAAAAACTGCTCCTCCAATCAAACCTTCCCACGATTTTGCTGGTGAAATTCCCGGACACATCTTATGTTTGCCCAGTAAACTTCCGGTCAAATAAGCAAAGCTATCGTTTGCCCATAGAATAAAAAAGATTCCGGCAAGAATCCAGGGATAAAAAACATTTTCAGCGCGACCTGATGAAAGGACAATAAAATTTAACAAACAAAAAGGAAGTACAATATAAACAAAACACAAAACGGTAATACCTGCATTTTGAAGAATACCCTGATTGCTACGAAACAGCTCAATTATAAAAAGACTTAAAATAATGAGCATAAAAATAAAGGAAAAAGTTCCGGATAAAATCCCCAGTGCCATTCCAAAACAAATAAGGAAGAACAAAACGCCCAGCAATGTGCCCGGCAAACGCAAAATGTTATAGCCGGCTTTCCCTGCCAATTCATAAAATTCGTATTGGGCAAAAAACAATAAAGCACCAAATACTAAAGCAAAAAGCACGGGATGGATTAAAATGCCAGCCATAAGCACAATGACATAAACCCCGCCCCAAAGCAAGCGTTTAATAAGATTATTCACTTTCTCCTTCTTTCAGATTTTCGAGTAATATAAGAGCCTGCGCAACATCCTGTTTATCAACAAACAGCCGAAAATCGCCGAAAGCCCGGTATGCCGTATCTTTTTGATTCATTACGACAGCATTTATCCCTTCGTTTGCCAGCAAATCTTTCGCCATTTCGGCTTTATATTCCTTAACGGTTGAATAAACTTCTTTCCATCCTTCTTCCATATGGTATTATTTAATGGCAGTTATGTTTTCTTTTGACTGCTGAACTATTTCTCGTCTGCAGTTTTTTCGTCTTCGGGTTGTTTATCTTCTTCTGTTTGTGTTTTTTCGTCTCCATTATTTCCATTTTCAGGAATCACATGCTTTTTGTCCCACGGACGCTTCCCAAAAATATCTTCCAGGTCTTCACTAAAAATAACTTCCCGCTCAAGCAAAAGTTTTGCCAGCTTGGTATGCCCTTCTGCATTTTCCTGCAACACTCTTTTTGCCCGGTCGTACTGTTCGTCAATCAAAACTTTCACCTCTTCGTCAATCAGCTCTGCCGTTCTTTCACTATATGGTTTTGTAAAAGAATAATCAGAACGTCCGGTAGAATCGTAATAACTAACATTCCCTACTTTTTCGCTCATTCCAAAAATACTAACCATAGCATAAGCCTGCTTGGTAACTTTTTCGAGGTCGTTTTGAGCCCCGGACGATATTTTCCCGAAAATCAGTTCTTCGGCAGCACGTCCGCCTAGTGCCGAAGCCATTTCGTCAAGCATTTGTTCTTTCGTGGTAATTGATCGCTCTTCGGGCAAATACCATGCTGCACCTAAGGCTTTCCCTCTCGGAACAATGGTTACTTTCACCAAAGGATGTGCATACCTCAGCAACCAGCTTATAGTGGCATGTCCTGCTTCATGATAAGCAATGGTTTGTTTTTCTTCCTGCGAAATAATTTTGTTTTTCTTTTCCAGTCCACCGATAATACGGTCAACTGCATCCAGAAAGTCCTGTTTGGTTACAGAATTTCTTTCTTTTCGCGCCGCAATTAACGCAGCTTCATTACATACATTGGCAATATCGGCTCCTGAAAACCCCGGAGTTTGCTTTGACAGAAACTCTACTTTTACATCCTTGCTCAATTTTAATGGTTTCAGATGCACATTAAAAATAGCAGCCCGCTCATTCAAATCGGGTAATTCTACATGTATTTGTCGGTCGAAACGTCCGGCACGCATCAGAGCCCGATCCAGAATATCGGCCCGGTTGGTTGCTGCCAAAATAATAACCCCGCTATTGGTATCAAACCCGTCCATTTCGGTAAGTAACTGATTCAATGTATTTTCACGTTCATCATTGGCTCCCATATTCGGATTTTTTCCCCGGGCACGACCAATGGCATCAATTTCGTCGATAAAAACAATGCAGGGCGCTTTTTCTTTGGCCTGTTTAAACAAATCGCGCACACGCGAAGCTCCTACCCCTACAAACATTTCTACAAAATCGGATCCCGACATTGAAAAGAATGGCACATTCGCTTCGCCGGCAACAGCTTTTGCCAACAAAGTTTTACCAGTTCCCGGAGGGCCTACCAAAAGTGCTCCTTTAGGAATTTTTCCGCCCAGTTTGGTGAACTTCGCCGGATTTTTCAGAAATTCGACAATCTCCTCTACTTCCTGTTTCGCTTCGGCTAATCCGGCAACGTCTTTAAAATTTGTGGATACTTTTTGGTCTTTATCAAATACTTTTGCCTGCGATTTTCCTACATTAAATATACCACCGGCACCACCACCGGCACCACCACGGCTCATACGGCGAAAAATCCAAACCCACAAAAGAATAATAATAACAAAGGGGCCTATTGAAAACAGGGCATCCCTTAACCAATTGGTTTCTTCTTTATATTCCGGGGAGATTTTCTCCTCCGCATCTTTTTGCGCATCACTCAAATCATCGGCAAATTTACTAATCGGCCCTGTATTAAAGGTAAAATGCGGTCCATTTTCTGACGGTTTAGCAAAGCTATGTTCAAAATTAGATTTGTATTTTTCAACCTTATCTTTTTTCAAATAAACATTTGCCACTTTTTCATTCACCACTTCAATGCGCTCGACATCGCCTTGTTTCAACATCCTGCTGACATTACGCCAATTCGTATCAACCGGGCCATGGCTGTTACTAACATAAAACTGCACAATTAAAAATACCGCAGCAATAATTCCGTAAACCCAATACGCATTAAACTTTGGTTTCCCGTTGCCTTTCTTATTCTGCATTTGCCCGAAAGGATTATTTCCCAAACCCGGTTTCTGTTTATTATTTTGTTTATTCTCTGCCATATCTTAAATTATTCTACTTCATTAATTATTTTTTGTTTGGCGTCGGCCCAAAGTTCTTCAAGATTATAAAAATCGCGGGTTTCTTTTTGAAAGACATGCACCATAACATCTCCGTAATCCAACAAAATCCAGTAAGCATTTTTATAGCCGTCACGATGCCACACCTCCTGTCCAAGTTTTTCTTTTACAGAACGTTCTACGGCATGCGAGATAGCATCAACATGCGTTGAAGATGTCCCGCTACAAATAATAAAATAACCACATTCGGTATGTTGTATGCTTGCAAGATCAATGAGTGTTATATCCTTCGCTCTCAAATCCTGAATCCCGTCAAGGATTGCATCAATAAGCTTTTCTGTTACGTCTTTTTCCCTGTTCATAAAATTATTGTTCAGCACAAAGATAATCTTTTTGTTTATTAACCATTTTATTAAAAGAATAGTTTACTTTTGAGTTTAATGAACTTTAACGAAAAAAATATAATTTTCCGGAGTGAGGTCGAAAGCACCAACAACTATGCCATGCAATTGGTTCAAGACAAAGCAGGCGAAGGAACTGTCGTTTTGACACATTATCAAAACAGAGGAAGAGGACAATGTGGTAATTACTGGGAAAGCGAAGCCCAAAAAAATTTACTTTTTAGTTTTATTCTCTACCCCGTTTTTTTAGAAGTAGACAAACAATTTTACCTTTCAAAAATCATCAGCATTGCACTGACCCAGGTTTTAGAAAAATATATTGACAACGTATCGATAAAATGGCCCAATGATATTTATGCCGGAGAGAAAAAAATCACAGGTATTTTAATCGAGAACTTAATAAAAGGGACAAAATTAGACTGCTCAATTGCAGGAATTGGGGTAAATATCAACCAGGAAATATTCAAGTCAGGAGCGCCCAACCCCGTATCTCTTAAACAACTCACGGGCAGAAATTACGATATACAGGAAATACTTCATTCTTTTTTCGTTTTTTTTGACGACTGGTATACGCTGTTAAAAAATAAAGCATTCGATGAAATTGATAAAGTTTATTTTGCAAAACTTTTCTGGAGAAAAGGCTGGCATTGGTACCGGGCAAATGGGAGAAAATTTGAGGCACAAATTACAGGCACAGGCGAATATGGACAACTGATTTTAAAAGACAAATCCGGAAAATTCATGAAATTCATGTTTAAAGAAGTAGAATTTGTACTTAAGTCTTAATTTTTCAAAAAAGGACAATCGAATGGCTCCCAAAATCACTTTCGCAACTTTTTGCACAATAAAAAACAGATTTCCCTTACATTCTGACACTTTCCACACAAAAACAAAGCACAACAAAAGGTTCATAAGAAGTAACATTAAATTAAAAAATGTTATAGAACACATTTTTTAACATTTGCTTAACGCTACATATAGTTTTTTGCCCTATATTTGCAGCATAGTTTTAGTTCATAGGTTTAGGTTTGATTAGTTTTATTGGTTTAGTTAGATGAGAAGGATGGGTGTTGACCCGTCCTTTTTTATTACAACAAGCCTGAGCTACAAGCTACTACAAAAATACCAAAACACAAGAGGCTCCCTGCATTCAATTATTGTACATAACACATCATCTAAAATCAAAAAAAAAACACCCAATGTTAATTATGTGTTACAAAACATAAGTTTTCAACTCATAAAAATCCAACTTATTTTTTTTCGCCCTATCTTTGAGGCATAGTTTTAGTTCATAAGTTTAGGTTTGATTAGTTTTATTGGTTTAGTTAGATGAGAAGGATGGGTGTTGACCCGTCCTTTTTTATTATAAATACGTCATCAAAACATCCTTTTCACGTCTCTCCCCCATAAATGCGAAACAGCCCCGCTCCTGCGACACAAAAACGTTTTTATTTTACCGGAAATTGCTTAGAAAAAATCCACTTTATCGCTATACTCTTTCAATATTCCCTTTACTTTTATCGCCTGGATAATTAAATCAACAATCTGCTCTTCCGAAAAAGAAGCACAGTTAACCACAAGGTCAAACTCGGGTTCTTCTACACTTTCGGCTTTTATTGTTTTCCTAAAAATATTGCGTTCTTTTTCTACTTTATTAACAAAATCTTTTGCCTCCCGGACATTTAAATTATTAGTAGCCATTACTTTTTCCAATCGAAACTCAAAAGGCGCAATAAAGCGTATATGCAAAGCATTTTTTATATCCCGGGCAATAATATGTCCTCCCCTTCCCACGATAATACAAAATCCCTCGATAGCAATATCATAGATAACATCGCGCACCGTATTAACAATCTTTGCATTACTTTTATAATTCTTATTTCCAAAAGCATTCAGAATTTGATCGAACGAATAGTTACTGGTCTCTTTAAACATTCTTTTGACTTTGTCCGACTCCATATTTAATTCCTTCGCACTTTTATAAAAAATCTCCTTACTGAATACTTTCCAGTTGGAATACATCCGCCGTTGGTTTAAACCTTCCGCAAGCAGGCCTGCCAGCGCCACTCCCCTGCAACCAACTTCACGCGAAATAGTTATAACCGGCCCCGCCGCTTCAAAATTATTTTTACGGTGTGGTATTGATTCATGGAGACGCTTGTTGAGATAACTTAATAATGAATTCCCCATCTTTGTATATTTTAGGTGTTTATTGTCTTTTTTACGTATTTTATTGCAATTTGGTTGTATCTATTTCTACTTTTTTTTCAGAAAAAAACAAGATTAATGTATAAGAATTCTAAGAATCAAATTATATTTAAACGATTGTAAAAAAAATGAAACACACTTGCCGGAAGCCATTGACTGATACAATGCAAATCCGCACAAGAAAAATAAAATTATAATTATGTTTACAAAAGACACTTATATCAACCGGCGTTCTAAATTAAAGAGCAAAAAACTAAGTGGAATTGCCTTATTCCCAGGAAACCCGGAATCACCAATGAACTACACAGACAACACTTATCATTTTCGTCAGGACAGTTCATTCCTTTATTTTTTCGGGCTCGACTTCCCGGGAGTGATTGGCGCAATAGATTTTGACAACGGGGACGATTTTATCTTTGGAGATGATGTTAATATTGAAGATATTGTTTGGATGGGTCCACAGGTTCCCTTAAAAGAAAATGCAGCAAAGTCAGGCGTTACCCAAACTGCTCCTTTCAACAAAATTTTTGAATTGGTAGAAAAAGCCCGGCAACACAACAGACCAGTTCATTTCCTGCCTCAATACCGAAGCGACAATAAACTTTTACTGGAAAAATTACTGGGAATTTCAGCACATAACACCAATGAACATACATCGTTATCGCTCATAAAATCAGTTATCGCCTTACGGGAAATAAAAGAAGAACAAGAAATTGCGGAAATAGAAAAAGCCTGCGCCATAGGATACGACATGCATGTAACCGCAATGAAAATGGCTCAGCCCGGAATCTGGGAACAAAAAATTGCAGGAACAATGGAAGGTATCTCATTTGCAGGAGGCGGCATGCCTTCTTTTGCTACAATACTATCGCAAAACGGCGAAACTCTGCATAACCACAGCCACGCCCAAACCCTGACAAGCGGCAGACTTATGCTGGTTGATGCCGGAGCTGAATCACTATTGCATTATGCTTCCGATTTTTCGCGTACAACACCGGTAGGAGGAAAATTTACACAAAAACAACGCGAAATATACGAGATTGTTCTTACTGCCAACAACAAAGCAGCCGAACTGACCCAACCGGGCGTAACTTATTTATCAATTCACCTTGCTGTTGCCAAAGTAATTGCAAACGGGTTAAAAAACCTGGGATTGATGAAAGGAGATATTGATGAAGCCGTTAAAAATGGGGCACATGCCTTGTTCCTGCCTCACGGCCTGGGACACATGATGGGACTCGATGTACACGACATGGAAAACCTAGGACAGATTTATGTGGGATACGACGAAGAAACCCGTCCGGTAGACCAATTCGGAACAGCCTCTCTTCGCCTCGGGAAAAAACTAAAACCAGGATTTGTAATTACCGATGAACCGGGCTGCTATTTCATTCCGGCATTAATTGACAAATGGCAAAACGCAGGAATCAACAAAGATTTTATCAATTTCGATAAAGTAAATGAATACCGCGATTTTGGAGGGATAAGAATTGAAGACGACCTCCTGGTTACCAATTCGGGCAGCAGAATCCTAGGAAAAAGAATTCCTGTTACCCCCGAAGAAGTTGAAGCAACGGTTGCTTCCGGGCTATAAGGAAAATTTCAAAATCTGGACTAAGACCCATTTTGAAAATCAAAAAAAGAGGAGAAGAAAGGTTGTTCTCCTCCTCTTTTTCATCTGTCTAAATTTTTGTGTTGCCCATTTGTTATGAGAGAAAAAATACTACCTGACTGGTACAGCACTCACATAATCTTTAGGAAGTTCCACTATTAATACTTTGTTGATCTGTTCGATACGAAGCAAGAATTTATGTTTTCCCCGTATCTCAAGCAGTTCGCCAATAATCCCCATTAATGGTCCCCGTATAATCTCTGCTTTTTTACCGATACTAAATTCTTTATTAGCTACCTCTATATCAAATTCATTCTGAAGGAGCATTTGCTTCAGATTGTTAATTTGCTCCTCCCGAACCACTGCTGCTTTTCCTCCAAACGTAATGTAACAAACCACATTATTGGTTTTCAACACACAATCATACTCTTTTGGGGTAATACATACAAAACAATAACCAGCCAACAAAGGCGTTTTCACCCATTTTTTCCGGTCTTTCCACTGCCTGAGCTTATTATGAAGAGGAAGATAACACTCAATCCCTTTTTGTTGGAATTCTTCTTCTACTTTCTTTTCGGCTCTCGAACGAGTATAAACCACATGCCATTTTTTTCCGCAATCTTTACCACAAACCATATTATAATGAACTTTTCAAAAAAGCAAGGCAAATAAAACTACTTTAAACAGTATATCCAAATGGTTTTATTTCAAATAAAGATACAATATTATTTCAGAAGAAAAACAGAATAATGAATAACAATTTCGTTTTTTTCATCGGAGTATAATGTCGATTTCTATTCTGTTTCGGCTAATATTTCCAACAATTTCGTTTTTAATTGCTTAAATGGTTCTTTTTCGATGTTCCTTTTTACAACAGGTTCATTAAACCGTTCGCGAGCCAGCACCCTTACCGGGGCATTACTAAAAACCACAATTTCATCGCCCAGCATAAGCGCCTCATCCACATCGTGAGTAACAAAAATAACCGTACGCCTGTCGGTCTGCCAAACCCGCGAGAACGAACGTATCAAATTTTGCTTTAGAGCAATATCCACCCCTTTCAAAGGCTCGTCCATTAAAATAACATCAGAAGCATATGCGAATGCCCGGGCAATAGCGACCCGCTGTTTCATTCCACCACTTAATTGCGAAGGATAATAATTGGCAAAATCATCTAACTCAACAAACTTCATAAAACGAGAGATAATTTCTTCCCGCTCTACGGCCGTAATATCCCGGGAAATCACAAATTCGATATTACCGGCTACTGTTTTCCAAGGTAAAAGCCGGGGCTCCTGGAAAATATACGATACAGCTTTCCCCTCAAATCCGTTAAGGCTGCCACTATCAGCAGAAAGAACATTGCCGATAATATTCAACAAAGTAGTTTTTCCACACCCCGATGGCCCCAAAATACATGTTATCTCATTTTCAGGAAAAACAATATTAAAATCATTGAAAAGTGTTATGTTTTCAAATTCCTTATTTAAATTTTTTATTTGCATCCCCATACTCAGCTCCTCCAGATTACCATTTTCCGTTCGCTCCAACGAATTATTTTTTCAAAACCATAGCTAACAAGAACGGCAATAATTGTCCAGGCAATTACAGCCTCTACATTCAGATAAGTCTGAGCTTCCTGCATTTTAGTACCAATACCATACTGTGGCTGACTAAGTACCTCTCCAATAACAATAGCCCTCCAGCCAATTCCCATAGCACTTGATGCACCGCTAATAATAAAAGGCACAATAGCAGGAAGGTACACCTCGCGTACAATCCGTCTCTTCCCTACCCGGTAAAACCGGGCCATTTGCAGTAAATCAACATCTACATTCCGAATACCATCGCTTACATTCGTACAAATAAACGGAAACATGGTAAGCATCGCTATAAAAACAGGCACAATGTCGGGATTAAACCAAATAAGCGCCAAAAGAATAATGGAAATTACCGGTACCGAACGGATAACTACCAGAACCGGGCTGATAAATGCATTAAAACCAGGACTAACGCCTGACATAATCCCGATTGCCAATCCCAAAACACCCGATACCACGAAACCAATTATTCCTCGGATGATTGTTGTTCCCACAACGGTTACAAAACCGGTATTGCCTAATAACTTTACAACCTTCAGAAAAGTATCCTCAGGATGAGGAATGATAAAGGCAGAATCAAAATGAACGGCCAGTATTTTCCATACCACCAGCATAAAAACAACCGATGCTATGCTTATGTATTGTTTAGTTGTAAATGAAATTTTCATCCGGCAGTTTTCCTCCAATAATTTCAGGGTTCATTTGATAAAAAAGTTTAAGATAGGCCCTGATTTGCATTTCAATACTCTTTGCCCTTACAAATTTCAGGTTCGAATTTGGAATAGCGTGCATGGCAGCCTCTTTATTCGGCAATATTCCATATTTTACAATAAGAGCTGCCGCACTGTCAGGGTTTGCATTTACCCACCGGGTTGATGCCTTATATGCCGAAATCAACTGTTCCGAAACTTCCGGCTGCTCCTGCAACATTCTTCGTTTTCCAACAAATGCCGTTTCAAACAACGGGATATCCATTACTTTTCGCCACTCATCGTCTAAATTAAAAACAGGGCGCACTTTCTTATTCTTTTGCATTACCAGGCTAACCAAAGGTTCCGATATAACTCCCATTCCGGCCTGTCCGGCAGCAATTGCTTGTGCTAAATCAATATGAGTAGGAAAACTGTAATCAAGCGTAACATCCGTTTCGGGGTCAATTCCATTTTTCGACAACAGGTAACGGAACAAAATATCAGGGGTCATTCCTTTGGCCATCAGGTATATTTTTTTGTCCTTTAAGTCATTCCAGTTTCGAATCGACGAATCATCACCAAACAGGTAAAGCGTTCCCCACACCGGCACTGCAATCAACGAATAATCCAAACCTTTATTATAAGTTACGGCCGACATTGTTCCGGGAAGAACCGCAAAATCGGCAGTTCCTTCTATCATCATTTTTCGGACAAGAACTGGCTCGTTCAGTATTTTCACCTCAAATTTTCCATTATCAAGTCCATTTAAACTGTCAATAAGTTTTATCATCCCCATTGCAGAAGGCCCCTTCAATGTTGCAATGGTATATAAATTTTGATTCGCTGTTTTTTTTGAAGCATTTCCACATGCCCCCAAAAAGAAAAGACATAAGATATACAGGAATTCTTTTTTACACATAAAATAGTAAGCTTTAAACAAAAGTATCGAATTCGCTGAAACAAACATAAAAATTCAGCATTTTAACCTAAAAAAACGTAAAATCAGAACGAAGAAAATATTTGTTTTTCTTGTAACTATTCCTACTTTTGTCTACGGATTGTCTATGAAATGTCCACGTGCGGTCTACGAGGGTAAAAATAATACCACAGGCTTCTTTGCTAGAAGATTATAAAGAATTAACATCCCTATACATCATACGGATGTTTTTTGTTTTTATAATACTGGCAGTTTATATGTTACCTCAGTAAGATCGTTTATTTTTCGAAATTATTGTATATAAAAAAGAAAACTTATATGCTAAAAAGATTTACATATATTATTGGGGGACTATTATTTTCCCTTATTCTAAACCAACAAAGTTTCGCGCAACAAAAATCAGAAAATATATCTTTAACGGTACATTTACGAGGAGTATTCGATTCGAAAATTACAGTAATTCCGTACAAAAACGGACGCATTGACTCCCCGCTGAAAGAAGTTCAAGGCGTAAAAGATTCGACAGTTATTGTTATCCCCCGCGATGAACTCCCCGGGCAATTCCTGTTGCGCATGGATTATCGTCAAAAGGAAAAGGATCAGCCCTATCCTTCCGAATTTGTTTTTTTCATGTCAAATCACAACTTATCAATAAATATTAACCCGTTACAAACCCATCCGGACAGCATTGATTTTGGTAAAGACCGGGAAAATCGGGTTTATTATACTTTCATGAAAGAGGACGGTTCTCATCGTCAACAACTGATGTTATTGGAACAACTGTTGTTAGACTACGATTCTCCCTCGGGGAGTTTCTACCGTCAGGCTATAAGCGAATTTGAAAAAAGACGCAAAAAATACAATAAATGGATCTCCTCCTGCCAGGAAAAAAACAAAGACTTGTTTACCAGCCATTTATTTGCTTTTCAGAAAATACCTGCTGTTTCATGGAATGTCCCGATACAGCAACGCATAAATGAACAAACATTGCATTATTTTGATGAAATAGACCTTGAGGATACAAAAATTCTACAAACACAGGCTTTTTTCGATTTCATGAGTAACTATATGCGTTTATTCGGGACAAGAGCAACCACCGAAAAATTGCGCGATTCGTTATTTACCGCAGCCGGAAGTATTGCCTGCGAAAAAGCATCAGAAGGTGCCCCAATGCTGTATGGATGGATGGTTGACTATTTCTACAAGGGCTACGAAAGCTATAATATTACCGACGGAATAAAAATGCTGGAAAAACACATACAGAATCCCCGTTGTATGACTTCAAGAAAACAGGAAATAGTAAGACGACTGGAGGGAATGAAAAAGCTCGAAAAAGGCGCGACTGCCCCAATGTTTGATGCTGAAATGCTTAATGGAATGAAGGTACATTTTGAGCGTATTTCGGAAGACAAAAGCTATGGCTTATTAATCTTTTATGAATCGCCATGCAGCCATTGCAAAGAACTTATTAATAAGCTAAAAAAATGGTATGCTATTCCGGAGAACAATGTATGGTTTGATGTAATAACAATTGCAGTTGACGACAAACGCACCGACTGGAAACAGTACCACAACCAGGCCAATCTTCCATGGACAGATATATGGGCACCCGGAGGAGTTAACAGCCAAGTTTGCAATGATTACTACATCCTGTCGTCTCCTGTCTTATTTATTATAGATAAAGATCGAAAAATAATAGAAACACCTCAAAGCATAGAGGATATAAACCGATTCTTAAACCAATAGCTAAAAAGAATAATAAATGATGCATCCGGACTACGACGATCAATCCATCAGCGGGAACGATAAAATAAAACAGCAGATACAGTTAAGACATATTGTGCTGTTAAGAGGAAAAGAAAATTTGATTATTCCTGTTGAAAATATTCTTTACTTCTTTTATGAAAACAAAACTGTTTTTGTTGTAACAATAGACGAATCAATGTTTATTTGCGAAAAAAGTTTATCGGCACTCGAAAAAGTATTATGCTCTTGTTTCTTCCGAATTAACCGGCAAATAATTGTTAATTATCGTGCAATATTTTCTTTTTATTACATCAAAAAAGATAAGTTACAATTAGTTGTAAAATGCGGACGGGGAAAAAACATGATTGTAGGAAAAAATAAAATTGCACGTTTTAAAGAATGGATTATGTACGGCTGCCCTTGTGAAATGCACGCAGGAAAAGCAGACAAACCGGGCAATGCTGTAAAATAAAAACCTTGTCAAACGTATTCTAAAACTTCAAAAGAGGATCGATAATGTTGCCATGATTTTTACTTTTCATCCGTGCAGGAATTACCTTCATCGCCATTTCAAGAAAAAGGTTAACCAACCATTCACTTTTTGATATCTTATTGGTTACCATACTAATTTCTCTTGCCGGCGGAGTACCTTTAATGTTCTTAATCATATCTTCTTTAGAGGCTTCAACCGAAAGGGTGGCCAATTCGGGGACAAACGTAATTCCGCCTGACAGCTCAACAACACGACACAACGATTCAATAGAGTTCGATAAATAAACCACGTTTTGCAACTCTCCCGGTTCTTTTGCAAAAACACAAACCGAATTCACCTGATTTTGAAAACAATTTCCTTCCTCAAGATACCACATTTCTTTAAGGTCAACATTTTCTAAATCGACAGTCTCTTCACTGTACAATTCGTGTTTTTCCGATACATACAAAAAAAACTGCTCATAAAACAACGGTTTAAATTTAACACCTGTTGCCTGAATAGGCGTAGAAAGGAAACCAACATCAATTCGTCCGTTTTTTACGGCATTTATAATTTCCTCGGTCTTTAGTTCCAACAAGGTCAGTTCTATTTTAGGATAACGTTTTGAGAAGTCATCGATAAAATAAGGAATCCAATAAGGCGAAAGAGTTGGAATAACGCCTATTCGTAATTTTCCTTCTGGTCGTTCCTGAAGTTCAAACGACAGATCCTTCAGATTTTCAGATAATTGTATCAAATCTCGGATTTTTGCAATAAAAATCTTACCTTCGGAAGTTAACTCGACCGTAGAATGAGAACGCTTAAAAATTTGTATTTCTAATTCCTCTTCAAGTTTGCCGACTTGCAGGCTTAATGCGGGTTGCGAGATATTGAGTTTTTGGGCGGTTTTTGAAAACGATTGGTAATAACTCAACTCAAGCACATAGTTTAATTGTAGTAATGTCATTGTATTAGTATTTGCTTATGGGCATATAAATTATTACAAATATAGCTAGTATTACATTTGAAGTGTCAAAACAAAATTTATAACCATAAAAAATTAATATCATGAGTTTTAAATTATCAGACTTAGGATTTAGTTACGATGCATTAGAACCGTATATTGATGCACGTACAATGGAGGTTCATCATACCAAACATCACGCAGGATACACCAACAATTTAAACAATGCCATTGCCGGAACCGATTTAGAAAATAAAAACATCGAAGAGATTCTGGCAAAGGTTAATAACTATCCTGCGGCAGTGCGTAATAATGGCGGTGGTTATTACAATCACAATCTGTTTTGGGATTTCATAACACCAGGTGGTGCAACCGAACCATCCGGAGATTTAAAAGAAGCAATTGTAAGAGATTTTGGTTCTGTTGAAGCTTTCAAAGACCAGTTTTCAAAAGCTGCGGCAAGCCGTTTTGGATCGGGATGGGCATGGCTGGTAAAAGTTGGAAAGAAATTAGTTGTTAGTTCAACTCCCAACCAGGATAATCCGTTAATGCCTGTTGCTGAAACACAGGGCACGCCAGTATTGGCTCTTGATGTATGGGAACACGCTTATTACTTAAATTATCAAAACAGACGTCCGGATTACATTAATGCATTCTGGAATGTAGTGAATTGGGATGTTGTTGCAAAATATTTCCATGCGTAAGCCATAAGCAATTGCTTATACATACACACATAAACAGCAACAAATAAAACACCCTGCATATTTGCATATGTAAAACAAGTTAATGACGATAAAAAAGAATGTTATGAAAAACAATCCTGTAAAAACAATTGAGAAATTAAACCGGGTATTAGCCGATTTACAGATCGTATATCAAAATTTCAGAACGATGCACTGGCTGATTAAAGGGGCACAATTCTTCCGGTTACATACAATCTACGAAGAGTATTATACTGAAACAGCCGAAGTGGTTGACGAGGTAGCCGAACGCATACTTATGCTTGGCGGGATTCCTTTCCATCAACTGAGCGATTACATCGAAAATGCATCGGTGAAACAGGTAACCGAAGTTCCGGCTGGAACAAAAAGCGTTAAGACAGCCATTGAAAGTTTTGAATATTTATTGGATGTCTATCGCGACATAAACAGCTATGCGGCCGAAACAGAAGACGAAGGAACAGCGGCTATGTTCAGCGACTATATCAGAGAAACTGAAAAGAAAATCTGGATGCTTAAGTCAACGATTGCTTAAAACCTCTCTACAAACAAGCAGATAAATGCTTGTAATAAAGTAATAATAAAAACAATTTATAGCTCATTGAGTCCCGAGTAACATCGGGCTTAAGAGCTTTTAATCAAAAACCCACAAGTTCAATATGTCCTAATGTATATAGGGTTTAGGTGGGCTTAAAATTCAATAAACATGAAAAAAACAGGAATATTTTACGGTTCATCTACAGGAAATGCAGAGAACGTAGCAAAAATGATTGCAGAAAAACTTGGAGCAGAAGCTTTCGATGTTGCCAACAGCCCGTCTGACGAGTTAAGCCAATACGACAATCTAATACTGGGCACTTCAACCACCGGGGCAGGAGAAATCCAGGACGACTGGTACGATTTCCTTACCGACTTGGAACAAACTGACTTAAAAGGCAAGAATGTAGCCATTTTTGGACTAGGCGATTCAATTAGTTATGCCGATACATTTGTAGGAAGTATGGCGGTTATTTACGAGGCGGTCAAAGACAAAGGCTGTACAATTGTAGGAGCGGTTAATGCAGACGATTACGAATACGATGATTCGGAAGCTGTTATTGAAGGAAAATTTGTTGGTTTACCTCTCGACGAAGACAACGAGGACGAAAAAACCGAAGAACGTGTTGATAACTGGCTGGAAATCTTAAAAGAAAACTTTTAAGCACCCAATCCCCCCCCGATATGCATAGGAACTAGATGAAGATTTAACATATAAAACATAAAAAAATGGAGAATAAAGAAGAAGTTAAAGTAGTATCATTGCCTCGTATTGGCGAACCCGCACCAGAATTTAATGCCGTTACTACGCAAGGTGCAATCAATTTCCCGGCCGATTATAAAGGCAATTGGGTTATCCTTTTTAGCCATCCTGCCGATTTCACACCGGTTTGCACCTCCGAGTTTATAACCTTTGCTACGCTCGAAGACAAATTTGCAGAAGCTAACTGTAAACTCGTAGGTCTTTCGGTCGACGGGCTTTACAGCCACATTGCATGGTTGCGTACCATCAAAGAAAAAATTGAATACAAAGGCATGAAAGAGGTAGATGTAAAATTTCCATTAATTGAAGACATTACGATGAACGTGGCTAAAAAATACGGTATGATACAACCCGGCGAAAGCAGTACACAAGCCGTACGCGCCGTGTTCATCATTGATCCGAAAGGGATAATCCGTACCATTATTTATTACCCGCTTAGCCTTGGCCGCAATTTCGACGAGCTACACCGCGCATTAATAGCTCTTCAAACAGCCGATGAGTTTGGTGTTGCAACTCCTGCCGACTGGCGTCCCGGCGACGATGTAATCATATCTCCTGCCGGAAGCTGCGGAAGTGCCAAAGACCGCATGGAAGGCAAAGAAGAAGGCCTCGATTGTAAAGACTGGTTTTTCTGCACTAAAAAACTAGACAAAAACGAAGTGTTGAATAAAATTCTCAATAAACAATAGTCATCTCAAAATAATAATACCGAAGCCTGCTCAATAAAAGAGTGGGCTTTTTTATTGTTTTGAAAAAGAAATATAAACTTTTCCAATTCATATTTTGATCAGCGGATGTTGTTTACAGCTCTCTATTCCAGGGCAGCACGCTCCCCATTCAACATTGAGCTCGTCTACCCAAGAATAGCATTATTCTATTCCTACTAAATTTTCTCCCTGAACAGGAACGCTACAATTTCAGCAATACCTCTAAATTATCTTTTCTGAAAAATAAAAAAACGAGCAATAAATAACAAGCCCTACTCGATTCCAAACTTCTCCAAAATAAATTCAAGGGGACAAAACTTTGTAAGTGCCGATTGAAACAAATTTAGCCCTACAAAACCAGCCAAAATCAACCAGTAAATATTTACAAACACAGCCAACAGGACGCTAACCAACACAAAACTTCCTGCAACTGCACGGATAATTCTTTCTTTCATAATTTATCGCTTTTAGAATTAGACGTTAGATTTTAGACATTAGAGCTTATACTCAAGATGTAAAAAGACACAAATGTCAGGCTATACAGAAACAAAGGACAAGATGCACTTCGATCCCCCAGATCCGAAACAGTTAGACACTTTTTTCGATTGCAGTAACATAAGCACGAATAGGACTAATCTCGTTTGCGTTCTGGTTGAAAGCTGTTATACGCCTCAATAGTTCGCCAACCTTACCTGTTTCAAGAAAAGTATAGGCAAGAATATAACGATACGGATTCTTTGAAGATCCAAACCAGTTGGTGCTATTTGTTGTTCCGTCTACACTTTTCATAAAACCACTGACAGGCATTTCGCTATACGAGTTAACCGGTATCGCATTAAAAATTTGTTCTAACTCGTGATGATGCGCTTCGGCACATTGAATAATTACAAGCTTCATATTTCTTTTCTATTATTTGTTACTGACTAGTTGTCAAAATAATTAATTGGGGCAATTCATCCGAAGACTATTGGCTTTTACGAACAATCATCGGATGAATAGGGCATTTATTTTTAAGGTTCTCCCGATGTACATTAAGAGAACTTGCCCCTATAAATCGGGGCTCGTTTCATCTTCTTTTTTCTGCGGTTCCGGGTGCTTTTTCTTTTCGGTCATATAATAAATAAGGGGAACAATAAGCAGTGTTAAAAAAGTTGAAGCAATTGTTCCTCCCATCAACGAAATGGCAAGTCCCTGAAAAAGAGGGTCAAACAAAATAACCACAGCACCAATAACCACAGTACCGGCAGTAAGCAGAATTGGTATGGTACGCACTGCCCCAGCTTCTATTACAGCCTCTTTCAGGGGGCTCCCCTCTTTTAGCCTGAGGTTTATAAAGTCGATAAGCAAAATGGAGTTTCGAACCATAATCCCGGCAAGAGCAATCAATCCAATCATGGATGTTGCGGTAAAAAAAGCGCCCATAATCCAGTGTCCAATAAGGATTCCGATTAACGAGAGCGGTATGGCAATCATCATCACCAAGGGTACAGTAAAGTTTTGAAACCACCCGATAATAAGCAGATAAATAACCAGAAGGGCTACTGCAAATGCAACTCCCAAATCTCGAAACACCTCGTAGGTAATTTGCCATTCTCCGTCCCATTTCAAGCTATAGTTATCTTGTATAAAGGGTTGTTTGGTAAATTCCTCGCTTAAAGCATAACCTTTCGGAAGCTTTATATTCTCAAGTTTATCGCTCATATTCAGTATGGCATAAACCGGGCTCTCCAGTTTTCCGGCAATGTCGGCAGTTACATAAACCACCCGTTTTTGATTTTTTCGGTAAATATTTTTATCCCGAACCGTTGTTTTCACTTCAACAATATCACCGATGGTTGTTTTCTGTCCAGTTGGGCTCATAATGTTTATTTGTTTCAGGTCTTCGAGGCTCGAACGGTCTTTTTCCGGAAAACGAAGTGTTATCCCCACTTGCTCGTGTTCTTTTTCTGCATAAAGTTGAGTTACTTCCTGTCCGTGCAGGGCCATAGCAATCGTATTTATTACCTGTTGGGTAGAGAAGCCCAACAATGCCGCTTTTTCTTTCATCACATTAAATTTGTACTCAGGCTGGCTGGCTTCTACCTGCCAGTCGATATCTACCACATCATCGGTTTGCGCAAATTGTTTCTTTACCTGGCGGGCAATTTCAATCTGTTTGTCATAATCGGGTCCGTAAATTTCAGCAACAAGGGTAGAGAGTACCGGCGGTCCGGGCGGAACTTCTACTACCTTAACATTAGCGTTCAGTATTTTAGCCAGTGCCTGTATTCCCGGACGCATTGTTTTGGCAATTTCGTGGCTTTGTGTTTTTCGTTCTGTTTTATCGGTTAAATTAACCTGTATATCGGCCACATTCGACCCGCGGCGTATATCGTAATGGCGCACCAGACCATTAAAGTTCATTGGCGAAGCAGTGCCTACATAGGTTTGATAATTGACCACCTCCTGCTGCCGGGCAATATATGCAGCCAGCTCTTTGGTAACAACAGCCGTACGTTCAAGTGTTGTTCCTTCGGGCATATCAATAATCACCTGGAATTCGTTTTTATTATCGAACGGCAACATTTTTACAGCTACCCATTTAAAATAAACCAAAGTAGTGGAAGCCAACAGCAGCACAAAAATTGCCCCAATAAAAGTCCAGCGCTTCCATGCCGCCCCCAACATTGGCTCCATTATCTTCAAATAAATTTTATAGACAGGAGAATTCTCTAGCACAAATGCTTTTTTCACCTTTTTATCTTTTTCAACCACTCTTAGCAAGCGAAAAGCGAGATAAGGCGTAATCGTCAAGGCCACTAACAGCGAAAAAATCATGGCAATAGAAGCCCCAATAGGCATAGGACTCATGTAGGGCCCCATTAATCCTGAGACAAAAGCCATAGGCAAAACCGCAGCAATTACCGTAAAGGTTGCCAAAATTGTAGGATTCCCTACCTCATCAATAGAACGGATTGCCGCCTGGATAAATGGTAACTTTTTCATCTTAAAATGGCGGTGCATATTTTCTGCTACAATAATCGAATCATCCACCACAATACCGGTAACAAACACCAGTGCAAAAAGCGTAATGCGGTTTAGGGTATAGTCGAAAAAATAATAGCTAAACATGGTAAGCGCAAAAGTAACCGGCACCGAAAGGAATACAACCAAACCACCCCGCCAGCCCATGGCAAGCATCACCACAAAGGTTACTGCAATAATTGCTCCGGCAAGGTGCATTAACAATTCCGTAACCTTATGAGAAGCCGTTTGTCCATAGTTGCGCGTAACTTCAATATGCACATCAGAGGGAATTAAATCTTTTTCGAGATGCGTTATCTTTTTCAGAATTTGTGCCGATACTTTCATTGCATCGGCGCCCCTGCGTTTAGCAACCGAAATGGTAACAGCCGGATACTCTCCCCCGAATAATGCTTTTTTCTCATCCATTTTTCCAAAGCCAAAATTCACATATTGAACCGGCTCTTCCGGCCCGTCAAGCACCCGGGCAACTTGTTTCAGGTAAACCGGGCTTTGGTTGTAGATGCCAACAACAAGGTTCTCCACATCGTCAGCTGTTTTCAGAAATTCGCCTGTTTCAACCCGGTATTCTGTATCGTTCTTATTGAATGCCCCGCTATTCGATTGATGATTGGCAGTCTGAATCTTTTGGGTAATACTTAACGCGTCAACATTATAGCGAGCCATTGCCCCGTTGTTTAAAACAACCCGGATTTGTCGCGACCTCCCCCCAATAATTTTAGTTTCCGCCACATCGTTAACCTGTACAATCTCATTATTTAGTTCCTGTGCAATCCGTTTCAGGTTGTAATCGTCATAATTTTTGCTCCATAGCGTAAGGCCAAGTACCGGCACATCGTCAATTGAACGGGTTTTTACCAGTGGAAGACTTGCCCCCTGTGGCATCTCATCCATATGCTTCATCAGCTCGTTGTACATTTTCACCAACGAGCGCTCAACGTCTTCCCCCACATAAAATTGAACAATAAGCATTGCTTGACCGGGCATAGAAGTTGAATAAACGTATTCAACTCCGGGAATATTGGCTACAACCTTTTCGAGTGGTTGTATTATCCGCGACTCTACTTCTTTGGGTGCGGCTCCCGGGTAACTCAAAAAGATGTCGGCAATAGGAACATCAATTTGCGGCTCTTCTTCACGCGGGGTAAGGTACGAGCTATAAATCCCGATTGCTAAAAAGGCAATCATTAACAACGGCGTTAATTTTGAATTTATGAATAGGTTGGCTATTCTTCCTGCAAATCCTGTTTTCATCTGTCTAAATTTTTGTGCAGCCCATTTGTTATAAGAGAAAAAATATCAGTTAAGCTCCCAAAAAATTCCGGGGCAGGCTGTGTTTGAATTAGTTATCATCTCAGCTATGGGCTGTTTAATTTTCCTGATTATTTTATATTTCAAGGTTATTTTGATACAATTGGAGCACCATCGAACAATTTGCTGTCGGCTGATTCAACAAATTTTTCACCATCACTTAAGCCTGAAATAATTTCGATACTCCGGTTGAACGTTTTGCCGGTCTTTACCCAGCGCAACAGGGCATTGCCCGACTGGCTAACGGCATAAATTCCAACGAGCTGCCCCCGATAAACCAACGATTTCAGAGGCACCAATATGCGTTTTTGCGTACCGTGTTCGAAAAGCACAGAAGCATACATGCCGCTATATAATTTTACAGGATAGTTTCCAGGAATTAACACCAGTATTTTCACATGGTATTGATTGCCGGAATTGTCGGCAGACGGGTTAATTTCTACAATCACACCGTTCAAAACAGCTGCTGCTGCATTGAACTGAAGTTTTACCGTATCTCCTAAACTTAATTTTGCAATATCGGATTCTGGAATACGGGCAATCACTTTCCATTTCGACGGGCTTTCCATGCCTAGCAGGGGCATTCCCGGAGAAGCCATTTCACCTTCCTGAACAAATTTATCGGTAACAATTCCGCGGTACGGTGCACAGATTGAAGCATAACGTATATTTTCGGTTACTTCATGCTCCATTTGCTTCACCGCTTCCAGCCGGGCTTTGGACTGATTGTAACGGGTTCGAATATCGTCGATTTCTTTTTCCGACACACTGTTTGATGCATAAAGTGCTTCAAAACGTTTTCGATCTCTTTCGGCACTTTCGAAAGCTGTCGTTGCTTCTGATTTACTGGCTGCAAGCTGTGCTTTTTTGGCCAGTATATCCTGATTGCGGATTTGCACCAACAAATCGCCTTTATTTACTTTCTGACCTGGTTTTACATAAATCCGGCTAACCTGCCCCATAAGGCGGGTGCTGAGTTTGCTCTGTTTCGCGGCTTCCAGTTTTCCCGAAAAACTATATACTTCCGGATAATCGGACAAATGGGCGATAGCCGTTTTTACAGTAACCTTTGTTGGTGTAGAATTAGCATGGCGGTTTTCTTTTTTCCCGCACGACAGGAGCAAAATTGCCAATAATGCAGCTGTGGAGATGAATTTTATTCTCAGTAATTGTGTCTTCATTCTTATGATGGTTATTCGTTAATATCTTTTTCGATAAGCAACTCCATTTCGAAAACAGCTTGCCTGTAGTTGTAAATTGCCTGAATAAATTCAAGCTCTTTTTGTGCAGCCAGCGCTTCGGCCATTAACAGGTCTGCTGTTTTTTCCAGGCCCTGCTTAAAACGATTGGTGCGTATCCGTAACGATTCCAGGGCTTGTTCTTTCGCCCGTTTTCCGGATGCTATACGATGATAGTTTAATTGTATTTTCCGAAGTGTACGTTTAATTTGTATTTGGCTTTGAGACAGGTAATCATCAAAATTGTATCTTGCTTCGTTTAGTAGAGCTTTGGACTGTTGAACAGCACCGGCATTTTTGTATCCGTTAAACAAACGCCAGCTAAACGAGGCTCCCAACATATAGTTGTTGGCAGAGGCTCCTAAAAATTTGTCGTCGTTCCATTCAAAAGTACCCAAAACGTTTACATGGGGAATAAATTTCATTTGATTCGCTTTCACCCTGTTTTGGCCGGCTTCAACCTGCTTTTGAAAGGCCCGTATATCCGAACGGTTTTCAATATGTATCGAATTAAGGGCAAGGGATACCTGCACCGGAGGCTGAACAAGCGAATCGACAGGGATTATTTGTTCTCCGGTTGACATAGCCAGTAAATGCACAAGGAAATCATTGGCTGTTTCCTTTTTATTCTTAGCTGCCAGCAACTGGTTCTTTCTTTCTTCCAAACGAACCGACGCTTCCAGTACATCCGCTTTTTTCGCCAGGCCCTGAGCCTCGTTCTCCCGGGTTAAACGCAGGGCTTCTTCGGCTCCCCTTACTGATTTTTCAAAAACCGCTATCGACTCCCTTGCCAATACCAACAGATAATAAGCTTTTTTTACTTCAAAGCGTATGTTCTGTCCAATACGTGTAGCCTGAAAGGTCATTGCCTCAAGTTGCTTTTTAGCGGCTTTACGCGCATAAATCCCATCCATATTCAAAAGAGGCTGTTGAATTTCAAGTTTTGTTTGAAAATTCTCAACACTGCCCGGCTCATTCAACGTTGCAGGCACAAAATCTGCCTGGGTAACAATTTCCTGTTTTAATTTGAAGCCGAAAGCAGCAAGGGGATCGTTGGTAGAAACTCCGGTATAACTCACTTCCAGTCCGGGAAGAAATACAGAATTAGTCATTCGGTACTGTGCCTTTGCCGTTTCCATTCGCGCCAGGGCACTTTTTCCGGTCAAATTGTTTTCCCGGGCTAAAGCCAAAGCTTCGCTCAGAGTTAAGGTTCTGTTTTGCCCCAATACGATTGCCGCGCTAATAAAAAGGATTGTTAATGAGAAAATGAATTTCTTTATGTACATATTCTTATATTTTTAATTCTTCTTCCGGACAAAAATACAAATAAAAATAAAAACATCAACATAAATACATATAATGATATTTTATAGCCGATTGTTATTCTCTATTTCAAGATTAGAACAAGAAAAGTATATTGAAATGCGTATGCAACTACGAATCTCGGGAGCCTAGTCACGGCACGACTTTAAGCCACATCGTGAATTAGATATTGAATCCGATATTTTATATTGGGATAAACGGGTGTGTCGTAGCAGGAGGAGCAATACCAATCAAAATGAATAAGTACGTCAATTGTTGTTTGACAAATGGAAAAAAACAAAAAAGGCAAGCCCAAAATAAACAAACTAATTTATTTTGAGGTTGCCCTTTTACAAAAAAAGATTTGCTTCTCTACATTTCTTTCACCTTTCCCGATCCGGCAACCGATGATTCAATATTGGGATTTCCATTGTAAAATACGTCTCCAGAACCGGCAATTTTTGCTTTTATGGTTCCATTCGAATTTACTTTACAGTCTCCCGATCCGGCAATGCTTACTTTTACTGACTCGGCCTCAAACTCATCGCCAATAAAATTACCCGATCCGGAAATTGCCACAGTAAGCTCATCTGCAACTTCATTTCCGGCAATTCGTATATCGCCCGATCCGGAGATGGCCCCCTTTACCTTTTTCGACCTAAGGTCATCAATCCGAATATCTCCACTTCCGCTTACTGCCATGCTGAGAATATAAGCTTTCAGGTTATTGGCTATGACGTATCCTGCCCCGGACACATTTAAACTATTTACCTCCGGCACACTTACATGAATTTCTATTTTTCCATGATTCTTATTCCTTTTAAAAATATTCTTGGTCGGAAAACGAAAAATCAGTTTATTGCCTTTTACTTCGGTTATAATCTCCTTCAGGACAGATTCTTTGGCAATTATACGCACACTTTGCTGTTCGGCTTGCTCCAGATAAAGCGTTGCCGGAATTCTTAACCCGATTTCGGAAAAAACCGAAACATTACGAGTTTCTTCTTTTTGCGCGTTGGCACATGAAAAAGCAAATGTACCAAGTAAAAAGATGCTAAAAAATAAAATTTTTGTTTTCATGTTGTTCGTATTTTTATTGTTTACGTTTTTCTTTTTTTCTTTTTTGCTGCCGGAAAAAGCACATTATTTAAAATCAGGCGATAGCCCGGCGAATTAGGATGCAGGTTTAGGTCGGTGGGCGGATCTCCAACAAGGTGTCGGTAATCTTCCGGATCGTGCCCGCCATAAAAAGTCCAAAATCCCTTCCCTTTCTCTCCATGAATATAGCGTGCTTCACGGGCGGGTTTATTCTCGCCCAGTATTAACACATCCGACTTTAAAACTTCTTTACGATAAGCCGTAGTCTGCCCCAAAAAACCTTTAATCAGTTTTTTATGATTCTGACAAAGCATAGTAGGAACAGGATCCCATTTTGCAGAAAAATCGAACAGGGTAAAATAATCATTCTCACGCGATACATTCCTCGTCTCTGTTGCATCAATGTTCGAAAATTCGTATTTATTCGGATCCTTCACCAGCTTAAAATTCTTAAATGCAAAAGTACGGTTAAAGTCGAGTTTTTCATCCACATTTGAATCCATCGGGTCTCCATCAAACATAGCCTGGCATATATCCAATCCGGTTGCGGCAAGGGCAATGTCATATGTATCAGTTGCGGCACACATAGCAAATAAAAAACCACCGTTGCTTACATATTTCTCGATTTCCTGCACAACAAACGATTTCATTTCCGACACTTTCATAAAACCCATTTTCTGCGCCATATCCTTATTTAATTTCACCTCCTGACGATACCAGGGCATGTGTTTATAAACCTTCCAAAATTTCCCGAATTGTCCGGTAAAATCTTCATGATGAAGATGCAGCCAGTCGTATTCCGACAATTTTCCACTCAATATTTCTTCGTCATAAATAACATCGTAATCAATTTCAGCATAGGTAAGAACGAGCGTAACGGCATCATCCCAGGGTTGTTTGTTCGGGGGCGAATAAACTGCAATTTTAGGGGCTTTGTTCATACTTACCGCATCCTGATTAACATCGGGGCGTGCAATCCCGGCAAGTATGGCATTGGCCTGTACGTCTGTAATATTTTCAAAAGAAACCCCACGAATGGTACATTCGTCTTCTATCCCGGGGAAATACTGCATCAAAAAACTTCCGCCCCGGTAATTCAACAACCATTTTACTTCAATATCTTTTTTCAATACCCAGTAAGCAATCCCGTATGCTTTCAAATGATTCTTCTGTACATCATCCATCGGAATTAACAAATGCATGGCATTTCCGCTAACAAACAGCAGGAATAAAAACAGGAATAAAAGCGTTTTAAGTCGCATAATATTTTTGAGGCAAGATACAACTTTCCTGCCAAAATTGTTAAAAAGGCACATCCGAGGCGGGCATTTTTTCTTCGTCAAAGCCCGTATTTCCATTTAAAGCATCGTTAAAAGCTCCCTCATCCTGATTCATCGACGAACTAAAGGTTGCATTATTTTCATTGCTGAATTGCGGATCCATATCAGAGAATTTAGCCAATTCTTTCTTGAACCGGAGGTGCACATCGGCGGTTGCCCCGTTTCGGTGCTTGGCAATGATAATTTCGGCCACACCAAGTAATGAGTTTTGATTTTCATCTTCGGTGATACCATAATACTCAGGCCGGTGAATAAATGTTACAATATCGGCATCCTGCTCAATTGCTCCCGACTCACGTAAATCGGAAAGCTGGGGACGTTTCCCCTCCCTCGACTCTACCGAACGGTTAAGCTGCGACAGCGCCAGGATAGGCACATCCAGCTCTTTGGCAATTGCTTTTAACGAACGCGAAATAGTACTCACCTCCTGTTCTCTGCTCCCTCGCGAGTCAGAACCGGCAGTCATTAGCTGAAGGTAGTCGACAATCACCACCTTTATATCATGTTGCATTTTCAGCCTTCGGCACTTTGCCCTGAACTCGAAGACCGAAAGAGCCGGCGTATCATCAATAAAAATAGGTGCATTGTCCAATGTTTTAATTCGCTGGTTTAGCTGTGTCCATTCATAGTCCTCCAACCTCCCGGTTTTAATTTTTTCGGCACCAAGTTCGGTTTCTGCAGCAATAAGACGATTTACCAACTGCAACGACGACATCTCTAACGAGAACAAAGCGACCCCCTGATTATGGTCAACAGCCATATTGCGGGCCATCGAAAGTACAAACGCTGTTTTTCCCATTGCCGGACGTGCAGCAACAATAATAAGGTCGGTTCGTTGCCAGCCGGAAGTAACACGGTCGAGTGCAGAGAAACCGGAAGGCACACCACTTAGCCCGTCAGGTTTATTCCGCGATTTCTCTATTTGCAAAATGGCTTCATTTAAAACCGGCTTAATCGGAACAGTTTCTTTCTTGATATTCCCTTCAGAGACTTTAAATAAAGACGATTCTGAGAAATCAATCAGGTCGTCAACGTCAATCGTATCGTCGTAGGCTTTATTTTGTATTTCGGATGAAACTCTTATTAACTCGCGCTGAATATATTTTTGGGCAATAATACGGGCATGAAACTCGATGTGTGCTGCCGATGCTACCCGCCGTGTAAGCTGTGTTATATATCCGGGGCCTCCAACTTCATCAAGCTGTTCGCGGTCTTTCAGTTCCTGGGTAACCATCAATAGGTCAACCGGTTTTTCGTTCCCTGAAAGCGATTTTATGGCGTCAAAAATTTTCCGGTGCTCTTCTTTATAAAAACTTGGCGAATCGATAATATCGGCTACGGTTACATAGGCATCACGTTCGAGCATTAATGCTCCAAGCACTGCCTCTTCCACATCAACAGCCTGAGGAGGCAATTTCCCATATTGTGCATTAATTTCATCGATTGTAGATCTTTGTTTCGTATTTCTTTTTCGTTCTGCCATTTTTTATGATTTATACAGTCCTCCTAAAATAAGGGACACAAACCTTTTCTTTTATAATTCAGGATAAAAAGCAGGCTTGTTTCTTTCGCGTTAATCAGGTTCCTGTTTTATTTTTAAATATAAGCATACAAAATTACAGATAACAATACCGGAGAGCAAAATAAAAAGGCAACTCTTTTCAACCTTTTTTATCCACAATTGTTAACTTATTCAGAATCAGAAAATTATTTTTTCTCTTCTGCGCACAGAATACGATTTAAACCGCAAGCGAATATATCGAAAACATCATGTTGGTTAATTTTGTACTTTAAGCGTTTAATTAAAACTTTTTTGGGGGCCTGGCATCTAAAATTTACTTCGAAGAGTCCCGAACAATTAACTCGGTTACCATGGTAATTGTTTCGTATTTGCTTTCTTCTTCTTTGCTGTTGATCTGCCCAATAATTAATTCTGCAGCTTTTTGCCCCATTTCAAATCCGGGTTGTTGCATGGTGGTAACAGAGGGAGTTACCAGTTCGGAATATGGCTCGTTACTAAATCCAACAATAGCAATGTCTTCGGGAACCCTTATATTATTCTGTTTTAAAAAAATAATTGAGCTTAATGCAGTCGTGTCGTTTGCACAAAAAACAGCATCTGGCCGACAGGAAGATTCCAGCAGTTTTTTTATGGCATTCATCCCGTCTTTACGAGTTAAATTATTGTGTAAAATATGCTCATCCCTGGTTTTCAGTCCGGCATCTTCAATAGCCTTACGATAACCATCTTCTCGCTGTTTGTATATCTTTAGGTTTAAGGGGCCACCAATATGAGCAATTCGTGTTTTTCCCTGTTCAATAAGATGGCGGGTAGCCCGGTATCCCCCTCCCATATCATCAACCACAATTTTATGAGAAGGAATTTCATCAACAACCCGGTCGAAAAAGACAAGCGGAATGTTCCTGTCCGAAAAAAGCCGGAGATGATCAAAACTTTGGGTTTCCATTCCTATCGACAGTATAAGCCCGTCAACACGATTGGCAAAAAAAGTATGAGCAATCGTGCTTTCCTTTTCAAAATTATCGTTCGATTGGGATACTACCACCGTAAATCCCTGTTTGTAGGCTATCTCCTCAATCCCGGAAATAACCGACGAAAAAAAATGGCGATTAATAAGCGGAACAATTACCCCAATGGTGTTGGTACGTCGGGTACGAAAATTTGCCGCCATTACATTAGGCCGATACCCCATTTCGGCTGCCGTATCTTTTATCTTTTTCCGGGTAGACTCGCTAATCAACGGATTATCGTTTAATGCTCGGGATACGGTTGATGCTGAAATATCCAGTTTTTTTGCAATATCATGAATTGTTGTTTCCGGTTTATGCGTCATTACTTGCTGTTTGCTGCCAAAGTTAAGAATATTTTTCGGGCCATGCAATCGATTGCATTTTATAAATTTATTATTACTTTTGTTGTGATGAATATTAAAAAAATAAAATTCAAATAAAATGGCAACAATTTACGAATGCCGGTATGCTTATCATCCCGAAGATTTTAAGCAATACAATACCGAAAAAATCAGGAAAGAGTTTTTAGTTGAAAATTTGATGGAAGAAGGCAACGTACGCCTGGTATATTCTTCAATCGAACGCTATATTGTTGGAGGAGCTGTTCCCGTAAGCGACGATCTTCCGTTGGAAACCATTGACCCGCTCAAAGCCGAATACTTTTGCGAACGTCGAGAAGTAGGAGTTATGAATGTTGGAGGAGCCGGCAGTATTGTCGTTGACGGTACCGAATATAAAATGAATTACAAAGACGCATTATATATCGGGCGTGGCAGTAAAAAGGTTATTTTTAAATCAGACGATGCCACAAAACCGGCACATTATTATATCAACTCAGCCCCGGCACATAAAACTTACCCAACCAAGCAGGTAACACTGGCCGATGCCAATGTGCTTCACATGGGAGCCCTGGAAACTTCGAACGAAAGAAACATCAACCAGCTGATGATTAATACAGTAGTTGATACCTGCCAATTGCAAATGGGAATGACCGAGTTAAAACCGGGAAGCGTTTGGAATACCATGCCGGCTCATACGCACTCGCGTCGTAACGAGGTCTATTTTTATTTTGAAGTACCCGAAGATCAGGCTATTTGCCACTTCATGGGCGAACCGGAAGAAACACGCCATATCTGGATGAAAAACGAACAGGCTGTTATTTCGCCCGAATGGTCCATTCACTCGGCTGCCGGAACTTCTAACTATATTTTTATATGGGGTATGGCAGGCGAAAACCTTGACTATACGGATATGGATGTAATACAACCTAAAGATCTGAAATAAAAAAAACAAAACATAAATATCTACAGAAATGATAAACGAATTATTTAACCTGAAAGGGAAAGTAGCCCTGATTACCGGGGGAACCCATGGCATTGGGATGGCCATTGGCAAAACGCTAGGACAAGCCGGGGCAAAAGTTTGTGTAAATGATATTTCGGAAGAAAAACTGGAAAGCTGTAAAGCCGAATATGCATCAGCAGGCATTGATGTGTACACTTTAAAATTCGATGTAACCAACGAAGAAGGAGTAGACAAAGGAATTAGCCAGATTGAAAAAGAAGTTGGCGACATTGACATCCTGGTAAACAATGCAGGAATTATAAAACGTGTCCCAATTTTAGACATGCCGGTCAGCGATTATAAACTTGTACTTGATATTGATTTGGTTGCTCCGCTGATTGTTTCAAAACGCGTTGCTCCCAAAATGATCGAAAAACGGCAGGGAAAAATCATTAATATGTGTTCGATGATGAGTGTTTACGGACGTAATTCAGTTTCGGCTTATGCATCGGCAAAAGGCGGATTGAAACTTTTAACAGCAAACATGACCTGCGAATGGGCAAAATATAATATCCAGATTAACGGAATTGGCCCGGGTTATATAGCCACTTCACAAACAGCACCTATCCGCGAAGGCGGACATCCGTTCAACGACCTGGTTATGACCCGCACTCCGGCCGGGAGATGGGGCGAACCAGAAGATGTCGGACATGCAGCTCTTTTTCTTGCCTCGAAAGCTGCCGACTTTGTAAATGGACAGGTATTATACGTTGATGGTGGAATATTGGCCAATTTCGGCTATGTAAAAGGCGAAAACGATTTGTAATACTTTTTTTCTTGTTTTTTGATTTTTTGTAAAAAACGATTGTGAAAAGCAACAAGGCTATTGGTATTTTTACCGATAGCCTTCTTTTTTATCCCAACCTAATATAATGGATCACATGAAAAAGTTGTGGAGTAATTCATAATCCGCTCAATTGCTATCAGCAAATTGCAGCATATAGCTTAGTCTCTTTTATTTACTTTTGACCTCATGCCGGTCGGGCATTTACTTTTTTCATTCGATAAAAAAAATAAAAAATCTCGTCAAAAGTAACCTTTGCATTTTTTCAGATGATTAAAATTGTTTGCTTTAATTGTATCATCTGTAATTCGCTTCACAAACTTTATTCTTCATTGGGACATATCCATAGAAGCTCATTTCAAAGCATCGAATTAGCCCGACTGACGGATTTTTGACACGCCCGAACAAAGGCAAAAAAGAAAAAATTAGTTTGTTGTTATGCAGACCCTCTTTCCGCCTTCGATAAAAAGCGTTAAGAAACGAGCATATAAAATATTGCTCATAATAAAATAATCAAAAATAGCGAGTTCCATACGATACCTTAAAAAATAAACAATTTTAATCGTATAAAAATAAATGGAAATAACGTTAAAAAATCAAGTCTGTATGACGAATGTTAGACTTGAGGAACGCAAGGCTAAAAGAAGGAGTTTCTTGATTTTAGTGATTGGAATTTATTTTTAGCTTTTTGTCGTCAGCGGTGGCTTTTGGGAATACTTTTCCAGCTATTGGAAAAAGTATTTCCCGTCCGGAAGGACATCTTTAAATTTTCTTACTCCACAGAAAATTAAACGGATCCGGTTTTACTTCAATTCCGGGCTTAATAAAAAAAGGCCGGGGTGTCGATGTAACACTTGCAATTCTGCTATTAAAAAAAGAAACGCTGCTAAAATTCATGCATAAACCCGAATTATGAAGTACTCCCTCTTTATTTCGGCACAGTCTCCTAAGGTGTGCCAATCTTGTCAAAAGTTTTAATAAACTCGGTCTCTACTTTTTCCCACCTTGCCAAAGCTTCCGGATATCCGAGTCCTAAATAAAAACGATTTTCCTTTGCAATTCCAGCACCTCCGGTATTATATGAACCATTATTCCAATCATCAACATAAGCCTTTACATTTTTAAAACCTCCAAGACGATGCTTAGCAAGCCATTCAACGATATCTCCCATTGCAATAACCTCCGGAATATTCCAGTCAATACTAAAAACAGTATTGCTCTCCTGATGTAACATCATATAATAACCATAATCTGCTCCCCAGGGATCAGATCCAATAACGATGTAGTCTTTCATTGACGTACTTGGACAATTGCTGTCTTTAAATATTTCCGGCCAAAAATCGGGATCATCCATTTGTGTGTTCAAAAACGAATTATCGAATCTCTTCCATTTATCAATCGTTGCGAGAGTTGTTTCTGCACAAAAATAGCCATACGCTCCGGTAGGAATACCAACAGCACTATATATGCTAATTAACTCTTTAACTCTTGGTTGAATTACGACTTTTTCTTTAACTTCAAAAGCCTTTATTTGTTCTTTACCTGCGCCCGGTACTAGCATAAATGAAAATGGCGACCAAAATGAAGCCAGCATATCCCAAGCCTGCTGAGGCGTTATTTGTTTTTTGTTCATCATAAGGCATCCTTTCTTTAGTTGAAATTTATATCAATATTCAAATCGTATTCTCTCAAAGATACAAATTTCAGCGAATATTCGTAGCCTTTCCGCAGAAAATCAAAGCATTAACACTTTATCCATTTTTTTCTCAACATTATAGTTTTCGATGCCGCGCAACAAATAAAAAACTTTGTGCCAGACAAAAAATTGACGTTTTATTTCGGGATCCACTTAAACCTTAATTTTATTTGCGCTTAATAATGCAAAAGTTACCGAAATAACAGAAGTTATCGCAAATATTAGTAATCCGATATAAAAGAAATGTGCGGACGAGGTGCCTGCCAGTAAAAATCGGTTTCCTTCCAGTATGTATGTTACCGGATTCCCCCACGATATAGCCAGCAACCAGTCGGCAGTTATCAGCTCCCGGGGTAGAAAAGTTGTACTTAAAAAGAGTAATGGGAATACGGCATTTGTTACTATTGCGGCACTTTGATGCTGCCCGGTGCGCAACATAATTCCGGCAGAAAAACCACATAACGTAAGCGACCATAAGAATGAAAGTAGTAATATTCCAAGAACCGAGATGAAACCAAATTGAAAACTCACGCCAAATATTGCCCCGATAACAATTAAAAGAATGGTAAAAATCATTGAAGATATTGTATCGGCAAGCATAGGTGCAACAACTAAAATCCAACGTGGGGCAGGACTTAAATAGAGCCGTTTGAAGTACCCCGATTGCATATCGGCATTGAGTGTTTGGCCTGCACCTGCCGATGACCCCATTGCCAATGAAATAATTGTCATTGGAAAAACAAATGACAAGTAGCCGGCGGAACCAAAAGCATCCATTGAGCCTATTCCGCCAATTCCGGCATTATATACCAACAGGAAAAACAGGCTCATTCCAAAGCCCATTAAAGGTGCTGAAGGATTTTTTAACAACTTGGTTATTCCTCGTTTGATAAGTAAAATATTTGCTGAACTCATACGATTTATTCTTTAAAATTATTTGCTTGTTCGTAATTTCAATAGTTTATACATTCAACTAGTTATCAAAGACTTAAAGCAATGCACTGATAGTTTATATATTACAAAAAGTTGTATTTCTCATACCTAAAAATCTAACGCTCTATGGCATTTGATAAGGTCTTAATAAATTCGAGATAACTATCATCGAGCGACAATCCGCCATTGGGATTCACCATCTTTTTAAAACCAATAATAGTTCCAGAATACCGAATTTCTCCAGCAACAATAAGTGCCATTTCAGAGGCATGTTTATCCGCTTCATCGAGGTATTGCGTTGTAAGAAAAACAGTTACCGATTCTTTAGTATTAAGTTGTGTAATTACTTCCCAAAAATTTGCCCGGGCTACCGGATCCATTCCCACAGTGGGTTCGTCAAGAAAAAGAATTTGAGGCCGATGGACAAGAGCCAGGGCGCAATGCAACCGGCGTTTATTTCCACCCGACAATGCACTAACTTTCTTATTTCTCTCTTTTTCGAGTTTAAATAATTGTATTAGTTCGTTTGCTCGTTTAGTTGCCTTTGTTTTTGAAAGAGCAAATAACCGGCCTTGAAAAACGAGTAAATTTTCGACTCGTTCTGTCGGGTCAATTTCATTGTCTTGCGATGCGACACCAATTCTTTTCTGAATTTCTGATTGATTCGTTTCTGGATTGATACCGGCAATGCTAAAACCACCTGAATCTTTACAAATCAGTGTGGTCATTATTTTTACCAGGGTCGATTTTCCAGCACCATTTGGACCGAGTAGCGTAAAAAACTGCCCCTTCTGTATCTCGAGGCTTATCCCTTTTAAGGCTTCTGTGCCATTGGGATATTTTTTGAAAAGTTTATGAATCTTAATTTCTGCTGCCATATTTAACTGCCTTTAAAATATGGTGCAAAATAAATTCAGCACCCAGAGAAAAAATTGTAAAAAACAGACAGAATAAAATTAGAAAAGCTAATCTGCATTTATATCACAATCAGGGTATCTTGCAAAAAACTCTTTTGGGGTGTAACCGGTATATGATTTGAAATCATGAATAAAGTGAGACTGGTCGAAATATCCATTATTGCAGGCGTGTTCGGTAAAACTAAGTTCTTTTATACAACCAAAATCATGCAACACTCCCCTAAAACGTATCAGTTTAATAAGCTGTTTGGTGGTTTTACCAAAATATTTTGCAAATTTTCGTTCTATAGTTTTCGGTGAAGCATGCAAACAATCTGATAAATATTTAACACTTGTTTGTCCTTTGCTGCTTTTAATTATTTCAAATCCTTTTTGTATTAATAATTTATCATGTGTAGGAATTGGCGAATAACGCCTGATTAGAAAATTCTCAATAACAGCTACTTTTTCGTTTATTGGATCTTTAAAATATAACAATTCTTCAAGTTGCCTTATTTCAGTGTTGAATATGTCTGTTAAATCCACACTTTGGTTTTCGATTTCTGATAGTGGGAAATTAAAAAAATGGCATGCACCTGTTGTATGAAAACGAATAAAAACAACCCCTGCTTCTCTGTTGGTTGAAACATCTGAATAATTATCACTCAATCCACTTATTATTGAACGTGGCTGTTTTGTTACTGTTTTATTTGAATGAAATACGACAAAGGGGTTTCTGTAGTGAAACATTAATTGAATATTTTCAGTAGGTACAACTCTCTCCATGACATCTGCGTCATAGATATCCGATTCCATAAAGCAGTAATTCTTTATGTAGTTTTTCAGGAATCCAGAAGGTTGTACTATTTGAAATTTCATCTGTCTAAATTTTTGTGTCTCCCATTTGTTATGTAAGAAAAAATAACAGTCATACTCCTGGGTGCCTCAGTTATTATCTCAGTCATGGGCTGTTTCATTCGTTTGTAATTATTTGAGTTCAAAGGTAGCATATAAAACTCGCATAATTCGAATAATTTTCGTTTGTGTTCCCGTGCCTTCGGGTTTATGCTCGTTTGACACTGTCATTATCCGATATATGGGCTGTTTTATTTGTTTTTTTAATATTACATTTTTTCGACCGAAGTGCTTTTTTTCAAAAAAAACGCAGGAAACGGGGTATTCGTACATATTTTTTTGGACAATGGGGCGGAGCAAAGACAAAAGACATGAAGAATACGGGGCGAATGCTATGGAATAAAAAAACAAAATACAAAAAAACAAAGTTTGAAAAAACAGACTCTACGATGATATGTCCATAGCCATAGCTAATTGCCCGGAATCTTGTTCAACCTGCCGTTCCTGCGGGGCACTCCGTGCCGCAAAAACGCCTATTTATTCTGGATGAAAGTAAATTAGGAAATATTTCAGAATATTTTTTCCCTAAATATTTATTTTCCGCAATCGTTTTACAAGAATTAATAATCTCGTCATAATACTTATCAGCTTGTTTTTCTGACCATTGCTCGAAAGTATAATCCCATATCAATGTCAAATCATTAACAGCTTTATTCGTAAGAAAGTATCTAGCCATTATGATTATGTTTTTTTGCTTTTAATTCTTCAAGATGTTTGTCAGGGGAAAAATCATAGGCAATTCCGCTATCAATTCCTTCTTGAATAGCTTTCTTTAAAGCAATAATTTTTCTTTCTTCTTCTAGAAGTCTCAAACCTGCACGTACAACTTCGCTAACGTTTTTGTAACGTCCATTTACAATACTTTTTTGAACAAATGTGTCAAAATAGTTTCCTAAAGTTATTGATGTGTTTCTACTCATAATTAATACTTTTCTCCCAATATACCCCAAATTGGTACTTATTCAAAATTAAACTGATCCGAAACTGCTCCCATTTTACCAACACGAATGTTAAACTAATCCCGTAAAAATATATCCTAAACAACTAATACAGAAAATATTAAAAAAAAGAAAAAAGAATATTACCGGTGCTATAAAAAGAAGAAAGGGCAGTTCAACAACTGCCCTTATAAATGTTAACCCCCAAACACACAATAGGTCAGAACGACCTACACGACAAAAGTAAATAAAAAATTAAACAATACAAATCCTAAACGCATTTCTTTACACTTTCTATACGTTTTTAACAAAAAAAAACATTCCCGAAGTCTTCCTTGCTCACAAAGACACCCATAACACACACAATTTCAGATACTTAAAACGAAAATACTATTTTTTCAGTTGTTATACACGATGCTAAAATTGCCTATATTATAGATAATCAAAAAGTTAGCGTATTTCCATATTCTTTCCGTTTTTTAGTTAATGAAATAAAGGCAACATTTTTCTCTATTCTCAAAAAAAAAAAATCGAGACTATAATTTTTCAGGCCTTCTGTTTTTTCGGTACATTTTATTATAAATAGTTCGTCATTTTTTTGAATACAACTGATTACAAGCACTTTAAACTCAGCCTGCTTTTCTCCCTAAAAAACAATAAACTAACAATCTACACATTAACAAAATACTCTTGTCTCATATCTAAAAATCCAACGGTCTATTATTATAGCCTCGGTTTTATAAACCGTTCTTTTTTTTAGAAAACAGTTCCCTTCTCTCTACTATAAGCTTCCGGTTGGTTGTTACGGTTTCGTAACAAAGCCGATTATCATCAAACATTTTAATTCGTTTAATTGACACTAGAATGTCATTGGTTGTTCTTTGCCTTTGTAAAAGTGTTTACCATGCCGCATATATTTATTTTTATCCATACTACCGAAGGTAAACCAGAAATCTTCGTTTGCATTTACATATATTTTTGCATAATAGAACTCACCACTCACATCTTCATATAACTCGTATACTCTATCGCTTGCTTCAATATCGCTATCATCAGTTGAAACAATTGCTACCGGAATTCCGCGCGGGAATTCTGTGCTTTTCGGTATTGCAACAAAAATGCTGTCGGGTGCTCCGGTAACATCGGCTACCCATATTCTGTTCATACGGCGATTGCGTTTCCCGTAGTACGATGATTCAAACAAGGTATCGGCATCGGTACTTCCGACAACGACAAAAGTAGTATCTGCCATAGTGGTTCGTGTTACTGCCATGTTAGGAGATACAAAGTCGGCATCGTATGCAATGGTTAAGGTTGAATCTAAGTCACTTTGCGATATTCTTTGTATTAACATATCAATACTATCGGTTCCAATTCCGGCAATTTGATTCTGGAATGTACTAAATTTTGTGGCATCCCAAATTACCGTGCTGTCGCTGGTAATATAATCGCCCTCGGTTATGGTATCTACCATTGTTTCCAATGTCGTTCCATCCCCGTCGTTATCATTCGACAGTGATATTCCGTATTTTATTGCCATATAGGTTTCAACCCGCAGTTGTTCAACAGCACTTAGTTTTCGGTTATAAATAATGACTTCGGGAATATCTCCGGCAAAATAATCGGCTGCTACATTGTCGTTTCCTAAACCCGTACCTCCATCTTCAAGTTTACCATATCCGATATAGTTATTATTTCTCACCCCAATATTTGGAGCGCGTAGTTCATCATCTTGACCGGTAATAGACCGGGAACCATTCTTGAAAAATTGAGCGTTTATGGTATTGCCCGGGATAGTATAATCATTAAAATTAAAACTTAATAAATAATCCTCACCCAATGGAGTTATACTAACACACGGTTCCTCTCCGGTATCATTATAAGCAGAATACCCCGCTATACCACAGGCATTAGTCCCGTAGGCACGCATAGAAACTGCCCCCTGGTTTGTTGTTGGGTATAGTGACGAAACTCTTAAGTCAAATAAACATTCCTGACTGTGGGCTACTCCTGTATCCTGATTTACAAGTGCGAACGAGGTTTGCCCTTCGGTAAAGTCACTAAACCCGTCATATATATCAATATAATCGTCGGTGCCATCGAAGCTTACGCCGGGGTTAAAGTTATGCAGGCCGGTTGTTGTATTCAATGTTGCCCCGTTCATAACAGTACAAGTGTCTATGTTATGGAAATCGTACCAACGGTTGTCGGAAGTCCATTTCTCTGTCAAATAATCGGCACGCAACCACAATTGTAAATTCTCAGTCACACCACCGGGAGAGCATCCTATAAACAAGGAGAAATATTCGCCACTATCCAATTTAACATTTGGAATTTCGCCATTTACATCCAAACGTCCCACGTAAGTCACCGTTCCACTTGTAAAATCGCCATCCGTTCCGGTTGTTTTGTATAGCAAATAGGTTAATGCACCTGTATTAGGCACATCAAATTTCATATTTATTGAGTCAGGGAACTCGGACGTTTCGCTTACACGCCAAATACGTTCCATACGGTATGCAATATGATTCGCCGGCAGATTGTCGGTTTCGTCTGCAATGGTATCGCCACCGTTGTGCGAGAAGGTCATAAAGTTAAGGTTGGCAATGGTATCAGATTTGCGCGAAGCTGCAAGGTTGGCAGCTGTAAAATTACTGTTTAATGCCACGGTCAATACTGCTGTAGAATTGACAGATTTAGATACTCGTTGGTACAGCGAGTCAGTATCGTCGCGTCCCAATCCGAAAATATCTTGTGTAAATACGGAAGAATTTGTTGATTCCCACATCACGGTACTGTCGGATGCCAAGTAGCTGTAAGGCGTACTCTGATCGAGGCTAATGCCATGTTTCAATGCCAGGTAACTTTGTATCTTTTGACGTTTAATATCGCTAATATCGGTACTATAAGCAACCACCTCACTTATATAACCATCGAAACCGTAATTCGTTGCATCATCAAGATAACCACCCAAAAACAACAGGCCTTTATAAGCATCGGGACGACGTGCATTTACGAGGTGAAACCTGCCATTGTGTGCATAATTTGCGGTACTCTCGTTTAATCGGAATACTCCTCCGTTATACCAGTCTTCTGCATCTAACGATCCGTTATTATATTCCAGGGTTGTGGTAGATGCCACGGTACGAATACCGAACTGCTCACTTCCGTTATTAAAACCAACAATTCCGGCATTGGATTGTTGCGAAGTAAATTGCCCCACCACAAAAAATTCTTTTGCTGTTACCGTATCGCGTGTTTCCAAATCCATATCACCATCAATCAGCTGTACAGCAGGGTTAAAGTTACTTATATTTTCGATATAATGCCGGTTTGCATCACTAGGGGTATCATCACTACGCCAAACCATATTTCCGCGCCCCATTTCGTCCCAGTAGTCAACCGCGATCCCATTAGTCGTAGTGCTAGTACCCATATCGGCACGCATCCATACCCACAGGTCGGTGGCAATACCGCCCGGAGCAAAGTTTTCGACATACCCCACGGTAATTACTACATTATCACTATCTAAGTCATCAAAATCAACATCGGCCACGACTCCGGTAGAATCGAGCGTACCCATACGTTTAGGTATTCCGGTAGAGAAATCGCCGTCGCCATCGTCATCAGCAATAAGGATGTAACGCTGGGCAGAAGAAGCGACCTTAAAGTCACCGTCGAATTTTAGACTTACCGGATTGATAAAATTGTTTTTCTTTTGCACCATCCATTCGCGATGCATACGACGTTCTACTCCTGCCGGTAATTCATCAGTCTTGGTAATGGCTACCGAACTATCGTTATTACCAATCATTAAGAAGGCTAAGTCGGCAATGTATGAGTCTGCATCTTTCCTGTAAGTAGAATCGTTAGGACTTGTAAAGTCGTTTTGCCTTGAAACGGTCAGGATAGCATCATCGTTAACCGATTTGGAAATGCGTTGGTATAAATCGGAAGCATCGTCGCGAGCCAATCCGAAAATATCATTATTATAATCAGTAGAAGCATCAAAAGATTTTGCCAGTGAAGCATCCCAAAATACAGAACTATCACTCATCAGATAATCAGTTTCGGATGTATTCTGGTCGAGGGTAATACCATATTTCACTGCCAAATAACTTTCTATTTTTTGGATATCGTCATTGCTAAGTGCCGAATCGGTAAAGGCAATAACTTCTCCGATTTTTCCGGTAAAGAATTTGGTATAATCGGCACCGGCATCGGTACTTCCAAAACCTCCCACACGAGAATAATGCGCCAAAGAGTCGCGAGTCATTCTTGAAGATGCAGCAGCAGTAACAGTATTCTGATTGTCGGAATTCAACCATACTGAAACAGACAAACTATCGTGCGTAATAGTACTAAGTACAGGATTAGATAAAGGACTAGCCCACGCACCTGATTCCAAATACAAGTTAGCATCGTCGTGGACATAGTACTTAGGTACTCCTGTGGCGTCAAATTGCACTGCTGTTTCCAATACGGCATCGCTTGACACATTATTTAACTCATAGTTAGCCGTAATGCTATCGGACACATAATACACGATACCTCTATTGGCATTTTGCTGATGCGCTACGGTAAAGACTGTTTGGTGTGCGCCATACAGACTCTCAACCACCTGTCCGTTACATTCCATTACTGTTTTATTGCTTTCATCAAAATACAGGGCATAGTTATAGTTAATCAGACTATCGCCATAGCCCGGCTGTTGTGCCGTTGTTCCCTGAGTAAACACATAGCCGTGTTTTGAATAATCAACCCACTGGCTGGCTTTATTGCCCGAGGCTGTTACCTCCTCATCGCCACGTAACCACAAACGAGCCCCTTTAACTCCTCCGGGCGAATCGCTGGAGATTTCTTGACGCATAATGGTAAAATAGCCGTCTGCCGGTGTTGAGACACTCGCTACATTACCAAACTCATCAATCTCGTGGTGATAAGCTCCGGTAGTAAAATCATCGTCTCCCGGTTTATACACCGCATAGTATTTAATGGTATCGTTAGAAGCATAGCGTAAACCAAAATTCAGATTAACTTTTTGACCTGAAATATTAGTTTGTGTAAAACGCCAGGTATGATCCATACCTATAAACAAACCGTTGTATATCGTGTCGTTAAAAGTGGTATCGGCACCGTTATCACTAAACATCAGATAACTGATATCGTTATCGATAGATGTAGTGCGCGTAAGGTGATCGGTATTGGACGTTGTAAAGTCCAAATCCATTGCCACTTTTAAGTCAATCTGTGGTGTATCTATAGAGTGCGACACCAATTGATTTAACTCGGCCACATCATCACGTCCCAAACCAAAGATATTATGATTATAAGCTCCACTATTAGCCGTAGCGGCATTATCTGTCACACTCCAGATGGTATCGCCATTGCTGGCTATATAATCGGTTCCGCTGCCGCTTTGGTCGAGCGTGATGCCGTATTTTACGGCGAGATAGGTGCGTATTTTTTGAGCATCGATGCCATCGAGGTCGCCGGTATAGACGATTACTTCGCCGAGGTCGCCCATCATTTGGCGAGAGCCTCCATCTGTAATATTATCTCCTTTTGACTGACGACCAATAGAAACAGGTCCGGTTTGTCCGGTACGAGGGAAATTTGCCGCAATTACAGTGGTGTCAAACTTAGAATTAGTCGCACCGGTTGAAAATATACTTTCACCATCCTTAAAAAGCGAACACAGTCCCCCAGAATTGAAGCCATAATCCACTTCAACTAAGGCTGGATTAGAAATATCTATATTAGCCCCAAACATTTTGGAATCTGTCTCATATGTATAAATTTGACTACTGCTATTTCGTAAACCAAAGCCAACTCCCTTTCCTGCGTGGGCTCCAAAATCGTAAATAAAGTTATAGTCAGAGGTAGTTGTTTCAAAATCTCCCACTGCAATAATATGATAATCGCCGCTTTCGGAGAAAATATAATGGCTGCCCAGGTTGTAACCGATTTGCCCGCTTTTGTCGGTAAAGTTTAATCCCGGGTTAAAGTTAAGGGCATCTATACTAAGTGTAGGCTGGTTGATTTCGTCATATACCGTATCGGCATTTGAAGAGAAGTCGCCCCAGTTATGAACGCCATCTCCATTGTTAGCTGTTCCGGTCAGTTTATCGGCACGCATCCAAAGGGCAAGGTCTTGCGGAACACCTCCGGGGCAATAACGATAGGCTACTACTGTAATATACACATCGGAAGTGAACTGATAAGGCGCTGTAACCACACCCTTTTCGTCTAGTTCAACGGCTGCTATATTCCCTGTGGTAAAGTCGCCATCATCATCCACCAACATATAGCAGGTAATCGTCGATTTGGTATAGCAACTATCAAACTTCAGATATACATCCTGTGCTGTGCCTGTAGGCTGTACCAACCACTCGCGGGTCATACGTATATTATAATCGCCACTGCTTGGCAGTTCGGAAGTATCGTTCACCGTTGGGTAACCATCGTTGCTACCCATCATCAGGAATTGCAAATCGTCGGTAAATGTTGTTGTACGAGCTAGATTAGACGTAGTAAAGTCATTTTCTAATGCAATGGTAAGTACCGTGGTGTCGTTAATGGATTTGGATACGCGTTGGTCGAGTGCCGAAACAGAATCCAATCCAATACCGAATATGTAGTTGTTGTAAACGGTATTTATATCGGCATCCCATACCTCTGCGCTATCGCTTGCGAGGTAGTCGTTTGGTGATGTTTGGTCGAGCGTGATTCCGTATTTAATCGCCAAATATGAGTTTACTCGGCTGCGCTCGGTGGTGCTCAGTGTATCGTGGAAGTAGATAACTTCAGCTATTTGTCCTGTAAAATAATCGGATGAAGAATAAGACGAACGCCCAATTGCCAGTTTATGGTCGTTAATAAGGGGTATTGTACTTGTTCCTGTCGACGATACAGCCGAAGCTAAAGCTGCACCAAAACCACTTGCTTTGAAATTGCTTATCTCGTCTTCCGGTTCCATATAATAATCAAAAAGGAAAGTTGCTGCATTGCTGCAAGTATAATCGGCTGTGTAAAGATTAGTTCCTTGCAATTCAATACGTGAGCGATTTGCTCCATAGGAGGACATAAAATTCAGACTGGAATCAACTGTTTCACCCAGATTTAAAATTGTTCCGTTTGTCCCTCCCGATTGAAATGCGACAGCTATCACTTCGCGAGCATTATTATCGTTTCCAATATTCAACACCGCTGCACTGTCTTTAAAATAATCGTAAACATCAAAATAATCATCACCATCAAACACATACGCCGGGTTAAAGTTAATGACATTGTCGGTCAGGGTCGGTTCTCCCGAAGCCACTACAGAATCGAGGTACATAGCTCCGGCATAGTTACCCCAATAGTTGGCATCGGAGTTTTCTTTATCGGCACGCAGCCACAGTACACCGTCTTCTGCCCCGCCGGGGTACGGGCCGTTGGGATTGGCACTAACGACTATACTACAGGTGTCTGTACATCCACAATCGGCAGTAGTAAATGAAACAGAGTATGTTCCGGGCAACGACACCTCAATAGAATCTCTTATTCCACTTACGGTTTTAATTCCAAGAGACTTTCCATTGTAAAACCATTCCGACTTTGTAAACATACCGGAAGCGTATAAATAATTACCTTCTTGTGAATAATTGACCGTTCCCAGTTGAAGCAAAGGAGGTGAGGTAAAGTTTGTATAGTAAGCAAATAAGCCCGTTGTAGTTGTTCCATACATCATCCCCACGTGCATTAATTTATCTGATTCAACTGTAACCTCCCCTGTTGTTCCAGTGATGGTTGAATAAAAGTCATAAGAAGCGTCCCCAATAGGAACATCAGTATAACCGGAAATAGGCGTTAATGCTATTGACGAGCCATTTAAATAAACCTCAGCCCCAGTCATTGCTACAATATTCAAGTTAGCTGTACTTGCTAAAGATTGAAATTCGGAATACAGCGTTCCTTTACATTGCAAACTGGGGATAATAGACATTCCTCGTTCTCCTTGACCACCTCCGGACTCTTGATAGACATATCCTTTTTGTTCAGCTAGTTGTCGAGGTCTTGAAGTTGCAATAGTTCCTGAATAACTAGCAGAATCGCGCAACTGAATTAGCATTGGCGTACCTGTTACGTCTTTCGAATAAGTTGAAAACTGAATACGTTCATTTTCTCCGGCATCAATAGTCGTCATATAAGTACTATCTACAAAAATAGCCGTATTGTCATACGCAGCTACCACATTAACCTGCTCGGTATATGTATCAGAAGTAACGTTCCCATATTGCACACCATATTCACTTCCGGTGGCTTTTACCGGCACTAACTCATCATATCCGGTATCACCCGAATTAGAGGTATAGGCAACATAAGTTCCTGACATCACTACAATATCATTATTTGAAGTAATATGTGTGCCGTTTAATGCTTCATTTGCTCCGGCTCCCACAGTACTTGCACGAATAACATAGGATTGTCCTGCATTAAGTGTTATTGAGTCAGTTATAGGACCTGTTTTGCCATTTGTTAATGTTACTCCCGAGTTAAGGGTATATTTAACTTTCGTTGCATCTTCGGTAGCCATTATTGAAATTATATTACTACAATTATGGTTATTAAGATTTATGTTATCATACATCTGACCGGTATAAAAGTCTTGTCCCAAAGCCGTTTGTCCTTTCGATGTAATACTCCATCTGTCCGATTTAGCTGTGTTTTCAATAATGCTGACACATACCGGTTCGTTAGCTTCAACAATCAATCCCCGCTTATATAACTCTGTGAATACCGAATCTACACCATACGCAATACAAGGTGTTGTTGGACAATTAGCCGAAACGCCAAAATTATTACCGAGACAAATTGAATTGGGAGCTCCTGATTTACAAGTTCCTGATGTTAATGGTGTCCCATTAGAATAATAGACATTAAATTCCACATCGTTACCGGAACTGGTAGAAATAACAAGATTTACATTACCTCTCAAATCAGTATTTGTAGAGCCAGTCCATACCGGCGGCAAATAGTGTTTGGTATCGAACTGGGCGTTGACTGCCGGGGAGAAAAGCGTTAGCAGTAGTGCAATGAGCAGTGAGACGGTTAGCAGGCGGGAGTTGGGAGTGGGAGTTGCAGTAGCTGTTGGCTGAACTTCGAACTCTGAACTCTGTACTCTGAACATAGGAAACCTTTTCCCGGAATTTATTTTTACAGAACGCATAGCGTTATTCAGCTGCAACTTAAACTGTGAAGTAGATATTGTCATGATCGTTCGGTTATCGTTATTTTATTATTTATTTCAACTTAAACACAAAGACACTAAGGCACTAAAATTTGTTTTGAAGTCTGGCTCCTAACTTTCTTCACCACCTCCCCCTATTTCCATCGGAGTACTCCTCCTCAATAAGGAGGAGAAAAGGATAGTGATTAATTGTTGCCTGCCTTTCCTATAGGAAAAGCCTGCCTTTTAGTCCCCTTTAGGGGATTAGGGGTGCTTCTCTTATTTTCCGGTGCATAGGGCGTTTGCGTTTCAAACGGCCTTTGTGGATGCGCCGTGTTGTTTTTGATGCATTTCTTTTCTCCGGATTAAAACCCGAAGCTACTATAATCAAACCCATACCGGGTTATTTGTTTCCTGCCTACTGCAACTTCTTGCTCACCTCTCTTCTTTCTCTTCTCTTTTTCTTCTCTTACGGTCTTGTGTCTAGCAGTCTAATAGTCTTGTGTCTTTTTCTTCACCCCTCTGTCTGTCGACATCTCCCCTCGGAAGGGGAGAACTGTTACTTGGAGCGATCCTCATTCTCCCCCTTGGGGGAGTTAGAGGGGGCTTTACTATTTTTCAATAATATAATTCAATGTAATATCTCCTACACGGGCAATATCGACAAAATCAACCCCATCGCCTACGGCTGTTAATGTTATAATAAATAAAATAAAATCGTCGGCATCAGCCGTAGCAGGCGTAACCGTTCCTTCTGCCCAGGTTGCACTTGCACCTCCAAAAGCAGTCGTTGAACTATTCTTGGTAATATTCCTCATTACAATGGAGACTTCCGGAGAGCTTCCTTCTGTCTGGTAGCTTACACTTACCGGATCAACACCAGAAGCATCGTTCCATTTAACAAAATTACTGGGTAATTTTGCTCTTAATATTACCTGATACGTTTGTAACGAATTCTCGGTTGTTGCCCATTCGTAATAGTTCATATAGTCATAAGCATCAGTTGTTATATCTCCGGTGTTTCCGGAAGTCATTTCTCCAAGATGACTAATGCCTACATCACCTGTATCTAATACAGCTCCTGCATATTCGGCACTATACACCGTCAAAATTGTATCGTAGCCCATTGCAGTTACAACAGAATCGACAGAAAGATAAGCCCCCCCATCGGAATTTATATCAATCAGATTACCGGCAGAATCGCTTACAATTCTAAATTTCATGGAATCGCCAGGAATTCCGCTTTCAAATTTATAAACACTATTTCCTATTGAATCAAACGAAGCAATGTACTGGCTGTCGCGAATTACACTGGTTAATGAGTCTATAAAATTTTGATTGTTAAACAAGGTATCGCTCATTTGGTTGACATTTTCGACACTGCTTAAAATACTATCCAATAAACCGTCGGTAAACTTGCTGTCCATTAGCAAGGTATCTTTCATCCCCGATATGAAGGTGGTATCGCTCAATAAGGTATCCGTTAAGCCTGCTATGAAACTTGTATCTTTCAATACTTCTTCGCTTACACTGTTCATAAAAACAGTATCGCCTAACAAAGTGTCGCGCATGCCAAATACAAACGAGGTATCGGTTAATAAGGAATCGACAATACGCGTTAAAAAGGTATCGTTGCTTAACAGCGTATCCCCGTAAAGAGCGATGTCGCCTACTACATCAATTGTATCAAATTCGCCTAGTTCGTTTTCGTAAACATACAAAGCCTCTGAATATTTTACGATTTCCGTTACTGACTGGCTGTCGCGAATTACACGGGTTAATGAGTCTATAAAATTTTGATTGTTAAACAAGGTATCGCTCATTTGGTTGACATTTTCGACACTGCTTAAAATACTATCCAATAAACCGTCGGTAAACTTGCTGTCCATTAGCAAGGTATCTTTCATCCCCGATATGAAGGTGGTATCGCTCAATAAGGTATCCGTTAAGCCTGCTATGAAACTTGTATCTTTCAATACTTCTTCGCTTACACTGTTCATAAAAACAGTATCGCCTAACAAAGTATCGCGCATGCCAAATACAAACGAGGTATCGGTTAATAAGGTATCGACAATACGCGTTAAAAAGGTATCGTTGCTTAACAGCGTATCCCCGTAAAGAGCGATGTCGCCTACTACATCAATTATCGAATCCTGGCCTATTTCGTTGGTGTAAGTGTAAGTTCCATCGTTGTTATCCAACAAGGTAGTAATGGTTTCCTTTGCTGTAATGGGCATCCATGCCCCGCCATTATAAATGTAGAGCATATTATCAGTCTCATTATAAAAAGTTTCGCCCTCGTTAGCTGTAGCAGGTAGAGTTGGCCCCATGTTCAGGATACTGGTGTTGATATACACGCTATAATCTCCATCGGAAGTGCTTAGTTTTAGCGTATCGGCCACATAAGTAAAATCATTAATTGAGAAAGACGATCCATCGCCGGAGCTAACAACGGCATTCCACTTATCTCCTTCCCAATAATAAAACCTATTGGTATCGGTATCATACACAATTAATCCTGTGGCATTAAAATCGTCACTATCAAAAATAGCAAGGCGTTCAGTCGTTGTCATTCGGGGAATAAGGACACCTTTGTTTTTCGAGAAAACATCCAAAACTGCTTTATCATACGCAGCAACATCTCCTTTTCCTATACTTACTCCGCCATCTTGGGCTTTCAGTCCCAAAACAGAAGTAAATAAAACCATTAATACCAGGTAAAACTTTTTCATATTGAGTGATTTATATTTCTTCATTTCTGTCAGGCTTTATTTGTTTCAATTTCTTATTTATAGATCAAATTATTTAAAACAGGATTGAATCCGAATGTTGTTCCGGGGTCTGTATTGCTCTGCAAATGCTTCTTCTTTTTACAAATGTTCCATGTGAACCCGAAAACGTGGCTGTCGAATTGATTAATTCCGCTCCCGACTCCTCTTTCAAACGAGTATTGCAATTTCACCGACCGATTAATGTAAAGCCCAAAAGAATAGGTTTGAGCAAACTTAAAACGATGAGATATTCCGAGATAAATCCGATCGAACAACAGCGTATTAAGTCCCATATTATATATAGGATCCACCCATCCTTTATTCTCAATTGAGCCGGAATAGATACGATCTCTTACCCGATCGTATTTAATGGAGAACTCGGGTTTTAGAAATAACCAGTCCTGAATCATAAACATTCCGCCAATAATCCAGTCGAAGCCACGAGCCACCTGGTATTCGGAATATTCGCTTGCAAGAGCTGTATTCACACTTATTCCGGAAAAGAAATAAGGTCTATAATAAAACAAGCCAATTGCAATACGTGCATTCACCTGGTCTTCCAGGTCGTATTCGCCCACAATTAGCCCGGGATTATCTTCATAAATTTTAGAAATGTTATACGAATTTTGTTCTATCCCCGCGCTATATCCAAATCCAAGGTATCCTTTATGGCTTATTCGGATGTAATGCGAAAGGCTCCCGGTAACAATAACCCGGGTATTAAGCCCGAGTTCCTCATTAAAGGCCATAACAGCGCCACCCAATTTCTTTTCTATCGGTATAAATACATTAACTCCGTATACATTGGGGCTTCCTTCAACATTGCTTCCCCACTGCCTGCGGGCAATTGCTTCGATTGAAACACAATTTTTAAATGCATTATAAGCCGGATTGTTAAAAACCGGCTGGAAAATATTCTGAAGATTGTCCTGTCCATAAGACGACCTGTAAAAAAACAGGAAACAGAAAAGCAATATCAGCAGGAGGCGATTAATAGTTTTCATTTTTAACTTCAATAAAATTATAGACCTTCTTAGGCGCAGTATTCTTTTCTTCTAAAATTAATTCATAGTAATAGGTTCCTGTTGGGAACTTTGCCAGATCTAGCTGATTTTCATAAGGCCTGGCATAAAAAATCCGCTGCCCCAAACGGTTATAAAGCGTAAATCCTATGTTCGAATATTTTGAGGCATCCGGAATTTCAAATAGTGTAGTATTTCCATTTCCCACCAAGAAAAAATTACGCAGTTCTATTTCTGCCGATTCATCCTCTTGGAATAAAGCCAGGTAACCTGTTGAAATATTTCCGGCACCTGCCAGATAGCTTTGCAGGGGATTATTGCAATCCCATGCTTTATTATAGTCTGAAAAATCAGCCAATTGACTCTGTATAATCCCCACATAAGAACTGGCGTTAAATTGCTCAGGCACCCACACCCCAATTTTAAAACTGTTCTGACTGTAACTGTCGCTATAAACATGCCAGCCTGATTCGGTAAATATTTTATCGGTAGTTATTGCGGTTCTTGCATCCGAGCTAATTGACCGGTCGTATTTAGCAAGCAACACATCCGGGTTATCCGGCCCGGTCAGAAATACAGGATAAGCGCCACTACTTTCTCCTATCGGATAATAATAAGTTCCGGTTTCATCCACATTTCGGCCGAGGTAACCAATAACATAACTTTTATTGTAATCTGTATTATCAAAAAGAACGGCATCTACATCATTTGACTCCACCCAAAGGGCATAAGGCGAAGCAACATCCACAATTCCATTTAATAAACTTAGTTTTTGTTTTACAACAAAGTCATTGTACAGGTATACATTTCCGGTTGTATTTACAGCCAAATTAGTAGTCCAGAACCCTTCGGGAGAAGTTACTTCAAAATTTCCTGTGCCATAAAGAGCAAGCACTCCGCTCCCAGGTATCTTAGAAGGCAGTTCGATGTCGGAAACAGCCGAACTATAAACAGTAACCTGTCCGTCGGAGGTAAATGTTATGTCTTCACATCTTAAGTTCCCATCAATAAATAAACTTCCTCCGTTTCCTACAATAAGCGAATTTTCAACACGAACATTTAAATTATCAGCAGACGACTGTCCATAAACATTTTCGAAAAACAGAAAGCCCAATAATAAAAATATAGCAAAAGCATATGTTTGGCAAGGTGTTCTCATAAGTACTTTTTTTTCAATATTCTATGGAAACAATAAGGCTTATTTTTTCCATAAATAAACAATACAGGGTTATTACATTTTTCAGAAAGAAATTAAGCTTAATCTTTTCTGATAACAATGCACAGAGGTGCTTTCATTTAGTGTGTATAAGGTTTTGAGAAAACAAAAAAGGTTAATTCTTCTCCTGAATTATTATATGCGCAAATAATTAAATTATAAGTTTCCGCAATAATGATAAAAAAGGCATTCGATGAGATAAGGGGAATGTAGATTTTTTCATAACAGTTTATTTTGGGGGTAAAAAATTCAACTTTTCAGAAACACAAACTCTAGCAAACGTGTGCCTCTTCTCCATGTTGTCTATTGCAAGTATGCATGAAAATCCCAAATATGCAAATTTTTTCTCATTTTTTTTGATGTGATTATGTATATATGCTTTCAACAATCACTTTTTTTCTTACTTCGATGTATAACAGATTAACGAAACTCCTAGGCATTAAAGCGATATAGCTAAAAGAGATAAATAAAGTTCATAAGGATATTGATTTTTGACAGCTGACATTAAATTGCAGACCTATAGCAATCGTCTATATTGTTTATAATCTCATACCTAATATCAAAAAGAAAAGACATAAGTTTACTGACTTCAACATCTCACAGCCACCAACACACTAAGTCTCTTCTGTTTTTTATCTGTATTTATCCCGATGTGTATAAGAAGGACAAGCTCAATGTTTAGATTTAGGCTAAAATGCTATTGGTATGATATCTGTTTGTCTTTGATTTGGTAACCAGCACTGTAAGCAAACTTCACCTGCGACATAAGCTGTTAAACAAACACGGGTACAGCGCAAAATATTAAAAGAGTCAGCCTGCTGTTGTCCAACAGACCAACTCTTTATATCTCAATCGTTAAAACCGATAACTCAATTCGGCGCCAAAAAATCGGGGAGCACCTGCAATATAGGTCGGAATTCCAAAATTGCGCCCGGTGTTTCCGGCATCAATAATGTATTCCTTATCCAATACATTGGTCATAAACATATCAAATTTAAAACTCCGGATATTTAATCCGGCACGAACATTTAACAATCCATACCCATCCTGCATAACATCAGCGCCATTATCTTCTTCGAAATAAACTTTAGATTTATAGTTGTACGAAGGACGTAGGAACACACTCATTTTTTCAGTAAGCGGAACGTTTACTTCAGTGCCAAAAGCAAAAGAATGCTTTGGAGTAAGCCTGAAAGTATTTCCGGCATATTCCTGTTTGTTTCCGTCAGCATCCTTATCATCGAAAGTAGCATCAATGTATCCATAGTTTCCAAACACGTTAAGCATTTTGTTTAGCTGCCATTTCAACGAAGCCTCAAAACCATAAGCGGTTGCACTTCCGGCATCTTTGGTTACATACTGGAGTTGTTCATTAACGGCACTGGTCTGGAAATTGCTGTAATCGTAATAAAAAGCAGCCAAATCGTAATATAAATTACCTAAAGTATTCAATCCTTTTGTTCCCAGTTCGTAACTCCACACAATCTCGTCATTCAGTTTTTCCGGCTCATATGTACTGGTATAAGTGCCATCGTTTTTAGCTTCCGAAGTAAACTGAATAACATTCGGTCTGCGCCCACGAGCCACATTGACATAAATTTCATTATTATCGCTTATGCTGTAATTCGCAGCTAAACGCCCAACCACCGACACATAATTATCGCTTTCCGTTATTTTTTCGACAGGCATAAATAAATCATTGGTTCCGGCACTCCGCGCAAAACCGAGTGTTCCTTTACCGTCGGTAGTAGCTTTATAGCCCGATTCAATATTTTCAAAAGTTAATCGCAAACCTGCGGTTAGTTTCAGTTTATTACTAACATGATAAGTTCCGTCAATAAAGAATTCATAAGCCTGATTTTTCCCGTAGTTTGTATAACTTTCGGTATGACTTGTTGCTAAGTCGTGTGTCAATAAATAATATACTACTGGCTGAGACTGTGCAATATAAGCAAGATTCGAGCTATTGCTGATTAAATCGGCAAGACTTGTCACCAAATTAGGCACTCCGTTGGAGCATAATGCCATTGCACTCATTTGCATTGCAGAGAGTCCATTTACAGCAAGAGCCGTATTTATTGGTGCTAGAATAGAAGAATTAACGGTTCCCGCAACCAGAGAAGACATAAGCACTGCCAGACTTTGTTCGTTGGTAGTAAGCGGCACATGCGCAAATCCGTCTTCGAAAAAATAACTGGCACCGCCAAAACCTTCAAATTTATCGCCAATTTTAAAATTTGCCCGTAACTCCTGGCTAAACTGTTTTCCAAAAGCATCTTCTTCCATTAAAAGCGCAGGAGCAGCAGTTCCGTCGGCATCAAACACCTCGTCCGAATCAAACTCGCGATAGGCCGTAGTGGATGTTAGACTGAAATTCTCGGAAAAAGTATGGCGGGCAATTAAGGTTGTTCCCCAAACCGTACGATCCAGACCAAGTTCTTCGCCGGATTCCAGGTCGGCTGCAGTCCAGGGGCTGGTATCGCCCCCTTTAGGCGCATAAGTTCCACTCTTAAATGCGGTTCCGGGAGGTGTATCGTTTTGGTAGTTATAAATCAGGTCGATGGTCGTCATCGGGTCAGGCTTATACCTTAACGAAGCCCTAAGAGCCTTTGTATCCTTTCCGTTCAGGTCGCCACCGGAAAGATTCTCAATAAAGCCGTCACGCTTTTTGTAAATCCCGGCCACGCGGGCAAAAAGTTTATCTTTTACAACAGGAGTATTAAAAAAACCTTCGACATGCATGTAATTGTAATTTCCATATCCGGCCGTTAATGCTCCGGAAGTATTGTTTTTAGCTTTATTCTGAATAAAATGAACGGCACCAATCTGTGCACCCCGGCCAAAAAGCGTTCCCTGCGGGCCTTTCAGTACTTCAACACGTTCCATATCGAAAACTTCAACAACCGATCCGCGTGATTTGCTAATAGAAACGCCGTCCTGGAAAACAGAAACACGGGGTTCAACATTCGATGCCCCATTGTCGCTGGTAATACCGCGAATAACAAAACCCGGATTATTCGGACTCTGCAGCTGCACCTGCATTCCCGGCACATAATCAGAAAGTGCATCCAACTCGGTAATTCCCGATTTTTTCAGGAACCCGGCATCAATAGAAGTAACTGCTGTGGGAATTTCCTTTATCGACTGCTCTCGTTTTTGTGCGGTAACCATCAATCCTTCGAGCATAATTTCGGCCGGATTCAAAATAAAACTGACCTGGTTTTGTCCTGCGTTAAGCTGCACAATTTTAATTTTCTTCTCATAACTAATAAAAGAAATCTCGAGAGTATACGTTCCGGTTCTCAGGTTCTCAAATTTAAACTTTCCGTCGAAATCCGTAGCTGTTCCTTTTTCAAGTTCCCGGATAAAAACATTTGCCCCGGTTAGGGTTTCGCCATTATTATCGATAATTTGCCCTGTTAATGTTGCCTGTTGCGCACTTACTGCTGCCGTAAAAAACAACATCACAATAAATAGAAATAAATTAAGTCTCATAATTAATAATTAAAATGAATTTTGAACAGGCAAGTTTAAACTCTGAATCTTTCTCAAAAGTTAAACGGGAATACTTTATCGTAAAGGCTACATTAAATCAACACTCAATTGTTAAGACAGGGTTAAGCGATAGGGAAGAAAGTCGCAGTGGGCAGTCGCAATAACGGAGGGAAACAGGAAGAAAAAACAGCCATTTTATTGCGTATTAAAAATTCGTGAAATTAGTGGAAAAACAATGACAAATTTTGAAGGCAGTAGTTTGTCAAATATGTTCGTTCAAATATTATGCGTAATATTGCCGGCAAACAAAAATAAGTTCAAACAAACTGGGATACAAGTGGAACAGGTAATAAATTACATCAGCATTCTGGGCTCATTTACACTGGCTATATCAGGAGCGATTATTGCCATGCGTAAAAAGTTTGATCCGTTTGGCGTGTTAATCATTGCATTTGTAACGGCGGTTGGCGGGGGAACATTGCGAGATATTATGCTAACCGGAAAACATGTTTTTTGGTTAGAACAAACCTCGTATGTTTATTTTTCGCTGGCAGGAGCTGCTATTGCCATTCTGTTCCGAAACAGAATTGAACACATTGACAAACCGTTATTGTTTTTTGATGCCATAGGACTTGGATTATACACAATAACCGGCGTACAAATCGGGCTCGATTTTGACTTAAGCCTTGTTAATTGTATTATACTTGGTGTGATAACCGGTTCGTTTGGCGGTGTTATCCGCGACATCCTGGTAAATGAAGTCCCTGTAATTTTCATGAAAGAAATTTATGCTACGGTTAGTATTGCCGGCGCAATATTATACCTGATTCTTAACTGGCTGAATGTTGTAAACCCTCTACTCCAGATTATCCCTGTAATTTTTATCATTGCCATAAGATTACTTGTTATTCATTATAATGTATCGCTCCCCACATTGGATACTAAGAAATAAGCGGCAGGGGAGAAAAAAGTGGATAGTGGGGAAAAAAAACCGCAGTCGCAGAAAAGAAAAAAATAAAAAGTTGCAGAAGTAAGGATATTCCCAGCAAGAAAGGCATCGCCCTCTCCTCTTGGATAAAAGTTAGTGGATAAACAGCAACAATTCCGATATTCAATGAAAGAAAAGATAAGCAAGCATAACAGAGGCAACAATTCCTGCAAGATCGGCAATTAAACCACAAACTACAGCATAGCGGGTGTTTTTTATTCCGACAGCACCAAAATACACGGCAATAATATAAAACGTAGTATCAGTAGCCCCCTGCACGGTACTGGCTACTCTTCCCACAAAAGAATCAGCTCCATAGGTTGACATGGCATCCACCATCATTCCACGCGCTCCACTGCCACTTAACGGTTTCATTAAAGCAGTAGGTATGGCCGGAACAAAATCGGTATTTACGCCTATGGCATTAAAAAACCAGGCCAAACCATGTTCTAACCAATCCATTGCCCCCGAAGCCCTGAAAACACCAATAGCAACTAATATTGCAACTAAATACGGAATAATCATCACAGCGGTTTTAAAACCATCTTTAGCACCTTCGATAAATGCCTCATAAACATTCACTCTCCGAAACAGCGCCATTACAATAAAAATAACAATTACCGAAAAAAGAATAAAGTTACTGGCAATATTCGACACATAAGTAATCGTTTCCTTATCAAGTCCCGAGAAATACCATATTATTCCGGCAATTATAGCGGTTAGTCCGCCAAGATATGCCAGCACAACACGGTTCAGCAGGTTTATCTTCTGGTAAATAGCTACGGCAATCAATCCTGCAATGGTCGAAAAATAAGTTGCCAGTAATATCGGGATAAAAATATCAGAAGGATTGACAGCCCCCATTTGCGCCCGAAAAACCATAATACTTATAGGCAGCAGGGTTAATCCGGAAGTATTCAGCACCAAAAACATAATTTGCGCATTCGATGCCGTATCTTTTTTCAGATTGGTTGCCTGCATTTCTTTCATGGCTTGTAAACCCATAGGCGTTGCTGCATTATCAAGGTTCAGCATATTGGCAGCAACATTCATGATAATAGAACCATAGGCCGGATGTTCTTTCCCGAGATCCGGAAATAATTTATTGAAAAACGGCCCGATTAGCTTTGAAAATACCTTTACAATACCGCCCTTCTCTCCTATTTTCATTATTCCCATCCAAAGTGTTAATACCCCGGTTAATCCCAACGAAATTTCAAAACCGCTTTTTGCCATATCAAAAGTAGCTTTTACCATATCCGGAAAAACAGAAGCATCGCCAAAAACAAGCAAGCGTATTAAAGCGATAATAAAAGCTGCGAGAAAAAAGAAAATGAAAATATAATTTAATGCCATGCCGTAAAAATATAAAAAAGATTTGTTATGGCACGAGTTTCAGGCTCTCATGACAATATTCCCTATTGACTAGCAGGCATTTCACCCGGCAAAGGAGAACTCTCGTCAAACTTACAGAAGAGTAGTTCTGTCATATCCAATAATACTGGAAAATGAATGGCAAACTCAAGCCAATAAAATTAATTCAGGGGGTACCCTGAAGTCCCCCCTGAATTAAAGTTCAACCTACCGAAAACAATTCGAATCATCCGCCCAAGGCGACACTTCGATTTGTTTCGAGCTGAATTAACGATCAACAATTAAATTGACTATTAGTACTTTGAGCCGTTTCAATTGTCTATCGGAATAAAGCATTATAATTCCAGAATTTTGCTTAAGGCTTAATTAAAAAAACAATTGTTAAATATTATTCTACAGCAATCTCATCAACAAACAGCCATGCCGGTTTTCCTTCTCCGGCATGCCCTTTCGGACAATTTCCAAAATTTTTGACCGTAACCCTCAGGTACTTTGCTCTTGCTCTTTTCTTTATCGTAATATTTTTAATTTGAGCCCCGGCTGTTTCTACATCTGCTTTATTTTCAGCAGCAGCTAGCTGTTTAAATTGAACCCCGTTATTCGAACTTTCAACAATTATTGCTTTCGGATAAAAAATCCATGCACCAATATTTTGCATTACCCCAATGGTTACTTTCGAAAACGAAGTATTTTCCCCCAGGTTAATGGTTGCCACTAAATCTTTTCCGTCAAAGCCTTTCCAGGAGCCATCACGATTATTAATTGAACCTTTAATCCCGTCGACAAGAGCAAATTCTCCGGTTGAATTATAATCCTTGTGGTTCGGATATTTCATTTCTACCGGACAGGCAATTGCTTTGTGTATAACAAAAGTTGAAGAAGAAGCTTTGGTCATTGGCCTGCCATTTTGTACAACCAATGCTTTTACAGTAGAAGTTTTTGCAAGTTCAAACGGCCCGGTATATTTTTCGGATTTTATGCAGGGTTCTGTCCCATCGGTTGTATAATGTATTTCGGGCTGGCAGGCTTCGGTTGTAAGCTTAATTTTCACCGCATGTTTCCCCGGTAATAATTCCGGAACAACTTTTACCTGAAAAGCACTTGTGGCATAATTAATACCTAATTTCCCCATGCGCCTGTATTGGGTTTCCATCCGTTTCGAAAAATCGGCCCAGTCCCGGCTTGCTTTGGGCGACCAAAGTACTTCGGACAAAGCACACATACGGGGCATTATCATGTATTCGGCATGTTTGGGAGTAGAAACATACTCAGTCCAGAGGTTAGCCTGCCCTCCAATAATATGTTTCGCTTCCTGCACTGTTAATTCTTCAGGAACCGGTTCGAATCCATAAATCTTTTTGAGCGTAATATTTCCGCCAAATGCTTTAGGCTCTAATGCCGGAATTCCCTGATAATAATCGAAATAACAGTAGTCCAGCGGCGACATTACCACATCATGCCCGGCACGTGCAGCTTTTATTCCAGGCTTTGTTCCGCGCCAGGCCATAATCGTAGCCGAAGGATTAAGTCCTCCTTCCAGGATTTCGTCCCAGCCAATCAGTTCACGGCCATAACTATTCAAAAACCTTTCAATACGTTTTATAAAATAAGCCTGCAATTCGTGCTCATTGGCCAAATTTTCATTTTTCATTCGTTTCTGACAAAGCGGACACTTCTCCCATTCGGTTTTTGTAGCCTCATCGCCTCCAATATGGATATATGTAGAAGGGAAAAGTGCCATAACCTCTTTTAATATATCTTCAAGGAAATGAAAAGTTGCTTCTTTACCCGGGCAATAAATATGCGTTATTGGCCAAATGCTTCCCGGAGGAACCGGAACATATTCTCCCGAACAGGAATACTCGGGATAAGCCGCCAATGCCGACATGGCATGAGCCGGCATTTCTATTTCAGGAATAATAGTTACATGTTTCTTTTTCGCATAGGCAACAACCGCTTTTATTTCGTCCTGGGTATAAAATCCTCCGTATTTCGATTCATTTCCTTTCAGCGCTCCTTCTCCCCTGTTTGTCCAGTCCCTGTTTTCAAGATCAGCACGCCATGCTCCGATTTCAGTTAATTTCGGGTATTTTTTAATCTCAATACGCCACCCCTGGTCATCAACCAAATGCCAGTGAAACACATTCATTTTGTGCATAGCAATGTAGTCGATATATTTATAAATAAACGACACCGGGAAGAAATGACGCGAAACGTCAAGGTGCATGCCTCGCCAGCCAAACCGCGGATAATCGGTAATTTCAACACACGAAAGCTTTTTTCCATTGCCGGCCGTAAGCATTTGCCAGATGGTTTGTGCCCCATAATAAAGCCCGGTACTTGTATTTGCGCTTAAAGAAACACTATTCGCTTTAACATCAAGTGAATAGCCTTCGGATCCAATTTTTGTATTAAAAGGATTGTTTATATGAACCAAAATATTTCCCTTTATTTTTTCGACAGAAGCAGCTTCTACCTGCAATTTCAAACCCGATGCATTTTCAATTAGTTCCTGCAACTGCCCGGCTAATTCTTTTGTTTGTGTATTATTTATATTCAAAAGAATTTTTGTTGTTGCTGAAATTGTAAAACAACCTTTGTGCACATTCATCTGTACTGGTTGTGGTATAATATCCGTTTTTTGTGTTTGTGCCCAAACACCGGAACTCATAACAAGAATAATGAATAAACTTACTAATTGACGCATCTTTTAAATTTTATTTTAAAGTTTTAAATCAATAACACATATTTTTACAAAGATGTTTTATTTATTCAACAAAAACAAATTTCATAGAAATTGTAAAATTAATCGTTCGTTACTTTTTTGTATATAACTGGTTATTAACACTTAAAGCCTCACATAACTTAAAAGAAATAAGCTAACAATCAACATATTGACAAAGGACTCATATCTCCGTTCTAAAAATCCAACAGTCTATTGTAAAATAGTCACTTTAAAAAAAACACTAAATATCAAAAAAAAATAACGCTGCAACATTTATTTCGTCTCTGCAAGAAAACTCAACAAAATTTACAATGTTTCTTTTTACGTTCAAGATTCCTTGCTTCGTTCGAAAAAACAGCCTCTCCCCCAACATCTTAAAGTTAAGCAGAAAAGGCCTGGGCAACACTTTGTTCATTTCTTTGCTTTTATTAACAAGGGCTTATTACATGAAGCAGTGCAGGTATGAGTTAAATAGCTATATTTGCCCATCAATTTTGATTTATGGATTTTTGTTTACAAAATACAGCCAACAACTCACGCGCAAGGGCAGGAGTAATAACTACAGACCACGGCAAAATTGAAACGCCGATTTTTATGCCTGTAGGGACTGCCGGATCGGTAAAAGGGATTCACACCCGCGATATTAAAAATGATATTAAGGCACAAATAATATTAGGAAATACCTACCACTTATATTTACGCCCCGGGACTGCTGTACTGGAAAAAGCCGGAGGATTGCATAAATTTAACCGTTGGGACGGACCAATCCTGACAGACAGCGGCGGGTTCCAGGTATTTTCACTGGGCGAACTCAGAAAATTAAAAGAAGAAGGGGCACGTTTCCAATCGCATATTGATGGCTCGTACCACCTGTTTACCCCCGAAAATGTTATGGATATCCAGCGTTCTATCGGAGCCGATATTATAATGGCTTTTGACGAATGCACCCCGGGCGACGCAGATTATAACTACGCAAAACAATCGTTGGAGCTTACACAGCGCTGGCTCGAAAGATGCTTCTCCCGTTTCAACGCGACAAAACCGAAATACGGTTATCAACAAAGCCTATTTCCTATTGTACAAGGAAATACATTTGCCGATTTAAGAAAACAGGCCGTTGCCCATGTAAAAACATTCGATGCCGACGGTTATGCAATCGGAGGCCTGTCGGTTGGCGAAACTGAAAACGAAATGTATGAAATGACGGAAGTAGTTACCGCCGACCTGCCGGAAAACAAACCTCGCTACCTTATGGGAGTAGGCACTCCTGTGAATATACTGGAAGGCATACATCGGGGAATCGACATGTTTGACTGCGTTATGCCAACCCGTAACGGACGAAACGGAATGCTTTTTACCAGCAAAGGCATCATCAATATCCGTAACAAAAAATGGGAAAACGACCACTCTCCTATTGATGAAAACGGCACATCGTTTGTTGACCAATATTCAAAAGCTTATCTTCGCCACCTAATCATATCGGGAGAAATGCTGGGAGCACAGATTGCAAGCCAGCATAACCTTGCATTTTACCTGTGGCTGGTAAAAAAAGCCCGCGAAAAAATACAGAATGACGAATTTGTCAGCTGGAAACAAGATATGGTGCTTCTGTTAAAAAACAGGCTGTAAGAAATAAAAAATTGATTTATATAAAATTGATAATATTTTTTTAATTAAAAAGAGTTCAAGTGAAAAAGTGGTATAGAACAATCGACATTTATATAACCCGGAAATACCTGGGCACATTCTTTTATGCCATAGCATTAATCCTAAGCATTGCCATTGTTTTTGACATCTCTGAAAACCTGGACGACTTCCTGTCAAAAGAGGTACCAACACGTGCTATTATTCTTGAATATTACCTGAATTTCATTCCTTATTTCGGCAACCTTTTCAGCCCTCTTTTTACATTTATTGCGGTTATCTACTTCACCTCAAAAATGGCCTATAACACCGAAATTATTGCAATTCTCAGTAGTGGTGTATCTTACGGCAGATTAATGCGCCCCTATCTGGTTTCGGCTGCAATAATTGCCATCATTTCTTTTGGACTCGGAAATTTTATTATACCGCCGGCTAATGGTACAATCATCAATTTCAAAGAAAAATACATAAAAAAACATTCTTATAGTTGTGGCGAAAATATTCACCGACAAATTGAACCCGGGGTTTACATCTACATGTACCGGTTTAATAATAACAATGTAGGCGATCAGTTTACGCTGGAACGTTTTGAAAACTCCAAGCTGGTAGAAAAACTAACGGCGCGCAACATTCGTTGGGACGAGAAAAACCAGAAATGGATTATCAATTCGTATTGGAAAAGAATTATTCATGATGATTATGAAGAAATAGAAAAAGGCTATCGGTTAGACACGGCATTAAACATGACCCCCAAAGACTTTAAGCAGATTAAAAATGAAATGCAAACTTATACAACACCCGACCTTATAGAAGAAATTAACCTGATGAAAATGCGCGGAGTAAATACCATTGAATGGGAAATAGAAAAGCACAAACGCATGGCCAATCCTTTTTCTACATTTATTCTTACAATAATTGGAGTCAGCCTGGCTTCCCGAAAAATTAAGGGAGGGTTAGGGCTTCATCTCGGACTGGGAATATTACTTGCTTTCTCCTACATTCTTTTTATGCAGATAACTACCGTTTTTGCAATTAGCGGGAGCACTCCCCCTTCAGTAGCGGTGTGGATACCTAATGCTGTTTATGCAATAATTGCATTTTTCCTGTATAAATGGGCTGCAAGATAAAACCTGTAAATCCTTTTTTATAAGCTAATTTTTAGTTTCCACTGAGCTCATTATAGATATTAGACATTATTCCAATAGCCTAAATTCAATGTCTTATTTGTCTTTAATTCTTTCAATAAAACAGCTACAATGAAGCTACCGTTTTTACGTCCAATCGCCCACAACACCATACAAACAACTGACTACCTACGCAGTAGCAACAACACTCTTAAATTTAACAATCTAAAAATTAGCATACTTAGAAGTCTCATATCTACAAATCTTAAAGGACAATTGTCCTCCTCACCCCGACAATAAAACTTTTCAAACAAACAATACTATAATTCGAACAACAGGTTGGCTGTTTGTTAACATATATGTTGCATAAAAGCTTTTGCAGATTGCAATACAAAATTTTTATAATTTTGACGTCAAAATTTAAACCTGACTCATAATAATTTTATGAGTAATTATAAATTAAAAGATAACTTTATGTCACTAAGAAGTAACATTCTCGATCTACGAAAAAGAAAGAGAGAAGTACAAAAAGGTGGTGGAGATAAAGCCATTGAAAAACAAGTAGCAATGGGGAAACTCACAGCACGTGAACGTATCCTTGCGCTGCTTGATAAAGATTCATTCCACGAATACGACTTATTTGTAGAACATCATGCCAAAGATTTTGGTATGGAATCGAAAGTACTACATGGCGATGGTGTAATTATCGGCATTGGAACCATTTACAACAAGCCGGTATGTATATATGCACAGGACTTTACGGTTGCCGGAGGTTCTTTAGGGTTGATGCACGCCCGGAAAATCACAAAAATTATGGATCATGCACTAAAAATGAGGTGCCCGTTAATCGGAATTAACGACTCAGGAGGTGCACGTATACAGGAAGGTGTTAATTCACTGGCAGGTTATGGCGAAATCTTTTTCCGTAACACTTTAGCCTCAGGGGTTATCCCGCAAATTTCAGTAATACTCGGACCTTGTGCAGGAGGTGCAGTTTATTCTCCGGCACTTACCGATTTCGTTTTTGTGGTTGAAAACATCTCAAAGATGTTCATTACCGGGCCTTCGGTAGTTAAGTCGGTACTTGGAGAAGAAGTATCAATGGAAGAACTGGGAGGCGCAAAAGTACATGCCGAAATCACAGGAAATGCTCATTTCTATGCTGAAACAGAAAAAGAATGTTTCGAACAAATAAAAACACTTATCAGTTACATTCCCCGCAGCAACCTGAAGAAAGCATTAGCACACAAACCACAACCACCATTAAAAGAACAAAAAATAGAAGATATTGTTCCTTCGGATCCGCGTATTCCATACGACATCAGAGAAGTTATAAAAAGCATCTCCGATGGTTCTGAATTCCTTGAAGTAATGGAATGCTTTGCCCCGAATGTTGTCATTGGATTTGCCCGCATGAATGGCGAAACAGTTGGTTTTGTTGCCAACCAGCCCATGGTACTTGCCGGCGTACTTGACACCGACAGTTCGGACAAGGCAGCACGCTTTATCCGTTATTGCGATGCCTACAACATCCCGCTGGTTACCCTGGAAGACCTTCCCGGATATTTGCCCGGAGTAGACCAGGAACATGCAGGGGTAATACGTCATGGCGCAAAAATACTTTATGCCTACAGCGAAGCCACTGTTCCTAAAGTAACCATCATTATTCGTAAGGCATACGGTGGTGGCTACATTGCCATGAACTCGCGCCATTTGCGTGCCGACTTTGTATTTGCATGGCCAACTGCCGAAATTGCAGTAATGGGGCCAGAAGGTGCCGCAAATATTGTTTTCCGCAAAGAAATTGCAGAAGCTGAAAATCCGGAAGAAATGCGTCAGCAAAAAATCCAGGAATACAAAGAAAAATTTGCCAATCCATATGTAGCTGCGGCACAAGGATATATCGATGAGGTAATAGAGCCGCAGGAAACCCGGGCACGTATTTTGCACGCCCTGCTGGTTTCTGAAAACAAAACAGCCTCTATGCCCAAAAAGAAACACGGAATTCCTCCGTTTTAATCAAAAAGAATTGTTATGGCAGAAAAAGAAGAACTAAAAAGCCTGATCGTTCAGGGAGCTATTTATAAAACAACTTATACTAAAAAGTTTGAAAACAGGATTAATTATGAAACTCCTAATGACAACCTGATTCATTCTTTTATTCCCGGAAAAATTATCGACATTTTTGTAAAAACGGGGCAAAAAGTAAAAGAAGGCGAAACACTTTTGCTACTGGAAGCCATGAAAATGGAAAACCAGGTACGCATGCCTTTTGACGGGCAGATTGTAAAAATCTACATAAGCAAAGGGGATGTTATTCCAAGACACCATTTAATGCTTGAGGTGAAAAAATCATAAATACTCTATGCAAGAAAACGCTACGATTTTCGGGCAAAGACTAAATAAAAAAATCGCATATTTCTATGCGATTTTTTTATTGGCAAAGACGCTCAGGCGTTCGTTTTTACCAATAAACCGTTAACACCAAACGACGTGAGCCCCCGTAATTGCGAAATTCGCAAAAATAAATACCCTGCCATGTTCCCAGATTCAAACGGCCACGTGATACGGGAATTGTAATTTCGGATCCAACAACCGAAGACTTCAGATGCGCAGGCATATCGTCGCTTCCTTCGTAGGTATGCTCATAAACCGAATCGTTTTCCGGAATCATTTTATTAACAAAACGCTCAAAATCGCCCCGGACTGTAGGATCTGCATTTTCGTTGAGGGTAATCCCGGCCGACGTATGTTTCACTAAAATATGCAACAACCCTTTTTCGGGCAAATCAGATAGGTTATCTTCAATTAAACGGGTTATTAAATGATAGCCCCTGCTAAAAGCGGGCAGGGTTATTTCTTTCTGCCAAATCATATTTGCTGCTCCCCTTTATTTTGTTTCAAACTTCTGAAAGCCTTCTCCCAAAATTTCTTTGGTATCCATTACGGTAATAAAAGCATCAGGATCAATACTACTAATATATTCTTTAATAATACTTACTTCACGACGACTAACAACGGTATAAATAATCTCCTTCTCTTCGCCGGTATACATGCCTTCGCCTTTCAGGTAAGTTCCGCCCCTATTCAGGTCAACAAGTATTTTATGTTTTATTTTTTCGTGTTGTTTTGAAATTATAAGCAATGCCTTATTATAATTTCCCCCTTCCATTGTTAAATCAATTACTTTCCCGGTAATAAAAATAACAATCCAGGAATAAAGCGGAATTGCCCAATCGCCAAAAGCAATCAGCCCGAACAACACAATTACAGAATCGACATAAATCATCAGGTGCCCAATCTGGATATGCGTATATTTCCCGATAATCATGGCAATAATATCAGAACCTCCCGAGGTGGCACGCGACTTAAAAATAAGTCCTAATCCAAAACCGGCCAAAACACCGGCAAATATGCAGGACAACAACACATCGTCGACCAAAGGCACATCGGCCTGCGGACGAAGCCAGGTAAGCAAATCGGTAAATACAGCGGTTAATATGGAACCGGTTATGGTTTTTACGCCAAACATAGGCCCCAGAATACGTATCCCGGCAATAATCAACGGAATATCAAGCATAAGGGCAAAAGTCCCCACAGGAACGCCGTCGGGCCAAAACGAAAAAACACCTTTGGTTAAATAGTGTACAACAATAGAAATACCGTAAACGCCTCCCGGGACAATTTTATGCGGCGTAATAAAATACACAAAGGATACTGCCAGTATAAAAGTTCCGAGAATGATTAAAGAATAGTCAATTAACCATTTTTTGCTGAATATTTTGTCTTTTGTTAAAAAGGCCATAAGTAAAATAAAAAATAAGTGTTATAAACGAATAAAAATTAACTCGCATCAAGCCCCCAAAAAGGAATGTCTCTTTGTGGGGAAATCAGATTTATTTCAAATCGTCTAAATCTTGTTCAAAAGAACAAAAAAAACGACGATAAAAAAAGCAGTATCATGTCAAGCATAATCTATTTTTTTATTCAAAAAAAATTTTGCACGATTTCGTTTCAAATAGAAAAATACTTTAAAACAGCAGGATAAAATTAAAAGAAAAAGTTAGCGTTTCGCGTATAAAAATTCGTGGAGAAACTCAATCCAAAACAAATCGATAGGTAATTGTTCCCTGCTGAAAGGCCGGGGCATCGTTATTGACGTTGAATTTGGCTTTTAGCGCAGCCTGTTTGGCTTCGTTCCAAAAACTTTGTCCGGCAATAGTTGTTCCGCGGGCTCCGGGTTCTGCAGCAGTAACATTCCCGTATTTATCAACCGTAATTTTTACCACAACTGTTCCTGCATCGTTTCCCGGGTATTTGGGTTTGGGGAGTTTCAGAGCTTTTCGTCCCGACAGGCTAAAAGAGATACCTGCCCCCTGACTGCCACTACCGCTGCCCCCATCGCCATACTGGTTAGCCCCGGAGCTCCCGGTTTTAACGCCCTGATTGCCTCCGGGAAAAGTCATCCCCTGGCTTTTCCCGGAGCCATTACTACTACCGGCCTTTTTTGCAAAAGCTCCCTGTGTGCGCGAATTTATTTCGTTTATCTTCCGCTGTTCTTCCTCTTTTCTTTTGCGTTCTGCGTCCTCCCGTTCCTTACGCTCTGCCTCTTCACGGGCAATTCGTTCAGCTTCTTCTTTTTTCTTTCGGGCAATTTTTTCCTGTCGTTTCTTTTCGGCTTCGACTTTTCGTTTACGCTCCTCTTCCCGCTTCTTTTCTGCCGCATTAATGGCCACTGTTTTCTCGTAATCCTGAGTCATTGCCGTTTGCTCTTCGGTTGTAGGCTTCGATGGTGTAAGCGGGATAGAAGCTGTTTTCTTTTTTTTAGGCGTCTGCTTTGGCTCCTGTTTTTTGGGTGTAACAACCGGCTTTTTTTTACGGGACGGGGCTGGAGTTTTCTCGCCATACCCGTTTTTTGAATCCCCGAAATTTACAAGAATCCCCTCTTCTCCTGGCAAAGGAAGCGGGGTAAAAAAGCCCAGAAATGCCATAAGCAACAAAAGAACAACATGAAACACAATGGTTCCGATTATTCCTTTTTTCCGTTCGCTATAAAAATCCGTGTTCTTCATTTACAAGAATTGGATACTAATTTATTCCGGGGCAGTAGCCAATATCATTTTATACTTATTCCTGCGGGCAATATTCATCAGTTTTACCACCTCTTCAATCGGGACTGATTTGTCGGCATGCAAAGAGATATAAATATCCGTATTATCATTGCCGAATTTTTCTTTCAAAAAGGGTTCGATTTCCCTGAATTTTACCCGTTTTATACTATTATCATCGTTGATATAATATTTCAGGTCTTTGGTGATCGATATGGTGGTAATTGGCTTGGCTGCCGTTTGGTTATTGCTTTGCGGCAGCAATAGTTTCAGAGCATTAGGTGCAATAAGCGTTGAGGTAACCATAAAAAATATCAGTAACAGGAACACAATGTCGGTCATTGACGACATACTAAACGCTGCACTTACTTTATTTCTTTTTTTCAGAGCCATTTCTGGGAATTATGCGGGTTCGTTCAATAAATCCATAAACTCTGAAGTGGTGGCTTCCATTTTAAACACCACTTTCTCGACATTCGACACCAAAATGTTGTAGGCAAAATAAGCAATAATCCCCACAATTAACCCTGCCACGGTAGTTACCATTGCCTGATAAATACCGGTCGACAACAACGTAACATCAATGTTATTCCCGGCATTCGACATATCGTAAAAAGCCTGTATCATCCCCATAACCGTTCCAAGGAAACCAATCATAGGAGCTCCTCCGGCAACAGATGCCAAAAGCGGCAATCCTTTTTCGAGTTTCGAAACTTCGAGATTTCCAACATTTTCGATAGCGGCATTAACATCCGTCAAAGGCCTGCCAATGCGGCTAATTCCTTTTTCCAACATCCGCGATGCCGGGTTGGAGTAGCTGCGGCATAATTTGACAGCAGCATCGATTTTTCCGGAAGTAATGAAAACTTTTACCTTTTCCAGTAAGCTCGAATCAAATTTTCCTGCTTTTTTTATGGCAAAATACCTTTCTACAAAAATGTATACTGCAATAACTGAAAGGAGTAAAATCGGGATCATAATCCAGCCACCTTTCATAGCAAGATCAATAAACTTTAAAGAAATTCCATCTGGTTCTGTCGTTAACGCATCCATTTCCTGCGAAATATCAGCCTGAATCATTAATAAGTCAAACATATGATTTAATACTATTATAAAATTCCTGTCAAATTAAAATAAAAACGAGGCATAACTACAAATATTATGCCTCGCAAATGTAAGTATTATTTTGAATCTTAAATTCCTACATCTTAAAAATAAGCAATTCCTGCACCCAGTAAATAAAGATACCGCCAAAGTAACCAATTAGTGCCAGCCAGCTTATTTTTTTCATGTACCAGATAAAGTCAATTTTCTCGAGGCCCATAGCAGCAACTCCTGCTGCAGACCCGATGATTAAAATACTGCCACCAGTACCGGCAGCGTATGCCAGCAATTCCCAGAAAGCCCCATCCTGTACAAAGTGGTGCATATAAGCGGGCTCTACTGAAGCCTGCACCATAGCATCGGTCATTACCGGGTACATTCCCATTGCCCCGGCCGTAAGCGGTACATTATCCACAATTGCCGACAGTACCCCAATAACAGCATTAATGCCATAAACATCATGAACATGTTTGTCAAGGAAACCGGCAAAAAGATGCAGATGACCGGCAACCTGTAAGGCGGCTACGGCTGATAAAATTCCGAGGAAAAAGAAAATGGTAGGTACATCTACCTTTTTTAAACACGCAACAACAGTAAGTCTTCTTTTATCTTCAATACTTTTATTGCGGTGTAGTATTTCTGTTGTAATCCAAAGAACGCCCAAACCAAACAACATTCCCATATAAGGAGGAAGATGAGTAGTGGTTTTAAATACAGGCACAAACAATAGCGCCCCTATTCCCATAAAAAGTATTAATCGTTGTTCAAAAGGCGAAGTATAATTAGTCGTTTCGGTACCACCCAGCTGTGGTTTTTCGACATGTCCTCGCATATAAAAAGAGACAATCATTAACGGGAAGAGCAGGTTAAATAAACTAGGCACAATCACCATTGCAATAATGTTTCCGGCCGTTACCTGTTTGCCAATCCACAGCATAATTGTGGTAACATCGCCAATAGGCGACCAGGCTCCCCCGGCATTCGCAGCAATTACAATCATACTGGCAAAAAACCATCTCGATTTTTTGTCGGCAATAAGTTTTCGCAACAAGGCAACCATTACAATAGTTGTAGTCAGGTTGTCGAGTAATGCTGACATAAAAAAAGTAAGGATACTAAGAATCCATAAAAGTTTTACTTTATTGGTTGTCGTTATTTTATCGGTAATAATTTTGAATCCCTGATGCTGGTCAATGGTCTCAACAATCGTCATAGCCCCAAGCAGAAAGAACAAAATCTCAGAGATATCTCCAAGATGCTCAATAATCTGATGGTCAACAACAAAATGTTTCATCTGATCCAGCAACGTGGCATCAGGATTATTTTTCATGAAATCGGTGAGCAAAGAACTATGTACGAAATGCTCCCACGCTTGGCTATATCCAAGGTTAAGAATTCCTGATACATCTAAAATTAAAATTGTCCAGACAAGCACTCCCAACACAAGCGCAGAAGCTGCCTTGTCGATTTTGAGAGGATGCTCCAGGGCAATTGCAGTATAACCCAAAACAAAAATAACGACCATTAATATAAACATAGCTTTAAAACTTTTTAAGGTTAAAATTTTCTGAACAAATAAAAAGATTACAAATATATTGTCTTACAGGGAAAGAAATCGAATTTTAAAAGTAAAATCGGTTTCGAATGAAAAAAATTATTATTGAATTGCTTTTTGAGATTACTGAACTGTTTTTTTCTTCTTCAGCGTAAACAAACTACCGAGTTTTTTCAACAGGTCATTCACTGAATTAAACTCTTCGGAAACCGAAATACCAATTCCCTGGGTATAAGGAGCTGTTTCGTATATAAGGTTGTTATTGGAACGGTTATAGGCTTTAAATTGCAATTTCCCGCTCGGCACCAGTTTTACTCCAATTTCAAAATCACCTACAATCTGGCTGCTGCTTGTATTATACTGGTTCGCATTGTTCCCGATATTCCCGTTAAGTGTAACCCGGTTATTAAAAAACTGTTTACTTAAAGCCAATTCGACTTCATCCTCGGTTTGTCGGGCCTCATTACCCGGGCGGTAATTAACCCTGACATCCAGTCCGTCAGACAGTTCAGAAAACCAATTACTTAGCTGATTCGAAAACATTTCACTGACGGTAGTTCCCAACATATTTGAATTCTGGGAGTCATAAGTTCCGCGCAGATAATCAGGAGTATAAAATTTGCCAACTACAATAAGAAAAAGGATTTGCCGGCTCATATCCTCATCGGTACTAAAAAACTGATCCAAGTAATCTTTCACCTGTGTTTCGGCATTTGGGAAATTTATATCGAAACTAATAGCAGGATTGGAGAGCTGATCTTCGAGATGAATAATGCACTCGGTCTGAATACGCTGGCTGGAATTCAGGTTTCCATAACTGTTTACCACTAAATCATACAACGATGCCTTTAATTTATAAAGAGCCGTCAAATCAATATCGGCATTGTACGGGTCGCCGGTCCAGGTAATAGATCCTCCGGGGTTAATTGTAAAACGTTTATTGATAAGATTCTTTAGCGTAAATAAATAATCGCCCGATATCGGGTGATAAGTTCCGGAAAGCGACAAATCCCCGTCTTTATCCATTTCGCACACAAGTGTTCCATTCCCCTGAGCCTTTATAACATCACCAATCCTCGAATTGTAAATAAGACGAACTTTGGCTTCAGGAGTAGCTTCCACGGTAAACTTCATGTCAATATTACTTGCTTCTTCTTTTTTCTTTTCCAGCGAAAAATCAATCTTTTCGCCGGGTTCTTCTTTCTTCACAAATTCAATAAAGTCGTATTGTTCAGCTTCGCTCTCGTTTCCCATCGAAATATTTATTTCAGTTCCGTGCAAAGTCTTTATAAAACTGGTAAGATTGATGTTTTTTGCCAGTCCGGTAATATCCATACGTCCGCTGGCAAAGGCCACGCCGTAAAATTTTTCATTATCATGTACCGTTGTATTCAACGCGCGTATTTTATTTGATGTTAAACGAAGATTATAGCGAGTATTGCTGAAATTATCGTGAACCAGGGTTCCATTAAAGATTCCTGTATTATTTTGATCGTCGTAAATCGTAATATGGTCAAATAAAATGGTATCGTTTTTGAAATATACGCTATCGTTAAATGTGTACGCTACCCGGGTCGGTTCAATCGTTAGTCCGGCTCCGTCTCCCATAAGTGCCCCGTTCATCAGTATTTTATCGAGAGTACCGCTAATGTTCATTCTCCCCGATCCATAACCTTTATAATCAGTAAGGCTGCCCTCGATAAAGGGTTCTAAAACCATGAGCGAAATGCTATCGGCTATCGCATCAAAATTAAATTTTCCATTCGCAGGATCATAGGTTCCCCTGGCATCAAGATTAATGCGATTATTCTTTGTTACTCTTAGTTTTGAATCAATTACAGCTTTATTGTTATCCCATTGATTTTTCAGCAACACATCTCCAAAAAGCTGACTGCTATAGCTTAAGCCACTGATAGTAAGATCGGAAATTACTGCCGGATTTTTCATCAAATTAGAAATACCTAAAGTTCCGTTAATGGTTCCTTTTAGCTCCATATTTTGTTTCAAATACAAATCCAGGTTTTTTAAATCAAAGTTTTTCACCTGCATTTCGAGCATATCGTTTTGAGCCTTCCCCGAAGAACCGTTTATCGCCAATTCCTGATGATGATTATGTATGTTAAATCCGTCAACAGCAATTGCCGAAGAATCGATTGTTACCACGAACGGGTCAAGAGCCAGCAATGTATCGGCAATGAAGATTTCGGAAGGCTGTCCTTTTATTGCAACAGCAATCCGGTTATCAGTGCTATCGGGCCGGGAAAATACAGCTCGCGAATGCAGCTCACCACTATAAAGCGGTTTTCCATAATTCCGCCACGATATTGTATTGTTCAATACATTGCGCCGTATTTCTGATTCAACTTTAAAATTATGAAGTTTTTGCTCACCTAACTGTATCTCCCCAAATTTGAATTTCGAAGAATAATGGCTGTCAACAGCTTTGTTCGCGATAAAAACATCGCGTGCCATTAACGAATTATATTTTATTCCGGGAATATTTCCCTGTAATTCAAAATCATTCATTTGTGTATCCATTCTGCCATAAAGCACAAAGGGAGTTGCCATTTCGAAGCCCGGGAGCAATACTTTTGTCAGGGCATTAATATTCTTTACATCAATTTTATAACGAAAACGGTTTGTTGCTTCGTCTTTTGCCGGAACAAAGGCAAAGGAAGGGACATAATGGTTTAATATTTTCTTGAATTCATACAGTATATCGTCGAACTGATATTCGCCATCAATTTTAAGGTCTAAAAAATCAGAAATAAAAGTAAGTGTATCAACCGTACTTGTTTTTACTGTTTTCAGCATCATTTTCCCATAATTCACACTTCCGTTTCGATTTTTGTAAGTTCCATTTTCCACATCAATAAAACCGATCATATTGTCAATCATATTTCCCGAAAACCGGGCTTTCATACTAAAAGCGGTTTCCGAATCGGGAAATCTTTTGCTGAAATTCAATTTTCCAAGACAGGCCTTGTTCACTTTCATGGCAAAATCGAAATCAGGTACTTCCTGGTTCAGGTCTACTTTCCCGGAAAAAGAAAGGTTCAGGTTACTGTCGTTCATGGTAACCATCCCGTCAAACATTTTGTCCAAAAGCTTTCCGTCAAGTTTTATATTCCGATAGGTGTAATGGTTTATATCAACCTCGGCAATATCGCCTTTAAACACCCCCGACATTTCTTGCTGAGGATTATTGTAACTTCCATTAACCGATCCATTAAATGTAAGCTTTCCCAAATCGGCATCTTTAAACAAATTCCCTAGCTCGAAACGGGTTGTTGAGAAATTCCCCTGGTAGTGAATAAAACCTCCTCCTGCTGGTGTTACAAGCATATCGGTACTTAACGTTCCCATATTACATTGTAAAGTTCCGTAGGTAACAAAATCGCTGAAAAAACCGCTGAAATTCCCCTTAAACTTCAATAATCCGGCATCGTAAAACGCTTCCGGAAACCGGACATATCTTACATCGGCATTATCGGGCAAGCGTATATCGGCAATGTCTGCAAAACTGGTGGTTAGTTCTTTTAAATCGAACGACATATACATATTGTCCGGATCACCCGGGTCGTTAATATAAAAGTTGAGTTTTGCGCTTGTGTTTTTCCCGGTTTTAAATTTAAGATTACGGCCTTTTATATCGTTAATATCGCCATAAATTCGTCCTGAGAATTCGACCACTTGGTTCATCCCGGACAACTCAGGTATTACAAGTCCTAACTCGGCAAAGCTAATCTCCGACTTTCCAATATCAAGATTGAATTTAAGGGGTTGCCTTACCAAATTTTTCAAGACAGGTAATTCCACTCCGGCCGAAGTATGCTCAATCTGCGAATTACGAGTTGCAAGCGAACAATTCTCTAAATTAATACGGTTATTTGCGATGCTTACATCAGCATGAAAATCCTGCAATTTTATGCTTTTTTCTTCATTCAGATTTAAATGGTTTATTTTAAATTTTGTGGCACCATTAGCACTTGTAAAATCAGAGACATCAAGATTCAGGTCGTCAACAAAAATCGTTTCTTTGTCTTTTGTCGAAAAATTATGCAGGCTAATCCCCGAATGGTCAAAAAGAAAAGATTTACAGGATACACTCCACCCCGATGTTGTATCTGCGGGCTCATCCCCTATAGCTTCAAACAAAAAATTAAAATTGAAACCCTCGGAAGAATCGCGTGCAATATTCAGGCTGTTTCCAGTAAATTTCAACTCATCAATACAAAAAATTCTTTTCTTCAGGCTAAAAGTATCAATACGAGCTGTAATATTATCGGAATATATAAGGGTATCATTCTTCCGGTCAAGCATCAAAAAGCCTTCCAGCTTTATTTTATTGAAAAGCTGAAAATCGACCCGACCGATGCTGATTTGAGTATCCAGCTCATCGGCAATAATCTGTGCAAAATGCCGGGTAATACGGGTTTGCACCCAACTGTTCTGAAGGGTTATATACATTGCCCCCAACAGAAATATGAATACAGAGGCAACAATAATGATTATTTTCCAACCTTTTTTAATAGCTTTGCAATCTTTAAACGAACGTATTTTTCAGTCCAAAACAACAGGTTTTTTCCCGAAGTTGTGTTATTCAATGTGGTTTGATACCGCAAAGATAAAACCAGGAAGGATTTATCCTCGTTTTTTGGACTATTTTATTGCACAATTTGTATGCCAAAGGAAAAAACAATTATTCTGGGAATTGAATCGTCGTGCGACGATACTTCTGCTGCCATAATCTGCGACGGCATAATCCTGTCGAATGTAGTAGCCAGTCAAAAAGTACACGAAGCGTATGGCGGCGTTGTGCCGGAACTGGCCTCGCGTGCCCATCAACAAAACATTATACCGGTTGTAGACTTAGCCATAAAGAAAGCCAATATTGACAAAAAAAACATCTCGGCCATTGCTTTTACCCGGGGACCAGGATTACTGGGTTCGTTGCTTGTTGGAACGTCTTTTGCCAAAGGATTCTCGCTTGCCATGAACATTCCGTTAATTGAAGTAAATCATTTGCAGGGACATGTTTTGGCTTTGTTTATCCGCGAAAACGAAGTAACATATAACCCTCCCAAATTTCCGTTTTTATGTTTGCTGGTTTCCGGCGGAAATTCACAAATTATTTGCGTAAAAAACCATCTAGACATGGAAGTTATCGGGCAAACCATTGACGATGCTGCCGGTGAAGCTTTCGACAAATGTGCCAAGGTTATGGGTCTGCCCTATCCGGGAGGGCCACATATCGACAGGCTGGCCAAAGAGGGCAACCCGTTACGTTTCGAATTTTCACGCCCGCGAATCCCCGGTCTGGATTATAGTTTCAGCGGCTTAAAAACCAACTTCCTGTATTTTCTGCGCGACAAAATTAAGGAAAATCCTAACTTTATTGAAGAAAACCTTAACGACCTTTGTGCCTCTTTGCAATATACCGTTATAGAAATATTACTAGGCAAATTAAAACGCGCAGCAAAAGAAACCGGAATAAAAAACATTGCAGTGGCCGGAGGTGTGTCAGCCAACTCGGGCTTGCGTAATGCGCTTACCGAAAATGCAAAAAAATTGAATTGGAACCTGGTTATTCCAAAATTCGAATTCACGATGGACAATGCTGCTATGATTGCAATTACCGGATACTACAAATACCAAAAGAACGAATTTACAGGACAGGATGCTGTTCCGTTTGCCAGAACGCAATTGTAATTTTCATGCACGGTTTCGTAATCCACTAATAGTAAACAATTTAAGGATACCCGTTAGAATTTGTGTAGTTCGTATAATTTGTAGATAAATTTTCATCGGGCAGCATAACGCTCTCTTGCCTGCTGAATATCAACACAATGCGTTTTTGCCCATTTTACCAAGCAAAGTAAACAGGGTATTAAACTTTCGCCCATTTGGGTTAAAGAATATTCAACCCGAAGAGGAACTTCGGGATAAACTTTCCGCGCAACCAATCCATCGGCTTCTAACGATTTTAGCGTAACAGAAAGCATCTTTTGTGAAATAGTCCCAATATATTTATGAATCTCATTAAACCGCAAAACCCGTCCTTCGTTCAACAAAACTAATACCAACATCGACCATTTATCCCCAATACGATCAACAACATTACGTATCGGGCATTTCTCCACATCCGAATATTTCTCAAATTTATTTTCGCTCATAACAAATTGATTTCCTATAAAACTAACCTACAAGTAATTACCTCACACTCAGCTCAGCTCTTGCATTTCTTATTTTTACTTCCTATATTTGACTTACCAAAAGTAAGTAACTATAAATTATAAATCAACAAAAATGAAAAAATTAATTATTGTAACTCACCCCAATCTAAAAAATGCAGTGATAAACAAGCAGTGGATAAATGAGTTAGAGAAACATAAAGACACATTCCATATTCATGCGCTATACACTGTTTATCCTGATTTGAATTTCGATATTGAAGCAGAACAGGAAATTCTTGCGAAACACGACGAAATTATCTTCCAGTTTCCGCTACATTGGTTCAATGTTCCGTTTGCATTAAAAAAATATTTAGATAATATCCTGTCCTTTGGCTGGGCATTTGGTCCGGGAGGCGACAAACTAAACGGGAAAAAAATAGGTTTTGCTGTTTCGTCCGGAGGAGATAAAGCGTCGTACGAAAGACATATAACTCTGGAACAGTTGTTGCTGCCCATGTACACTTCGTTCCAATTCTGTGGTTGCAAATTATTGCCTACGCATAAATTCTACGGGGCAAACCATCAGCCTAAGACAGAAGATATTTTAAAGAATGCCAAAGAATATATTGCGCTATTCGCCGAAGAGCACAAGGGCATCGATTAACAGGCCACAATACCGTGCCTGTATCAAAAGTCAAAACAGATAAAAATTTGCTTTCATTTTGATATTATGTACGGTTATTCTGATGAGCCTGAAAGTAGATTGAACGATGCATTCGTCAAAAAATTAATTCTGAGACAACTCCTGATTAAACTACAGCTGAAAACAATAAGAAATAATCGTATCTCATTCATCCTCAAATTTCAGGAATTTATTCACAGTGTGTCTTTCAGGCACGCCGTGAATTACATATATCAGGTGTAATCTGTTTTTTTTATCAGAATTGAACGATTACTTTTGCACCAAACCATATGATTTGAATTTCTAATTGTATTTTTGTATGACAAGACGAATAAACAATGCAACAAATAGAAATATCAACAGAACTCTCGGAACTTGTTCCGGCCATGCAACTTTCGTGCATTGAATGTAACGTGCAAATGCAAGAAAGAAACGAGCAACTCTGGAATAAAATAAAGGCGAAAATTGCAGACCTGAACCAATCGCTAAAAGTAGAAGACATCAGCCGGATGCCGACCATTGCAGCATCGCGGAAAGCTTACAAAATTTGCGGGAAAGATCCAGCACGTTATCGTGTTTCGGCCGAGGCTTTGTTACGCAGGGTACTTAAGCGCAAAGAACTTTACCAGGTAAACAATGTTGTTGACTGCCTGAATCTGGTTTCTATCTCATCAGGCTTTTCCATAGGAGGCTACGATGCTTCGAAAATTACAGGAAGGGCTATTTTCGGAATTGGGAAGAAAAACGAACCTTATACCGGAATTGGCAGAGGAGAACTCAATATTGAAGGGATGCCTGTGTTTCGCGACCCCGAAGGTGCATTCGGCACCCCAACCAGCGACTCGGAAAGAACCTGCGTTACCCCAAAAACCCGACGTTTCCTGATGATTATTATCGATTACGACAATTCAGGACAACTAAATGATGCAACAAAACTGGCAAAAAAATTATTACAGGAGTATGCTTCTGCAACTAATTTCGAATTCAATACTGTAAAAATACAATGAAACAGCCCGTGGCAGAGAGAATAACGAAGTAGCACACTGCCTGCCCCGAAATTTACAGGGGAGTATAACTGATATTTTCTCATACAACAAACGGACTACAAAAAATATAACACATGAAACAATTTGCTAAATTTATGTTACGCCTAGTAGGCTGGAAAGGTGTTTACGAAGGTATACCAACCGAACAAAAATGTATAATCATAGGAGCTCCGCACACCAGCGCCTGGGATTTTGTAATATCGTGGCTGTATTATACTTCGGCCGGCAAAAAGGCGAATGTACTTATAAAAAAAGAATTCTTTTTCTGGCCTCTGGGCTTTTTTGTAAAAAAAATGGGGGGACTCCCCATCGACCGGTCAAAAGGCTCAAATGTTATACGACAAACCATTCAACTATTCAAAGAGAATGACTATATCCATTTGGCTCTAACTCCTGAAGGCACCCGTAAACGAACAACAAAATGGAAAGCCGGTTTTCATATAATAGCCAAAGAAACCGGTGTCCCGGTTTACCTCGGCGCTTTCGACTGGGGAAAAAAAGAAATAAGTATTGACGAAAAATTTGAAATAAGCGACGATTCTTCGGCCGATATCAAACGCATGAAAACCTATTACAAAAACAAAGGAATAAAAGGAAAAGTTCCTGAAAATTTCTCAACTGATTTTTAATGTTGACCAGAATACCTATTCCTTAATGTCATTAGGGTTGAAGGGATAGAATAAGAACGTTTTTACTTTGAAGAGTACTCAATCATCAATGTTCTTTTGCCCTCAATCTTCCTTCTCCTTCCGGGGACATTCTGCTTGGGTTCCGACAATTTTTCGGGGGTTACGTTTCGCTCCAACTTTGGCACAAATCGGTTAACAAAAAAAACGCCTTTCAAAAGCAGAAAGGCGTTTTCTTTATTTTATTACAAAATCTCTTATTTCCTGTAGATTTTTTTATACCCGTAAATGGCATTGTCGCCCAATTCTTCTTCGATACGAAGCAATTGGTTGTATTTTGCCATACGATCGGAACGGCTTAATGACCCAGTCTTAATCTGACCCGAGTTTGTAGCAACAGCAATGTCGGCAATAGTAGCGTCTTCTGTTTCGCCCGAACGGTGAGAAGTTACAGAAGTATAACCTGCACGGTGTGCCATTTCAATCGCATCAAGCGTTTCGGTCAATGTACCAATTTGGTTTACTTTAATAAGAATTGAGTTAGCAGCACCCAATTCAATACCTTTTTGCAGGTATTCAACATTGGTTACGAATAAATCATCTCCAACCAACTGGCATTTATCACCAATAGCAGCATTCAGTTTTACCCAACCGTCCCAGTCGCCTTCGTCGCAACCGTCTTCGATCGAATCAATAGGGAATTTTTCAATCAGTTCAGCGAGGTAAGCCACCTGTTCGTCGCGGTTACGTTTTGCTCCGGTTTCGCCTTCAAATTTAGAGTAATCATAAACGCCATCAGCATAAAACTCAGAAGAAGCACAGTCAAGAGCGATAGAAACATCACCACCGTCTTCGGCACGCCCCGGTTTGTAACCAGCCAGTTCAATTGCTTTAATAATGCTGTTTAACGCATCTTCAGTTCCATCTAAAGCAGGAGCAAAACCACCTTCGTCGCCAACTGCAGTAGAAAGGTTACGGTCGTGCAATACTTTTTTCAATGCGTGGAATACTTCAGCCCCCATACGCAGACCTTCGCGGAAACAACATGCCCCGATTGGACGAATCATAAATTCCTGGAATGCAATAGGAGCATCGGAGTGAGAACCACCGTTAATGATGTTCATCATTGGCACCGGAAGCGTTTTTGCATTTACACCACCAATGTACTTATACAAAGGAAGTTCAGAATAAGCAGCAGCAGCTTTTGCTACAGCAAGTGAAACTCCCAACATAGCGTTTGCACCAAGTTTCGATTTTGTTTTGGTACCATCCAGTTCCAACAATTTTGTATCAATCTCAACTTGTTTAGTTGCATCCATACCGATTAACTCGTTACGAATGATCGTATTTACATTTTCAACAGCTTTCAAAACCCCTTTACCGCCATAACGAGCTTTGTCGCCATCGCGAAGTTCCAATGCTTCATTTTCTCCGGTTGACGCTCCGGAGGGAACAGCTGCGCGGCCAAAAGCTCCGCTTTCAAGCAGTACTTCAACTTCAACAGTAGGATTTCCACGTGAATCTAAAATTTCTCTTGCTTTGATGTTGTCAATAAACATTTTCAGTAGTTTTTATATGTTTAACTTAAATTTATTAGTCGCAGTATGTCAGGTACAGCAAACTGCACTAAGTCACAGTTTCGAAATAAACGAACCATTTCTATCGGCCTTTCGCCCTTCAACTTTCTCAGAAAATCCTGAAATAGTACAATTGGCGGATGTTTTGAAGCGTTAAAAAACAAAATCCATACGTATAAATAGTTACGTTATTCCTTCTCTGTTCTAAAAAGCAGACCAAAGGTAGTAATTTCTTTCACACAAAACAGAAGTGTTTAATGCCTGTTTGCAACGATTTTATATTGGGTTAACTTAAAATTTGTTAACAACTCTCCGAAATGCAGGACAACGAAGGATTCTGTTGCTGATTGTTTTCTAAAAGAAAAAGCAGGCAACATGAGAAACAATTGGCATTACACTTTCACCTAACACAAAGGCACAAAGTTTTTAAGCAACTCGCAACGATCAGTTTGCTTCGCAGATTTAGCTGCAAACAGCTATCTAAATTTTACCCCCAAATTTTATTAATTTTGAAATCAATAAATCAGGCTAATATAGTAGCTATTAAATAAGGGGAATTCAGAAACATGCCGGAAGGCCAGGTTAAAATTTATAAACCAAAGTCATTCCCTTTTGTTTCCCGTTCGAAAAAGGAAAAATATCAAGATTACGGATATGCGCTTTGTCCCATTTATATAAGTGCGTCAGATAAATAAGCTGGGTAGATAAAATCCCTATGCCGGCTCCTGCCAACACATCCGAAGCCCAATGCGCATTTTGTGCAATCCGCATTATACCTACAGTTGTTGCACAAGCATAGGCTCCAACGCTGTACCACGGGCTAAGGTCTCCAAATTCATGGTGCATAAGCGTAGCAAAAACAAAAGCAATTGATGTATGCCCCGAAGGAAATGAATGTGCATCTCCACGAGGCGTATCCTCATCAACACTTTGGTTTAGCGCATAAACAATGATGCCATTCAAAAGGAAACTTTTGGCAGCAATAGCCGTAAGGTTTCCATAATTATTTTTCCCCTTAACACCTATTGCATTTAAAGAATAAACAGCAGCTAAAGGCACGTATCCCAAGTAATCGTCAGCATGTCCGCTGTATGAAAAATGCCGGGTAAACCAGTCGTTAAAATTATGCCGGGCATCCGAAAAATGCAAAGCAGTGCCGGCACCTGCCAATAATGCAGGAGCAATAAACGGTTTTATACCCCGCTTTCGGTCGGCATACCGGAAATGAAGACTATGAATAGAATCGTAGTACGAAAAAGAATGCGAAACAACAATCGTTTTAGCAGATTTAAATAACGATTTAACTGGTTGGGAAGCTATTGAAGGTATTGCTAAAATTATACAAAACGTAACTAAAAATATCTTTTTCACGGCGATTTGTTTCATGCGTCAAAAATATAAAAAGCAATATGAAAACGGCTAATTACAAATAGAAAAAGGAAAAAAAGGAGTGTTTATCATTTATTTTGATAGTTTTACCATTAAATAGACCGTTAGATTTTGGGACATGAGCCATGAGACTTTTATTAATACGTTAATTATCAGCTCATCAACCCAAAAGGACGAACAAGAATCAAAAAGAAACACTGAGAATCAACCACGAACAAAAAGCAACGCACAAACCATAAAAAGCACAGGAAATGGCAGATAATAGTTTGCCCGTATATAGTTTACAAAATTTTAGTTCAGAAGCAAACAGCTACCGGCAATTTCAGGTAGAAATTTTTGATACCAACCGGCATTTCACCGTAAAATATCCACACCGGCACGACTTTTTTGAAGTATTATACCTGGCACAGGGCTCCGGTTTTCATGTTATTGATGGGAATAAATACGAAATTGAACCGCCATGCATTTTTTTCATGTCACCGGGACAGGCTCATAAATTTGAATTCTCATACGATATTGAAGGTTACATTTTTATTTTTGCTTCCGATTTTTACCTGATAAACCAGCGCAATCCTAACCGACTGATTGAGTTCCCGTTCTTTTTCACAATTCGACAGGACAATCCTCCACTGCTTTTAAAAAAAACCAACGATGTATATTTCATAGAAAGTCTCTTCAAAAAAGGGGTAAACGAAACCGATAAAACAAAGAATATTTCAATAGAATTACTACGTTCTCTACTCGACTTAATCCTTACTTTTTGTTCAACCCTGTATCCTCCCGAAGCAACCCGATGGAAAGAAAAAGGACATGTAGTCGTTAAAAAATTCTTTCAGGTGGTTGAAGAAAACTTTCATAAAAACCTGTCGGTAGCAGAATATGCCAGTATGATGGCTCTTACGCCTAACCACCTGACACAAACGGTAAGCCGGGTAACGGGAAAAACATCTTCGCAAATTATAAAAGCCAAACAAATATTAGAAATAAAACGCCTTTTGGTACATACCAACTTAAACATTTCTGAAATTGCCAACTGCATGAACTTCCCGGATCAAAGCTATTTCGCCAAATTTTTTAAACGAGAAGAAGGAATTTCTCCGCTACAGTTCAGAAGAAAAAAATTGTAAAAAGAAACACAAAACAGACCAATCCCAACACAACACAAAATACTACCAATCAAAAACATACAGCACAACGACCTTCACTACAAAATACCAATCCATGAAAAATACCTAAAAATAATGTATTTTTACATCTATCGAAATACAATATTTTGTTGCTTTGTAAAACAAGTATCAAATTAAAATTAACTTAAAAACAAATACAGATGGCAAATTATTTTAATTCTTTACCCCTGCGCCTACAACTCGAACAGTTGGGCAAATGTGATTTCATGGATGAAAGCGAATTTGCAAATGGCGTTGAAAAACTAAAAGGAAAACAAATTGTAGTATTAGGCTGTGGTGCACAGGGTCTGAATCAAGGGCTAAACCTGCGAGACAGCGGTTTAAATGTTGCTTATGCCTTACGCCGGGAAGCTATTGACCAAAAACGTAATTCGTATCTAAATGCAACCAAAAACGGTTTTGAAACAGGCACTTTCGAAGAACTCGTTCCCAAAGCCGATCTGGTACTCAACCTTACTCCCGACAAGCAACACTCTCCTGTAATCAGCAAAGTATTGCCATTAATGAAAAAAGGAGCCTGCCTTTCTTATTCTCATGGTTTTAATATTGTGGAAGAAGGCATGCAAATCCGCGACGATATTACCGTAATTATGGTAGCTCCTAAATCTCCGGGAACCGAAGTCAGAGCAGAATACCTACGCGGATTTGGCGTTCCTACACTTATTGCCGTTCACCGCGAAAACGACCCGAATGGCGACGGCCTGGAAGTCGCGAAAGCTTATGCAGCCGGAACCGGAGCCCACAAAGCAGGCGTGCTACACTCGTCGTTTGTTGCCGAAGTAAAATCAGATTTAATGGGCGAGCAAACCATTCTTTGCGGATTGCTACAAACTGGGTCGCTCTTGTGTTTTGATAAAATGGTTGAAAAAGGAATAAAACCGGATTATGCAGCCAAACTGGTACAATATGGCTGGGAAACCATTACCGAAGCATTGAAATTTGGTGGAATTACCAATATGATGGATCGTCTTTCGAACCCCGCAAAAATAAAGGCTTTTAAATTAGCTGCCGAACTAAAAGCCATTATGCGCCCATTGTTTGAAAAACACATGGACGATATTATGGACGGCACTTTCTCGTCAACCATGATGGAAGACTGGGCTAATGATGACAAAAAACTGCTGACATGGCGTGCAGCTACGGCTGAAACAGATTTCGAAAAAACACAGGCTAGCGATATGGAAATTCCAGAACAGGAATATTTCGATAATGCCACACTAATGATTGCTTTTGTAAAATCCGGCGTAGAACTGGCCTTTGAGGTAATGACAGAAAGCGGAATAAAACCAGAATCGGCTTATTACGAATCGCTGCACGAAGTTCCGCTGATTGCCAACACCATTGCACGTAAAAAATTGTACGAAATGAACCGGACAATTTCCGATACTGCCGAGTACGGATGCTACCTTTTCGACCATGCATGTAAACCGTTGCTGGCTGATTTTATGAAAAAAATTGATACCAACGTAATTGGCAAAAATTTTAATAGTATTGATACTCATGTTGACAACAAAGAACTGATTGACATCAACGAAGAAATCAGGTTCCACGATGTTGAAATAGTTGGCGCCGAATTGCGTGAAGCAATGGGAGCTATGCAATCGATTATTTAAATACAGAAAAAAGCGATTCATTCTGCTTTTTTCTAAAATTCGAAGAACCGTTCTTTCTTTTTCGTTCAAAGGAAGAACGGTTCTTCTTGCTTTTGCAAACTACTACAACTACGTTTTCATCTGTCTAAATTTTTATGTAGCCCGTTTGTTGGGTGAGATAAAATATCAGTCATGGGCTGCTCCATCCCTTTTATCACCCAAGGGAAGCTACTTCCTTTGTTCTCTTCCGTCAGCAGACTTTGCAAGTGCACACACAACTCACAACTCTCTTCCTGTTTGTTGAACTTGAAGAAACACGGTTCACTGCAACGGCTTACTGCCCGTCGAGATTTCCGTCTACTCATAAAAAATAAATGTATAACCTTAATTCCGTAAGTTACGGTGTGATTTATTGGTTAATCGCTGACTGGCGGAATAATGCAGGTGTAGTTCTAAATGGCATATCCGCTACAATTTACGGATAAAAAAAGAAATACTTATTTTAGTAAAAACTTCTAAAACAAACAATTACGGGAATCAACTTTAACTTTAATGCAATGATTGAGAGTTTAAATGCAGGCCCCGTACTAAGTGCGGTTTTAAAAGCTCTCATTATTATCGGAATTGTAATTGCCGGCTATTTCCTGGCCAAAATAATTGCCTGCCTCATCCAAAAAGGGCTTCGAAAATTAGGCGTAGACAACCTTTTTCAAAAGTCGGAGCTGAAACTCTCGAAACTTATAAGTAAGCTAATTTTCTACCTGTTAATGATTATTGTACTCAGGCAGTTCTGGAATGGCTGAACATAAGCTATGTACTAGACCCGATAAAGGATATGATGGCTAAATTCCTGCTGTTTATTCCCAACTTAATACTGGCAATCCTGGTCGGATATATCGGCTATTTCCTAGCCAAAATAGTAGCAGATTTAATTGAAACATCTGGCGCAGCAATCGAGAAATTTTCAGTTAGAATAAAAATGCCCAATAATGTAAAACTAACAAACATTATAAAAAAGCTGGCATTTATCTTCATACCAATACTAATTGTCGCATTAGACACCTTAAATGTTGACGTCATCTCTGATTCGGCTAAAAATGTGCTACAAACATTTATGAATTCTATACCTAAAATATTCCTAGCTGTAATAATCATTATGGCAGCTATTCTTATCGGAAAATTTGTAATTGGCTTATTAAAAGAACTACTGACAAGCCTGAAAATCAACCAATTAAAATCCTCCTTAAACCTCGAATCGGTTTTAGGCAAAACAGATCTGGTTCCGGTTATTTGCGGACTCGCTTATTTTCTAATTGTTTACATTGCATCAATACAGGCATTTGAAGCTCTCGAATTTTTTTCTATTTCGGACTTACTGTACAGTTTACTTACCATTTTCGGAAAAATTGCCTTTGGACTGCTTATCCTGGCAATTGGCGGAACGGTTGCAAAATTTGTAGCAGGAGTTTATTTAAAAGGCAAAGATGCCAACAAATTCATGGGTTCAGTCATAAAAAGTGCGGGACTAATAATCTTTCTGGCAATAGGCTTAAGCACTATGGGGCTGGCAACCGATACTATTAATTTAACGTGAGTTCGACCTAAGCAGCCTTGCAAATTTGGTTATTTTCAATAATTTCATCCAAATTAAGTGACGGTTTTTTGTCGAAAAATGAATATGCAATTAACCCTGCAACCATATTACCAATAAAGTTTTCAAAACATCTGTGTCGGGTATGTTCAATTTGACACTGGTTTTTCAATTCATCATTAACAGTTTCTATC